>Ga0185299_10000109_pt1 | contig 261253 bp, 243 predicted proteins | sample PaiPotPPA55metaG_FD_128002 | JGI IMG/M metagenome (GOLD analysis project Ga0185299, IMG submission 128002) | Iron sulfur acid spring bacterial and archeal communities from Banff, Canada, to study Microbial Dark Matter (Phase II) - Paint Pots PPA... ...
TGGAGAAGCGGGACCCGCCGCAACGGGGCACGGGAGCGCGGGGACGAAAGCTGTTGCGCGACACGCACGAATCGAAGACGGACGGGGAGGCAAGGTTATTCCGGCGCAGCCAGGCGGCGGAATCGCGGCCCAGTTATCTGGGGCACGTGATCACGGAAAACCGGAATGGGCTGGTGGTGGCGGCGAGCGTGACGCAATCGAGCACGAAGGCGGAACGCGGCGTTGATTGCAGTGACGCATGAACCAGCTCGATGTGATGATTTGCGGATCGGGGCTATACTGTCGGCTTATATTGTTGGATCCGATGAATTCTTGGGGTGCGCATCTTCAGATTGACTCCAGGATCTTTAGATTGACGCCAAGATCTACGCGGCCTTAGCGGGAGCATCCATCTCAGTTGTTCGCTGCCAGGTGTAGATGATGCGGTGAATGACAGTGATCGTCGACAACACCGCAATCACCCAAAGTACTGGGGCCATCACGTTGAACAAAGCGCCGATGATCAGCAGCACGAGGCGTTCCGGGCGCTCCATGAAGCCAACTCGGCAGCTGCCGATCAGGGATTCGGCGCGGGCGCGAGTGTAACTGACCATGATCGAGCTGATCATAACCAGAGCGGTCAGGACGACGTAGAAGAAACGGTTGCCGCGCGAGTAGAAGACCAGCAAACCGAAAAGGAGGGACGCGTCACTGTAGCGGTCTACGACGGAGTCAAAAAACGCTCCGAAACGGGTAACCTGATTCGAAAGCCGGGCCACGCGGCCATCGACCAGATCGAAGAATCCCGAACCGATGATGACGAGGCCGGCATAGAAAAACATACGGCGCTGATTCTCGCCGTTGGCATATCCAAACAAAAACGCGGCATAGGTGTTAACTAATAGTCCCATCAAGGTGAGAATGTTTGGATTAATACGCGAGAGCGCGAGCAGGCGCACGATGGCATCGAGCAAAACGCCGCACGCTCGACCGAATCCGCTTGTCCAACTCATAGTGTCCAGGTCATAGTGCCCACGTCATAGTATCCAGCTCATGTTACAACTCGCAAATATGCAGTTCACCGGCCTATTTTGATTCGGGTTTTGAGTGCAATTCGGCTTCGATTTTTGCCTCCGCCAGATCGTGCATGGTGGAGAGTTTCAGGATTTCCATTTCGCGGCTTCCACCCGGTGTTACAACCGTCGCGGTGTCCCCGACCTTCTTATTCAGCAAGGCTCGGCCAATCGGCGAAGTGGTCGAGATTCTTCCCGCAGCCACGTCCGACTGCTCGCTGGCGACGAGTTCATATCTCATCTCTTCATTCTTGGTTGAGTCGAAAATAGTTACGGTCGAGCCAAGCCCCACTTTATCCTTGGGGATGTTGTTCATGTTTACGAGCGAAAGGTCGGCCAGCCGCTGGCCTAGTTGACGGACGCGTGCCTTTAAATATTCCTGCCTCTGTTTGGCGGTATGGTATTCGGCGTTCTCGCTCAGGTCGCCCAGGGCAACAGCCTTCTTAAGTTCTCTGGGAATATCGAAAGCGAGTTCGTGCTCCAGCAGGTTCAGTTCGTCGCGCAACTTCTTTTTGATCTCTTCCGTCATTTAACGAATTATAACTCCCTGCTCCCGGACCGGGATACTCGGCAACCCGGCGTGGATTATGCGTAGGCCATCCTCAACTCAATAGATAGTAAGGACTTAAGGTTCGACTGTAAGCTATACCCATCGACCTCCTTCTGGTCGTTTGCCAGGTCGTTTGCCTTAGATGCGGCGCTCCGATAGACTAGAAGTCAGTTCCCAGCACCCTCGGGCGAGGGCCCTCCACTCCATGAACGGCAGCCAAGTTTTCCACATCGGCGATAAAGTTGTTTACCCCAATCACGGCGTCGGAATCATCGAGCAGATCAGCAGCCGGACGACGGGCGCGACCATTGAGAAGTTTTACCTGCTAAAAATTGCGGCCAGCAGCCTTAAGGTCATGATTCCATTCGCCAATGCCGGCAATGTGGGAATGCGTCCAGTGGTGCGCAATGGCGAAGTTCAGAAGATCGTCGATTACCTGTCTTCCGGCGAGTGCATTAACGCCGCTGACTGGAAAGACCGGTTCAAGGAAAATTCCGACCGCATGCGCAGCGGATCCCTCTCCGACGTGGCCATGGTATTGAAGAGCCTGCTGGTTCTGGGGCAGGCCAAGTCGCTGTCTTTCCGCGAAAAAAAGATGCTCGAACGCGCCCGTTATTTGTTGGTGAGCGAGATTGCCATCTCCCGCAACTGCGAAGAAAGCGTTATCGAAGAGGCGCTAACCAAGGCTCTAACGAAGTGTAATCTGCGCTTCCCCGACATTTCCGAACTCGCCTCGTAATTTCTTCGGCTCCAGGGCACTCAATTGTGGCGCGGTGGTGGTGGGCTGATTTTTGCCGCATCCACCAGACCTTGCCCGTAACGCCCGCTGTGGAAGCTGGACTAGCAGATCATGTTTAGAGTTTGGAACAATTAGTGGGATTATTAAACCAAGAAGCAACTCTGGCTGCCTAGGTGCTTAACGTCGATCCACGGGGGCCGTTATACCGAGGCGTAGCCGCCTTGGCGGGCCTCTGCATTGTAGGATTTGGGCTGCGTCCTATCCTGTCCAGTGGTGACTTGAACTACCACAATTGGTTCGGTGGTCTCGTGTTTGCGCCCATAGCAATCATTCTGGGCCTGTTCGTCCTGTTTTGCGCCGCATTCAAACCGGACTTCTTGCAAAGGACTCGAAATGAGCGCTAATTCAAAACAGCCCACTACCGGAGCGATAGATCGCATTGACGATTGTTATCGCGCCCCGTGGGCTTCCATCCATGACTGAAGAATCAAGATTGCAGCCATGCGATCGACTGCTTGTCCCCGTTTCTTGATGGAAAGATCAGTCTCCCGCAACAGGCGGTTCGCCTCAGTGGAGGTCCAGCGTTCATCCCACAGGTGGACAGTCACGCCAAAGTGCGCCTGCAGATCATCGGCAAAACGGCGCATCTTCTCCGATTGAGTTCCCTCCGCACCGCTCAGCCGCAGCGGCAAACCCACCACAATCTCGCGAACCTGGTATTTTGCCAGAACCTGTCGCAGCGCTTCCAAGTCGCGACGTTTGTTCTGGCGTTGAATCGTATCCAATCCCTGAGCCGTAATGCCGAGTGGGTCCGTGATGGCAACTCCGATTCTTTTCGAGCCGACATCCAGAGCAATAATGCGGCTGTGACCGGGATTTCCAGGCGCTGGCATCGTTTAATTGTAGACGGCTAATTAGGACTAAGGCAGAATTGTTGCCCAGTCAGACGGGTCGCTCACTACAATCATATGGAAACTACCGAGACACGAATCGGGCAACATTGGTCGCTGACCCTGCTTGGCATTGGCCTGATCGTTATGTTCGCCTATTACGGCGAGTCAGTGCTGGCTGTATTCTTCTTCGCGATTTTGCTCAGCTTCACTCTTTCGCCAGTCGTCCAAGCCCTGGAGTACCTGCACCTTCCGCGGGCGCTGGCGGCATTGATCAGCATGGTCGTGCTGCTCGCATTGCTCTATGGCGTCACTGTTGCCTCGTACGAACAAGCGATCATTTTTGCCGACAACCTGCCAAAATATTCCAAGAAAATCCGCACCATCGTACAGCCCTTCCAGCGCGATGCCGAAAAGCTTCGCAAGACGCGCGAAGCGGTTGCGGAACCGGAATCTTCTAACGTTGTGCCGGTCCGGCAGGTGCAGAGCTGGTCCGACGTCCTGACTCACGGAGCTGGCACCCTTACCGACACACTCCTGGCAGCGTCGTTCATACCCTTCCTCGCCTATTTCTTGCTGACTTGGCACAGCCACGCGCGGTCGGCCACGGTGATGCTGTTTCCTTTGCATCATCGCCATACCGCATTCGTCACCTTGGGTCTGATTGGGAAGATGCTGCAGAGCTTCATTGTCGGTAACCTTCTGATCGGCCTGCTGATTTCAGCGGTTAGTGTTGGCGTCTTTGGACTGTTGCATGTTCCGTTCTTTTATTTTGTCGGATTTCTCAGTGGCTTCCTAAGTCTGGTCCCCTACCTTGGGGTGGTGCTGGCCATGGTGCCGCCCATCCTGGTCGGTTTCGGGCAGCTTGAACCGGGCAACCTGCTCATAGTTGTCTTTTGTGTCATCGGTTTGCATTTTTTTGCGCTTAACGTCCTTTATCCGAAGTTGCTGGGGAGCCGTCTGCGCATCAACCCGCTGGCGGTTACCTTGGCTTTGCTTTTTTGGGGAGCGGTATGGGGAGCCGTGGGGCTGGTACTTGCTATACCGATCACGGGCGCAATCAAGATTATCTTCGACCACGTGGAATCGATGAAACCGTACGCGGATTGGCTGGGTGAATAAGCAAGTGAGCCTGAATGAGCAATAGTCTCTTTCCACACTTGTACTTTGGCCACTTTGTCCCAACCAAAAAAGTCTCTACACTAGAAACTTGCGCACCCTGTTTACATTATTCGTGCTTATTCTTCTGGCCGCTGGGGGCTGGGCTGCCTATCAGCTTTATGTTCCAGTCGCGCCTCCGCCTGATACCTTTTTACTGCTGCGACCGGGATATTCAACGCGGCATATTGCCAGCGAATTGAAAAAGGCCGGAGTGATCCGAAGTGAACTCGCCTTTCGGATCTTTCATGTGTTGCACCCCAAGCTCACATTGAAGGCAGGAGAGTATCGCTTCGATCGTGACGCCAGGATGCCGCAGGTCTACCGGCGGATCGCGCGCGGTGACATCTACTTCCACGTTGTGACTGTCCCCGAGGGCTACACCATGTTCGACATCGCCAAAGCGATGGAGGACGCGGGACTCGGGCCGGCAACTGACTTCCTGAAAATTTTCCAGACCCAGACTCAATTGATCTCCGATCTTGCGCCGCACGCTAAGTCGCTCGAAGGCTATCTTTTCCCTAACACCTACGAGTTCACGCGAACGCAGAGCCGTTTGGAAATGGCAACCGCGATGGTTCGTCAGTTTCACCAGGTAGCGCAGCAGATCGGACTGGCTGCAACTCCCGATTCGGACGTAAACAGAGTCGTAACCATGGCCTCCATCGTGGAAAAAGAGACTGCGGTTCCGGATGAACGGCCGCTAGTAGCTGGCGTGTACTACAACCGCCTCGCGCACAACGTAGCGCTCGATGCCGATCCCAGCATTATTTATGCGAAGTTGCTGGACGGCACCTATCAGGGCGCCCTTCATCATGCCGACCTGGCTGTGAACTCTCCCTACAATACGTATCGCTTCCCGGGATTACCGCCCGGGCCAATAGCAAATCCAGGGAAGACAGCCTTGGCTGCTGCATTTCACCCTGAAAGCACGGAGTATCTGTATTTCGTCGCCGATGGCAGCGGACACCACCGTTTCGCCAGGAATCTCGAAGAGCACAACCGGAATGTTGTGGCTTACCGGCACGCGCTCGGCCTGCGTTAGTACTTATCGATAGACTTTTATATAAGAAGCAGGCAGCTGCCGAGCTTTGCTCGCTCTACGCTGGCCGAACAGCGGCCTCATTGTTATGGGGGCTTAACGGTTCGGTCGAGGCTAGTCAGCAAGTGCTGCGTCACCAGACCTCGGCGGTCAACACTACCTCAAGGCAGACAAGAGCGAGCTGTTGCGCGGGCTCAGACTGCTGGAGGCGGCGACTACGAAGAAGTAGAAAGCATCCCTTCCTCACGAAGATAGTCATCCATCATCGAGTCGGAGACGTCCCTGCCAAGTTTTGCGGTTTTCGCCCTTGACTTGCCGATACGCTTCTTTGCCCAATCGCGCTTCGCACGCTCAAAGGTTTCCCATTCCGCTTCACGACGCCTGGTGTCTTGATAACGGAAATCCCACGGCTTGAACCCGTATTCGTCGCACGCAAACGGTCGGCTCTTCCCGCCCCCTGCCATGATTCCGGTGGTGAAGCTGACTCGCCAAAGATGAGGCAACAAGAACCAATCGTCGTCTAGGCCCGCCCAATCAGTCGCCGACAGCCGTCGTTCCGGGTAGAGCCAAGCTTCCTCCGCAGCCGCGACATACCGGGTAGCGCGTCTTTTTAGGATGTAATTGACGCGTACTACCTCGTCTTCTTCGAGCTCGCGCCCATACTGAATCTCGCCGAGGTGCTTCAACGTCCGATCATAGGAACGGGCGTTCTCGCGGAACATGGTGGGCGTGGACCAGGGGTTGCGGACAAGCTGCAGGTGCGTGATGACAAGGCACGAGTCGCTACCGAGAGGGAACAGGGTCCGAGTCCCGATCTGCTTGAGGTTGACGTCATGCGGATATGTCCATTCGCTCGGGAACACAATCTTGCAGTAGAACGTGACGGGGTTGTCGGTAACGATGAACTTTGTCGGGCTTTGCGTTGCACTTACCAATTCCCACACGGCTTCGCTCCACATGGTGGTGTATTCTTGAAATCTATCGGCCATCGTTATCAAAGCCGCGTTCGCTACTGTATACCGGTCCGCGCTCCTTGCTAGACGTTTAATATTCTCAAGTCCCCTAGGTGTCCTGAAGCGCTGAGCCCCCATGTAAAGGACCATACTGTTGAACGCTTTGACAATACTGTCGGTTGCGCCATTGTACTCAGCGAACCGCGAAACGGCATCGTGGCCGCGATTGTCGATCGCTCCAAAGAACACCCTTTCCATCTCGTCTGTCTCCTCCGCGCCGAATCTCAGCGTGTACAGATCATCCACGTAGAAGCAAGCATCGGGACCGCGTCGACGCACCGACCTAAGCTGATGCGAGCCTCCGCTCCATTTAATAATTTCGGGATCAAGATCAAGGTAGAAGAAGTTGGTCTGGCCTTGCGGCAGAAATCTTCTCTGGTACCACTCCGGTACGTAATGGTGGGCGTGAGACTGAGGGTTGCCCAACCGATTCTTTTTGCGCTTCTTGGTCATACCTAGCTGTCAGGAAGACTTGCGGCGGCGATATTCCGCGAGCGTCTATAGAGATATTCTCACTTCATTGTTTGCCTTGGGTAATCCTAGCAGAAAGGCGATCAAAAGGCGAAAATTATTTGCACTTGCTCACGAACAAGCACTCGGCGACTTGGTATCTCTGCGCGTAAGTCTCTCCGGTGTCGTATGGCCTATCCATGAAGTCTTGATAATGACACCCCTGCCGGACGGTGTCAGGATTCTTCCAATCAGTAGGACTAGCCAGGGAGATGCAGCTATTGCCAGTATCTGGATCAAATCGAAAACTTCGCGACCCTTGGTTTCTTAGCTCATAGTGATGCTGGACCGGCTTCTGTTCCAACGCCGTTATCCGCTTCGCCAATTCTTGGATCTTGTCGTCCTGGGCTTTCTCTCGGGGAGAAGGGCCAGTCGGCTTTGCGTCCTGACATCCTACTAAACCGCAGGCGATGATTACGGCTAGGACCCGAATCATGCGCGGCACTATAGCAGAAGATTGAAGATTGGGACAGAAAACTGGTCGCCTGGGCTAGGGAGCCGAGTTAAGAACCTGAACCCTTCGACTTCGCTCAGGGCAGGCTCGCGAGCTCCCGTCCCCACACTTTCAGTTCAGCCAGACGTCCAGCTATTTCGGAAGGCACTTCTGCATAAAGTCGACTAGATCCCTTTTCATCTTGTCGTGTTCGGCGCGATCGATATAGACCATGTGGCCCGAGTTGTAGGTGGCATAAGAGACGTTTTGCCGAAACGGGGCACCGAGGTCGAGGTGATCCATGGTCCAGTTGGCGGCGGCGAATGGAGTCGCCAGGTCGTAATAGCCTTCCATCACCAGCACCTTCATATATGGATTCTTGATCATGGCCGATCGCAATCCGCCGGTGGTGCTGGGGAAACCTTGCTCGGCGTTGCCCCACTCCCAGTTCTGGAAGCTGGGATCGTCGAACGCGAAGACTCTGTACGGCATGTCCGATTTGTAATTGAGTTCTGTGCGCAGGTAATTGTTAAACGCCGAGGTGTAGGGCGGGAGAATGGCCGCACTCGCGGGATCGTAGAAACGGTCCTCGCCGGGATTTGGACTGCTGAAGCGTCCATCGAGCCGGCCAACTATCAATTTCTGATCGAGCAACAATTCCTTCGTGAACGTGGGAACATCGATGCGCACGTTATTGGCTTCAATCACCTCGGGCCGCAGTCCCAGGTACCGTGAAAGTTGCTCGACGATCTTATGGTGCTCGTCGGCAGTCATGGCGTCGCCTTTACCGAGAGCTAGCGCGTACTCAGTCAGGGACCAACGAATGACTTCGTCTCTCGTTTTAGCCATGTCCTGCGACAGGTCACCCGCGAGTTTGTGGTGGTAGCTGGCGATCATGTTGAAAGTCGGCACCAGCAGGAAATATGGCAGGTCGTTTGACCTGTTCCATTCCAGCGTCTGAAAATCAACTGCCATCGAGAGCAACGTCACTCCGTTGAATGCGATTCCATGATCAGCTAGATATCCGGCGATGCCAGCGGCGCGGGTAGTTCCGTAACTTTCCCCTAGCAGAAAAAGTGGCGAACTCCAGCGCTCATAACGGGAGAGGTACAGCCGGATAAATTCTCCGAACGCTTGAACGTCTCCCTTGAGTCCCAGAAATTTCTTGGTCAATTCGGGAGTCGCGGCACGCGAATACCCGGTGGCCATCGCGTCCACCATGACAATGTCGCTACGATCCAGCAGAGTGTCAGGATTTTCCTCGAGGCGGTATGGCGCCGCTGGCATAAATCCATTGGGTTGAAGCACCACACGCTTCGGTCCAAGCGCGCCCATGTGCAGCCACACCGAGGCGGACCCGGGACCGCCGTTGAACGCGAAGGTCAGAGGGCGGCGCGCGATGTCCTGTCCGTCGAGGGTGTAGGCGACAAAAAACATTTCTGCCTCGATCTTGCCGTCGCCGCGTTTGATGGGCAGCCTTCCTGTAGTCGCGGTATAGCTGAGAGTCCTGCCGGCCAGCGCAGTCTGATGATGCGTGACGATGGGCGGAACTTCAGCCACGTCGTAATGCTCGTCTTTGTCTTTATCCTTATCAGACGCTTCCGCTGAAGCCGGCTTCGGTGGCTCTGGTGGCTTATTAGTTTCCACAACAGGCTTATCCGGATTCGGGGAAGTGCCAGGCTCCTTCTTATTCTTTTCCTTTTTCGCAGGTGCGGGCTTCGTATTATCGGGCGTTTCCTGAGATTGGTTTTGTTGCGCCATCGCGAATGAAATCGTCAACACCGCGCAAAGAAGGACTGCCGGAATTCTCATGCTTTCTCTCCGAGAGAAAAGAATTGGACGAGCATTATAGCGTTTTCCACTCAACGCACTGACACTTCTCACAACAGAGCATCCGAGGAAACCAGACGTGCTAGAATTTGTTTCGTCTGAAGCGCGCTTCTATTACCCCAACCAAGTAAATGACGGAACAAAACGTGGCCGAGACCCCCAACTCGCCGGTGACCTACGCCGATGCCGGAGTAAGCATTGATCGCGGCAATCGCACCAAGCAGCGCATAAAATATCTGGCACACAAGACCTTCACCAAGGGTGTTCTGAGCGAAATCGGCGGATTTGGGGGACTATTTTCGGTTGATAAAAAGTATCTGGATCCGGTTCTGGTTTCGAGTGTGGATGGAGTGGGCACCAAATTAAAAATAGCGTTCGAAATGAACGTCCACCACACGATCGGCGCCGATCTGGTCAATCACTGTGTCAACGATATTGCGGTGCAGGGCGCGGCGCCGCTATTTTTTATGGATTACCTGGCCACGGGCAAGCTCGATCCGGAGGTCGCGGAAAAAATTGTTGGGGGCCTCGCCGAGGCATGCAAGCACAATGGTTGCGCTTTGATCGGCGGTGAGACTGCCGAAATGCCGGGTTTCTACGCGGAGGGCGAGTACGATCTCGCTGGCTTCATCGTCGGAGTAGTCGAGCGCGAGCGCATCATCAGTGGCAAGGATGTTCAGATTGGTGATTGCGTTTTGGGCTTGCCTTCGAATGGCCTGCACACCAATGGTTATTCTCTAGCCCGCAAACTGCTCTTTGACGTGGCCGCGTACTCACCCGAAACTTTTGTGAGCGAGATCAAAAATAAAGTCGGCAACGAATTGATGCGCACCCATCGCAGCTACTGGTCGATTATCCGCAAGATGATTGCCGGAGAATGCGTGGCCGCGCTGGCCCACATTACAGGTGGCGGCATCATGGAGAATCTGCCGCGAGTGTTGCCCAAAGGCACATCTGCTGTAATCGAACTCGGAACCTGGCCGGTGCTGCCGATCTTTGAACATCTGCAAAAACTAGGGAACGTCGCCGAGGAAGAAATGCTCCGCACGTTTAATATGGGCCTCGGAATGTTGATCGTTGTCCCTGCCAAGAAATTCAAAAAAGCCCAAACACTGCTCGAGCGCGCGGGAGAGAAGTTTTACAGCGTCGGTCGCATCGTCAAGGGCGATCGAAAGGTAGTATTCAGCTAGGCGCCACTTGAAGAACCTCGGCATCTTGCTCTCCGGACGCGGATCAAACTTCGTCGCCATCGCCGACAGCATCGCGTCCCACAAACTGCCCGACGCCCGCATCGCGGTTGTGATCTCAAACCGATCGGATGCTCCCGGTGTTGAAATCGCCCGCCAGCGAGGATTCTCCGCTGTTGTTATTACATCAAAGGGAGTTTCACGCGAAGAGCACGACCGGGCAGTTGTGGCGGCGCTGCGCGAACACAAAGTCGATCTCGTCTGCCTCGCGGGCTACATGCGCCTGCTCTCGCCCTGGTTCGTCCAGCAATTTCCGCACAAGATCCTGAATATTCATCCCTCGCTGCTGCCTGCTTTTCCGGGGCTTGAAGCGCAGCAACAAGCTTTTGCTTTTGGCGTGAAACTCACGGGATGCACGGTGCACTTTGTCGATGAAGAACTTGACCACGGCCCTATCATCGTGCAGAAGAGTGTTCCGGTGCTGGACTCGGACGATGAAGAAACATTGTCGGCCCGCATTCTGGAGCAGGAGCATATCGCATACACCGAAGCGATCAGAATTGTGCTGGACGGTGAATTTGCGATATCGGGAAGGCGGATGGTGCGCTACCCGCCTTGACATTCTGGGGTTGCAAAAGGCGTGGCGACCTTGGTCAACCGCGATCAAAGGCGCCGGACAAGAGTGTCCGCCCCACACTACATCAAGAGCTCTTTGGTGGTGCGAGCAATCGGGTGCTGCATTACCTCTAGCTCGTTCTTCACCAGGTTCAATCCGTAAACACATTGTTCAAAACTGGCAGAGAGTTTCGAGAATAGCGGCGCCACCTTGGCGTATTCGAAATCCTCGAACTTGGAGACGATGTAGTAGCTCTCTTTGCCGGCCTTGACCCACTCCACAAAGTTCTCTACGCGCTGGCGGCGGAGACGATAGTGGTTAATGCTTTCTGGGAACATTCCGGCAAAAAACAGCGTGTAGTCGCCAATATGCTTGCGCACCTGGCGTTCGCGATCGAACGACGGAGCGGGGCCGTAGACCGGATCCGATTCCATCAGCATCTCGCCGACATCGTCCAATGGTCTTCCGGCCGCATTGCGTATCTTCAGCAATTGCTCAACATCGCAAAACTCTGAGAGAAGTTGGGCTACGTAGTTGACGACCTCGGGGTCGCGAATTCCAATCTCCTGCGCGTAGTGGCGTCCAACCAATTCAACAAACAGCTGCTGCAGAGGATGCGATTCCGGAATCATCTTTGGCCCCTTCCTCAACCTACTCTCGATACTGTCTCCGTTAGTGAGTCATTGGAAAAATGCCAATCTTAATTACCTGCATTCTGTTCCAGTCTCAGTAACCAACGCAAGTAACTAACGAACGACTTCAACTATTAGACGTTTGAGAAATGCCCTGTGGTTGCAATGCAGTTTTGGCAATCTGCGATGCAGACTGCTAACTTCGAACGAGTGCGAAACGCAACAGCGACGCGACTTGCATCTCGTCTACAGTAGGAGCAGCAGAAAGCACTCGGAAGAAACGGGAGGTCAAAGTGCATAGAAAGAACATCTCAAGCGGAACACCGTGGGAACCTGTAGTAGGTTACTCTCGTGCGGTCCGAGTAGGCTCCTATGTTCATGTTGCGGGCACGACTGCGACCGGAGAAGAGGGAAAGATTGTCGCTGGCGATGCTTACGAACAAGCTGTTCAAGCGCTCAAAAACATCGAACGCGCGCTGACGCAGGCCGGAGCATCTCTCAAAGATGTGGTCCGAACTCGATTATTCCTAACGAATATTGCGGACTGGGAAAAAGTCGGACGGGCGCACGGGGAGTTTTTTCGGGACATTCGCCCAGCCAGTTCAATGCTCGCGATTGCTGCCCTGGTATCTCCAGAAATGCTGGTGGAAATCGAAGCCGACGCAATCGTAGCTCAGGGAGATTAAAAAAGGCGGAACCCGATATGAAATCGAACTTCCGCCACTCTTTATTGATTCGAGTATTGATTCGAGTCTTTAACTGCTGCGTCTAGCGACGCCGACCGCCCTTTTTCCGGGATGCCTTTTTGCGCGCTGTTTTTCGAGCCGGCCTTTTCGCGGACTTCTTCTTCGCAGACTTTTTCTTTGAAGCCTTCTTCCTGGCGGCGGGCCGCTTCGCTGATTTCTTCTTCGCCGACTTTTTCTTGGCAGATGATTTCTTTGCAGCCTTCTTCTTAGCGGGCGCCCTCTTCTTCGGAGGAGCTCCCTGACTGCCGCCACCACCAGCCGGCGTCATGCGCGATAACCCGCCGCCCGACTCCCGCGAAGGTACCGCAACCTCATCAACTTCTTCTTCTACCACGGCGGTTGGCTCTTCTTCCTCTTCTTCTTCCTCTTCCAAATCCTCTTCCAGCGATTCGCCGTAGGCGGTGCTGTCGCTGTATTCATCCGTCTCATCATCCCGACCATAGAGAGTCGGATCATCGAAGCGCATATCTCCTCCAGTTTATTTGTCTTCACCCGCGCGCATTGCGCCCGGGGCCAAGGGAATTAGGACAACTAGCTGCGAAACTGTCTTATAGCGTAACGGCGCGTGATTATAGCACGGACAGTTTCAGAGGGCAGTATCGTGCATTTGCACTCGATTTGCGAGTGAAATAATAGTCAGGAAGGCAGGGAAAAATGATGGCGAAAGGAAGACGAATCGTTGAGGATCAGTCGCGAGTTCCTATTCGTAGGCCAGGGCGTCGATCGGGTCTTTCTGGGCTGCCTTGAACGCAGGATACAATGCTCCAGCGATCGCTCCGGCGATAGCAATGAGCGTCGCCCGAACAATCCAACCGCCATCCACAACCACCTGCAACAGGGGAAACCTATGGGCCAGCGCCACACGCGCCATCATGCTCACCACAATGCCGAGCACGATCCCCCCTAGGGCGAGCAGCACGGTTTCGCGCAGCACCACATTTACCACGTACAACTTGGAGGCTCCCATCGACTTCAAGATGCCGATTTCGCGGGTCCGCTCCATGACGGCTGTGTACATCGCCTGGAAGATCACGATAAAACCAATGACCACGGAAATTCCCACAACCACGTCAATGAACGTCGACAACCCCGGATAATTGGTTGTTGTCATCATGGCAAGGTAGGATGCCATGGAATTCGCCACGTAGCGCTCCATCCCCGGAACGTGTTTGATCTCGTCGACGACCGCGTCGGCATTAGCCGGATCATCCAGTTTCAGGTAAAAGACCGTCGCCTTGTCCTTGGCGCCGATCAAGTCCTGCAGCGTATTAAGCGGCACAAATTTGCGCCCGCCTTTGCCCCGCTCAACGATTCCCGAGATTCGAAATTTATTGTTGAGAATCTCGATGGTGTCGCCGACCTTCGCATCTTTGGACTCGGCAAAAAGATCGTCGACAAGCACATCGTAAGGACCTTGGAATGGCCCGCCGTGCAGGTAGTGAAATCCAGCCGACATGCTTTCATAGCTGGGCAGATCGATTCCAGCAATAATCTCGAGGGTGCCCACCGAGCTGATTTGCGTGATTACCGGGGCCACACTCTTTACATGAGGCAGTTTTTCGAGGACCCCTCGGATCTTGATCGGCATTGGGGCGCCGGTCAAACCCGCGATAAACGACGATCCTGGCGGCAACACGAGTACGTCGGCGCCAATTCCCGCGGTTCGCGTGCGATTATCCTGCAGCATTCCGAGGGAGAGGCCGACGATCAGCAGAATCATCGTAACTTCCAATCCAACCGCCACCACGCTGATAAGAGAGCGCAACGGCCTGTGCACGAGGTTCCCAACGATCATGCGATTCATCATTCGGATTTCCACATTTTCTTATCGTCTTCTTACCGCCCGGCGAGCTACCTGCCTTTGCCGTCCGAGGCGCTTGCCGACTTAGCATGGGGCTGATCAAGTCGCACCACATCAGCTCCAGGCGGCTGCTCAAGTTGAAACTGATCATCGGTCAGTGGCGGATTAATCTCAAGTTTCACCATGCTTAGAGTGATGTCGTAATTCTCCCGCGACCGTTCAATCTGGATCGTATTGGGGAACATAATGCCCGAGTGATCTTTGTAGTTCTGGTATTGCGCCTCGGTGGCAACATTCCCCTCGAGATCGTATATTTTTTGTCGATGCGGAAGGAGATCGGTACGGCTGAACTCGATTCTGCGTGACAAATACCATCCTTGTGGCCCCTTGCGGATGACTGCCAACTCATAATCTGGCTGGTCGACCCGGTGTCTGTTTTTGTCCAACACAGTTTCATAACCGTTTTCGAGCACCGCGATCTCGTCCTGACGAATCTCTGGCAGCAGCAATGCGTCATATATATATTGCGGGCGCATATTCTCCAGTCGCTTATCCGGCTGGTAGTTCTCGTTAGTGTTCGAGCCGATCACGAACTTGTTTCGAGGCGGAATCCAGACTTTAAACTCCTGCCCGTCGCTCACCATATCGAACGCCGTGTTTCGCACCACGGGCAACAGTCCCTTCATCCGGAGCATGGATGGTTTACGCGCCAATACGTAGCCGCGAATCTCTTTGTAATCGGTAATTCGACCGTTTTTCACGTCCCCTGTCGAAGCATCAATATCCACCGTCGCCTGGATGGACTGAATCTTGGCGGCTTGGTCGTTGACGAATCGGATCAAGTCCTCTTGCGTCGCGGTCTTTAACGGTTGGTTGGAAAATTGGCGGTCTAGTGTTCGCGTACGAAAGAGGCACCCACCTAGCGGAAAAATAGCGAGCGAGAGGATGGATAGCAAAAACACACGCAGAGGGGGATGCATTCCTATGCCAAGATGCGGGAAGACTTTAGCCACATTCGTATCAGATTAGTATAAGGCAGCCCAAGGTTCAGCGTTTGCGCGCAGTTGGCAAAATGGTGCATTTTCGGTTAACAGCACCAGGAGCCGAAACCGGGATGTCCTAGCCCTGATAACGGCGGGTCCCAGGCTCACCGTCAAGACCGAGCGAACCTGCCTAGGCTCTCGCCCTAGCCCACAGGTTCTGCCGCCGGGGGAAGCGGAGGCGCTTCGAATGGGGGCGGAGAGTGGGGAACTGTTGACAATGGAGGTAACGGCGCGGGAGCAGGGTTCAACAGCACATCGAGATGCGGATATCGCGCCGCAAAGAAGTAGAGGCCGTACGCCGGAAAGAAAACCGTAGCTGGCACACACACCAACGCAACTAGATAAATCAGCAGAAGAATAAGAACGCTTCCCAAAATGATCGCCAAACTGATCGTCGATACGTTCCATCCCAGGCCCGCGGCTTTCCCCGCAAGCACGGCGACAACAGCCGGGACCGCGACGAATAGCATTGGAATGAACGCAATGATGGTGAATATTATTCCGGCTACGATGGACAGCACCAGTTTGAGAAGCAAGTACACGGCAAATCTTTTTCCCTCTTGCTCCCGGCGAAGAATTACCAATAACCGTTGCCATCCATCCGCAAAATCGAGGCCTTCGAGCGCCATGATCGGAACCAGAAAATCCTTGGCTAGCACCTGAACCACTGCGACAATGACCAGAAATGCCAGCAACAGTCCAGCTGCGCAAATTACACCGACTATCAGACGCGCAACGTGATGCCTTAGGTCTGTCGCCCATCCCGCAGCCAGGGCCAGAGCCAGGGGCGCCCCAATAACAACGCAGAAAAACAACCATACCGATATCTGGAAGACAATCTGCCACAGAAAAAACCGGCTGCCGCCGCTATGCCATTTTCGCCATCCTTGACTAATCGAGCATTCCCTCCGCACTACGGAGTCGAACAAGATGAAACGAAAGACGCTGTTGAGGTACAGGAAGGCCAGGGACACCAACATCAGGAAAAAAACTGCAATAAGGATTAATCCGACAAACTGCCCGATGTGATGAGGAAGTTGCCCCGGCGTGCGCGGCAGCCAATCGAACGGAGAAGCTCCGTTGAACAAACGCCAAATTGCCCGGAAACCGTTGCCGGTTTTATGCGGAATTTGTGGAAAACGGCCACCCATGTTTCCAAACCCGCAACCACCGACGTGCACTTCCGCCGCCAGAATTCCGACCAGCGCGAGACGCGACCACTGGCCCCACCGGAAAGGAGTGAAAAGTTGGAATCGGGTGTGGTGCAAGGCGGGCTGTACGCAATCAACGGCAGAAGTTGGCAATGGAACCACCTCACCCCAACAAGCTAAAGCTGCGCGGAGGGCAGGTCAAGCAAAACTCTGAAGTCCCTTTGGCCTATTTCTGGCGACGCTAGCTCTGCGACGCCAGCGCACTTTGCACGCACCGCGAGTTATACCACTCATCAAACTCGTGCAATGCGAATTCGCACTGCATGCGATGACGTTCCTTCCGGTCGCGCACGCGCGTAGCCAGCGTTGGCAACAGATCGAAAGTGATATTCGCAGGTTGAAAGTTCTTGCTCTCTGCCTGCGTGATGTAGTGGACAAGCGATCCAAAGGCAGTTGCTCGCGGCGGAGGGATTGGCTCGTCGCCGATGGCAAGCCCGGCTGCATTCATTCCCGCAATCAGGCCGGTTGCGATCGATTCGACGTAACCTTCAACTCCACAAATCTGGCCGGCAAACATTACGTTCGGATGCGCCTTCATTTGCAGCGTCGGGGTAAGAAGCGCCGGCGCATTGATATAGGTGTTGCGATGAATCTGTCCGTAGCGCAAAAACCGGGCGTTTTCGAGTCCCGGAATCAAACGCAGCACCAGCGCTTGATCGCCGAATTTTAAATGGTTCTGAAAGCCGACGAGATTGTAGGAGTCGGCGCGCAAATTTTCCTGTCGCAATTGCACAGCCGCGTAAGGAATTCTGCCCGTCCTCGGATCTTTCAGTCCAACCGGCTTCATGGGTCCGAAACGCAGGGTGTCGCGCCCACGCCGGGCAATCTCTTCGATGGGCAGGCAACTCTCAAAGTAATTCAGGTTCTCCCAGTCTTTTTGCTCCACCGATTGTGCTGCGACTAGTGCGTCGTAGAAACGGTCGTACTCTTCTTTCGACATTGGACAATTAATGTAATCGGCCGATCCTTTGTCGTAGCGCGCCGCGAGATAGACCTTACTCATATCGATAGAGTCGGCCTCGACGATGGGACTGATCGAATCATAAAAATAAAGATTATTGTGGGTCGCGGGCGGCGCGCCCGTAACTGTTTCAGAGCTCAATCGTGAAATCTCGCGCGAAAGCGCATCCGACGTTAGAGGCCCGGCAGCGATGATCGTGAACACCTCGTCGTCGACGCGGAGGACCTCCTCGCGGTGAACGTTGATCAGTGGCTCACGAGAGATCCGCTCCGTCACCTTCCGGGAAAATTCAGCGCGGTCGACCGCGAGAGCATGTCCGGCAGGCACGGCAGTTTGCCTGGCGATCTCGAGCAGCATGGAGCCTGCGCGCCGCATCTCCTCTTTTAACAGCCAAGGCGCGGTGTTCTCGCTATCAGATTTCAGCGAATTAGAGCACACCAGTTCGGCGAAGTTTTCGGTTTGGTGGGCGGGAGTAGGGCGAAAGGGCCGCATTTCGAATAAATCCACGGCTATTCCCCGCCGTGCACACTGCAACGCCGCTTCCGCTCCAGCCAGGCCGGCACCGATAATACGAACTTTTTCCATGAGAAGGCTTCGCTCGCGATTCAGCACTCAATTGTCGGATTTATTATAGGGCCGGCTGGGTTCATGCGGATTACACAGCGGGGAATGTCACTGCAGGGCTTCCGATACAGTACTCGCTCAATGAAACTACGCGCTACAATGTAGGGCGTATGATCTCCCCGGAACTTCTCGACATTCTGGTTTGCCCGCTCTGCAAGAAGCCAGTAGCTCTCACACCGGGTGGCAAGGGGCTGAAATGCGGCGAATGCCGCCGTGTTTACCCCATTCAGGACGACATTCCGATCATGCTGATTGACTCTGCCACGGTCGACGCGTCGTAGAAAGCTCGAGGAGTCGACAAACTACGGCGTTCGCTTGAGGTGAAGCGACATTAAGTGTCAATCCGACAAGGGATTCAATAATTCCACCCTCCTTCTACAACTGGTTACCCTACTCACAACCTTTTGCAAAATCTTGTGTTCTAACAGGTTGAGCGGCAGTAATGCCCGAGTTGAGTGCGTACCAAAGTTACGGCATTTCGATTGCATGTAACGAAGTCAGCTGCCGATGAATCTAATTGAGCAGCGAGGAGGGCGCCGGTGAGAATAGCCACGAAAGAAAGATTTACGGTGACGGAGTTATGCGCCCTGAGAAATGACTTGATCCAGGGTGGCATGGTTGATTCCCGGGAAGCCGCCGAATTGCTGCAGGTCTTTTTGGCGGGACGCGGTTATGGAGTTTCCCAGGCAGCGGCGATCGATGCAGCGAGTCGTGTTGAGATTTCGGGCTGCTCGTTACCAGTCCTGGAGCGTGAGCTCGAAGGTCTCGCCTGGGTGATGTAACCATCGAACGCCGATTTTGGTGGTTGCGCGCGTAGAGATTAATGCAGTTCAATTCGAAAGTTTCTAGACGCGAACGCCGGGCAAATTGCTCGGCGTTTTGCTTTTTTCTTCTAATATCGATGCGCGTTACAGACCCTGAACCGCGTTCTGCACTGCTCTCGCGATTTCTTCCGGATTAGTTCCCGGCGCGAATCGCATTGGCTTACCCATCCGAACTTGAACCTTTCCCGGCGAAGCAAATTTCTTCCCAGCCGTTTTCAGTTCAAAGAGCCCTTCGATGCGGATAGGCAAAATCGGGATGAGGAGATTGTTTGCGAGAAGACCAACTCCGGATTGAAATTCGCCGATCGTACCGTCCCGGCTGTGTTGTCCCTCCGGAAACACAAGCACACTGTAACCACGGTCGACGGCCGCTCCAGCGTATGCAAAGCTCTTGCGGAAGCCGGAGCGTTGCGGCAAAGGAAACAAGTTCAACAGCGCGACGCCAAGTGTCCACTGGACACGATTGTAAATTCGGATAGCCCACACGCGCTGCGGACCAGGCGAACGGAGCGCTTCGAGCGCTTCGCCTCGTGTTGCAGTCGCCAATTTGTGGCGGAACGGCGGCGGAAGAGCATAGTGGATGAACCCAATATCGACATCAGCAATGTGGTTGGATACGACCAGTAACGGGCCGCTGATATTGTCCAGAGTTTCTGTTCCGCTGACGCTCGGCCTCGCCAGGAGAAAGACTGCCGGTCGCATCAACAAATAATGCGCCGCTAAACGCAACCAGGTAACTGGCCAGCAAAGAACCCATTCGGGGTAGTGAAAAATGTTACACCGATCGATGTTAGGGCGATCAGTATTAGACCGATCAATGTTAGACCGATCAGTATTAGACCGATCGTTGAGAGAACCCCGGTCGCCTTTCTCGCTTTTAATGAGGCTTTCCAGATCACCAACCGTAACCGCTTTCGCAAGATTGTTTTGACTCAAGTCAATTTGATATCGGTCTTCCAGAGCGCCTACCAATGCAACGCGTTCCAAAGAGCTCAACCCTAGCCCACTCTCAAGAGTCGATTCGGACGACAGATTTTGCTTCGGGCGTCCCGTAACGCGGGTCAGCAACTCGGCGAGCGGGCTGGCGGCATCAGAGACGGGATCTCCGCGCAGGCCGGCCTCGACCGCATCGCGTATCAAATTGCGCCGCGGCTTCTGCGTCGCGCTGCGTGGGAAATCCTCGTCAGGCCAGACGAACCAACTGCGCATGCGTTGGTATTCCGCCAGGGCTTCGTTTGCACGCTCGACGATGCCGGCCACGAATGCAGGCTCTTTTGGAGCAGGCTCGTGCAGTATCAAAACGGCGCAGGGCTCAGCATTTCCGCCACGTTCCAGTCCCACCACGATGCAATCTCGAACTTCTTTCTGCTGCCGCAAGGCGGCTTCAAGGTCCTCGGGAAACACATTCATGCCGGCGGGAGTTACGATCACTTCTTTTTTGCGACCCTTGAAAAAAAGATTCCCTCGCTCATCGAGCGCGCCCAGATCTCCAGTGCGATACCATCCTTCATCTTGTGATTGCGCGACTGGTTGCAGTTCGTGATCGTTCTCAGTCCAATAGCCTCTGGCAACTCCGCTTCCACGCACAAGAATTTCGCCATCGTCCGCCAGCTTGATTTCGCGCCCCGGTAAAACTTTGCCAATCGAGCCTCGGCTGGTATGGAAAGGGTGGTTCAGGCTGATCAACGAAGTAGTTTCAGTCAGCCCGTATCCCTGGATAACCGCGTAACCCAGAAGATGCCAGAATTCTTCGGTCTTCGGATCGAGGGCAGCGCCCCCGCTAATCATGGCCCAGAATTTCCATCCGAACTTTCGACGCACATCGCGGAAAGTCCACCAGCGCCGCAAAAAATGTTGGCTCGCTGAGGCGGTATAACGGGCGGCAAACTCGGCCTCACGACCCTCGTCCTCCAAGTCACGCTCGATCTTTTGCTTTAGCGATTCAATCATGCGCGGCACCGCAACCAGTACCGAGACGCGCTCTCGCTGGATCGTGGCCGTGACTTCTGTCGGGTTGAATGTGTTTTCGAAGACAACGACGCCACCGAGCAGGGGCGGAAGAAAAACTCCAAGAAATTGCCCGAACACATGGCTCAACGGAAGCAGATTCAAGAACCGGATCGGATGCACCAATTTCTCGTACTTCAGATACTTTCTAATCTCACTTTCGATTGGAGCGATGTTTCCGATCACATTCGCGTGCGTGATCACGACTCCCTTTGGCTCAGCTGTGGTGCCTGAGGTGAAAACGATTTCCAGCGTGTCGGAAGCCTCAATTTGCACCGGCCGAAAGTGTTCGCTCGAATGTTTCGCAAGCGTGGAAGCGAGATCGACAGGATCGATGGTGGCAAGGCCGCCGCAGTCTGCACCCGCTCGCGCGATAGTTTTTTCGAAAATGCGTGCGCGCTCGCACGAACACAAAACGAGCCGGGTCGAAACCTGCGCACTGATGCGGCTCGCGAAATCCGGGCTGCTTTGATCGTCGATGGGAACCGCGATTGCTCCACAAAGCGCACATCCCAGGAATGCTGCCACCCACTCTGCACAGTTTGAGGTCCACAGCAAAACAGAATCACCCTTGGCGATGTTCCGCGCCTGAAGTTCACGTGCGAATTGGTACGCCACTCCCGCGACGCGCCGGTAGCTCCACCGCTCATGCCGGTATCCGCGCGGAAACACGTAGGCGCAGTCGTCGCCCCACCGCTCGAAATCATCCAAAGTATCCAGCAAAGTTTTCCGCATAATCTCGTTTCCCAGGACAGAGGACAGATGACAGATTATTATTAGCACTCTAATGCAGCTTTATTTGCTCTTAATAAGGTAGGCGAAGCCCGCGGCGGCGCTTCGAGGACTACGCTCGGATCGATGATGCAATTGTTTACAGCGCCACAGCGCTTCGTTTGTATTGCGGTCGCATTTGGCCTCTGCGGACTGGTCTCGTGCCAGCCGCCCGCGTCGACGAATGATATGGCGCGAGCTTCGTCCCCCGAACGAGGTGGAGTAGAGAGTCATGCGACCCGTGGCGCAGTGCGTGACCTGAGCCGCGACGAGGCTGCCGGTGGACACATTCTTCGCAAGCACGTTGGGCAGTCGGATGACGAACTGCGCGACCGCTTGCGTCGTGAACCTCGCATCACGGGCGCGTCGACATATACTGACCGCGCGACCGCCGACCGGGCGGTCGGCGAAGCAATCGCACAGTCGCAGGATCGTATCGAACGATGGCTGACGCGCGCCGGCGGGCATCCGAATCTAGTGATCGATTACGATAGCCCGGTTCCGATCGGACGGACTATAAATCGGGGCGAGAGCGAGTCGCACACGTGCGCTCACGCGATTGTCGTACTAAAATACTCAGGGACAAACGATTACTATGTGTTGACATCTTATCCGGAGTGCCGCTCATGAATTCCAATCCGAAAGCGGATATCACCGCCATCAACTTTCCCGCGCTGCATACGTTTTTGCGCGGATACTTCCATGAAGACGTCGTCGATGAATATGGAACGCCGCCCGAGGCAGCCGACCAGTTCTGCGAAGACGCCGAAACCGACGAGCGTATCCCCGTAGCGCGCGAGTGGCAGCAACTTGCGGAAATGACCCATGCGCAGCCTGCTGCTCTGAATGCGGCGTTAAAGAAACTGGGCAGCGCGATCCGGCTGAACGAGGAGGAAATTCCGCAGGTGGATGCGATCTTCGCACGCTGCCTCGCGATCAAGTCGCATCGCCGCGTCGCCAACGAATAGGTAATGTCGCCCGATTAGACTTAAAAAAGTTAAACTCTGCCCACCCCCAACGCATCCGCCACGCGATTGATGTAGTTGAACCAAGAGGCAATCAGCGTGATCTGCAAAATAGCCTGATCGTCGAATCCAGCCGCTCGCAGTCTCTCGTGATCGCTTTTCGTGACTTTGGTCGCATCCTTCGTGAGTTTGACCACGTACTCCACCATCTCTCGCTCTTGCAGAGTAATCGACGCAGTAGTGTAATCGCGTTCCAGCGCTTCGACCAGCTCCTTATCGAGCGTAACGCGACGCAGAAACTCTGCGTGAGATTCGATTCAATAGACGCACCGGTTCGTCACCGAGACCATCGTGGCGATCATCTCGTGATGACGCCTCTGCAACGGAAGGTCGGGTGACATCAGCGCGCCAAAGGTGGAAAAGGCATGATGCAGGGCCTGCGGAATTAGTGAATGCGAGGCCACAATCTGCGAGCCGCCGCCTTCCGCAGGATGAATGGGAACAGCATATTCGGCCGGGTAAAGAGATTTTTGACCCTCCATGGCCTGCCGCAATTCGTCATTGGCTTCCGCGAAGGGAATGGTTCGAATCCAAGTCATAAATTAGATTAATCTTCCCCGCCTCACGAGGAGGCATTGAATTGCGGCGCGCATTGAAGCTACGCGTACCGCGCCCAATTGCCAATAGTAGGAAAATGTTAGCCATACCGGGCGATCACGGCTGGCTGCTGATAGCATTAACTCGTATTGCCATAAAAGCCGCAGATAAATTTTTCGTAATTATTTTTCCCGCATTTTTGTTTAGGAGTTTGCTCAGGAGAATTTGGATGCCGCAAGATACCTTAACCATTACCGACAACCGAACCGGACAAAACTACACTCTCCCCATCGAGAAGGGGACGATTCGCGCGATGGACCTGCGCAAGATCAAGACCGGCGCCGACGATTTCGGCTTGATGACCTACGATCCGGCGTTCATGAATACGGCTTCCTGCAAGAGCGCGATCACGTATATCGACGGCGATAAAGGAATCCTGCGCTACCGCGGTTACCCCATCGAAGTTCTTGCCGAACACTGCACCTATCTCGAAGTCGCCTATCTTCTTTTATTCGGCGAACTCCCAACCCAGAGTCAATTGAAGAGTTGGGTGCATGACATCACGCATCACACCATGCTCCACGAAACGACCAAGAAGTTCATGGAAGGCTTTCGCGACAACGCGCATCCCATGGCAATGCTAGTGAGCACGGTGGCTGCGATGTCGACGGTGTATCCGGACGCGAAGAACATTCACGATGCTGAGAGCCGATTGCTGCAGATCAAGCGTCTAGTCGGCAAAGTGCCATCCATTGCCGCTTTTTCGTATCGGCATCTGGTTGGGTTCCCTTACATCTACCCCGACAATGACCTTACCTACACCGAAAACTTCATGAACATGTTGTGGAAGATGGTCGAGCCGAAATATTTAGCGAATCCGGTTCTGGCGCGAGCACTCGATGTTTTGTTTATTTTGCACGCCGATCACGAGCAGAATTGCAGCACTAATGCTATGCGCGCCGTGGGCAGCGCGCACGCCGATCCCTTCCTGGCTACAGCATCGGCTGCGGCGGCGCTATCAGGCCCGCTGCACGGCGGCGCGAACGAAGAAGTCTTGCGCATGCTGGACGAAATCGGCTCCAAGAAAAATATTCCCGAGTACATCAAGAAGATTAAGGAAGGCAAAGGCAGGCTGATGGGATTCGGGCACCGCGTCTACAAGAACTTTGACCCGCGTGCCACCATTATCAAGCGCGCCGCCGACAGCGTGTTCGAAGTGACCGGACCAAACGAAAAACTTGAAATCGCTCTCGAACTCGAACGCATCGCTCTCGAAGACGAATATTTCATCCAGCGCAAGCTCTATCCGAATGTCGACTTCTATTCCGGCATCATTTATCAGGCGATGGGATTCAAGCCGGAGATGTTTACCGTGCTCTTCGCCATTCCACGCACCATCGGCTGGTTGGCTCAATGGCAGGAGATGTTGACCGATCCGGAACAGAAGATCGCGCGTCCGCGTCAGATATGGATTGGGTCCGACACAAGGGAGTTTGTGCTGATAGGGAAACGGGGCAAGTAGTTCGGAACAAGTGTGGCGACTGCCGCCTCACCCGTCCGTCGAGCGAAGTTCGAGAGCCACCGCGATCTTCGTCGGACGTGGCAATTTCAATTCATGTTCCAGCCAGGACCTGAGCCGCTTTCCACTCCTCTTGAAGGTCTAATTCACGAATCCATTGTTGGATATAAGCCTGGTCCAATTCCGCCCATCGAATTCTGAGCAGCGCCGCTACATCCTCGATCTGTCTCTGCGATTTCGCCAGCTTCGACCACTCAAGTTTCGAGAGGACTACATCTTCCGCGCTTGCAATAAAAATAGAAGTGTCATGCAAGTTGACCTTCTGGCGGCGTCGAAACTCCTCTTCACTAAAGGGCCGCAATTTGCGAATGATCAAATCGATCTTCCAACCGGTGGCCAAGTCAATCACATTGAACAAAGACCGCCGCTTCTGAGCTTGCACAGCCGTATCTAGGTCCGCATAGTATTCATTGCTGGGAAGACTTTCGACGAAGGCTCGCAACTGAGCAGGGAGTGCATCAATGACGACGTCAATGTCTTGAGTTGACCGTGGAGCGCCATAGTAAGCGCTCGCAAAAGAGCCGGTGAGCATGTAAGCAATGTCGGCTCGATGAAATTTTCTAGTAATCCTCTGCAATACTTCCGGGACGCTCATCGCAGTGATGCTGGAAGAGGGGCAGGCAAGAAAGCTAGCCGCAAAAGCTCCATGGCAATCTGTTTTTCAGGCCAGTCGGGATGCTCGCTCCGGATCCGCGTTGTAGCCAATTCGCGGGCAAACATACTCATCTCAAACGCCAGCAGGAGTCGCTGTTCGCCCGACATTGCCCGCTGAACTTTAAGCTGGACGACTTGTGCGGACGGACTCGTGTCGGTGATAGGCACGCCAAAATGTTATCACGGGGGCCGCGCATCATCGGACAATGTCATTAACTACCGACAAGTGCGCTATCTGTTCTTGGGAAGTACGACCCGAAGCAGTTCCATGAGGATAATTGTCGTGAGAAAGGCGGAGGCGGGCACCATCAAGAAAGCATAAGCCCAAATGCCATGCGGCAAGCCAGCGAGGACTGGGGACCGACTAAACGTAACCCAAAGTCCCACCGTTTGGGTTACGAACAGCAGCGCGAAAAGTAGGGTGTGCTTACGCGTCAGCTCAATAGTCACGGGTTCAATTGTAGCGCCTGCTTGATTTGAAGGAGCAGCGGATTTTGCAAATTTGCTGAAATCAGCGATTTCAACAGTTGGCCAACCCGCGGGCGAGAGAAGTTCAGGCTCTCTTCAGGAGGCGCGAAATCCCCACCAAAATTACCGCGCCAATAAATGCCACAATGATCGAACCTATCATTCCGCCTCCCGGCCAGATTCCCAGGACTCCAAATACCCAGCCGCCGACAACGCCGCCGAGGATTCCGAGAATAATGTCCACGAGCACGCCATAGCCGCCGCCCTTCATCACCTGGCCAGCGAGCCAACCGGCGATCAGTCCTACCACTATCCACGCGATGAATCCCATCACGACCCTCCTCGCCGCCACGCCATCCCAGAATTCTCTCTCCCTCGCGGCGCGACCAAACTATATCACTTTGCCTCGCAACCCAGCGCTTAACTCGATTCCGCCTCAACCACCGGCAATCGCACCAATCACAATGAATGGCTCTTTGCCTGACGCGACACTCTCGGGCAGGGGCGCATCTGGCGCTTCATGCGACAAATCCTCTTCGCAGGCAAAAAAACGCAAGAATGCTCGTCGCTGCCGTGTGACCTGGTCGCGAACGGTGCCGCGCAGCATCGGATAGCGGGCCTCGAGCGCGTCAAGAACTGAGCGCTGCGTAACCGGCCCATCAATCTGCAGTTCGACCTCGCTGCCGACGTGCGCCAGTGCTCGGAGATGTTGCGGGAGTATGACTCGGATCATTGCACCCATCCCATAGAGGCTAGGGAAAATCCACTCCAGTCCGAAAAGTTGCCCTCGGGGGCTAAAGCCCACGCTCTGATTGGAGGTCTGGCGGCACGGATGAATCCGTGCCCTACCCAATTAATCGCAAGAGACAAAATTAGTTGCGAGACACAATCATGTCAGTGTCTGTACCTCGATCGAAAGCACCGCGGGCAGATCGCGGACGATGGGGTTCCAGCTATCGCCCGCATCCGACGATGCATACACCTGGCCGCCACTGGTGCCGAAATAAATTCCGCACTTATCGAGCGAATCAACCGCCATGGCATCGCGCAGCACGTTTACGTAACAATCTTTCTGCGGCAAGCCTTTTGTGAGCGGCTCCCACTCATTTCCGCCGCTCCGGCTGCGGAAGACGCGCAGTTTACCCTCATGCACAAAATGTTCCGAGTCGCTCTTGATGGGGACGACGTAAATCGTCTCCGGTTCATGCGAGTGTACGTCAATTACAAACCCGAAGTCGGTTGGCAGATTGCCGCTGACTTCCTTCCAGTTGTCGCCAGCGTCGTCCGAGCGCATGACGTCCCAGTGCTTCTGCATGAAAAGCACGCCCGGGCGCTTGGGGTTCATGGCGATGTGATGCACGCAATGGCCGATCTCAGCATTCGGGTCGGGAATGTATTGCGAACGCAGTCCGCGATTAATCGGCTTCCATGTCTTGCCACCATCGTCGGTGCGGAAGGCGCCCGCTGCGGAGATGGCAATCCACATCCGCTTGGGATTGCTAGGATCGAGAATGATCGTGTGCAGGCACATTCCGCCTGCTCCAGGCTGCCACTTGGGGCCGGTGCCGTGGCCACGCAGGCCGGAGAGTTCCTGCCAATTCTCCCCGCCGTCGGTCGAGCGGAAGATGGCGGCATCTTCCACCCCGGCGTAAACCGTGTTCGGATCAGTAGTTGAAGGCTCCATATGCCACACGCGCTTGAACTCCCATGGATGCTGCGTGCCGTCATACCATTGGTGCGTGGTGAGCGGCGCCGTCGCCGCGTCATAAACGAACTTGTTGCTTGCGGCTTGGGGAGGTCCTGCGGCGGGTTGCTCTCCGGGTGGCGTTCCAGGCTGATGCCAGGTCTTCCCGCCATCGTCCGAGCGTTGGATGATTTGCCCAAACCATCCGCTGGTCTGGGAAGCGTAGATGCGATTTGGATCGGCGGGAGAACCTTTGAGGTGATACATCTCCCAGCCCGCAAAATGCGGCCCGCTCACGTCCCACTTCTCGCGTTTGCCATCTGCTGTGAGAATGAACGCGCCCTTGCGCGTGCCAACCAAAACTCGAACCTTGCTCATTCTTTCCTCCGTCTTAAGTCTGTTTACCAAATAATTCTTGAGCGCGGATACGATGAGCGCTCGCGGGACAAGCAGAGTTATTCTCCTCGATAAGCTCGCTTCAGACCCTCTATGTCAATCTTGGTCATTTGAAGCATGGCCTTAAAGACTCTTTGCGATTTTACCGGGTCTTTGTCTTGCATCAGTTCGATTAGAGCTCTGGGGACGATCTGCCAAGAAACGCCATATTTATCAGTCAGCCATCCGCATTGTATTTTCAGTCCGCCGGCGGAAAGCTTTTCCCACAACTCATCTACCTCGGCTTGAGTCTCACAGTCCACATAAAACGATATAGCGGGCGAGAAAGTATATTGCGGGCCGCCATTTAGCGCTGTGAATTTTTGACCTTCAATCTGGAATGCCACGATCATCACTGAGCCTTTCGGTCCCGGCCCTGCTTCTCCATACCGAGTGACACCTTCGATTTTTGAGTTCTTAAAAATCGAGACATAAAAGTTCGCCGCCTCCTCAGCCTTGCCATCGAACCACAAGAACGGAGTTATCTTCTGCATTGCAATCTCCTAACGAATAAGTTGCACACATTCTTGGCTCACATAAATGTTTCCAAGAAGAGAAAATGGCGCCCTCGAAATCCCGATAGTAGAAAGGCGCCAGAAACAGAAATGCGCAATCGCGTGCAGAATTTTTGTGAGGTCGACTCTAGGCTGCTTTCTCGACGGCCTTTTCGCAGTTGACCATCCAGGGTATGCCGAATCGGTCGACGAGCATACCAAATCCCCTGGCCCAGAAAGTTTCTCCGTAGGGCATGTTCACTTTCCCACTTTCAGACAGAGCATCAAATAGCCGCTTCCCTTCCGCTGGATCTTCGACGCTGATATTTATCGAGAAACCTTGCGGTTTCTGCTGATGGTCCGGCGGTGCGTCACTGCCCATGATTAGCTGGCCGCCGACGACCATGCGGGCGTGGATAATTTTTTTACTCCATTCCGCAGGTACCGAGTCCCCAGCGGGAGTGCCTTCGTGTGGCATCATGGCTTCTATTTTTCCGCTTAATAGTTTCTCGTAAAATTTAAACGCCTCTTCGCAATTGCCATCGAAGAAAAGGTAAGGATTTACCTGCATAAGTTGCTCCTCGAATCAAATCGATTCAAAACTCTTGACCCGATCAAGCTACCAAATATTACTTGCACCTTGCAAGTAATAATTTATAATTAAAGAAATGGTAAAGAGTCCGGGCAAGGGCTCTCGCCCGAAGCGCAGATCGGCGTGTCCACTGAATGCTTCAGTGGAGATGTTGGGCGATCGCTGGTCCCTCCTGATCCTGCGCGATATGATGCTGCGCGGATTCCGGAGCTTTAAGGAATTCATGGAGTGCTATGAAGGGATCGCGACCAATATATTGGCGGATCGGCTGCGTAAGCTTGTCTCCTACGGAATCATCACCGCAGAACCTGATCCATCCGATGGCCGGAAGTCCATTTATCGATTAACCAGGAAAGGCATCGATCTTGCGCCGGTTCTCACCGAGATGGTTCTCTGGGCCGCAGCGCACGAGGAGACCGGGAATCAGGCGCTGATACAGTTGATGCGAGCGGACAAGGAGAAATTCCTGGCGGAAGCACGACAACGCTGGGAACAGACTCAGCGCCCCCAAATTCCTAAGAAACTCCATGGTGAACGCCGTCCCGGGGGTCCTCATTAGAGTGCGGCCAGCCGGTAATCTGGCGCTTCTCACCACTTGAGCGCAAATCGAGGCGTTTTTTTCTACGACCAGACGTACACTCCCTTTTGGGAGCGCAGGTAATCGTTGGTAACCATCGAAGGAACACTACCCGGCCTTACAATTAGCTTACTCCGCTATCCCGTCGCGGGGTTTCGCCAGTCAATGTCTTGGCGAGGTTGGGCCCGTTCGGGAACACTGCTGGAAAGAACGGGCGTTGCGCGGGAAAAGGCTGGAGTCCGCACACTTTATGGCGTTTGGTTTTGGTTTCAACAAACAAAAGGTTCTCAGCGCTGCGGAAAAGTTTGTCCAGCAGGGCAAACTGCAGAACGCCATTACCGAATACGAAAAGGTCCTGAAGCACGATCCCAAGGATCTGACGGTCAACAACACCATCGGCGATCTGTACTCGCGTCTGGGCGACAGTGGCAAGGCGATCGAGTGCTTCAAGACCGTGGGCGACGCTTATGCGGCCCAGGGCTTCACAGTCAAGGGCATCGCCATGTACAAGAAGATCACCAAGCTCCAGCCCAGCGTGGATTCTTCTCTGAAATTGGCGGAACTGTATACCCAGCAGGGCCTGTTCAACGATGCCCGGGCGCAATATTTGCAGGTTGCAGAAGACTTCATGAAGGGTGGCGATCTGGAGCAGGCAGTGCGCCTTTTCCAGAAGGTCCTCGAGATGGACCCGGAAAATGTTCCGATGCGCGTGAAGCTCGCCGAAGTCTACGTCAGGCTCGGAAAAAAGAAAGAGGCCTGGGAGATTTTCAGCGCGGCCGCAGAAGCATTGCGCGCGCGGGGATCGCTGCCGGGTGCCGAAGAAATTCTAAAACGCATGCTGGTACTGGATCCGGGCAACAGCTACGTTTTGCTGATGCGCGGAAAGGCTGCGCTCGAGAGTGATGATCCGAAGAACGCCATCCTAAATTTAGAAAAGGCTGCTGACCTCGATTCGCACCCCGAGGGTCTGCGCGATCTGCTAAAGGCCTACGTGCAAGTTGGAAATGTGTCAAAAGCGGTACCCCTCGCTGAGAAACTGCTTACGGTGCATAACGATGCAGAGGGCCTGTTTTTGATGGCAGAGGGCAGCGCCCGACTCGGCCAGTATCACGAGGCGCTCGACATTTACACGCGGCATGCAGAGCGTTTGCTGGCGGGTGATTCGGCCAAGTTGCTGGGTACCCTGCATTCCATGATTACCCACGTCCGCGATGATGCCGGCGCACTGGATCTACTCTTGATGCTCCTTAATAAGGCGGGCGAAAGCACGCACGTTAACGAGATCACTGAATTGCTGGCTCATGCGTGTGTCAAGGATGGAAATCTAAGCCGGGCGGCCGACCTTTACCAGATGCTTGCGACTTCCGAGCCCCAAAATCAGGTCCACCTGCAGAATTATCAGCAGGTCATGGAGCTGATGACTACGTCTTCGTCCGCCGGGATTACTCCCGAAGAAGGGACGATGATCATCGAGGAGTTGGAGGCGACGTCGCCGGCCATTGATCAAGCCTGGCCCGACAACATCGCGATCGCAGTGCGTTCTGCGGTTACCGATGCGGACCTATTTCTTTCTTACAATCTGCCCGAGAAAGCGATCGTACCGCTGCTTCAGGTGCTGCCCGAGGCTCCGCGGGATGCGCGCTTGAACCAGCGTTTAGCGGCGCTGCATACCCGTTTCAAGCGCTTCACAGAAGCAGCCGTTTGTTGCCGCACGCTGGAGAGCGTCTATCACGATGCGGGCTTCAACGATGAAGCCGTGCGCTATGGAGAACTGGCCGCGCGCTATGAGCAGAGTTCAGAGGCTGCAGCTTCCAATGCTCGTCGCTCGACTGCCTCGACTGGCTTGGATGCGCCTCTTGCGAGCCGGGCGGCCGCTGCCGGTACTACTGCAGTTCCGTGGCCGGTGGCTTCGCCAGCGCCCGCTGCGGTGCCTGAATTTTCAGTCCAGGAATCAGCGGTCCACGCGCCCTCCGATGGACATGAGGGTTCTTCCGACCTTTCTGTAGCCCCGTCGCCTGACACTGACTCGGAATGGGAGAACTCGCTTTCCGTCGAGGACTCTACCCCGGTAGCAGAATCGTTGCCTGCAGTCGAATCGATAAGCCATTCAGATCCAAGCAGCCCTGAGATCGCGGAGTCAGTCGAAGAGGTCCGCTTTTATCTCGAGCACTTCATGGTCGAGCAAGCGCGCTCCGGCATGGAGAAGCTGGAGTCTTTGACTACCGACGCCAGCATCCTCGATCCGCTCCGTGCGGCCCTGGCGGCAGCGGCGCAGCCCTCAGCCGAGCCTGAGGAGGAAATAGCCGAAATTAATGCTGACGAAGTTACCGAACCCGCGGAGTTCGAAATCGAAGTTGAGACATCGAACGTTGCCGAGATCGGCGTCTCGCAGATTGACGTCTCGTCCGAGCTTGCTGGTTACGGCGACACTAGTGACACGGCCGCAGCGCTACCGGAACAGCATTTTGCCGAGCCGGCTCACTCTTCTGAGGTAGCGCATGCGGAAGTACAAGCTGACGCAGCCGGCGGCGAGTCCGGGGTACTCGACTCGCTAGTTGCCGATCTGGAAGCGTCGCTCGGGGATTCTTTTCCGCAAGCGGCTCCGCCTTCGGCGCCGGTACCCGCCGTGCAGCGTCCGGCAGCACCGGCTGCGAGCAAGCCAGCTCCCGTCGCCAAACCAACTCCTGCCGCTCCGCCTTTGCCGAGTTGGCCGGTGGCGCCAGCTCCGGTTGTGCCACAAACATCTGCGACGAAACCCATAGCAGCGCCACCTCTAGCCTCCGCGCCAAAAGCAGCGGCTGTACCCGTTTCCGCGCCCAGACCTATCGTCGCGGCGCCCTCTGCTCCCGCACCCTCGAGTTCGCATCCCGTCAATCCCGCCGCCAGCATTGATCTTTCCGAGATGTTTGGCGAGTTGAAACAGGAGCTCGAAGAAGACGTTGCGGCTGGCGACGATGATCCCGAAACTCATTACAATCTCGGCGTCGCCTTCCGTGAAATGGGATTGCTTGACGAGGCGATCGCAGAACTGCAGAAAGTTTGCAATTCAATCGAGCGTGGCCAGCCCTTCGCTCAACCGGTGCAGACCTACACCTGGCTAGCCCAATGCTTCCTTGACAAGGGAGTCCCGCAGGCCGCAATTCGCTGGTATGAAAAGGCGCTTGGCATTCCGGGACTTGATACCGAAGCGCGGCTCGCAATTAATTATGAGCTCGGATCCGCCTGCGAAACTGCCATGGACAAGCCTGCCGCACTCCGGCATTTTACCGATGTGTACGGGGCAAATATCGATTATCGTGACGTAGCCCAGCGCATTCAGGCTCTGAAGTCGTAAAATGCACAAGTGGGTCTGAAATGTGCGTTGTGGATGCGACATGATCCCGCGCCTTCCCACGACAACGCACGCAATGATTTCCGACCCTAAACTGCCTTTCGCTAGTCATCCCTCCGATGTCCGAGACTTCCAGTCTCCGCCAGATCCAACGGATCCGCTTACCCCAGTCTCTATTTCGGGGTTGAGGCGTACCCCTTCTCCCGCTCGAGTTTGGCTGCGTCGGATCGGCGTGCTCCTTTTTGTTTTCCTGTGCGCCACTCTCGGAGTGATGCTCATGATTGTCCCCTGGCGCCCGGAGTGGTCCGACAACCCATTACTTTCGCCCTATCCTGAGTTTCGAGCTATGGTAGCCAGCGGTTTCGTGCGCGGCTTGGCGACCGGACTGGGCGTCCTCAATGTTTGGATCGGCTTCTGGGAAGCGATCCAGTATCGGGAAGGGGAATGAATAACAACCTTTGGAGGATAGTTGCCTTGTCGTCTCGAACAGGAGCGGCGGCGAGTTACATAGCTACCATCGAACACGACTGCCACAGGGTACACAGAGGGCACGGAGGAAAGCGGTCCTAAGTTTCTCTGTGTACCCGGTGTACCCTGTGGTTCAAGCTCTTGCCTGACGAACGACGTACTTTATGACTGATGAAAAACTGAAGCCAGCTCCACTCGCATATCAAAACGAGCAATTTCTGAACAGTCCTGACGGAAGAATTCTGCGCTTGCTGTCCGAATACAGCGAGCCGCTTTCGCGCTTCCGCCGCGAACAAATCCAGGACACCGTGGTTTTCTTCGGCTCTGCCCGGATTCACAGTCATGAACGTGCCAGCAAGTGGTTCACCGAAGTGCGTGGCGCGCAGGTGTCGGCGGCCGAGCAAGCTGCTCAAGACATAAAGCGAGCCCAGGCCGCCGTGGACATGGCCCGTTATTACGAAGACGCGCGCCGCCTCGCGCGCATGTTGACGGAATGGTCGACTCACATTCCCGCAAAGCGCCACCGTTTCGTCGTCACCACGGGTGGCGGCCCGGGCATCATGGAAGCGGCCAATTTAGGGGCCCATGAAGCTGGCGGCAAGACCATTGGCTTGAACATTAACCTGCCATTCGAGCAGAATCCCAATAGCTTTATCACTCCGTCGCTCAATTTCGAATTCCATTATTTTTTTATGCGAAAGTTCTGGTTCGCCTATCTCGCGAAGGCGCTGGTCATCTTTCCGGGGGGCTTCGGCACGCTCGACGAACTTTTTGAAATTCTCACACTCGCTCAAACCGAGAAACTGGCGAAGAAAATTGTGGTTGTCATTTATGGAAGCAGCTACTGGAAAAAAATTATTAACTTCGACGCGATGGTCGATGCCGGAGTTATCGCGCCTCCCGATCTCGACCTGTTCAAGATGTCGGATTCGCCGGAAGAAAGTTTTGAATTTCTGAAAGACGGACTAACTAAGTATCATCTTGGACAGCAACAGACTAAACGGGCCGGAGGCGCCGAGCCGGCAGTTCCTGAAATCGCGCGGACGCGCCCATAACTGGGTTTTATCGTGAAATATAGTTCATAGTGCATCATTTCGGAATCAATCCCGTAGCGCGATTTTGGATACCTCCGCGCGGCAGTGTATTCGGAGATAGAGTGAATGATGACTCGACTGTTTCTGGCAGCAATATTCTCTTGCCTGCTTCTTTTTTGCGAAGTTGTTTTATGCGCCGCTAATGCGCTCGCTCAACCGCCGGCGGCGAACGAGATGCCATCTGTCGTCCAAGTTCCGCCTGAGGCGGAGGCTTCTGCGCACTTCGATGCTAACGCCGCCACCAATGCCTACCTCGCACAGATTCCTGCCGACAAGATAGCCCGCTCCAATGCTTATTTCGAGGGCGGCTATTGGCTGATTCTCTGGGATTTCCTTTATGGCGTCGTGGTAGCACTACTGCTGCTGAACCTGCGATGGTCCGCTCGCATGCGAGACTTTTCGCAAAAGGTTACTCGCTTCAGCCCAGTGCACACATTTGTTTATTGGCTGCAATATCTTGTGCTCACCTCCATTCTCGTTTTCCCACTTACTTTGTACGAGGAGTACTTTCGCGAGCATAAATACGGACTTGCCACTCAAACATTTGGCCCCTGGATGGCCGATCAGTTAAAGCAACTCGGCGTAAATCTGGTGCTCGGGGGAGTGCTTATGATGCTGCTGGTCGGCATTGTTCGCCGTCTTCCGCGAAGCTGGTGGATCTGGGGAGCAGTGGTCACCATAGTGTTTCAAGCCTTTGCGGTGCTTATCACTCCTGTCTACATCCTCCCGCTCTTCAATAAGGTCACGCGACTGCAAGATCCGAAGATTGTCGATCCCATTTTGAGCATGGCACGAGCCAACGGGATCCCGGCGAAGGATGTTTACCAGGTCGATGCATCGCGGCAGACAACGCGAATGAGCGCGAATGTCAGCGGCTTCGCCAATACCATGCGCATCACCCTCAATGACAACTTGCTGCGCCGCGGTTCTCCGGAAGAAATTCAATCGGTGATGGGGCACGAGATGGGGCACTACGTTTTGAACCACATCTACAAGTTCACCATCTTTGTCTCGATCGTGATCTTTCTGGCCTTTGTCTTCTTGCACCAGAGCCTGGACTGGGCCTTGCAGCGATGGGGCGAGAAGTGGCAGATTCACGGAGTTGGCGACACTGCGGTTCTGCCCCTGGTGATTCTTGTCGTTTCCATTTTGGGCTTTGTGATCACTCCCATCATGAACACCTACATTCGTACCGAGGAGCATGAAGCCGATATGTACGGACTCAACACCAGCCGCCAGCCCGATGGCTTTGCTCAGGCCGCAATTCATTTAGGCGAATATCGCAAAATGAGTCCGGGTCCGGTTGAAGAGTGGGTATTTTTTGACCACCCTAGTGGACGCAATCGAATTTATGACGCGATGCGATGGAAGGCGGAGAATTTGAAGCTGTTTTCTGGGCAGTAGTATGCTTGTGTGGAGCGGACACTCTTGTCCCCTGCATTTTGCTGTAGTTTTGGCTGCCTAAGTTAGCGGAGAAGAGTGTCCGCTCCACAGAGTGTCCGCTCCACACCAGTCGTAGTAGGCTCGGAGCTGATGGCCAGTCGCTCTCTGCTTTATTACATCACCGATCGGAAGCAATTTCCCGGTGACGAACATTTCCACAGAGCCGCACTGATCGGCAAGATCGCCGAGGCCGCGCGTGCCGGAGTGGACTACATCCAGCTTCGCGAAAAAGATTTGAGCACGCGGGAACTCGAGATATTGGCTCGGGAAGTTGCGGATCTCATACGCGAGCACTCGCCCGCAACTCGCCTTCTGATCAACTCGCGCACGGATGTTGCGCTTGTTACGGGAGCAGAAGGTGTTCATCTACGCGCCGGCGATGTTACGCCTGGTGATGCGCGCCGGATCGTGGAAGTCGTTTCCAACCGGCGACTGACCCTGAAAGTGACAATGACGCGTTTTCTCGTAGCCGCCTCCTCTCACACCGTCACCGATGTTCTATGCGCCGAGTCTGACCAGGCTGACTTCGCCGTCTTCGGTCCAGTGTTCGGGAAAAGCGGCGCCCCGGAAACGGAACCCACCGGTCTCGTTGCCTTAAGCAACGCTTGCAAAGTTGGAATTCCAGTCTTTGCCCTTGGTGGTATTACGATGGAAAATGCAGCTTCGTGCCTGAGAGCGGGAGCGGCTGGGGTAGCCGGCATCCGCCTGTTTCAGGAGAATAAAATTGAAGATATAGTCCGCGCGCTGCGGCCTTCGCAAATTGATGCGGGTACTGATGGACGTTGAATCATTACTCCCGGAATCCGATACCGATGTTGGCGCACCCGAGCTCGCGTGCATTCCTGCGGGTTGGTTCCTAATGGGCTGCGACACCGGGCAGGATTGTGAAAAGCCTGTGCATCGCGTGTGGGTGGACAAATTCCTGCTAGCGAAGCGGCAAGTGACGAATGCAGATTACGCGCGGTTTCTCCGCCACACCGCACCGTGGTTCCCACCACTTCCATTCTGGGGCGATCCGGCCTTCAGCCATCCGGAACAGCCCGTTGTGGGCGTCTCGTGGCACGACGCAATGCGTTACTGTGCATGGTTTTCTTCGAGCACTTTCGGAGTAGCCACGGGAGAAACATTCCGCTTGCCGACGGAGGCCGAGTGGGAACGCGCCGCTCGCGGAGGACTAGAGGGCACGCTATACCCGTGGGGAGATGCGCCGCCTCAATCGCTGTCAGATTATGCAACTCGATGTGCCGACAGTTGGAAGGCGGGCCCAGAACCCGTAGGCCGCGACCGGCCGAATGCATACGGACTCCATAACATGTGCGACAACGTGCACGAGTGGTGCAGCGACTGGTACGCCGCTGATTATTATGCAGTCTCGCCCGAGCGTAATCCACGAGGCCCTGAGACCGGAGAGCGGCGGGCTTCGCGAGGCGGTTCCTGGCGACATCACGTTAAGATTTCACGCTGTGCGGCTCGTTCCAGCATTCCGCCGGAATTTAAATACGCCGACTATGGGTTCCGCGTCGCGTGCAACGCGGCTGTAGTGTAAATTGTGACTTTCCGCTGATTACTCTATGACTGACATCGCCACCTACTACCTCGAAGAAATCAAACGTCAATTCCGCGGCCATCAGCGTATGGGCGAAAAAGCACTAGCACAACTCGAAGAGAAAGATTTCTTTGTTACTCTCGATCCAGAATCTAATTCTGTTGCTGCTCTGATCAAACACATCTCTGGCAACGCGCGCTCACGCTTCACCGATTTTCTTACGAGCGACGGCGAGAAGCCGGACCGGTTCCGAGACCAGGAATTTGAGGTCTCGGAGAAAACAACCCGCGAAGAGGTGATGCGCTGGTGGCAACAAGCCTGGGTGTACATTTTTTCCGCGCTGGATTCGCTAAAGCCTGAAGATGTGTTGCGCACCGTGACCATCCGGCAGGAACCGCACACCGTTATGCAGGCGCTCAACCGCGCGCTCGCGCACTATGCGCAGCATATCGGGCAGATTGTATTTCTCGCTAAACATCTGCGCTCGTCGCAGTGGCAAACGCTTAGCATCCCGCGCGGGAAGTCCGAAGATTACAAGATGGTCCGTTCGAAACCCTCAACTCATTAATCGCCAAAACGCCAGAAACAGGAATTCGGCCCAGTTTCGGCGTGTAGAATAAACAGTTTGCTCGTCTAATTCCGCGCTTGTGAAGGGAAGTTCCATGTCCGGCACCATGCTAGCCGTAGTCAAGCCAGAAGCCGCGCCGGGCGCAGAAATCCGCGAAGTCAAAATTCCCCGTTACGGGCGCAATGATGTGCTGGTAAAAGTAAAAGTTGCATCGATCTGCGGAACCGATCTGCACATTTACGAATGGGACCGATGGGCCCGGGGACGCATTCATCCTCCTTTGATTCCCGGACATGAATTCTGTGGCGAGGTCGCGGCATTCGGCGACGAAGTTACCAGCGTCAAAGAAGGCGATTTCGTGTCGGCAGAAATGCATGTGGCCTGCGGCAAGTGCCTCCAGTGCCGCACTGGCGAGGCGCACATCTGTCAGAACGTGAAAATTATCGGCGTCGATGCCGATGGAGCTTTTGCCGAATACGTTGTCATACCCGAATCAAATATCTGGAAACTCGATCCCGCGATTCCGCCGGAATACGCTTCTATCCTCGATCCGTTAGGCAATGCGGTTCACACCGTTCTGGCCGGCGAGATTGCTGGGAAAACCGTGGCCGTCACTGGATGCGGTCCCATCGGTCTATTTTCTATCGCAGTGGCGCGAGCGGTTGGCGCGACCACGATCTTTGCGATTGAAGTCAACGAACACCGTCGCAAACTTGCGACGAAAATGCATGCCGACAACGTGCTTGATCCGTCAAAAGACGACGTGCGCGCAATAGTCGCCGAAAAAACCGGCGGCTTGGGTGTGGACGCCATTCTCGAAATGGCAGGTCATCCCGACGCCATCCGAACGGCGTTTGACATCGTGCGCCGTGGCGGACGCATCTCCCTTCTCGGCCTAACTTCAAAGCCCATCCCACTCAATTTCTCCGAAGACATAATCTTTAAAGGCATTACGATTCAGGGTATCAACGGCCGCCGAATGTATCAGACCTGGTACCAGATGACCGCACTATTGAAAAGCGGAAAGCTCGATCTTCATCCCGTGATTACCGATCGTATCCCCATGAAGGATTTTTCTAAGGCCATGGCCCGCCTCAAAACCGGAGAGGCAAGCAAGATCCTCATTTATCCGAACTGAGGCAAATCTATTTTAAAGAACGCACTGTCGTTCTGAGCGGAGTGTTGTTCGCGAAGTGATCAACCGCAGAGTCGAAAGGACCCGACCGAAAATGTGTGCCGCGAGTAGGAGTCCTTCGACTCCGCATTACCTTCGCTTCGCGAAGATAATGCTGCGCTCCGGATGACAGTCCACATAATGCCGATGCAATAAGCTAGGGCTGTGCAAACGTTAGCGGCTTTCGGTTCCTCTTATCATTCAATCCGCTAGAATATGATGATCAGTCGGAGAGGTGGCCGAGTGGTTGATGGCTCCGGTCTTGAAAACCGGCATACCCGAAAGGGTATCGGGGGTTCGAATCCCTCCCTCTCCGCCAGTACTTTAGTTTTCCAGCACTTGCAAGCCGGTGATACCTACACTGATACCAGAATCAGGAAGGATCACGGATGGCCAAACGCGAAGTCGATCTCACCAAAAGAGTCCAAACCCCGCATGGATGGCGGTATTGCCGCGTGGTGCTCTCCGCCAATGTTTTCCGGAGCGAACTAATTCCTTGGACCTATCCCATAAAAGTGATTCCGGTTCATCCGAGGCAAGTGTAATTGGCCCGACGTGCGGCCAGACAGGTTACTCATAGAATTCCAACGTGATGGAACCGTGGCAGAGTCCACTGTGCTGTAGTCGCAGCCCTCGACGCCGGGGTGCTGCTCGTCGCACGGGATCAGCAGGAAAGCATGGCCGCACTCAGCCGCAAAATCAAAGCCATGGCAACCGGCAGGCAAGCCGACACCGGCGATCTCTTCGCGGTCATTGATCGCCATCGGCCATACCAGCTGCAGGCTGGAGCGGGGAGGAATCAGGGTGCTTAAGTCAACGACCGAGCCGTTCTCCCATAGAAACGCACGGGCATTCCCTCCAGTGCACGTATACGATTCAGCAACGACTTGGCTTTTGGAATTAATGGCCCATGCTCGACTGGTGCAATCGCCGTCGAGGTGCCCCAGATCAGTCGCTGTACCCTTCCTCCAGAGATACGCATCGGACGACTCGTTTTGGAAAGCAGCGGCCCCGACGATCTCCCCAACATCGTTGATGCCGTCCGCGGTAGTTGGATTTCCTCCCTCTGTGTTTGCGTATAGGTCAATCAGATTCCCTTGCTCCCAAAGAAAGGGATGATGGGATTGGTCTCCACTCAAATTGGAAAAACCGACAACGTGACCTCGATTATTGAGGGCGGTCGGACTGCCGACGGTGCCGCCCAGAGAACCGAGGTCCGTCATTCCGTTTTCCTTGTCCCAAAGGAACGGGTCAATAGTAGGAAGCCCTGGGGTGGAATTGGGCATCGAGTTGGTATACGCCTGTCCGGCTACTTGGCCACGCTCGTTCAGAAAAAAAGCCAGAGCGTCGTTACCGGTGCCTAGCGTGCCCAAATCCTGCATACCATTTTCACTTTCCCACAAAAAGGCCCGGGTTTGCGTTCCGTTGGAGGAACCGGCTAGGAAGTAATAAATGGAGTAAGGATCGGGCACGGCGTTCGAGGCAAATCCAGCGATTTGGCCCCGCTCATTGAGAGAGGTCGCAAGACTTATGGATCCCCCAGGGTTCCGAGATCTTTAGAGTGACCATTCGTCCAACGCACAGCGCGAACTTCTTTGATGCCCAGCACCGGATCGATATTGTTGTTCTCTGAGGCGCCGGCAACGATGTCGCCGCTGCTGTTCACGGCCTGCGCATTGCTGCAGTTCTCGTGCACAGGAGGCAGCGCGCCCAAGTCAAGCACGGCTCCGTCATGCCATTCGAAGGCGTGAAAGACCTTTGGGACGAGACCGTCCAAACCTCCGCAGACGAAGAAGTTGCTGGTCGAGGTAGTGGGAACGGCGGTCGCCGAACCCCCGGCGGTCACTCCACGGCGGCTTAGCTCTGGGTTCACGTTGAATGGTGGGTTAATGAAACTCGCGGGCCCGCCGAAAGTCCCCATGTCGATGAGCTTGTAATGATGGTGCCTGTGTTCGTGATCTTGATTGTCCTGCGCGTCTAGCCGAACCGGGATGGCCAGCGCAACGAATAACGTCACTAGGGTAAGTGACATTAAGTGTAGAGATTTCACGTCTTGCCTCCTTATTCGTCTCGAGCTGGCTAATTTCTCGGCCCAAACGCGGGGCCGGTAAAGCGGTACCAATTCATCCGGCGCATGAGTGATGCAGGCAGCGTGCGGCTTGAGGTGTCGCGGACTGCTGGGGTCGTCGGACTTGCGGCGGCTGCGGTGTCCATCAGGTTGTACTCGCAGCCCTCGACGCCAGGATGATTTTCGTCGCATGGAATCAGCAGGAATGCGCGGTTTTCACCGTTTGTGAGTGTGCCGATACCGAACATCTCTCCTCTGTCATTGATCTTTTCAATTTCATTAAGGGTCAAATTCGAACCCGGCGCCACAACGTCATTGACGTCAATCATGTCGCCGTCTTCCCAGAGGAATGCATGCGCATCGGGCCCGGCACAAAGATTCTGTACCGCTTGGCCGACCACCTGGTCATGAGAGTTAATGCCGAATGCACCAATGCAAGTCGTGTCGTCAAAGCCGGGCAAAGCCCCCAGATCCGTCATAACACCGCGTTCCCAGATATACGCATGGTAATCCCCGGTTGCGATCGTGGCTTGACCCACTACGTGGCCCGCTTCATTCAACGCATTGGCTGAGGACCATGTTCCTCCCAACGTACCAATATCCTTAAGCCTGCCTCTATCCCAAATAAAACCGTGTTGCGTCACGTCTCCCGGCAGGTTGGAGTCTCCGATGACTTGGCCTCCGTTATTCATGTCACCGGCGAGACCGAATGTTCCTCCGAGCGAACCTAAGTCGATCATTCTGCCGTCCTCCCAGAGGAAGGGATCGACGGTGGGAATGCCGCTAGCTGCGTTAGGCATATCGTTAATGTAGGACAGTCCTGCTATTTGCCCGCGTTCGTTCATAGCCATGGCAGAGGCGTCAGGACCGCCCAAGGTGCCGAGATCCTGCATCTTGTTTCTTTTGTCCCATACAAACGCGCGATTCTGAGTACCATTAGAAGTTCCGCCAAAAAGCAAATAAACCAACGAATAGGGGTCGGTAACATTATTTGTAGAGGAGCCCGCCACTTGGCCTTGCCCGTTTACCCAGGCTGAGGCGCTTTCGTATCCGCCCAGGGTGCCAAGGTTAATGATTTGCCCGTCCGTCCACAGCACGGCATTCAGCTGCGGCCATCCTGTGATCGGATCAATTGATCCGTTCAACGACTGTCCTGCAACCAACCCGTTGTCCGTGATGTGACTGGGCGTACTGCTGTTGGCGCCCGGCAAGCCGCCTAGGTCAATCAACGTCCTGCCGTTGGTTGTGAAGGCGTGGTAAACGTACGGATACGAATTTATTAGCCCACCACTTAGCAGAGGGTTGAAATTTGGATAGTACGGATCCGCAATGGCAGTATCAGCATCTCCCGCGGCAGTACCTCGACTTGTGACATTCGCTGCGCCATGGCCTGCGTCCCCATAGCTTTGAGGTCCGCCGAGCGTGCCCAGAACGATAAGCTTGTAATGATGGTGCTTGTGGTGATCGCGAATGTGCCGCGCGGCGAGCGGGATCGCGAGCGCGACGAATAGGGTCGTCGACGTAACGAACATCAATGTTCTAGATTTCATGACGTCTCCTATCTGTTGTTTTTGAGCCAGCTAATTCCGTGGGCCGAATGCCACACCGGGGAAGCGATACCTGCTTATCCGGCGGGTGAGTGATTGGCGGAACGTGCGGCCGGGTGAGCCGTTGCCAACTGGATTCGAACGCGATGGAACCGTGGCAGAATCCACCAGGCTGTAATCGCAGCCTTCGACGCCGCCGTGTTTTTCGTCGCACGGGATTAACAAAAGCGCGTGGGAATCGCCGTCGGCAAGCGAACCAAACGCGCCAATCACACCCTGATCATCGATGTACGGCGCCCAATATAAGTAGAGTGGCGAGTTAGGAGGAATCAGCGTGTTCAAGTCAACCATCGACCCGTTTTCCCAGAGAAATGCGATCGGAGAGCCAATCTCACATGAAAAAGAGCCGCCCACAATCTGTGACTTGGAGTTGATGAAGTCTGCTTGACTGTTGGGACTTCCGGCGATCATGCCGAGATCTGTCATTTTTCCGTTTCTCCACAGGAAACCGTGCGTCTGGGATCCCTGACCCGCGCACGGAACCGCAAGCCCGGCGCTGCCCACAACTTCTCCAGCTTCATTGATCCACCTTGCTTCCCCTCCGAGAGCTTGTCCAAAGGGTGGGGCGGTTAGGTCTATGAGCTTCTTACCATCCCAGAGGAAGGGATGACCTATTTTGTCTCCGGGCAGGAGCAATCCACCGACTACTTCACCTCGTTCGTTGAGGCCGTTCACCGACGCCGTCTGCACCCCCCCAAAGCTGCCCAGATCTTTCATCCCTTTTCCTTTTTCCCAGAGGAACGGATGATACGGCGGAAGTCCGACGATTGGATCCGGGATTGAACTTGTGTAGGAGTATCCGGCAACCTGCCCGCGTTGGTTGATCAGACTCGGAAAAGCGTCGGGGCCGCCCAGAGTGCCTAAGTCCTGCATTCCTTCCTCTTCGTCCCACAGGAATGCGCGCGTTTGAGTACCGTTCGAGAAGTTGTGGAGAAAGAGATAATAGTAGGAGAAGGGGTCGGGAATCGCGTTCAGCGCGAGTCCCGTTATCTGACCGCGGTCGTTGATCGCCTGCGCAAAACTGTGGCTCCCGCCAAGCGTGCCGAGGTCATTGATCTCCCCATGTTTCCAGAGTACGGCCCGCACCTCGGGCAAGCCCGGGATCAAGGGATCCGTTTCTCCGTTTTCGGAGTTGCCGGTGATCCACCCCTTCGCATTGATCCAGAAGGCAGCACTGCTTGCTGCGCCCGGAAGCGTCCCCAAATCGGACTTGACGCCATTCCTCCATTGGAAGGCGTGAGCAACAAAACAGTCAGGCACATAACAAAACCCGGGATAGGGATCGGGCGCAGAGGTGTCCGCAAAACCAACAAAGACGCCTTGTGCGTTGCGTACTTGGGCATTGTTATAAAATACCGTGGCGAACTGGAATACATCGGTCACGCTAAGAGAGTTGAAGTAGCTTGACGGTCCCCCGAACGTTCCCATGTCGATGAGTTGGTAACGATTGTGTTTGCGATCCTGATTGTCCTGCGCGGCGAGCCGGAGCGGCGTGGCCAGCGCGGCGAACAAAGTGATTGCAGTAAGCAACATTAAGAATCTGGATTTCATATCGCAGCTCCTCCTCTTTCTCTGCTCTTTCTCTCTTTGTTATTGCGCGCTAATTTCTTGGGTCGAATGCGCGGCCAGGGAACCGATACCTGCTCATTCCGCGCAGGAATGAAGGAGGCAACGCGCGGCTGGATGACTCGCGAACAGCAGGGCTAACCCGAGCCTTGATAGCGGGCACCCCAACCATGCTGTAGTCACAGCCCTCCACGCCAGAATGGTTCTCGTCGCACGGAATCAGCAGGAAAGCGTGAACGTCGCCATTGGGAAGCAGCGCACTGCCGAAAATCTCTCCACGATCGTTGAGTTTCTCGGAGTCTCCGAGTATTAAATTAGATCCTCGGGGAACAAAAACATTGAGGTCAATGATGTGGCCGTTCTCCCACAGGAACGCGTGTCCTGGCAGGTTTCCGTTACAGTCAAACGCTTGGCCTACCACTTGACTCTGCGAATTAATGGCAAACGCGTTACTGCAGTCCAGACCCGGCACAGTGCCGATATCTGTCAGCGCGCCACGTCTCCAAAAGAATGCGTGGAATGCCTGATCCCCTGCAGTAGTGGCTCCTCCGGCGACCTCACCCGCTTCATTGATCGAGTTTGCACTTCCGAAAGTTCCGCCCAAGGTACCCAAGTCAGCCATCGTTCCTTTTTCCCAAAGGAACGCGTGGGTCTCTGCGTCGTCCGCCAGATTCGACTGTCCGACGATCTGGCCCCGGTTGTTAATACCGTTGGGGAAGGTGCACGTGCCCCCCAAGGTCCCCAGATCCACCATCTGGCCCTTCTCCCACAAAAAAGCATCGGTGGCCAGCGGAAAACAGCCAGGCGGGCCCGGGGATAAACCTGGGTAGGACATTCCCGTTACCTGGCCGCGTTCGTTCACGAAGATAGCGAAGGCGTCGGGCCCGCCCAGTGTTCCCAGATCCTGCATCTTCCCGTCCTGCCATAGGAACGCGCGCGTTTCCGTTCCCAGACCAAGTAAAGAGTTGGGGTCAGGCACCCCATTCCCGGAGAATCCGACCACCTGGCCGCGGCTATTGACAAAAGCCGCCCCACTCTCATATCCCCCCAGTGTTCCAAGATTGATGATCTGATCGTCCTTCCAAAGGACAGCATTCTCCTCAAGCCATCCGGTTAGTGGATCGATGGCTCCGGTGATCGACTGTCCAACGATCAGCCCGCTTGAACTGATCCAACTGGCTGCACTGCTGTTGGCGCCCGGAAGCGCCCCTAAGTCAACAATGGCGTTCCCCCTCGACCGAAACACGTGAAAGATGAAAGGATCTGGACCGAAGGGAAGCATCAGGGGATTGAAGTTCGGGTAGTTGGGATCGGGAGTAGCGGTGTCCGCAACCCCCACGGCCGTGCCGCGGTTGTTTATGTTGGCGGCTCCATGACCCGCATCGCCATAGCTTTGTGGCCCGCCAAGCGTTCCCAGGTCGATGAGTTTGTAGTGATGGTGTTTGTGCTTGTGCTCTTGCCGGTCCTGCGCGGCTAGCCGGAGCGGTATCGCCAGCGCGGCCCACAAAGTGATTGCCATAAGCAACATCAAGAATCTGGATTTCATATCGCAGCTCCTCCTCTTCTCTGCTCTTTCTCTCTTTGTTATTGTTATTGCGCCCTAATTTCTTGGACCGAATGCGCGGCTGGATGACTCGCGTATTCCATAAAGGGTCTTTGGAACTGCGGAGGACACGTCAACTGTGGGCGATCCTCAGAGTTCCCGCGAAAAAAGTGAATCGCCAGGAGCCATGATCGCCTTGGCCGGCCATACTTCCCGTCCTACTGCGAGTTGAAGTTTTCTCCGCTCTGGATGTAATTGCCGTGCGCGTCCCATGCGATGACCACGAGATGGTGGCTGCCAGTGTTGAGCGAAATGCTCGCAGCGATCGTATCGCTTGGCGGATTGTCTTCATCGTAGACATCGCCGTTGTCGATGTAGACGCGCATGTGGACGATTGTCTGGTTATCCCACCGCGCCCGCGCCGAAATCGCCACAGGCGATGCAACGGTGCTGCCTGAGGCGGGCACGCATAGGTGGATGGTCTGATCGGTCGAAGGCACGGTACAGGAGTCCGGAGTCCCGGTCTGTCCCGTGACGATGGCCTTGCCGGGCGTGGTTTCATAGGCGAAGCCGATGACGGTGGTGGTGAGGCTGCGATCGCCTTCAAAACCCGCGAAAACGCTCAATTCCACCCAACCGTAATAAGTCTGCCCGCTGATGTGAAACTCCATTCCGAGGTAGTGGTTGGTGACGTCGAACCAATTGCCTGCAGAGTGAAAGAGGCCGCCACACTTGTAGTAGGACATCAGTGGTGTTTGGCGCATGGCAAAGCTCTGCCCTGGGCCAACGCTTATGCCCGCGGGCAGAGCGGCGGCAAACCCTCCGGTCAGAATCACGCCCGATGTGCTCTGGACCGGAGAGACATTCGCGGATCCGGCTACTCCAGGGCGAAGCATGCCACACCTAAGAAGACCGTAGAATGAGCCGATCCAGAAATCCTTGGTCCCGTCGTGATTGAAATCTATGCCATAGCTGCCGTTGTTCGGGATGACCGTGTTTACGGGTGTGTAGCGGATGCTCGCCTTAGCGGGAATCGCTAGGCCGAGAACGGCCAAGACTGCCAAAGCAGTGATCAGCGTTAATACTCCAGATTTCATGATTGTCTCCCTTCTTTTGGTCACGAGGCGCCTTTGCCGCGCTGGCGACGACCGGTGAGTTTGCGCTTCGTTGAATCCGAAAGCGGATCAGTCACTCCATTTTCCGAAACGCCGGCTATCTGCCTCGCGAATTTATATAAACATTGATAGTGCCTTCGTCGCTTTCGGTTCTTGCCGGGAGGGGAAGGTCGCCGGTTAGGGTAGATAATTTGTACGACATCCTTTCTACTGTCAATGCCCGGAGTGAGACGCGGGGGTGACATGCGCATGACTCAATGAAACATCTTTTCTTTTTCATTGGTTACGCCACTTTCCATTTTCCAAAATTGGTCGAAGAAACTAGTGGTACACTCATCCAATGCGTGTGGGATGGGGGCCGGGATCATGGAAGTTCCAGCCGAGCCCAAGAGGTTTGTGCGTTTCGGCGAGTTTGAACTCGACATCCGAACTGCCGAATTGCGTTCCAATGGCTACACACTCGTTCTCCAAGAAAAACCCTTTCGAGTTTTAGTCGCACTCCTCCAAAAGCCGGGTGACATGGTCAGCCGCCAGGACCTTGCGTCGCGCGTTTGGCCCGCCGGCGCTGACCTAGATTTCGAACAAAGCGGTGAACCGTTTGCGAGAGGCGCTCAATGACAGCGCCGAGCATCCGCGTTTTATTGAGACTCTGCCGCGCAAGGGCTACCGGTTTATCGGACCGCTGGAACCTGGGGCAGTGATTGGCCACAGCGTGTCCGAGGCGATGCTGCAAACAAAACTCGCGCCAACCGGACACCGCGCCAAAGTATTCGTTTTGCCGATCACTGTCAGCGCCGTTTTGATTGTTGCCGGAATCCTTATTTGGAAGAGCGCTTTTCGGAAACCGGCGCCCGGTCCCCAATCGATTCGTTCGCTGGCGGTGCTTCCGTTAGAGAACCTGTCCGGCGATCCCTCGCAGGATTATTTTGCTGACGGTATGACCGACGAACTGATCACCAGCCTCGGCCAACTTCCTTCCTTGCGCGTGATCTCCCGGACGTCGGTCATGCAAAACAAGGGAACTCGCAAGCCGCTGCCGCAGATCGCGCGGGAACTTAAAGTCGACGCCATCGTCGAAGGTACGGCTGTCCGCGCCGGTTCGCGAGTGCGGATCACAGCGCAATTGATCCAGGCTTCTACCGACAAGCACCTGTGGGCAAAGAGCTATGAAGGAGACGTACAAGACTTACTGGGGTTACAGATCCAGGTTGCGAATGCGATTGCGGAAGAGATCCGTCTCAAATTCACCACGCCGTGGCAAAGCGTTGCCGGTCGGCGACCCATCAACGCGGAGGCATACGAGGCTTATCTGAAAGGGCGTTACTTCTGGAATCGACGTGACGGAGGAGGGCTCGAAAAAGCCATTGAGTACTATCAGCGGGCCGTTCAAATCGATCCCGGCTACGCACCCGCTTATGCCGGACTCGCCCAATCCTATGTTCTGCTGGCCGGAGTGCGCGCGGACATTTTAGACAATAGAGTGAAAGGCAAAGCCGCTGCCGAGCACGCTCTTCAACTGGACCCTTCCCTGGCCGAGGCGCACACCGCTTTGGCACTGCTCACTTTTCATGACAGGAACTTTGCGGATGCCGAACGCGAGTACAGGCTCGCGGTCGCACTGGCCCCCAACTATGCGACCGCTCACCACTGGTATGGAGAGGGATTTCTGGTGCTGATGGGCCGCTTCGATGAAACCAACCGGGAGATGAAACAGGCAATCGCTTTGGATCCAGTCTCCAGGATCATCGCCACAGATTGGGGACAAGTCCTGCGTTTCGAACGGCGCTACGACGACGCGTACCAGGCGCTCAGCCAGGTGCTGGAGATGGATCCCGGATTCTCGGAAGCCTATAAGGAGCGGGGGCTGACGCTCTTGCAGCAGCGGAAGTTTGCGGCGGCGATCGCAGATCTCGAAGCCGCAAAACGGATCGATAGCTCGCCTCGCCGCTTGGCGATCCTGGCCTACGGTTACGGACTCACTGGGCAAGGAGACCGCGCGCGTATGGCGCTGCGTGAGCTTCAATCTTTCGGCGACAGCGCCTATGTCGGATCGTGGGCCGAAGCCATCGTCCACATCGGCTTGGGGGAAAACGACAACGCGTTTAATTTGCTCGATAAAGCGATTCAGGAGCGTTCCGCCGATTGCATTGCCTTCAAGGTTGATCCCATCTACGATCCATTGCGCACCGATCCACGTTTTCGGGATCTCATGCGGCGAACAGGACTGCCCCAGTAATCCCAGAATTTCTCGTGCAGCTCCTTCGTCGATGAAACATTGTTGGATCGGATGAGGCTTCTCCGGGGTGCCGAGGCCTTCGAGGGTTGCAACCTCGTCCCGACTTCCAGCATTTTCCTTCGCGTCTGGGGTGCACATGCGAGGCCAGGAGATGTGATTGGATGCGCTCAGTGTCCGATGCGGATCAGCAAGACGGTTGTTCTGAACCTGGCTTACGTATTTTCAGCGAATTTATTTCATTTGACTGATCTGCGGACGTCGTAAGAGAAATTCCTGCATTCGGGCACTGTTTAGGAAGGCTTCCGTGCCGCCTCGGCCGGTGGCGGATAGTGCTCCGCACAGGTTCCCATAGGCCAGGCAACTCGTTATATCGGACCCGCGCAAGAATTCGTGAAGAAACCCGGCGTCGAAGCTATCTCCCGCACCCACCGCATCGACGACCGTTACTGGGATGGCAGGTGCGCTAAACCGGCGACCACCGTGAATCGCAACCGCTCCGCTAGCCCCCAACTTAATCACGACGGTTTCCACCTTCTCGGCGAGGCGGACCAGTGCGGTTTCGATATCGTCCACACCCGCCATCTTCATCGCTTCCCGCTGGTTCGGTAAGAGGATATCCACGTGAGGCAGGACCTTCTCAAGATTGCCGTCCCAGCGATCGTCGGGATCGTCGTTCGTGTCCAACGAAGTCGTGAGACCGGAAGCTTTCATCCGTCGAAACAATTCGGGCACATCCGGTAGGAGTTCAAGTTGCAAAAATAGCGACGAAAGATGGAAGTGTCGAGCGGATGCTAAGTAATCGAGATCGAGGTCTTCGAATCGCAGTTCTGAGATTGTGCCCGGGTAGGTGAGCATGTGACGGTGCGATTCGTGGGGCAAGACAAGTGTGACGCCAGACTTCACGCCGGTCCTCACGCTCGCCAAGTCCACGCCGCGCTCGCGTAAGTAGTCCATGGCGATTGTCCCAAACGAGTCATCACCCACTTTAGTGACGAAGCCGACTTTAGTGCCCAGGGCAGCGAGATTATGCGCAAGGATGGCCGAGGAACTGCCTAACGTAATGGCAAAGTCACTCGCCAGAAGTTCGCGTTCCATCGGCATCTGCTCTGGCAGGCCGTAAAGGATGAGGTCAAGGTTAATTTCCCCGGCGATGGTGATGTCGAGCTTGGCCATTGAAGAACTACTGACTATACAGAGTTACAGGCCGCTAATTGTTTTTTCGTCCGCCAGTTCAACGACGCGTGTCAGATTGTTTGGCGAATCGGGGTTGAGGCCCTTCTTTAGTCCGTAGTAGACACCGTACAGCTGGCCCCAAATCGTGAAGGCTGCGGGGCGTGCGTACTCCGGCAAATCAAGCTTCAGTTCAATGGCAAAATCGGAAGCATTCGCGACTCTTTGATCCACGCGATTCGCGATTACCATTGTCGCGGCACCGAGAGTTTTCATTTCTTCAAGCAACTCCCTCTCTGCCTCGCATGAAGACTCTGACATAAGAAACGTAATAAGAGTATCGGGACCTGCGATGGATTTTGGACCGTGGCGAAATTCGAGAGAATGAAACACCTGGGCATAGGAGCACGAAGACTCGGTAACCTTTAACATGCACTCCGAGGCGATACCGAATAGCGGGCCTTGCGCCAGGAAGACGAAGTCGGAAAACTTGCGCGAATTAGCAAACAACCGCAAGCGTTGTGACGTGTCTTCGACGAAAGGTTCGACGTGTCTTGCCAATTCAGTCAGCGCGCGGCGGAAGTCTTCGTTTCCAGAAACAGTTGCCGCCAGATATTGCAACACCAGCAACATCGACGTGAACGATCGCGTCATGACTGTGCTTTGCTCGTCGGCGTCGAGAAGTTTCAAGGTCACGCTGCAGGACGCTTCCAGCGATTGGCCGTCGGCACAAGTGATGGCGATTGTGCGAAGATTGCGATGCTCTTCGAGCATCTGCGCGGCGCGAATCGTCTCCGAAGTACGACCCGAACGCGAAATCAAGACGGGAATATAACTTTGCCCCGCGTGCAGAGTGAGGCTGGGAAACATCAGCAAATCTGAGGCGGGGACAGCTCTTGCGGGCAGGTTGAGATGGTTGAAAGTCGAGGCTGCAGCTTGTGCCAGGTAATAACTTGTCCCACATCCTACAAATATCCACTCCGAGCCCTTCTTCGCCATTTGCACGGCGGCACCAAATTCGGTGTCCGCCGCTATTTTTTCTAGACAAGCGCTCCAGCACCGGGGCTGAGAAAAGATTTCGCTCAGGGTGTGTTGCCCATGCTCCATGATTTCTGCTTTGATTTCTGCTTTCATCTCGTTTTTGCCGCCACATTCAGACTAATGTGACTTCAACTCCTGCTTCCTCGAGGGCGCGCAAATCTGCTTTTGGAATCTGCTTGTCCGTGATTACCTCATGTACCATCGTGACCGGCATGATGTTGCACAAACTGCGCCGGCCGAATTTACTGGAATCACACACCGCAATCGTTCTGCGCGAAATGTCGACCATCGTCCGGTTGACTTCGGACTCCAATAAGTTGGGAGTAAAAAGACCCGCTTTGGTGTCGAAGCCATCAACTCCGAGAAACAGAATGTCAGCGCTGAGTTGGCGCAAAGTTCGCTCAGCCAGCGGCCCCACCAGTGAAAACGAATTCTTGCGCAGCATTCCCCCGGTGAGTATCACTTCGATGTTCGTGCCGGCCAGCTCCGCCGCGATGTTGATCGCGTTTGTGATGACCGTAAGCTTCCCCATTCCTTTGAGCGCCCTGGCAATGGCCATCGTCGTAGTGCCGGAGTCCAACAGCACAGACTGACCTTCGTCAACCAATCGGGCTGCTGCCAGTGCGATATGCATCTTTTGCTTGCGGTGGAGCTTCTCTTTTTCACGCAAGGTTGGATCGAGCAGCGCTCCGGGACGAACCGGCAGAGCGCCGCCGTGGGTGCGCTGGAGAATTCCTTGTCCATCCAGAAACTCAAGGTCTTTTCGAATCGTGATCTGCGAAATCCGGAATCGCCGCGCCAGATCTTTAACCAGCACTCGTCCATCCCGCTGCAGCGCATCGAGGATTTCACGGCGCCGCTCTTCGTTGAGTAAACCGTTCGAGGACATGACGTTTCTTTTCTTTCGAGCCGCAATCCTTGCTAGCTGGTTACTGGCTTCCTTCCCGAGGTCCCACTGGAAGGCCAAACCCCGCGCCTTGTTTGATGCTCTTGAACCGCGCAAACAGTTCCTCTGCATTGCGGTGGTATACCTTTTCCAGCACGTCCGCCGGCAAGCCCAGGCCGTAAATCATCCATCGCCCTTGGGCGGGATATTGCGCGTAAGGAAAATATTCGTCTTCCGTCTCCAGCCACCGAAAGTAGTTTTTGTACATCGACTCATCCGCGCCTTCGTCGGTGCCGAACATAATGCGATCGGAATACTTCATAAAAAGTTGACGTGTCCGTCGCGGCTGGCGTCCAATTTCCCCTTCGCGCGCTCCGGTTTCAATCATGACGTTCGGGAACTTTTGGAGGGTTTGTTCGACGAAGTTGAGGTTCTCGGGCCAGCTCCCAAAGTGCAGCGCTACAAATGTCGTCTGCGGATGCTTGGCGAACATTCGATCGCGCTGGGCCAATAATTCCCGCAGAGAAGGATAATCCCTTCCGTAGAAACTCCAGTCGGGATGCCCGATCAGCTCCTCGTATCGTTCGTTTGTAGCGTCGATGGGATGAAAAAACGCTTCCGGATCAGCCGTGTGGATAAATACGGGTATGCCCAGCCGCCCGCACTCCTCCCACACTGGATCAAGACGCGGGTCGTCGATTCTAATCAGCTTGCCGGTAGAATCGCGGACGCCTAGACCGAGCTCTTTCAGAATCTTCAAACCGCGCGCGCCGCGAGCAACTGAAAGGCGCACCTGTCTGACCATCAGATCGCTGAAAGTCGGCTCGTTGATTTTGGACCAGTCAAGCTGCATGAAAACCACGAATCGCCCCGGATATGGCTTCACCATGTTTTCGATGATGGTCTCTAATTTGTCGCCCCACATTCCAGTGAGGATGACAATAGTTTTGATGTTGAGGTGGTCCATGCGCGCGACCAGTTCTGCGGGATCTACTCGATCTCCTATGCCAGCGGCATCATTTGTATGGGTGTGCACATCGATAACGGGAAACTTTGCACGCTGAATTTCATTTACCGCCACATGAGCCATCGGCTCAGGATGAAAGTCTTTTAGCAGCAATATCTTCTTAGTGGCCGCGTCAGCTGCCGGCTTGTAGCCGATGCCGGTTTGTTGCGCAACACACTCCGGCACCCGCAAAAAAACCAGCAGCAGAGCAGTGGTTGCGATCTCCTTTCTCATCTCATTCCTTAAAAATAGAACTTGAGCGCGAACTGAATCTGCCGAGGCGCACGCGCCGCCAAAGGATATCCAAACGGACTCGCTTTGGGATTGTCCGGAGTATTGATGTTATTCGGATCAAGCTCCACTGGAGTTGGCTCCGCGCTGATCGCACCGAATTGTCCGAACAGATAATTCACATGGTTGAGGACATTGAAAAATTCCGCCCGGAATTCGAGATGCATCTGGTCCTTGATCGGGAACTGTTTGACCAAAGAAGTGTCCCAGGTTTTATATCCGGGACCCAGGATGATGTTGCGTCCCGCGTTACCGAATGTGCCCTGGATCGAGTTGTGAACAAATGCGCAGGTGTTGAAAAGTGTACCTGGCACGCAAGGCCTGGCATTCGGGTCGCCAACCCGATTGGGACGCGCGCAATTAAATCCAACGGTGCCGCCGCAGTCCGCGTTCGCCACCGAAATAATGTCAGTCGCAGTGTAGTAGTTGCCGGTGGCTACGGAAAAGACTCCGGTCATTTGCCAGTTGCCGAGAATCTGGTTTGCAATGCCGGAGGCACCCGCCGCAAATTTGCGGCCGCGGCCGAACGGCAAGTCGTACACGTAGCTGAAAACGAAGCGGTGGCGCACGTCGAAGTCGGCATTCCCGTAGTTGGCCTTCGGAAATCTCTGATCCTGGAAGTCTCCGTTATTCACCGATCCCAGGCTGGCACTCGATGCGTCATCGAGGGCATGCGACCAGGTGTAAGCCGCTTCGTACTGAAGTCCGTGAGAATAGCGTTTCTCCAAGCGGACTTGCAGCGAATCGTAATTCGATTCCGCGTTTGAACGGAGAGTTGCGATCGTAGTGTCGAGCGCGGGATTGCAATTTTGCGGCTCGGCCAACGTGCAGGGCCCGGCTCCAGGCGCTGAATTATTGGCGGGACGTCGCGGCGCTGTGGCATCGGATGGATTCGCATCAGGCACCGCTTGGTTGCCGTTGTAAAAAGCAAAGAGCTTCAGTCCTCGAGACCCACCATACGAAACCTCAAGAACGGTGTTAGCCGGCAATTGGTATTCCACGCCCAGATGCCACTGCTGGTTATAAGGCGTGACCAGATGTGGATCAAGCGAGTAGAGCACGGGTGTATTTGGGTCGCTGAGAGAATTCGCCGGAAAACCATTTTGGAGAACGTTAAGCGGCAAGGCGCCCGAAATCGAGCAGTCAATGCCAGGACTTGCCGTCGGAGCTGAACAGTTAGGAACGAAGGCTTGCGAAGACAAGAACGGCGGGTTGAAGCCCGGACTCGGATTTGAGAAGGGCCCGTTTTCCTGTCCCCCATAAAAAATGCCATAGCCGCCGCGAAGAACAAGCTTGTCCCACATTTGGTAGGCAAAACCAATACGCGGCGCGAAATTGTTCCTGTCAGGAGAAATAAGCCCGGGAGAACCATTGCGCTGAATGTTCAGTTCGGTCGCGAGAGTTGGCGTGAGCTGCATCTTTTGTCCGCTCGGAACGATCAGCGAAAGCGTGTTGAAGTCGAATGTTGCCTGGTTATTGTTTGCTTCTTTAATGGTCGAGAAGAATTCGTAGCGAAGCCCTAAATTCAGCGTTAGGCGCGGAGTCACTTTGAAATCGTCGAGGGCGTAGAGCGCATAAATCTGCCGTCGATAGTCGATGTTTGGCGTCACGCTTGTAATCGTTCCGCCATCGGGAATGCCGAGAAGAAACGTGGCGATAGCCTCGCCGCCACCTTGACCGGGTGCGGCAGGATTATCAGTGAAGTCGCTGCCGAAGCTCATGCTGCCGCGCGGCGAAGCCGGCTGCAGAATCGTGAACTGTTCCAATCGCACTTCGCCGCCGAATTTCGTGGAGTGGCGTCCTCGGGCCCAACTCAAATTGTCGGTAAAAACGTAGCTATGCTGTTTCTCGACGGAGGGTTGATATCCGGAACTGCCAATGGCCGTCGTGCCATCACTAAAGCTGATCGAAGGCAGCCCGCCGATATTTTGGCCGGGGATGAATGGAACTCCTGGGAAAGGAACGGGCAGTTGCTGCGAGACATTGACGTTGTAATTCAAATTGAAGCGATGGGAATTCAGATAATTGAAGCCGAAGCGGAATTCGTTGATCAGGTTGTTGCTAAAAGAATGTATTTCACTCGCAGCCAAGCCCTGGGCAGTGTTATTGCTGTAGCCATCCTGAAAGCTGCCGCCATCGAGCACATTGTTGAATGGCGAAGGAAGGAAGTTACTGTCCTTGCCATAGCTGTACCGGGTGAAGAAATTATCTTTCTGGCTGAGAGTGTAGTCACCTCGAATGTCGAACTTATTCTCCGTTTCGGTGCGCTTGGGATTGGCCAGGTAGTTGCCGCCGGGCAAACTGGTATTCGGCGCGGGAAACAGGTTCGCGAGTTCGCCGCCTAAGGGATCGATGCTCCCGTTGGTTCCGTTGAAGATATTTGCCGGAAGTCCGCCCGCGGTGTAGCCTCCAATCGGCAAGCCGCAAAGTCCATTGGGATTGATCGGGCTTTGTTGCGCCAGACGCGAATTGAAAATCTCTCCCTGATAAGTCGGGTTGCCATTGCAGTCGAGCGCGATCTGAGTCGTAGGATTTCCATTCATATCGGTAGCCATGGCTGGAGCAGCCGGATTGAGCAACGAGGAGAAATCTCCACCAACATCGGCCGGAGTGGGAACAGTAGAGAGTTGCGGCAGCGCCTGACGGATGCGCAAGCCTTCGTAATCTCCAAAGAAGAAAATCTTATTCTTAACGATCGGTCCGCCCAGCGTAAATCCGAATTGATTCTGTTTGTAGGGCTGGCGTCCGAACTGATCGAATTTGTTGGTGGCGTCAAATTTTTCGTTACGCAGAAACACCCAGACGTCGCCGTGAAACTGATTTGTGCCGGACTTTATCACGGCATTCAGAATGGCACCATTGCCGCGGCCGAACTCGGCGCTGTAAGCGTTCGTTTCAACCTTGAACTCCGCAATCGCATCCACCGCAGGCTGGATTACGTACGCTGCCCCGTTAAGGACATCGCCCAGATTTGCGTTGTTGTCGACGCCGTCGAGCAGGAAGTTGTTTTGCAAGGATCGAGCCCCACCGGCGCTAAAGCCAAATGTTGTCTCGACCCGAGACCCAGGCTCTGCCGGTGCGACACCGGTGCCAAGCAAAGCAAGTTGCGCGTAGTTGCGCCCGTTCAAGGGAAGAGCATTGATGCGCGTGCTGTCCACCACCTGCCCTAGTTCGGAGGTTTCAGTCTCCAGTTGCGGACGTTCGCTCGTGACAATCATGGTTTCGGTGACCGTTCCGGGCTGAAGTTTGATGTCGACCGCGACTCGGTCCTGAATATTGACTTGAACCGGACCGGCGACGGCTTTTTTGAAGCCCGCTTTTTCTACCGTGACGGTGTAAGCTCCGATTCTGAGCGGGCTCGCGACATATTCTCCGTCGCCATTGCTTGTAAGCTTTGTTTCAACGCCGCGGTCCGCGTCTGCAACCGTGATCTTTGCACCTGCAACCGTCGCGCCACTGGGATCGCGCACTACGCCTACGATGGCTCCGGCATCTTTTTGCGCCCACACCGGGGATGAGACCACAAACACGAGTGCGGCGACACATGCGGTTGCGCATGGCAGAGTTAACAATAAGGAGGAAAACCTAGCCGAGCGGATTGGCAAGCGACGGAGACACAGACGCATGTCGAACTCCTTGTCGCGATTTGTGAGCGCTAGATAAGCTTTCGCGATACTATTTCGAACTATTACTTTTACTTTCGTTTGATAGCGTTTGTCAACTGCGATATTTTAGTGTGTGGTAAACGAAAACACCGTCGGGTGGAACAAGAGGGACAACCATGGCCGCGTGCAAACAAGAGATAATACTAACTCCGATAACGCTCGTTTTGATCCTGTTGGCAGTAGCTTGCTCGAAGGATTCGAAAGCGCCGTTCAAGTTCTCACGCGGCTCGACGGGCAAAACTGAATCCGCGCACCCTTCTACTATTAAAGTTGAGATAAAGGGCGGCGGCCCCGCGGTGCTTACAACGAGCGTCGCCGAATTTCAGGTTCGGCCAGACGGCTATGTCCAGGCATCTCTACTGAAAGATGGGAAGAAGCTCTCCCTTGACGAACCCAACGTCGGCGCTCCCGCAGACAGTGATTTCGTGCGGGCCGGTGGCAAAGACGTGCATTTCGCGCTCGACTTCCAGCAGGCACAGGTTCATGAGGCCATCGGCAAGATGGGAGTGGGTGAGCGAATCGAGATTCCAGCGCGTCCGCTGGGCCCCTCGGGTACCGAACTGCAACGCGTGTTAGCCCTGGAAGTCTATGACAATTTTCCTAACATCCTGCTGAGCACGGTCGAATACAAGAACACTGGCGCGCAGGATGTCGTCATTGAAAAAAGCGTGAACCAGCGGCGGCGGTTGAATGCGCGGCTCTCCGATGCGCAAGTGCAACCGTGGGAGATGTGGTCATTTCATGGCTCCAGCTACGACTGGGGAAAAGATGACGTGGTGAAGCTGACGCGTGCTTTCTCGCAGCCTAACGTGTTTGGAGAAATGGTCAAAGGCGGCTATGGGGGCGGGATCCCAGTCGTTGCATTTTGGACTGGCAATGTTGGTGAGGCGGTTGGTCATGTGGAAACGATCCCGATAGCCGCTGCGATCCCTGCAAAGGTTGCGACCGATGGACGCGTGAATACCGAGGTGGATTATGCCGCGAACGTCACTATGAAGCCAGGCGATACCTATTCCACGCCGCGCAGTTTTCTTTCCGTCTACGCAGGTGATTTCTACGAGCCGTTACGAATCTGGTCAAGCGTACTTCAGAAGGAAGGTTGGAATCTCCCGAAGCCATCGAACGAAGCTTACAACGTGAGTTGGTGCGGTTGGGGATACGAGGCTGACGTCACGCCGGCGCAGATGTTGGGCACTGTTCCAAAGCTCAAGGAAATGGGTATAAAGTGGGTGACCCTCGACGATCGCTGGTTCGATGTTTATGGCGACTGGAATCCGCGCAAGGATACATTTCCCGGAGATTCGATTAAGAAGATGGCGGATGACTTCCACAAACAAGGCATGCTGGCGCAATTGTGGTGGCTGCCGCTTATGGTCGAGGATGGCCAGGGAAAATACGAATCGCACAAATATTCGGTTGCGAAAATTGTTCAGGACCATCCCGAGTGGCTGATCCTGGATAAGAGCGGTAAACATGCGCACGGTATCCGAGGGTTGGAGATTATGTGTCCGGCGGTGCCGGAGGTGCGCGCCTATCACAAGCAACTCACGGAGAAATTCATTCGCGATTGGGGATACGACGGCAGCAAACTGGACAACATCTACACCGTCCCGGAGTGTTACAACCCGGCACACCACCATAAGTCGCCGCAGGATTCAGTGAGTGCAATGGGAGATATTTACAAGGAAATCTTCCAGACGACGCGCGCGATAAAACCGCAGAGTGTCACGCAAAGTTGTCCCTGCGGCACTCCGCCGTCTCTCGCATGGTTACCGTTTATGGATCAAGCGGTAACGGCGGACCCTGTCGGCGCGGTGCAAGTGCGGCGACGAATCAAGATGTACAAAGCCCTGCTCGGACCGGAATCGGCAGTCTACGGCGATCACGTCGAACTCTCCGCGATGACCAGAGTGGGCAATGACTGGAAAGAACATGGCGACGATTTCGCATCAACGATTGGAACCGGAGGTGTCGTTGGAACGAAATTCGTATGGCCTGACCCTGGCCCGAAATTCCAGGATGTCTATCTTACGACTTCCAAAGAAGACCGATGGAAGAAATGGATTGGTTTGTATAACCAGAAGATGCTTTCGAAGGGTGAATTCAAAGACCTTTATGTGACCGGCTACGATGTGCCGGAGGGATACGCCATCGCGAAAGATGGAAAGATGTATTACGCATTCTTCACAAACGCCAATTGGAAGGGCAGGATTGAGCTGCGGGGATTGAAGCCGGGAAAATATCGAGTGCGCGACTACACCGAAGACAAGGATCTAAGCGCCGTCGATGTGTCAGCTGCCGGAGCGGGAGACCTGACTGCTGACTTCAAGGATTATTTGCTGCTTGAAGTGACTTCGTACTGAAGAGACTGCGGCTTGCGTGTCGGGAATTGATTACTGAACGCCCCTCTGCAGTCTTGCGCATTGCTCGATCGGAAGTGTCCAAATAGCAACCAATTTTCCGAGCGGGTCATCTGACTCCTTCGTCCGCTGGAGGGTGTCATGGCGCGTCCTTCTCTGCTTTGCCTGGTAATCTGCTTAACTTCCTTTGCTCTTGCTCAAAACGCTATTCCCGATGGTCCGGCTGCGCAAGCGTCAGCGACGCCGGTTCAGGTTGTTTACGTACTCGATGGCACGAGCTTAATCACGTACAACATCGATCCACAGACTCTCTATGCCGCGCAAGTTGGTTCCCCGATCACCGTAGGCGGCAACGCGGGGTACGGCGGACTAATCCCATCTCCCAACGATCACTCCGTTTATTTCAGTGCGCCCGACGCCCAAGGCAGCGATCACTTATGGGTATATGTGACCGACTCCTCCGGCGTGCCGCAGGCTCCAGCCACCCAAGAGATGACGGTACAGGGTTTGTGGGGACTGGAATTTGACCCCGGCGCTAACTTCGCATATCTCGTGTCTAAGTCCGGGAACAGCGGTTCCTATCAGGCCACTTACTCCCTTCTAAGGTACCTGGTGAACCCGGTTTCAGGAAGACTGAGTCAACCATTACTCCAGGCGACATACGTGCTTCCCGATGATCCAAGCGGAGCATATTGTGGGTTGGAACTCTTCGGCTTCAATCCAGCCGCTACCACTTTTTATGACGCGGTAATCTGCAATAACCACGACAACAACACAGGTACTTATTACGAGCGCACGCTAAATTCCCAAACTGGAGCATTGGGACCCGATGTCCAAATTTACAGTTGGTCAAATGGGTACGAGGATGTCCATTTCGTTCATAATTTGATGTTTGACTTTGTCACGCCCAATTTCTTCCAGCAGGGTATTGACTACGTCAATATCGACCCGGTGAGGCCCAATGCCAAGCCACTCGTGCATTGCACAGCCAACATGCTTGAGGCTTGCGGGAATGTGGGAGGCTATGTACATCCTTCTGGCAAATATCTCTTTATGCGGATTTCGCAAGACACAACACAAATCGAAAGAGTCGAACTGTACCAACATAAAATAGTGGACACTGGGAATTACATCCCGTATCAGTTCGGCCGATTCAGCCCGGATGGCGATCTCGTCTACGGAGTCCTCAATCAGAGTACAGGATACACTCTTCAAATTTACGGATTCGATACCACTACGTCAGCGGTTCGGCCCGGCGGAGCGATCTACGTGCCCTCGGGATTCGACGCGTACTTTGTCGCGGAGAGGTATTGACCAGAGAGAGATATCGGGAAGTCGGCTTATGGAAGTCCGATCATTGTGTGCGATCTTGTGTGCGAGTCTTGTGCGCGAATTTCGCGCAACTAAAGCGGTCCCCAGTCAATGAAGACCAGCGGTTGAGCGCGACTTACGCTCATCCGATGGCGAATTATCGCCATTACACTCATTGACCTGTCGCGAACTAGATGGCAGGTTTTCGGCGGTACTTGCTATTTCTTCCGCTTCACCCCGATGCCCATAATTTCGAAATGCGCGCCACGGATCAGGCTTGCAACTCCGAGAAAGGCGCGAGCGGGGAACTGCTCGTGGAAGTACGTTCGATAAACGCTATTGAATTTGTCATAGAGGTTGAAGTCGGTACAGAACACCTGTACCGAGACCAGGTCGTCCATGGCCATGCCCTGGCTCTTGAGGACTTGCTTCACGCCGTCCATAGCAAGTCTAGCTTCTTCTTCTGCACTGGCCGGAGGCTTGCCGTTCTTGGGATCAAAGCCGACGGTACCGGCAAGGTAAAGAGTGTTTCCCACCAACACGGCATCGCTGAAAGGGAAGGCGCTGCGCGTGGCGGACTGGTCCAGCACCACATGTTTGCGGTCAGAATCCGCGGCCCAGGACGAGATTGAAAGCAAAAGGAGAAAAACGGCGAACGCAAAGGTGCGCTGTTTCATGGGAACCTCGGTTGGTGAAGTCGCACTGCGGGGAGCAGGGTATCAGTTTACCGATTGGAATGGTACCGGAGCATTTTGCTCCTGTCCCGGACCTGTTGCAGAATCGCCATTCGCTCATTGACCTAGTTATGAGTGTAATTGCGTGTTCTCAACGGGCCGGTACTGTGCGCTATTCTTCAGGCGTGACCGAAGTAATTGATAGCTGTCGGAGTTTATCGTCCCTTAATTAATTCGGATACGTGGCCTCAGCCCAAGCAGGCTGTTTCCGTAAGCGCAACATCTTCCACCGTGAACTTCCAACCTTGGTGGTGCGCCTACGGAAACAGCTATATTGTTGGGCGGACTCGGATCAAGCATGCTCATAGAAATCGGACATGTGGAGGCCATCTTCCGTTATCCCGTGAAGTCCATGGCCGGCGAAGGGCTTGAGACCGCCAACCTCGGATGGCACGGCCTCGACGGTGACAGGCGCCTAGCATTGCGGCGGATTGATGACCGCAGCGGGTTCCCGTGGCTAACAGCAAGCAAGCTTCCCGAGCTGCTCTTGTTTACTCCCCACCGCCGCGAAGATGGGGCTACGGGAGACCTTCCTACGCATATTCGCACGCCGGATGGCGAAGAGATGCCTGTCTTTGGACAGGAATTAGCTAACGAGATCGAACGTCGGTGTGGGACTCCCATTCAGATGATGCAGTTGAATCATGGCATCTTCGACGAAGCGAGCATCTCCGTAATCGCCTTCGATACGGTGTCCGAGATCGCGCGACTCGCAGGGCGGACTCCGGATGTGCGGCGCTTTCGCCCGAATGTTGTCGTTCGTTTGCTGCGATCGGGCCCGTTCCAGGAGGACAAGTGGTTGGGCGGTGTCCTCTCATTCGGCGCGGAAGATAACGGCGCCGCCATAACCGTCACGATGCGCGACGTCCGCTGCTCGATGGTGAACCTTCATCCTGACTCAGCAACTCCGGCCCCAGAAGTACTGAAGGCGGTCGTTCGTGCGAACCAAAACAACGCGGGAATCTACGGCGCGGTCACTCGCATCGGTCGGCTGGCGGTCGGACAAACCATACTCCTTCATGCGGCTACCGAGAACGTTTTGAAATAGTAGTAGCCATCGCGTTTCGGGGTTTCGGAGTCATCATCAACGCACAAGATATGCATTCCGGTTTGTCCGCACTCCTCAGGGCGATACACCCCGAGAGTTCGGTTTGTGCGGGAATCGTTAGCTATCAGCATTGTTCACCAGACGACATAGTTGAAAGCTCTCGGGGAAGCTCGCGATCGTTTTAGGGCTGCCGGATGCGCGGACCCAGAAATCCCGTGCAGATCTTAGCCCTTCGGACGCACCCCCACATGCACGCGACTTGTTCACTCTGAAGTAAATCTTTAGATCGCTTGGGTTCGCAACACGTCCACGCGCCTGCGGAACAACGAACTGCTCCGTATCCCCCCGACGCAGCCTGGAACTGAAGAACAAGAGACAGTACCCCTTTATCCAGCTGCTTCGTAGCAAGGTCTAGCGCGGTTCGAGTTTGCGAATTAGCCACGCCATTGATGTCACGCTGAACCTGCTTCGCCTTGAAGCGAATCATTTTAAAAGTTTTGACCCCGAAGGGTTGATGTCGCCGTTGGTACAAACGCTCTAACCTGCCCGCTATTGTTCCGAAGCCTGCAGACGTCGTGCTCATATCCTTAAAAAACTTGGTCCGCTCTGCCAGGGCAGCCGTGCTTCGAGAACTCGTCTGACCCGGATCGAAATCCGTTTTTTTCAAAGCGTCCAACTGATTTGTAAGGATGGTCAGCTGAGCGTCCAGTGCGCGGAAGCTACGGAATGGTTCGTCACTTGAGGCCTTCGCGGTGTGTGGCGTTGGTTTTGGCGCAGCGACCAAATTCGCCGACAAAGCCGATGCTGAAAGCCAAACTATCAGATGTCTTAGACGCATTATTCATGCCCCGGCTTTAGGAGTTGATCCAAAACAGACCTGAAGGGAAATCGATCGCCGGGGCATTTCGTGCTCGAAATATCACTGTGTCGAACGATATGTTGCAGCGGAATGTTGTACCGGTCCTTCAGGCGGCGGCAGAGTTTAATGAGAGAGGCGACTTGCTTCGCGCTCGGTTCAGCCGGCCCCTTGTCGCCGGTTGCTGGGTTATCTTCGCTGCTGAAGTCGCCCACGAGTGAAATTCCCAAATATGAGTTATACCCGAGCGCATGCGCTCCCTGGCAATTCTCCGGTCTGCCGGCTTTCACTTTACCGTCGGGCATGATGAGGTAGTGATAGGCCACATGGTAAACGTGACCGAAACACAAGATTTCGAAGCCGAGCTCTCGATGATATTCGTCGATATCGCGCTTTTTTCGCGGCACTGCATTTTTACCCGGAATCACGCCAGTGTGGTGAATCACAATACCGGTCGCCGTGATAGCGTTAAAAAAAGAGACGACTGATGATAGATACTTGTCAGTCTTTTTTTTTGGTACTGCAGTGTGGCTAGCATCTGTGTCCGTGTTGACGCTAATAATGCCGCTGGATTCACTACTGGAGAGCTCGCCCGCTGCGCCTTCGTAGGTAAGCAATTCCGTGGTCAATTCGACCTGGGTGGTAACGGGGCTTGTACTCACTAAGGGAGCGGTCGCGACTTTCTGTCCCCCAATCTGCAATTTCCCCGACCGAAATGCCCGCTCTCCTGAATCACTCAAAATAAAAACCAGTAATTCATTACTCTCAGCCCGAAGATCATGACCCTTAAATTTAACGAATGCAGGAGCTTCCCAGCTGTTGGCTTCGTCACGACAGGTAGCAACCCCCCCGGCATTATCGGGTTCTCCTGTGATCGCGGGAATAACCACAATGCACTTCGCGCTGTTCAAGACGGCGGCGGGGACTGGATTCCGCGATTTCTTGGAAATTCCATCCAGCACACGAGTCGATTCTTCGATATTTGATAATGCTTCTGATTTGGCATGTTTGGAAGCGTGGACGCTTCCAGATAGGCTAGCCACAATGAAAAGAAGAACAGCCGTCTTCCGCAACGGGAAGAGGTTTATAGAATATCTTTTGCGGTTTTGATTCACGTGAATCCAAGGGACTGCGCACTGCAGACAGAGTAGTAGATCGCCTTATCGCTGTATACTGGTATCTGCACTCCGTCTTTCCTTCCGCCCCGACCTTCGGTCGACTCCCGTCGTGAGCTTGGTGGGAATGAGTTAAAACTGGCCGAGACACTGTTAGAAGGCGTGAGTATGTCGAGTTCGGCGTTGCCTGACAATTCGGCGTTGCCTGACAATTCAAGGAGTGCTGGCTCTCCCGAGAAGCCACAGCGCGCTCGGCACAGAATACTCCCATTCAGTGCAATCCCGACTCCCAGAGGCGCAGAGTCGGACCTTCAGGCAATATTGAAGCAAGCAATGGAAAAAACGGCGGCAACCGGAGCCGCTATCGCGCTCGTCGCAGGTAACGACGTGTGCTGCCGAGTATCCGCTGGCGTCCCCGCTCCAGAAGTGGGAACGCGTTTGCAAGCCGGCGCCAGCCTCACAAGGCTTTGTGTTGACACTGGCGACATCGTGCTCTGTAACGACACCTATACAGATCCTCGAGTTGACCATTCATGCAAAGAATTAGGCGTTCGGTCCGTACTCGCACTGCCAATAAAGCAGAATGCCAAGGTGGTAGGAGTGTTCGAAGTGATGTCCATGAGACCTGACGCGTTCGTCCAGTATGACTTGGCCGCTCTGACAAACCTGGCTGCTCAGGTAATGCCGATACTTTCGGAATCTAAGACAGAAGATCGATGTATTGAGCCGCTCCCGGGCAAGAATATGGACGCGATAACGGATTTTCGAAAATGCTTCGCGGCTACCGACGTATCCAAGGACCATAACAACCATTTATCGACCACGAAGGGGGTCGACGCGAACGAATCCAAGGCACCCTATATAGGATCGCAATTATCTGATCAAACACTGAATATGACTAGCCAGGGACAACGGACACCGGCTCACTGGTTAGCCATTGTGCTAGCGGCGATGCTGTCCCTTGCAGTAATCGGGTACGCATATCACCTCAATCATCCAAGAACCGCGCCACACGTCGCAATTCTTCCGATTGCGGCCTCGGTCCGTGCTCCGGCAATCCCGCCGCAGGATGTGCTGTTGCCGGAACAAAACAAGTTGTCCGAACAAAACAAGAAGACCAATGCTCCACCGGAAACTCTTGACGGTGTGATAACAGCCACCCGGCGAGAGGCTATTCTGGCAATCCAGGAACCGATTCAGAACAAGGATATAAATCTCATTCTCGCCGGAGCCCAAGCGGGCGACTCCGTTGCTCAATACGAACTGGCCGTCCGATATGCGGATGGTGAAGGCGTAGCGCAGAACTACCAAGACGCAATGGCGTGGTTCTCTAAAGCGGCCGCCAACGGTAATGAAAAAGCGCAGTGGAAGCTCGGATTGGGCTATCTCAACGGCATCGGAGTACCAAAAGATGAACGCGAGGCTGCGTTGTGGTTCAAACGAGCAGCAAACCGTAACGATGTCCGGGCCCAGAATGGTCTCAGTGACCTTTATTTCAGCGGCCGAGGTGTTCCAACAGACTACGTGCGCGCGTATACGTGGGCCGGTATTGCTGCAGGTCAAGGAAATGACAGCAATCGTTTAAGGCTCATAGGGGCCCGAATGACAGCACCCCAAATCGCGGATGCCCGCCGGCGAATATCCATTTGGTGGGAGCACCAGACGCAGCCTGCTACCCTTCGCGTTAGTTCTCAGAGACCTGCAGAAACCTCCGACCCTTCCGACTCGAGGCAGTGAACTGCCTTGGATGGGCGGCCATCCGCATTGGAAGCGTGCAGCGTGTCGAAGTTATTTAGACCCAGCAAGGGTTTCCTGTTCCTCGATAGTACGGTTTGCATTTACCAATGTGAAGAGAAGACCAGACGCAATCGTTATCCACACCGCCAAATCAAGTGCCGGTTTCCATCCGGAATGAACCGAAACCGATGCCGTCACGTTCGAGGACACGACTCCTCCAATACTGCCCACCGTGTTCATGAGTGCAGACAGGGAAGCGGAGTAACCCGGAGCCAGATCAATGCAGGCCGCCCAGAAGTTAGCCGCCGCAAACATCGTGAAGCCTGCCGCGAGCGCAATCATGGGCAACGCCACCGTCGTCACCTTTAAATGGTTCCCGCTATACAAAAGCAGTGCGCCCGTTCCCATGCCAAACCAGACGGCTATGTGGCGTGCGCGGCGGCGGTCTGTGACTCGTGTGAGTCGGTCCGAAAACCATCCACCCACGGGAGACAACACCGCCATGGCGAGGAAGGGTGCTGAAGTCCAGGCAGCAGCCTGCATGATTTCCAGTCCGCGAACTTTGACCGCATAAAAATAGAACCAGTGATAGTAGACGTAGAATGCGTAACCCTGACATCCGTAGCCCAAAACTAGTCCCCACACAGAAAGGCTTTTTGACATCTTGAGCCAAGGAACTTGTTTTGACGCCCTTTGCAGCGAGGGAATCTCTCCTTTACGCGAACCGGGATGAATCGCCTGCAACTCCGCATCGTTGACGCCGCAGTGCTGCTCTGGCCAATCCGTCGCGTAGTACTGCCAAAGCCCAAGCACTAGGAAAGCGAGAACGGCACAGATTTCAAACGATGCGCGCCATCCCCAGTGCGTCATCGTCCAGGCAATGAATACGGGTGTCAGCGTTCCACCCAGGCCGAGACCGCACACCTGCAGTCCGCTGGCGAACCCGCGCTCGCGCACAGCGGTCCAGGATGCGATCACGCGCGTCACGTTCGACGAGACCGCAGCCTCGCCGACACCGGTGAGAAAACGCACGAAGCGAAAAGCCGCCAAAGTGCTAATGCCCGTCAAAGCCGCAAATCTCGGAGCCAACCCGACGGCTCCGGCCCCGACGGCAAAACAAAGTATGGACGCTGTCAACGTGCGGCGCGGCCCGAGGCGATCACAAATATAGCCCCAAGGGATCTGGAACAATCCGTATCCCCACAAGAACGAGCTGAACACAAGGCCCATGCTGATTGTGTCAAAGGAAAACTCCTCGGCGATCAGCTTTCCGGCGATGCTTATGTTGAGGCGGTTCAGCGCGGTCACGGCCATGATGGCCATGACAATCGCCAGGATGCGCCATCGCACCGTAGTTGGCCGCTCTTGCGGCGCGCCCGCTGCTTCGACCCGAGCCTCTTGCTTCATGTCAGTATCCAAGAGCCTGCCTCATTCCGCGGCGTGCTCCATTGCTGGAGCATCGTTTGTTCGAACCGAGCCCCCAGGGGCGAGGTCGGGAAGAAACTTAGAAGATCAGTTTAAGTCCCAGCTGGATTTGACGGGACGTAGTCGATGTCTGGTTCAATGCGGTAGGCAAAGAACTCCCATCGAAGTCATAGACCGAGTTATTTTGCCCGAATGTGTTCAAAAAGCCCGGTGACAGGAAGTTTGTGTGATTGAGGATATTGAAGAACTCCGCGCGGAACTGGACGTTGAAGGTCTCCGTGATATACGTGTTTTTAAAAATCGAGAAGTCAACCGTGGTGAGCGGCGGACCGTGGAATTCGTTACGCCGCGTATTACCGAGCACATTCGAGCAGAACTGCGTGCCGCTGGGGGCGGCAACGGGGGAGTTCGGATAAGAGTTCGGTGCGCAACCAAAAGGGTTAGCGGCCGTCGCTACCGCTAATGAGGCGGGCGCCGTTGGCGGCGTGAAGCAATTCAAGTTCAAATAATTGACGCCGCCATGAATCGGGCTACAACCTGGGACGAGGCTGGCAAAGTCCATGGAGAAATCGCCGTTGAAACCGGTGCCAAGCGGATCGTTACCATCGCCAGTTGTCACAGTGAAGGGAGCGCCGCTCGTGGCCGTCACGATCGACCCGAGTTCCCACCCGCGAGTAAGAGCTGCCATCACACCGGAAGCTCCTTTCCTGAAGGGCACCTCCCACATCAGAGTTCCTGTGAGCACATGCCGGATGTCATAGTCACATCCGCCCACTCTTGCCGACTTAATGAGCATGAGCGGCACTGCGATCGAATTCAGGAAGGTGTCTCCAGTCACCGGGGCGGAACTCAGATCCCGGCACTTCCCCCAAGTGTACGAGACTTGTCCCTGCACACCACTGCTGAGTGTCTTCCTGAGTTGTGTTTGAAAAGCGTTATATGAGGAGGCCCCATCAAATAGAACGGGTCGAATGCCGGCTCCGCCTCCCCAATTGGGATCGATACGTGTGCCAGTGGTGTTGTTGGCGCACGTGTTTGGCAGGGTAAGACCAGTAGGATTGCACGGGAAAACGAACCCAACTCCGCCGATGTTTGTCGGCTGGACCAGATTGACGTCGTCGGAAGCCGCCGAGAGGTGAGTTGACCGCGAGCCGACGTAGCCCAACATAAATGTCCACCTGTCCGCTAATTGCCTTTGAATATTGAGATTCCAGTTCATCACGAGAGCGCGTTTGGGGTAGGCATCAATAAACCGATTTCTGATGGCCTGCCGGTTGAAGTTAACATTCGGATCGGGCGCGCCGGTCCCGAGCGTTGCAGTTTTATCGGCGCCGATAATTTGAAATGGAGCAGTAGCCGCCGTGTTCAGACCAAATACGTAGGGCAGCGGCAGGACATCGAACAAACCAAATCCGGCGCGCACGACTGTCTTGCCGTCTTTCAACGGATCCCATTCGATCCCGATGCGCGGTTCGAAGTTTTTGGTCGTCGGATTCTTAATCAGGGGGCTGCTTAATCCGACAGGCCCGCAGGCCGTGGTACTTTGCAGGCAATTCGATAGACTGATGATCTCCTGAAATCCGCCGGCGTTCACCGTGTAGCCATTTACGGTATATCCCGGCACTGTGTTCTTGTCGGTCGGACGGGTCGTCATTTCGTAGCGCAGGCCGAGATTCAAGGTGACGTTTGGGCGCATTCGCCAGTCGTCCTGGACATAACCGGCAAACAGTTTTTGGCGATATCCGACCTCGTGCGAACCGCCGGGCGCGAGCGCATTGAGCTGTTTCGGCAAATTTTGCAGGAAAGCAGTCAAACTGTAGTTATTCATTCTCCCGTTAGGGCTCAGCTGCTCCAACACGTTGTATTGCATGTATTCGAATGCAAATCCAAATTTGATGGAGTGCGTCCCGCGCACCAAAAACGCGTCATCTGCAAGCTGCAGCGAATTCCAAGCGTGTGCGAAGCGGTTGAAACCACCTAGTCCGAAGGCGGTCGTAAGCCCGGATACCGGAATCTGCGGAGTCGCTTTCGCACCGGGTGCGATCGCCAGCGCGGGGTTGGTAGCAACCGTATCTCCGGAAACAGGGTCATTGATTTTTCCCACCGCTCTACTCAATCCTGCGCGAAACGTATTCACTAATGCAGCGCTAAATACATGTGTCTCTTCGATCGTTCCCGTCTGTCTTCGGGACAACACTTGATGAATGGTATTTCCCAGCGGATCAGCCTGCTTCTGCGGACCGGAGTCAAAAAAGTAGCTTCCCCAAAGGCTGTCCGCCGCGGATATTTTGTGGTCGGCGCGAGCTATGACGTTGTTTTCCGTGGCGATGGTCTTAACGCTGACAGGAAATGTTTGGATTCCATTGACATCAGGCGCACCGGCCGGAGCAACCGGCCACAAGGCAAGATAAGGTTGAATCGCTGGAACCGCCAACGCTCGCGACGCCGCGTCGGGTACATGGATCGTGCCGGACGCCGATTGGTTTTGACGCACGCCTTCGTAGGATCCAAAGATAAACGTCTTATCTTTAATGATTGGGCCTCCGGCTGCGCCTCCAAACTGGGTGCGGCGGAAAGGCGGGATTTGGGGTCCATCAAAATAATTCCTGGCATCAAAGATCTTGTCTCGATCAAAGAAAAATCCGGTGCCATGGAAACCGTTTGTGCCAGATTTAGTAACCGCATTAATGATCGCGCCTGAGGTGCGTCCGTACTCTGCTGTGTAGCCAGTGGTTATCACCGAAAATTCCTGCACAGCGTCCACTCCCAGGTTCAACCCGGTGGCGCCGCCCGGCGCCGCATTTGAATAGTCGTTGATCGAGATCCCATTGAGTCGATAGTTATTTTCGTTCGGGCGGTGGCCGGAATCGGTTAGTTGGTTGCCGAACCCCCGATTTCCCTTATTTGCATTGAATGATGTGGTGGCTTGGTTTGGAACGCTTGCAACTCCCGGTTCAAGAGTCGCAAGCGACGCCCAGTCACGTCCGTTGAGCGGCAACTCCCGGATCGTCTTGGAATCAACCGTTGAGCTGACTGCCGACGTCGTCGTCTGCACATCCGGCGGCGTACTAACCACCTCAACCGTTTCGCTGACTTGTCCAGGCTTGAGGCTCGCATTTAACACTTGCTCCGCTCCGACTGTCAGCGTAAGTCCCTTTTGTACTGATTTGCTGAACCCCTGCGCTGTAAAAGTCACGTCGTATGTGCTGGGCAACAAATTCGGGACGGAGTAAAAGCCATCGTCGTTCGCCTGTACTTCGCGGACTTCGCCGGTCGCCACGTTTTTGATCGATACGGTGGTCCTTCCGACTGTCGCTCCAGAAGTATCTGTGATCAACCCTGATAGCGTTGCGCCCGACACCTGGGCTATTGCTGGCGTTGACCACACGATCAGGCCGGAGATCACAACGGCACAAATCGCAATGAGAATGAGACGGAGAATTGCTCGAGAGTTACAAGTCGCTGGCATCGACTCCTCCTGGAGACGTTCACGAACGTGGTGGGACCTGCAAATTGCGCGCCCATCTGAATCGCTTTTTTACGATCGCGCAATACCTGGTCGGTCCAATCCACAACACTTCTATGTCCTTTGTCTTCTCATTGAAACAAAACGAGATGCAGGTCGATATCATTGACCTCTCTCCACTGGCGGCGCTATACTCCATCGTCCCTTTACCTCGATGCATTTGTCTTCTACTTCCACGAGGGTTTTGCGCTTCGGTGTTTACGAGGTAGATCTAAGGGCCTGCGAATTTCGTAAGCATGGCCTTCGCATCAGGCTTCCCGAACAGCCCTTCCAGATTCTGGCGATGCTCCTCGAAAAGCCGGGCGAGACGGTCACCCGCGACGAACTGCGCAACCGGTTGTGGCCTGGAGATACCTTTGTCGACTTCGACCATGGCCTCAATAATTGTGTGATGAAGTTGCGGGAAGCTCTCGGGGATTCTTCCGAGAATCCGCGCTTCGTGGAAACTGTCCCAAAACGCGGCTACCGTTTCATTGCGGGGGTGGAAGAATCCCTTTATCCCGTACCTACCTCCCCGGATGTGGAGACCGTCCCTGCGAATGGACGCCGGGATCGAACCGTTCCTGATCGGTCCGAACCTTCGTTGGGAACTCCGTCGAAGAAGCGCTTTAATCCCAGGACTATTGCTGCGGCAACACTCGTAGGGTGCCTGGCAGTTGCGGTGCTTGGTGCCGTCATCTTTTATTACACGCGCACAGCAAATTCCGCGCACTCAAAACAAAGTACCTCTTTGGTTGTCCTTCCATTGGTGAATCTTTCCGGGGATAAAGACCAGGAGTACTTCGCGGATGGCATGACCGATGAGCTGATTGCTAGCCTCGCCAAGATCCGCTCACTTCGTATCATCTCCCGTTCCACGGCCATGGCTTATAAGGGCGCGCACAAGCCCCTTTCCGAGATCGCCCGCGAATTGAGAGTGGATGCGGTGGTGGAGGGTACCGTGCTGCGTGAAGGAAATCGCGTCAGAATTACCGCGGAACTGGTACAAGTCTCGACCGATCGCCATTTGTGGGCAGACACTTACGAAAGCCGGATCGGCGATGTTCTTGCGCTGCAGAATCGCGTCTCCTCCGCCATCGTGAACGAGATTCGCATCAATCTCACGCCGGAAGATCGGGAGCGGCTGTCGAAAGCACCCTCTGTGGCGCCAGAGGCGTACGAGGACTACCTGAAGGGACGTTATTACTGGAACAAAAGAACTGATGAGAACTTGACCAAGGCCATTGGTTATTTCGAAGATGCGACCCGCAAGGACCCGCATTACGCTCTTGCCTATGCGGGCCTCTCCGATTGCTACGCCATTATCAGCGCGACGATTTTTGGAACCGTGCCCAGTTCGGTCTCAGCACCGAAGGCGAAAGCCGCAGCCCAGCGCGCCCTCGAGATCGATCACACCCTAACCGAGGCAGAAACATCGTTAGCCACAGTGAAATTTAACTATGACTGGGACTGGCCCGGGGCGGCCGCCGAGTTCGATCGTGCCATCCATCTCAACCCCAGTTATGCAACGGCCTATCAACGTTACTCTCTCTACCTGATGGCCATGGGCCGCACGCGTGACAGCTTCGAAAAAATCAACAAGGCACGCGAACTTGACCCCTTATCCATCAGCATAAATTTCAGCTTGGGATGGAGATTGTATATGGCCCGGCAGTACGACCGCGCCATTGAGCAAATACAAAATACAATCGAGATGGATCCGTCGTACGAACTTTCACATTTGGTTGCGGGCCAGGCGTACGCGCAAAAAGGACAGTTTGAACGGGCGGTAGCTGAGTTGCGCAAGGCGGTTGATCTCTCGCACGGAACGCCGATGATGGTTTCGGCCTTAGCGTATACCTACGCGCGCGCAGGGAACAAAATCGAAGCAGAAAAACTTCTCGCCCAACTAGGCGCCGAATCGAAGACTCAATACGTCTCTCCTTATTACTTCGCCATTGTCTATGCGGGGCTGGGCGAAAATGAGACTGCAATGGACTGGCTCGATAAGGCATTTGCGGATCGTTCCAACGGCTTGGTGTTCTTGCAGGTTGAACCGGAACTCGATGGCCTTCGTTCCAATCCCCGCTTTATTGCCTTGCGGAAGAAGCTCGAGTTTCCAGAAGTTGCAGCCTTCTGAGCCGCTCGATAGAAACTTTCCACAGCCACCGCCTGGTCACATGCCGGAACTCCCTGATATCGCAGCGTATATTAATGCACTCGAAAGGCGCATCGTGGGTCAACCCATCGAGCGAATCCGCCTTGCAAGTCCGTTCTTGCTGCGAACTGTAGATCCCCCACTTAGTTTCATGGAAGGCCGGATTGTGCGCGAACTGCGCCGAATTGGTAAGCGGATCGCGATCGGAGTCGAAGGCGACGTGTGGTTGGTGTTGCATCTCATGATCGCTGGGCGATTACATTGGCGGCCACGAGGAGCAAAACTGGGTGGCCGACAGAATCTTGCCGCTTTCGATTTTCCCAACGGCTCGCTTGTGCTTACCGAGGCCGGCGCGAAGCGGCGTGCGTCACTGCATGTCCTCGCTGGCGAAGAGAGCTTGCGTTCGGTCGATCCCGGAGGCATCGACATTTTCTCCAGCGACTTCGACTCTTTTCGAGCCGCACTGACGCTCGAAAACCGCACACTCAAGCGAGCTCTGACAGATCAGCGCCTGATCTCTGGCATTGGCAACGCCTATTCGGATGAGATCTTGCACGCAGCCGAACTGTCGCCCATTATGCTCACGCACAAACTGGCGCAGAGTGATTGGGAGAGGCTGTTCGCCGCAACGCGCAGTACCCTAGCGCTCTGGATCGAACGATCGCAGACCGAAGCCGGGACGAGGTTTCCGGAAAAGGTGACCGCGTTCCGCAAAGGCATGGCGGTTCACGGGCGCTATGGCGAACCCTGCCCGAGGTGTGGAGAAAAGATTCAGCGGATCCGCTATGCGGACAATGAAACGAACTACTGCGCCCGATGCCAAACGGGCGGAAAAGTTCTCGCGGATCGCAGTTTGTCCCGACTGTTGCGATCCGACTGGCCCCGCACCCTGGAAGAACTCGAAGCGCTCAAACTCCGCTAAAGGAGTACGAATTTATAGGGATGGCGCGGTTAGGCTAAAAGATACGCAAAGCTCGGTCCGCGTCCTCACCTTTTGGACGGTGCAAGAGACTTGGAGAAGAGCCAGGGAAATAGATTTGGGTCATCGTAGGCTTTATCCCAGGAGGCATGCCCGATGCCAGAATACTCGGTGTAGTGGACTTCAGCGCCGATTTGCTTCATTGCTGCATACATCCCTTGAGATTCGGTGACCGGAACAATATTGTCGTTGGCACCATGAAAGATCCAGGCAGGTGTCTTACCGATTCGTGCGGCGGCCTCAGCGTAGCTTTTGGGTGAGTCCGGCGCCGCTAATTTTGCAAGCTCGGGATAGAGCTTGAGTACAGCAGCGCGTGGGTGAATGCCTCCACAAATCACGACCAGTGCCGCAAAGCGGCCAGGGTATTTTGCAGCTAGATGCCACGTGCCATAACCTCCCATGGATATTCCGGTGAGATAGGTACGCTGCGGATCCCCATGAAATTCTCTAGTCGCCTTTTCCAAAGCAGTAAGGGCTACGTCCTCCATGGGAGGCATCATCCACCATGTATTCTTGGGGCATTGTGGCATGACTACGATTGCCCGAATTTCGCTACGGTTTGTACGAATTGCCATGCCAATGCCGACGTCAGTTTGCATCAATCCGTCGTCACCGCGCTCGCCGGAGCCGTGAAGAAAAAGTATGACGGGCCATTTTTTGCGAGGCGTCCAATCGTCGGGAACGTAGACCTGGTATTTGTAATTAACGCCCTGGATGTCAATAGTGCGGTCGAGAAACCCGGTCTCCTGTTTTTTCGCAAGAGCGGGGACCGCGACAAGCAGGCAAAGAAACAGAAGCGCGAGCAGCACTTTCGAAAAAACAGCCACGGGTTCCCCTAGAGATAAACTCTAGCACGAGTTTTCCAGCTAAAACGACGAGTTAGCTTACTTCAGCGTCGAATTTGCGCGACCGTTAGCTCTCAGATGGCGTCTAACCGACGTGGCTAATGGACGCAGGCTCGAACTGGATACGATGCGCGGACTGATGCTCATCTGGATCGCACTCGCGCATCTTCCCACTGCCGCCAGTGCGTGGGTAAACCAACCTTTTGGTTTCGTCTCCGCGGCGGAAGGATTTATTTTTCTGTCGGCGCTGTTCACGGGACGAATTTATTTCCGGATGGCGGAGCACGACGGCTATGTCGCCATGACGCGAAAGTTGTTGGGACGCACGCTGCGGTTATATGGCTACCACGTACTCTTGCTGGCATTTGCCTTTCTAGTGGCGGTACCGATCGCGGTCCGTGGCGATCGGCCAGGGCTTCACAATCTTCTCGATTTCTACTTCATGGTGGGTGCCAAACAGGCTGTCACCGAAGCCGCTCTGCTGATCTATCGGCCACCCTTGCTCGATATCCTGCCGATGTACATCATTTTTCTAGTGATGACAGCAGTTGCGCTGCCGCTCGCGCGCAGGATTGGATGGGTACCGATTCTATGGACGTCATTCGTTTTCTGGGGGTTCGCGCAATTCGGTCTTCGCAACGCCGAGCACACATTCACCTCGCGGTACATTCCTATGCGGATTCCGCTGAATGAAATGGGTGCATTCGATCTCTGGGCCTGGCAATTTCTCTGGTTTGTGGGCGTCTGGCTCGGCGTTCGTTGGGGGCAGGAGAATCTGCCGATAGAAGCATGGGCTAAGCGGGCTGCAGTTTTCGCGGTAGTGATCGCCTCTCTTTGTTTCGTAATTCGGCATGCGATCGACCATGGTCTGGAGATGGGAACTAGCGCATTTCTCATTGACAAGTGGCACCTCGGACTACTGCGTCTTCTCGATTTCGCGGCTGTGGCAGCGTTGCTAGTCGTCTGGCAGAGAGCGTTGAAGCCGTTGACAATGTGGCCTCTGGTGCTGATGGGACAGTCGTCGCTACAAGTCTTTTGCGTGCATCTTTTATTTTGCTTCGCAGGTCTCACGCTAATGGGCAATGCAACGATGTTGAGCAGATGGCAGCAGCTCGCGCTCGTGAGCATGACCTTCACGGCGATGTTGATCACCGCAAAAATATTCTCGAAGAGCGAGGCCAAGCACGAACGTCAACGGAAAGGACAAAACTCTTCCGAGCGCGCCACCGTAATAAAGTGATTTCGGTGCCGTAGCAACGTCAAGCGGACAACTTCCTCGGGGCGCAGTCCTAGAATCAGAATTCACGGCTTCGGAGCAAAAAACTGCAAAGATCCACCGAAGCCGTGCTTCTGAATAACGTCACTAACTACCTACAACACTTACCCTAAGACATTAGGCGGCGCGTTTTCCAGGCTTCTTGCGTCTGTCAGGAGTCGCTTGCTCTTCCTCGCTCGATTCCTCTCCTTCGCTCATTTCCGCTTCTTCATTGGCTTGGGAATTGATCTCTTTCGCCATGTCTGTCAATTTCTCGTCGGTCTCTTTCTCTTCCTCCAGGGTTTCTTCCAAGAGCGAAACATGCTCGGACTCGCCTAGAATCCGGGCGAACTCAGAAACCGTGCCATAGGCTGCGATTTCATAGTGTTCAACCCGCTGGGCTGCTCCGATCAGGGCCGCGTCCATGACCGCTCCTTCAAAGTCTTCGTCCATGACCTCAGCACCCTCGGCCACCAGCCCTTCCATTCCCAGACACTTCTTGCCCTTCGGGTTCTCCCCTAGAGACTTGAAAATCTGTTCCAGGCGTTGCACGTGCCCTTTGGTCTGCTCCAGATGCTCCTGGAAACCTTCCCTTAACTCTTCAGAAGATGCCGCCTTAGCCAACTTCGGCAGCGCCTTCACTAGTTGATTCTCCGCGTTGTACAAATCCTTTAGTTCATCGATGTAAAGTTCTTTTAATCCCTCGTTCGGCATATATCCTCCATTAGTGATTTTGATTCTGCGTTGGGACGCACTTTAGTCGCGTTAGTTGCGTGGCGGTGGGCATCGGTTGGATCGTTTTGCATCCACATTGTGAAAAGAATCAGCCGACAACAAATTAACTTTCCTGGCACAAATAGCGGGTGCGCCAGCGCACGAAGAGTTGTTCCGAGGGATAGTGCTTCGACGCCTTTATTCTCAAGGCAACTGTTTTTGTGGTTGCGGGCGAGGAGGCCGGCCCTACATTGTTTTCTTTAGAATTCGGAAGGTGTTGAATAGCGGAGGGATTCTACTGCGGGATACTAAAGGGATTGGAATCTATTACCCGGAATCACTGGACTAAACCTCTTCTTCTTCCTTCGCCTATCAAGCGTAGCGAGGGACCCCTATACCCGGTTTTAGGGAGTAGGGGTCCCTCGCTTCGCTCGGGATGACAGGGTTAGACAGCGATCTCAATCCGACCGAGCATTCCCGCTACACGCCCTTGGCGGCTGGATCCCAGATTAGTTTGTGAATTTGCAGACTGAGGCGGGCGGGGACGTCATCCGCCAGAATCCATTCAGCGAGTTGTTGCGGATCGAGTTGGCAGTGCGATGTATCGCGAGTACCCGATGCTGTCTTTTCGAAGGCAGGCGAAAATAAAATCGCATGAACTCGCTTGGCGAGTTGGTGATTCGACACAAAGTCGCGGGCGAACTCATAGTCTGTGCGTCCGGTTAGGACGAACTTGAGCTCATCATGCCGCTGCAGCGCTTTAAGGTTTTCCATGGCGAAAGTCTCACCCTCGCCAGATTGGGGACACTTCACATCAACGATCTTGATTACACCCCTCGGGACCCGCGTCAACACTCGCTCGCCGCTCGTCTCCAGCAGTACCTGATAATCAGCGTCCAGAAGTTGCTCCATCAAGGGAATAACTTCGCGCTCCTGCAACATGGGCTCTCCGCCCGTAATCTCGACCAAGCCGCCGCTCGGACTCAAGTGAGCAACTTCGCTGAGGACGTCCTGCAAGGCCATTTTGCGTCCGCCATAGAAGCTAAATTCGCTGTCGCACCAGGAGCAACGCAGGTTACATCCCGTCAGACGCACGAAGACGCAAGTCAACCCAGCGTATGTCGATTCTCCCTGGAGCGACTTGTAGATTTCTGAAATCTGCATGGAGCGAACTTTATAACCTTCGTCATCCCGAGCGAAGGGAGGGACCCCTACTCCCTAAAGCGCTTGCCGGGTATAGGGTGATCGGGCCATCGAGTGAGTCTGAAAATCCGATGACCGGATGACCCGATCACTCTTCGCTGTAGCGGGCGGTCGTAATATCGGTCTCGAAAACAGTAACGTCTTTTACTCTCACCCGGCCATTGGTTGTTTTGCTCAAGCGGATGTTGGTCTCATCGTAAAAATACTTTGCAAGATTTTCGGCGGAAGGGTTGACGACGGTAAAGGGCGTAATGTCATTGATCATTTGATGATCCAGGCGCTCGATCGTGCTCTTCATTACATCTTTCAAATCCTTGAAGTCGAGCAGCAGGCCCGCCTTGTCGAGTTCGGCGCCGGCTAGTGTGACCCGAATTTTATAATTATGCCCGTGCGGATTCTCGCACTTGCCCTTATAGTTCCGCAGGTAGTGCCCTGCTGCGAATGAGTCTTCGACTGTTACTTCGTACATGAATTCCGGGGTACCTCGGCCGCGAACTGCATCGGTTTTATTGTACCTTTTGAGAGCCGCGCAGACACGACGGTGCGAGTTTGAGGACTGCCGATCCCTCGCATTGCCCGGGACAATCTTAGGGAAGACGGTCAAGGGGAAGAGGGCCGAGGGGAAGACGGTCAAGAAACATGACGAAAGCCGTCATGATCATTCGAGAGGCTTTGCCGAGCGAGGCGGCGATCATTCTTCATCACCGGCGTTCGATGTTTCGCGATATGGGTGAAGGCACGGTCGAGGAACTTGATCGTATGGTGGAAATCGCGGCCTCTTGGCTTTCGAAGGCATTGGACGACGGTTCCTACCGTCACTGGCTGGCCTTGGACGCGTCGGGCCGCGTCGCCGCCGGAGGTGGAGTGCTGCTTTGTCCATGGCCCGCAAATCCTAAAGACCGTGCACAGAGCGGGCCGTGATCCTGAATATCTTTACCGAGCCGGAATTCCGCAAGCGAGGAATCGCGCGGCAGGTCATGCTCACAATTCTCGACTGGATCAAGGCGCGCGGATTGCGCTCGGTTAATTTGCACGCCAGCAAAGAGGGGCGGGCGTTGTATGAAAAACTTGGGTTTGAGCCTACGAACGAAATGCGGCTTAAAATGGGCGGTTGAGAACGCGGTTGGTGGTTTAAGCTACGTGTATGATGCTGCCGGCCGCCGAACCCTGGGCGTAGCCCGAATGCACAGTTCTATCGAATGAGGGTTCCCCTGCGACTGATATTGGTGGGCAAACATGCGGTAGCCTCAATGCTCGTGGGCATTTGCGCTTTTCTTGTATCCGCTAATTCCAAACGGGCCTACAAAAACAATCAAGACGCGGTTGAGTTGACAAGAGTGGATATTTTTAGCTTGCCAGACTGGAAGTCCAAATCGGTTGATATAGACGGTTTCACGCTTGGTATTACAAGAAAGGAAGCTTTTGAAATAGCGAACGAAAGGCACCTGAGCCTCACCTCGAATGTGCCTCCCAAGGCAGTCGGAGAACTAAAGGCTCCTTGTACCCAAGCGTCTTGTGCAGTTGGTCAAACGGATGGAAATTGGATCGGTGTGAACCTCTTTTTTGAAATGGATCGTATAACCAAAATCAAGGTTTCAGTTCCAGCTGATGCAGACCCTGACGTGAAGAAAGTCAACATAGCAAGAGAATTCAAGGGACTCACACGCCAATTCTTTAATCGCTACTCTGATGGTCTACGGAACAGAATTCTCGGGCCTGCCCAAGCGAAGGAAACACAGGATACGCTCAGCACAGGACACAACTCCTCCTACACGCATATTGAATATGATTACTTACAGTCGGGCATCATTGTTCATGTAACAGTAAGCAAAAATAGCCCTGAGCCATTCGATCTGGAAGTGGACTTTCAGAACCGACAGTGAAGTTGCAACTGGGCCAGATACTACAGCCCAACGTTCGGGCGTTTCATTTCTGAAGGTCCGGCTGGGTTCCGGTTCGGGTCCAACCTTTACCAATACACAGGCGGACAGGGCCTTGGCTCGGCCTGACGGGCGGGACGCCCGTCGCCAAGCTGAACTGCCCGCAACTAGAATCTACCCCCTCGAAATCTGCTAACCTTCTTGGTGCCGTTCCGTCTATCCCTATGCAATGCAAGTTAATAGATTGAGAACACTTGTAGGGGACAGAGACAGAACATGCCGGCCGATTCCTATGCGGTAGCAATTGCGGTTGGCGATAATTACCGCCTGAGACGGGCGGAACCAAGCAGAAGCAACCAGAACCCCACCGTGAGGGGCTCTTTGGCAGCGCAGAGCAACCGCATTGACGATACCACCCTGATCAGGGAGGCGCAGCAGGGCAACCGCGCGGCCTTCGAGGTCCTGGTCCGTCATTACGATCAGTCGGTTTTGCGGCTTGCGTTGCACCTTACCGGCTCCGAGTCGGACGCTCAGGACGTCTATCAGGAGGCCTTCCTCAAGGCCTACAAAAATCTGGGCAGTTTCCGGTTTGAGTGTTCCTTCTACACCTGGATTTACAGGATTGTCACTAATCTCTGTCTCGATCACCTGCGCAAGCGAAATGTGCGCAAGGAAGAGGCTCCGGTCGCGGTGGACTCCTCGGGCGAGGAATACAGCCGGTTGGAGCAATTTCCGGACGGGCGCGCGGGAGCGAACCCGGAACGCGATTTGATGCGGCGCGAACTAGGCGGAAAGATCGGAGCAGCCTTAGCTCGACTGACGCCTCGCGAGCGCATGGTGTTCGAGTTGAAGCACTACCACGGGCTGAAGCTGCGCACCGTTGGCGAGATGTTAAATACGACGGAAGAAACGGCAAAGAATACGTTGTTTCGCGCGACGCAGAAACTGCGGGCCGCGCTGGCGGAGATGCGATGAGTTTGAAATCTGTTTTGAGCTCTAGTGCCCGCGAGGAATACGAAAATGAAATGTGAATGGGTACGGCAAAACATTTTGTTCTACGTGTACAACGAGTTGGAAGACGACGCTCGTTACGAGGTAGAACAACACCTGGGACGGTGTCCGGGATGCGCCACCGAGTTGCAGTCGACTCGCGACTTCCAGACCACGCTTTCGCAAATGCCGGTGGCGGAGCCGACTCCGAACCTGCTGGCTTCCTCGCGCATGCGATTGCAGGAAGGGCTGGAGACGGCGCGACAGGGAGGGATGTGGAGGCGGCTCGTTCTGGAGCCTGCAACCTGGTTCCGGCAGGTTCGGATGTCACCCTCGCTCGCGGCGATAATTTTCATGGTCGGATTCGGCGGAGGGATCGCCGCGACCTACAACGTGGTTGCTTCCGGACGTAGCGGGGGAAACCCTTTAACAGCTGCACTCGAGTCTAATAGCGGCAACTCTTCGTCCCAGCCGGTGGAATCGGCTGCTATTGCAGGCATCCGTTCCGTAACGCAGGAGCCGAATTCGAACCGGGTAAGCATCAAGTACGACACGGTTTCAACTCAAGAGGCGAAGGGCTCACTCAACGACCAGCGCATCCAGCGCTTGCTGCTTTTCGCAGCCCGCAACAATTACAACTCGGGAGTGCGGATGGATTCGGTCGATCTGTTGACCCAAACACCTGACGACATTCGTGTCCGCGAAGCGCTGATGTATGCCTTGCAAAACGATAACAATCCGGGAGTCCGTCTGAAGGCGCTCGACGGTCTGAGTGGCTTTGTGCGGCGTGATCCGCTGGTGCGGGACGGTATTCTGCGAGCCTTGATCAGCGACACGAATTCCGGAGTTCGCTTGCAGGCGTTGCATCTGGTCGAGCCGATGAAAGCGGATAGCAATGTGAGATCGGTGCTAGCCAAGCTGGCAAAGACGGATCAGAATGTCTCGATCCGGTCCCAGGCGCGTACGATGCTGGCACAAATGCCACAGATGGATTAGCAACAACATTTGATTTGTTTTGGAAAATTTAGGGGAGATTCATTGAAGCAAGCAATCAAATTCGCCAGCATCACCATGTTCGTGGCCGGGCTGGCAACTCTCGGCGTATGCCAGGAAAGCCGGGTATATCGAGACGGAAGTAGTTGGGTCCAGGAAGTAACCGGAGACTTAGGAGCTGCGAAGAGCCTGCGCGTGAAACTGTCCATGGGTTCGGCGCGAATTCAGGGTGGCTCACAAGCAGGCATAACCTATGTCATTAAACGCCGCGCCTATACATCATCAGAACAGCAGGCTCGTCGCGAATTCGAATCTTACAAAATCAATACATCTGTAAAGGGAAGCACGGCATGGATCGTGGCGGAAGCGCACGGCAATAAGGAGTCGAATTGCGCTGACGATTTTGTTATCAAAGTGCCACGCAGTCTGGAATCCGCCAAAATAGAGACCGGTGGCGGGAATGTAATGGCAACCGGGGTTGTTGGCCGGGTTGAGATCGAGAGTGGCGGTGGAAGTCTTCATCTCGACGATATAGGCGGCGACGCGGTTGCGGAGACAGGCGGGGGCTCGATTGATGTCGGCAGCGTCCAGGGAGACGTGAGCCTGCAGACCGGTGGCGGAAACATCAAGATTGCGTCCGCCAAGGGTGAAATTAAGGCAGAGAGTGGTGGCGGGAGTGTCGTAGTTCTCTCCGGACTACAAGGCGCGATCCTGGAGACAGGTGGGGGTAGCATTCGCGTAGATAAGTGCATCGGCACGGTGAAAGCGACTACGGGTGGGGGAAGCGTAGATCTCGGCGAAATTGGCGGGGCGGCGCAGATCGAAACCGGCGCTGGCAGCATTCGGCTGGCATCGGCGAAAGGACGCGTGCAGGCGCAAACCGGCGGCGGCAGTATCCAGTTAGACGGAGCCTCCTCAGTACAGGCGGAAACATCGGCTGGTGGAATCGTCGTGAAATTACTCTCGTCGTCTGGCGGCCATAACAATTCGACGCTGGAAACTTCTGCCGGCGACATCACCGTATATCTTGCGAATGATTTGCCCATTACTATTCGCGCCGAGATCGAGGTGGCCAACGGCCACACCATTCATAGCGACTTTTCGGATATCCACATTTCAAGTGAGGGCGGACCGTGGGAGAAGACAGTCACCGCCGAAGGACAACTGAATGGCGGCGGCCCAATCCTTAAGGTGCGGACGAATTCTGGAAATGTCAGCTTCCGGCGCGTGAGTCGCTAAAGCGCAAGTTGTTTGGGGATGTTTTCGATTCGGAGGAGTCTATGCACATTCGCTTCCTGCGCATATTTATCTTTGCCTCGGCCATTTCGCTATTCACGAGCGCGCAACCAGTAGAGGCTCCTGTTCAATACTATGATCGTTGGGGCTCGACTTGGGACTCGGTCTACAGTTCAGACGACGAAGGAGGCGGCGGCTTATCCTATCTCGGAGTGGACATCGACGACGTTTCGGCAGAGAGGCTAAGCGCTCTCAAGCTCAAGGAAGAGCATGGTGCGGAAATTACGATGGTTGACCAGGATGCTCCTGCAGGCAAGGCTGGGCTGCATGACCATGACGTCATCGTAAGCGTAAACGGCGCAGCGGTTGATAGTGCCGCGCAGTTGCGACGAATGATTAAAGAGACACCTCCCGGCCGGATTGTGACCCTTGGCATCAGTCGAGACGGTCAACCCCTGAGCATCAAGGTGCAACTCGCCGACCGGCGTAAGTCAATGGCATGGGAGCCGAAGAATTTAGAGCTTCCAAAGGTGAAGGACATTCCGTCGATGCCGGATTTCGACTTGCCGGTTTCCGTAGTCATCGTTCACTCTTCGGCGCGCAGCGGCTTGATGGTGGAAAATATCAGTCCTCAACTGGGAGATTTCTTTGGAGTCAAGGGCGGCAAAGGAATATTGGTACGCTCGGTCGAAAAAGGTAGCCGTGGCGACAAAGCGGGCTTTCGCGCCGGAGATGTAATCACTAAAATAAACAATCAAGTGGTACACGACACCTCTGACTTCACGCACGTCTTGCGGTCGTTGTCGGGTAGTACGACTGCGGTGACAGTGATGCGTGACAAGCGAGAGCAGAACTTAACGCTGACCCTTCCGCAGAAAAAAGATTCCGGAAACCTGATCGAAGAAACCTTTGATGACGGTGATTTTTCTGCCGAGACGCAGCGAGTAGTCAGTCACGTCGGCGACGAGATTGCGCGCATGACTCCTGCGCTCATGGAGAAAGTTCAGATCCAGGTTCAACAACAAATACATCAGGCAACTCATTGCCCCGAGATGCAAAAGAAGCTACGGGACTTACAGCAGAAGATGCTGGACCACGAGCAGCAATTGATGAAAGATGAACAAAAGCTGCGACACGAGGTCTCTCCGGACTGGGCAGAAATCTAGTTGTCGGTGCCGCGTAATCAGTTTTTGCCGGTCTGGTAGTTACGAAAGTCACGTCGTGTGGGACTGAAATCCCGTTTATTGGCCGGGTATGGCCCACATTCCACGGTCATACTACCCGCTAGTTACCTGTCCCTGAGGGGAAAGAGCCGATAATCTGTAGCCGCAATGGCTTTCCGCGCCCTGCTATTTTCTAAGAACGCCGAGACCAGTACCGCCATGACGGCGGCCTGCGGGAACACTGGATTAGGTGTCGAAGTACGTTCTGACATCTTCACTGCCATCGACCTGGTGAAAATCCGAGCCTTTTCATGTGTGATTGTAGATTGGGCAGACCAACCAGAAGCAACTTTCCTGTTGAAGCGGGCGCGAGAATCCGGTTCAAACCAGGATACGGTAGCCATTGCCATTGTCGACCATGAACCAAGCCCATCGGAGATGCGCGACAATCGCCTCGACTTTTTGATCTATCGCCCAATCGCAGATGACGAGGCTGGAGCAGTCCTGACAAAAGCATCCGAGAAGATGCAACCCTCTAGCGTGGACAATGATAATGATGAGGAGTCGTTATCAATCGTCGACAAAAATAAAATAGACGGCGCAACCCTTGACGGGGCAAACAATACGCAACGGGGTTCGTCGGGAGAATCTCCCGAATACGCGGAGTCGGATGCTGTGGATGGTGACGACAACGGTGAGAGTGCAGTCACCGGGGAAGAGGTATCCGCGGGGCGGCGATCTTCCGGCCTCATCATGGCCTGCGTTGCAATCGCGGTGGTAACAGCGGTCTTTTTTCTATTGAAATCGAACGACATGGTCGGGCGCCTGTCTCAAACGCCGGTGCAAAGCTTACGAGGTGTGCGCGACTCGATAGCCGCGCTGTTTTCCAAGCATCAAGCCGTTCCTGTTAATCAATCTACGAATGTCGCGTCGCAGGATCCTTACTTTAATAGAGATACAAACTCAACCGGCCAACAATCCGCGCTTGACGTGGTGGCAACAACTTCCACTCTGGGCGAAACGCCCTTACAGCTGCCACAAGCTTTCGACTTCCCTCTGCCAGAGCCCGTATTGGAACGTCCGCAAGTGGCGCCGGTGCGAGCTCAGCGAGCGGCCATCCCTGACAGCATGAAAGCCTCCCCGCCGATTGCGCCGCCGGTCGTGGTTACGGTGAGTCCGGCGCAAATGATGCCAGTTTCCGCTCCTCTGTCACAGCCCGCAACACAGCAAATCAGCGAACCTGTCGCTGTGAGTGAAGAAGCAGCGCGTAGCCTTCTAATTCACACCGTGAATCCTATATATCCCGCGGAAGGTCTGCCGCAAAAACTGCACGGCGCTGTGGTTTTGCAGGCGGTTATCGGTCGTGATGGCAACGTGGAGGATCTGAAGATTGTGCGCGGATACTTTATTCTGGGAAGGGCCGCGATTGCCGCGGTCAAGCAGTGGCGGTTTCAGCCCTACACGATCAATGGTCACGCAGTGTTGACACAAACCGTAGTCACCGTCAATTTTAGCTATCCGCCCGGATAGAATTCCTGCCTTCTTTCTCGACCGCTTGGGTTAGTTCCACAATTGTCGGGTTCATTCGATCGAGTAAGTCCACTAAATCGTGCGGCCGCGAGTGGCTTCGGGGGAGGCCTGTTCAACTAGCGTCCCACGACTCCAAGTTGGGGACGTTTTGTTTTGTGGCAGGCGCTCGCGACGGTGTTGCGAGTCTTCCCAAGAAAGCGTGCAGGCGTTCCAGCAATCTAAGCTTGGATCGTTTTGTCTGTCGACGCATCTATTTCGATGTGTAATTGCTCACTTTGAGGTTTCCGATCTGATAGGCTCCGTTGAAATTTAGCCACCTCCCAAGTCTGTCTTCTGGAAATATCGGATTCTTGACACGGTCGACGACAACAATCTTTCGAAATCCTTTAAAGAAACTAGACACCCACGGATTCCCCTGTTCGACCTGCTCCAATCTGCGAATTAAGTCTTTATTGATGTCTTTAACTCCGTCTTCCTGTTCAGAGCGCGACAAGGATGTCGCTTCGGCCCAATATCCTAGCTCATACATCAGCCCAAGACGAGAAGGCCCAGCGAGCGCACTGCGCAACGACCGACTGTCACGACCTGTCAAAAATAGGTAGATGGACTGGCGTAAGCGTTGAATCTCCAGATTTTGTTCTGGGGTCAACATAATTTCCGCGTCGGTGCAATATAAGACTGGATCGCGTGTGAACTCGAAGCCCCAGCCACACGGGTCGTCCACGCTTTGAGATCGAGCAACTATTAGTTCGTTCGCGTTTCCTTCGATCGTGGCCATTACCCGTGAGAACTCGGCTTCGTCGACATTTGCGGGATAAAATCCGCGATAGGTGCCTAGACTAAGCAAGCCACCAGTCACTAGCAAAAAACCTGTCGCGCTGATCGCAATCACGTTGGTTATCAATCGCTGAGACGGATAAGCTCTTATCACAGCTGCGGCCAGAAATGTCAGGAGGATCGCAATCGTAGCGTGAATGAAGTGACCCGCATGGTGCGACAGCAAAATCGCCTTGGCGGGAACAACAGCGTCCCCGAGTAGGAGTATCAGATTGGTGACACCAAGTCCGACGAGCGGCCACTTAATCATCGGTGGGATATTTTTCTGGAGCGCAACAGCAAGGACAATGGCAGCTAAGAGAACCCAATTCCCCCCGATCAGATGTCTTAACAATCCGGGCTGAAACGAAAATAAAGAATTTTGGCCGCTGTAAAAACCAACAGAACCTCTGAGCGCAAACAAGCAATCTGCGATTCCACACGCGGTTCCGTATATAGTCGCGGTTAGCCAACTTGTGTGATTCTTTTCAAATAAGAAGTCCCCAGCTAAGCTCACCGCTGTAACTCCAGCCATCATCAAGGTCGCATAAGGAAAAATCTCTAAAGCCGCCAGCTGAAGTATTCCCATCCCGATCCAAATGATCGCGACGTCGCGGCGGCGCAGGGCCTCGATTTGCAAAGCCAGGTAGGCGACCAAAATGGTGATGGGAATGACGGGCACAAATGCACGCATAAACGGCAGCTCAAGAGATGTGAACGCGGAGGTGGAGGGAAGGTGCATCAGGGCCGCGACAAGGTTCTTGAACACTCCAAAGTTGAAAAGCATGACCAGTGTCAAGCCAAGGAATACTATAGGCTCCGAATGCATTGGCAGAAATCGATCGAATAAACACAAAACGCAAATCGCGAGCGTCGCCCACCAGCAGAGATTCCACACCAACATCGCCGACCACAAATCACCTTTGAACAATGTGCGAAATGTGGAGAAGGATAGCGCCGCCAACCGGAACTTCAGATAGCCCGAACCGTTGTAGGGAGTTGAAACGAGATAGTAAGGGTTCAGGAAATCAGCTCCCTTGCTGGCCAGAGATCCGTTGCTGAGATTTATGTACATTGGAAGATCCGCGGCAAACATGGGCGGAACGGGGAGTCGGCCAATTTCACGTCCCGCACGAAGAACCGGGTAGCAGTAAAGGAGTAATACTATGACTACAGCAACGAAGCGGGTCAGGATATTGCGCATGCTGAAGGTTCGTGCTGGTGGATGTGAGGATTGTGGCGGTTCGTCAGTCTCGAATGTCCGGCTATCGGTCGCGGCTTTCTTAATCGTCATGAGATGCCGAAGATCATAAAGCATTTCGATATTTGGCCGCAGTCAGGCCGAACGGCAATCTGGGAATTTAGGCGTTTTCTGCTATGATCGCGATCTCGGCAAGTGCCAATTTTCCATGCCGCATTCGATTATCAATTGCAGGCGTGATCATTGCATATGCATATGATGGAGACTCAGCGATAGTCGGAATAAATTAAACCTTTGGGAAAAATGCGATGGGAGCAACTGCAACTCCGCAATCCGTTTCATCTACGAGGTTTATTACCTATCTGACCCCCCCAATGCCGGTGAATATGGGTGATTGGTGGTTTGATATTGCTACCTCGGATCACTTTTGGATCAAACGCCGGTTTGAAGTGCTGACGCGTCTGGCGGGCTCCGCTTTCGCGAATTGCAAATCTGCCGCCGAGATTGGATGCGGCAATGGTCTTCTGCAGAAGGAAGTGGAGGACCGCTACGGTATTGAGGTAGCCGGCTTCGATCTGAACGAACTGGCCTTGCAAAAGAATGTCAGTCGGAGCCCGTTGTATTGCTACGACATTCACCAGCGGAACCTGACGTTCAAATCTCGCTTCGAGCTTTTATTGATGTTCGATGTTCTCGAACACATCGACCTTGAGAGCGATTTTTTGCAGGCAGCCAAATTTCACTTGAAGCCATCGGGAAAACTCTTGATCAACGTTCCAGCCCATTCGTTTTTTTATTCAGACTACGACCGGGCCGCGGGGCACGTCCGGCGCTACACTGCGGATCAGTTGACGAAGGTCGCCACTGACAACGGATTGAAGGTCACCGCGATCACCTACTGGGGCTTGCCGCTCGTGCCGCTCCTCTTGATACGCAAGGCAATCCCGATGAAAAAAAACAACGGAAAGACGGGATTTGATACCAGAAGTAGTGCGATTAACAAAGCTCTATCGGCTTTAGCGAAATGCGAACCGTTGCCGCAGAAATTCCTGGGTACATCCCTGATGGCCGTTCTCGAGAAACGCTGGGAGGAGTTTGATTCACAATGAGAGCCGCCGAAATCATTCCAGAACCTGTAGTTTCTCTCGCGATTCCGGTTTATAACGAAGAAATCGTCGTGCCGGAACTGATTCGCCGCACGACCGCCGTTCTCGATCAGATTCCGGGTGGCCCGCATGAACTCGTCCTAGTGGACGATGGCAGTTCAGATCGCACTTTCGAGCTTTTGGAAGCCGCTGCCGAGAAAGATCCAAGATTGGTAGTAATCGGTCTCTCGCGTAACTTTGGACATCAGACCGCTCTAGCGGCAGCTCTGGATCACGTCTCGGGCGACGTCACAGTGATGCTCGATGGAGACTTTCAAGACCCACCGGAAGCCGTCCCACTCTTGCTGGACCACTATCGACGCGGCTATGATGTCGTTTACGTGCAGCGAGTGAACCGCAAGGAGGCCTGGTATCTCCGAGTTTGCTATTACCTTTTCTACCGTCTGCTCGCGGCATTATCTACGATTCAACTACCGCTTGATTCGGGCGATTTCGGTCTTGTCTCCCGCCGTGTCGTCGATGAAATCAAGAGAATGCCCGAGCATCATCGCTACTTGCGTGGTTTGAGGACATGGGTCGGATTCTCCCAAATAGGGGTTCCAGTTGAGCGCTTCGCGCGCCGGGCGGGTTCGACGAAATACAGTCCGCTCAGATTGCTAAAACTTGCTTCCGATGGGATCTTCGCCTTCTCCATCGTACCCCTTCGCGCCGCATCGCTAGTCGGGGCCACTGCGACCGGCTTGTCGGTTCTCTATTCAATCTATTCGTTGTACGCAAAATTCTGGCTCCATTCGCCGCAGGGCTTTACCGCCCTGATATTGGCAATCACCTTTCTCTCCGGCGTGAACTTATTCTTCCTGGGAATTATTGGTGAATACATTGGCCGAGTATACGAAGAGGCCAAAGGACGCCCACACTATGTGATCAGCGAGATAATCGGGAAGCGCGGCTCGGCCGCCCGGGCATCGCTCACCGAGACGCAACGCGCATGGGAGCGAACTGCTACCGGGAGTGACTGAAGACTCGCGTCACGTGTAAAGCGGGCCTCCTCACTGGCCGCCCGCGCCGGCCGAGTATCTGCCGGGACCGCTAGGCAACTCTCTACTTGTGCTCGTGTCCTTCACTCTCCCCCGCGGGTGGAGCGACGCCGGCGGTTTTCTTCCAATATTCCTGCACCGCTGGAGGAAGCTTGTTGATGCGGGTGAGAAAAGCTGTGACCTTCCAGACGTCAGGGTCGGTCAGCGCCCTATCCCACGACGGCATGCCGGTATAGCGGACCCCGGTGCGAATCACGTAGTAGACATGCCACTCCGGATCGTCAAGGGGATGCAATATGAGATTTGGCGGCGGCGGATATAACGATTTCTCCAGGATAGCCGGCTTGCTGTCGAAGTCTCCGTGGCACACCCCACAATTCATCGCATAGACCTTGGCGCCAGCGATAAGATTTTCGTCGGTTGGAGGGACAGGGTTAGTCAGACGTGGTGCGTGCCGCTCGATCGAATTATCGAGCGCGCTCATGGCAATGTGAGTTTCGAATTGAGGCGGCGCGACATTAGCCTGGGTGGGAAAAAAGCCAAGCAAGGCGAGGCCGATAGCGCCAAACACGAGCACCAGAATGGTGATGACAACACCAAGAAGAAAATTGCGCATTTTCAGATCCCCAAGCCTGGCTAATCAGGCACGCTTACTCCTATATATAACAGGAGCGCCGGGAATACGGCAGCAGAATGCCTGCCGGGGTTGACTGAAATGTTAATGCGAAAAATATCGACGGAATTTCAACGCTGACGGCGCGATTAGTAGGCGTACAGTCGACGAGCCTCTCGGACAATGTCCGAAACCTTTGGCAGAAAGAATTCCTCCTGCGGCGGCGAGAAGGGAACGGGCGTGTCGGGCGCAGTAATCCTCAGGATTGGGCCGTCGAGATCATCAAAAGCTTCTTCATTAATGATTGCGGAAATTTCGCCCGCCAGTCCGCCCGTACGCGAGTGCTCGTGGAGAATGATGACTTTATTCGTCTTCTTCACCGTCGCGGCAATCGCTTCGCGATCGAGCGGCGCAACTGAACGCAAGTCGACGACCTCGATGTCAATTCCTTCTTTGCAAAGAACGTCGGCCGCTTCGAGCGCGGTATAAAGCATCGCAGCGTAAGTGATCACGCTGAGATGCTGCCCCACGCGGGCCACGCGCGCCTTGCCGATCGGAACCACGTAGTCGCTTTCGGGAACTTCATCCTTGATTCGCCGATATAAATATTTGTGCTCGAAAAAAATCACAGGGTTGTGGTCGCGGATCGCCGCCTTGATCAATCCCTTGGCATCGTACGCGGTTGCCGGGCAGACAACTTTCAATCCGGGCGCGTGCACGAACCACATCTCCGGATTCTGCGAGTGGAACGGCCCGCCATGAACGTTGCCTCCGCTCGGACCACGCAACACTAGCGGAGCAGGGGCTCCCCAACGATAGTGAGCTGACCCGACCATATTGACGATTTGATTGAAGGCGCAGCCGATGAAATCCATAAACTGGAACTCGGCGACGGGACGCAGTCCAGTAAGCGAAGCGCCAAAAGCAGCGCCCACAATGGCCGACTCGGCGATCGGAGTATCGATCACGCGCTCCGTGCCGAAGCGGTCGATAAATCCATCGGTAACTTTGAAAGCACCGCCGTAGATGCCAATGTCCTCGCCAATGCAGAAAACACTCGGGTCGCGCTCCATCTCCTCCCAGATTCCCTGGCGGATGGCTTCGAGATAGGTAACCGTGGGCATGAATGTGAAGTTTATCAAGAACTTGGGTGGCTGTGTTCTGACGGTTGTCAGAAGTTTCTAAAATACGAAGTAAATAGTTCGTAAGAAGTTACGATCAGGCTTTGCACTATAGCGGAGAGGCGGGCTGAAACAACTGAGTGGCTGTAATCCCGCATCGTAAGTGTACTTTGAAGACGTCTTTTTCCATATCGCACGGAAAACTGCTTGCTGCGACAGTTTGCTTAGTCACGGCTCTTTCTCTGACCGGCTGTGGCGGAGGCTCAGGTCAGTCCTCTATGCCACCGACGCCACCGAATGGGCCAACCCCCACCCCGGCAAGTGCCAAAGTTCCGCAGATCGGACATGTCTTTCTCCTGGTTGAGGAGAATCAAGACTACTCCAGTGTGATTGGCAGTCCAGCCATGCCCTACCTGAATAGCTTGGCGACGAAATATGGTCTGGCAACACAATACTTTGCCGATGCACATCCGTCCATCCCCAACTATTTCATGCTCACCACAGGCCAACCTGTCACATTCGACGATACCTCCACTGCGACCGTCAGCGATGACAACCTCGTACGTGAGCTGATTGCAGCAGGCAAAACTTGGAAGTCTTATGCTCAGAGCCTGCCTTCCGTCGGATATACGGGTGGCGATGTTTATCCCTATCTGGAGCGGCACGATCCGTTTTCTTATTTTTCAGATGTTCGTAGCAGCTCTACTCAACTGCAAAACCTGGTTCCCTTCACCCAGCTTGCCGCCGACTTGTCCCCCACCGGCCAATTGCCAAATTTTGGATTCATCGTCCCTGACGCGCAGCATGATGCGCACGACTGCCCCGACGGCACGCAGAACTGCGCCAACGACGTAAAGCTCTCTGCCGCCGACTCTTGGCTGCAAACAAATATCGCACCCCTCATTGCGAGTCCGGCCTTTCAGCAGGACGGATTGATGGTCATTGTCTTCGACGAAGGCGCACAATCCGACCTCACACATGGCGGCGGACAAGTTCCCATGATTTTGATCAGTCCGAAAGCCAAGGCCGCGTATCAGTCGAATACTTTTTTCGAGCATGCAAGCACTCTTCGCCTGCTTGTCGAAGCCACCGGCGCTGCGGCGTTGGCCGGGGGCTCCGCTGTTGCACCGGATATGAATAGCTTCTTTCCCTAAGATTGAAAGTTGATCGGCTTAACGACTGTCGCAGTGGAGTGGGCGGCATCCTATTCGACAACCTTGACTAGTAGCGCCCGAACTGCCACGCTTTATCCGCGATGACACGGGTAGAAGCTCTGGCGAATCCGGCACTATTGGTATGGGCAAGGGAGTCTGCAAGTCTATCCCAAGAAGCCATCGCCAAAAAAATAGGCGTCAAGGTAAATCGGGTCCGTGCGTGGGAGGCGGGTCAAGAGCGCCCCTCTCTCGCCCAACTCAGGAATTACGCTGCCTCCACAAAGAGACCGTTAGCCGTCTTCTACCTCTCGGAACCACCACGCAAGTTCGACGCACTGCATGACTTTCGTGCCGGCGTTGGTGCCCACACGCCACCTGAAATGTCCCCTACACTAGCATTCGAGATCAGAAAAGCATACGACCGCAGGGAATGGGCGCTTGAACTCATGGCTGACCTCAAGCTGATTCCAACTTCGTTCGACGTAAAGCTTCAGCAAGGTGACGATATAGAAGTCGCCGCGGGGTATATTCGCACCGCTCTCGGCGTGCGAACAGCGATGCAAAACCAATGGCGGAATGGCAACGATGCATTTAAGGAATGGCGTACGTTGCTCGAACGTGTCGGAATCCTCACTTTTCAAGCTACGGATTTGAGCTTGGACGAGGCTCGCGGGTTCTCCATTTCTCTCAAGCCGCTACCGGCCGTCGCGGTGAACATCAAAGACGCATACCGAGGTCGAATCTTCACTTTGCTCCACGAGACAGTGCACATTTCGCTGGATGACGGGGGAATATGCGACCTCGATGACGACGAACGAAAGAATGCGAGTGCGCGAATCGAGACCTACTGCAACCGGGTGGCGGGAGCTATTTTATTTCCAAAAGATGACTTATTAAGAACGAGCGAGATCCGTAACCACCGTGCAAGCGACCTGACCTGGTCAGATGGGGATATCGAATCGTTGTCCCGGAGATTTGGCGGCAGCAGAGAAGCACTTCTTGTCCGGTTGCTGTTCCTCGGACGCACAACGGAGAGGTTTTATTACAAAAAACGCGAGGTCTATAGGGCGGAATATGCCAAGTTGCAAGCCCAACGTAAGGAGGGATTTGCGCCACCCCATGTGGTCTCGCTGGCCAGTGCAGGGCCACTTTTTACAACTCTGGTAATGGAGAACTTCAACCGCGAGCACATTACCGCTAGCGATGTGTCGGACTACCTCAGGGTCAGGGTCAAGCACCTTCCCGAAATTCAGCGGGACTATTCTAGACCCGAACTCGTGGGCCAGGGTTAATAATGGCCTACAGCATCGATTCGAGCGGCGTTCTCGATCTGTTCCGCTATTACCCGCCTGACGTGTTCCCCACGATCTGGAGTCAGTTGGACGATGCGGCGACTAGAGGCAACATCTTCGCAATCGACGAAGTATTTAGAGAACTGGAGAAGAAGGATGACGATGCTTTTCAGTGGCTTAAAGCCCGGGTTGCGATGGTTGTGGCGATCGACAATGAGATCCAACAAAGGGTTACCGCGATTCTTGCAGAACACGCCAGGTTGGTCGATACGCGGCGGAACCGGTCTTCCGGTGACCCTTTCGTTATTGCGCTCGCTCAAGCGCGGAACTTGTCGGTCGTCACCGCGAGCGAGCCTCCGGTGTAATTGCTAAACCGAATATTCCAGACGTTTGCATAGCACTAAAAATACCTTGTATTAATGTCCTCACGATGTTCCGCAATGAAGGTTGGAAGGCATGATTTACTCTATAAGCCGGGTGCCTACTTTCGCGCTTTTCGAAATGTGGGAAGACAGTCCCTCAGTAAGTCCACATTGGTCCAGCATTCGTATCGTTACTCTTGTAATTTGAGTATCCTGCCAATTCGCGAATAATAATCTACTATTCCCCAAATATCTGATCTAACCGGCCCTAAACGTCTATCGAAAAAAGGGAGAATTATGAAACATGGTACGCTGCTTCTTCTAATCGCAATTGCGATGTCGGCAAGTGCTCAAGATAAACCTCGTGTTTTCGTGCAGGGCAAAGGGTCGGAAAACGTCAATAGTTCGGGAAGTGCTGCTGGTGGACGGCATTGGGGAGCATGGGTGCCAAGTCCACGGTTGACTCTCACGACGAGAGTATGGAGGTCACGAAGGACTTCCAGCGTGATTGTCCCGGCATAATCGTCTCCATCAATCAGGCGAACGCCGACTACATCGTGATGATGAATCGCGAGTCGAAGCAGAACCGCGGGTTGATTCGAACTAACAACCAAATCCAAGTGGCAAATAAAGCCGGTGACATTCTCGGCACGAATGCTACGCGCACGGTGGGGAATGCTGCTAAGGACGCTTGTGCTCTGATCCTGGCCGATTGGCAGACGCATGGCCGTGTCAATACGTCGGAAGCATCAGCTTCAAACTCCAATCCAGTAGCCGCTCAACCCGAACTTCAAACTGCGCCAGCCCCCCAAGCGGTGTCCGTAGCAGTGACTACCGGTCAACCTCAGGCGAGTGTAGTTACAGCCGTGGCGGTTAAATCTGCAAAAGATAATGACTCTGTTGCAGATGCGGCTAAGAAAGCAAAACAACACAAGGCGTGTTTAGAATTGGCCAAGGATAATCCCAGCATCACTTGCAACTAGCGGAGCAGGCCTAAAGTCCGTAGCCACAAAGCGGGGGTTCCGAACGGCAGTTTCTCCACGGTCGGGGCTCTCGCCAATATCGCAGCGGTAAACCGCCGCGCCACCCAAAACCTTGTAGTGACTGCGCACGCCGAACCCTCTCTAGTCTCCGTACCGACCCAAAATCAAATGCAAAGCGAAAATCGCTTACAATTCCCTTCGCATGACCGTCTCGGTTCGTTCTTTTGCGAAGATTAACTTTGGGCTCTACATTGGCGCGGCGCGGGCCGACGGATTCCATCGTCTGCGCACGATTTATCAGACGATTGCTTTGCACGATGTTATCCGGCTTAGCGTTGGTCGCGGGAGTGGGATTGAAATTCGCTGCGATGATGCTCGGGTTCCGCTGGATTCGTCGAACACCTGCTATCGCATGGCTGAGCTTGTTCTGCGCGAACTTGTGGCGAAGAGCAGAGTAATTATCGAAATCGACAAGCGGCTACCGGTGCAGGGGGGGATGGGCGCGGCATCTTCGAATGCTGTGGCTACGATGATTGCGTTGGAGCGGGCCCTAAAGAAAAAATTGTCTCCGGTGGCTCGGCTGAAAATCGCGGCTGAGGTTGGATCGGATTTGCCGTTGTTTTTGGTGGGCGGGACCGTGCTGGGGGTGGGCCGCGGGGAGGAAGTTTATCCGATGCCGGAATTGCCTGGGTTGCCGATTGTGATTGTTACTCCGAAGCTCGGTGTTTCTACTCCTCGGGCCTTCGCGGATTGGGATGCGCTGGTGGAGAGTGGCGCGGAGCCTCGCCACCACACAAACAACGGTAGCGAGCGGTTGACGCACTCTGAACCGTCCGATAGACTGTTTGAGGTTGGCTGCTTGCTTTCTTCTTGGCTGACTGACTTAAATTTTGGTGGTTCACCCAACACCGGTGCTCCTGCAAAGGGTGGGAGCCGGGCCGGAAAATTGCTTTCCGACCTTGTCCGTACCGGGATTGAAAACGACTTCGAGAAAGTCGTCTTTCCTCAATATCCCGAATTGCGAGACATAAAAGGTGCGTTGGAACGCGCGGGCGCGAAATACGCGTCGCTCTCTGGCTCCGGGTCGACCCTGTACGGGCTGTTCCGGTCGCGGGCCGATGCCGTTAGGGCGGCTAGCCATCTGCAAGAGCAGGGGGTGAAGGCGGTGGCGACCAGCACGTTGACGCGTTCGAGGTATTGGAACCAGTTGGTGGTTAAGCATTAGTTGGCGGTATTCAGTTTCTTGTTTGCTGAAGGGGCAGACTTCGGCATACTGGAGACAGCAAAAGTCCCAGGGATAGAGTTTGGTTGAGTACGGACCCTTCGACTCGGTTGCAGCTCACTTCGTGAGCTTCAACCTGCGCTCAGGGTGACAGAATCGCTGAGGTGACAGGATCGCGGAACTGGATGAAGTGCCAGCGACTGATCACCGACTGCCACCCACTGATTTTTGGGCCGTCGACTAATGGTAGGTCAAGTGCCTTTGGAGCACTTTGTCTAGGTTCGAATCCTAGCGGCCCAGCCAAGTAACCAGTTCTCAGTAGCCAGTTTCTCAGTTCTCAGTCGAGAGACACTGGAGCCCCAAATACTGAGCGCTGAAAACCGGGTACTGAGAACTGAACGTATGGCTACTGTTGCGACGACTGCCGAAAAGACGATTGTCGAAAAGACGACCGCCCAACCGACCGCGGAAAAAAAGCCGATCACGGACGAGAAGACGGAACGCAAGCCGCAACGCGCCCGGGTCGACGACAGGTTTAAAGTTTTTTGCGGAACCGCCAACGAAGCGCTGTGCGAAGACGTCTGCAATTTTCTCGGTCTGACGCGCGGCCAAGCTCTGGTGACGCGCTTCAAGGACGGCGAAGCGTATGTGCAGATCCAGGAAAACGTGCGCGGCGCAGATGTGTTCGTGATGCAACCTACCTGCCAACCGGTGGACATGCATCTGATGGAATTGTTGCTGATGATGGACGCGCTGAAGCGGGCATCGGCACGCCGAATCACAGCGGTAATTCCGTATTACGGTTATGCGCGCCAGGATCGTAAAGACAAGCCGCGGGTGCCGATATCGTCGAAGCTGGTTGCCGACCTGCTGACCACCGCAGGCGCCGACCGCGCGCTGGTTGTCGATTTGCACGCGCCGCAGTTACAGGGATTTTTCAATATTCCGGTGGACCATCTATTCGCTTCCCCGGTGCTGGTGGATTATTTCAAGAAGTTGGAGTTGCCGAACCTCACCGTGGTTTCGCCGGATGCCGGTGGCGTGGAACGCGCGCGCTTCTTCGCGAAGAAAATGGATGCGGCTCTGGCCATCGTGGATAAACGTCGTGTCGAAATGAACGTGGCGGAAGTGATGAACGTGATCGGCGAAGTCGACGGTCGCACTTGTCTCATCATCGACGATTTGATCGATACGGCGGGCACGCTGGTCAAAGTGGCGCAGGCTCTGATTCAGAATGGCGCGAGCACGGTGTATGCGTGTTGCACGCACGCGGTGCTTTCCGGGCCGGCGGTGGAAAATTTGGTGGATTCCCCGATCTCCGAAGTAGTGGTGACCGATACCATCCCGTTGAGCGAGGCGGCGAAGCAGGTCTCGAAGATCAAGGTGCGTTCGATCGCGGGGCTTATTGGACGGGCGATTCAATCCATTCACGAAGAAACTTCGGTCAGCAGGCTCTTTATTTAAGTGGTACGTCGAAAACGGCGTTGGTGTAGCGGAGTGTTGTGTAGTGGAAATAGGAAGCAGGTCCTTCGCTTCGCTCAGGATGACAACTATTAAGAGTGATGCTGCGAAGTTTGGGTTCGCGGCGTTAAAGCAGAAAAATTAGTTAGAAGGACGGAACGGAATTATGGCAACAGCAACGGATATCAGCATATTGGAAGCGCAGAAGCGCGAACCAGGCAGTAAGAATGCCGCTCGCCGCGTGCGCGTGGCGGGGAAGATACCTGCGGTTGTTTATGGCGCGGGCAAAGAAGCATCGTCGGTCGCGGTCGATCCGCGTCAGGTATTGCGCATCCTTAAGTCGGAGACTGGTCACAATACTATTTTCGATCTCGCGGTCGATAGCGATCGCGTGAAGGCCATGATCGTGGACTGGCAGTTCGAGCCCATCAAGGGAAATTTGCTGCACGTCGATCTGCAGCGGATCGCGATGGACAAGCGGCTGACTGTAACGATTCCAGTCCTGCTGAAAGGCGAGGCTGCGGGCGTAAAGACCGAGGGGGGCATTCTGGAACAGTTGCTGCGCGAAATCGAGATTGAGTGTCTTCCTTCCGACATTCCGAAAAACATCGAAGTGGACATCAGCCATCTCGTGTTCGGCGTAGAAGTTCGCGTGAAGGATCTTCCGCACAATCCAAAACTCAAGTTCCTGACGGACGAGAACCAGATGATCGCCCATATCACCACGGTGAAGGAAGAAGTGGTTGCGGCTCCTGAAGTGGTGGCCGACGCGGCGGCGACTCCGGCTGAACCCGAAGTCATTAAGAAGGGTAAGCAGGAGACCGAGGGTGAAGGCGAAGGCGAGGGCGACGCCAAGGGCAAGGCCAAGCCTGAGAAGGCTGAAAAGGCCGAGAAGAAGGATAAGAAATAGCTTCGCGCTACGCGCTGTGAGCCACGGGCTTCTAGCTCATAGCCAACAGCAAAAAGCCAAGAGCTGATTTGCGTGAAACTGATCATCGGTTTGGGCAACCCCGGAATCGAGTACCAGTTCACGCCGCATAATCTCGGTTTTTTGACGATTGATCGAATCGCCAACGATCTCGGGATCGAAGTGAGAAATCGCCAGTGTCGCGCGCTGACGGCGCGGACCACAATTGCCGGGGAACCGGTGATCCTGGCTAAACCTGAAACCTACATGAATCTGAGTGGGCTTTCGGTGCGGGAGTTAGTGGCCGAACATCAGGTGGATGTAACACGCGACCTGATTGTAATTTACGACGAGCTTGACTTGCCGCTGGGGACGATTCGCATCCGGCAGCGAGGAAGTTCGGCGGGGCACAACGGGATGGAATCGATCCTGGCTGCGCTGAATACAGATGAATTCTTGCGGATTCGATTGGGAATCGCTCCTGATCGCAAGGTAGGAGACGGTGTCAAATATGTGTTGACGCCGTTTCGCAAAGCACAAGAAACAGCAGTGGATGAAGTCCTCGATACGGCGGCACAGGCGGTCGAGGTGATCTTAAAAGAAGGACCCGCGGCGGCGATGAACCGGTTCAACCGTAAGAATGAATCCGGGGACGAGCCGCAGTCGGAACTGAAATAGCCGCATTTTGCGAAGCAAAGCTGATTACTTTTTGCGGCGAAGATTTGGAGATAACGAATGAATCGTAAGTATGAAGTGATGTTCATTGTCCGGCCGGACATGGTCGAGGAAGATTTGAGCAAGCTGATTTCTACCCTGGAGTCGTCAGTGACTTCGACGGGTGGAAGTGCCAAGAGCGAGGTCTGGGGCAAACGCCGTCTCGCCTACCGGGTCGGCAAATTTAACGATGGCATATTTGTGCTGATGCTCGTCGATGCCACTGGCGCCGCCGTGCATGAAGTCGAACGCCGCTTGCGTGTGACTGAACCGGTGATCAAGTTCCTAACCGTGCGCACCGACGAAGAGCTGAAACGTCTCGACAAGATCAAGAAGCTTCGCGACTCGAAAAAGAAAGCCAGCGCGCAACCAGCCGCAGCTCCGGTGGCACCAGCGGCCGAAGCGGGGGCAGAAACACCAGCTCCGGCGTCGGCATAATTGTTTCCGGTATGTATCAGGTATTGCTTTAGCGATACCGCAAGCTCATCAAGTCACTCGCCCCCGTGGGGGCCGCGGGCATCCCGCAATTGAATAGAAAGCAGGAACATAATGGCAGAAGAAACAAGAACCCCAAGCGCACACGGATCAGGCGATCGTCCTGATCGCGGGGGACCGCCACGAGGCCCACGTCCCGCAGGCGGACCGGGTGGTCCACGTGAAGGCGGCCGCAAGTACTTCCGGCGCAAGAAAGTCTGCAAGTTTTGTGTCGAGAAAATCGAAGCGGTCAATTACAAGGACGTGCGTCTGTTGGCACAGTTCGTGGCGGAGAGCGGTAAGATCACTCCACGCCGCCTGACCGGCGTATGTACGCCGCACCAGCGTCGTCTATCGAGGGCCATCAAGCAGGCTCGAAATATCGCCCTCTTGCCATTCGCCGGGCGCGCGCAATAGTGCAATCAACCAACGAAACGGAGTCATCATGGAAGTTATCCTGAAAGAAGATGTGCCGAAGCTGGGCAACCGCGGCGAGGTGGTAAAAGTTGCCGAGGGATATGGACGGAATTTTCTCCTGCCCAAAAAGCTTGCGATTCAAGCGACCGCAGCCAATAAGACCGTTATCGAGCAGATGAAGGCCGCCTCGGTGCGCCGCTCCGCCAAAGAGAAGACAGAAGCCGAAGCGCTAGCGAAGCAATTTGACGGTCTTGAGGTAAAATTCCTGCGCAAGTCTGGGGAAGGCGATCACCTATTCGGGTCCGTCACCGCCGGCGATATTGCCGAAGCGCTGGAGAAAAAGGCGTTTCATATCGATCGCCGGAAGATCCAGTTGCACGAGCCGCTCAAGACAATCGGAGAATTCATCATCTCCATAAAGCTTCATAAAGACGTCACTACGCACCTGAAAGTGGTAGTCGACAAAGAAGCAGCAACAGAATAGTTTCTTGGCCGTGTGTTGACGTTGCTCCGCCCCGTCTTAGTGGGGCAGAGTCCCGCCACCACACAAGAAAAATGATCTGAATTCTTCACGAGCCTACCGCAAAGAATGCTTCCACTTTCTTCAAGTCAGTAGTCCGGCTATAGGGCGGCAGGCTCTCCACAAATACGCGGCCGTACTGTTTCTTCAGGATTCGATTGTCCAGCAATGCCAGCAGTCCACGGTCATGCAGCGATCGAATTAATCTTCCGAACCCTTGCTTCAGCGTAATAACAGCACTCGGCACCTGGTACTCAAAGAAAGCATTGCCGCCGCCAGCGTCGATGGCTTTCACTCGCGCCGCGACGACCGGATCGCTCGGCACCGCAAATGGCAAGCGGTCGATGATTACGCAGCTTAGTTGTTCGCCTTGAACGTCAACGCCTTGCCAGAACGAAGACGTACCGAATAGCACTGCATTGGGCGTGAGCCTAAACTCCTCCAGCAGCGCGGACTTTGGAGCATCGCCCTGCTTGAGCATGGGAAAATCCAATTCGCCCAGCAGGCGGTCGTAAATTTCGTTCATCTGCGCGTAGCTGGTGAAGAGAACAAACGCGCGTCCGCGTGTGATCTGCAGGAGGCGTCCGATGACGACGGCAGCCTCGGCTCCGAATTGTGGCGTGCGCGGATCGGGCAAGTTTGGCGGGACATACAGAATCGCCTGGCTTTCGTAATCAAAATGCGAAGGCACGATCAGTTCGCGCGCGTGATCCAGCCCCAGCCGCTGCCGTATGTAATCGAAACCACCGCCGACTGCTAGCGTGGCCGAAGTTAACACCGACGTTTCCAGTTTTGACCACAGGCACTCGCGCAGAATCTGCCCGACTTCGATTGGAGTCGCCTGCAAAAAAACGTTCGTGCGGACGGAATACTTTCCCTGAGGGGCTAAAACCCCGTTCTCCCCTGAGCCGATTCGGGCGGTGGTGAAGCCACGCCCTTTCAAACCAGCACCGGAGCGCGATCCTCCTCGGGAGCCTCGGCGCTCGATCCAGAAAACTGTGTTCGGGTCCTCGTTCTCCATCACGAAGTTGAGTTGTACCTGTAACTGCTGCGCCCGGCGCGTGAGGGAAAAGACTTCCTCCGGTTTCTGCGACAGTTGCTCCAACTCGGCGCTCAAGCGGATCAAGGCTTGATTGAGGGCGATAAACTCGTCGCCGTTTTCTTCAAGAAATTCGCGGCGCGAATCGAAGGCGAAGCGTCCTTCATGCGCGGGGAGAAGCGAAAAGAAAAGCTGCGAGCGCTCCCGCAGCGACTGAATCGCGCCCGAAATTTGCGGAGTGTAGAGCTTCTCGCGCTGCAACAATTGTTCGACATCGCGTGCGAGTTCGTCCATGCGCAGGTTGCTCACCGAAATGCCAAAGTAGTTTCCTGCAACGTCTTCCAGTTCATGCGCTTCGTCGAAAATAACCGCGCCGCACTCGGGAAGCACGCCGGCGTCGGGCGCGCCCTCAGCTTCTAATTTGATGGAGAGATCGGCGAAGAACAAATGATGATTGACGATGATGATGTCGCTCTCCGTAGCGCGGCGCCGCATCTTGGTGATGAAGCAATGCTCCCACTCTTTGCATTTTTGGCCGAGACAAGTATCAGCACGCGCATCGAGCTTGTGCCAAAGAGCGCTGGCCTCGGGCAGTTCCGCAAGTTCGGCGCGGTCCCCTGTATGCGTTGTCTTTTCCCATGCGGCGATGGCGCGGTAGTGTTCGATCTCTTCCAGACCGCTGAGCACGGGCTGATCCGTGAGATCGAAAAGCTTTTTGCGACAGAGATAGTTGTTGCGCCCCTTCATGTAGCAGACGCTAAGCTTCCGGTTTCCGTCAGGGAACAACGCTTGCTCGAGTGCTGGCACGTCTTTGAAGAAAAGTTGCTCCTGCAGATTTTTCGTGCCAGTAGAGATGATGACTCGTTTGCCTGAGCGAATCACGGGCAGTAAGTAAGCCAGCGTTTTGCCGGTGCCGGTACCGGCCTCAACAATCAAGTGCCGTCTTTCCTCGAGCGCCTCTTCCACCGCCTGAGCCATCTGCAACTGTCCGCGCCGGAATTCATACGCAGGATGTGTTTTCGAGAGCAGACCGCCTGGCGCGAAGAACTGGTAGAGTGAGAATCCCTCAGCTCCAGCCGTTGATTGGGAAGCGGATTGAGAAGCGGATTGAGAGGCGGAATGGGATGAGGGAGGCACCGAGTCTCTATAATAGCTGGGATGCAGACCGGAACTCATCTTCGCAAGATTCAAAGCGCGAAAAGACTTTGAGCAAGAAAAAACACGTTCTTCCACTCGTCGCCATCGTCGGACGCCCTAACGTCGGCAAATCCACGCTGTTTAATCATCTTACTGGGTCGCGGCGTGCCATCGTGGGTGACGAGCCCGGAATTACGCGCGATCGACTCTATGGCGAGGTTGAATGGCTGGGGCATCACTTCCGCGTGGTCGACACCGGCGGCATAGTTCCCGACGACAAAGATTTCATTCCATCGGAAATTTTCCGGCAGGCGCGGGTTGCCTTTGAACAGGCTGCGGCCATCGTTATGGTGGTGGACGGCCGGACTGAGATTGCTGGACCCGATCGAGAGCTGGCGCGACTTTTGGCTCGGACGGGGAAGCCGCTCTTTCTTGCGGTCAACAAGATGGATTCCGACAAGCAGGACTCGTTACTTGGCGAATTTCATTCGCTCGGAATGCGGAATATGTTTCCGATTTCCGCGGAGCATGGACGCGGTGTCGATGATCTGCTTGACGCTATCCTGAAGGTGCTGCCAGGTTCAAAACCTGTAGCCACGGAGGACACTGAGTTTACAGGGGAAGAAACCGACGGAGACTCCGCCGCTCAAGAGAGGGAAGAGCCGCATGAGATCAAAGTCGCCATCATCGGTCATCCGAACGTCGGCAAGTCTACGCTCTTGAATCAGCTCACGCAGAGCGATCGCGCCATCGTGTCGCCCATTGCCGGCACGACGCGCGATTCCATCGACGAGGTGATCCAGTACAAAGGGCGAAAGATTCGCTTCATCGATACGGCCGGAATTCGCCGCAAAGGCAAGACGAAGTTGATGGCTGAAAAGCTATCCGTGGTCATGGCGCGCAAAAATATCGAAGATGCCGACATCGTGCTCTTCATGGTCGACGCCACCGAAGGAGCCAGTGGTCTCGACGCAAACATTGCAGGCTATGCGCACGAAAGCGGACGCTCGGTGATTATCCTGGTCAATAAGTGGGATCTCGTCGCCAGCGGGGAGAAGCGCGCAGTGAGCCAGTCCAAGACGGCGCGCATACAAGACGCTAAGCGCCCGCAAGACCGCGCTCTCTACGAGGAGCGATTGCGCTACGGACTAAAATTTCTGGCCTATGCGCCGGTGCTATTTCTCTCCGCGCACACGGGGAAGGGAACCGAGAAAATTTTGCCCCTCATCGAAACGGTCGCGGCCGAGCGCCGCAAGCGGATCTCCACTGGCGAAATGAACCGCTTCCTGAAGAAAGTTGACTTCGAACGCGCCTCGGTTCCGGTAAGCAAGCGAGTGAGAATCTACTACATGACACAGGCAGGCGTTGCGCCACCCACCTTCGTCCTCTTCACCGACCGCGCGGTGAAGCTGCATTTTTCCTATCAGCGTTTTCTCGAAAATCAGATTCGGGATGCGTTTGGGTTTATCGGGTCGCCCATCTGGATCAAGAATCGAGCGAGAGATTGAGGTCCAACAGGTTTGCTCATTGCTTGGGAGCACTCACAGGCTGATTTTGCGTAGACCTTGCCGCTTCCGTTATTTCCCGAATGGTTGGGATGTCTGACCCCACCATCTTCAGTTTAGGATCGCGATCAAGCTCTTTCAGGATCTCGCGCGTGATGCGATCGTCGATTTCAGCCGCGCGCTCTACGTCCACTGGGAAACTCACTTTCACTTCCAGCCCCGATGATGTGAGCTTCAAGGTGGTCCGTGGCCGGAGCGGACCTAAGGTCACCCCCGAGGCGAGGCTTCTTTCCATCTGCATTCTTTGCTGTTCGAGGACTTCGTGGAAGGCGGCGAAAGCGGTATCGACCGCCTTGATCATCCGCTGCTCGACCGCGCGGTAATCGCTGTCAGCGGCGAGAGTAAGCGTAATCTCATGCCAGACGAAGTTGGTTCCGGGAATCTGTTTGAATACTCCGGCGGTGGGTTGGAAGACAAACGAGTTAGAGAACGCAACCACGCGTCCGGTAGGCTGAACGTCGCGCCCCGTGCCGCCTAACTCCATTACATGGACCCGAACCAGGCCAATTTCAATCACTTCGCCATTCACCCCGGAAATTTGCACCCGGTCCCCGACCCGCACGCCAAATTTTCCGATAAGAAAAAAGTATCCGGCGATCGAAAGGATGACGTTTTGCAAAGCGACGGCGACTCCGGCCGTCAGGAGGCCGGCGAAAGTTGCAATCGATCCCAACTCGCTGGCGAAAGCGAAAATAAAAACGAGTGCAACCGCGAACCAAAGGGCGATCCTGCGTATGAGAAACATTTGCTGGCGGCGGCGCGTGTCATGAACATAGCGAAAAATCGACCGGCGCCAGACTTCAGCGATTCCGAAAACTGCGCCGAGGACAATGCCGAGAGTCAATAATTTTGTTAGAAGGAGCCTAAGATCTGCGGAGTATTGCCTGGAGACGGTGCTCCGCCAGTTCGTCAAATTTCGGCTGTAAAGATCGAGCAGCGTTACTTGTTTGTTCAGCGGAATGAATGAAGCCGAGAGCAGCTTGAATTGAGCGGTGATTTGGTCGATCTGCGCCTTTTCCTGAGCTTGCAAAGAAGGGTTATTGGCATCGGCTTGAGCTGCAATGGCATCGCTCTGTTGCGCCATCTGCTTGAGATGGGCGACGAGCGGAGCTTGGAACTTGAGACAGGCCTCGCGGAGCGCATTTGTCGTCTGAATATCCCTCTCCAGGGTGTGAACCTTGCGCGAGGCTGACACTATATTTGTGATCAGTCCCCAAAGACCGTCTGGCTCGGACTTGGCAGTGACTGGGGCCTGAGTCGTAGCGCTAACTTCTGGACGATTACTAGTGGAGGGGGTCGCTGCGGCTGCTTCGGACTTGCCGCCCGCTGCTGCGGATGTTGTAGTACTTCCTGCCAAGCGAGTCGTTGCAGTGGGTACAGTTAGACTGGCTGGTACAGAATGGCTGAGAGCTTCAATCTGACCGGATAACGACGTCGGCCCGGATCCCTCCATGGTTGAGCCCAAGAAGTCGAGCATAGTGTGCACGACTTCGCGCCGAGCCTGGAAAAGCTGAAGCTCGCTCTCCGTTTCAGCGATGTCAGATTGGATATCCTGGCGCTTCTTGCCCGTAGCGGTGTCTAGCCGTCGCCGTAAGGAGTCGAGTTCCTGCTGCGACTGTTGCGTTCGCTCGTCCATCGTGCGCGCCATTGCCCGAAGGGCATCGTAACGTGATGCAGTCCCCGCAGGCTCTTGCCCGCCATTCGCTTCAGTGCGCGCCTGTTTCGATATGAGTTTTTCCTCGTTACCCGCAAACTCAAAGGCCAAACGGACAATTTCATCGGCAATTCGCGCGTTGTCGTTGACGAAGGCTGCATCTGCCGGTGTCGATACGAACTCCCGCTCCGCGGCGACGATGTGATACCAGGTTACAGTCTGATTCAGCAGCTGTATCAGGTCAGAGGAAGAATCGGCAGAAAGCCGAGTCAGCGATAGTAAAAGCCCAACCGATAGATAGAAAGAAAATTTTCGAACCATGAAAACTCGAACAAGAATCGTGTAATCGGTCGATCGGATCATCAGGCCATAGAAGGTCAAAAACGGATCATCGGATCGACGAAATTGCCCGATCACCCGATGGCCCGATCATCAGATCGCCCAATCTTTGGTGGGCCCACTAGGATTCGAACCTAGAACCAACAGATTATGAGTCTGCTGCTCTAACCGTTGAGCTATGGGCCCGCGCTTTCTTATCTTACACACTCGCTCGAAACTCATTACTATCGTAGTTAAGTTTCCCGCCGCAGCATCAGGGTGTGAAACCCAAGATTTCAAGGGTGCCACTTTTTAGTACGGATAACATAGGCGTTAGCTAATACTCGGCATACCGGCGACAGTCGAATCAGGCATCACGAACAGTTCCTCAACTTCCAGAGCAACGTCGCGTTCTACAGCGCACGCCCACGCAATCCTATCTGCGCATTTTTCGGTGGTGCCGTTTTCGACGTTCTCAGTTCCTCTTTCCAGAATTCGTCTGATCTCCCGTCCGAAAAACGCACTCCGATCATTGGGTCGCCAGGATAAGACTGGCCGCATCCGCAGGTGTATTCAAAATGCTCAACAAGCCCGACCATTCCCAAGAATGATACGTTTCCCTCTTCGTCACAGAGTCGACGCACACAGACCACCTCACCGATCTTGTACGGTGCTCCCTTGACGTCAATACGTATAGGCGTGCTGCCCGGCTTCGATCGATATTTTGGCAAGTCATTCCCTCAATTCTCAAGGCACCGAATGCAACACCGGAACTATCTAAGCTTTGCCGGAGAGTGCCGGTAATGTATCCTGCGGTCGGTCTAAAGTCGTTGGTGCTTATCGGCCAAAATGAACCTGCAATGCAGAACTGAACTTGCTTTAGCGTACAAAGCCAGGACCCAGGTCGCCCGTATTCTCAGCGAAGACTGGTGCGCCCGGGAACTTTATTGCCCCGCGTGCGATTCCGATCGTCTATCGGCTTCCCGCCCGAATACTCCGGCCGTAGACTTCACATGTCCCAAATGCGAACAGGCGTTCCAGCTCAAGAGCCTCCGCAGCTGGAAGCTTCGGAAAATTGTTGATGCTGGCTATGATTCTATGCTTCGGGCGATCCGCGGCGATAAAGCCCCGAACCTGCTCGTACTCCAATACTCTACGGATTGGCTTGTCAACAACCTAACCCTCATTCCGAAGTTCTTTTTTTCCGAAAGTGTGATTGAAAAAAGAAATCCTCTGAGTGCGCAGGCTCGACGCGCGGGCTGGGTCGGATGCAACATCGTCTTGGGTCAGATACCAGCTGACGGGAAGATTCCCATGATTTCAAAGGGTCTTATTATCCCCGTCAAGAGTGTTCGGGAACAGTTTTCGCAGGTACAGGCACTTGGCCAGGTGCCGCCCTCGCGTCGGGGATGGACAACCGATGTGCTAACGCTGATCAGACGACTCAGCAAGGAACACTTTTCTTTGAGCGAGCTTTACGAGTCCGAGCCCGAACTACAGTCGATGCATCCAAACAATCGGAACATTCGTCCGAAAATCCGTCAGCAACTTCAGTTACTTCGCGACCTGGGCTTCATCAGCTTCACAGGAAACGGAGCTTACAGCTTACAGCGCAAGCCTCTATCGTCACCTTTATAGGCCCGCCTAGCTAAGTTTCGCATAATCCGGGGACAGAAGAGACTTTCCTGTTACCGCCGGGCGGAACGCCCCTTCTCGCGATTTCCGAGAACGGCCCGACGCCACCTCCAAACACAACTGGCGCTGACCTCGCATTTCTTCGGTAGCATCAGAGTGCGTAGGCCTCCTAGATGCTTGCGAAGATTTTTCTCTTCTTACACATTACACACTCGCTGGAAACTCATTACTATCGTCACGCGCAAGCGATCAGGGCGTCAAGTATGATCACTGCAGAACCATTTTTGGCAATGAAAAAGCTGCGTTTTTTGCTCAGCCTCACGAACGACGACAATGATTATCAGATCGAGCAGGCTTCCGCGGCCGATCAGGTTGCGCGAAAACTGGGCGTTGATCTGGAGATCGTTTACGCCGGCAACGACGGCATAAAACAGAGCCAGCAATTGTTGTCGAGCATTCAGTCTACGACCGCCCAGCGAACCGACGCGATTCTCTTTGAGCCGGCAGGTTCCACAACGCATCCTCAAGTTGCGCGCGCGGCTGCCGCAGCAGGCATTGGCGTTGTTTTGTTGAATCGCGATGCCGATTATGTTCCCGAGCTTCGTCAGCTTTTCCACGTGCCGGCCTTTGCCATCACATCGAACCACGAAGACATCGGCCGAATTCAGGGCCAGCAACTTAGCAGCCTGGTGCCTGATGGTGGGGTTATTCTATACATTCACGGCCCGGGCGAAAGCTTGCCCGCGAAGCAACGCTATACGGGAATGCTCGAAACGAAAGCCGATAATTTAACTCTGCGCATTTTGAAGGCACAGTGGACTGAAGCTAGCGCCTTTAAAGGAGTCTGTTCCTGGCTCCAGCTTCCGACATCACATCAAGTGCAGATCCGGGCTGTGTGCGCGCAGGACGATTCCATGGCACTGGGCGCGCGCAAAGCTTTTGAAAAATGCCGCGCCTCCCAAGAGGACTGGAAGAGGATTCCGTTTCTCGGTTGCGATGGACTTCCTAAGACCGGACTAGACTGGGTGCGTCGTAATCTGCTTACTGCCACCATAGCGATTCCCGCGAACGCTGGTCTCGCGATTGAAATGATGGTGAAATCGATCAATACGGGCATGCTGCCGCTGGAGCGCACATTCACTGTCGCCAAGCCCTTTCCTTCGTATGAAGTTCTTGCCCAAACCGGGCGCGCTCGCGCGGCAGCTAACTGAATTGAAATATAGAGGGGCCTCGCCTGATCTCCGCTCAGAGCCAAGCCAGCCGTGGGTTCTTCGCAGTGGGAATCCTGCAGTGGGAATCCTAATGAGTGCCAGATGCCGGCGGCGGGGTGCTCGTAACCGGAGGCGTCGCCGCGGTGGCGCTGTTGTTCACCAGGTCCTTTAATTCTTTACTCGGTTTGAAGAATGGGATCTTCTTGGCTGGAACTTCCACTCTGTCTCCCGTCTTCGGGTTTCGCCCAACACGAGGTTTGCGCTGGCGGGTGCGGAAGCTGCCAAATCCACGGATTTCAATCTTGTCGCCTACCCTCAGCGAGCGCACCACGCTGTCAAAAATCGTGTCTACAATCACTTCGCTATCTTTGCGGGTAAGTTCCGCCAGCCGCGAAACCTCTTCGATCAGGTCAGCCTTCGTCATATGCCTCTTTTTACTCCAATTTGGCCGCCCATTCTAGGGCCGGCTTGGCGAGGGTGCTATTTGCCCTCCGCGCTGCGCGTACCTATAACCTTCTCAAATTTAAGGGGTTCTCTGCAAGTGGAAGAAACGGCACACAATCACTGCTTTCCTAAAACCAGACTTTTCGCTATTTCCAAAGATAGTAGAAACCAACCTGTTGCTCTAACAGTTTCTCGCGGGTCGGAAGATAATCAGAAACGTCGCCAAACAACAGATCGAGGGCCGAGCGCTTATCTTTTGCAGGATAGACCAGGGTAGGTTCTCCGGAAATATTGACGGCTTGCGCGGTATCTTTCACCGCTCCTTCAAAATCCGAGATCTGATCCACAAGTTTCATGCCATTCGCCTGCTCACCCGTCCAGACTTTTCCGTTGGCGATCGCACGGATGTCGGCTTCCTTAGCGTGCCTTCCATCGGCGACGGCCTGGATGAATTGTGTGTGCATGTTGTCAATCAGGCCTTGCATATATTCGCGTTCTGCCGGAGTCATCTCTCGCGTCGGACTGCCCGTGTCTTTGAATTCCCCCGCCTTCAACGTGATGGCATTCAGCTTGGCCCAACGCATAAGTTCGCCATAGTTGACCCACTGAGCGATCACTCCGATCGATCCCACAACGCTGCCTTTGTCGGCATAAATCTTGTTGGTGGCCGAGGCCACATAATAAGCGCCGCTCGCGCCCACGGTTTCGATGGAAGCGACTATCCGCTTCTTTTTTTCATCCCGAATCCGCTTCACCTCCCGATATATCTCCTCGGACGCGGCCACACCGCCGCCCGGAGAGTTCACATGGATAATGATAGCCTTGACGGAATCGTCGTCGGCAAACTTCTTGAGTTGGGGAACGATCTGTTTGGGAGAGAAGATTATGCCGTCGAGATCAACCACGGCAATTTTGGATCCGAATCCGGTAAACGATTCTTCATCGCGAGCGCCAAAGCTCATGTACACCAGCGTAAACACGGCCGCCACAAACAGCGTAAAGAGACCGCCGCCCACCAGCAACCAAATCCAAATCCGCGAACGCCCTTCGGCCATAATCAGATGAGTGTAGCACCGGCGGTCGCGAAAATATCGGTATGCCTCACATGCGGGACGCCAGAAGTATAGCCCGAAATCGGTCGGCCGGCGTACACTCTTGACGCGCGTATGCGTGATCCCGTCGAACTCGAAGTCTTCAGGAATCTCTACCACTCCATCGCCGAAGAAATGGGGGCGACACTGCGCCGCACCTCGTTCTCCCCAAATATCAAAGAGCGCCGCGACTATTCGTGTGCCGTATTTGATTCGCTGGGGCAGGTGATCGCCATGGGTGATCACATGCCGGTGCACCTGGGCTCTATGCCGATGTCGGTTGCTGCAGCTATAGAGGAGTGCGCCCTCGGTCCGGGCGACGTGGTAATGCTCAACGATCCGTTTCGCGGCGGCACCCATCTTCCCGACATCACGCTGGTCATGCCGGTTTACTTGAAACTTGCGAAGAGAGGCGGGCGAGAGCGCCCGCCCCACACGACTCCCGATTTTTATGTCGCCTCACGCGCCCATCACGCCGATGTCGGAGGAATGTATCCCGGGTCCATGGGGCCGTGCCGTGAAATTTATCAGGAAGGCCTGCGTATCCCTCCTGTCAAAATCATGCGTGGCGGGAAAATTGTTGCCGACGTACTCGCACTTCTCCTCAACAATGTTCGCACGCCTGAAGAACGTGAAGGCGACCTCGGAGCGCAAATTGCCGCGTGCCAGACCGGTGCCGAGCGCCTGCGGGAAATCTGCACCCGCTACGGAACGGCCCGCGCCAAAAGAGCCGCAATCAATCTCCTTGTCTATTCCGAAGAAGTGATGAGAGCGTTCCTGAGTACCATCCCACCGGGCCGCTATCGGGCAGGGGATTTTCTTGATGACGATGGGATCGAACAGAAACCCGTCCGCATCGCGATAAGCATCCATGTTGCGGGTTCATCCGCCAGAAAGAATTCATCGGTAGAGACGAGGCTTGCCGCGTCTCCCTCTTCTCGGAATAATAAACAACAAACAGCAGTCACCATCGACTTCACCGGCAGCGACCTGCAGGTTCAAGGCGCGGTTAACGCGGTCGAGGCTATCACATACTCTGCCTGCTACTACGTCTTTCGCTGTCTGCTCCGCGAAGATGTGCCTGCCACCTCCGGACTTATGCGCCCTATTAATCTCATCGCGCCTTTGGGGACAGTAGTCAATGCCAGGCCGCCCGCCGCCGTAGCTGGCGGCAACGTGGAGACATCCCAACGAATCGTCGACGTGTTGCTGCGGGCGCTGGCGCAAGCGATTCCCGATCGAATTCCCGCCGCCGCCTCTGGCACCATGAACAACCTCACCATCGGAGGCATCGACCCTCGCACTGGGAACCCATTCGCTTATTACGAAACCATTGCCGGCGGCGTGGGCGCTCGTCCAACAAAAGACGGAGTGTCGGGGGTTCACACGCATATGACAAATTCGCTCAACACTCCGGCCGAGGCTCTCGAATACGGCTATCCCCTTCGGGTGCGACAATATTCGCTGCGCACTGGTAGTGGTGGGATAGGTTTGCACCGCGGTGGGGATGGCATCGTCCGCGAGATTGAGGTTTTGACCGACGCGCAAGTCACTCTTCTCGCGGACCGTCGTTCTCGCGGACCCTATGGATTAGCCGGAGGAAGCGATGGAGCCAGCGGACGAACCTTGATTATTCGCTGTGACGGATCAGCGGAAGAAATCCCAGGAAAAACCAGTGTCCGCCTGAGTAGTGGAGAACGAATTCGCATCGAGTCCCCAGGTGGCGGCGGCTGGGGCAGATCAAAGCCCTGACATGCGGGGATCGAAACTCCAGCTCATAAACTACCCTGTCATCGAGCGCAGCGAAGGACCTATTGCATATCGTCGACCGCGATCGAATCCAGAGGTCTTTCGCGTCGTCAGGATGACACCCCTAAACTAGATGACGGCTGGATGCTGTTAGCATTCTGCGGTAAATCCCACTTTTCGCTAGAATTTAAGCTGTACGTTTCCATCGATCAAGTCGATTAAGTATCCAAGTTGAGTATTAAGGACCAACCCTGATGAGATTTTTGCGTTCTTTTATTATCGCGATAGTTCTCGTGTGCGCGTTCTTCTATTTCACCACTTACCGCCACGGACGCCTGCAAACAACCAACTGGATCACGCCTCCGCAGCGTACCGAAATCATCGAAGCCGCCAGCGGAGAATCGCTTGATTCCGAGGAACAGAACAACATTTCTGTTTACCGAAAGAACATCGGAGCGGTCGTCAACATTACGTCCCGCGTCATGACCTTTGACTTTTTCTATGGCCTCGTTCCCCAAGAAGGCCAGGGTTCCGGCTTCGTCATCGACAAAGAAGGCCACATTCTCACCAACTATCACGTCATTGCCGACGCGCGCCAGGTCGAAGTCACGCTCCACAACCGCAAGAAATACAAGGCCACCATCGTCGGCACAGATAAGCCTCATGACTTGGCAATAGTGCAAATCAAAGCGCCCGATTTGCAGCCGATGGTCCTTGGTGACTCGACGAATTTGCAGGTTGGTCAAAAGGTCTACGCGATCGGAAACCCCTTTGGTCTCGCCGGCACTCTCACGCGCGGCATCGTCAGTTCGATACGACAAGTGCAGGAGCCCGATGGCTTGGTCATCGATGAGGCCATCCAGACCGATGCCGCGATCAACCCTGGCAATTCCGGCGGGCCGCTGCTCAACTGGCATGGCGAAGTAATCGGCATTAATACGATGATTGCTTCTAACGTCGGGCAGAGCGCAGGCATCGGCTTCGCTATTCCCATCAATACCGCTAAAGCCGTCGTCAACGACCTGGTTACACTGGGGCGAGTGCGTCGTCCCGCGCTCGGTGTCCGAACTATTCCCATCGATCCCGAAGTTGCCAGCGAACTCGGCCTCGCGGCTGACTACGGATTGCTGATCGTTCAAGCTGTTCCCGGAGGCTCCGCCGATCGTGCCGGATTGCACGGTGGCTCGGAGCGCGCTTATCTCGGCAACACTCCCATCATGATTGGCGGAGATCTCATCATCGCCATCGACGGCGAAAGAGTTGAGAGCCAGCAGGGCCTTGCCCAAGCCATGAATAGACATCGCGCTGGGGACACCGTCAAAGTCACCATATTCCGGGGTAAGAGGAAGATGGAAGTGCCGGTTGTTCTGGGCGAAGCTCGAGACCAGGTTTAAGCAGACCAGTGTAATAACAGGAAAATTATGCCTCACCGAAACAGGACATATAGCAGTATCACTCCGCGCCAAATTCGCGTGATCGGCGTTCCGCTCGACCTTGGACAATCGCGCCGCGGCGTTGACATGGGTCCATCCGCGGTTCGCGTTGCCGGACTTGAGGCCCGTCTTGAAGGTATCGGACACATTGTCGAGGATGCCGGGAACATTGCCGTTGCGATTCCCGAACAGAAAAAAGAAGGCGCAGCCAGCGCGAAATACCTAAAGGAAATTACCGCAACCTGCGTGAAGAGTGCTGACATGGTTTTGAAGACTCTGGAAGCGGGCAAAGTTCCTCTAATCCTCGGCGGAGATCATTCGGTGGCGGCGGGCACGGTGTCGGGCGTCGCGGAATTCTATCGTCGCAAAAATCAGAAAATCGGACTGCTCTGGATCGACGCACACACCGACATGAACACGCCCGAGTCATCGCCAAGCGGCAACGTCCATGGCATGCCGCTAGCGTCGATCATGGGGTTGCCTCCAAATGAATTGGGCAACATTTACGACTTCTCGCCGAAAGTGGATCCGGAAAATTGCGTGCTAGTCGGCATTCGCGACGTCGATGATTTTGAAAAACACAATATTCGCAAGTCGGGAGTCCAAGTCTTCACCATGCGCGACATCGACGAGCGCGGGATGCGCTCGGTGATGGAGGAGGCTCTCAGCCTGGCCGGAAACGGCACCGCTGGTTATCACGTCTCACTCGACATGGATTGGATCGATCCCGAAGACGCCCCCGGAGTAGGTACCCCAGTATGGGGCGGCGCGACCTATCGCGAAGCCCATCTCGCCATGGAAATCATCTCTGAGCACGGCAAAATGCTGAGCTTGGAAATCGTAGAAGTGAATCCTGTGATTGACGAACATAACCAGACTGCGGACTTAGCGGTAGAGCTGGCGCTCTCAGCGTTCGGCAAGAAAATCTTGTAGAGCCTCCACTCCTGACCCAATCTTCGCCTACTGCGTTGTCGTCTTGACTGAGTCCCCAGTCTTGAAGCCCGTCCCGGAAACCACCGAGCACACCGAGGAAACGTCGTCGACGTCGGTGACTTTCACCAACCCGATTGATGTGCTCATGCGGCGCAGGATCTTCCCCGTAGCGGGGTCTTTGATTTCTCTGCTTACCCGTTCCACGCTGAGCTGGTCGCCGACTTTCACCCCCGCTTTGGCGCCAACATTCAGGATCACCTGTCCACCGTCTACCGCCGCAACCAGACCTTCGACCACGATTGTCCTCGCGACTAATTTTCCCTTGCCGGCGATTACCTCGGCACTCATGTTCTCGACTGCTGCCTTTACGGCTTCGCCGATGATGGTGTATGAAAGTCGCTGCTGCCGAAATCGACGCCTCCAGCGCCGAACCCATGCCAGTTACCTCCGCCTCCAACGAGCGAGGTACTCGAACGCTGCGACTCGCCTTTCCCCTCGGCGACAACCAAAATTTCAGCAGTGTCAATATCCACAATGCGGCCATCGAGCGCTACGATCGCCTTCGTATTGGAGTGCTTGAATCCACCCAGACCAAGACCGCCCAAGCCTCCACCGGCTCCTCCGACACCAGTTTTCTTGGTGTCATTGCCGAATTGCGTGATGCTGCCCACGATGATGGCGTCCGCGCCCAGCAATTTGCCGATTTTGGCGGCGGAGGCTGGGTTGGCGCGATCACTGGTGGAGAAATTCTGCTCCGCCAGGATTTTGTCCATGGCCTTGCGCTCGAGCACGGAGTAGCTGCCATCCTTGACCAGATACTTGACGAGCAGGTCGGAGATTCCCTTACCAATGTCGACGTCTTGCCCGAAGATTGCGGCTACACCACCATGCACGGTGGCGTAGTCAAAGTCGAACACGGCGACGCGTTTCTTCCGAGGCGCGGGAGCGGTCTGCCCCATTGCCGCCGTAATCCAGGTCGTGGCCATTAGCCCCAATAACGCTACCGCGAATAGAGACTTTTTCATAAGTGATCCGCCTTCCGCGAATGCAGGGAAAGACACGTCAGCGTGCCGCCTTTCCTTTTGACCAGCGAGGCTAAACGCCCCTCTGACACTTGTCAACCCAAACAATGAGCTAGTTGGGACAAGCCTTTTGAGGCATTCGTGGTTTGCCTGGAGGGTACCGATCCTGCGATTGACGGGGAACCGGCAGGCAGCCAAACTGAAATGGTATGGCGAAAATTCGAGTCGGCATCCTCTTTGGCGGACGTAGCGGTGAGCACGAAGTGTCGCTGCTTTCGGCCGCTTCCGTTCTGAACGCGATTGATAAAACTAAATACGAAGTGGTTCCCATCGGCATCACGAAAGATGGACGCTGGCTCACTGCCGAGCATGCCGAACGCTTGCTCAAGGGCCAGAATCGAGAACTAGCGGGCGAGGGCGCCCGCGCCACTCAGACCAATCTCCGTGCTGGCGATCCTGAGGCCACTCCGGGAGCGGCCGTGCTCGCTACGGGCGAGTCGGTCGTGGTTCCTCCAGAACCGGCACGGCGTGGCGCTGGGCTTGCTCCGTTTCAGACGGACCCTAATCTTCGCCGCGCTTCCGATCGTGCCATCAACGTGGATGTCATCTTTCCAGTTCTGCACGGAACCTTCGGCGAAGACGGAACCATTCAAGGTCTGCTGGAACTCGCCGACATCGCCTACGTCGGCGCCGGCGTGCTGGGGTCCTCGGCAGGCATGGATAAGGACATAATGAAATCGTTGTTTCGCGCGGCAGGACTGCCCATCGTGAAACATGTGACCGTATTGCGCAGCCAGTTCGAACGTGAACCTAAGAAGGTAGAGAAACTGGTCGAGAGCAAGCTGAAGTATCCAGTGTTCGTGAAGCCGGCAAATCTGGGGTCGTCGGTAGGAATCTCGAAGTCCCACGATCGCAAGGAACTCGGTCCGGCCATTGCCGAAGCCGCGAAGTTCGATCGCAAGATTGTGATCGAGGAAGGCGTCGGCGGAAAGAAAAATAAGGCCCGCGAGATCGAGTGTGCAGTCCTCGGCAACGACGATCCCAAGGCCTCGATTGCGGGAGAGATTGTTCCCTGCAAAGAATTTTATGACTACGACGCGAAGTATCTGGCGGAGGGCTCGGAGTTGGTCATCCCCGCAAAACTAACCAAGACCGAAATGAAGAATGTACAGAAGCTCGCTATCGCGGCGTTCCAAGCCGTCGATTGCACCGGCCTGGCACGCGTCGATTTTCTGATGGACCCGAAGTCAAGAAAAATGTTCGTCAACGAAATTAATACTATGCCGGGCTTCACCGCGATCAGTATGTATCCCAAACTATGGGGAGCAACCGCGGTATCGTATCCCGACCTGATCGACCGGCTAATTCAGTTAGGCATCGAGCGCCATGAAGATAAGAAGCGGAATCAGTACAGCCGGTGATAGGCGAATACCAGAGCGCACGAACCCAGCTTAGCCCAGCGCTTCAGCGCTGGGGCGTCGGAACGAGACCCGTTAAGTCCCGGAGGGACGACGAAGTCACTATTGGTTGAAGCCTGGGAAGCATTCGAGCACCCTTAGCAATTCGCTTGTATCATGATGATCACAGCAAGAAACGAAAACAAATAGGGCAGCGTCCCAAACCGCCGAGAAGTCAGGAGTTAACGTGGCTCAGAATCATTATTCAAGCAAGACAAAACGACGTCCAAAGAACACTAAGCGCAAAGATTCCGCCGCGGAAACCATGGCCGCACTGCGAAAACTTGAAGCAGCGGCAAAAAAGTAAAGCCCTCAATGCTCATACCCTCTTGACAGACCTTTCGGCCGGTTATACCATTTTCACAAGTTCGCTCTTCATTGAGCAAACTTAGAATTTCATGCAGAGTGGCTGAGGGACGAGCCCTAGGACGCCACGGCAACCGGATCGGGATCATATATCTCCATCGCAGGTGCCAACTCTCGCCCGGTAACGGGGACCATGAGATTCGGGTACGCGAAAATTGTTTCGCATTTCCCGAGCCTCTTTTCCCATTCGGAAAAGGGGTTTTGTATTAACTGGGTATTTTTTCCCGGCTCGTCCCGTCAGTCACAGAAAGAAGTTGTATGACTACGTCTACGACGAGCACGTCCCAGGCTACGACGACCACTTACGAGCTCCGCTGCCGCGAATGCGGCAAGACCTGGGGCAACCAGCCGCGCAGCATTTGCGAAGATTGTTTCTCCCCCCTCGAAGTCACCTACGATTACGATTCCATCAGGCCGCGTATTTCGCGCGAATTATTTGCCTCGCGCGCGCCCAACATCTGGCGTTATCACGAGTTACTGCCGCTTCCTGCGGGGTTTGAGCCAACGCTGCCTGTTGGCTACACGCCATTGCTCAGCGCGCCGCGGCTTGGCGAACAGATTGGATCGCGTAAGCTCCTCGTTAAGAACGACGCCGTTTGCCTGCCGACGTTGAGTTTTAAAGATCGAGTCGTCGCGGTCGCGTTGGCCAACGCTCGCAGCTTTGGATTCGATACTGTCGCGTGCTCCTCCACCGGGAACCTCGCAAACTCAGTCGCGGCGCAAGCGGCTCGCGCTGGATTGAAGGCCTGGATATTTATCCCTTCTGATCTTGAGCCGGCGAAAATTCTGGGAACGCAAGTGTTCGGAGCGGAGCTCGTCCGAATCAACGGCAGCTACGACCACGTCAATCGCTTGTGCTCGCAGATTGCCGACGAACATCGCTGGGGATTCGTGAACGTCAATCTTCGTCCCTATTACGCGGAAGGTTCGAAGACGGTGGGCTACGAAATCGCCGAGCAACTTGGCTGGACGCTCCCCGACAACGTCGTGGTGCCGATGGCGGGTGGGTCGCTAATTACAAAGATCAAGAAGGCGTTCGACGAATTGATTCTGCTCGGGCTGGTCGATCCCAAGCCGGTGAAATTCTTTGGCGCGCAAGCCACTGGCTGCTCGCCGATTTCAACCGCGATTAAGCAATACAGCTCCGAGATCGAACCGCAGCGCCCAAAGACGATTGCGCGATCTCTCGCCATTGGCAATCCGGCCGATGGGCATTACGCTTTGAAGGCCATCAGCAAAAGCGGCGGATGGTCGGAGGATGTTTCCGATCCTGAAGTCATCAGTGGAATTCAGTTGCTGGCTGAGACTGAAGGCATCTTCACGGAAACGGCGGGCGGTGTCACCGTCGGATGCGCGCGCAAGCTCATTCATCAGGATCGCATTCTGCCGGATGAAGCCACCGTGCTTTGCGTTACTGGCAATGGGCTTAAAACAACGGACGTACTGGCGGATAAGTATCAGGTCGAAATTCCGATCGCTCCGAGGCTGGCCGAGTTCGAGGAATATCTTGCGGCGAGATCAGCCGAGCTGTCGCCGGCGTTATCTGAGACCGCTGTCGTCGGGTAAACAGCTTTTCTGTAGAGACGCGGCTTGCCGCGTCTCTCGCAGCATCCCGGGAGGTTTTTATGAGCATCACCGTACAAATTCCAACAGCGTTGCGAAGGCTTACTGCCGGTACGCCGCGCGTTACTTGCACCGCAACGAATCTCAGCGAACTCTTCTCGGAACTCGACACCCAGTTCCCCGACCTGAAACCCCACCTGCGGGATGAAACGGGAGAGACTCGCCGCTTCCTGAATGTTTACGTCAATGAGGACGATATCCGCTTCCTCGGTGGCGCGTCCTATGCGTTCAAGGATGGCGATGAGGTGCTGCTCGTGCCGTCGATCGCGGGCGGCGCGCGCTGAAGTGTACTACAAGGCGGCTCAGGGTAATTAAGTCGCGCCTCCTCTAGCCTCGTTAGTTTCCCGCTCTTTGTAGCGCCGCCTTCCCGGCGGCATCTCGCCCCCAATGCCGGCAGGATGCCGGCGCTACAAACCCATACAATATTTGTCTCGCTGATTCGTCTACATGAGTAGATGGCTCAGGCGCTGAGAAAACAGTGGGCGATGGCTGAGCAGGATCAGCGGATCTCGGAAGCGGTTGACCGGGAGCAGTCCCGTCTTCGTAACTTCATCCGCAGACGTGTTCCCGATCGGGGCGACGCAGAAGACATTCTGCAGGATGTCTTCTACGAATTGGTGGAAGCCTATCGCGTCATGCAACCGGAACATGTCACCGCATGGCTGTTTCAGGTCGCACGGAATCGCATCATCGATCTTTTTCGCAAGAAAAAGCGCGAAGCAGAAAGGAACGGACTGGCGGAGCGCGTGGAGCAGGACGGAGAGATGCTCCAGTTGGAAGACCTGCTTCCGTCGCCGGACGCGGGACCTGACGGAGCATTTGCGCGAAGTGTGTTGTTGGAAGAACTGGATGCCGCTCTGGACGAACTGCCTGACGAGCAGCGCGAGGTATTCATCGGCCACGAGTTGATGGGATATAACTTCAAAGAGCTTGCGGAACAAACGGGCTTGAGCGTGAACACACTACTCTCGCGCAAGCACTACGCGGTTCTGCATCTCCGCGAGCGACTGCGGTCCATTCATGACGAGTTTACAAAAAATAAGGACGGATGACATGAGAAGGAATTGGGTTAGGAAAGTTTTGAAGATTGTTTTATTTGCCGCACTTTTTCTAACGGTGTTTAGCTATGTGGTCATGCGATTGTGGAATTGGCTGACGCCGGATCTCTTTGGCTGGCATCCCATCAGTTTCTGGCAGGCGGCCGGCCTCCTGGTCCTCAGCAAAATACTGTTTGGCGGGGGCCGTGGCCTGCATGGCGGTCGCATGCACTGGCGCCGGCGGATGATGGAGCGTTGGGAGCACATGACACCCGAGGAGCGCGAAAAGTTTCGCCAATCCATGCGTGGCAGGTGTGGTTCCTTCGGACAAACGCCTTCGACGCCGAAAGCATGAAAAAAGGGAAGGCCATTCGAATCTGCAAGTCCGTGCGCAATGTAAAAATCCGTCTCGTCTGACGGTGTTATAATCTAACTAACTGGTTAATTATATGAAAGTCTCTGGCGATGTCCGCCGTCCTCGTCGGTTGCGTCCCAAAGTTCGCCGAGCGGGACGGGTTCCGTCTCGTTTGGGAACGCGAGGACAGCCGGAGGAGAGCCGCGCGTCTATCTTGAAGGCCGCTCTAGCGGAGTTTGCCGAGCATGGGATCGCTGGTGCGCGGACGGACACTATCGCGCGCACAGCGCGAGTCAACAAGGCACTCCTGTACTACTACTTCAAAGACAAAGACTCCCTCTATGAGGCGGCTCTCGATCACGTCTTTGGCGGACTTCTCGACCGGGTCATGCCCGTGCTTGAGAGCGACCTGCCCCCGCGCAAGAAGATGCTCGAATACGTGGGCACCTACTTCGATTACATTGCCGCGAATCCGCAGTTTCCCAGAGTTGTGCAGGCGGAGTGGATGAGATCGGGCGCCAAATCAGCTTCCATGCAGCGAGTAGCCAGGGAGTATTTTCGTCCGATTTTTAAAAAGGTTTCAGGAATTTTACGCGATGGCATAGCAGCGGGAGAATTCCGCCCCGTAAATCCAATGGACTTTTTGCCCTCGGTGGTGGCGGTCATCGTGTTTTATTTTGGCGCTGCGCCGCTGATGAAGACGCTTTTGAAGGTTGATCCATTGTCGCCGCAACGAATCCGGGAACGGCGGGCGTTTGTGCTGGATTTTATCTCGGCGGCATTGTTTCGCTGATGGCCGAACTCAAAGTCACGTTAGGCGTGAAGAGTGGTGCCGAGCTTTGCTTGGATTAGCTGCCGCCGCAGGCGCCGGCGGCACGGAGATTCTGAATGAGTGCGCGAAATAAGTTTCTGATTGTGCTGTCAATCATCCTAACGATTGCTACTGGATATTACGTTTTTTCGACTCCCAGCGGGAAAGATTTGGTCTTGGTTGGGACCGTTGACGCCAATCAGATCGTGGTTAGTCCCCAGATTCAAGGGCGAATTCAGAAGTTGCTGGTAGAGGAAGGGTCGCAGGTAAAGCGAGGCGACTTAATTGCGCTGCTGGATCCATCGGAATTAGAAGCGCAGGAACGCGCCGCGGCGGCCACGATTGCAGGGATGCGGTCAAAGGTTAACGAAACTGAGTACACTCGGCAATCTACCAAGGGCACTACTACAGGAGACGTAGCAAACTCTCAGGCGCGTCTGGCGGCCGCACGCGCGCAATTGGCACAGGCGGAGGCGACACTCGCTCGAATCGAGAGTGACAGCCGCAGAACCATCGGCCTGGCGCAGGCCGGCGTTGCGTCGGAGCAGGAGCGAGTTCAAGCGGAGATGAATCTCAAGGCGCAACAGGCCAGCGTGCAGGCTCTGAAAGAAGAGGTCACCGCGGGGCAGGCGGATTTGAACTCGGCGATGGCGCGCACCAAGCAGGCGACAGCCGCTGCGAGCACGGTTGTATCGACCAGGGCTCAGGTGGAGAACGCGATGGCACAGTTGAAAGAAGCAGAGGTGCGGCTGGGTTACACGAAAATCTATTCGCCGGTAACGGGAACGGTGCTAGTGCGGGCTGCGCGCGAAGGCGAAGTGGTGAATGCGGGGCAGGCGATTGTTACGGTTGTAGATTTCAGCGACACCTGGGCGTTTGCCGCGATTCCGGAGACCGACGCCGATCACATTGGAATCGGCGACACGCTTCGAGTGCGTCTCCCGGGAGGTACTGTGGTTCCCGGCAAAGTTTTTTATAAGGCAGCAGCGGCAGATTTCGCCACGCAACGCGATGTAGGACGGCGCAAGCGGGATATTCGGACGATTGCGTTAAAGGTGCGATTGGATAATCCAAAGGCCGCGTATGTTCCGGGGATGACAGCAGAAGTGCTGGTATCTCCCGCTCAGTTGAAGGGGCACTAGCCGAAAAATCGCCCGTTCCAAGCGAGGAATTGTTCCAAACGAGGCACCCTAGACGTAGTACGGACGAACTACAGTCGAACTATATACGCACTATAGATGAGCTATGAATGAAGAAGTGAACAAGCCAAACGGGAATGTGGGCAACAACATTGGCATTCCCGCGACCGAATTGAATTTGCGCGGGCAGGTTGCAGCCGACGCTCCCGATGCAATTCGCGTCGATCACATCGTCAAGCGGTATGGAACATTCACTGCGGTCGATGATATTTCCTTCGTCGTGAAGGAAGGCGAAATTTTTGGGCTGCTCGGTCCTAACGGTGCTGGAAAATCGACACTGATTCGCATGATGACAACGTTAATCCCAATTACGAGCGGGGCCGCCGTGGTCGCGGGGCATGATGTAACTAGCGATCCTGATGATGTGCGACGGACCATTGGGGTGATCCCTCAAGCTTTGACCAGCGATTTGGATTTGACGGTCGAAGAGAATATGAACATCTACGCGAAGTTGTACGACGTTCCTGCAAAACGCCGCAAAGAGGCGATTGAAGAGCTATTGGAGACGGTGGATTTGACGAAATGGCGCGGCGCACAGACCAAGACACTATCCGGCGGAATGCGGCGGCGACTCGAAATTGCGCGGGGACTGGTGCACAGTCCGAAGATTTTCTTTCTAGACGAGCCGACTACCGGCCTCGATCCGGTCTCTCGCGTCGCGGTGTGGGAGATGCTTACGAACATCAAGGCTAGGCGTAATCTCACCGTGCTGATCACTACCCATTACATGGATGAAGCGGACCGCCTCTGCAACCGGATTGCGATTGTGGATCACGGTAAGTTGGTGGCGCTTGCCACTCCCGAAGCATTAAAGGCCAGCATGCCGGGCTCGACTGTGATCGAGGCGCATTTCGAGAATCCGCCGGCCGATTGGGAAGACAGGTTGCGCGGATTGCCGGGAGTGACTGCGGTACAAAACGAAAGTGGTGGAATGTTCCGCGTTCTCACAGCCAGCGGGCCGGGGACGACCACGGATCTGGTCGAGATGGCCGTGGTGGTCAAGGTCCCGATCAAGACACTCACGGTGCAGAACACTACGCTTGACGATGTGTTTGTTTACTATACCGGGCGTCAACTACGGGATGAATTGGTAAAGGCGCACGCCTTCACCATGCCGCAGAGACCAGGACTGCGGCCATGAATCGGATGATGGCGATTATCGAACGCGAGATGCGTAAGTTTTTCCGCTCACCCGCGCTGATGATGGCTTCGATGATTTTTCCGCTGGTGCAGTTGATCGTGCTGGGAAATGCCTTTGGGGGAAAGATTCGCGACGCCAAAATGGGCTTGGTGGACGAGGATCACGGTACGCAAGCGATCCGAATCAAGGAAGCGTTCGATGCGGTTCGCGCAAATGCGGGCACGTTCACCGCGGTTCCCTATGACAACGAGGTAAAGGCGCGGGAAGATGTGCGCAACGGCAAGATTCAGGGAGCGGTGATTATCCCCGCGCAGTACTCGAAGATGGTGTACGAAAAAAACCGTCCGCGAATCGCGCTGGTTGTCGATAACAGCGACAATTTCATGAGTTCGACGTTCGAAGACAAGATGAGCCAGGTCACCGAATCGTTGAACCAGCCCGACGTGTCGCCGCGCTTATTGCAGCAAACGGCGCTGGAGGTGGTGGAGCTGTATCCATATATCGAGTACATGAAATATCTGCTGCCCGGCTCCATCACGCTCGCCATGTTCGTGTCGGTGATGATCGGTGGGGGCATGCTCTACATCGACGACAAGGCGCGCGGAGTGCATGAGGGATATCTGGTAACGCCGATCACCAAGTCTGAATTGGTGTTTGGACTAAACGGAGCCGGAGCGATCAAGGCTGTGATGACGGGCGTGGTGATCACGCTAGTCGGTTCGCTGCTGGCCGGAGTTGGAACGGTATTTAATCCGGCGACGATGCTCGGCTTAGTGATAATGATCGTTCTTACTTCGGTGGCGTTCAACACAATGATGTTTTTGATGATGGTGAGGATTGAAGATCCGCTTGTGCCGCGCGCAATTTTTGGAATTCTGAATACTCTGTTGTTTTTTCCCAGCGGATCGATTTATCCGGTGGAAGCATTTCCGATGTGGCTAAGGGCGATTGCCAAAGTTGATCCATTCACTTATGCGGTGCATGGATTCAAGTCGTTGCTACTTAAAGAGACAGGACTCGGTGCGATTGTTCCGGACATGATTTATCTGTCGGCATTTGCGGTGATAACGTTAGCGGCAGCATTGCCCCTGTTTAAGCGGACGCTGTGACTTGTTAGGTGGCTCCGGCCGCCTTACTGCCGAGGCCTGGCCCGTCTAACGAATTGAGGCGAGAGCGAAGGCGTATCACGGCCAGCGAATGGATCTGTGACACGCGCGATTCCCCAATCCCCAGGGCAGTGCCAACTTCCTTCATTGTTAGTTCCTGGTAGTAGTAAAGCGCGAGAACACGTTGTTCTTTTTCCGGTAGCTCAGAGATAGCCTTGTGCAGCAGATGCTTAGTTTCCGCTCGCAGGCATTGGAAAAACGGTGTGTCCTCCGGTTTCGAGGCAACAAAATCGGTTAGATCTTCTGGTTTGCCGTCCCGTGATGATTCAACGTGAAGACTGCCGAGTTCGAGTCCGTCGAGTTCCGCGAGAAGTGATTGCAGTTCACGAAGATTCAGACCCATCTGCTGGGCGATTTCAGGTTCAGTGGGCGCACGTCCTAGCTTGCCGGAGAGTTCATTGTAAGTGGAATCGACAAGGCGTCCTTTACGCCGCAATTCGCGCGGGCTCCAGTCGAGCTCTCGAAGTCCATCAAGGATAGCCCCACGAATACGAAATTTGGAGTAAGAGCCGAACTGCACATGTTTGGACAAATCGAATTTGTTGAGAGCGTCAATGAGACCGAGGACACCCGCATGAACCAGATCCTCGAAGGGAACGTGACGAGGCAGCCGCTCGTGAATTCGTCGCGCTATATAGCGAACCTGGGGAAGCTGTTCCATGAGGATGCGTTCCCGTTCCGCATCGCTCCGAACGCTTTTACAGGCTGCGGCAGCTCGCTTGCTCACGATGCTCGCCTGCCATTTGGCTGTGGCAGGGGATAGGTGCATGGAACCGCATAACACGTCATGCACTCCATTTGAAACAACCGCGGTTAGAAGGAGATTAGATAGAGATTAGAAGACTCTAACGAAGGGAAACGATGGTATGGGAAAGAGGCTACGGTTCCTTTACAAGTGAAAGGATTCGTAGGTGCGCATTCCGCCAAGCATATCGTGGACGAATGCCTTCGGGGCGTTCATTCCACTATCGCTAGGATGTCGCCAGGATTTACCGCAGCGCCCGGGCTCACCAAGATTTTCTTAACAATTCCTTTTTTGGGCGACTTAATTTCGTTTTGCATCTTCATTGCTTCCACCACGAGAAGCCCCTGGCCTGCTTTGACTTCGTGATTCTCCGTAATCAGCACCCGAACCACTCGACCAGGCATAGGAGCTGCGATTTTTACCGTACCCTTTTCGTTTCCAACTGTTTTCTGACGAGACCGCAAGGAGCGCGGATCGCGTAACTCGACGGCAAATCGGGTGCCTCCGATCCACAGATAGGGGCCGGTTGCAGTCTGCTCGCGTTTGATTTCGTAAGAGCGGCCATCGATGATTAACGACAACACATCACGGCGAGGGATGATCGCGTCCACGTGGATGGCCCGTCCATCAAGGCGGCATTCCCACCCAGCGTCAGTTTTTTTTAGCTCCAGTCGGTGCGGCTTGTTGCGCGCTCCATCGCCGACCATTACTTCATAGGTCATAAGATCAGAGATTCTTCAGCGCAGCCCTTCCGCGCGCGCCTGCCGCCTCCACTGCGATGGAGATAGATGCGCTCCGCCGGAATTTGGACGGTTCAGATCGGGGTCATTTGAAACACTTGAGGCTGGATCGAGTACGGCAAACATGCCTGCGGCGATCGCTGCGATTGTTTCCAAAACCTGCGTCTCCTCTTCAGGTGGCTTCGGTACAACGGCAGAATTTGGTTTTGCGAGCAACCGGTCAAGATATCCAGTGTCGAGCTTGCCCGCTCGAAAATCGGCATCGTTCAAGATGCGCTGGAAGAGTGAGATATTGGTTTTGATACCCGCCACGAAATATTCATCTAGTGCGCGCTCGAGTCGCATGATTGCTTGTGTGCGGTCGCTCCCGTAGCCAATGAGCTTCGCCAGCAGGGGATCGTAATCGATCGGAACACTCCAGCCCTCGTACGTGCCGCTATCCAGCCGGATTCCAGGTCCGGAGGGTTCGAGCAAAAGCGTAATCTTCCCGGGGCTGGGGAAATAATTGTTGTCCGGGTCTTCCGCATAAATCCGGCATTCAATCGCATGGCCTCGAAGTTGGACGTCAGATTGCTTAAATGGCAAGTTCTCCCCGGCCGCAATTCGAATTTGCAGTTGGACGAGATCGAGGCCGGTGGTTAACTCCGTAACCGGATGTTCCACCTGCAGCCGGGTATTCATTTCCAGGAAGTAAAAATTCTTTTGCTGATCAACCAGGAATTCGACTGTGCCAGCATTGGTGTAATTAGACGATTGGGAAGCTTTCACCGCAACTTCGCCCATGCGGCGCCGCATTTCAGGATCGACAATCGGCGAGGGTGCCTCCTCTAGAACTTTCTGATGACGCCTCTGAATCGAACATTCGCGCTCGCCAAGCCAAACCGTATTACCGTGTTCGTCTGCCAGCACCTGCATCTCGATATGGCGGGGATTCAAGATTGCTTTTTCGATATAAACTTCGCTGTCGTCAAAAGACCGTTGCGCTTCGCTCTGTGCAGATTCAAGGTCGGAACGAAAATCGTCGCGGGTGTTCACCAGTCGCATGCCTTTGCCGCCTCCGCCAGCCGCGGCCTTTAGCATCACGGGATAGCCAATACGCTCGGCAATTTGCTCGCCTTCTTCCGGTGAGGCTAAGCCGCGAGATGTTCCAGGAACGAAAGGCACGCCAGCTTTTTCCATCTGTTGACGGGCCCTGGTTTTCGAGCCCATCAAGTTCATGCTCTTTGGAGTGGGACCAATAAACTTAATTCCTGCATCAGCACACGCTTGGGCGAACTTTGCGTTCTCTGATAAAAATCCATAGCCCGGATGAATGGCTTCGGCCCCACAATGTTTGGCAACGTCTAAGATCTTGTCAATCCGCAGATAGGAGTCCGTTGCGGGTGCTGGTCCGATGGCATAGGCTTCATCGGATTTGCGGACGTGAAGCGAGGCTCGATCGACGTCGGAGTAAACGGCTACGGCAGCGATCCCCATCTCGTGGCACGCGCGAATGACGCGGACCGCTATTTCTCCTCGATTGGCGATAAGAATCTTCTTGAACATCTTGCGAGTTCGAAGCTCGTGCGCGACGTGCCGCCACGATTCTACATGTGAGATGGGAGAGCGTGCAGGGAAGAAATCATTGCGTGACATTTTGGCGGCCCGGCGAAGAAGAGCAGAGAATTAAATGAGGAGGGAAAACAATTGGAGACGGGACATGGCCCCGTCTCCACAGACATTTATTTGTTTTGGTCCATGACAATGGCGCCAGCCGGCTGCTTCTCGGCTTTGGCCTTCTTAGTGGCCATGGTTTTATCAACCCACTCGTCTGCGGTCTTGAGATCGGCGGCGCGGGCTGCCGGGTCCGTGCATTGAATGTCAGCGCGCTCACGATACATCAGGTTCATATAAGCCATCGCATCGTCGTAATCCGGACGAAGCTTTAGCGCTTTATTGATATTGTCAATACCCTCCTCGACATCGGCCGTATTCTTTTCCTTCATCGCGGCGCAGACCTTCTTGTCCTTGGCGGGCAAAGCCTCATCAGGCTTCATGCCAAGCTTGGCACGCTCTTCCTGGCGCGGTACATAAGTCTGGGTCCAATCGATCACCGCGACCGAGTAATAAGGTTCAGGATCGTTCGGATCGACTGCGGAAGCCCTCTTGTAAAATTCCTTGGCAAGATCGAACTTTTTCATCTGCAAATATAGATAGGCGATGCCTTTAATACTGTTGATGTTCCTGGGCTCTTTCGCCAACACTTGCTTGTATTCATCGATGGCCTGCTCCGCGAAGCGGTTGTTCTCTGGAGTATCGGCGCCCGGGATGTACTGCTGAGCAAAAGCCGTCGCCAGATAAAGCCGGGCATTGATAAGCGTGGGATCCAGATCAACCGCTTGTTGGAAGTGACCAATGGCCTGCTCGAATTTCGAGTTCTTGTACGCCTGCACGCCCTTGTTGAGATGGTCTCGCGCTTTGAGTTTATTGCAGCCGGTACCGGCCAGAATTACCAGCACCGCAGCGAATACCACCATAAATCTTTGACTAGTTTTCATTGCTTTATAAATCTCCCTTGACGCGGGTTAACTACCGCAGCGAAAACGGCGCGGGAGGCATGAGAGCCTCCCTGGCTGTGACAACAAATTTTAGCTGGACTGTTTCTCGCTGCGTCTTTCTCAATCCGTCGAGTATTCTAACCGCCTGCCTCGATTTTCGCCGTGATCAAGCCGACCTTATCGACGCCAGCCGAATGTGCGATATCGATCACGCTGGCTACATCCGCAAAGGGAACATTATCGTCGCCCTTGACGAACATGACCTTCTCGGCGCGTGTCTTGAAAATATCTTCCAAGCGGCCTTGCAGAGTCTCCCAAGTGACGTCGTCCTGATTGATTTTCAATCCTGGAGCATTGCCCGCGCCATGATCAATCAACTGCACCACGATCGTTCGATCGGTTGGTGGCGGTTGCTTTTGCTGATCTTTTGGCGGCGGCTGCGGCACCAACGCATCCAAACCCTTCGGGGTCAGGGGCGTGATCACCATGAAAATAATAAGCAGCACCAACAAAACGTCAATCAGAGGCGTGACGTTCATATTAGCGTTCTGGCCCCCTTTGGGGCCGACTGCCATAGCCATAATCGATCTCCTAAAACTTCAACTGCGTTATCACTGGCCGCCGGTCGGCGGAGGGGGCGTTCCCGGGGGCGTAATGGGTCCGGCTTTCTTTTGATCGGTCAAAAGACCCAACTGATCCACGCCAGCGGCGCGTACGTTGTCCACAACCTCTACAACCCAGCCAAATTTCGCCCGGGCATCCGCTTTAAGGAAAACGCGCTTGTCGGTCCGGTTGGTCAACTTGTCTTTGATCTTTTGCGTCAGATCATCAGGCTTGACAAGATCGGTTCCGAAAAACACTTTGTCGTCGCGCGTAATCGCAACCTGTAGCGCGTCCTCTTTGTCGGCGTCATGCATATCCGTCGGATTGTTGACCTTCGCCATGTCCACCGGCATGCCATGCTGCAACATGGGAGTGACCACCATGAAGATGATCAGCAGCACCAACATCACGTCCACCATGGGTGTGACGTTAATGTCTGAAGTCACATTCGCAGCTTCGTTTCGCTTTGCTAATGCCATTGAATTTTGTCTCCTGCGCCCCCTGCCTTCAGAGCCGCATTGCGTCGTTACAAACCCACTACTTGCTTGGTGGAAGGACGAGCACGAAGCTCGTCCTTCCTTCGGAGTTCAGCAACTCATGGGTGCCACGTGCTTCTTTCAGCATTAGGAACGGCGCATGCTCCGGCGCTTCAGGAAGTAGTCAATCAATTCGCTCGACGAGTTGTCCATCTCCACGTCAAACGCTTCCACCCGGCCGGTCAAATAGTTGAACATCATAACCGCCGGAATCGCGACGAATAGTCCGACTGCGGTAGTTACGAGCGCTTCGGAAATGCCACCGGCGACCGCTGCGAGACCGGTTGCCTTTTCTTTCGCGATGCCGTTGAAGGCGTTCAGAATGCCGACCACGGTTCCGAACAGTCCGACGAACGGAGCTGTCGAACCGATCGTTGCCAAGCCGCCCAAGCCACGCTTCAGTTCGGCGTGCACGATGGCTTCGGTGCGCTCTAACGCGCGCTTCGAAGCTTCGATGGTTTCGCCCGGAATTTCACCAGGGCTGTCCTGATGAGCTTTGAATTCCATCAGTCCAGCGGTGACCACCTTCGCCAGGTGACTTTTCTTATTGCGCTCGGCGACCTTGATCGCTTCGTCAATCTTGCCCTCGCGGAGAGCCCCAGCTACTGCTGGAGCAAACGAGCGAGACTGGTTGCGGGCGGCGTTGAAAGCCATCCAGCGGTCAATCATCACGCCGATCGACCAGCCAGACATGATGAAGAGAATGATGACCACGACTTTCGCCAAAAGGCCCATCTGTTTCCAGAGCGAAATCGGGTCCCAACCAACCGAGCCCTCTTGCAAGAGCCAGGCGGCGACAATATGGAAATTGCTAAATGCGACTGCTGCCAGATTAACTACCATGAGTTGCTTCTCCTCCTCGGAACTGTTTCAAAGCTCTTGCGGAAAAATTGCCACATACACCTGCCGCGGCTGCGTCGCCCTTCAAGTTTATTGCGACTCTATTAACCGCGCTTCGTGACCCGTCCGTCCCAAGTCCCCGGAGGGTCCAGCACAACGTTTGATGCAAGAAAACCAAAGTAGGCAGAGTAGCCCAAGGCGCCAGACTAACTTTTTCACATCCCGGCTAAAGGTTGGAAAATGCAACGCCAACCGCAGAGCGTACCCGGCCGAGAAAAACCGCGCCATTCCAGCCAATCACTAGAGCAAAACTCATTTACGAGAGTCTAGAGCCTAGCCTCCCGACAAGCTAAAGATCACATCTACCTGCGTTTCCACGGCCACAGGTTCACCGTTGAGCAAGTAGGGCTTGTAACGCCATTGCTTTACCGCTTCGATCGCTGCGGGCGCAAGCATCGGATGTCCGCTGATGAGCTTCAAATTCTGAATTGTTCCGTCCTTACTGATTTCAGCCTGCAGCAATACGTGCCCTTGAATGCGGGCCGCCTTCGCCAGAGGCGGGTAGTTGGGCTGCACCTTCCTGAGCAAAAGACCGGTCGCGACGCCAGTTGATACACGGACGCGCTGCGGGGTTGCTACCTTTGGAACGGCAACCGGGGTGGAACTAAGAATGCCACCCATCACGCCTCCAGCAGAACCGCCGGGAATGCCGCCCGGAACTCCACCCGGTACGCCGCCCGCTCCGAGATCTGGCGGTGCTTCTTCTTCCTTAATCATCTGAACTTTTTGTGGAATCTTGGTCGGTGTCCGGAGCTGGCCGTTGATGACTTCGCTCTGGACTTTCACTACCTTTACAGGCGCGGATGGCGGGGGCGGTGGCGGGGGTGGTGGCGGAGGCGCGACCAGGAAGGTCATGGTCATCGACTTGGGGAGCGCGTCGGTATAAATCAGGGGAATTAAAATCAGAACTCCGACGAGCGCCATCTGCAACAGGAACGATAGGACAGTTGTGCTCAACCGCTTGGTCTTCAGTTTATTGCCGGACTCAATCAGGCTGTCTTCAAACATGGGCTTCTCCCTACACCAGACCTTACGTAAACTTAGACACCGACGCCATCCGCTTTGCTCCCTGTCTTTTGAGGCTTATAAGAGGCTTGCAGTTGTATTAGTCCCTTAAAACCTAGCCTTTACGAACTATTTTGCGACTAAGCCGGCCTCAGGCTTTAACTTTCTCTTTCGGCTGTGTCGCGCTGCCTGGACGAAGCGGCATCGCGAGCGGCTTTTTGCCCCGTTCGCCGCGCCATTCCTGGTAAGCCACCAGAATCGGGGCGGCAATCGCGATCGAGGAATAAGTCCCGATCAGGATGCCAATCACTAGGGCGAAGCTGAAACCATGCAACACCTCGCCACCGAAAAGAAACAGAGCAAGCACGGTAAGGAAAGTTAGGCCCGCTGTCAAGATAGTTCGACTCAAAGTCTGATTAATACTTTTGTTGACGATGTCGGCCAGTCTTTCCCGGCGCAGCAGTTTGATGTTCTCGCGAATGCGATCGAAGACGACGATGGTGTCGTTGTTGGAATATCCGATGAGCGTCAAAATAGCCGCGATAACGGTAAGCGATATCTCCCAATTCAACAGGGAGAAGGCGCCAACGGTGATCAAGGTATCGTGGAAGACTGTGAGGACAGCCGCGACACCGTAGATCCACTCGAAGCGCAAGGCAAGGTAGATCAGCATCCCGGCCAGCGAATACAACGTTGCCAGAATCGCTTGTTTGCGTAACTGCTGCCCAACCTGCGGTCCGACGATCTCTACATTGCGTATGGCAAAATCCGAGACGAAGAAACTGTCCTGAAGCGAGGCTACCACGGCAGCGTCGGCCACGTTCTTGAGCTCGTCAATGGAACTGAGCACGCCACCCTTTGTTTTGTCGCGATAGTCGACGAGAGTCTGCGCGATGGCGTTGTAACGGGCGTTTGCTTCGGAGCCAGAGCCAAGATGAAGGGGGTCTTTCTGCAAAAGGTAATTGGCGATTGCCAGTGAACTGGAGTTGTTCAGATCCTGCTTGCCCGCAATGGCGTGACTTTCAAGAGCCTGGATAATCTTGGTCTTGCCCTGGTCAAGAGCCTGTTCGCTGGTTTCCTGAATATCGAGGGCGATCAGCACCTCATTGTTGGGGGCCTGTCCGTAACGCTGCACCCGGGCATTTTTTAGCCCCGCGCGCTCGATCTCATTGTGAATCGCAGAGGGGTCTGGTGTATGCCCATATTTAACGTAAACGAGCGTGCCGCCGCGGAAGTCGACGCCCAGCGGAATGCCATGCCAGAACGCCATGGAAAGCAATCCCGCAACGCTGAAGATCAGCGAGAAAGTCAGGAAGTACCACTTCTTGCCGAGGAAATCGATATTTGTATTTCGAAAAAATTCCACGGTGCTTTAGATCCCTTCAAAATCTGTCGATGGCTGTGCGGCGCGGACACTCTTGTCCGCGGCCTTTTATAAATGCTGCATGCAACGCGGACAAGAGTGTCCGCGCCACACTTATCGAAATTGCCTAGATGCTCAATGCTTCGCCGCGCTGTTTGCGGCTCAAAACCCAATCAAAGATCACTCGCGACACGAACACTGCCGTAAACAGGTTTGCGAGCAAACCAAAAACTAGTGTCGTGGCGAAGCCCTTTACCGGACCCGTACCAAAGATAAATAGGATCGCGGCCGAGACAATCGTTGTGACGTGCGTATCGACAATCGTAATCCAGGCATGGCTGAATCCCTGCTCCACGGCTGACGGTGGCGTTTTGCCGTTTCTTAACTCTTCTCGAATACGTTCGAAAATCAGCACGTTGGAGTCGACGCCCATGCCCACCGTTAGGATGACGCCCGCAATTCCTGGTAGGGTAAGCACGGCTCCGAAGTAACCCATAAACCCGAGCAGGATAACGAGGTTCAAAATCAGAGCGATGTCGGCGTTCACGCCCGCCCAGCCATAGTACACAAGCATGAAGATGAGCACGGCCAGCATTCCAACCATAGCTGCCCGGACTCCAGAACGAATCGAATCGGCCCCGAGTGACGGTCCCACTGTGCGTTCTTCGAGATACTTGATGCCCGCCGGCAAGGCACCAGAACGCAGCGTCATGGAGAGATCTTGCGTCTCCTGCTGCGTGAACCGGCCAGTGATGACACCGTTGTCGCTGATGGCGCTTTTGATCGTCGCCACTTCTTGCACCCTTTTGTCGAGAACCACTGCGAGGCTGTCGCCGATGTGAGCGGATGTAAATGCCTGGAATTTGCGCCCACCCTCTCCGGTAAGGATGAACTTCACTTCCGGCTGGCCGTTTTCATCGCTCCCAGATTGCGCGTCACGCAAATCGCGTCCCGTGACCGCCGAAGCGCGCGAAATCAAGTACCACTGCTCGCCATTGTCCGCGTTCCGCGATCCAATGCTCTTGCCCTGCATCAGCACGGCGTCTGGAGGCAGCACGCCACCCTTGTCCTGCAACGCGGCTTGCTCGCTCGGATAGGGCCCGCCCAGCGATTGCTTGATCTCAAGCATCGCGGTTGACTGCATGATCTCTTTCACCCGCGCCGGATCATCGACCCCCGGCAACTGCACCAGAATCTGATACTGCCCCAGCCCATGTTCCTGAATCACAGGCTCGCTCACGCCAAGCTGATCGATGCGATTGCGAATCGTCTCGATAGCTTGGGCAACGGCGCGGTTCTTCAGGTCGGCGAGGTTCTGCTGCTTCATCGCCACTGTCCAGGAATTTTCCGCGCCGGATGTAGGGGCATACTCCGGTAACCGGTCGGCAACGATGTTCTTGAAGTCCGTGCTCTGCTCCGGAGGCACGCCCTTCACCACAATCATTTCCGGATGGTTCACTGGATCGGGCTTGGTGATATCGGTGTAATTGATCTTGTGCGTGCGCAGTTCTTCTTTGAGGCGCGCTATGGCGTTGTCGGAGTCGACGTTCACCGCGTCGTTCACCTGAACTTGCAGGATGAGGTGCGTCCCGCCGCGAAGATCGAGTCCCAAATGAATGCGATCGGTAATCGCTGCCAGAACTCCTTTGCCCGACCAATCCTTCGGAACGCCGAAGATACCGAACAGGAAAACCAACAGGATTGCGACAATTACAACTAATTTCCAGCCAAGATTCTTATTCATGAAAGCTGACACCAAAACGCTATCGGCTACGAGCTTCGCACTATGAGCAAACCTCTAGGGTCAAAAGCCTGCTCGATGCCAGTAGCTCGTACCTCACAGCGCATCTAAGATTTCACTTCGTCCGCCGTCGTCACCGATACCACCGATGCGCGGCTGACTTCGAGTTTCAAATTGTCGGGCGGCAAGCGCAAAACCAGCGCATCGTCTTTGAGGCTGATGATCGTCCCGCGCAGCCCGCCGCTGGTTACGACCCTGTCCCCATTTTTCAGTTCGCTGAGCATCGCCTGCCATTTTTTCTGCTTTTTTTGCTGCGGCATGATCAGCAAAAAGTAAAAAATTGCGAAGATAAACAGCAGCGGCGCCAAACTGAGCAGACTGGATCCCCCAGGCAGCTGCAACCAAAACGCCAATTCCCGACTCATCCCCAGGATTATTCCCGCCAAGATCATTTGCAACGCCAAGTCGATTCCATGCAACGAAGTATTGAACGAACTACCCGGTCAAAGTGCATTATCCACAAGCTCCATCTCAGCCGCGCCGGGCGCACTCGGCACAACTTTGCTTCTTTGACCGGCTTACTTACCCATGCCCGGACTCTTTGTCTTAAGTCTCTCTGCCAGTTGCGGGATTTTTCTTCTATAGCCGGAGGTTCCAAAATTACTTGCAGGTTAGAACCGGCGATGCCGCGCCCCGGTTTCGACCGGAACAGTACAGAAAGAAACGCACTTTATCCCAAGCTCAATAAGAATGCCGGACGGCTGGCTGGGTGTCAAGGCGGCGGCTCTGATTTGCGCCGCGAAAATTGGCAACTAAACGCCAATTCTCGAGGTTTGACCGGCTCGTATCCAAGTGCGTACCGTCCTCATCGTGGCCAGGTAGTAGTGCAGGTTGTGAACCGTATTTAAAACCTGCGCCAGCAATTCGTTCGAAGCATATAGGTGACGCAGATATGCCCGCGAATAACGGCGGCAGACCGGGCAGTCGCATGCCGGATCGAGCGCACTTTCATCCCGCGCGTATCGAGCCTGCTTGATCGAAACTTTACCCTCAGAAGTGAACAGTAACCCATGGCGAGCAGCGCGCGTCGGCAGCACGCAATCCATCATGTCTACTCCGGATTGCGCATACTGCGAGATTTCATCCGGCGTTCCGACGCCCATCAGGTATCGCGGCTGGTTGGAAGGAAGATGCTCAAGCGTGGATTCAACGACTTCGCGCGTCAACTCCCGCGGCTCGCCGACACTAAGCCCGCCGATGGCATAACCCGGGAAGCCGATGTCGATCGTCCGGCTGGCCGATTCACGCCGCAGTTCGATATCCATGCCGCCCTGCACAATGCCAAATAAAGCTTGCGAAGATCCGGGCTCCATCTCCGGTCGTCCAAGTTTGTCATCCTGAGCGAAGCGAAGGACCTCCTTCTCATAACGGCCGACGCTTGGCCGTTGCCGGCTTCCCCACGGCACCTCGCCTTTATGCTGCTCGAAATACTTCTTGCAGCGCTCCGCCCAGCGCAGCGTCAGCTCCATCGAGGCCCGAGCCCGCTCGGCGTCCGCCGGGTACTCGGTGCATTCATCAAAAGCCATGATGATGTCGGCGCCCAGAGCGATCTGAATTTCCATCGCCTTCTCAGGAGTTAGAAAATGCGACGCGCCGTCGAGATGCGAGCGGAACGCCACTCCTTCCTCTGTGACCTTGCGGAGCTCGGTAAGGCTAAAAACCTGGAAGCCGCCCGAGTCGGTAAGAATCGCTCGATCCCATGACATGAAGCGGTGCAGCCCGCCTATCTTGCGGACGGTCTCTATTCCAGGCCGCAGATAAAGATGGTAGGTATTGCCGAGCAGAATCTCGACGCCGAGCTCTTCCAACATGTCCTGAGATATGCCCTTAACGGAACCCAGTGTCCCGACGGGCATAAAAACCGGTGTTTCGATCTCGCCGTGAGGAGTGATGAGCTTGCCCGTCCGGGCGGAACCGCGGGTAGCCTCAATCTGCAGGTGGACGGACACCGGGGGATTGTAACGGAAGCAGCGAGTGGCTAGCCAATGGAGAGAGTTGGCAATGTCAGCCGTCATTGATATACAGTCTGCGATATACAGACTGCGGTATACAGTCTTCTTGGAATAGAATCGAACCGCAAAGTTGTCGCTCGTATGTCTAAGTCCCGTCGTAAAACGGTTATCCTCCCACCGGACGAATCCCTCTTCCCGGTTAAGCAACGTAAGCCAGTTCCGCATGAATTCGTACTCGACGCCATCGCCGCGCTGTCGCCGAGGACCAACCCCATGTTCGGCTGCCTCGCGGTTTATGTGCGCAATAAAGTTCAGGAGAAAATTGTCCTCATTCTTCGCGATAAAACTGACAAGACAGAAGACAACGGAGTATGGCTCGCGACCACTGAGGATCATCACGAAAGTCTGCGGCAGGAATTTCCCAGCATGCGATCGATCGGAGTTCTAGGGAAGAAGGTCACGGGTTGGCAGGTCCTTCCAGTCGACACGCCTGATTTCGAAGAAGCGGCATTGCGCGCCTGCGAACTCGTTCTCGCCGGAGATCCTCGAATCGGGAAAGTACCAGGCGCACGTCGAGCCTCGAGAGCACGAATCAAGGGCGGGAAAAGGCGGTCCAGCAGCCGAAGCGTTCCAAGGGCGAAGACTCCATGATGCTCGGCGTCGGGGAGAATAGTTAGGCGAGCCTCCACCACAGGTACACACCGTGCATCCGATCACATCTCCTGGCCTCGCATGCGCATCCAAGACGCGAAGGAAAATGCTGAGAGCGTCACGTCAGATAGCAGTGGAGTTCCCATGAGCACGATTTCCCTCAAAGTGAATGGCCGGTTGCACACTCTCGAATTGGATCCGGCGACACCACTATTGTTCGTCTTGGCCGACGATCTCGAGTTGCGCGGCCCGAAGTTCGGGTGTGGAATGGCACTGTGCGGAGCCTGCACCGTTATCCTGCGTGGCCAGGTAGTGCGCTCCTGTGTAATGCCGGTGAGCGCGGTTGGTCCGGACGAGGTTACAACCCTCGAAGGCCTCGGCACCCCGGAGAAACCTCATCCGATCCAACAATGTTTCATCGACGAAGGAGCTGCTCAGTGCGGGTTTTGCCTCAGCGGCGTAATTCTCACCGCTAAGGCTGTTCTCGATGCAAAACCCACTGCCTCCGATGAGGAAATGCGCGAATCTCTTGGAGGCGTGCTATGCCGCTGCTTCACCCACCTCCGTATGCTGCGGGCGATTCGAAAATATAAGGAAGAGTTTGCCGGTAAGAGGAAAGCATGAGCACGTCCCGTCGTGAGTTTCTCAAGAACGCTGGTGCGCTGATTGTGAGTTTCAGTGCTGCTTCGTTAGCTGATTCACTCACGTTTGCGCAGGGTCCATTCGACACGCATCCCTCACACATTGATCCCACGAAGCTTGACTCATGGATAGCAGTCGACGCCGATGGCGCGGTCACGGCCTACACAGGGAAGTGCGACTTTGGGCAGGGAATGTTCACCTCTCAAACGCAATTGGTGGCAGAGGAACTGTGTGTGCGGATTGATCGGGTGAAGCTGATTCAGTGCGACACGTCCGTGACTCCGGACCAGGGAACAACTTCCGGGAGTCAGTCCACGCCTACAAATTTCAACTCTGGCAATCTCGGTCAGGCGGCAGCCACCGCGCGGGAAGCGCTGATAAGCATGGCGGCAAAGCACTTGGGTGAGGCGCCCGATCAACTAACGGTTGCCGATGGCGTCATTACAGGGAAAGCTGGACGTCATGTCACGTACGGAGAGCTCATCGGAGATAAACGATTCGACATTCCATTAAGCACCACCGTTAAGCGGCGACAGCCGGTGCAATGGACGGTTCTGGGCAAACCAGTTCCGTCGCTGGACAGAGTCGCGCTCATGACGGGCAGGTTCGAATTTGTGCATAACGTGCGTGTACCGGGAATGCTGTATGGCCGTGTTATGCGGCCGCCGGACGTGGGCTCTACGGTAGCCGGCGTGGATGAAGCGTCAGTGCGGCAGATCTCCGGCCTTGTGAAAGTGGTTGTGCGAAACAACTTCGTCGGAGTGATTGCGGAGAAACAGTGGCAGGCCGTACAAGCTGCGCGACGGCTGAAGGTGAACTGGAGCCCTGGCCAGGGCCTTCCAGCGCAGAAGACGTTCTATGACAGCATGCGTAAGCTTCCGTCGCGCGACGCTTTGATGGTTGATTCGAAAGATGTGGAGCGCCAATTCTCAGCGGCGCGCACGGTGGTGCGAGCGACATATTCCTATCCCTTTCAAACCCACGGGTCAGTCGGGACATCCTGCGCCGTAGCGGATGTCAAGGCCGATCATGCAACGGTGTGGTCTGCGACGCAATCGGTCTATCCGACACGCAGCATAGTGGCAAAGCTGTTGAACTTGCCGCTCGACAACGTGCGCGTCGTCTATGTTAGAGGTTCCGCGTGCTACGGACTCAACGGCGCCGATGCCGTCTCGTTTGACGCGGCACTGTTATCACACGCCGTCGGCAAACCGGTTCGCGTCCAGCTTTCGCGCGAAGATGAAATGGCGTGGGATAACTTTGGCGCGGCTTGCGTCGTCGATCAGCGTGCCGCCATCGATCACAACGGAGCCATCGTTGCTTGGGAGTTTGAAAACTGGATCGCGTCGCGAGGCGGTAGACCCGGCTATGACCATCCTGGCAACGTGATCACGGGGTTGTTGGCCGGATACGAACCGGAGCAGGTAAAGCCGCGGGCACCCGCGGAACCAACTGAAGAACTTCGCAATCGCAGTAACGCCGCTCCTTCTTATGTTGCGGGCTGCATTGGTGGTAAATGCTCGGGAGCAGGAACCATTCGGAGCGAGCGCGTCCTGTCGCATACCGTACCCTCGCCTTTTTTTACTGGTCCACTGCGCTCGCCGGAGCGGATCCAGAACACGTTTGCTCACGAGTGTTTTATGGACGAGCTTAGCGCCCGCGCGACTGCGGACCCTGTCGCCTTCAGGCTGCAACACCTGAGCGAAAAGCGAATTATCGATGTTCTGAAATCGGCGGCAGAGGCTGCCATCTGGGAGAAACGTCCCTCGCCAAGAATCAACATTGCTCGAACGGGAACTGTCAGTGGCCGCGGAATTGCCTGTGTGGCGTACGAGGGCAATAATGGCTACGCTGCGCTGGTTGCAGAAGTCACTGTCGACTTGATAAGTGGCCGCGTCCAGCCTACGAGGTTTATTGTGGCGCTCGATTGTGGGCCGGTTTCAAATCCTGATGGCGTGCGAAATCAAACTGAGGGCGGCATTCTGCAGGGGATGAGTCGTGCACTGGTGGAAGAAGTCACCTGGGACGACAAGCGGGTTACGTCTACGGATTGGGAGACCTATGAAAGCCCGTATCTTGGGATCGAAATACCGAAGATTGATGTTGTGCTCATGAATCCAACCGGTGTGCCCGCTATCGGTGCCGGCGAAACCGCGATCACGCTTGTTCCCGCTGCAATTGGAAATGCGATTTTTGACGCAACTGGCATCCGCCTGCGGGAAGTGCCATTTACGGCGGATCGAGTAAAAGCTGCTCATCTTGCAATGACAGGGAGCGCATAATAAATGAGCGCATAAATGGTAATCCCGCGCGCCGATCGGCGACCGCTTTACTGAGTACTAGTGCCACTAAGGTGATTCACAAGGGTGAGTAAAAGATGAGCCTGCGAAGAAATTCGATAGTCCTCGCCGTTGTCATTGTGACGTGCGCCATGGCATTCCGTTCGCTGACTCGATCTGTCTTTGCGAGCGATAAACATCTAGAGAACGAACACATTTATGGAACGGTGCCGCGTGATGATGCTGCAGCCGCCCGAGCTTTTGAAGCCATGGTCGCGGTGCTCCATCATCCTCGGTGTATGAATTGCCATTCCAAGGGAGATTTTCCGCGCCAGGGGGATGATAGCCACCGGCACACCATGAATGTGAGGCGTGGTCCCGACGGACACGGCTTCGTCGCTGTGAAATGTAGCACCTGCCACCAAGACCACAACCTCGAAGGGCGGCATGTGCCTCCGGGAGCGCCGGACTGGCATCTGCCTTCTCCCGAGATGCCAATGATCTGGGAAGGCCTTACCAACCGGCAATTGTGCGAGCTGTTTAAGGATCCCAAGCAAAACGGGAGTCGCAATGTGGACCAGATCGTGGAACACATGACCACCCCGCTGGTGCTCTGGGGCTGGAATCCAGGGGAGGGCCGCAATCCGGTCGCGGTACCGCAGGCCGAATTTTTGGCAAATGTGAAGGAGTGGGCTTCCAAAGGAGCAGCCTGTCCGACGAGGTAAAGTCGTTCGCCGGAGGCGTTTGTCGGGATCGGAACGCTGGCTCCTATGCAGTTCGCCGCGAATCGACAGAAGCGTCCGCTCCGTGAGAGCCCTGTGCTAACCTGCGAACATCCTTCCCGCCGCATGGAAACCGCACCGCGAATTCGCATTGGAACTGCCGGATGGTCCTACAAAGACTGGGATGGGATTCTTTACCCTCCGGAGGTCACGCGTAAGAAAATTCATCCCGTCGAATTTCTGGCGCGATTTTTCGACGTCATCGAGATCAACACCTCCTTCTACGGACACATCCGCCCGGAACTAGGGCGCTTCTGGGCGCAAAAAGCGGCGGCTGTGAATCCTGATTTTCTTTTTACCGCGAAGCTGCACCGGTCGTTTACGCATTCTCCGGGCGCGGTGATGGAACCGACGTCCGCCGGAAGCATCCGGCCAAATGACGAAGACGAACGGCTTGCCCGCGAAGGTCTGGAATCGTTAGCTGCCGAGGGCAAGCTCGGCGCTCTGCTTATCCAGTTTCCTGTTTCATTCAAGAATACAGGACTTAACCGGGAGTATCTGGAGCAGCTGGTGCGGCAGTTTATTGAATATCCGCGCGTGGTCGAAGTCCGGCACGAGAGCTGGAACAATCCTGAAACGATCGCCGAATTTATGCGCCAGAACGTCGCCTTCTGCAATATCGATCAGCCGCAGCTTGGACGCTCGCTGGCACCCACCGAGCATGTCACCTCCAGCGTCGGATATGTCCGGCTGCATGGGCGCAACTACGAGCAATGGTTTGATAGCGACAACCGTGATGATCGTTATAACTATCTGTACAAGATGGCAGAACTTGAAAAGTGGAAAGACAAAATAAAATCAATTTCGCAACGAGCCGAGTCAACTTACGTCATCGCAAACAATCATTTCCAGGCTAAGGCCGCGGTAAACGCCTTAGAGTTGCGGCATCTGCTGGACGGGCGGAGAGTGCATGCCCCATCGTCGCTGGTAAGTCATTATCCTCAATTGAGAGAAATGGTCGAGATTGAAGACGCTACCGGGAACTATTCGCTTCTGGGATGAAGGGGCGGCGGGTGGGGAACCGGAGTGCAACTATGATTGAATCAAATAACAACCATAAAACTGTGCGCGCTTAACACTAGAAACGCGGAGAAACTTTGCACGTCACCATCCTGGAAACACTTCGGGAGGACCCGAAACTTGCAGCGTCCTGGAACGATCTTGCGATGCGCATGGAGCGTCCCGAGGTTTTCTATACCTACCAGTGGGCTCTAGCTGCCGCCATTGCTTTTGCTGACACGCTGTGGCCTCTTGTTTGCCTTGTCTACGACTCGGATCAACTCTGCGGGGTAGCGGCACTGGCCACCAGCCACGAAAGGCGTTCCGACGCGTTCTTCCTTGCGTCCAGCACTGCTGACTATTGCGATTTCCTGAGCGAGCCGGATAGGCGAAAAGGCGTAATGCAGGCCATATTCGCCGAGATTCGGAAGTTGGGTGTGCAGGACATCGTGTTCGCCAGCATCCCAGCGGAATCGTCAACCCTTCGGGAGCTTCCAGGGATCGCTGAATCGTACAACTTTCATCTTCATGAACGAGCAGCTTCCGACTGCGGTGTGATTCTTTTTGGCAGCGATCAAGAACGGCATGCCATTCTCCGGTCGATGAAACGAAAAGAAAAGGAAGGACGCGCGCTCAAAAAAATGGCACAAGTCGGCTCCGTTCATGTCACTCACTTGATGGAACCGGCACAAACAGATTTGACGTCGATTTTCTCAGCACAAATTTCACGTTTTCTAGCAACGCATCGGGTAAGTCCTCTTCTCCGGCCTGAGCGCCGATCATTCCTGATGGAGTTGAGCCGACTTTTGGGACATGCCGGCTGGCTGAAGATCAGTCGTTTGGAGATCGATGGCGAGCCCATTGCTTGGAACTACGGCTTCTTATTTTGCGGCAGCTGGTTCTGGTATCTTCCGACTTTTGAAATTGATCGCGAACGTTTGTCGCCAGGATCTTGCCTGCTCCGCTTATTGGTCGAAGAAGGCTGCGCAGACGCATCGGTCGACAGGCTGGACCTTGGGCTCGGCGACGAACCCTATAAAGAACGCTATACGAATACTGTGTTTCCGACGCGTTATGTTCAATTATCATCGGGCATATTTCGACATCAAAGAGTCGTCGGGCGCCATCGACTAAGCGAAATGGTCCGGCGATTCCCTCGCCTAGAGACCAAAACCCGCGCGCTCAGAGATATTTCCCGCGCTCTACAAAGGCGTATTCGTACGGCGGGCTTGCTTCCGACCACAGCGTATGCATTCGGAAGACTAGCGAAAAAAGTGGCTTCCGAAGTTGAGATACTGGTATTTGAGGCGCCCCAAATCGAAACACCATCTCCTCTCAATGCGGCACTTATTCCGCTGAACTGGAAAGAACTTGCCGATGCTGCGATGGGTAATACTGAGGACGTCTCGACGCTGAGATATCTGATGCGCTGTGCCCCGCGATTGAAAACATGGGCTGGTTGTGGCTTCGTCCTACGGACGCAAGGCGGTCAAGCAGGTCACTTTCTCTGGATAGATCGATACGATGGGTTTCACTTATCAGAGGTCGATTACAAACTTGAGTCGCACGATCCCGGCGCGGCTATGATTTACGATTGTTGGACTCCCCTCTCTCAACGAGGAAATGGGTACTACGCAATTGCCATTCGCTTGGCGGCAGAATCTCTACAACAACAGCGAAGACGAGCTTGGATCTTCAGCGCTGCGAAGAACGTTTCTTCAGTTCGGGGAATCCGTAAGGCAGATTTTGAGTATCGCTTTTCCCTGGTTCGAAGGAGCACACTGAACCGTTCCTCGGTGACCCGGGCCGATAGCACCGGTGCTTTGTGATTGGGAACATAAGAATTCTAAGTCTTCGCAAATTTCCTCATCGTAAATCAGAAGCTTTAAGACGATCTAAGGGAATGGCCGGCAAGATGCCGGCGCTACAATAATCCGGCGCTACAATAATCTACGAGTGCCTTATCTTGAGATTTGTCAGTCCTGCTTTAAGACATATCCTTTTTCCCGTCCTATCGCGCAGTGGATACCTTCGCCGCAGTGCCGGTGCTGGTCCCGCCGTCGTGACATATCACGGCATCTTTCCGCCGGGCTACAAAATCATTAACTCGGCGCTGGACGGAAATCTTGTACATGCGTCGGCGCTGCGACAGCAACTGCAGTTGCTGAAGAAGCGCTACCACGTCATATCTGCCCAAGAATTTTTCCGCTGGTCTGCAGGAGAAGAATCACTTCCTCCGCATTCCATCCTGCTAACCTGCGATGATGGCCTGCGAAACACTTTGAGTGACATGGTTCCGGCTCTTCAGGAGCTAGGCCTCTCTTGTCTTTTCTTTGTCCCCGCCGAGTCGGCTGGTGATGTGCCGTCCATGCTCTGGTACGAGGAACTCTATCTAATGCTCCTGGAGGCGACTGAGCCTATAACGCTTAGCCTTCACGACGCAGGCGTGGCGATTAGCGCAATTAACGTTACAACCGCGTCCAACGAGAAACACTGGCTGTGGTGGGATCTCGTAAAAAAGCTTTCGCTATTTGAGCGGCACTTAAGGCGCGAACTACTGAATCAAATTCGACACCAGATCAGACTTCCTGAAAACTGGCGAGAACGATTTGTCCAAGATCCAGTTCTCGCTGCCAGGTTTCTTATTCTTGATCGGGCGGGATTACTGCAAATGGCCGCTGCCGGAATGAGTATTGGTGCGCACACACTCTCTCATCCCATCCTCGCGCGAACATCCGATGCCTTGGCATGGCGGGAGATCTCGGAGTCGCGGGCGCGATTAGAAGAAGCGCTTGGGGAGAGTGTCGCGGCATTCGCCTATCCCTTCGGTGATTCAGCCACGGTTACAAGGCGCGATATGAAACTGGCCGAGCAGGCGGGCTTCCGCTGTGCATTCATGAATGTCGGCGGCGGCTTTGGTTCTATCATCGACCGCTTCGCTATACCCCGCGTTCATGTCACCGCCGACATGAGGCTAGCTGAGTTCGAAGCACACCTCGCCGGCTTCTATCGGAACCTGAAGCGACTGCTGGGCGGCGATGAACTCGAAGTACCGATCGAGGGTTGAGCGCGAAGAACTCGCGTTGCAACTCTCAGGCGAGTGTAGTTCATTTACCACGAGCCGATTCAAATCGCATCATAAGCCGATGATGAACCAATTACTGACGAACTGATGATTGCGAAAATGACGGAAGCTGGTTTAACAACAACTGGGGCGGGATGGCTGCGCGGCCGCATCATCGAACTGCGGCAGCGAGAGAGCCAGATTTTTATGGTCTTGGCGCTCGTTATCGGAGCACTGACCGGCGCGGTGGTCGTTGCCTTCATTCTGCTGACCGAACGGATGGGGATGCGGCTCTATCCGGTTGGTGGCGCGCCGTGGCGCAGACTGCTGTTTCCAGTCGTTGGCTCACTCGGTGTTGGCTATCTTCTGTCTCGTTATTTTCCCAATGCTCGCGGTAGCGGCGTGCCGCAGACGAAAGCCGCACTGTTTGCGCGCGACGGGCGCATCACGCTCCGTACCGTTCTCGGCAAATTTTTCTGTACATCCGCAACGCTCGCCAGTGGAATTCCGCTCGGGCGCGAAGGTCCCTCGGTGCAGGTGGGCGCGGGCATCGGCTCCGTGCTGGGACGTGCTCTCGGATTGAGCACCGAGCAGGTAAAGAAACTAATTCCAGTAGGAGCCGCTGCTGCGATTGCCGCCGCATTTAATACGCCGTTGGCAGCGGTTCTGTTCTCTCTGGAGGAGATCATGGGCGATCTCCATGCGCCGGTGATGGGCGCGGTAGTGCTGGCTTCGGCCACTGCCTGGATGGTGCTACGGGTTTTTCTTGGCGACCATCCCCTGTTCAAGGTTCCACAATATCAACTGGTGCACCCATCGGAGTTTGGGGTGTACGCGCTGCTTGGCGTAGCGGGTGGCGGCGTTTCGGCGCTTTTTACGAAGCTTTTGCTTGCAATGCGCGCTCGCTTCTTGCGCCTTCCACCAAACACGATTTGGTTCCAACCCGTGGCGGGAGGCTTGCTCGTCGGCATTACTGGTTGGTTTGTCCCGCAAGTTCTGGGGGTCGGTTATGGATATGTTGGCGATGCCCTGAATGGAAGCATGGCTTTCAAAGTGATGCTGTTACTCGTGGTGCTAAAACTTTTCACCGTCACAACTAGTTATGCCTCTGGCAATGCCGGAGGAATCTTCGGCCCGGCTTTGTTTATCGGTGCCATGGTGGGAGGGTCGGTGGGCACGGTGGCGCATCGTTTATTTCCCGAGTACACCGCAAACCCGGGCGCCTACGCACTCGTCGGTATGGGCGCATTGTTTGCGGGCATCATCCGCGCTCCGATGACTTCGGTTTTAATGATTTTTGAAATGACGCAGGATTACGCCGTCATCGTGCCGCTGATGATCGCGAACCTGGTAAGCCTCTTCGTGGCCTCGCGATTGCAGGAGGAACCGATATACGAAGCCTTGGCCGTCCAGGATGGCATACATCTTCCGAGATCCGATGCTCGTCAACGGGGTCAGCGGCAAATCGCGAAAGTTATGCGCCCTGCCAGCGATTACCTCTCAGGAGAGATGACGGTTAGAGAGGCTCTGGAGAAAGTGCGATCCAGCCATGTCCGAAGCTGGCTGGTGATGGATGAACGAGGCGTGATCGGCGTCATCAACCGTTTTAACCTCGAACAACAGTCGGTGGACGGCGCGGATAAGAAACTTCGCGAATTGGTCGATCCCCTGGCTTTTCCCCATGTCCACGCGGACCAGAGTCTGGACCTGGCGCTGGAGCGCATGGGAGCCAACCAAATCGAAATACTACCTGTCGTCAACCGTGCAGATGTGCGAAAGTTGGAGGGAATCGTAACGCTCCGGGATGTCTTGAATTCATACGGCTTAAACCGCGCCTGAGTCGACCGAGAATCCAAACTGCATCGACGTTCATCTATGGGCTATGGACGTTGATGTTTTTGCCGAATCGCCTTCTTTGCATCCACTTTCTGCGGGCGAAACCTTCGTAGGACAGAGTGTGCCTGACCAAGATTTACCTGGCCAAGATTTGCCCGATGCTCCTTTGCGCGCCACGGCTACGGGTTCCGCTGCTATGGATGCGGGCCTGCTCGATTCCTATTCACGGGCGGTAACGGCTGCAGTCGAAAGAGTGAGCCCGTCGGTGGTGAATGTCGAAGTGCATCAGGTTGCAACGCGCCGTGCATCAGGCCGGAATCGTTCAGGAGAGCCGCGCGAGCGCCGTGGCGGCGGCTCCGGCTTCATTTTTACCCCCGATGGATTGATTCTCACCAATAGCCACGTTGTACACGACGCGACGCGGATTGAGGTCACATTGGCCGATGGGCGTCGTGCTCCGGCCCACACCATTGGCGATGATCCGGCAACCGATCTTGCCGTAATTCGAATTGATGCCTCAGGATTGCAGGCGGTGCCGCTGGGAGACTCGCAGCAATTGCAGCCCGGCCAGATGGCGATTGCGATCGGCAACCCCTACGGATTTCAATCCACCGTTACGGCTGGGGTGATCTCCGCGCTGGGGCGGTCGTTGCGTTCCTATTCGGGCCGCTTGATCGAGGATGTCATTCAGACCGACGCCGCGTTGAATCCGGGAAATTCCGGTGGCCCGCTCGTCGACTCGCGCGGCCACGTGATCGGAGTGAACACGGCGACCATTCTGCCGGCGCAGGGAATCTGTTTCGCGATCGGAATTAACACCGCGAAATTTGTCGCTAGCCGATTACTTCGTAATGGCAGGATTCGGCGAAGTTACATCGGCGTGTCAGCGCAGACCGTTCCGATTCATCGGCGAGTGGTGCGCTTCTATTCTTTGGCGAAAGAAACTGGAGTGGTCGTTGTCGGAATTGAAGAAAAAAGCCCGGCCCGTGCGGCGGGACTACGCGAAGGGGATGTCATTGTTGCGCTTGATAGCAAGTCCGTGGCGGGCGTAGATGACCTGCATCGTTTGTTGACCGACGCCCAAGTGGGCGCTCGCTGCGAATTGACGGTTATTCGCTATACGGAGAGATTGACCCTGCCCATCTTTCCGGAAGAAGCAATGAATTAGGCCGACGGTTATCGGCGGCAGCCACATGGCTGCCACCCAGTGGCTTCCCCGCCGCGTCCGTATTCGTTTTCTGTTTAGTATGGGGGCGGCGCACCATAAGCCCCTAACTTAAGAATCACTTCCGGCTTCCGGGAACCGCCCCGAATCCGAAACCAGCGGGGCGGGGTCGTCCGCGTTATGGCCTCATCTACTAATCGACCTGACACCCCGTTCCCAAGTCATTGAGCGTAAACTTGACACCCACCAGATCAAATTGATCGATGTGAGGTAAAACAGTGCAATCCAGGCTCGCCGTCCTCTTCGCCGTCGTGCTTGCCTTCTCCCAGACCAACACTCCTGAGAACCTGAAACCTCTCCTCGATGACGTTTCCTCCGCTTATGCGAAGCTCGAACCGCAGACCATCCGCCCAGCGGAAGGTTACCTCAAGTACGACTATCTGATTCCCGCCGGCTTCTACAAAGAGATGTGGGACTGGGACGGCTTCTTCATCGGCGCTCACCTGGCGCATCAGAATCGTGAACAGGCGAAGTATCTGAAATGGTGGGTGCTGAGTTTCACCGGTGCCATCGACAAAGATGGCTACGTGCCGGGATTACTGACCACCAAGGGCTTCCCTTCACCCAAGTTGCATCAAATTCTTGGTGCGTTCAGCGTCAAGCCATTTCTGGCTCAAGGCGCAGTCATCGCTTCCGAAAAACTCGGAGACTATCAATGGGTCTCGCCCGTATATGAAAACCTGCGCCTCACCGTCGCCTACCGTGAAAAGACGCAATACGACCCGAAGTGGAAGTTGTTCTTCTGGGAAACCGCGATGCAGTCGGGCGAAGACAACAACGTCGCCCTCACTAATGACCCGAAGGATCACAACGCCATCTTGGCTGTCGACCTTTGCACGTTCCAGCTGCGCGAGTACAGGGCGATGGCCCGGCTCGCGGAAATGCTGGGCAAAAAAACCGAAGCCGCCGAATACCGGCACAAAGCCGATCAGCTTCGCGCCGCCATGCTGAAGCATCTGTGGTTCGCCCAAGAAAAGATGTTTTTCAATGTTCGCCGCGACAACAGCAAACCTGTTCGCCATATTAGCGGTTCAAGTTTCATCCCGCTGATCGAAGACATCCTGCCCCGTGACGACGCCCGCGCCATGATCCGCAAATACCTGTGGAATCCCGAACACATGCTCGCGCCTTACGGAATTCGCAGCCTCTCGAAACAGGATCCCGGTTACAACAACGTGAGCATGATCGAACCTTACTCGAACTGGCAGGGACCCGTATGGATTAACACTAACTACCTTTACTTCCTTGGCCTCAAGCGCTACGGCTTTGACGACGAAGCTCGGCAGTTAGCCGGCATCCTGGGCCGTCTGGTTCTTGCAGATATTCGTAAGTGGGGATCGATGCACGAGTGCTATCACGCGGAAACCGGCGACGGCTTGGCTCCCACCGCCGAGCAATCGAAAGGTCACGTCTTCCCGGGCTTCGTGGGCTGGAATCTGCTGGTGCAGGAAATGTTGCAATGCGAGACTAAGGGCGATTGTTTTCGTCTCGACTGGCCTATGTGAGGCCGATGCATATCTGTTGGCAACCCACGTTTCCGTTCTATATCAGTGGCGTAGCGAACGAGCCGACCCTGGACGAGTAGTTGCAATTAGGAAGTTGCCGCCCAAAGGTTAGGAGGGGCAACTTCTAGCGCCCGTCCCGCTTAGGTTAGCGCTTATGTGGGTGGCGCACCCGCTCTACGACGAAACGCAAACCATAACAACCCCGCGATCAAATAGCCCAGATAGATATCAGGCAGTTTGCCGTAAGGTCCCTCGGGGACGGGGTACAGATTTCCCAGCAGCGCGAGTAGCATCACGAATCCCGCGAGCCACGGAACAACTTGGTCCCCGCGGAGAAAAGCGTGGTGTAGCCGCAAATAGCGCGGTAGAGCGGCGCAGACTAGAGCATAAGCCACGATAAATCCGTAGGTCGCGAGCGAGCCGAGCCAGCCGTAAACATCTAATCCGCTGGCGCCGCGGGCTGCCAGGACAGCAACGGGGAGTAGCGCGGCGATTCCTGTGATGATCACGGCTCGGCCCGGTGTCTGATTGCGAACATGGGTGGCACGCAAGGAATTGTGGGCGAGTCCATGATGCGCCATAAGCATGAGCACCCTCGACGCGGCCGTGATGCACGCCAGCGTCCCGGCAAAGAGACTTACCAGCGCTCCGATATCGATCAGCAGTCCAAGCACCGGGACGCCGGCAACTCGAGCCAGCAAGTACATCGGCGCCTGGCTCGCACCTAAATCCTGTCCTGCGGCGTGAAATCCTAAGACTTCGGCATAAGCGCAGATCGTAAAAAAAGCTCCAGCGAGAAGCGCGCTTTGAATCACTGCGCGCGGAATCGTCTGCAGCGGATTGCGTGCTTCTGACCCTAAGGTTGTCGCGCTCTCGAAACCCACGAAACTGAAGAGCGCGAGCACCAGCCCAAGCCGGAGGCCGCTTCCAGTCATTCCGTGAAGATGGAGTTGCTCTTTGTCGACTTGCCAGCCATTACGCAACAATAATAGCCCAACGACGATGACGATCACGGTGACTGACGCGGCTTCGATCCATAACATCAGGCGCGCTGAAATTTTCACGTCCCGATAAGCGATCCAAATCGATACGGCCGTGACCAACGATGCGAGTACAACGGCGGAGTAGACATGGCCGGTAGCATCGCGGAGGAGCAGATTGGCGTAATGATAAAAGCCTCCTATGACGCTCGATCCGGTGGCTACATAGGCGAGCAGCAGGCTCCACGCGACAGTCGTGCTCAGCCACGGAGGCAGCGTCATTGAGGCATACGTATACAGCGAACCCGGCGATGCGGAGTGGCGAGCGTAGCGGGCAATGCAGAGCGCGACGAGCGCGACGGCAGCTGTTGCAAGCACGTACGCGAGCCACGTGCCGTTGCCCGCCAGCGCGCAAACGAGCGGAATAGTGGCTGCGGGGGTTGTGGTGGGGGCCATGGTAGAAACTGACTGCGCCAATGTTTCCATCGGCGAGAGAATTTCATGGCGTAGACCATAGCCGCTTGTTGAATTCGTAATGGCGGATTGCGTCACGCGGTGTGATATTTCCTCATGGTGGAGTTGGGGTGGGATTGTACATCACCGCATGTAAAACATAACGGGCTGTGCCGGCTGCAATCGCAAAAGAGGTATATTATTTTGCACCGATTGAATAGTCTTTCTACAAAATGAGCATCCACAATGAAACTCGATAGACAGTTCTTACGAAGTCTTCCGAAAGTACTCTTACATGAGCACCTGGACGGCGTGCTGCGCCCGCTAACCGTGATCGAGCTAGCCGCGGAAGTGGGGTACTCCGGCCTTCCCACGGTAGATCCGGAGGCGCTGGGGCAGTGGTTTCATCGCGGCGCAAATCAGGGAAGCCTGGCTAAATATCTTGAGGGGTTTGCGCACACCATCGCGGTCATGCAAACGGAAGAGGCCCTGGAACGCGTGGCCTATGAACAAGCGGAAGATCTGAGCAATGACGGGGTCGTTTATTTTGAAACGCGCTTCGCCCCGATTTTTCACACGCAAAAAGGATTGACCCATCAACAGGTGGTCTCAGCGGTACTGAAAGGGCTGGAGCGCGGACGCAGGGATTTTGGAATTGCTTCGGGATTAATCATCTGTGCCATGCGAAATATGGATGTCTCTCTCGAAATGGCGGAACTGGCCGTCGACTTTCGCGCCCGCGGAGTCGTGGGCTTCGATCTGGCGGGAGAGGAAGGCGGCTATCCTCCGAAGAAACATGTTGCCGCTTTTCACTATATCCAACGCGAAAACTTCAACATCACGATTCACGCCGGCGAAGGCTACGGCAAGGAATCGATCTGGCAGGCGATTCAATATTGCGGAGCGCATCGAATCGGCCACGGAACGCGCTTAATCGAAGACATCGCAGTCGTGGACGGTAAAGCGGTGAAACTGGGCGACCTTGCGCAGTATGTGCTCGACAAGAGGATACCGTTAGAAATTTGCCTGATCAGCAATGTGCATACCGGCGCCGCTCCCAGCTTGGCCGAGCATCCCTTTAAAATTCTTTATCAGGAAAAATTCCGCGTTACCCTCAATACCGATAACCGGTTAATGAGCAGCACCAGCATGACGCAAGAGTTCGAAGCGGCGGCGGAAACTTTTGGTTTGACCACGGATGATTTTGAGAAGATCACGATCAACGCGATGAAGAGTGCATTTTTGCCTTACAGCGAGCGCATTCAATTCATCTACTCGACGATCAAGCCCGGTTATGCCAAGATTCGCAAATCGGCAAACTTGCCCGCTTACTCTCGTCAGTAGGCTGTCTCCCCGGTGAACTCAGCCGGAAAGCGACGCTAGAGTTTCCGCCAGCACTAACGTTCCACGAGCTATATCTTCTGGAGACACATACTCATCGGGCCGATGACTGTATCCATGGCGGCAAGGAATAAAGAGCATAGCCGTCGGGGCGATCCGCGAGATAAAGAGCGAATCGTGATAGGCGCGACTGACCATCGGAAGAAAACTTAGCTGGTGTTTCTGGCATGAGGCGGATAGCGCGTCAATCACGGCAGGCGCGCAATCGGCTGGCGCGTCAGCGTTCACTAATTCGCATTGAATTGAAACTTGGCGATGCGCTGCGATCGCCTGCGAGGCACTTTCTAAATTTCTCATCGCGGCGTTGCGCCGTTGTAGATCAGTGTCGCGAACATCAACGCTCAGGCGGGCCCTGCTAGGAATGCTGTTCACCGCGCCCGGGAAAACTTCGCAGATGCCCACGGTGGCTACGGTATCGACGGCTCCGCTCGTTTTCGCCGTATTTTCAATCAAGAGAATTAATTCGGCCGCGGCGCAGAGGGCGTCGCGCCGGTCCGGCATAAGCACGGCGCCGGCGTGCCCGCCCGAACCTTCAACCGAGATTCGTAGGCTGGCCGGCGCCGCGATGCTGGTCACAATCCCCAGCGGAATTCGGCGCGCCTCAAGTTGTGGGCCCTGCTCGATATGTAATTCGACAAACGCCTTGTAGTAATCGCCGTCCAGGTTCGCCGTTTCCAAACTTCCGCTCAAGCCCGCTTTTCGCCGGACGTCCTCAAGCGTGGCGCCATCGCCGTCTTTTAGATTCCGCGCTGCCTCCGCCGAAAGAGTTCCTGAAAGCATTCGGCTCCCAAGACATCCTATTCCAAAACGTGTCGGCTCTTCCGAGGTGAACATCAGCAATTCGATGGAATGCCGAGGCCGGAATCCGGCGCGTCGCAACGTGCGAATCGCTTCGAGGCCACCAAGAACTCCGACCACGCCGTCGTACTTCCCGGCGTTTGGAATAGCATCGATATGGGATCCCGTGCCGACCACGGGGGCCGCCGGATCAGATCCGGTCCAGCGGGCGAACGTATTGCCTATTGCATCTTCGCGGACGGCGAGACCAGCTTCCTGGCACCGCGCTTTCATCCAGGCGCGAGCTTTCAAATCAGTGGGGGTAAAAACGATTCTGGTTACCGCCGGAGCCTCTGCATCGGAAATCAAAGCGAGTTCTTCGATCTCCGATACCAATCTTGACTCGTCAACTTCGAGTTTCATTTTCCCGCGCTTGTCAGGGGATGCCGGTTCCAATTTTTATAGATAAGATACTTGGCCGGAACTTTGCCGAGGGCACCGAACCATTGCGGACACCACGGCGCCATCCATATAAAATCTCCAGCAGTTACCGGATACCAGGAGTCGCCGAGCCGGTAGATTCCTCCGCCTTCAAGCATGAGCAGGCCATGCTCCATCACGTGCATTTCCACCATGCCAAGGGCTGCGCCGGGCTGGAAGACCATCGTATTGACCGCAAAGTCGAAGCTCATCTCGTCCGGCAAAAGATTCTTGACCTGCAAATCCGGATCGTCTCCCAGAGGATGCGAAGCAACGTGATCTTCGTGGGAGACAATCAGCCGCGGAGGCGTGGACGATTCCAACACTTCATGCGCTTTCTCGATCACCACGGCACGGCTGGGCTGCAAAGCAGTAACGCAGTGTTTCGACCCCTCCGGCAGATAGGCATAGCCGCGCGATCGGAGCTCATGTTGCTTAGTCTTATTTCCCTGATGTTTTGGATCGTTAATTTCGAGTCTCACCGCGCCTTCCAAAACGAAAACAAATCGTTGCGCGGCTGTACCACCCAATTCGCCACCCGCTTCAAACTCCGCAGTGTATTGAGTAAATCCAGCGTTCATAGCGGTAGCGGCATGCACAATCGCCACGCAGTTCTTCATGCCTGGCAAAGTAATTCGAACAAAGGTGTCAGGCGTAAGCAGTGCATGATTCGTTTTTTGCGAACTTCGCGTGTGGCCTAAACTATGCACGATGAGTCCTTGAAGAAGATGCGAGAGACGAAAAATCTGCTGACGAAGCAAGCTGATCGAGCAGATGCACGCCGCACTGGATCGCTTTCGCGACATCGCTGACTTCTACCGATTCCTCTGGATCGTGGCTGATGCCAAGCGGCGTCCGCAAAAAAATCATGGCCGAAGGAACTTTCGCCGCCATGATCATAGCGTCGTGACCGGCTCCGCTCACCATAGAAAATGGTTCGCATCCGGTCGTTTGTATAGCTTTTGCAATTTGGCCTACCAGGAATGGGTCCATGGACACAGCCGGCTGGTCCAGGAGCGAAATCGTCCGCACCGTCAGCCCGCGGTTCTTCGCAATCTGTTCTGCCTCGTGAATCAAATAGTCTACCGCCGCGTTTCGCGTGGTGTCGTGCCGGTGGCGCACGTCAAGACTCAATTCAGCTTCTCCCGGAATCACATTGCCGGCGCCGGGCTCAACTTGAATCGCTCCAACCGTCGCCACCAAACCCGAAGTCTGTTGCGCGCAGGCTTCCACCGCGCTGATCCACTGCGCCGCTCCAGCTAATGCATCTTGGCGAAGATCCATCGGAGTCGTTCCCGCGTGATTGGCTCTGCCCTTAAACGTGAACTTCAGGCGGCTTTGGCCGGCAATGGCTTCGACTACGGCTAGGGGCTGGCCAATATTCGCAAGCACAGGTCCTTGCTCGATGTGAAATTCCAAATAGCCAAGGACATCATGCTGGATCGCAGCTTGCGGAATTTCGGATGGGTTCAAACCAAAATCCTTTATTGCATCGGCTATTGAAATACCTTGCGCGTCCTTTACGGTTAGCAATCGCTCGTCGACCGTGCCAATTAGCGCGCGGCTCCCGATAAATGGCGTGCCAAAGCGAACCCCCTCCTCTTCGGAGAAGCCAACCACTTCAATCGCAAATGGAAGCCTCCGGCTTTCCAAGGCGCTGAGGATTGCAATTGCAATCACCACGCCCAGAATCCCGTCGTATGCGCCGGCATTCGGCACGGTATCCAGATGCGAGCCTATCAGCAGCCGGCGCGAATCGGAATTTTCACCTGGATAAATCGCGCGCAAATTTCCTACCGCATCGAGGGTTGGGTTCATTCCGACAGGAACAAGCCAACCGGCAATTTCGCGATGGCAATCACGCATAGGAGGTGAAAGAAACGTGCGCCGAATTCCGGTCGCATTTTCGCTGTAACGCGAGAGCGCCTGACAACGCGCTATAGCTTCACGAGCCAGGTTGTCGCTATTGTTCAAACCATTCACTCTTGCCGGCGGAGGCGTGCCTGAATATTGCCATGCGGTTCGTCGACCGGCACAAAAATCTCATTCGGATTGTCCTGGCCGAAGCGCGAAAGATCCACCAGCAAGCAATGCTTGTTCGGCATCGACAAGTCAATATCGTCAATCTCCGGGTTAGAATCCAACGCCGCTTTGCCCATCGCGTAAAGTGTGTGCTGCACGGATTTACTTTGGTGGTGCGCGAAGGTTTCCAACAGGGTTTCGCGGATTTTCATGCGCAAAGAATTGAAGGATACGTCGGACTTGCTCACGTTCCAGTTTGCGCTGACTGCGGTGCCAAGCAGTCGATCGCTTGTGGGGGGCAACGTAGTCAAGGAATCCTCAATGTAGCCCTCGAATGACGAATCGGACGTCTTCATGATGATCAGGTCTTTAAACCCTGAGGTGACGAGAAACTTTTGCCCACGAACTCGGGTGACTTTCGCGGTGTGAATGTCCGCGCTGCTTTGAACAAATGTCGTGGGGTGAGCCTTGCCGCGGCTTTCAAGGTGGTCCCAACCTTTCTCTGATACATTCACTTCCGCGGAGTAGACCTGCGGATTTCGCTGAAGAAGAAAATCGATCACTTCTTTAGCAAATTCTTCCATGGATTCTGCCATCGAGGTTCGCGCCAGGGAATAGATCGTATTTTTCATCGTGTCGGTAGGAAGAATCTTGCTGTTGTCACCCTCCACAAAACACGAATCAAAGTCTCCCTGCAACACAATCTCGAAAGCCCATTCGCGGAGGTCATGCCAGCCGTCCTTCCGCTTCACTTTTAGAAGACGGACCCGCGACTTCCCGTATTTGTTTTCCGCGATGACGATCATTGCCATGAGGATCAGTACCTCAACTTCCTCGATAGGTCGTATAGCCATGCGGGCTGAGCAAAAGCGGGAGATGAAAATTCTCTTCCGCGCTGCGCACATGAAACGTAATTTCTACGAACGGATAGAGCGTTTCTGATTTACGAGCCGCAAAATAAGTTTCCGTGTCGAAGCGGAGACAATAGACTCCCGGAGCCAATTTTTCATTCTTGGACAACAACTGAAGGCATCGACCGTCCACATCGGTGTGCCCTGACGCTACCAATCGCCAATTATCGTTCTTGTCGCGCTGCTCCAGGCGTACCGCGACATCTTTGGCCGGACGGCCTTGCGCGATGTCGAGAACATGCGTGGAAATACGCATTATGATCGGAGCCACTTTCTCAGACGAATCTGTGTAATCTGCCTTTGCTGCTCGGCGGCTTCTTGAAGTTCAGCCGGTCCGTCATTCGCTAATCTTCGCTGCAAGATCGATAGAATTTCTGCCGGTGATTTTCCAGTCGCGCAGACGACAAAGGTTCGGTTGAAGCGGCGTTCATACTCCCTATTTCCCGCGGCCAACGCGATCTTCAGTGCATCATCAGCTGTCGCGACGTTACTCTGCTCCTGCTCTGACCACACTGCCGATTGTGATGGAGCCCGTTTCTTTTCCTGCTCTGGCAACTCCGCGGCGGCCGATTCGCCAATTCGAGGATGGCACAGAAACGCCTCCATCCAGTCGGATTCCGTTAAGCCCAGCCACACATCGTCAGACGCAGCAAACAGAGCTGATTCATTCGCAAGCGGCCTTCGGGTTGCCATGCCCTTCGCCCAGGATCGCGAGCCACAGCATGGCAGTATCTCATCCGCCGCTGTGGCAGCGGGAAGAAAATTCCAGCGTGCCAATACTTCACTCACGCTGCGTTCCACTCGTACACAGCTGATCAAGGAATTCCACGACGAGATTCCCAGCTACAGCGGAGCGATATTTCGCCGTGGACCGTATGTCGTCAATCGGCTGAATACTGGCCATTGCCGCCCGACTTGCAGATTGCAGAAGCTCTGGCGTAATGGACTGTCCCTGAACCATACGCTCCACTTCGGTCAATCGAAGGGGGGTCGGAGCTACACTGCCGAGGGCTATACGAACGTCCCCAACTACATTTGCAGTCCTGCCACCGGCGACTCTTCCAATCTCGATCCTTCCAACCGCCGCAACGCAAAGTTTTGAAATTGCCTGAGCATTGCGAGCTCCGACTTTGCGCGCGAAATGAAAATAGCCGGAAAGATTGCGCCGAAGACAGATAGTGCGAATTAGTTCGTCGGGTTGCAAATTCATCCTCTTGTAATCCGTATGGAACCCGACGTAGGGTACGCGGCGCTCGCCCCGCACCGACACGAGAATCAATTCAGCTTCGTAAGCTAGAAGCGCCGGAAGCGAATCGGCTGCAGGCGAGGCGTTGACGATGTTGCCGCCAAGCGTCCCCCGATTCTGGTTCGCAATGCCTCCAGTCCAGCGGGCGGCGCGCGCCAGGAGTTGAAACTCGCGCGCGATAATTTCATGCTCGCGAAGATTGGTATATGTGCATCCCGCTCCAATCCTTATTTCGTCCGAAGCAATTTCAATTCCACGCAACTCGGGTAAGTTCCAGATGCTGACCAGCCTGCGGGCCGCCAGTTTTCCCGCCGCGAACTGCACCATCACGTCCGTGCCTCCAGCAATGGGAAGCCACTGGCCCGGTTGCTGCGCGAGAAGCGAAAGGATAGACGGAAGTTTGCCCGGTGCAATCAGTTCATACTCAGCCGGATCGGATCTCATTCACCGGTCCTCATACGAAACCCCATGCGACCGTCCTCATACGCAAGCCCTCATGCGCCGCCTTCATACAATAGACCTGAGTTGCGCAGCCCTTGCGACGGCTTCGAAAATTTGCATGTAGCCTGTACAGCGGCAAAGATTCCCGCTCAAAGCTTCCCGGATGTCGTCCAGCGTAGGTTCGGGATTCTTAGTGAGCAGGTGCTGACTCGCGAGGATCATTCCGGGAGTGCAGATGCCACATTGCGCGCCGCCGCATTCCAGAAAGGCACTCTGCAGCGCAGTGAATTGCGGATTGCCGGCAAAGCCTTCAATCGTGACAAGATCTGAATTCGCTGCTTGCAGCGCCGGTATGAGACAGCTATTCACCAGTTCGCCGTTCATCAACACAGCACAAGAACCACACTCGCCTTCGCCGCAACCTTCCTTAGTACCCGTCAATCCCAGTTCGTTCCGCAACACATCCAACAGTCTTTGCATGGGATAAACACGGACCGTCCTTGCAGTACCGTTCACGGTCAAAGAAAGATCACATAATGAAAGTTCGCCCAATGAACGATCGATTTTGGGTCCGTTTTCAAAAGTGTCCCTCATCGCACCCCATCGGCGCACGTCTCTTCTGAGACCGCTGCAAAGATATCTTCCGGCATGAGCGGGATGGAATCGAAGCGGATTCCGAGAGCATCTTCAATCGCGTTGACGACAGCGGGGGCTGGGCCGTCCATTGGAAGTTCGCCAATGCCCTTGGCGCCATATGCTCCATGGACATTCCCCAGTTCTTCGAAAAAAACGCGAATAGGAGGCAAATCGGCGGAAGTCGGCATGATGTAGTTTGTCATCTGGCCGTTTTGCATGCGTCCATTTTGCCAGACCACTTTTTCATACAGGGCAAATCCGATTCCCTGCGCAACGCCACCCGCGATTTGGCCTTTCGCGAGCACCGGGTGAAGTACTCTTCCGACTTCTTGCAGGGCGACAAAATCTTTGACGTCTACGCCGCAGGTCACGAGGTCGACTGCAACTTCCGCAACATATACCGCCCACGCATAAGCCGCATATGCTTCGCCGCGATAATTGTCATCGTCCCAAAATACGCCCGGCGGTGCCTCATAGCGCGCAAACGATCGCAGCTCGCCACGCTCGGAAATATATTTTCGGCACGCCTCCCGGAATTGCGCTGGCGTATAAGGAGCAGGCAGCGCACCACTTGCGGTCAACGTCTGTTTGATTCCCAACACCGCGGACCGCACCAGATTCCCGACGACCATCGCCGTGCGCGAAGCCACGGTGGGCCCACTGTTTGGGACTTGAGCCGTATCGGGCTGTGCGATTTGAACATCTTCGTAGGGCAGGCCGAGAGCTTCCGCCGCAACCTGGCAAAGCACTGTGCTTGTCCCTTGACCAAATTCAGTGCTGGAAACAAGCAGGCGGACCGTGCCGTCCGCGCAACCTTCTACCCCAACCGTAGAGGACAAGTAGCGTTCGCCCGAACCCGTGAATCCTGCGCCGTGCAGGAAAGCGGCGATTCCCACTCCTCTTCTTATTGCTCCGGTGGCGTTTTCTTTCGCAAAACGATTTTTCTTGGCAGTGTATTCCGAGAGCTCGAGCGCTCGATCAAGTAGCTTTGCTAGATCAATTTCTTCGCGCACAATTTGCTGCGTGGTAGTAGTATCACCCGGTTTAAGGAAATTCACGCGGCGAATCTCTACTGGCGACAGACCCACAACTCCAGCAATGCGATCCATATGCCGCTCCATAGCAAACAAGCTTTGCGGGGCTCCGAAGCCGCGAAACGCCCCGTGTGGCGGAGCATTTGTTGCTACCGCTTTGGCGCGAATACGTATGTTGGGCCAATAATAGGGGCCGCCGGCGTGGATCGTGCCTCGTGAAAGAACCACGGACGAAAGAGTGGCGTAAGCGCCGCCGTCAATCGTGAACTCGATTTCACCGCCCAGGATTTTGCCAGTTTTGCTGACCGCGGTGCGGTGTCGTGTCCGTGAGGGATGGCGCTTCGTGGTCGCGGTCATGTCTTCCATGCGGTCGTAAATAATTTTGACCGGCCTTCGCGCTTTCATTGCCAACAGGGCAGCGTGCGCTGCGATCATCGACGGATAATCTTCCTTGCCTCCAAACGCTCCTCCCGTCTCCATTTGCACCACGCGCACTTTATCTTCAGTCAGATCGCATAACGCCATGAGCGCTTTGTGAACGTAGTACGGGCATTGCAGCGATCCCCAGACGGTTACGCCTTGATCCGCATCGAAGGCCGCGATCATGCCATTGGTCTCGATGTAAAGTTGTTCCTGGGCTCCGGTGGTGTATTCGGCCTCGACGATGTAATCCGCCTTCGACCAAACGGTATCGACCTCGCCCTTCGAAATCAGGAATGTCTTAAAGGTGTTATCACGTCCCCAGATGATCTGAGATTGCGTTTCACTTTCCTCGATGCTGAAAATAGCCGGCATCGGTTCGTATTCAATGGAAACGGCGTTCACGGCCTTCCGCAGGAGGTGTGGATTTTCGTGGGCCAGCAACAAGGTCGGCTCTTCGGGGTGATTGACCTCCCCATTAGCGAGACATGGCTGATCATCACCGATCAAAGCAATGCAATTCTTGCCTGGAATATCCTCGGCCGTGACAATGACAAACTCACTCCACGCGAACTCCGGATCAAACGATATCTTCTTGATTTTTCCGCGGGGAATCTGGCTGCGAACGGTTGCGCCGTAGAGCATTCCGGGAAGTGTCATGTCATCGATGTAACGTGCCGCTCCCGTGACCTTATCGCGGCCCTCTTTGCGCGGTACAGACTTACCGATGATGTTGTTTTCCGTCATGCGCAGACTCTAGTGGATCTCTTGACCTCTCGCTTGGCCAGAAAACTTGCCTTCGCTGAAGATGCGTTGGCCCCGCAGAAACGTCGCCTTTACTACGCCTCGTAATTTGTTCCCCAAGTACGGCGAAATCGGATGACGGTGATGCAACCGATCCTCGCTTACGACGAACTCCGCCTCCGGTTCGAAGATGACGAAGTCCGCATCGCCACCTTCGACTATTCGCCCTTTGCTACGTACGCAACCGGCGAGTTGAGCCGGGGCTGCCGCCATCCAGCGCGTGAGATCCGACAGGGTGAACCCACGCTCGCTGGCCTCGGTCCACATAACAGGCAGAGCCAGGGAAAGACTCGAAATTCCGCCCCACGCGCTCTTGAAATTCCCTGCTTCGCGCTGCTTCATTGCGAGAGGACACGGCGAGTGATCAGTGGCCACCAGATCGATGATTCCGTCTTTCAGACCCTGCCACAACTTCTCGCGATTTTCGCGGGAACGAATCGGTGGCGCGCATTTACATAATGTCTTCCCATCTTCAATCTCTTCCGCACAGAAATGTAAGTAGTGGGGACAGGTCTCAACGGTAACTGGTAAGCCTTCCGCGCGTGCCGCACACAATTCCGGGAGAGCCTTGGCTGCCGAGAGATGGACAATGTGCAATCGAAACTCGAATTCCCGGCACAGCGATATCAACAACCGGATCGCCCTCAGTTCCGCCTCCTCAGGCCGCGATTGCAGATATGTAGAATATCGGTTCCAATTCGCATTCTGACTTTCAAGATGACGAGTGGCTTCATCCACCGGACCGGGAAGTTCCGCATGCACCAGCAGCGGCAGTTTGGTACGTGCAACATGGGGCAATGCCGCGCGAAGTTGCGACTCGGAAACCATGGTAAAGCCATCGATACCAGGATGGACCAGAAAGCATTTAAAGCCGGGCACACCCGCTAGTGCGAGCGCTTCGATATGAGCCTGATTATCGCTGACAACTCCGCCCCATGCTCGCCAATCCACCCAGCATCGCCCGTGTGCTACGCTGCGCTTGGCCTCGAGAGCGTCGACAGTTGTGGTCGCCGGAAGGCAGTTGAGCGGCATATCGACCAGCGTCGTATATCCCCCGGCGGCAGCGGCCCGCGTTGCAGTTTCAAATCCTTCCCACTCGGCGCGTCCCGGATCATTAATGTGAACGTGAGAATCAACCAGGCCCGGGAGAATTGCGGCATGTCCGAAATCGTGGACCTCGGCACCAGCGGGAACTTCGTCGAAGTGAACGACGCTTTCGATTTTTTCGTCGCGTACCAGTACCGCGCCCGGCTGGATGCCCTCCGGAGTTGCCACGCGCTCGGAACGAAAAGCTTGCACGCCGGAACTTTTATCTGCTATCAAACAGTCTCGCAAGGCCCGAGCCTATCGTGCCTTCGCAGCTTTTTCAACCGTCCAAAAACTGCAAACTAGTACGTAGACTAATCTTGCAGGTGCACGATGACCCAGTCGCGGAAGCTCTGTGCGCTTCCGCTTATACTTGCTTCTCCGATATTTTGGATTAGACGATGATCGATGCCAGCCACAGAACCTTCATGGCCCGCGCTATTCAACTCTCGCTCGAGAATGTCCGTTCGGGACGCGGTGGGCCGTTCGGCTGTGTTATCGCAAGAGAAGGGAGTGTGATTGCCGAAAGCGTGAATCAAGTCACGGCGACGAACGATCCGACCGCCCACGCGGAAGTTTTGGCGATTCGCGAAGCGTGCCAGAAACTCGGCTGCTTTGAACTTAGAGACTGTTATCTCTACACGTCATGCGAGCCTTGCCCGATGTGCCTGGGCGCAATCTATTGGGCCCGGCTCAAGAAAGTCTACTTCGGGAGTCTCGCTTCCGATGCCGCTAAAGCTGGCTTTGATGATTCCGCAATCTACGCAGAAATAGCACAGCCCCACGCGCAGCGCGAAATTCCTATGATTCAGATAATGCGAGACGAAGCGCTAGTCGCATTCCAGGAGTGGGAAGCGCAGCCCGGCAAGATTCCTTACTGAAGCGACGAATCGATCAATGTCCGATTAATGTCCGGTTACGGCTACGCGGTACTCCGAGCGTGCATTGCATTTTGCGCCGGAGTCTCACCCTCGCTGATCCACTCCCACACTCGCCGGCCGCGATCGTTGCTCAAGCTGCGAACCTCACCGTATTCCACCAGTCGATTTAGAACAGTTGTCACGGAGGCTAGCGGGTCCTTATGCCGTTCCATAATCGTTGGAGCACAACGTTCCAGTTCCACGCAAACCTCGCGCGCACCCATGGGCCGTTTCACTTCCATAAGCACTCTGCGGCATGCTTTGGTGAAGCCGGGTTGGCGACCTGAAGGTTTGCGATCGATCAATTCCAACAAATCATCGCCGAGCACTTCATCACCAAAAAGATCCGCCAACCCAGCGATGGTTTGCTTCAGCGTGCCAATCCGTTTCATCAGGCCGGCACGTTGCGCCAAGAGCTGCAAAAGTTCCTCGTGCGCCGCCTTGACCACCTGTTGCGCCGAAATGTTACTTTGCTGAGTATCGATCACAACCACTCCCCCGCCGTTTTTCCCAACTTCCATGAGTTCCCCCGATACCAGCCTTCGAGACCGCTCCGCTGACTTCTGTTACGCAAAAGTCCGCTCTAAAGTTCCCTGGGTATTGGACTCACAAGGGGCAGAAAGGTTATCGGTGGAAAATGGATTGAGAGGCGTGGAAACGGCTCCGCGCACGGGTCGCAACCACATTCTTACTGCAGTCTTCGAAGCGGCAAACGCGGCCGACGAGGGCGTCCGCTCCACGCGAACTAGCCACTTGATCGGGCTATCCCATTACGGTTGTGTGCTCTGGCCGAATCTTATACATCACGCGAACTTCACCGGGCTTCGCGTAAGGGTATTTGTCGACGCCCAGGTATTTCTTTGCCAACTTATCGATGTGTTGATCGGCGCCGTCTTCGGTGATCTCAACCACGGTGCCGCGAATCTCCATGTATCGGTATGGATTATCGGGATCGATAATCGCGAGCGCTACACGAGGATCGCGGCGCACATTTCGATCTTTTTGCCGCCCGCGCGCCGAATTGAAGATGACATGTTGGCCATCGAAGTCGCACCATACAGGCGTTACCTGCGGCCGCCCGTCAGGCATGAGGGTAGCGAGGCTCGCGAAGGCGGGCTTCTGGAAAAGATCTGCATAATTTTCAGGAATGACCTTCGCCATGCTCGCTGCCTCCTAATACAACTTGTTTAATACAAATCTTTGGACGGCGTGTGTTGACTGCCGAATGATAGCCGCTCAATTATAGATGCCAAAGCGGTCATGATGGGGCTGCGCAATTCCCATTTTTTCTTTTCCGAAGTCCTAGTAAACTAAAAATCCTTTTCGGAGAATTCCAATTCATGCGAATCAGCAACCCGGCAAGAAAATCAGCGGCAACAATATGGGCACAACTATTGTGTGTTGGGATCACATTATTTTTTGCAGGCAATCTTGTCGCGCAACAACCGTCCGTGCCGCCGCCACCGACGGTTGTATTTATGACCGATTTTGGAGTGCTCGATGACTCGGTGGCGCTGTGCAAGGGAGTAATGTACGGAATCGCTCCAAATCTCCGCATTGTGGACCTGACGCATCAGGTGATTCCATTTTCGATTGGCGACGGCGCCCGCTACCTGTTTGGGGCCTCGCCCTACTTTCCGGCGGGGACCGTTTTCGTCGTTGTGATCGATCCCGGGGTGGGAAGTTCGCGCAAGGCGGTGGTGGTGAAATCGAAGCGAGGACAATTTTTCGTGCTGCCCGACAACGGCCTCATGACGCTGGTCGAGGACCGCGATGGCATCGACAGCATTCGCCAGATCACGAATCCAGAGTGGATGGTCGGCGCCAAAATTTCGTCCACTTTCCACGGCAGGGATATTTTCTCTCCTGTGGCAGCGCATCTCGCGCGCGGCGATGATTGGACTCAAGTCGGTCCTCCCCTAAAGACGCTGGTTAAACTGGACGTAAGACCTGTAACTCTAGATGCGAAAGGGTTAAGCGGAGAGGTGATTGCCCTCGATGGTCCGTACGGCAATCTGATCACGAACATCAGCGATGAAGACTTTGTAAAGCTTGGCTATCAACTGGGCGATAAGTTAAAAGTAACGATCGCAGGACGCGAAATCGCAATGCCCTTCGTGAGGACCTTCAGCGACGTTCCCGTCAAACAACCCCTGTTGTTCATCGATTCGCGGGGGCGGGCGAGCTTCGCGGTGAACCAATCCAGTTTCGCAGCGACGTACAATATCCAGCCGCCGCAAACGATATTCATTCCGCGGAAGAGCCAGTAGCGTAGCGGGATGGCGCCTTACTTCTTTAGTTCCTCCTCGATCCGCGGAAGAACGGCGCGAAGAAGCGCGATGAATTGCCCCATCACTCGTCGCCCTACTTCTAACACCTCGGTGTGATCGAGTGGCCGGTCAAGAATTCCTGCGGCCATATTCGTAACACACGAGATGGCCAAGACTTGCATCCCCATATGCCGCGAGGCAATTGCTTCCCCCACGGTCGACATCCCTACCAGGTCTGCGCCGATTGTGCGGAGAAATCGAATCTCCTCCGGAGTTTCATAACTGGGACCGGCCAGCGCCGCATAGACGCCTTCGCGGGGCGAAATCGAGAGGCGCTTCGCTTCCTCCAACGCGATCTCACGGTAGCGCTTAGCGTAGGTATAAGTCATATCGGGGAAGCGCGGACCGAAACGCTCGTCGTTGATTCCGGTCAGCGGATTCTCCCCTTGAAGATTGATGTGATCGCGCAAAACGACCAGCGCGCCCTGTCCATATTCGACGTTGATGCCACCGGCGGCATTGGTGAGAATTAAGGCGCGTATCCCGGCCCGGCGAAGAACACGCGTCGGAAAAGCGACTTCGGCGGCGGAGTAACCTTCATACAAATGGACGCGGCCCTGCATCACCGCGACAGGCACGGCGCCAGAGTTCCCAATTACGAGTTGTCCGGCATGACCGATTGCTGTGGAGCGCGGGAATGTAGGGATGTCTTCATACGGAACGCGGACGGCTTCGCTTAGGTCATCGGCAAAAGATCCCAGGCCCGAGCCGAGAACAAGGCCGATTTTCGGACGAAGGGTTGTTTTCGAACGAATGAATGCGGCGGCGGATTCAGCGCGGGTGTAAAGGTCTGGCGTCATCCAGAATTAGAACTTAGCGAAGTAAACGTCGCCGCTTCCAGCCTTGCTCTCACCCTCCGCCCAAATTCCGAAGAAGTTTCCCAGCCCGTCAGTGACGGTCTCGGTGTAGTCACCATACGGATGGTCGAAGCCCGCCGCTGTCTGATAATCGCGGTAAGGTGTTGCTTGCGTCATAACGCTTTCGGCGCTCCAATTCGTCGCCCCATCAGCGCTGCTTCGCGAATAGACGTTCCAAATGCCGCACTGCCCGGTTGTGCTTGAACTCAGGCAGGTGTAGTTCCCCCCAGTCGAAGCCCGATTATCCATCCAAATTACTTTCACCATGGATGGCGTCCCAGCGATCGAAGGGAAGCCGTGCCAGACACCGGCGGGCGCGGTTGAAAGCTGGTTGCCGTTTGGCCACGATGTCGCGCTGTAAGGGATATTCCAGCTGCTCCCAAGGGTGTCGGAGTATTTGGTATAAATTCGTTCCGGCGCTCCGGCCGTCCCTGCACCTGCGTTGTAGATAACCACTAGGCGGTCGTGGGCAGGCGGCGTCTTGGCTTGCACTGCGACTTGAATCGACCCTCCCCAGTAATCCCATCCCGCGCCAGACACCTGTGGTTCTCCCTGACTCTGATCGATCAGATAAACGGCGTTCGTTGAAAAGAGATTGTTGGATTGCTCGAGATAGAACGTGGTTGGGCCGGTTCCATTGTTGTTGGTTCCCGACCATGCAAAGTACGCGTTCCCTTGTGTATCGAGAACGCCGCCCGTGGCCAGCGCTACGCCGCTCGGAGCAATATTCACCTGATGGTAAGTAAAACTCGCGCCGCCATTGGTGCTGATGCTGTTGTACTGCTTGCCGCCATTCTCAAACGCCACCATCACGTTATTGTTCTTATCGACCAGAACTATGTCTTTGTCTCCCTTGTGTGCGTTCGTCACATCGACGGGAGTGCTCCAATTGCTGCCATGATCATCCGAATAGATCACCATAATCGGCGTGTACTGAGCGTTGCCGTCCATGTAGCCGGCATAGATTCGGTGATTCGCGCCGAGGGCAAGCTGGGCATCCACGTTGTTACCTTGCACTGGGCAGCGCGGAATCGAAACCGTGCTCCAAGTCGCTCCGCCATCACTCGAGGACTGGAAATACATGTAGGAACTCGTCGTATTGTTTTTCCCGCCACCTTTTGTGGAGTAAGGCATACAGGTGGCGCCGGAAGTATCCTTCAACGATGTCGCTAGGTAGTGCGGCCACAGGGCATAGATATAATTTCCGTCCGCAAGAATCGCTGGCTCCCAATCTTCGCCGGTATTGTCGCCTAAGCGATATGAGGTTATCGCGCTTTGCGCGTGGGCAGAAAAGCCGACCATGACTAAGACAACCATGACTAAGACGACCACTAGGGCAGTTCGTCGAATCTTCATCGTTGCAGCCTCCGAGGCCAGAAAAACTTCAAAATCCTACACCTAAAATGGGAAATCGCAGTAATAAAAATTAGCGGAGGAGAATTCACCGCGAGGAGAGTTTATTACGAGGAAAGTCGACTGTTGGTCATAGAGAATTTGATCCTGACATGCGCAGCGCGCGCGGGGTAGAGGGTTGTCGCGCCGATGCGTTGCTATTGCTATTGTCCTAAAATCAGCGGTAGCCCATTCTTGCCGCTGCCAATCACCACAACTTTCGCATTTGGACTCTTCGCCAGAAGTTCGGTGGCTTCGATACCTTTCCATTCCAGTAACTGCGGACTGATGCCCTGGGCGACTATTTGCTGGAAGTCGCGAACTCCAGCCGCCTCGATTCTCTTGCGTTCAGCCTCTTGCTTCTCTTTCTGCAAGCGGAAGCTCATCGCCAGGGCTTCCTGCTCGGCCTGTTGCTTCGATTCGATGGAAGATTTAAGCGTAGCGGGCAATTGGATATCGCGCAGCAATACGCTCTCGACGACCAAACCGCGCTGCCCGAGAAGACTCACGAGTTGATCAAATATTTGCTTCGCAACCATCTCCCGCTCGCCAGTGTATAGAGCATTTGCCGTGTGCGAAGCGGTCGCTTCGCGAATCGCTGCGCGCAGGTTGGGCTCGACCAGGACCTCCACATAGTTCGGGCCGATCTTCTGGAAAACCTCGGCCGACTTATCCGGATTGAGGTGGTAGATCAGCGATGTGTCGAGGTTCATCACCAGGCCCTCGCTCGAAGGGACGCTCGCCGTCTCTTTGATCTCCTGCGTTCGAATGGAGAGCTCGTGATTCGTCTTCAAGGGGTTGATGAGGTGGATGCCCTCTGGCAAAGCTTCGCCCGTGACCCTTCCAAAGAGCGTCAAAACGCCGACTGCGCCGGAATCCACGCGCGTCACGGCAGAGAACAGAAGAATCACGACCACTAGGCCAAGGACAACGATTCCCAGGAGTCGGGCCATAGAACCGCCCTGCATATCAATGACTCGCCCGCCTGGTGGAGGACTATAAATCGGCATCGCACACTCCTTTGAAAATTTGGTCGATGATTGCCCGAGTAATGTCGCTTAAAGAACAGTCCCTGCCATTCTAGGTAAATCACTTCATTGACATAAGTATCTGGGTGAGAACTGTTCCAGAACGGGAAAAACGTAGGATTCATGCGTACGGGATAGGGATTTGCACAATCGCAATGTCATTGGAGCGATGTATTCAGCATCACTTTTACGCCGGTAAAATCGGCAAAACCGCATGGATACAGGCGATTTCGCAGTCGACTGCACAATTTCCGCGTCACCCCGCTGTGGACGGTCTGCACTCGATTGATAAGGAAGAGGTTAGAGACGCGTTAATTTCGTTGACGTAAAAAGCAGGTGTGTTAAAACCATAATCGTTCTTTGACACGTTCTGAAGTTTTCCCGGTTGGTGCGGCGTCCGGGGCTCAAGCGAGGTCACTCAGACAACCGCGAGGTAAGTCTGAGAGGGCTAGCGAGGGTCTATAGCTAAGCGCTGGTCGAGGCGAACAGGAGCCAATGTCGAAGGCAGGATAGAGTCCCGAGGCGTTGAACTGGTTTATCCGGTTGGCGGTGAGCCCGGAGCCCGAGTAATGATCGGCTTGTAATGAACCCGCAAGGGAGTTACAGGAAAAGGTCAGCAAGGGTCTAAACGCGAGCTACTGGCCGAGAGGAATGAGTTCAACATCACCTTGGGACTCTCTATTTTTGCGATCTGCGTGGTGTGGAGGCGGGCGCCCCGCCCGTCCAAGCTGAGTACGGCAGCCGTCCAACCGAATGACCCTTCCGAAGTAAAATCCTAAAACCGCAGCTTGGTATTATTGTCGGGAACATTTTATCTTCTAACGTCGTATCCTAAGCATAGAGAGGGAGATGTCTATGTCTATGTACTGCAACGCGTGCGGCAAATCCATCGTCGATGACGGCCGATTTTGTTCCTACTGTGGGAACGTGGTGGGAAACCCTCCTGTTCCAAAGAAGCTGATACGCCTGCGAAGCGATCGAAAGATCGCGGGTGTTTGTTCAGGACTAGCCCACTATCTTGACCTCGACGTGTCACTGGTCCGCATACTCTGGTTCTTTATAAGCTGCGCTACCGGAGTGCTGCCTGGATTGGTCGCGTATATTCTGGCTTGGATCATCATCCCTGAGGAGCCAGTCCTGCAACCTGCGGTGGCCGCGCACGATCCAATAACGGCCAGTCGATAGCGCGACATCCTCTAAGTTAATTCCGAAGTTAATTCTAAGAGGCCAGATCCACGGTTAGGGTTGGTCCGTGTTTTAATTCTTCCATGCAACATCTCCGCAGCGATGACGCTGAAATCGCCTATGAAATTCGGGGAAACGGGGCGCCGGTTGTGCTTTTACATCCATTCCCCTCGCATCATGAATTCTGGTACCCCGCAGCTTCCGCCTTCGATTCAACTTACCGGTTGATTCTTCCCGATCTCCGCGGGCACGGTGAATCAGAAATTGGCGAAGGCCCTGCGCTCATGCTAAAGCACGCGACCGACATCGCCCGAGTGCTCGACGACGCTGGCGTTGGCAAGGCCGTTTTCGTTGGCTGTTCAATTGGCGGATACATCCTCTTCGAGTTCTGGCGCCGCTTTCGATCCCGGGTTACCGCACTCGCGCTCTGTGACACGCGCCCTCAGGCCGACAACGCCGAGGCGCGCTCCAATCGCCTGAAAGCGGCAGCCACCGTGCTCGAGCAGGGAACGGAACAATTCCTCGACAGCATGATTCCGAAATTTATAGGCCGAACCACCATCGGCACGCGCCCTGATCTTGTCGAAGGAGCCCTCGTGATGATGCGCCAAATGTCGCCCGAGGATATCAGCCTGGTGCAGCAAGGAATGGCCGCCCGGCCCGATTCTGTCGCGGATCTCAAAACCATCGATGTACCCACGATGATCGTGATCGGAGAAGAAGATGCTTTCTCGACCGTAGCGGACGGCGAACTGATGCGCCAAAACATCGCAGGCAGCCAACTGAAAGTGATTCCGAAAGCCGGGCACTATGCGCCTTGGGAACAACCGGAGGCCGTAGGCGCAATCCTGCGACGCTTTCTGGACGACGTCAGCCGCCGATAGCCTCCTATCGCAGTCTGGGTGGCCCACCTTTCGCTCTTTCGAAAGGTGGGATTCCACTGCTGTAGACATCTTGGCTATGTTCGGCGTCGACCTCTCGCGGACAAGAGTGTCCGCGCCACACAAACTATTCCTCGTTCTTATCCCGATCCTGTGACGTGGTTTGTGCGCCGTCCGTATTGGCGGGAGCGGACTTTCTTAGATCGATCTCCGGCAATCCAACTTTCTTTAACTGCTCGTTTAGTTGCGGAATGTCTTTTGATTTGAGTTGTTCCCAGGCTGTTAATTGCTCTTGAAGCCCCCTCTCCAATTCTGCGAACATAGAAACTTCCTGGGTAGTAGGCGCGGCATCGGCGGTATCGAGGGCTCCGAGGAGTGCCGCGAGCCCGCTGTTCAGACGAGAGAGGCTGCGGCCTTCTGGAGTGCTCAGATAGCGCGTGCCATCGGTTTTGCCCTCGATGGCGGCGGCTTTCACCTCCAGGTCCGCGGCCAGCTTTGCGGCTTCTTGTCCCTGGACGGATTTCAATTGTGCTCGCAAGCTGCGAACCTGCATCACGGCTTCGTAATCTTTGTGTAGAGCCTCGGCAATTTTCTGATCGAGTTCAAATTGACGACGCAGATCTTCGTACGGCGTCTTTACTCTCGGATCCATTCGAACTTCGAGAGTTTGCGTGAAGTCCTTGCCGCCAACCGTGATTACTACTTTGTACTTTCCCGGGAGTATTGCCGCTCCCAGCGGATAGCGCGGCGTGTCGTGATAGATGGCCGAAATTGGATATTCGTGCTCAAGCACATCAGGCTCGGGATAGTGCAGATCCCAGATGAATCGATGCATTCCTGGCGCCGCCGAGAGCACGCGCGCTGGACGCACCCAATAGGTTGGAACGTTCAATTCTTTGGCGTTGACGGGTTCAGGTCCGTCCGCACTCGAAAAGTGGCGCACTACCTTGGACGATGAGGAATCGATTACTTCGAGAGTGATTGGACCAGAGGGTGCGGTCTTCAACCAGTAGTCAATCATCGCTCCATCCGGAGGATTCTGTCCCGCAGGTTCTTCGGGTGGCAGTGGAGTGTCGGTGTTGTTATTGCGACGCACACGATACGTGATTTGCGGCGCGAATAGATGTGCGGAATCCTTTCCGGTCGCAATGTCCGGACTCAACTGCCGCAGCGGCGTGATGTTATCCAAGATCCAAAACGATCTGCCGTGAGTTCCCACCACAACATCGTCGTGATGAATCACAAGATCGCGAATCGAAGTTGGCGGCAGATCTAGTTTCAGCGACCGCCAATGATCGCCATCATCCCACGAAACGTATACCGTGCGCTCAGTTCCGGCAAACAGCAATCCCTTACGTTCAGCATCTTCTCTGACAGTATTGACGGGTTCATTGTCAGGCAAGCCGCTCGTGATCTTATGCCACGATTTGCCGCCATCATGCGTGCGGTAGATATAAGGATGCAGATCGTCGAGCCGAAAGCGATTCACCGCGGCATAAGCGGTTGCGGTATCGAAGTGTGAAGCGTCGATTTGAGCGAGCTTGCTCCACGGAGTCAGTTCCGGCGGCGTCACGTTCTGCCAGTTCTTGCCGCCGTCACGGGTGACTTGAATCACACCGTCGTCAGTGCCGGCCCAGATCAAGTTCTTATCTTTCGGGGACGGGGCAATCGAATAGATCACTCCGCGATGCCTTCCCTTTGCGGAATCGTCTTCGACAAACGGACCCAGCGTTGCGGGAACTCCCGGATCCTCGCGCGTCAAGTCGGGGCTGATGATCTGCCAGCTGTTGCCTCCGTCACGAGTAGCGAACAACACATTTGACCCGAGATATAACGTGTGCGGATCGGCGGCCGAAAAAATCAAGGGAGCGGTTCGATTGAAACGAAATTGTCCGGTGCGCAGAACGACCGGGGACACATCGCGCGCCTGTCCGGTATTGCGATCGAATACTGTGCCCTTGCCGCCGTAAATCAGATTCGGATGCAACGGATCAGGAGCAACGTAGCCATATTCTTCTACGCCGATCGTGGTCCAGTCCCGAAAAGTAATTTCTCCAAAGTCACTTCGGCTGGCCGTGCCGATGGAACCACTCTCCTGCTGCGCGCCATACACCCAGTATGGGAACTCATTGTCCGTAATGACGTGATAGAACTGCGCCGTCGGCTGGTTGTACCAGGAACTCCAGGTCTGGCCGCCGTTCACACTGATGGTCGCACCCTGATCGACGGCGATGGCGATAATGTCTGGATTTTCGGGATTAATCCAGATGGTGTGATAGTCGTCGCCTCCGGGCGCGCCTTTGATGGCGGTGAAATTCTTTCCGCCATCCGTTGATCGGTAGGTCGAAGTATTAGCGACATAGATCACGTCCTTATTCTTTGGATCGACGCGCACACAGCCGAAATCATCGCCTCGCCCCCAGATTCGCTCTTCGTCATTCACTAGCTGCCAGCTTTCACCGGCATCGTCGGAACGATAAATGCCGCTACCTTTCTTCGCGTTTACCCAGGCATACATGCGGTTGGGATCACTAAGAGAAACTGCCGGACCGATGCGCGCTATGCCTTCCGCATCGCCAGGCAATCCTTTTGTCAGTTGACGCCACGACTCTCCGCCGTCAGTGGATTTGTAGAGACCGCTGCCGGGCCCATCATAGCCGCCACCGGTAGTCCACGGCGGACGGCGTGACGACCACATGCTGGCGAAAATGACCTGCGAGTTGCGGGGATCGAAAACAAGATCCATGCCGCCGACGTTTTCGTCAATGTAAAGTACTTTCTTCCATGTCTGGCCGCCGTCGAGAGAGCGGAAAATTCCGCGTTCGGGATTCGGGCCATAAGGATGTCCCTGGGAGGCGACGAAGACACGATTGGGATCCTTGGGATCGACGATGATCGATGCAATCTGCTGTGCGTCACGTAGTCCGAGATGCCGCCATGTGTGGCCGGCGTCGATTGATTTGTAGATGCCATTGCCAATGGAGAGATCGGGACGGCGCAGGCCTTCGCCGCTGCCGACGTAAATCGTGTTTGGATCTGATGGCGCCACGGCCAGCGCTCCAACGGAACCGGAGCGATGGTCATCATTGGGCTGGGCATCCGCTGTTAGACCGTCAGTTACATCATCGAAGATCGGAGTCCACGTGCGGCCAAAGTCTGTTGTCTTCCAGACGCCGCCATTATTCGGAGCCATGTAAAAGACGTTCGGCTGGCCGGAAACGCCGGAGATAGCTACGGTACGGCCACCACGAAAGGGCCCAATCATTCGCCAGCGGAGTTCCTGATACATTGATGGGTCAAATGGCTGCGCCGGAGCCGAGGAGGAAAAAAGAAAATTGCAGAGTGATGCCAGCAGAATCCAGAAAAATCTCTTGTTCACGGTTGATCCTCGAAGAACTGCAAGGATAAACCACGGCGTAGAAACTTGGACAGCACAGGCGACATGCCACGGGAGACGCGACAGCGCTGGAGCGGTTCACAATGCTGCTTCTGCGAAGAGCGCTTGCTTGCCTCGACAATTCGGGACCAACAAAGTACAAAGACAACTACAAAAACAAACTCAATTACCGTCTGCGCTTTCTGGTTAGTCTCCCATTACAGACACTTGTTCAACTCGGCGCACGATATTGTCGATTGCCGCCATCAAGACGCAAAGTCTAAGCCGCTCTTGCGACGACAGAATGCTCGAACCACTTGATGAGAGAAGAACATCCTCAACTTCGCACCGCGCTCCAATTAACTTTGAAATCAACCTGCTTCGCCTTCGTTCTTTGCCCTCGATAGTTCCTCGAAGCTCCATGAGGGCTTTCTTTGTAATATCTTCTTCCATGTCGCCTCCCATGTGTTGCGTCGTGACCTTTTCCTACTCCCTGACCCGTAGTTCCTCCAACCTTTGCCCGCTCCCGGGATGAGAAAAATCGTTCGGAAAAGTAAGGCCGGTTTTCTCGAAGTGAAAGCGGTTGGCGCGTGCCATCTCGTCGGACGATAACACTCTCGCTTTGTCTTCTTCTGTCGAAGGACTGTCGAGACTCACTCTCCACACATCTATGCGGTCGACCGGAAATGAATCGGGAAACAGGGCTGGAGGCCAGCGCATTTCAGGGCGTCGTGGAAGGTCACGGCTTTGGGTCATGCTGCCAACTTGCTTTTCATCTTCAATGCAAGAAAGGATATTGGAGCGGGTGGGACGGAGTTGGCACCGCCGCTGTGACCCTGGTCGGGCCCATCGCCTACTTCACCCGCGTTTCGTGGAACATTTGAGACGAGAATGATCTGTGCTGAGCAGAAGAATGAGTCTTGTTCCAGAAACCGAACACAATCAAAGTTCCGGCTGACCTGTTGCAGGAGTTCGTCCGACAGTCCCCAACGGAGCGGTACGCTTTGCTTGGTCAAGGCTATACCTGCAACTCCCACAGTCCATCGAGGTCAGTGCGTCTGGCGCGACCTTGATTTCTCAGCAGCACCAGTGCTTTGGTGATTGTTTTCGGTGTTTCTCTGAAGCGGAACGCCAATTCCTTCACTTCCACCGCGACTCTTTGGTTCCGGTGCAGCTTTTGAGTCATTTGCCCATGTTCCATGATAGTTTCTGCAAGTTGTTCGATTTCCTGATCCCGCTCTTTGCTGCTCGCTCCGGCCGCTCTCCTCGGAAAGCTGGCAACTAGATCACCGATGACCTCTCGTATACGGCTCACGTAAATCCCCCAACTAATAATGAAGAAGATCGCAGCATCCAGGATGGCCATCCTCTGCCGCCACATTGCCGACCCCTGCCCCCAGCGATCTGGGACAGAACTTTACCCACCGAGATCTCGCTCAAACTGAGGAAGCTGTTTTATGCTGTCAGCTCCGCCAGCAACGTGGGAAGATGCTATTTGGTCCGTTTGTCGAGCTTTGCCATCACGTCCAGCAGTTTCTGAACCTCTGGGTCCCCAGGTAGTCCTTTCTCCTTAAGCTCTGCCACGGCCTGATCTGGTCTCAGAACTTTGAATTTTGGAGCGCTATAAGGCTTCTTAGCTTTTGGCGGAGTACTGGGTTGGCTGTCACTGGCGTCGCGGTTCGGACTTCCACCGCTGGATTGCATGCGTGAACCTCTTCCTTGGTCTCTTGGATGACACTCCCACAATCACGATCATTCAAAACCACCTGCAGCCGTGTTGGACCAAAAAAGATTCTTTTTACAAAAACAGAACAAAGTCGCATTGCGATGGCAGGTCTGGGAGTCTAACGGGTAGTTGAGCGGCAACGATCAATAATGCCGGCGAGCTAAAGGGCTTGTTTGCGAGCCCGTTCAAGCGCGCCATAACGGGCCAGCAATCCGGCGGAGCGGCCGTATTGCTCGAACAGGGAACGCGGACTTCGCTGTGGCAGTTCGGGAAAAGTAGCCGCGATGAACAGTCGTCCGGTGGCTTTGAGCGCCAGAATACGCAAGTGAATCGCGCCGCTCGCAACCTCCCTCCCTAGATCGGCCAAGCTGGGATCGGGGCTATGGCGCAAAGCATGACCGAAACGGCTGAATTCAAGCGCAAGATGTGACAAAGCTCTAGCATAGGCGAGCGCCGCCCAGGCTCTTTCACGTTTGATTGCCCTGAATTGATCGGTGGGGAGACAGGACTGAAGAAAGGCATCTTCCTCGGGATCGACCAGATTGCGAAATGCTTCCATATCTAACGAAGCCATTGACGATCGAGCCTTATCGACGTTGAGCGAATCGCGTTTGCGTCTGGCGGCTATGTAAGTAAACACTGCAACCAGGAGAATTGCGATCACGATGTATACGGCAACGGCACTCATTGCAGGAATCGCTCCAATTCGTTGTTCCAATGATGCACGTCGCACATAACCGGCTCGTCGGGTGGTTGAATACTCTTCCGCGCCGGCACAATCAAATACCCAAGCCAGATCAAAACAGCAATGTGATAGCCGCCGGTGGAAAGCAGGTTCAGCACTCTGGCCATGGAACCCGACAATTCTCCGGCTCGCATCGCCGAATTGGCGAACTGTACGCTGGATAAAATGCCGAAGCCAAGCGCGATGCCAAAGACATGGCTTTGCAGAGATACGCCGAGCATGCCCGAGAACAGAAACAAGAAAAGTACCAGGCCACATTGAATGATTGCGACGGCCCGGCCGACCCAGGCCGCGCCAGCTATCAAGGTGTTAGACGTCTGGTCGAACGCGAAGATTGAGACGAGAATCGCGCCGAGGATCAGACACGCCGTAATCCAGCGGAGGGAAATCCTGGCGAGTGCCTTCAACTTCCTCTCCTCGCCAAATATATTATTGAAAATTTCCTGGATCACACCGAATCGCAGAACGGCACTTATAGCCAAAGTTAGTGGGAAGATGCGAACGTACCAATTCTGATTAAGTCCGGTTTTTGAGATCGTGAAGAGCACGATGAACTCTGCGATTTCATACCAGACATACAGGGCGAAGACAGGGAATTCGAAATGCAAGCGGCGCTTCCACAAGAGTGCCGCGATCACCCCTAGAAGTAGATGGGGCGCGACCCAGAGGTAAAACAAAAGCAACCTGTCCCAATGCATGATTCCGGCCCAATCACACTATATTTGCCGGAAAGATGATTTGCAATCTGAGTCTGCGCCCCTAATCTTTCTATGCTATGTCGGTGGCACGCAGCCAGTCTTCGTGCAAATCGGCCAGGGATTGCCGTCGGCGAAGCTGGAAACTGAGGTGAACAGCAAAATAGCGCCTATAGCAAGAACTCGCAGAGCATTCTTCACGGTGTTACTCCTTGATAAGGATGGAATTACCGTGCTACTCTGCATCCGGCGGTGCTCTGCCGCGCATTTTCCGCGATTAGTTTTGCTTTTCGGAAAGCGTAAATTTGTGGTTCTTACATCGGCTTTTGAAGATTTCGAAGGTAGGACCTTGAGCGCGGTTCCCGGACTTCTGGGAAAGCTGCGCTATGTCTCGCTTCTGCACAACAATAGCGGGGCATATTCACACTGGGGCTTGGAAAAAATTCACGGGAGCGATGCCGCCGAGAGGGCGATCCGCTCATCGCAAAGGACCTTGGTTACCCGAATACTTAGAACGCCGTTGCGGGATCTCGCCGACGATCTGCAGCGGTCGGCGACAGGCGCCGAGATGAAGGACTTTGAGTTCTTGTCAACGCTGGAACCGCCGCTGAAGCGTGACCTGCCCGTTCAGAATTTTCGGGCTTCAGAAAAGCATTTCATGTCAGTTCTGCACACTCTTTCTGCTCTGGCTCAGAATAGAGTACCTGCCAACTCCCGAAACGAATAGCCGCTCCCACCACCTGCCCCATGACTTCCGCTTCTTGTGGGTGTCTGAGCGTGCGCACTGGTACGGGAGAGAGAGGATGCGATTGCAAGAGGATGCGGCCTCGACTCACGTTGCACCAGGCACAAACGAAACCCGCCCGCGTCTCGACAAAGTAAATCGGGCGCTCAATCTCAGACCGCCATACACCTTCCGCGACCCGATTTTTAGTCTCATCCACTTGGATAAAGCTACCTGGCGGAAGAATAGGATACATAGTGAAATCTTCTGTCCCAATGTAACCGTAGGAATAACGATCGTCGGCGAGCATTGAAAGATAGGTGAGCGGCACCACGCCCCACTTTTCGATCATGCGTCCCATGTTCGTAGTCTTGGATAGCGAAAATCCGGGATCCAATCTGACGGGGACTTTAGCTTCCGCCGCGCTATCAGACGTGTTAATGAGGTGGGATTTATGGGGCTGCGTAAACACAACATCGGCAGCGATGCCATTCAAGTCGATGCCATACCACGACAAGAGCTCCCGGTAATCGGATCGATAAATCGCCGCCAGGGTATAGAGGCGAAAAATGCTGGGGACGACCCCTTTGGTCTCGATATCAGACAGTCGACTGGGTGGAATGGCAAACTCGTCGTTGGCCTGCCTACGGGCAACCTGCAAGCTGCCAGTTTCCACGTCTCGCATGGTATAACCGAGCGCCTCCCTCAGCGCCCGGAGCCTTTGTCCGCCTGTCAGTTGCACCGCACCCCCCAATTTTCGATAATACTAACAGCCACAGCTAGCCAAGTAAAACCAACTCAACTGCCAAATATTCTATTTTCGTAACGTGAAATTACGATTTATCTCCTTGCATTGGCATGAGTTACTCGATCCGCCCTAACGACTAATTCGTTCTCTAATGGGAGGAGTCCTCAAGCTGCTCTATCTCGGTGCCGAGGTTTGTTGGATATTCGTAACAATTTGGAAGGCAACACTGGAAAATTTGCACAAGTGAGACTGCGACCAGTGAGATTTCCTCTTATCCGTTTCACGTTGGAGGAGGAGCAGGAATGGATGCAGCCGCGAGATAGCGCCCCAACGCATCTCGCCATGTCGGCATGTGGATGTTGCAGGCATGGAGGCTCGCAGGCGACAATACGGAGTAAGCGGGACGCTTCGCTGGTCGCGGAAATTCGGCGGTGGTTACGGGCTCCACAACGGTCGACAATCCAGATCTGCGCACGATTTCCGTGGCAAAGTCGTACCAGGTGCATTCTTCCGCGTTAGTAACGTGGACGATGCCATTAGCGGACGCGCGGCAAAGCTGCACCAGAGCTCGCGCCAAATCGCGGGTAAAGGTCGGACTGCCCCGCTGATCGTTCACAACGGAAATCTCCGGCCGGCTTGCTGCGAGCTTCAGAATCGTCGCCGGAAAACATTTACCGCCATGTCCGAAAAGCCATGAAGTGCGAGCGATGCAGACGTCGGGCACAAGTTCGATAAGCCGTTCTTCGGCCTTGGCCTTGCTCTCGCCGTAAACACTGGCGGGATTTCTCGCGTCGGTAATTTCGTAGGGTGAACGCTTGCCGCCGTCGAAAACGTAGTCACTGCTCAAGAACATCAATCGTGATAGGACTTCCCGGGCTGCGCGCGCCACGTTGACGGCCCCCTCGCAGTTGACGGCAAAGGCGAGGTCACGGTTTGACTCGCAGCCATCTACATCTGTGTAGGCCGCCGAGAGGATAATCCATTCGGGACGGCGATCGCGAATGAGAGCGCGAACTCGAGCATGGTCGCGGAGATCGGCGTCTTTCGAAGATAGCGCGGTCAGCTGGTCGCGATCTTCCTGACCGGCACTCAGCTTATTAGTGTTTAACTCGTGCACCAGTTCCTGGCCAAGCAGGCCGGATGCTCCGAAGATCATGAAGCGCATAGCGGCATTGTAAATCGGGAAGGTAGCTGTTACTTGCTTTCAGACTGCGGCTGAGCCGGGGCTTTCTTCCGCAGAGAATGCAGGATGAGGGAACCACTGACGCCGAAGCAAATCACGGCGGCAAAGGCCCACAGGTCGAGTGTTCGCTGCGTCATCCGCAAGTAGTCTGCAAACAGGGAAACAATCGCGCAGACAATTCCAAGCGCGTTCAGCCATAAGGGAGAATGGATAGGAAGCTCGCGGCGGAACCACAACTGAAGCAAAACTGCGGCTAAGCCAATTGCGGCCACTACCACTAAAGCGACTGGACTAAAAAAGGCATTGGGGCCGGTGTAAATGACCACAAGGGCGAGCGCTAGGATCAGAAGTCCGGAGGCGATGACGGTCCATCGGCGGGTGATGCTGGGCGCCGCTCGAAAGTTCGCGCTGGAGGCGGCATCCGACTCGGAACCGATATTGGTCACCGGGAGGTCTCTCTTGCTTCTTGCATTTCGTCATTATATGTCGAAGTTGTTAGTGGGGCGCTGCGCACCGGAATGTGTTTGCTGATCTGCCAGCCACGGTTCCTCCAGTCAGGCGTTGCTGCTAGGCATCCATTCCGCGGGACGATGCTCACCGTGGGACAACGCGTATAGCACCAATTCAACCCTGCTCGAAATACCAACCTTGTCAAAGATGCGCAGAAGATACTTCTTGATGGTGTGTTCGCTGAGGCCGAGTTCCGAGGCTACTCCACGATTGGTCAGACCATCAGCTACGAGCGCGACGACCTGCTCTTCACGAGGAGTCAACAACGACCTTCCCGTGGAGGTCAAAACTCGAAGCGTCGGTATATCCGACAGAGCGTCGAGTACGTAATTCATTTGTTGATTGTTGATCCAGACTTCTCCGCGAAATACGCAGTGTATGCACTTGCAAAGCATCGCAAAGGGGGTCTGGCTAAAAAGGAAGATGCCTTTGGCGCCCGCGCGCAATGCATTCAGTACCAACTCGCGCTCATCGTTCTCAGCCAGCAGCACCGGAGCAATTTTCGGATACGAGACACGCAACCAACGGAGTAAACCAGAATCCGGAAGACGGTTTCCGGCAATAAGTATCACGTCTGCGCCGTTTGATTGTAAAAAGTTCCGGAGAGCCGAAATATCCGAGTCCACAGTCGAGACAGAAAACTCGCGGCGGCCTTTCAAGGCACGGGCCAACAGTTGTGACTGAATGGGACCTGAATCGGCGATCAGAACCCGGACCAATTGGGAGTCGATTGTTTCATCTGTAGTCGGCTGAATTACGGCATGATCAATTTTCATGCCACCATCATGCCCAAAAGCACATGGAACGGATGTAGGCAGGGTCACAGTCCGTTGGTGATGAATCGCTGCACCAACGATCCACTTTTGGGGAGCTACTTTTGTTGACGAATTTTTGTGGGGCTGGTCCACCATTTGCAGTGGTTGAGACAGAACTTTGAAAACCCGCAACCCAACCCCCGAAACCCTTCTGTCAACTTACGCCACACTAGCAACCCGCTGGGATGTGCTGGGTACCGGGGGTAGACAGTACTTTCCAAGTCTTGTGGCGCTTGGCGTGCGCCAGTACATTCGAGCCAACAGCTCAGCAAACCGAGCTGCTTAGTCCACCGTTCTGAGCAACGGTAAGAGTGCGGAGATGAATGCAATAAACATAAACGTGGTTCTGTGGACTGCAGGCACGCTCATCCTGCAGTTGGCCGTGATCAGTTTCGCTCAGCAGAGAATACCGGCAACTGTTTCGGCGTCTGGTTCCTCTACTCCGCCTGCAGCCAGAGCTGCTGCGGAGAGCTCGGAGAGCCAGGACCGATCCGTTACGGTAGATTCGGCCAAGGGAAAGATCACACAACCCGGCAAAGTGGGTGGCAAGGGAGATCCTGCTTTTGGAGGGGAACGTCACCCGCTTTATCGGCTTTCGAAATCGGACACAATCGAGTTGAATTTCACATTCTCTCCCGACTTCAATCAAACAGTGACCGTGCAGCCCGATGGCTTCGTGGTTCTGAAAGGGGCTGGCACGCTGTTTGCGGCTGGATCCACCCTCCCCGAGATGCAACAGGCGGTCGCCAATGCATATCGCGCCTTTCTCCACGAGCCGGAGGTCACCGTATTTCTGCGAGACTTCGACAAACCCTACTTTCTGGCATCCGGCGAGGTAACGCGGCCAGGGAAATATGAGCTACGCGGAGATTTGACGATTGCGGAGGCGGTTGCCGTAGCGGGTGGCCTCACCCAACAGGCACTTCACTCGCAGGTAGTTCTGTTTCGACGCGTTTCAACGGACATTGCCGAATCGCACGTCATTGACCTGAAGAAAATGCTGAATTCTCACAATCTCCAAGAGGATATGCATCTGCAGCCTGGCGACTTCATTTTTGTGCCGCAGAGTCGAATCTCAAAGATTCGCAAGTTTGTTCCAACCAACTCCATGAGTTGGTACATGAATCCCATGCAGTTTTAGCAGAAAGGAGCTACAGCATACTCTGATTGCGTCACTAAAATCTGGCGAGTTACCTTAAGAGCCCGCCTGGTGTGATCGGCTTGCTGTACGATTCATGTCCGCGGAATTGAATGGAACTTCGCATTCCTCTTTTTCACTAACCCCCCGAGAACTTGCGGCAACGCTCTTTCGTCGCCCGCGACTCGTAGCTGCGTCGTTCGGATTGATGTTGCTTGTCGTGGTGCTGTTCGTCGTATTCTCGCCGCGATATGAGTCCCATTTCAGAGTTTTGCTGCGCCGCGGCCGTTTTGACCCTGTCGTTTCCTCCCAACCAGCAAGCGCCATGGATTTCACACGCGCTGATATTACTGAAGAGGAACTGAATTCCGAGGTTGAATTTCTCCGCGACGAAAATCTTCTCAAACAGGTTGTAATATCGGCCAGCCTTATTCCTGCAACCACGCCGGTCTCCGACCGGCCCGCCGAAATTGAGCACGCAGTTCGCAAGCTAACCCGGCGCTTGAATGTTGCTGCACTGAAAAAATCCAATCTGATCGAAGTCAGTTACAAAGATACGGTTCCGGAAAGAGCTGCGCGCATTCTCTCCGCACTGTCTGAGGTTTATGTAGAAACCCACCTGAATCTCCAGAGGCCAGCGGGTGAAATCCAATTTTTCGAACAGCAGACTGTCGAATCTGAAAAGAAGCTTCGTCAGTCGGAAGCCAATCTTGTGCATTTCACGCGTACTCGAGGAGTGGTCTCCGCAGCTCTGCAGCGGGACATCGCATTGCAGAAACTGGGCGAAGCGGATGCGGCTAACCGGCTGATTGATCAGGACAGTGTTGAAACGGAACGGCATATTGCCTCTCTCCGGGAACAGATCGCGTCTTTTCCATCCAGGTCCGTCACCCTTAAACGCTGGGCGGATAACCCTCAGGTCCTCGAAAAGATGAAAACCCACCTGCTTGAACTTCAACTCAAGCGGACCGAACTTCTTACCCGCTTTGAACCGTCCTATCGCTTGGTATTGGAAGTTGAACGGGAAATCAGTGACACCCGGGCCTCAATTGAGGCGGAAGCCCTTACTCCAATTCGGGATGAGACTAGCGACAAGGACCCTAATTACGAATGGGCTCGAATGGAGATGGAAAAAGCTCAGGTGCGGGGAGATGGCCTCCGGGCACGCCAATTCGACGCTTCAACCCAAGTTGCATCGTTGCGGACGTTCGCCCAACAGTTGCAGTCCGATTCGATAGACCAGCAAGACTTGATGCGCACCGCCAAAGCCGATGAAGAAAATTACTTGCTCTATCTTCGTAAGCGCGAAGAGGCACGCATCGGCGACGCCCTTGACGAACGTCGAATACTCAATGTCGCAATTGTGGAGCCTCCCATGGTTCCGTCTCTACCTATGCACTCAATCTTGCTTTATTTCATGGCCGCGTTCGGAGCGGCAATGGCATTCGGCATCGGGGTCGCCTTTGCGACGGAGTACTTCGATCCAACAATTCGAACTCCGAATGAAGCGTATAACGTTTTGCAAGTTCCCGTTCTCGCTTGGCTGCCAGCGCCTGAAGTCGCGCTACGCAGTCCGCACGGCTATCGGAATTCGCGATCCCGAGTGGTAGTACAGTGACTACTCTCTCCAAACTTTTTCGTGAGCCACAAATTGGAACTGAAGAGCCGCGTGCGATTCCAATCAACGGATCGAGTAGGCCTAAAGAATCGCCCCAAACCGCGTCTCTTCGAAGTTGCCAAATCCAGGCCCTGGTGCAGCAGTTGTTTTTCCAGGGGAAATCGGCGCCAGTGCGCCATGTCGGCTTTGCCGCTATTGAGGCCTCGACGGCAACGGAGCAACTGTGCCTTGATGTCGCAACTTCATTGGCTCAAGGAGGTCGTTATGACGTGGGTCTGATTGACGCCTACCCCTCGGCTCCCTTGCTGCAGAGCGGATTGCGGATTACTTCCCCTAGTCTCAGCGAGTCGAGTTGGTTGATCGCACCACGTCTTTGGATCGTCACTCGCCAGCATTGGATACAGAATACTGAAGGGCCGGCTCTCACCGAAAACAACCTATCGCGCCTCCGCGAGATCACCTCCGAATTTGATTTTTCAATTCTGTGGTGCGCTCCAGTTTCATGGCTAACTGTCAGCGTCGCGCAGGCCTGCGATGGGCTGGCTTTAGTGTTAACGGCAAATAAAACCAGGCGCCTCGTCGCCGCACAAATTAAAGAGCAGCTCAAGAGAGCGCAAGTTCCTCTGCTTGGAACCGTGCTCGCCGACCGTCGTTTTCCGGTGCCGCAAAGTCTCTATCGGAGTCTGTGAATTTCAATGGGCGAATCAACAACAACTCGGTTGTGGGATACGGGGCAGGAAAATTGCCCCTCTCAATACACTCGTATGATCCCGGGGACATCGGCAATGCCGACTCCCCGCTTCGCGCCTAAAAAGGTCAAGAATTTCGCCGGTTCGGTTAGCACGATCGACGACCGTTCGAGAGGCATCAGCGGGCAAGTTGCTGTTCAGCAAATTTTGCGACAGCCTACTGGAGATCGCTTCATGCTCTTCGAATTGCTGGCAGCCGACTGGATTGTTCTCGTCGCTGTTGGCGGCGCGGCCGCATTCTTATTCCCCAATGGGGTGCCGTGGGCCTGCCTGCCAATCTTCACCGTCCTGGTAACACTCTTCGGATTTTCAGAAGGAATTTACAAGCAGGCGGGCGATCCGTCTCCGGCCGGGATTGTGCCGGCTCTGGCGCGATCCACGCTGTTTGCGAGCACTCTAGTATTCATCGCAGGATTGCGCTCTTTCGCAACTTTCACAATATTCACCAGTAGTTTGGCCGGGCTGGTTTTGTCTCGGCACTTACGACAATGGTTGTGGAAACGAAATCGCCGGCAGACAGAAACGCGCAAGATCCTCATTATCGGCGGCGGAATGGTCGCTCGATCTTTGGCCCAAGCTCTGCGCAACGATCCTCTTCAGCGCACAACCGTCTGCGGTTTTCTGGATGACGATCTACCTCTATCACCCGCCGTACTGGGGCGCATTTCAGACCTAGATTGGCTAGCCCGCTCCCAGTTTATTGACGAGGTGATCCTCGCTCTCCCCGGTCAACCCATCCAGACACGCCTAGCAGCTGAAGTTGCATTTCGAAACCATCTTGACATTCGAGCAGTGCCAGATCTGCCTCCCGGTCCCTGGCCTGATTCCGGTATCGATCGTATTGGAGAAGTAGGGGTTGTGACCTTGCATAAAGAGCCACTGCCGGGAGCAGCGCTGTTTTTAAAGCGTTTCGTCGATATCACCGGTGCCGCCTTCGGCTTGATATTGGTGAGTCCGCTGATGGCGATCGTTGCGTTACTTATCCGGCTGGATTCTCCCGGACGAGTAATTTATTCCGCCGAACGCACAGGCGCCAAAGGTCGTCGCTTCCATTGCTATAAGTTTCGCTCCATGGTGTCCGACGCCGAATATCTCAAGGAAGACCTACGCTCGCGGAATCAAAGAGAAGGTCCGATCTTCAAGCTTGACAACGATCCTAGAATCACCCGCATTGGCAGTTTTATCCGCCGTTACAGTCTCGATGAACTTCCGCAACTCTGGAACGTCCTTAAAGGTGATATGAGCCTGGTCGGACCCCGCCCGCATCCGGTCGATGAGGTGAATCACTACGAACTTCACCACTACCGGAGACTGGATGTGAAACCGGGCATCACCGGTCTCTGGCAAATCACGGCGCGCAACTGCCCGTCGTTCGAACTGAACATGCACCTCGATCTTACTTACATCGAGAACTGGAGCCTTCGCCTTGATCTACGCATTCTTGCGGGGACAGTTCGCGTGCTATTCGCGCCGGAAGGAGCTTAGCGTCAGATGAGCAGCCGCGCACTGACCTGGGAAAATGTCGATAATAATCACCTTTGGCGCGGTGTTGGTCTGTTGCTCCGTCCCCTCCACCTGGGTTTAGCTTTTCCTTCCATTATTTACCTCGCCGCAATGACGATTTTCCTATTCCGACCTCCAGATCTCTTTTCTTTTTACGCTGACCGAATCGCGTTCGGAGTACTGGTTTTCTTCATTATGTTGCGAACCCTGGCCCTGCGCGATCCCATTCCATTCTTCCGGGGACTTAGTTTGCCCATGCTTGGGCTTACCTTACTTGCAATGTTGCGTGCGCTTCGGGAACCATTCGACGCGCAAATGTGGAGCATCATCGCCAGCAAATATATTGTCCCCTTCGCGATGTTCCATATGGCAGTGCTCGTTTTCAAGACCTCAACTGCGCGAAAACACTTCGAGGTCTTCTCGATAATCTCTCTTCTTTACCTCATCTTCATCGCTATCGCCTTTGTAGCGGAAGCGCGGTCGCTCATCTTTCCGCGTTTCATTCTCGATGAAACCCTGGGGTTTCACGCCGATCGCGCTCGAGGGCCATTTCTTCAAGCTGTAGCGAATGGAGTCTCTCTTAACATCCTTGGCATCCTCGTTATTGCGCTGCCGCAGAAGCGTACAAACCTCATCGCTCTGCTGTGGCTGGTTTTGCCCTTGGCCGTGCTCGCAACCATGACTCGTGCGGTTTGGATATCGTTCGCGGTTTCCACACTTTTTCTTGGTTTCCGCTTAATCCAGCGCAGACTGCAAGCGTTATGCGCATTACTGGCGGTTGCGGGACTCTTTATCGGATTGGCGATCGGGATGAGTAACGATTCGTTGAAAAGTGCGATATGGGACCGCACCGAAGAACGCGGGCCAGTCAATGCGCGCTTGGCGGTGTACGAGGCAGGCTGGTCTATGTTCCGCGAGCGACCGATTACTGGCTGGGCCGCGTCTGGTATGTACACCGAACTTGCGCGGCGCATGGAAGGCTATCATCTCCGTTCTTTTTACGTACACAATACCTACCTTGCCTTGTTAGTTGAGTTCGGCGCTCCTGGGTTGATCGTCTATGCCGTTCTCTTTATCAATCTTTTCCGTCTTTCATGGCGCGGCCTTCCAGGAGAATCTGACACCGTAGCTTCTCTGCGCAAGGTCTGGCCGATCCTGCTTGGGGTCTACCTATTCAACGCGTTCTTCGTCGACATGGCGTACCAGTTCGTGATTGGACTCGTCTTCACTGTGGCCGGGATGCTCTGCGCTAGCCAGGAACGCGCCGCGTGACCACCGTTGCTTACATCGCGAACGAGTTTCCGTCCCCGCTCGAGCCGTATGTCGTTGATGAAATTATGGAGTTGCGCCGACGCCGCGTGAAGGTTATTTGCTGCAGCGGCAAACATGTGTCCTCGTCTAATCTCCGAGGAGCCGCATTCGCTTTGCGGGAAGAAACGCATTTTTTCCAACCACTTTCTGACCAAGAACTATTGGGCGCCGTGCGCAGACTCGTTTCCGATCGTCACAAGCTCTGGCAGGTCGTACGGCCTCTGTTTTACGAGCGCGAATCCCATTTCCTTCGACGCATTCGCACGCTCGCCCACTCCGTTATGGGCGCCGCCTTAGCAGAACGTTTGGCACCGCTTCAGGTCACGCACATTCACGCCCATCATGGGTATTTCGCTTCGTGGATGGCACTAACCGCCGCCCACCTGATGGGAATCGGATTCAGTTTCACGCTGCATGGTTCCGATCTCTTGCAGCGCGGGGATTTCCTCGGCGCAAAACTGCGTGCTTGCAGCTTCTGCATAACCGTCTCCGATTTCAATAGACGCTACATTCTTCGGACGTACCCAGACACGCCCCCGCAGAAGGTTATCGTTCAACGTCTGGGAGTAGATCGCATACTTTCGTGGCCCACACCGGCGCCGTCGGCCGACTCGCCTCCGCGGCGATTCTGCATGCTGTCAATCGGCCGATTGCATCGAGTAAAAGACCACCGCTTCCTACTGCAAGCCTGCGCCGCGTTGCGCGATCAAGGTTTGGACTTTCTCTGCTGGATTATCGGCGAGGGGCCGGAACGTTCCTCGATTGAAAATTTCATTGTGTCATCTCGGCTTCAGGGCCATGTCTGTCTTCGCGGTCATTTGCCGCGCAACGAGCTCGCCGGATATTACCGTTACTCCGATCTCGTCGTGATGACGAGCAAAAGTGAAGGCATCCCAGTCGTATTGATGGAGGCGATGGCTCATGAAAAACTCGTGCTCGCTCCAGCGATTACCGGAATTCCCGAATTAGTTGAACATCAGCGCACCGGATTCCTTTATCAACCAGGCTCATTGCCCGATTTCGTAGGTGCAGTCACTTGGATTCAAAGCCACCAGTCTTCTCTGGCCGGAATTCAACGCGCGGCGGCAGCCAGTATCGCAGCTTCGTACGATCGCCAGCGAAATTTGAATAATTTTGCCGATCACTTCCTCACTCGCATTTCTGAATCGGAGGGTGAAAATGCGCATTCTGTATTGCAACAAATACGATTATCCGTTTAGCGGGACGGAGGTCTATCTCTTCGATCTGATCAACAGGTTGGAGACGCTCGGCCACGAAACTGCTTTGTTCACAATGGATCATGGGCACACTCCGGCGTTCGCGGGCCGCAGCTATCGAATTCCCTATATCAATTTCAAAGACGAAAACGCTGGCTTCGTAAAGAAGGTCAGGATGGCGGCGCACGCCCTCTATTCGCGATCCGCCCGCCAAATAATGAGAGATTGTCTGGAGGATTTTTCTCCGGATATCGCGCACATTCGCGGAATCTACCACCATCTGTCGCCGTCAATTCTCTGGGAACTGAAACGGCATGGCATACCGGTCGTCTATCACATGAACGATTTCAAGATTCTCTGCCCAACCTACAATTTTGTGGCTCATGATCGCGCCTGCGAACGCTGCAGCCATGGTGCCTTCCACCACGCGGTAACTGAAGGCTGCTATAGCGGTCCGCGTTCAGGCGCTGTCGTTCTCGCCGTAGAAGCGTACCTGCACAGATGGTTGCGGACTTACGAACATTGCGTGGATATGTTCCTGGCACCAAGCGAATTTGTGCGGAGCAAGTTAATCGCGAGTGGATTTTCAGAGAAAAAGATCGAAGTTTTGCCTCATTTCCAGGCCTTGCCCGACAACAAACAACTCACTTCCGACGAGGGATATGTCCTCTATTTCGGCCGCCTCTCCCCGGAAAAGGGAGTTTACGATCTGTTGCGGTCCATGGCGCGAGTTCCACATGTTCCCCTGGTTGTAGCTGGAGACGGCCCCGACCGGCCGCGACTCGAAGCGCTCGCCCGCGAACTGAACCTCACCCGCGTCTTTTTCGCGGGCACGGTCCACGGCGAGAAATTGCAAAAGCTCATAGCTAGCTGCAGCTTTTCCATTTTTCCGTCTCATGCTTACGAGACCCTGGGAAAATCGATTCTCGAATCTTATGCGTGGGGGCGCCCGGTGATCGCGTCTGATTTGGGTTCGCGACGCGAACTGGTTACTCATGGCGTAACTGGCCTTCTTTACCCCGACGGTGATCGCGAACGACTGGCTCACTCCATCGGTTTTTTGTTTGACCGTCCAGACTTGATTGAAAGGATGGGAACCGCCGCTCGTGATCGCATTCGAGAAAGCCATGAGCCTGCACAGCATGTGGACAGAATGCTCGAACTTTATTATCGATTGCGAGACAGCAAACGGCCGATACCACTCAAGAGTCGTTTATTGAACGGGGAACCTAAGCCAACTCAGCCAAAACGTGGCGTTCGAGTCGCGTTCATTGGTGGCCGCGGTTTGATCTCTAAATACAGCGGCATCGAATCCTACTATGAACAGGCCGGACATGAGCTCGCACGACTCGGGCATCAGGTCACCGTATATTGCCGCACTTATTTCACTCCTCCTATAACGATGCACAATGGGATGCGAGTGCGACGGCTACCCACGATTCGCTCCAAGCACTTGGAGACGTTGATTCATACCCTGATCAGCACTGCTCACGCGATGGTGTCGGATTACGATATTGTCCATTATCACTGTCTGGGGCCTGCCCTCTTTTCTTTCCTTCCACGTCTGGCGGGAAAAAAGACTGTGGTAACGGTTCAGGGCTTGGATTGGCAACGCGGGAAATGGGGCAGAATCGCTTCGCGGGTCTTACGATGGGGAGAAGCAGCGGCGGTTTCGTCACCTTCGGCGACCATGGTAGTCTCTCGCACGCTGCAGCAGCACTATCGCGACGAGCACAAGCGCGAGACTATTTATATTCCGAATGGCGCGAGTCCTGCTGCTCGACGACATCCGCGTCAACTTCCCAAATGGGGTCTGGCCCCAGACTCTTACGTACTTTTTTTAGGGCGATTCTCGCCGGAAAAGAACTGCCATCGTCTGATCGACGCTTTTGAAACTATCCGCAATTCCAAAGACTTCCCGTCGGACATGAAATTGGTTCTCGCTGGAGGATCGAGCCACTCCGGCAAATATGTTAAGAGTTTGCTCCGACACGAATCCGACAGCATTAAATTTCTTCCATGGGTCTCTGGAAGCGACTTGGAAGGATTGCTAACCAACGCTGCTCTGTTTGTGCTGCCGTCCGAAATTGAGGGATTATCTCTGGCACTATTGGACGCGATGGCGGTTGGCGTTTGTGTTTTGACGAGCGACATTCCAGAGAATAAGGAAGTTGTCGGCAACGCTGGCTACACCTTCGACCACCGCGATCAGGCAGATCTTGAGCGCATGCTTGACGTGCTTGTTCGTAATCCGGAACTTCGGCGGCAGTCATCGGCACGGGAGAGAGCGCGAATACATGAGGAGTATCGCTGGCCGCAAATCGCGCGCTCTATCGAAAAAACTTATTACAGTGTGCTTGGCTGGACATTGCAGGCTAACGGCGGGCGGGACGTAGCAAGCGAACTGGTGCAAATCCAATTTCCGCCGGCAACCCTGGCCTCCATAGTGCCGGATTCTACGAAATCGCAGGCCGCAATCGCCGTTTACAAAGGCGATGCCTAGGAGTCAAGGGTGGAGCGAGGTAGTAACTGCTGGAATGCAGACCCGACTAGCCGATTAAGTATCATCCAGGTGCGGGTGAACGACTTCGCGTCCGGGCACGATTCCGATTAGAATCGGTATCGGGCATTCTTCCTGGCCCTATAGCGAATGCGAGACCTCATCCTGGTCACCGGCGGCGCTGGTTTTATTGGCTCGAATTTCATTCTTCAATGGATCGCTTCAGAGAAGAGCCGCGTCCTTAATCTAGACAAACTGACCTACGCGGGCAATCTGAACAATTTGCGCTCAGTTGAAAACCATCCCCTATATCGCTTCGAGCAGGGCGACATTGTGGATCGGGATTTCTTTCGTAGCGTGCTTCAGCGCGGACAGCCACGCGCTATCGTTCATTTCGCGGCGGAGAGCCATGTAGACCGCTCCATCCATGGGCCTGATGATTTTATTCGCACTAATATAAACGGCACATTTCATTTACTGGAGGAAGCTCGGGTTTATTGGTCTGCGCTAGCGGAATCGGATCGCGCGGCATTCCGGTTTCTCCACGTCTCCACCGATGAGGTATACGGTTCGCTGAAAGAAAATGATCCGGCCTTCAGCGAAACTACTCCTTATTCTCCGAATAGTCCTTACTCCGCATCCAAAGCCGCTTCCGATCATTTAGTTCGAGCGTATTACCATACCTATAACCTTCCAGTTCTTACCACTAACTGCTCTAACAACTACGGCCCGTATCAGTTTCCCGAGAAGCTAATTCCCCTGATGATTCTCACTGCGTGCCAAGGCAAACCGCTGCCGGTGTACGGTGATGGAAAAAACATTCGTGACTGGCTTTACGTGGAAGATCACTGTCACGCGATCCGCACTGTACTGGCAAAAGGGAGCGTGGGCGAAACTTACAATATTGGTGGCCGCAGTGAAAAAAATAATCTGGAAATAATCGGTTCCATTTGCCAACTGCTCGACGAATTGCGGCCGAATGATCCCGTGGTGCCGCATAGAAAGCTCATAACCTTTGTCAAAGACCGTCCCGGTCATGATCGCCGGTATGCGATGGATACCCGGAAGATTGAGCGCGAACTGAAGTGGCGTCCTACTGAAACCTTCGAGAGCGGAATTCGAAAAACCGTGCTTTGGTATCTCGATCACTCTGACTGGGTTCTGGATGTGACCAGCGGCAGTTATCGGCAATGGATGGCCAAGCATTATGCTACTGAACACTGAGATATAAATCCGAAATGCTCGAGCCAGCTGAAATACATTACAAAGGAATTATTTTAGCGGGAGGATCAGGCACACGCCTCTATCCCGTGACACAAGTCCTGCCCAAGAGCCTGCTGCCGGTTTACGACAAACCGATGGTGTACTACCCGCTGTCAACACTGATGCTGGCGGGTATCCGGGACATTCTGCTGATCTCCACGCCCGAAGACCTGCCTCGTTTTCAGCATTTGCTCGGCGATGGATCGCGCTATGGCATTCATCTTCATTACGCGGCTCAACCGAAGCCTGAAGGCATCGCTCAGGCGTTTCTAATTGCGAAGACTTTTATCGGGTCGAGTGGATGCGCGCTTGTCCTGGGTGACAATATTTTTTACGGACACGACTTCGTCAAGGAATTGCGCGAAGCTACCCTGCAACCTAAAGGCGCTCGCGTGTTTGCTTACCCTGTTCATGATCCGGAACGCTACGGCGTAGTTGAATTCGATCCACAGGGGAAAGCGCTTAGCATTGAAGAGAAGCCGAAGCATCCGAAATCGCGGTACGCGGTGACAGGACTTTATTTTTATGACCGTCAGGTGGTTGAGATTGCTGAAAATCTTAAGCCATCGGCGCGTGGCGAACTTGAAATTACTGACGTCAATCGAATGTATCTGGAGCGCAACGAACTTCATGTATGTGTCATGGGGCGAGGTACTGCGTGGCTGGACACCGGAACACATGATGCTTTAACCGAAGCCGCGTTATTTATTCAAACGCTGCAGAAGCGTCAAGGCTTGATGGTTGCCTGTCCCGAGGAGATTGCATTTCGCTCCGGCTATATCAGCGCCGAAGACCTCGAAGGGCTGGCTCACTCGATGCATAATAACGGATACGGCGCGTACCTTCTGCAATTGTTGCGGGAGCGAGTTTTCTAACTTTTCCTAAAATGTTCGACAAACGATAGACGCGAAACGACGGTCGCTGTCTGCTGTCTGCAGTCCAAATTAATAACATTTCTATGAAGAAACTGGAAACCACCCTCCCCGCAGTTCTGTTGATTGAGCCTCGAGTGTTTGGCGACGATCGCGGCTTTTTTCTGGAAAGCTACAACCAGCGCGCGTTTGCGGAGATCGGCATCACGGAGTCCTTCGTGCAGGACAATCATTCTTTCTCGGAAAGAAATGTAATCCGTGGCTTGCATTATCAGATTCAGCAGCCACAGGGGAAGCTCGTTCGGGCGATTACCGGCGAGATTCTCGACGTTGCTCTCGATCTTCGTCGCAGCTCTCCTACCTTCGGAAAATGGGAATCGTTTACTCTCTCCGGCGAAAACAAGCGCATGCTATGGGTTCCGCGTGGTTTTGCTCACGGGTTCCGCGTGGTGTCGCAGACGGTACACGTTGTATACAAGACAACCGACTTTTATGCGCCGGAGCACGAACGTACGGTGGCTTGGAATGACCCGGCTTTGAAGATCGCGTGGCAGATAGATGATGAGCATGGTGAATCGGCGATCGTGTCTGGGAAAGACCAGCGCGGAGTTTCCTTCCAACAGGCGGAAAAATTCGATTAAGCTGGCTAATCCAACCGAAACTCGACTGCAATCGTAGTTTCAACTTCAACAGGTTTACCGCTGGATAGATAGGGCTCGAATTTCCATGAGCCCACTGCCGCCGTCGCCGATTGCACCAGCACATCAGGTCCAGACACAGGGCGCAGTTTCTTAACGCTGCCATCGGGCGCAATAACCGCATCCAGCACCACAAGTCCCTGCGTTCCGAGCCTTCGCGCCACCTCGGGGTAAATCGGATCCACTTTAGTTACAATCCGGGTTCCCATCGTTTCTGCTGAAACATGCAAGCCGCCCTTGGCATCCTGGGTCTGAGTCTCCAGTTCGCGCCACGATTTCTGCCATTGCCACCATCCGAAAGTAGTGAGCACTAGGATTAATACCGCAACTAAGTAGGTGGCGCGGTGCCCCATGCGAATTTTTTGCCTTGAGGGCAGATTCACTTCCGCGCTAGTTTCCGCATCCTCTGTAACTTTTGCCGAGAGCGCGGAGGCGGCAAACATGGTGGTCGTAGCGCTTTCGGTCTCACTTTTTCGTCCTCGAGTTGAGATTTTCGAAAGCGCGGGATTTCTCGCCGGTTGGTGAAGCCAGTGGCGGATCATATCCTGCTGATCGCGCGACAACCCCATTAGCTCAAGACCACAATGTAATTGCGACTGATAGCGCACGAGAGCGCGGGCACGAACCGGCATCCCAACATGCGGAAGACGCAGTTCAATCGCGACCTGTTGTCCTGGAGAAAGTTCTCCCGCAATTACCGCGCCCAGCCCCGATTCGCTAATGTCGGTGCAGCGGCCGGGTAAGCTTTCGGGCACACCGCAGCGTAAGGCAATCAAGTCGACGGGAACGTTGATCGGATGCCGAGGAAAAGCGCGCCGGAATGTTTGGTTGAATGCCGGCGATGCAACCGCATTCATCAAACTACCTCCGCAGTCTTGGAAAGACTATTCATGCGCTGGAATTATGCGCGAATCGAAACCCACTTACAAGAAGGCGATGGAATAAATCGAAAGCCATAGGTGAAGAGGCAGCGATATTGCCGAGACAGTGTCAACACTTTTTCAAAGTGCAGCTCCGCTTGCGTGTGGGAAGAACTTCATTCCATGTCTCGCCAGTTACGCCCAACTCCCACTTCCACTAGCAACGGAACCTGGAGGTCATGCACCGTCTGCATATGGTCTCGCACCAGCATCTTCATCTCGTCTACCTCTGCCTCAGGAACTTCGAAAACAAGTTCATCATGAACCTGCAGAGTCATTCGCGATTTCAAACTGCGTTTTCGAACTTCTGAGTCAATCCGAATCATAGCCAGCTTGATCAGGTCGGCGGCCGTTCCCTGCAACGGGGTATTCACCGCAGTGCGCTCGGCAAAGCCCCGCTGGATTGCATTCTTACTATTAATGTCTGGAATCGGCCGAATGCGTCCGAACAGGGTTCTTACCTTCTGATCGCGTCGTGTCTGCTCCAGCGTCTTATCGATAAACATCCGTACGCCAGCGTATTTTTCAAAATACGCATCGATAAACTTTCTCGCTTCGCTCGGCTCAATACCTAGTTGCTGTGAAAGTCCGAATGCGGACAGGCCGTAAACAATACCAAAATTAACTGCCTTGGCCTTGCGTCGATCATCAGCCGTGACCATCAACGGAGGCACGCCAAAGACCTGCGAAGCGGTCAGCGTGTGAATGTCGTCGCCGCGCCGAAATGCCTCGACAAGAAGTTTGTCTTTAGAAAAGTGCGCCAACAGCCGTAACTCGACCTGCGAATAATCGGCGGCCAGCAACACGTGCCCCGGTTCGGCGATAAATGCCGCGCGAATTTCTCGCCCCAGCTCAGTTCGTATCGGAATATTCTGCAGATTGGGATTAGCCGACGAAAGCCTTCCGGTGGCCGTTCCAGTTTGCCCGAAAGTCGTGTGCACGCGGCCGCTATGGGGGCGAATTAACGCCGGCAAGGCATTCACATACGTCGACTTCAGCTTTGTCAGTTGCCGGTAATCCAACACCATGCGTGGAACTTCGTGATCCGCCGCCAGTCCTTCCAAAACATCGACTGCAGTCGATATTTTTTTGCCCTTGCCATATTTGACCGGAATGGGGAGGGCGAGCTTGTTGAACAGCACATCTCCCAATTGTTTTGGCGAATTTATATTGAACTCCGAGCCGCAGCAGTCATAGATCTCGCGTGCTTTTGCGGCTGCTTCGCGTTCTAATTTCGATGACATTTCCTGCAGCGCTGTAAGGTCAATCTTTACGCCTGCCTCTTCCATGCGCGCCAGTACCGGAACCAGAGGCTCATCGATCTGCTCGTATACCGATGTGAGTCCCAGATCGTCAACTTCTTTACGGAGTGCATCCGCCATCCGACCCGTCACGTCCGCCGCTTCGGCCAGATTACCGCTCAATTTCAAATTAAATCTCCGCAGCGCAATTTCCGGCAACGCGTGCGACGAGTAAGTGGGATCGAGCAGGTAGGAATACAACATCGGATCATGTTGCACTCCCGCAAGCGTAATCCCCTGCTCAGAGAAGTGGCGGAGTGCAGATTTGAAATCGTGTATGGTCTTGGGGACCTTAGCATTTTCAAGCACGATTCTCACTCGATCAGAGAGGGCTGTATCCTCCAAGGCAACCATTGCACCGGAGCCCGGACCGTTAGAAACAGCAATCGCCCTTACCGGTTTCGCTGGTTGGGGATTGTCATCGGTCTGATCAGCGGCCGTTTCGTCGCCTTCAGCCGGCTCTAAAGCAAGAAATCCCGATTGCGCGGAGTGCGATTCTTCTTCATCGGCGACGCTTTCCTGAACTTCCTGAACAATGTTCTGAACAACGTTCCCCTTGCCTGCGAGGTCAATTGCCAACGCCACCGGCCTATTCGCTGCACTTTTCAAATACTCGTCAAATTCGGCAACCGATTTGATCTCCCGATAATCACCATCTTTGAGTTCGATTACAGGAAGCAACTCTTTCAAAAGCGAAGTGAATTCGAGTTCAGAGAACAAAGCCCGCAGAGCATCGACGTCAGGTTCGCCCATCTTCATCGCTGCCACATCGAACTCCACAGCGACGTCTGTATCGATGGTCACCAACTGCTTGCTGTAAAGGATGTTGTCACGATTATTTTGCAGTGATTCGCGATATGTTTTCTTTTCCACCTCGGCCGCATGATCGAGGGCTTGCTCCACGGTGCCGAAGCGTCGAATTAACTCCACCGATCCCTTATCGCCGATGCCGGGCGCTCCGGGAATGTTGTCGATCGAATCCCCGCGCAGTGCCATCACATCAACCACTCGCGATGGAGGCACGCCGAGAATCTCTTCGACCTTCGCCGCGTCACAAATCAAATTGTCCTTTGGCGGATTCAGCACGCAGACCTTGTCGTTCACCAACTGCAGCATGTCTTTATCGCTCGATACTACGAACACGCTATGAAATTCCGCCGCCGCTTTTCGTGCCAGCGTTCCGATCACGTCGTCTGCCTCGTAACCCTCAAGCTGTAAAATCGGGATGCGGTAAGCCTCGAGCGCTCTTCGTATGTATGGAATCTGCTGCACCAGATCCCCGGGCATCTCTTTGCGGTTCGCTTTGTAGCCGCCGTACTGAGATTCCTTGAAGGTCTGCGTCTTGATGTCGAACTTGCGAATCGTCGTAATCGACTCAGCCTGCTGGTTTCGGATGGTCGGAGCGCCCACATCGAAAACCGCCGCCAGATACTGTGGCGAAAAATCGTCTCGCAGCTTACGTAGCATGTTCACGAAGACAAACGTCGCGGCCGTCGGAACCCCGGTCTTTGTCGACATCGGCCGCTGCCGCGCCATGGCGTGATAGGCGCGAAAAATGAACGACATCGTATCAATCAGGAAAATTCCGCTTGCCCCCTTGGCGTGATCGGGGACAGGGGTAGGACCGGGGGCGACATCCACTGGCGATGATTTCTTCTTGGCAGGCAACTATACAATTTTAACAGCTGCCAATCCTTAACCCACGCCATCCCATATGATATGAAGCTCGCGTGAGTAGCTGAGAATAAAGCCTTCCATGTTGCCCTTCAAGCTTATCTACAGCGATGAGTACTATTTGCCAATCGGAGCGCACGTCTTTCCAGCCCAGAAATACAAGCTCATTCACGACCGGCTGCTTGAATCTGGAATCGCCAAGCCCTCCGATTTTGCAACTCCTGGCCCCGCCAGCGATCAGGACGTGTTGCTGGTGCATACTCCGGAGTACGTCGAGAAGCTGAAAACCGGCACGTTAAGCGCGCGCGAACAACTAGAACTCGAAGTTCCATACTCGAAGGCCTTGGTGCACGCCTTCTGGCTCGCCGCCGGAGGCTCGATTCTGGCTGCGGACCATGCGCTCGCCGACAACGTCGCTTTAAGCATTGGCGGCGGCTTTCATCATGCTTTTCCCGATCACGGCGAGGGCTTCTGCATGATTCACGACGTGGCGATCGCTATTCGCCGCATGCAGCGTGACGGAAAGATTCGCACCGCTATGACGGTCGATTGCGACGTGCATCATGGCAATGGCACCGCCGCAATTTTTGCCAGCACTCGAACCTCTGGCGAGTCACCGCCGTCGGCGGTCTCCTCCGCCCTGCTAGCGGAAGCAAATACTGCCCACGTCGGAGACGTCTTCACTATCTCCCTTCACCAGGAAAACAATTATCCTGCGGTGAAGCCACCCTCTTCAATCGACATCAACTTACCCGACGGAGTTGGCGATGACGACTATCTCGCATGGCTAGACAATGCACTGAGTTCTGGTCTGCGGCAGTTTACGCCCGACTTACTTTGCTACATCGCGGGAGCGGATCCCTATTGCGAAGACCAACTCGGCGGCCTCTCGCTCACCATAGAGGGGCTAAAGAAGCGCGATGAGCTTGTGTTTCGAGTCGCTAAGGCGCGCCGAATCCCCGTGATGGTCACGCTTGCTGGAGGGTATGCACGGAATGTTGAAGACACGACGACGATACATTGCAACACGGTGGTTGCGGCGAAGGAAGTATTCGCCGAGTAGTGTAGAGATGCCGGCCTTGCATAGGTCCTTCGCTTCGCAGGCGGCGTGAACCCGAACAATCCGCTTCTGATCACATTCCTGTCTGAGCAGGCTGCTAAAATATAGCTTCTATCCTTATGTTCGAGAATCTCCAGGAAAAACTCCAGCGTGCCTTTAAATCTCTCCGCGGACAAGCCGTCCTCACGGAAGAGAACATCGCCGACGCGATGAAGCAAATTCGTCTGGCGCTGCTTGAGGCCGACGTCAACTTCAAAGTCGTCAAAGACCTCATCGACCGCATTCAGGCTAAGGCTGTTGGTCAGGAGGTGCTGACCGCTCTTTCGCCGGGCGAGCAGGTGATCAAGATTGTCCGCGACGAATTGGTTGCTACGCTCGGGCAAGATACCGCCAAATTAAAGTTCGCGTCGCAGCCGCCAACCGTCGTGCTCATGGCGGGATTACAGGGTTCCGGCAAGACTACGACTTCGGGCAAGCTTGCCAACTGGCTCAAGAATGGCGGACACCGTCCGCTGCTCGTGTCGGTCGACGTTTATCGTCCTGCGGCACGCGAGCAACTCAAAGTTGTGGCGGCGGCGATTAAGGCCAACATTTATGAAGGCTCGGTCGGAGAAGCGAATACCGCGACGGTCGAGCGGTTGGCCAAAGAAGCACGTCGCGAGGCTATCAATTCTGGATGCGATGTGCTGATCGTCGATACTGCCGGCCGTCTCCACATCGACGACCAGCTTATGGACGAGATGCAGTCGCTCAAAAAGCTGCTCAATCCGCAGGAGATTTTGTTTGTTGCCGATTCCATGACGGGACAGGACGCGGTGAAATCGGCCGACGAATTCCATAAGAAGCTCTCGCTCACCGGCGTTGTTCTCACAAAGATGGATGGTGACGCTCGCGGCGGCGCTGCGCTTTCCATCAGGCAGGTTACGGGACAGCCCATCAAATTCATCGGCATCGGCGAAAAATACGATGCGCTTGAGCCCTTCCATCCCGATCGCATTGTCTCGCGCATTCTTGGCATGGGCGACATTCTGTCGCTGATCGAGAAGGCGGAGTCGCAGATCGACAAGAAAAAAGCCAGTGAACTCGCCAGCAAAGCTTTGAGTGGCGACGGATTCTCGCTGGAAGATTTCCGCGACCAGTTGCGCCAGGTCCGCAAGATGGGATCGCTGCAAAGTCTGATAGGCATGTTGCCGAGTATCGGCGCATTTTCGGGCCTGCAGAAGGCAGCCGATAAAGTCGATGAAAAACAGATCAATCGCGTCGAGGCCATTATCAATTCGATGACCGGATACGAGCGCAACCATCACGAAGCGATCAACGGCAGCCGCCGAAAGCGCATCGCCCGCGGCTCCGGCACCAGCGTGCAAGAGGTCAACAACCTGCTTCGCCAATACGCGCAGATGCGAAAAATGTTCAAGCAAATGGGCAAGCCGAGTTTTGCGCGGAGAATGGCGGGAATGAAATTTCCGGGAATGTAATTTGCTTCGCGATTAGCGCTTGGCTCTTAACTAAAAGCCAAGGGCTAAGATCCAAGAGCTCCTTATGAAGTGGCGCTCTCTCCAGGAATCAGGCTCCTACAGCGACGTGCGACCGCTGCGCCAGATTTTTGCGGAGCGCAAGGAACTCATCGCTAAGTATGTTCCCGCTGATGTGCAGGCAGTTCATGCCCGCGCTGTAGAGGCGCTCAAAGCCCAGGCTATTGTTGCCCGCGCCCTCCGCACTTTTGGAGTTGGCGCGAAAACTCCATCATTCGAATTGCCGGACCTCAACGGCAAGCTCATCTCCTCTGCCAGTCTTCTCGCCAAGGGACGCCTCGTGCTCTCTTTTATTCGCGGGCGATGGTGTCCATTTTGCGTGGGACAGATGGAGGCCATGAACTACGTCGCCGCCGAGATCGTTGCTGCCGGAGCTTCGCTCGTTGCCGTCTCTCCGCAGACGGAGAAGCAGTCCTATTTCATGCACGACCAGCACAAACTGGCTTTCCCGCTGCTGGTGGACGCGCACAATCATTTCGCCCGCCGGTTCGGCCTTGTATATCGCGTATCCGACGAACAGCAGGCGCTGTACCGGAGCACGTTTGTGAATCTGCCATTTACTAACGGCGACCCGAGTTGGGAGCTCCCGATCCCTGCCACTTTTGTTATCGACCGCGACGGCACTATTCTGTTCGCTTCGGCTAACGAAGACTATGTGGATCGGCCAGAACCGCTGGAGATTCTGGCAGTCGTCGAGAGTCCGGGCCGTGTGTAGGGTGGACGCCGCCGTTGATGTTGCTTAATTTTGCGTCGCTAAGAAATAAATTGGGAGAGGCATGAGATGAAGATGAAATCGATAATCCTGGCTGCGCTGTTGCTTTGGGGAGTTACCGCCATGGCTTCAGAAGCCGAAGAGTTTGGAACATTTTCAGTGAGTCTCGGGGTCAAGAACATGGCTGCATCCAAAGAGTTCTACGAAAAACTGGGCTTCTCGCGCGTCGTCGGAGATCCCGAAAAGGGATGGTTGATCTTGAAAAAGGGTGATGCCATCATCGGACTCTTCACCGGGTTCAAGACCGGCCCTGGAGCTCTTACATTCAATCCACAAGATGTGAGAGCGGTTCAGAGGGATCTCAAGAAAAAGGGATTCAAATTTGAAACCGAAGCCGATGAAAAGACAACTGGGCCGGCTTACGCCGTCCTGTTCGACCCGGATCAAAATAAAATCTTGTTCGACCAGCACTAAATCCCGTGCTCAGTGGCGGGGCTTCTCCGGTGGCTGGGGTGCAGGATCGGTCGACACGCTCTGCGGAACATCCGGCACGGCAGGATGGCATGAGACTCCGACTGGCGTTTGCCGCGCCACCGGCATTGTGGCCGCGCCGGTCTTCGAATGCACAGCGTCGTCAGTTTGCCGGAGAGAAATAGTTAGCGCGTTCCTGGAGACGCGGCGGACGATGGGATCGACAACCCAGTGAAACAGGGCCGGAATGTCGCGGCTTAGTGCGATCGTTTCTTGCTCAACATAGACGCCACCATCGCGTTCCTCGAACCTCACCACGTTGTACACCCGCCATATGTAACCATTCCCCTGGCCCTCAGGCAATTTATGCTCGTCGGGGTGTCCATAATTGCGAATCTCCTGCGCTCGAGTCGTATAGGCAATGCCGTACCACTGCTTCGGAGACCACTGCACATAACAAGCCTCATAGTCGCTATCCAACACGAGCGTGCTGCCTCCTTCTTTAGTCAGCAGGGAAATTGAGAATTTGTCTGCTGAACCGTCGGTGGCGATCGCTTGGGATTCGACCACGTGCGGCTTATAAAACACCTTGTAGTGGCTGTAGTCGCGGACGACTCCAACCACATCCTGGATCTTGGCGTCTGGCAAGAAAGCTGCCCCAACCCAATGATGAATAAGGCCAGAGGTTACGGGATGTGGAACGTGGCGGCCCACCGGTGAAACCAGAATCTTTCCAGCGCGAACATCCCGGCCGCGGTCCGGTTCCTCATCCACCCAAAGAAAGTGCCCATCGGGATGAAGGCGAACCCGCATCTGGAGACTGGATGTCTGAATATACTCGTCCCACTTTTTGAGTGTTTCCTGCTTCAACTCCGAACCGGAGACATGCGGTGCGACGAGGAAGCAGGCGGATATACAAACGACGAAGAAGCGGCGGACCCTAGCCCGGTGTGATGTTCTTCCGCTGTAGTTCTTGTCCATGACCTGATTTTCCATGATCTTTTTCCGTGATCTTGGTCTGGAGAGGTACGCCGATTTTGATGCCCTTAAAATTCAAACGATTCGTGCGTCAAAGTCGAAAAAGGGGTTGCGCGTTCTGTGCGCAAAGGTGGGATACCACCGCAGCATCCTCCAAAAGGATTCACCTCGGCATTTATCACCGGGCATTCATCACCAACTCCGGGTGCGTCCCATCACAGTGGAACCCTTGTCGCGCCATTACTCTGGAGCCAGCGCACCGTAAGCGCCAAAGCGCTACGCCTCTTCTCGTCCGCCGGCGAGTTGAAAAAGGAGATGCGATGTCGTTCGGACTTTACGCGATCGGGTTTGCAATCGTGATTGGTGGACTGACCTACGCCGCTTACCTGGTACATGCGCCCACACATTGGATTATTGTGGGCGCGATCGTACTTCTGGGCATCGGGATTCTAACGGGAGTAAAAGCGACGCGCCAGAAGGACCCTCCGCAATAGCATGCCCCGCACTTTGAGCTGACTGAAAGCGACTGCTGTGAGCCCGTTCTTCCCCTTCCTATCTGCTGATTGATAACCATTTCAAGGTCGGATCATCAATCCGCATCCCCACCCTCTCCTCCAGCATCTAAACCTTGACAGTGATTCGCTCAGGTTATAGCATAGCCGGGAACGTAATCATCAAAACATTGACAGTAAAGCACTTATTGCGTACTGGAGGATCAATATGGGAAAGATTATCGGAATTGACCTCGGGACTACCAACTCCTGCGTCGCGGTGATGGAGGGTGGAGAGCCGAAGGTTATACCTAATGAAGAAGGCGGCAGGACTACGCCGTCGGTCGTCGGATTCACTAAGACCGGCGAACGGCTGGTAGGGCAGGTCGCTAAGCGGCAGGCTATTACCAATCCAGAGAACACGGTTTATTCGATCAAGCGGTTTATGGGACGCCGCTTCGACGAGGTTAGCGAAGAGTTGAAGATGGTCCCATATAAGGTTGAGCGGGACGGCGACAACGTGGTGGTCGTGGCGCAGGGGAAGAAGTACACCCCGCCTGAGATCTCCGCGATGATTTTGCAGAAATTGAAGAAGGCGGCGGAAGACTATCTGGGCGAGAAGGTCACCGAGGCGGTCATCACGGTGCCAGCCTATTTTAACGACGCGCAGCGCCAGGCTACTAAAGATGCGGGCAAGATTGCCGGGCTCGACGTAAAGCGAATCATTAACGAGCCGACCGCGGCCGCTTTGGCTTACGGGCTCGACAAGGGTAAGGACGAGACCATCGCCGTGTACGACTTCGGCGGCGGCACGTTCGATATTTCGGTGCTCGAAGTCGGTGAGGGCGTCATCGAGGTGAAGGCCACGAATGGCGACACGCACCTTGGCGGCGACAACATCGATCAACGGCTGGTGGATTGGCTGATTGATGAGTTCAAGAAAAATGAAGGTCTCGACCTGCGCGGCAAGGGCAACGAGATGGCTTTGCAGCGTCTGCGTGACGCGGCGGAGCGGGCGAAGATCGAGCTATCGACCACCATGGAGACGGAGATCAATCTGCCGTTTATCACGGCGGATGCGAGCGGTCCGAAGCACCTGGTGATCAAGCTGACTCGCGCCAAGCTCGAATCGATGGTTGAAGACATTTTGCAGCGCTCGGTTGGGCCGTCGAAGCAGTGCTTGAAAGATGCGGGCGTCGATAACAGCAAGATCAACGAAGTAGTGCTGGTCGGCGGACAGACGCGCATGCCTCGGATTCAGCAGATCGTAAAAGATCTGTTTGGCAAGGAAGGCCACAAGGGCGTTAATCCGGATGAAGTTGTGGCGATCGGTGCGGCGATTCAGGGAGGCGTGCTCGGCGGCGAGGTGAAAGACCTACTGTTGCTGGACGTGACTCCGCTGACGTTGTCGATCGAGACTTTGGGTGGGGTGGCGACTCCGATGATTCCTCGGAACACTACGATTCCGACTAAGAAGACGGAGACGTTCTCGACCGCGGCTGATAGTCAGACTTCGGTTGAGGTTCATGTGCTGCAAGGAGAGCGTCCTCTAGCGGCGCAGAACCGGACGCTGGGCAAATTCCATTTGACCGGCTTGCCGCCTGCTCCTCGAGGCATTCCGCAGATTGAAGTGACGTTCGATATTGACGCGAACGGCATCTTGAACGTGACGGCGAAAGATAACGCCACGGGCAAGGATCAGAAGATCACGATCACATCGTCCTCGGGCTTGTCGAAGGAAGAGGTCGAGCGCATGGCGAAAGAAGCCGACGCGCATTCAGCCGAAGACAAGGCGCGGCGCGAAGAGATTGACGCCAAGAATCAACTCGACTCGATGGTCTACAACATCGAGAAGATGCTGAAAGAGCATGGCGACAAGATCTCGGGCAGCGAGCGTGGAGATGTCGAGAACGCACTGGCAGACGCAAAGAAGGCCATCGAAAGCGGCAACAAGGCCGAGATGGATTCGGCGCGCGAGCGGCTGACCACGGCATCGCACAAGCTGGCGGAGCAGATGTACAAGGCTACGCAGGCTGCGCCGGGCGCGGGTCCGGGGGCTGGGCCAACGGATGGTGCGGGCGCGGCACCGGGCAGCAACGGCGCTGCCGGCGGAGAGCACAAGAAAGACGAAGGCGTGATTGACGCTGAGTACGTGGATGTGGAAGACAAAAAGTAATACAGAAGCATTAGTGCTGTGCTGCGAATGGGGACGCCCGTTGCGTCCCCATTTGCATCTTAACTAATAGCAACAAACTTTTTTAATTGGGGTTTTTATTCCTAGGGACAGAAAGAGGAAAACGAATTGAGATTTGAAGTAAATGGACAAATGTTTTTTGTGAACTTTGTCCCCGAAGAGGGACGCTGGTTTTGCTACGCTCCGACGGAAACGGGATTGCAGAAGATCCCGGTGTCGATTGATGCCTCGCCATTTGAGGCCTTCACGGTGGCGTTAGATGAGCAGGCCAAAGAAGTAGTGAACTAATCGGTTCTTATGATTCTCGTTCTATGATTCTCGGTACAGGGGTCGACATTGCGGAAGTTCCTCGTATTCGCAAAACTATCCAGCGCTTTGGAGGCCGCTTTCTTCACCGCATCTTTACCGAGGGAGAAATCAATTACTGTGAGCGCAAAGCGCGCCGTTTCGAGAGTTATGCGGCGCGCTTTGCCGCTAAAGAGGCTGGCATGAAGGCGCTAGGTACGGGATGGAGTCGAGGTGTCAGGTGGCGCGATATCGAAGTGGTCAGGCCGAAGGGTCAGCGTCCGACCATCCAGTTCCACGGCAAAGCTGCCGAGATCGCGAACAAACTCGGCGCCAGGAATATCGCACTCTCGATCACTCACACCGCAGAGCAGGCACTGGCGCACGTAATTTTGGAAAGCTAGGCAGCAGCTTCTCTAGCTTTCCTAACCCGGCATTTTCCCGCATTTAATTCCCAGTAACATCTCGAAAGTAACCTCCCGCGATATCGCATCTTCTCCTCCGCCGCGACTTACGCGAAAGTTCAGGGTTAACTCAGGACGGAACGTAACAAGACTTGTTACTGCTCTTGCGTCAAACTAGTTGGGTTCGACGAAGGGGAATGAAAATGAAGCGCTTGCGGCTCGGCTTGGTACTCTCGTTCAGTGTATTGGTTGTCATGTTTTCGGTGACGTCGCTTTCTACGACATCGTCCGCCGAAATTGGAATTGGAATCTCGGTGCGCGTCGCTCCGCCGGCATTGCCCGTGTATACGCAACCGATCTGCCCGGGTCCGGGCTATCTCTGGACTCCGGGCTACTGGGCATGGAATGAAGACGGCGGATACTACTGGGTCCCGGGCACGTGGGTAGTTGCGCCCGTCGGCATGCTGTGGACGCCCGGTTATTGGGGCTACGAACGCGGTTTCTACGGCTGGCACGCTGGATACTGGGGACCGCACATTGGTTTCTATGGAGGCGTTAACTACGGCTTCGGTTACACCGGGGTTGGATTCGCTGGCGGAGAATGGCGAGGTCGCGCTTTCTTCTACAACCGCGCAGTGCTCAACGTAAACGTGGTGAACGTGAGAAATGTTTACAGCCGCACCGTAATCGTGAATAACACGCGGGTGAGTTTTAATGGCCCGGGCGGTGTTATGGCTCGTCCGTCTCACGAAGAAGAACGGTGGAGTCATGAGCCGCACCGCATGGCGCTAGACGAGCAAATGCACCACGAACGTGAGGCTGGTCACAACCGGGAGTTTTTCGCCTCGGCGAATCACGGGCATCCAGCGATTGCTGCGACCGGGCGACCGGGAGATTTCAGAGGCGCTCGAGTGGAAAGAGCGAGCGACCGTGGCAATCATGGCTTCGACCAATCATCGAGAAATGATCGCGGCAATGATCGTCACGCGGAGATCAGGCACTCCGAAGATCGTCATATCGATGATCGTCACATGAATGATCGTCCATCCTCGCGGCCGGAGAATCACGATCATCCAAAGCATGGCGGGCGAGATCGCTAATCCCGGCGTCTGAGACAGACCTGTTTCGCACCAAAAGGCTCCCACACTCTCCATCCATCTGGAGCAGAGGGGAGCCTTTCTCCTTGTAGCTACTAACTCCCGTTTTTTCATAGTTCGGAATCTTGCTCTTAAAACTTTGCCGTGTTTGTTATGATGCTTCTGTCGTCTACGGTCCACATTGCCTAGCCAGAAGCAGCTGAAATGGTCGCAGCTCCGCGTCGGACTCACCGTCCTGGTGGCTAGCGTCACGCTAGCAGTCCTGATTTTCTTCATGAGCGGCACCGGCGGTTGGTTTACCCACAAGATCAGATTGCGCTCGTACTTCGATAATGCCGGAGGCCTTCGCGAAGGCGCGCCCGTGCGCCTGGCGGGCGTCGACATCGGCAACGTGACCAGCGTGCGGGTCGTGAACGGCCGGCAAGCAACGCCGGTTGAAGTCACCATGAAGGTCAACACCACGTACGTGTTCAGCCTGCGGAAGGACTCGGTTACCGTGATGAGCACGGCCGGAATCCTGGGCGAGACCTTCGTGGACATTGACAGCTCTACGGCGAAGGGGCCGGAGGCGGCTGATGGAGACGTTCTGCAATCGCGGGGGCAACCTGACGTGCAGGACGTTGTGCGCGCCAGCCAAGGCACGCTCCAGAACATGGACGCGTTGCTGAAGCGCGTTGATCGCATTTTGGCTTTCGTTGAAAGCGGCCAGGGATCGATTGGAAAAGTAATTTATGACCCCGCTCTCTATGACCGGCTCAATGGAGTCGTCGGAGAATTCAAGGGGCTGCTGGATGACATTCAGAGCGGAAAGGGATCGATTGGCCCGCTGCTTAGGAACGATGAAGCTTACAAGAAAGTGATTGCAGCAATCGACAAGGTCAATGCCATGGTCGACGACCTGCAGCAAGGCAAGGGCTCAGCCGGCAAACTGCTTAAAGATCCAGAGCTCTACGACAATGCAAATAAGACGATCGCAAATATTCGCCAATTGACCGACGATATTAATGCGGGCAAGGGCGCGATCGGTACGCTGGCGCGCGATCAGGAATTTGCCAACCGGCTGCAGACGACGATGAAGAACCTCACGGAACTCTCTAACCGGCTGGAGCAAGGACAAGGGACCGCCGGACTGCTATTCAAAGATCCTGCACTTTATAACAATAGTAACCAGATGCTGATCGAGACGCGGGAACTGGTGAAAGCGATTCGGGAGAATCCTAAGAAGTATCTGACATTCCACGTCAAGGTTTTCTGAAAATCAGGCGACAACGGCCGTACCAGGCATCCCAGAGTAAGAAACCAAGCTCCCCACCCGAATGCAGGTAATGGTGCCAGGTTGATTTTCACAGGGTAGATTTTGGCGATCCGCCTGTGGGAGACTAAGGGCATGGCGAAACACAAGTTCGTGCTCGGAGTCAAAAATGATCCAAGTCGCTTCGAGTCTTCCTTCCGATGCCTCTGCCTTGGAGAGCGCCATATCAGCCTTGGAAAGTGCGCTAACTGCTCTCGATAGCAAATCTGGATTATGGGAAACACTGGCGTGGCTATTTACGGGAGCCGTTGTAATTGGCGTTGCGATAGAAGTCCGCGTCATAGTTCTCGAACACAGAGATGCTTTGACCGAGTGGAGTCGGGGTATAGTTCGGCCTCCCGATAGACCGTCGCATTCTCTCTTTATATGGGGATTGGTCGGTTCAATTCTGGTCGCGCTTGGAGTAGCTGGCGAATTCGGGGTAGGGATAAAGATAGCATTGATAAATGGCGAACTGCGGACCAAGAATGCTGAGTTAAGAAGAAAGTCCGACCAACTCATTGCGCTGCTACACGTCGAAACACAAGAGGCCCAAAAAGAGGCAGGAGGGGCAAACGAACGCGCCTCCAAGAACGAAAAGGATGCTGAGACTGAACGCTTAGCTCGCGCGAAGATCGAAGCCGCTGTTGGCTGGAGATCGTTAAGTGAACAGGAAAAACGTGACATAGGAGCGGCGCTTGCCAGTTTTAGCCCGAAGGCTGGGGCGAGCATGTGGTTCAACGCTTCCTCTACTGAAGCCGAGATTGCTGGCGATATTGCAGAAGCATTGAGGTTTGGCCACATAACCACTACTGCGCCAGGGGGACTAATGGATATGCGGCAAGGTGGTAGCTGGAACGCGGAAATAAAGTCGGTTGATACTGGCGTTGTAATCCAATCCACCAAAGCGCCAGCTGCAGTCGAATTTGCAAAGGCGCTTATCAAGGAGTTGGCTAGCCGAGGATTTGATGCAAAACGGCAAACAGACCCGCCGTTCGAGGACAAACCAGCAGCAGTAATCTGGGTTAATGTGGGCCCGCGCCCGAAGGGACCACAAGGAGAGTACAAGCTCCAGGCGGAGCGGGATGCTAAGGCCAAGAAAGCGACTAGCACTGGCACTGCTCGCTGAGGACGCCAAACGGCACCACTGCCCGAATGCACCCACCGTTGCAGAAACCTCTAACCTCCGGCATAATAATGGTTTGTCTTTACTTCGCCGGACTCTTCCGGGCAAAGGATACTGAAGTCTGTGTTAATGATCCGACTGGCGCGCTTCGGCGCGCGTAAGCAACCGTATTATCGAGTGGTGGTAATTGAGAAGGAACGGGCTCGCAACGGCCGTCCCGTGGAAGTTGTGGGTACGTATAATCCGCGCACCAATCCGGCTACTTTTGACCTGAAACGCGAACGCATTGAACATTGGGTTTCGAAGGGCGCCCAGCTTTCCGATCGTGTCCGGAAGCTCGTTGATGCTCCCGCGCCGGCTGTGGCCGCATCGGTCGCTTAGTTTTCCACTCGTTAATTCAGGAGTATTAAATGATTGAGCCGAGCGCCAGTCCGCGCGCCATGATCGAGTACATCGCGAAGGCGATCGTCGAGGCCAAGGGCGAGGTTTTCATCGACGAGTATGAAGACGGAGATGAGACGGTCATCGAGCTTGAAGTGGCCGAGGCTGATCTGGGAAAAATTATTGGACGGTCGGGCCGGGTGGCCCGTGCTTTGCGTAATATTCTCAGCGCAGCAGGCGCGAAGCTGGACAAGCGCTATGCGCTTGAGATCATCGAGTAACTGATCATCGAGTCTAACGAATCATCGCGTAACGCGAACCGTAGAAGCAGCGGGCAATGATGGCGGCACCAGAAGCGACCGGCGAGTGGATTACCCTGGCAGTCGTCCTAAAGACGCAAGGTCGCCGCGGAGAGGTAGCCGTCGAGCCGCATACCGACGTTCCAGACCGCTTCCAGCAAAGGATGCAGTTATCATCACTGGGAAAGGACGACGCGCGGCGGACGGTAACGATTGAAGATTTGTGGCCGCACAAGAGTTTTCTAGTGCTGAAGTTTGTGGGCGTCGAGAGCATTACGGATGCCGAAGCGTTCATCGGCGCCGAACTTCAAGTCCCGCTATGCGATCGCGCACGGTTAGAACCGGGTTGGACATATTTGAGCGACCTGGTTGGATGTACGGTGTTCGACGGCGAGCGCACCGTCGGCGAGATTGAAGACGTGCAGTTTGGAGCAGGAGAAGCGCCCCTGCTGGTAGTTAAGAGCGGAGCAAAGTTGCCCTACGAGATTCCCTTCGCCGAGGCGTATTTGGAGAAGCTGGATCTGGAGCGGCGGCAGGTCAGGATGAAGTTGCCGGAGGGGTTGCTGGAAGTTAACGCTCCGCTGGCGAAGGAAGAAAGCGCCGTTAAGCATCGTTAGTTAAGCGTCCTTAATTGTCGGTTAAGTACGGGTTCTGCAAAGTCAGGTTTCCGCAAAATGAAGATCGACATTCTTACGATCTTTCCCGACTTCTTTCGCGGACCATTGGATTACGGCATTGTTCGCCGGGCCCGGGAAACAGGGCTGGTGGAAATCAGCATTCACGATTTGCGGGCGTTCACGAAAGACAAGCACCGCACAGTGGATGACCGCCCATTTGGCGGCGGCGAGGGGATGGTCCTTAAGCCGGAACCGATCTTTGAATGTTTGGAGTCGTTCGGCGAAGTTGCACCGCGCGAAGATCGCTTGGCCAGGTCCTCGAAAGAGGGCGCGAAGCAGTCGGTGATTTTGCTTTCCGCTCAGGGTCGCAGGCTCGATCAGAAGCTGGCGGCGCAACTATCCAGACTCGAACGAATCGTCCTGATCTGCGGACGCTACGAAGGCGTGGATGAGCGTATCAGCGAGCATCTGGCGGATCGTGAAGTTTCGATTGGCGATTATGTTTTAAGCGGTGGCGAGCTGGGTGCAGCGGTGATTGTGGATGCGGTCACGCGGCTGATTCCGGGGGCGGTCGGCAATCAGAATTCGACACGGCAAGAGTCGTTCACCGAGTCGTTTCACGAGGTACGGGAGTTGGCAGCCGATGGTCCGAATGCCACTTGTGGTTCCGGCGGATTGCTCGACTATCCGCATTACACAAGGCCCGCGGATTTTCGCGGCATGGCGGTGCCTGAAGTGTTAATAAACGGCAACCATGAGCAGATTCGCAATTGGCGTCGCAAGACGGCCTTGGCGAAGACGTTGCGCAACCGTCCTGACCTGCTGGAGCGAGTCGCGTTGACCGCGGAAGACAAGGAATTGCTGGCCGAAATTAAGCTGGCGCAGGGTATTGAGACGGGGCAATCCCCGTTTCTACGAAAGAATCGCGTTACTATTTAAAAGCTAAGAATTGGGAAGGAAGAGTTTATGCGCAATCCGATTATTGAAAAATTGCTGGCGAAATCACGCCGCACCGATCTGCCTAAGTTTGGTCCTGGCGACACTATCAAGGTGCAGGTCAAGATCCGGGAAGGCGAAAAGGAACGCCTGCAGGCGTTTGAAGGCGTGGTCATCGCGCGATCGCGCGGAGCTCAGCCGAGCTTTACCGTCCGCAAGATCAGCTTCGGCCAGGGTGTAGAGCGCATTTTCCCGCTCGATTCCAAGGTCATCGACAAGATTGACGTTGTGCGGTCGGCAAAAGTGCGGCGCGCCAAGCTTTACTACCTGCGCGGACTCAAGGGCAAAGCCGCTCGCCTGAAAGAAGTCGAACAACAATAGCTTCTCGGTTTGAATTTCAAAATGTGGGGAAAGGTGCCATCGCGAGCCTGCCCTGAGCGAAGTCGAAGGGTCCTGGGCGAGGAACGTTTACCCTTTAAGACGATCGGGAACAACCGAAATGCATTGTGCCCCATAAGGGTGGAATTCAGGCAGATAAGAGTGGATATTTTCGCCCTCCTCAAAATACTGGGCGTAATCGCTGAATATGTCTTTGTTCAGCGGATGAAGAGCCCGTGGATTGTGGAACACGTTTAGGCCTCCGCACCAAGGCTCGTCCCATTTGTCGGGTCTGACTCTGAACAAGAATTTCTTGGGAACAGCCGCGTTTGGATCAGGATCGTGCATCGTCCCGGTTAAAATCATCTGCATTCCATCGATTCCAAATCCAGCTCCAATTCCCATCCGGTTGAATTTCGAAATTGTCCCCAAAGGATTACTGACGACGGCACTAATGTGTTCGGCGTTGGGTTGCTTAAAGAATCCCGAGGGGATCGTCTTCCCCTCCCAGGTATGTTCAGTTCGCTCGGCACCGGAGACGACAAGATTGCCATCTACGTCGTATAACGCGCTGAATTTGCGTCCATACAGATATGGCATCAAGGTGCCGGACGAGAAAGACATCGAGTGCGGGATGTCGAAATTCGCCTACTTGTACCTCAATCACATTTCTACTGACCCAAACCCCTGAGTCGCCCACGTAGCAGTGATCGCACCGGGAAGTCGGCTTGTGGAAGTGGTGTTCCTACTGGGCATCGATTCTGGGCGCGGATCACGGGCAAACCGGAAGGAATTCTTAAGTTTGCGCTTATGCGGGCGAAGCCCCGCTTCCACACAGCCCCTGATTTCCACACTTGCTTCGCATTTCGACTTGGGCGAAGATGCTGATTAAGTTCTGTGCCCAAGTCCCGCGCCAAGTCGTCCAAGTCAAGAAATTCCAAGACAGAAAAAATCTCTGCCTCCGCCGCCAAGCTGCGGTTGTTGAAGCGGCTACGCTGCACGCTGAAATTTGAAAAGCTGGCGTGGGCTACGGGTGCAAGTCAAGTTGCCGGAATCGACGAGGTTGGACGCGGGTCGCTGTTTGGCCCGGTTGTAGCTGCCGCCGTAATCCTCGATCCTGCGTACCGCATTCGCGGCCTTCGCGATTCAAAACTTCTCCCCGCCGAACGTCGCGAGGAACTGGCCCTTCGTATTCGAGAACATTCCATAGCGTGGGCCATCGCTGCCGTGGATTCTGCACGCATCGATCAAATTAATATTTACCATGCTTCCCGGCTTGCCATGCTACATGCGGTACAGCAACTAGCGCCGCAGGCGGCTTATCTTCTGGTAGACGCGGTAAGAATCGATTGCGGGATTCCGCAACGCAAAATCATTCACGGTGATGCGTTATCCGCTTCAATCGCGGCCGCCTCGATTATCGCCAAAGTCGAGCGCGATCGCATGATCTCAGCATGGGACCCGATCTTTCCGGTGTATGGGCTCGCTTCCAACAAGGGATATTGCACCCCTCGCCATCTCAGAGCGCTCCGTGAGCACGGACCTTCGCCACTGCACAGGCAATCGTTTGCCCCAGTATGGAATGCGCCGATCCCGCAAGAGGTTTTGGAGTTTATGCTGGAAGAGGCGACTCCGGAAGTTGCTTCTGGTGACGAAGAAGGAATGCTCGCGTCGATTTCAGAGGGATAACAAAATCCAATATAAAAAGCGCTGTCATCCCGAGCGCAGCGAGGGACCCCTACTCGACTCCAAATGTGTGCCGGGAATAGGGGTCCCTCGCTTTGCTCGGGATGACAGCCTTAAAATGACAGCCTTTGAGCGACACGCATCACTTCGCCCGAAAAATTTCCGTCAGCAAATCGGGTTTGGATTCGTCCCGAACAAGGTGGGGGAACTTCTCTCCACCGTGATAATCAAGTTTCACCACGCGAAAGTAATCGGTATTCTCGACGATGAGTTCAATTGGTGCTGAGCTCGTCTTCGAAGAGCGGATCGCATCCCGCCAGACGTCCGCCGTAACTCTACGGCCATTGACAGCGACAATCTTCATTCCCGGTCCGATACCTGCTTTGGCAGCGACCATCCCTTCGACCACATCCTTGACCACGCCATCTTCCCCGAATAACAGGCCCAGAGAGTAATGGCCATTCAGATGTTTTCCTTCGGGATCCTGGGCGCGGTCTAATTCTGAAGGAAATTCGTCGTAGGCCAGCTTCCAGCCGCTGCCTTCAAGTCCCCCCAGCGGAGCGCTCGGCCCGTGGTTGGACAGACGCTCCATCCAGAATGCTCGCCAGTCGTAAGGTGCGATTTGGTTCAGCGCATTCACGACATCGTCAACGTTGTAGGTCTTTACCGTCGGCGGACCCCCCGGCGCGCCGTGAAAGAGTATGCAGAAGTCATCCAATGATTTCTTGCCCTTCGATTGCTGCCGGATGATTACATCCGCCCATAGCCAGTTGAGTACGTCTTCGTCGTAATAATCGAGAGGCCGCCGGTAATCCGACCAGGCGTGGGGAGCATCTTGCATCGAGGGGACGCCGTCGGCAGTATCTTGTAAATTGCGCCAGACGCGGCCTGAACGATGATCCAGTTCCGCCGCAATCTGGGCCAAAGAGTCGCGAGCCAAAGAAAGAGTACGCTCGCCGCTGCGCGCGGAGAGCACGTCTCCCAAGTACGAAGTCAACCCTTCATATACCCACAGCAAGTCAGTTTGCATCGGCTGTTCGAAGTCCGGTGTTGCAAGATCAGCCGGGCGCCGATACTTGCCGTTCCAGGAGTGTACATACTCGTGCGGCAGGAGCCCTGCCGTTTCTTTCCGTCCATCATCACTTACCATGGAGCGCTCGTCGATGCGGCTGTCGTTCGATTCGTGGTGCTCTAATCCGAAGTGGGCAACGTGATCGCTGAGAGTCAACAGGAAGTGATAATCGCGATAATGCCGCGCACCAAATAGAAGTCCGGCTTGCTTTACCAGATTCCGATAGTGCTCCCAGACTTCCGCAGGAGCATCGAGCGCTGCCGCGCTGTCGGCAACCACGTCAAGTTCCGCAGGAGGATTTTCGGTGCTAAGCGGTATCACTTTTAAATATTCTCCCGTAATCACGGGGCCGTCGACGAGCATGGTCAGCGAAACTGGCGCGAAGTGGATTTCGCTTCCTGCCTGATTGGAAATACGGAGCGAAGTTCCAAACTTCCAGCCGGCCGGCAATCGCAAGCTTGCGTTATAGGTAAGCTGGTCAGTGCCGTAACCGGCAGGATAGAGCAACAGGGCGTTCCAGTTGACGATATATAACTTCTCGGTCGCGGAGAGTCCGGCGCTGTATCCAGGCTCAAATGACGCCGGGGAAGCGTAATCCAGATTCGCTATGATTTCGTTCTGGCCTTCTGGAACTTCCACGTGAAAGGTGAAACCGTCGAGCAGATCCCGACGCCACTTCAGCGTCTTACCGCCCGCGCTAAACTTCAGACCGGTCAAATCCGTGATTGGGCCGGTGGGTCCGTGCTCGCCCGGAATCCACTTCGGGTAGTAGAGAGTGAGGGTCCCGGGCTTAGCCGGAATGTGCATCTGGGAGTGGATCATTTTGCGCGGAGCATCCGACGCATTCACCGATAGCGTGATTGTCGGTCCATCAACTGCAAAAAGTGGAACGGAAGAAAATAAAAAAAATGCGATATAGAAAAACCGTTCTATTGCTTGACGCGAGCCCAATTAAACCTCCAGCTTCGAATTGGCACAATTGCCACAGATAACGGCGCGATAATAATTGCGCCAATGTAATCTGAGCCGTTGTTAATATATCAGCCGCAAAATTTTGACTCTCGAACGCCTCCGCGACAGCATGTGCCCGCCGTTATTCACAATCGCCAGCCTGCTATCATCTCCGACGTGCCAGCACGCGGGAAATTTATTACTTTCGAAGGCCTGGATGGCAGCGGCAAGAGCACGCAAACCGAGAAATTGGCACGTTCACTGCGGGCTCGCGGCTTTTCTGTAACCGTTACTCGAGAGCCGGGAGGTACCGCAACCGGGGAAAAGATTCGTGAGGTTCTGCTGCATTCCGCCACGTCTGGGCTTGCTCCACTCGCCGAGTTGGCGTTGATGTTTGCGTCTCGCGCTCAGCACATTCAGGAGGTCATTCTGCCGGCGCTTGCTGAAGGACGAATCGTGCTGTGCGATCGCTTTACCGACTCGACTGAGGCCTATCAGGGCGGAGGCCGCAAGCTGGGGACGAAACCCGTGCTGCAGATGCACGAAATTGTCTGTGGCAATCTGCAGCCGGATCTAACTATTCTGCTCGACAACGAGGTGGCTTTCAGTGTGGATCGCGCCCGGCGGCGCAATCAAAAACGTAAAGGAAGCCGCTCAGAAAAAGTTGCGGAAAAAGATGAGAATCGCTTCGAGCAAGAGAGTCGCGCTTTTTTCGGACGAGTCCGCCACGCCTATATGGCCATCGCTCACCGCGAACCGCAGCGCGTACAGATAGTGAATGCCCGTGGCGCTCCCAATGAGACCCATGCGGTTATCATGGAAGTGGTGCAGAAGAAACTGAAGATCTAATTTCCCGTAGAGACGCGGCTTGCCGCGTCTCCACCGCGACCGCGACTCGGGAGACGGGGCAAGCCCCGTCTCTACCAAAGAACTGTTTTATGCCCTTTTCCGACTTTGCCGGCAATCCGGAAACAATCCATCGCATGCGCGAAATGCTGGCTCGGAACCGCTTTCCGCACGCCGTCATTCTCTCCGGATCGCATGGATCGGGGAAATACACCCTCGCTCTGATGCTGGCGCGGGCCATGAATTGTCTCGATCCCCCGGCCTCTGCAGACGGATTGCCCGATTTCTGCGGACATTGCTCGAATTGCGTACGCATCGCTCAAGCCCAAGACCTCAACGCTCGCTTCGCGGAGGCTGTGGAGGCGCGCGACAATCTGCGGGACACGGACAAGAAAGAAACTCGGCTTTTTGTGCAGACTCATCCGGACGTACTGATCATTCCACCCGATCCGCCGCAAATGATGATCAAGGTAGACCAGGTTCGCCATGTGATCGACACCATCTACTATCGGCCCGGTGAGGCTCGTGAGCGGGTATATATATTTACCGCTTCAGCCTTTATGAAGGAAGCGGCCAATTCGCTGCTCAAGGTTCTGGAAGAGCCGCCCGAGTTCGCCACCATTTTCCTGCTCACCGAAAACGCCGGGGAGTTGCTCCCTACAATTCGCTCCCGCTCTATGACGTTTAATCTTGGTGCTCTCTCGTTTAGCGAGATCGAGAGCCGTCTCGCTGATTTGCGTCCCGATTGGAATGTGCGCCAGCGTGCATTAGTTGCCCGCCTCAGCGAAGGCGCGATTGGACGAGCCTTATCTTTCGACCTCGACACCTATGTCGCGGGGCGCAACCACGCCCTGATTGTTCTGAAATCAGCCCTTGGCGGCAACAGCCGGAGTGCCAGCAGCGACCACAGCGAGCTTTTTAAGACGACGGAGAGTTACCGTTCCGGAGCCGAGGGCCGCGCCAAGATCGACATCCTTTTGCGCACCATCTATTTGTTGCTCGAAGACATGATGTGCCTCCATTCAGGCGCGCCCCAGCTCGTGCGCAATACGGATATAGTGGGGGAGCTCAGAAAGATGGCCGGATCCGTGGACCTGGGCTGGATACAGCGTGCCTCGGAAGGTCTGGGAGAAGTTGAACGCGGGCTGCGTCGAAACCTGCTGCGCTCGCTTTCGCTGGATGCCTTCGCGACCGCTCTCGAATCGGCTTAGCCCGAGGCTTCGCCTTTTAGGGTAAGTTTCGCTTTCGAGCACGAAGGGACTCCCGCTTTGGGAAACACTGGGCCATGCACCACGGACATTGCACAAAATATTGTCATACCCTGTCCGCTATGATACCGTTAGCGTCAGTTTCACACCTCTGGACCCACAATCAGTTTTAAGTTGTGGCATTTTCTGCCCGCTCAGCGCGCAGGTGGTGCTATTTGAAAGACACAATCGAATCGTTACCCGAGCAATCGGTCGATCACGACAGCTTTGCCAATCGGAAGCTGATCCGCCCGACGCTAAATCGCGCCGAGCATAACCACAATGGCCACAGCCATAACCTCGTTCCCTCCGAGCGCCGAGATAGGGATCGGGATAAAGATAGAGACAGGGATAGAGACCGCGACCGTTCCGCCGCGCCGACTAAAAAGACTCCACCCTCGGAACAGACGAATGCCGAAAATTTCTATTACCAGAAGCAGATGCAGACCAAGACTCCAATGGTCGTGGTGCTGCGCGACGGCGAAGAGGTGCGCGGCTATATCGAATGGTACGACAAGAACTGCATCAAACTGAACCGGACGAACGCCGCTAATTTGATGATCTACAAGCCCGCCATCAAGTACATGTTTAAGGAAAGCGAGAACGCAAAGCGGTAGAGTCAGCTATTAGTGCGATGTCACTTTCCGGCTTTCTGAAGGCTCTCCAATCTCAAATGTGCTTCGCGGAAATCGGGCGCTAGCTTTAAAGCTGCCCGGTACGCGTCGGCGGCGGGTCCGGGCTCGCCTTTATCTTCCAGAACTCGACCTTCCCAGTAATGCGCCAGCGGCGAAGACGCAATCTTCGCTGCCTGTTGAAAGTCCTGCAAAGCGGCATCGAGTTTGCCTTCATCGCGCTCAATCTTGCCACGTCCCAGGAAGCTATTCTGTTCGTTCGGATTCAGCGCGATGGCGTCGGTGAATTCTGCCGCTGCCTGATCGCGCTTTCCAAGTTGATTGAACAAGACGCCCAAATTGTTGTGGGTCTGGGCCGCTTCCCGCTTGTCCGGTCCATAATTGAGGGTCAATTGATATTCGCGCAGCGCCTGATCCAGTTCATTGCGTCGGTGTAGCAAGGTGCCGAGGTTATAGTGAGCAGTCGTGTCCCAAGGCATCAATTGGATCGCACGCTCCAGGTGCGACTCAGCCAGGTCTGGGCGCCCCATTTCCATCAGCGCCGATCCGAGATTCCCCTCGGCGATCGGATTTGCCGGGGTCACTTCGAGCGCATGTGCGAACAGGGTGAAACCGTCCCGCCAATATTTAATTTGGGTGTGAGTTGCAGCGGAGTACCCCACCAGGACGGCGAAGGCAACCGCAATCTGGGCAGCACGATTGACCGAGATTCGCGTGGCGGCTCCAGAAAGCAGCCAGACGGCAATCACGAACAAGCCCCACAGCGGAAGGTAAGCGTAGCGGTCCGCCCAAGCCTGGCGGCCGACTTGAACGATGCCAATCACCGGGGCCAACATTCCGAGAAACCAGAACCAGCCTACCAGCAGGTAGCGCTCGCGGAAGTGCCAGCGGAAGTGCCAGAAGACAGCCGTGATTATGATCAGGACGGCGGCGGCGCTGATTACTTTCCATAGAGCAAGGGCACCCTCAGGATGCGGATAAAAGACGGCTAAGTGAGAAGGCCATATCGCCTTCTCCAAATAAATTACATAAGAGTAAATTGCATTCTTCACTCGCATCGCGAAGGGTAGGGCCGCGGTCGAACCCACGGCGCCTCCGGCGCGCTGTGCGTAGAGCGTAATAACGGCGCTGGCTCCGGATAGCGCCAAGAGAGGAATCTTTTCGACGAGGAGACGGGGAAACGGGGTTTCCAGAATGCGCTGAAGCGGCCAGAAATCGAGCAACAGCAGGGCAAGGGGAAAGGTGACAGCCATTGGCTTCGCCATCAAGGCCAACGCGAAGAGCACGGCAACGGTCAAGTAACGTCCGGCTCCCGGCCTTTTCGCGTACCAACCGTAAGCGCCCAAAGCCAGAAGAAGAAAGAAAGTGCAAAGCACAGTCTTGCGCTCCGCAACCCACGCCACCGACTCAACGTTCAGCGGATGTACGGCGAACAGCGCCGCGACGAAAGTGCTGCGTCCTACAAAGCCAGTCGCCTTAGCCAGCAAAAGAAATAGCAGTACCACGTTGATGGCATGCCACAGGATGCTCTGGGCGTGATGTCCCATCGGACGCAACTGGAATAGCTGGACATCCAGCATGTGCGAGATCCAGGTTAGCGGGTGCCAATTGGCCTCTTCGGTCGAAGTGAAGGCCCAAGCCAGGCTGTGCGTCGTTAGTCCCTGCTGAACATGGAAGTTTGCAGTCACATATGCGGGATCGTCATAGACGAATCCGTTTTGCAGGGCAGGGAAGTAGACCGTTACGGTGCCTATGAATAGCGAGAGCACAATAATGGCTAGGGTGATGCGATGCTTCGACAACATTTCTTATTTTTTAGCAGGCAGTAAGGGAAGGGGATAGTCCTCAACGAGTGCCCATGGGCTAACTCAGCTTTGTTCGGAAACAGGGGAGCAGGTCACGGCCCGAAGGGATTTTTCTCTTAGCCGCTCTGGTTTCAACAGGTTCACCGCCAGCAGCCGCCAGGCAGGTTGCTGTGCAGCTCCCGTTCCGGGGTGACGTGTCACCCCTACTCCCGGTGCGAAGCACCGTCCGCTTTTGACGGCAGCGGTGGGGCAGATGGCGGCGACGGGGGCGGCAGCTGGAAAAGGTAGACTGATTCGTCATACAGGATGGCCAGCAAAGAGCCATCCGGCGACAGCGCAAGTTGGGCCAGTGATCTGTCAGAGAACGATCTGATCTTAGGCCCTTTCACCTCGAACTGGTAGGACCTTTCGTGGAACGGTGCATCGTAGATCGAAATTGTCTTTAGCTCCCCGTGTCCTCCGATATCGAGAGCCTCGACCCTGCCTGTCAGCTTGAAGAAAGGAACAACGAAGCGCTGTCCGCCAGCCGACACGATGGCCGTGCTCCCTTCAAACGGGGCAGTCCCGGTCAAAATGACTTTGCTATCGGTTTGCAGCAGCTTCCACGGTTCGCCGGAGAGGAAGAGCATGTTCTCATTCACAAACTGTACGCCCCCCCCACGGTGAGCGTTTGTCGATCGGCGTTATGGTCTTCCATTCTGTCGTGAGGCCCTTGACTTCAACGCTAGGTTCGCAATGATAGAACCAGATGGTACACGCGGTCATTGCTATCGTGTTGTCCGATATTCCCACCCCCCCGCTCTGTACCTCTCTTTCTGAACGAAGAACCTGAAGGGTATTGGTGTCGACCCAAATCCAAGATTGTGGCGAGGCTGTCTTCAAGTCGTTCGTCTCAAAGAGAACACTCTTGCCCGTGGGCGATGAGTGTGATTGCCAACCTACAAACTCGTTTGGCGGCGGAGGCAAGCTCAGTTTCTTGAGTTCTTTGGCGTCGGAAGAGTGGAGGGTCAATGTCGTCCCGGTTTGCGTTACGAATTTCCCATCATTCGCCGCCACAATCCCCGCTATTCTGGATTCACTCGGCCAAGCTTGTGTCGACGTGACTTTTCCTGTGCCCGCATCAAGAAAGATCGCGCGCAGCCGCAACGGTAGGTTGGGATCAGAACTGTCTCGGCTGGATAGCGAGCGATTGGCCCCTTCCCGAGTGACGAATGTAGCAACGATTGTGTTGTTGTCCAAGAACCACAGCGAGGTTCTCGGCTTGCCCTCTCTCTCACGTCGGCGACCGAACACCAAGCCGAGAGGCGCACTCCCGATAGCTGGGCGTAAGTCGGCGCTCCAGTTCGCCGTTATTGTTCCACGAGCAGTTTCGACAGTCGACCCACTCGGGCTACTGAGGAAATGCGCCAACAAAAAAAGTGCCGCCGATGAGATCAACAAACCCATGCTCCCAAAAGTTACCGGTAAATAACGCCCCGGCTGAAAACGAACCTGTCCAAGGACTCACGGTGTTGTCGTGAATCCACAACGCAGTACTCGGATCCACTGCGCAGTTGTAACCGCCGCCCGCGCACTCGACATGGAGTCCGTCGTCGTAACGTCCCAGTCCGCAGTCGCTCCAATCAGTGCAAGTGAATGCGAAATTGCAGTGCCCGCCGCTCAAGTTACAAGTCGTTGGGTCTAGCGAATAAGGGGACGTAAAATCGTTCGCCGCGTTTCCGCTGAGCCTGTTGTACTGGCCATTTGCCTGTGCGAGGTAGTTCGGGTTGCTCGGGTTGCCGTTCGCATCGCAGTTGAAATTCAGAGCGACACAGCTCTGATAAACCGCTGCTCCCTGTTGTATCGGGCTGTTAAGCCCAGCTTGCACTTGGAAACCCTGAATCGCGGCCTGAATGAACGCGTCTCCAGGATTCAGAAAGGCGTCGAAGGAGGCATCGGATACATAGACCCTGGCGTCAAAATTCTCCCAATGAGGACTGTTTGGGCCCAGTCCCAAGGGATCGACGAGGTCCAAGGGGTTGTTTGACGCGTAGGAGTATCGGTGCCCGCGCTCCTTGCAAGAAACGCAAGGAGCGCGACACAGCTTTAGAGTTGGCTCATCTTAGCCAAAAATTCGCTGTTAGAAGCAGCTTTGGCCAGTCGCTCAATCAGCAATTCCATTGCTTCAACCGGTGACAGCGGATTCAGCACTTTCCTCAGAACCCAGATGCGCTGCAAGTCTTCCTTCGGAATCAACAATTCTTCCTTACGCGTGCCCGAGCGCTGGATATCGATCGCCGGGAATGTACGTTTGTCCACCAGCTTGCGGTCGAGGATGATTTCGGAGTTGCCGGTACCTTTGAATTCTTCGAAGATGACGTCGTCCATGCGCGAACCGGTGTCGATTAGCGCGGTGGCTATGATGGTTAGCGAACCGCCTTCTTCAATGTTGCGGGCTGATCCAAAGAAGCGCTTTGGACGCTGCAATGCATTCGAATCGACGCCGCCTGAAAGAACCTTGCCCGAGGGCGGAACGATGGTGTTGTACGCTCGCGCTAAACGCGTGATGGAATCAAGCAAGATAACCACGTCGCGTTTGTGCTCGACCAATCTCTTTGCCTTTTCGATCACCATTTCCGCAACCTGCACGTGACGGGCGGCGGGCTCGTCGAAGGTCGAGGATATGACCTCGCCCTTAACCGAGCGCTGCATGTCAGTGACTTCTTCGGGGCGCTCGTCGATCAGCAGAACCATCAATACAACTTCCGGGTGATTGGTTGTGATGGAGTTGGCTACGTTCTGCAGCAGCATGGTTTTGCCGGCGCGCGGCGGAGATACGATCAGGCCTCGCTGGCCTTTGCCTAGCGGCGTCAGCAGGTCCATGACGCGCGCGCTGATGTTCTCGCGGACGGTTTCGAGCTTCAGCCGCTCCTGCGGATACAGCGGCGTCAGGTTGTCAAACAGAATCTTATTGCGGGCCTCGTCCGGTGACTCGAAATTGACGGCCTCAATCTTTACCAGCGCGAAGTATTTCTCGCCCTCATGCGGTGGACGCACCTGGCCGCTGATGGTGTCGCCGGTTTTTAAATCAAATTTGCGGATTTGCGACGGCGACACGTAAATGTCGTCTGGACCGGGCAGGTAGTTGTAATCGGGCGAGCGCAAAAAACCGTAGCCGTCGGGCAGAATTTCCAGCACGCCTTCGGCGAAGATGTGGCCTTCTTTTTCGCTCTGCGCCTGCAGAATTTTAAAGATGAGGTCCTGTTTGCGGAGTCCGCTTGCACCGGGCAATTCCAGTGATCGGGCGATCTTGGTCAGCTCGGTTATGTTTTTTTCTTTCAGTTCAGCAATGGTCATATTGACTTTACCTGCGTGGATTTTCTTTTTCGGGAGGGATTGTCTTTTTCTCTCGCGGGGGATGGATTGCTTTGCCGCCGTGCGGGCACACGGCGGAGCCGCTTAAGCAGCTCGCCGTTGTGCTTCGGCAAAGTTCTCGGGTTCGCTCAGGATGTCATGACGTTCCGCTACAGCGATCTTGTCAAGCACCTGATTCATGGTTTCCTGAATGCGGGTGTTGGGCTTATGAAATTTGCGGGTTGCTTTTGACGCAAGCTGGCACAGCATGTACCGGTTCCGCAAGGTATGAAGAGCGTCAAATACACGATCAGAACGCATTTTGGGTGAGTCTCCTTAAAAGGAATAATTTAGGCTTTCGATCCCGCCCCCGCCCCACGGGGTAATCCTCTACGGTCAACAGTCGAAATTCGGGCCAGATTCAAAAAGGGATTTGCCAGAATTACTCAAATAGATGCCACGCCCAACCCGAAAGTTGCTTAATTCTTAAGGGGTTGCTACAACGCGGGCGGAGGTTCAAAAGGACGGTAGAAAGCAGCTTCGCATGTCCAGGAGAACGCCTAAGTATAACAAACCGCTAGGTGAGGTCAAGTGGATTTTACGGCCCGCTCCCCTGTTCTGAAGTTTACTTTTTCGATACCTTCCACAAACGGGCAAAATATTGACAACGGCGTCCCAGGATCGAAGGGATTTGAGCGGCGCAGCGTTTCACCCTGCGAAATCGGCCGATCCTGAAAGTCGGCTCACCCGCCGAGGTCAGCCTATTTCAGCGCGTTCAGCCGCGCCGACAGCCGCGACTTGTAACGCGAAGCCGTATTTTCGTGCAAAACACCCTTCTGGATGGCCTTATCCAGCGCGGACACGGTCTCGCGATAGGTGTGTCCAGCGGCGGCCTTGTCGCCCTTTTCCAAGCTCTCTCGGAGGGTTCGGAGAGCGGTGCGCAATGTAGACGAGTTGGCCCGGTTGCGGGCGGTTCGCTTTGTAGTCTGACGGGCGCGCTTCAGCGCCGAAAAATGATTTGCCATTTGGCTTGATTACCTTCGTTGTCCTGGATCAGCCAGGAAGATGTTCCGGTGGGAACCGAACCTGTATTCTACGGGAGCAAGTCACGCCGGGTCAAATGGATATGAGTTCGTTATGACTGCGCTCGAACGGCTGAAAATTCTGATCAACTCCTCCACGCCCATCGTGGTAATGGAGACGGTTGAGGAAATGCGCGCACTGTCGCTGGTTCGCGAAGCCTGTTCCGGGCTAAATCTGGCGATCTTCGAATGGACGATCGCCGATGGCCTAGTCCGGTCGGGAAGCGGTGTGGGGCCCGCTCTTAGGCCTGGCTTAGCCGGATCAGACCTCCGCCTTCGTCCAGACGGATCCGATAGTTCTGCCAGCCCGAAAACCGCCATGTATAACACAACCGACCCGGTGCAGGCACTCGCGAACCTGGAGACCATGACGATCGAGGCCGTCTTTGTGCTGAAGGATTTCCACCGCCACATGGATAATCCAGTGATAGTTCGCCGCCTGCGAGACGTCGGGCAAAAATTCTCAGCCAATCGCAGAACTCTTATCCTGACCGCGCCAGCCATCGAGATGCCGCCCGAATTGGCGAGCCTGGTGGAATTCCTCGACATGCCGCTGCCCGATCAGGACCGCCTGCGTGAAATAATCCGCGAAACTTACACGCGCATGGCGAGCACTCACACCTTGAAGCTGGAACTAGATTCGCACGGCGTGGACACGATGGCCGGCAATCTCCGCGGGCTGACCGAGGAGGCGGCCGAGCGGGCCATTTCGCAGGCCATAGTTGGACGCCTCGCGCTTTCGCCCGACTGCATCACCGACGTCCTCGACGCCAAAAAAGCGTTGCTCAAACGTTCCGAGATGTTGGAATTCGTGGACACGACCGACGATATGTCGAGTGTCGGCGGCCTCGACAATCTGAAACGTTGGCTGGCACAGCGGCGCGGCGCGTGGGACGACGGCGCCCGCCAGTTCGGCCTCGATCCTCCCAAGGGCGTCATCATTCTCGGGGTGCAGGGCTGCGGCAAGAGTCTCTGTGCCCGGGCTGTAGCCGGAGAATGGAAGTTACCGCTGGTGAAGTTTGATACGGCCGCAGTCTATGACAAATTCATCGGCGAGACCGAGAAGCGCATTCAGAAGGTGTTCCGAGTAGCCGAAGGCCTCGCGCCATGTGTTCTGTGGGTCGACGAGTTGGAGAAAGTTTTCGCCGGAAGCGGTCCCGATTCAGCCTCCGCCGATGCGGGCGTCTCGTCGCGCCTGCTGGCATCGTTTCTTTCCTGGATGCAGGAACGCAAGCCCGCCGTCTTTGTAGCTGCCACGTGCAACAACGTAACTGTGCTGCCTCCGGAATTAATTCGCAAGGGCCGCTTCGATGAGCTTTTCTTTGTTGACCTGCCCAGTGTGGAAGAACGGAAGCAAGTATTTGCCATTCAATTGGCGAAGCGCAAACGCAATCCTTCGGACTTTGATCTTGATCGGATAGCAGCCGCTGCTAAAGGCTTCTCTGGCGCGGAGATTGAATCGGCTGTGCAAACTGCGCTCTACGCCGCGTTTGCCCGTAAGCAGGAATTGAACAACCATGAATTGAACAACGAAGACCTGCTGACCGCGCTGTCGTCAACCGTGCCACTGTCGGTTACCCGGGCTGAGGAAATTGCTGAGCTGCAGGCTTGGGCCAACGATCGAGCGGTATGGGCGAGTTTGCCGCAAGCGAAGGGCGAAAACGCGTAGATTGACGGTTCCAATATGTTCCCCACAACTATTTGGGCGAGTTATGAGCGCAGGCATTTTCAGCCTTGATCCTTGATCTCGCCCTCGCTCTGCGCGACCCTTGCCTTCACAATTTTCTTGATGAGTGCAGTTGGCACTGGTTTATCCAAAGGAAATTGAATAGTGCCTTTAGGCGTAGAGAAATCCTTGAGTTCGTTCTTGAACTTTTCGATAACCGAGGCAGTAGGAAACAAACTGCAGTGCTGTGAAAATGCGGCGAACCACACCAAAACCTTCTTGCGCTTGAACGCAGGAATTCCATAGCTGATCGTCTCGGTGGCCTCGTCCGGGACAGCGGACCGAATTGCGGCGCGAATCTTGCTGAAGTGGCTGCGTGCAGGTTCCGGGACACTAGCGAGATAGTCATCAACGCTCTTGGGAGCAACCTTTGGCTTCGCCGTGGAACGTCGATTCTTGGTCTTCACTCTTTTCATGCGGGGATGCTACAAGCCTTCTATTTTAATGCCATCCAATCTTTATTATTCTCGCAGTGTCGTTCGGTTGCGAGGCGCCGCGAACTGCTGGGCAGAGAACGGACGCCGGTAGTTAGTGTTATGCCGATTTTTCACCAACGCACCGATAGGCTCAGGATAGCCTGGCGAGCCGCCCAGTATTGTTCCCAAGGGACTATAATCGCGCGCGGAGGAAACCAATGAGAAAAGCTCTATGGGCCACTCTGTTTGTTGTGACGCTGTTGACCGCGCTCCCTACCTATGCGCAGAATCCGAATTATGATGTCGGGACGGTTTGGCGTGTCGTCTACTACAAGATTAAGCCGGGTCAGGGTGAAGCGTTCTGGAAGGATTTTCGCGAGAACCTTAAGCCTTCGTACGAAGCGCTGAAGAAGGAAAGCATCATCAACGACTACAAAGTCTGGAATAACGTGACGACCGACAGCCCGCAGGACTGGGATGTTGCGCTCGGGCTGATGTTTCCGAATTGGGCAGCAATCGATCAGGCTGACGCCAGAGCGGCCACCATCATCGCCAAGCATTACGGATCCCGAGAGGCCATGATCGAAGCGGGGAAGAAGCGCAACGACCTACGCGAAGTGGTAGCGAGTAAGTTGGCGCGTGAAGTGACGCCGAAATAGTTGGATCACGTGTACAACAGGACCGGGTCGGTCCCCGAATGCTTCTTTCCGAGAGGTATTTGGGAACTCCCGGATGATGGGTTATTCGGAAGTCAACCTTGACAACAGAAATTTCACTAATTGAGAATTGCGACCCATAGTTAGTGAAATGGCGATTTTTCACCAATGACCTGCGGCAAACCGAACTATTCGACGGATGCCTAAGCTCAAGAGATACCACCACAACGTCCCGAGGATTGCGAGGATACCAAGGTTGAGTGAAAGACTGACGCCTTGGTACCCCAGCACCATAAACAAAATCGAAAACGGAAAATCGATAAAGATTATGTATTCAGCATCATGAGTCAGCCAGACTTCCAAACATGCTCCGAGATGAAGTAGCGGCAGCAGATAAAGCAAAAGCGTTCTCCACGTTATTTGTTCCCATAACGGTGGACTGGGGCTGGCTTTAACATCTTTTGCCGCACCGATTGGGTTCTCGCTTGTTGTTCCTATGGAAGCTGGTATAAGTGAAAACACGGTCTCCACGAGGATAAGAAAGGCGATAATTCCCCCGAGGCCCAAGAAGCCGAACATCTTGAGCCGCACTACTTCCAAAGTGAACGTGGCGAGATTCGCACTAACGCAGAAGATTTTCAGGTTTTTTACGCTATACCCATTGCGTTGTCGCAGCAGATTGAACATCGCGACAAAAATCCACAGCAGCGGCGTGTCCAGCACCGCCTGAGGCGGATGTCGAATCTCGGTCGCCACAATCCCTACAATGCTAGCGGCAAACAAAAGCCACGCACAGCGTAGTCAACATATTTCATCGGGAATTTCATTCGTGACTCTGGAGACGGTGTGGATTCTAACAGCTAGGTGCCTCTTTAACTCTTTAGTTGATGTAACCAGGCGATTACACTAATTGAGAAGGCGTTCTTTCGCTTGGGTCTAAGTCGAGAGCCCGTCTAGCGAGTGTAGCCGCCGGGTTTACCTGCCGAGCTTTCCAGCAACGTTCGCCTCACTTACGACGCACGGTGGTGGACGAGCGATTGTCGATCGCGGCGGTTCTGCTCCGTGCAGGACTGGATTGAATTCTTAATCCTGCATTGATCGTCGCTGTCGATGGCAACAAACCGGAAAGGCTGCAGGGTCGCGGAGATTGGGATCAGCATTTCTGCTGTGCCCTGAACTGAGCCTACGTCCGTCATGAACATCAATCTGGCGACGGAGCCTTGTTGCAGAAGTTCGGACAACGAGAGCAGACCACCAGTAACCGAAATGACTTGCAGTTTGCCGCGTACCCGGTTGCCACTTGGGACGCGCAGCACAACCGCGGCCGGGTTCACCAACTTTTGCCGTGGCGGCCGCTGCCCAGCTTTCGATTGCAGTGGAAGTGTCATCTCAATCCCCAGTATGTTCCGATGCGTGAGAAGGTGCGACGTTACCGAGGTCCTTGTACGACGTGTGGTGCCGGACGATGCCGGGGTTGTAGTTAGAGACATCTTCCCGATTGCACTCATAAACTGGGTTGTAACTTACCGATTTCACCAGGCAGGACCTGATCGCTTCGGTTTATTATGGGTGTTTCCATGGCGTTTCCCATCAAAGTTTGCGTTGTCTGCTCGGAGGAGTTTGAGCTAAAGCCCGACAAGCCGGGTTTCGCCAATCGCTGCCCGGAATGCAGCGCCCCAGAAGTTGACCAACCCCCCTCGAAGGGACCTATGGATGCCGATCAGCGCAAGACGGAGAAAGAGGCCAACGAGGCCCGCCGGCAAGCCATGCGCAACCTTCTATACCGCAAAGATAGCTAATGAAGAATTGGCATTAGGGGTCGCTCGCGAGCTGTCGTTCCGCGCAAAAATCTGCCGCGCAAAAATCTGCCGCGCAAAAATCTGCCACGCAAAAATTGCCTGAGGCGCTAAAGCGCGATACGTACTGAATAGCTATGGCACGACTGAACTCGTGCCCTTCCCGCGCCGAGGTATGCTTCTTACTTTTTGTAGAGCTCAGGATATTGTTGTCGCAGATGCTCAACCTTGGGCGCGTCGTTGATGGCGATGTATGGATTGTCGGGATGAAGCGTTGCGTAATTTTGATGGTAGGACTCCGCGGGAAAGAACGCTTTTAACGGCATCACCTGCGTCACAATCCGACGAGGGAACGACTTTGCTTGGTCGAGTTGGGCGATGTAGGCCTCCGCCATGTGCTTTTGCTCATCATTGGCGTAGAAAATCGCCGACCTGTACTGCGTGCCGCTGTCGGGCCCCTGGCGATTCAGTTGTGTCGGATCGTGCACCGAGAAAAATACTTTGAGAAGCTGTCCGTAGGTGACCTGCGAAGGGTCAAAGGTTACCTGGACGGTCTGCGTGCCCTGTCTGGCCGGTGCTCACCACTTCGTACTCGGCCGTGGAAGAGGCACCTCCCGAATATCCCGAAGTGGCAGCCGTAACTCCATGCACGTGCTGGAAAACCGCCTGGATTCCCCAGAAACATCCACCGGCGAAAACCGCAATTTCTTTCCCTGATTTCGCGGCCAGAGACACATCTGCACCAGGATTAGGGAGAACGCTGTTCCCCTCGGCGGCGACAGCACGGTTCGCTGCGAACGCCGCCCCCAGTACGAGGATAGCGATCAGGACGATTGTCACTCTGCTCCACTTAAAATCTTCGAATGTAGAGTTCATAGGTACACCTCTCATTGAATGTGGATTCGTTCGCGCCCCAAAAGTTACACGGGCGATTCACAGCCATTGCGATCTTTCGGAAGAGAGAATCCGCCTGGGCGTCTTACCATCGGCGAGCAACTGAGCAAATTGAAGCGAATTCGCAAGGCAGCAGGGCGGTGCAGCCGCATGTCTACGCTTTGTAGATGACTCCCATCCCCCCGCCTCCGAGTTTTTCGATGATGCGGTAGTGCGAGATGGTCTGGTTGAGCATTCGATACTGCCTCCGCTGCGGGCCGCTTCATCTCACGAACGCGAAAGCGGCCTCGTCAACGGATTGCAGTTGATAAACATACCAGAGCGTTAGGCGGTCACTGCCTGTTTCGCTCCCTTTCCTCGTGGTCTTCGCCTTCCCATCTACCACTCCAGCGGTCATTGTCGCCGCCCCAGTCTCCACGGCCCCAGCCGCGGAACTGCGACCCGTCAATCACACTGCCATCGCGATATTCAAACATGCGTTCGTGCCCCTCCGGACCGCGGGCAAAAATGCGAAGCACTTTGGCATGGCCTTCATCAGGATCCACCCCGAAGGTATTGAAGTCTAACCGGAACTGCATATCCCTGCGTGCCATCTCCTTTAGCTGGTTCGTGACGTCCACATGGTGCCGTTCGTTTCCGTACTGCGCACTCAGAATCCGGAACTCTCCACCCTCGCGATCTTCGTGGCGTTCACCTCCGCCATTCCAATTGCCGCTCCAGTTTCCGCTGCCCCATTCTCCGCTGCTCCAGCCGCGGAACATCGCGCCGTCAATTAAACTATTGTCCCGATACTCAAACATTCGTTCTTGTCCATTGTCACCGCGCGCAAAAATACGGAGCGATTTTGTATGCCCTTCATCTGGATCCACGCCAAAGGTACGGAAGTTCAACCGGAACACCCTGTCTTGACGCGCCATCTGCTTTAACTGATTCGTAACGTCCACATGGCGACGGTCACTTCCGTATTGCGCGGTTAGAATCATGTAGTCGCCAGCGTCACTCTCTCTGCCGTTCCAGCCACCGTTCCAGCTCTCGTCACCCCAGTCGCCGCGTCCCCAACTGCGGAACTGAGATCCGTCAAACACGGCGCCATCGGGGAAATCAAAGAACCGTTCCCGTCCATTCGGTCCGCGCGCAAAAACCCGCAGCATCTTCGCGTGCCCGCGATCGGGATCCGCGCCCATGGATTCATCGTTGACGCGAAACTGCCGGTCGCGGCGAGCCAGGTCTCGCAATCGGTTGGTAACGTCAACATGGTTGTGCTCGTTGCCGTACTCGGCGTTGAGAATCAGATATTCCCCTCTGTCCTGGGCGGCTAAAGCCCCCGCCAGAAACGACAGAGCCATGATCAAGAAAATCGCAAATCTTGTCTTTGACATTAATGTTCCTCCAATCAGTGACGTAAGCGGGCGCACTTGCATACGAGCCACATCTTACTAAGAAACGGGTTTTTACGGACAAATCCGCCTCAGTCCAGTCCTTGGATGCTGGCTGAGCACCTGGTGGAAAAAGCGCTGAACTCCCGGTTACTTCCGCGCCATTGACTCCCGCGCCGGACCGCGCTAGGCTGGTCTCAAATGGTTGTTAACCGCCCCGTGACTGGGGTGCGCAATTCGCTTTTTTTCACTTCCCCATCCAGCTATTTGCGTGCAAAAATCGGCGGCACGATATGGCCGCTCGGCGGCAAACCCCTTCCCTATAGCCCACATCGAAATGTTAGCCCGAACTGGCTGCCGGAGGCGGCACAACATTCCAATCCCCAAAAAGCATGAAAAAAAATATTGAACTCAGCCCAAACATTGAAACCTTGTTCGGCACCCGCGATGAAAATCTCCATGTGCTTGAAGATGGCCTGAATATCAACATTGATCTTCGCTCTGACCGCATTGAACTGGAGGGCGCGCCCCGCGACGTAGCTCGGGCTGAGCAGTTGTTCGCTGACTATGAGCATCTGCGGAAGTCTGGCCACCAGTTTGTCAACGGCGACTTGAGCAGCATGTTGCGAGTTGTCGTCGGCGATCCGAATGCAACGCTGCGCGGCCTCGCCGAGGCCGGACGCCAGCGCTCTTTCGGGCGCCGCACTGTGCAGCCAAAAAGTCCCAACCAGCGCCGCTATCTCGAAGCCATCGAGAATCACGACATGGTGTTTGGCGTCGGGCCTGCCGGCACCGGCAAAACGTATCTTGCCGTAGCCATGGCGATCTCCGCGCTACTGAACAAGCAGGTCAATCGCATCATTCTTGCCCGGCCCGCAGTGGAGGCAGGCGAACGCCTCGGTTTTCTGCCGGGAACGTTGCAGGAGAAGATCGATCCTTACCTGCGGCCTTTGTATGACGCGCTCTTTGACATGCTCGATCCCGAGCGCGTCGAACGCTATCTGGAAAAAAACATCATCGAGATTGCGCCCATCGCTTTCATGCGAGGCCGCACGCTCAACGATTCGTTCGTTATCCTGGACGAGGCGCAAAATACAACCTCAGAACAGATGAAGATGTTTGTTACGCGTCTCGGATTTAATTCCAAGGCCGTCATCACAGGCGATGTGACGCAAATCGATTTGCCTAATGCTCGCCGCAGCGGACTGATTGAAGCAGTCGATATTTTGCAGGGCGTGAACGGATTAGCCTTCGTGCATTTCGACGAGAGCGACGTGGTGCGTCATCACCTGGTGCAAAGAATTATTCGCGCTTATGACGAGCATAAGAGCCGGTTAGCGGAGCAGCAACTGTCATTGCTTGAGCCAAAGCCCGTGGCGCCGCGACCTGCCGTGTTGCCCGCGCCTGAAGAGCCGCATATGCCTAATTAGGGACGACGCGCGGTGCGCTGTTAGTCATACTTATTTGCGTCGTCCTCCTTAACGATGTCAGTGGAAGACGATTGGTCCTCTTTCAAAAACGTGTGGCTGACCTTAGCGAGTTAGCGCTTGATCGCTTTCTCACTCGCTGCCGCCGCGCTGCGGGGCTGAAAGGCGCGGTCAACGTGCTCATTACATCAAGCGCCCAATTGAAATCTCTGAATCGCCGTTTCATGGGCCACGATAAGGCTACGGACGTGCTTTCATTCTCAGCCGGCCCCGACGGCCCCAAAAACCTTGCTGGCGAAATCGCCATCTCGGCCGAGATAGCGTCACAAAACGCTCGCAGTCTCGGACACTCGGCTGCCGAGGAGATCAAGCTTCTTGTGTTGCATGGAGTTCTTCACCTTCGCGGTTACGATCACGAGTGCGACAATGGAAAAATGGCAAGGCGCGAACAGCAACTACGCGCGAAGCTAGGGCTTCCCTCGGGTTTGATCGAACGGTCAACCATGCCAACTAGCTCGAATTCGCGATCCTCTGCCGATTTGCTCGCACGGAGAGATCGGCATCCGGGCAGGGGGCGCGAAAAATGATTGGCGCCGCTATAGCTTTAACGCTGCTCTTCGGGCTCCTGACGCTCGTCTCCTACGTTGACCGCCTCTATCAGGAAATCGGCAAATTCCTGTCGCGCGATTTCCAGGACAACATCGATTCCTTCGAAAAGCTTGTTGAGCCCCGCCTTGGGGTGACGCGCAGCCGCGCCTCGCTCTCCATGGCGATACTGACGCAACTCGTGACTGCCGCCATCGCCATGATCGTTGGCTTCACCGTATTTCGTGATCGTGCGTGGAGCATCTACGAAGTGCTTGAGGCCACGCTCAGCCTGGTCCTGATCATTATTATTTTCAATCGACTGTTGCCATTCGTCTTTTTTTCTCGAACCACCGGACGCTGGCTGGAACGGTGGATCGTGCCGTTGCGTATCCTCATCTACCTGGTTCTGCCGGTCACGCTGGTACTCGGGTTCTGCCAGTCGGTCGCTGCGCTTACTCGTGAACATGCCGACGCGCAGCCCGAAACTTCCGCCGAAGCAGTTGACGCGCTCATTGAAGCGGGACAAGAGGAAGGCATCATTCAGGAAGGTGATCGCGACCTGATCCAATCGGTGGTTGAGTTCAGCGGCAAAACGGTGCGCGAGGCGATGAAGCCGCGTCCTGAAATAGTTGCAGTCCCCTCTGAATATACGGTCGAGCAGATTGTCGAATTACTTCGTGTCAAGCCGTTCTCGCGCATCCCGGTCTATGAAGGCTCGATTCACAACATCAAAGGCATTCTTCATACGCAGGATGTTCTGCAGGTTCCCGATTCCGAGGCGCGTACAAGGACAGTCGCGAGCCTGATGCGCAAAGATGTTTACTTCGTTCCAGAAAGCAAGCTGGTAAGTGATCTGCTGCGGGAAATGCAGCGCAGCAACATACGCATGGCGATTGTGGTGGACGAGTACGGGGGCGTCGCCGGACTTGTAACCATCGAGGACTTGGTCGAGGAGATCGTGGGCGAGATCGGCGATGAGCACGAAAAAGCAGAGGTCGTGCAGGAAAACGAACACTCATACATTGTCCCCGGCAACATGGATGTTGATCGCCTCGACGAGCTCTTCGGTATGCGTCCCGAAGGGCACGAATCATCGACCATAGCGGGACTGGTCAGCGAACTCGCGGGACGCATTCCGAAAAAAGGTGAGGTCATTGAAGATGATGGTCTGAAGTTTGAAGTTCTCGACTCCACCGACCGGCGCGTGGAGCGCGTCAGAATCACGACCGCTGAGCCGAGGCAGTTGAAGCTGATTTGAGAACAGAGACACCGTAGAAGCTAATGAGACACGGTGAGCGCGGCGGGGCCGGCATGCCGATCCTGCGGTGCCGCCTATAAGATGGATTATTACCGAATTCCTCCATGTCATTCCACTCCGGATTTGTTTGCATTCTCGGCCGCCCCAATGCGGGTAAGAGCACGCTGCTGAATGCACTGGTCGGCGAAAAGCTCGCCATCATCTCCCCTAAGCCCCAAACCACGCGCAACCGCATTCTCGGGATCATCAATGTTCCAAAACAGAAGGCTCGCGAAGCCGGGCAGATCGTGCTCATCGATACGCCGGGAGTGCACCAATCCGGCTCGTCGCTCGGACGCAAGATGATGTCCGAAGTGCGCGAGGCGCTCGAAGGTTGCGAATTGATCCTGCTCATCGTTGACGCAAAGAAGAAGTGGGACCGCGACGATGCGTTCGTACTTGATTTGGCGAAAAAGGCTGGCACGCCAGTATTTTTGTTGCTTAATAAAATTGACCTCCTTGCCGACAAAAGCAAGCTCTTACCGTTGATCGCGCAATTTCAAAGGCTGCACGATTTCAAGGAGATCGTTCCTATCTCGGCACTAAAAAAGAAAGGCCTCGATGAATTGCTCGCGTGCGTTCTGAAGGCTCTACCTAAGGGCCCACGTTGTTTTCCTGAAGATCAAGTAACCGATCAGCCGGTGCGATTCATGGCAGCGGAGTTAATCCGAGAGCATGTGCTCATGCACACGCACGAAGAGGTGCCGCACGCCGTCTCTGTATTAATTGAGCAATTTGAAGAGAGTCCAAGATTGACTCGAATTGCGGCTGCGATCTTTTGCGAGCGAGTCGGGCAAAAAGCCATCTTGCTGGGCAAGGGCGGCCAGATGCTTAAGAAAATCGGGACTGCAGCCCGGCTGGACATCGAGAAAATGGTTGGTACGAAAGTATTTCTTGAACTCTTCGTCAAGATCAAGGCTGGCTGGCGGGATTCGCGAAGCTTTGTTGAAGATCTTGATTGGCGGCGTCAATTGCAACAAATTGGGGGACTGCCGGACGAAGATTGAGCTGCCTACTACTCGCCTTTGTATTGTTAAGTGTTGCTAATTCCTGGGGAATCTGTCGGAAGTGACGCTAGGTCGCGTTCTAGCCGAATATATTTGCATCCCTGAGATCAAGCCCCTAGAATCTGACAGCCTCTTCTTGCATCCTAATAAAGGGGCAACCAAAGGCCTAGACCTAAAACAATGGCAGATTCTTCACCTACAGAAGAACCGCGAACGTCATTCGTCTTCGACGCGGAAAAACTGACCGCGAAACTCAGCGTCACTTTTTTGGCCGACCGAAATGCTGTTGATTCTGTGGTTCGCAGTGTGATGAACGTCGTCCGGGAAATGAAATGCGTTCCGGGAAATGAAGACGATATTGAACTGGCGCTGACCGAAGCTTTGGCCAATGCGGTGGTGCATGGGGCGAAAAGCGATCCCTCAAAACTTATCGAGTGCGATGTCGCGTGTGACGAGCAGCAAGGCATTCTGATCGTGGTGCGCGATCCCGGCGAGGGCTTTGATCCCGCGAAGATTGCCAATCCCTGCGAGGGAGAAAATCTTTATTCAAACCACGGACGCGGCATCTATTTGATTAACCAGTTGATGGACGAAGTCCAGTTTCACAACAACGGAACTGAGATCAGGATGCTAAAAAAATAAATAGAAGTGCGTCATTCTTTTGCCGCAATTCCCAAACTTTTCATCTTGCGATACAGGTGGCTTCGCTCCAGCCCTAGAACCTCCGCTGTGCGGCTGACGTTGCCATGATTTTCGTCCAGCTTCTTGAGAATGTAATCGCGTTCATAGGCTGCACGAGCCTGATGCAAAGTGGAACCATCTCCGCCCCCCACTCGGCGGCTGCCATCGCGGTGTACCAGTGGGGGAAGGTGTTTGCGCTCGAAACGAGAAGTGGTTGGATTCATGATCACAATGCGCTCGATTACGTTGCGCAGTTCGCGGATGTTTCCCGGCCACGAATAGCGCATCAGCACGTCAATGGCATCGTCCGTAATGTCTCGAGGACGCCGGCCATAGGCCGATGCAAATTCCTTTAGAAAATACCGCGCAAATAATGGAATATCTTCCTTACGTTCGCGGAGGGGCGGCACCACAAAGGGAACCACATTGAGCCGGTAGAAAAGGTCTTCGCGAAAATTTCCCTTGGCGATTTCTTCCTCCAGATCTTTGTTTGTGGAAGCTATCACCCGTACGTCCACCGTTACGGGGTCATCGCTCCCCACCGGAATGAAGCGTTGCTGTTCCAACGTGCGCAAAACCTTGGATTGGGTCTTCAGGCTCATGTCGCCGACCTCATCCAGAAACAAAGTTCCGCGATCCGCTTTCAGAAACTTGCCTTCCTTGTCGGCGGCCGCCCCTGGAAATGACGACTTGCGATGCCCGAATAATTCGCTGTCGATCAGGTCTTCAGGGATGGCCGCGCAATTCATCTCTACAAACATTTCATCTTTGCGCGGGCTCTGCATGTGGATGGCATGCGCCACAAGCTCTTTGCCGGTGCCCGATTCGCCATAAATGAGAACCCGCCCATTGGTCGGCGCCATAAGCGCGATCTGCTGGCGCAAAGCCTTCATCGGAACGCTATCGCCTACGATCACGCTTTTTGTTTGTAATTGCTTTCGTAAGTCAAGATTCTCATGGCGCAATCTCCGCGCCTCGACTGCGTTCTTGACCAGGATGAGAGTCTTCTCCAGCGAGAGGGGCTTCTCTGCAAAGTCATAGGCGCCGAGTTTGGTAGCACGCACGGCTGTCTCGATCGTCCCGTGCCCGGAAATCATGATGACCTCGGGCGGATTGTCCATGGCGCGAATTCTCTCCAGCACTTCCAGTCCGTCGATGCCGGTCAGCCACACATCCAGCAGGATCACATCAAAACTGCTCTTGCGCAGTAACTCGAGGCAGTCCTCACCGCTGGGGCTAACGGCGGTTTTGTATCCTTCATCCTCAAGAATGCCGCTCAAGGATTCGCGGATGCCGGATTCATCGTCAACGACAAGGATGTGGGGCATGATTTTTACGAAAGCTTAGGTTGATCAATATTTAGTCTGTTGCCGGAGCACTCCTAGAAGTGCTCGCTTCAAAAGCCACGGGCAACTCAATGACGAAACGGCTGCCGACCGGTTTGTTTTCTTCCACCCGAATCGAACCATGATGATCTTCCACAATTCTGCTCACAATTGCCAGGCCCAAGCCCGTCCCACGTTGCTTGGTTGAAAAATACGGCATAAACAATCGTTCTTTCACATCCCGTGAAACTCCCTGTCCGGTGTCCGAAACGACAAGTTCGACTGCATCGCGGCTGGTAAGCAACGAGGTTGAAATCGTGATCTCTTTCAAGATCGCATCCTGCATTGCCTCGGCGGCGTTATCCACCAGGTTCGCAACCGCGCGTTTTATTGCTTCCGGGTCAGCCATTACTGCCGGCAGATCCTGCGCTAGTTCCGTGCGTACATTGATGCCATCCAAACGTCCATTAAACATGGTGAGTGCGCCGTCAACCAGTTTATTTAAGCTGGCGGGCTGGGGGCGGGATGCTGGAAAGCGCGCCAGCACTGAAAATTCGTCCACCAACGCGCGCACGGTTTCCACCGCCTCCTCAATGGTTTCGGCACAACTGAGAATAATGTCAACCGAGGCTGCGTCTGGCGCATGGCCTCGCGTCAAGTGGCGATGAATACGCTCCGCGGAAAGTGCAATCGGGGTAAGTGGATTTTTGATTTCATGGGCCACGCGCCGAGCCACCTCGCGCCAGGCCGCCTGTTTCTGTGCCCGCAGCAGGTCCGATAAATCCTCAAATACAAGCACATATCCCACGCCTTCGGCAGCATGGTGCAGTGCGGATACGGTAATGGCTACGTTCAATTTTGCTCGAGGCAAAGTAAGTTCCATGTTTGCGGCAGTGATGCCCATGCGATCCGCGCGCCGCAGGAGAGGTTCAAGATCGGCGAGGACGTCGGCGGGCAACGCCTCCTCCAATCGCAGGTTCATCAATGCTGCGGGGTTGATGTACGCGCTGCGCTCCACGTAAAATAACCGCGAAAATGCCGCATTCGCTAGCGTTATTCTGCGCGACGTATCAATCGAAATCACCCCCGTAGGGAGGCTCTCCAAAACGGTTTCGATGTAGCGGCGTCGGCGCTCCAGAGCTTCATTGGCGGATCTCACATCGCGACTCGACGAGTCGATCTGGCGGCGGCTGGATTCAAGCTGCTCCGCCATGCTGTTAAAAGATTGCACGAGTTCAGCGAGTTCGTCGGTGGCGGAGATATCCACGCGATAATCAAGTTGACCCTTTGAAATCGCCTCAGTTCCCGCCGCCAACGCCGCTACGGGGCGATTGACTAATTTCGAGAGAAGAAGGGCAAGCCATGTCGATGCGAAAAGCACGACTACGGTGAGTAACAGGAGAAATCCTATGTAAGTACGCCGAAACAACTTCCTTTTTGCCGCCAGCTCGATGTAGCGCCTCTGGCTTTCCTGTATCTGCTTTGCTGTTTGCGCGAACTTGGACGGTAGAGGCATTGCGACGATCACCTCTCCATCAGGAAGCGTAGACGCGGCGAGGATGTAGTCGGTTTGCCCCCACTGAAAATGAGGATGCTCTCCGCGAATCGCTGCCTGTAGAGGAAGTTTGTCTTGCATGTCGGACCAACGAGCGGGAGTATTCAAGCTGACTGCCGCCGTGCCGTTCGTCAGAGCTAAGACAAATCCACCCTGCAAGGTGGGGATGTGCTCCCGAAGTTCCTCTTCGACATCAGAGAATCTCTTTGCGATAAAGGCATTTCGAAATTCGGCTGATTGAGCAATGGATTCTGCTTCCGAGGCGGCGTTCTGACCGGCATAGTCAAAGAGCAAAGCCGACATCGCTGCGGTGTCCGCGCGCACCTCCTCCACCGGCTGCGAAAACCACTTGTCAATAGAGCGATTCATTAGCCCGTAGGAAAACCAGAACATCGCAATCACCGGCAGGAACGACAGAAGCAGGCTGACCACTACCAGTCGGGTGCGGAACTTTGAGCCGGCCACACCTTGACGCCGCTCGGCATAAAGCTTGAGCAGGTTGCGTCCAAGGACAACTGTCAGCGCCACGAACGCGAAGAAGATCAGGCCGCTCAGTCCTGCGAAAAATAAAAGCTGTTCGTTGCTGTCAGGGCTGATGAACTTTAGATTGAATGAGGCCTGCGAAACGAGGATGGCCAACAATAGAAACGCGGCCGCCCCGAGCGTGATGACGGCCTTCCGGCGGCCGGAGGTTCGTCCGTCGCGAATTGGGTTTGGCGCAGACAAGGATTGACGACATTATAGAACCGTCGCCGAACGTAGGTTGAAGAAGGTTTGTAGTTTAACGTCGCCCCGAGTCTAAGGCGTTCCGCAGTGCTTCATAGGCAGGCTTTACCCGATAATGTTGGTCAAAAAGTAATGCAGCACCTTGCCTGTGTTTTGTGTGCGATCCTATCCAGGAATATTTGTCTGTGAATCCCCAGGTTTGGATTGCGGTGCATCCCGGATGCGACAGGCATGCAACGGCGACATCTCGATAGATGTCTGCCTGTCGGATGAAATCTTGCGCCCGGGCATTGCCGTTTGAATCAAGCGGCAGCGCGACATCCATTTCAGTGATGTGCACCTGCACGCCGAGTCCTGTCAACCTTTTGATATTGGCGGAGATGGACACGACATCCGCGTACAGGTTGGGAATGTGCATCTGGAGTCCCACGCCATCGATTGGCACGCCGCGTCGGCGAAAGTCGCGCACCATGGAAAAGACTGCATCCGACTTCGCATTTATCGTCTCCGCCTCGGCCTCGTTATAAAACAACTGAGCTTGGGGATCGGCTTCGTGTGCCCAACGGAAGCATTGTTCAATGTATGAGTAAGACTGCTTCGAGCTGCGAGTTTCGAGCTCCGCGCCAACCCGATTGCGCGAAGCTCGCGGCTCAACGCTCGAAGCCGAACCGTTCCCCCCTAGAGCAATGCCTGGCTGGTCCCGCCAAATCGTGCTGCGCAGTACTCCGGGACGCAATTCGTCGAAGGCTTCATTCACCACGTCCCACGCGAAGATCTTGCCACGGTAATGTCCAACTACAGTCTTAATGTGTTCTTCAAGGATGTGGGCCAATTCTGTGGAGGTGAAATGACCTTCCGTCAGCCATTGTGGATTTTGACGGTGCCAGACGAGGGTATGACCGCGAATCTTCATGCCGTGGGTTGTTACGAATTCTAAGATCTGATCCGCTTGAGAAAAATCGAACTCGTTCCGCTGCGGATGTACTACCTCCCACTTAAGCGCGTCCTCTGGTTCCACCATATTGAATTCGAGGGCCAGAGTGGACGCATAGAGGGCTTCCGAGAGTTGAGAGGGCCTCACTGCAGTACCGATGAGAATTTGGGACCCTTGAGTGCTTTCCCGCAAAGATTGTCCACTGGGGCTCGTGAGCTCAAGACCGAAAACTAGATTGACCAGAAGGAAGACAAGGGTCGAGAACTTCATGGCGTCTCACAAGTAGCGCTCGTCAATTCACTTTGGCTGAGGGAGATACTTCTGCAAAGGACATTGCTCACATCGCGGTTGTGACTTTAGGCAGTAATTCTTGCCCACTCCGACGATCAGACCGTGCATGTCGTTGAAGATCTGAACGATTTGGCTGCGTTCGGCTCGGCTCACGCGCGAAGGACGGTGGCACGCGCCACGTGGCCCGGTCCCAGACGTAGCAACACCAGAGACCGGTGCAGCGGATGCGAATGCACGGTTCGTATCAGCGGTGGATGTGTTGATCAGCGTGTTTTCGGACAATGCTTGCTCGCACAGTTCACGAATCTCTTCGTAGCTCGCGTCGGCTGTGACAATTTCGTGGCGCTCGAGAATTCGCCGGGTATATGCGTCGACAACAAACATTGGATGATTTCCTCCATATAGCAAGATAGAGTCGGCAGTTTCGGGCCCCACGCCATTCAATGCGAGTAACTCGTCGCGGAGTTCGGTGCTCGGTCTGGCGAACATCCTCGATAGCGACCCGCCGTAATGCTTATCGAGAAAACTAACAAACGTTTTGAGCCGCTGCGCCTTCTGCCGGAAATACCCTGAGGGACGAATCAGTGCTTCTAGTTGCCGCGTGGACGCCCGCCTTATTCCCTCAATCGTCAGCAGTCTTTCGCGTCGAAGGTTGCTGAGCGCCTTCTCGACGTTGGTCCACGCGGTGTTTTGCGTCAGATAAGCCCCAACTATCATTTCGAAGCGCGATTGCGCCGGCCACCAGTGCTGGCAGCCCCAGGCGGAGAAAAGGATTTCGTAGTAAAGACGGATTGCGTCGGCTTTGTTGTTGAGCATTGCTTCTCTATTCGGGTTATTCGTTCCGGTGGCAATTGCGCACTAAAGAACATGGTCCAGAGCGTAGTCATTCCCGCCCGTTTGCCAATTTATGGCATAAATCCGGTTGTTAGCGGCACGTAACTCTGTCTTCTCGTGAAGTACAGGTACCTAAGTTACTTTTTCGGAATTCCCATTGGGTTGACAATTTGTGTCAGTGCGATAGCACTCAGTTAATCCCCCTATGTCAGCCTTCGCACTGATCCCGGAACTCGCCGGACTACAGGAGAGATATGTCTCAGCGGCTGGGTGACCTGCTCGTCAAAGAAAAGGTCATCACCCAAGAACAGTTGGAGCAAGCGACTAAGCTTCAGAAGGAGTCCCACACTCGCCTTGCGTCCGCGCTGGTGAAGTTAGGTTTCCTTACTGATGAGGACGTCACCAACTTTCTGTCGCGCCAATACGGCGTGCCCGCAATCAATCTTTCTTATTTTGAAATCGATCCCGCAGTTGTCAAGCTGATTCCCTACGAGACTGCGAAGCGTTATCAGATTTTACCGCTAAGCCGCGTTGGCGCATCACTGACCATCGCAATGGTGGACCCCACCAACGTCTTTGCGATGGACGATATCAAGTTCATGACCGGTTTCAATATCGAACCGGTTGTCGCCTCTGAGAGTTCGATCATCGAGGGCATCGACAAGGCCTACGGCACCAGCAAGGAAGAAGAACTCGAACAGGTGATGCAGTCCATGAACGATATGGGCGAAAGCACCGACATCGAGTTGCAGGCCGACGAGCAGGAAACTGAACTTAAGGAACTCGAAAAGGCCGCCGACGAAGCTCCGATTGTGAAGCTCGTGAACCTGGTCCTTACCGATGCCGTGAAGCGGGGCGCCAGCGACATTCACATGGAGCCGTACGAAAAAGAATTCCGCGTTCGCTTCCGTATTGACGGAATTCTGCAGCTGATCATGAATCCGCCGCTCAAGTTGAAGGACGCCATCACTTCGCGCCTGAAGATCATGGCCAAGCTCGACATCAGCGAAAAGCGGTTGCCGCAAGACGGACGCATCATGCTGAAGATGCAAATCGGCGGCAAGAAAAAGCAGCTCGACTTCCGAGTCTCGACACTCCCGACTCTCTGGGGCGAGAAGATCGTGCTCCGATTGCTCGACAAAGAAAACCTGCGCCTCGACATGACCAAGCTTGGTTTCGAGCAGGAGTCGCTGGACAAATTCCAGAAAGCAATTCTCAAGCCTTACGGCATGGTGCTGGTCACCGGGCCGACGGGATCGGGCAAAACCAACACACTCTATTCCTCGATCTCGCAGTTGAATCAGCCCGACACCAACATTATGACCGCCGAAGATCCGGTTGAGTTCCAACTTGGCGGTGTGAACCAGGTTCAAATGAAGGAGCAGATTGGCCTGAACTTTGCTGCTGCCTTGCGCGCCTTCCTGCGACAGGATCCGAATATCATCCTGGTCGGCGAAATCCGAGACTTTGAAACGGCGGAAATTGCCATCAAAGCCGCGCTTACGGGCCACCTGGTGTTATCCACACTGCACACGAACGGCGCGCCAGAGACGATCACCCGTCTTATGAACATGGGAATCGAGCCTTTCCTTGTAGCGACGTCGGTTCACTTGATCTGCGCCCAGCGTCTTGTGCGACGAATTTGCAAGGATTGTTCCGAACCGGTCGAAGTGCCACAGCAGGCATTGCTCGACGAAGGTTTCACACCTGAAGAAGCGAAGACCGTCCAGATCATGAAGGGCAGAGGCTGTGCCACCTGCAACAAAACGGGCTACAAGGGTCGCACGGGTTTGTACGAAGTGATGGAAGTCGATGACGAGATCAGAGAGCTGGTTCTGGTTGGAGCGTCAGCGCTCGAACTAAAGAAGAAGGCAATTGAACGCGGCATGATCACCCTGCGACGCAGTGGGTTGATGAAGGTTGCGTTGGGCTGGACGACGCTCGAAGAAGTGGCTCGCGAAACGATTCACTAAAACGGCGCTGCACTAGAAATGGCAAAAGGAAAGAAAGAAAAACTATGGCACTTTCATTAAGCGATTTGCTCCGCCGCATGCTGGAGATGGGTGGAAGCGACCTTCACATCACCACCAACTCTCCGCCACAGATTCGTGTGCACGGTCACCTGGTGCCCCTCGACCTGCCCCAGTTGACGCCCGCCGAGACCAAGCAATTGGCCTACAGCGTCATGACCGATTCTCAGAAACATCGTTTCGAAGAAAGCCTCGAGCTCGACTTCTCCTTCGGACTAAAAGGCCTCGCTCGCTTCCGCGCCAACGTTTTCAATCAGCGTGGTGCATCGGCTTGCGTCTTCCGTTTGATTCCGTTCGAGATCAAATCGTTCCATCAGCTTGGTTTGCCGCCGGTCGTCAGCAAGTTGTGCGACAAACCTCGCGGTCTAGTGTTGGTCACGGGTCCTACGGGCTCGGGAAAATCGACCACGCTCGCGGCCATGATCGACAAGATCAACACCGAGCGTCACGAACACATCCTCACCATCGAGGATCCAATCGAGTTCGTGCACATGAACAAGAACTGCCTGGTGAACCAGCGCGAATTGCACTCCGATACCAAGAGCTTTACCGACGCCTTGCGCGCCGCTCTTCGTGAAGACCCGGACGTTGTGCTGATCGGCGAAATGCGCGACCTTGAAACGATCGAATCCGCGCTGCGAATCGCGGAAACCGGCCACCTCACCTTCGGCACATTGCATACCAACTCGGCATCTTCGACCATTAACCGAATCATCGACGTGTTTCCGGCGCACCAGCAATCGCAGATACGCGCCCAGTTGTCGTTGGTTCTCGAAGGCATCATGTGCCAAAGCCTGGTGCCCAAGGCCGATAACAAAGGACGCGCAATGTGCATGGAAATCCTGGTGCCGAATGCGGCAGTGCGCAACCTGATCCGTGAGGACAAGATTCACCAGATTTACTCAGCCATGCAGTCGGGGCAGGAAAAATACGGGATGCAGACATTCAACCAGGCCCTCGCCACAGCGTATTTCCAGAAGCAAATCACTTTGGAAATCGCCTTGACGCGCTCCAGCAATCAGGACGAACTGCAGGAAATGATCTCGCGTGGCGCTACGCTCACGAGCCGGAATCCGGCTCCTCTGGCGAAGGGCGCTGTGCCTGGAAAACGGTAATTTGGCGAAAAGCTGAGGACACGTCGACGCAAGGTGGACGAATAAAAATAAATGCAAAGGCGCGAACAGCTTGGCAAACCGCGCCGGGAAAAAAAGGATAAAAGGACAAAGGAGAGGTAACCATGCCGGTTTTCACATTTTCAGGAAAGACTGCCACAGGCGAGAAAGTTCAGGGCGAACGCGTAGCCGCCAACAAGGATGGCCTGGCTTCTCAGTTGCGGAAGGAGCGCATCACACCGGGTTCCATCCGCGAAAAGGGCAAGGAATTCGCTCTGCCTACTTTTGGCAGTGGCAAAGTCAAGGTCAAGGAAGTGGCGATATTCTTCCGTCAGTTCTCGGTCATGATCGATGCCGGCCTGCCCTTGGTCCAATGCCTCGAGATTCTCGGAGCAAACCAGGAGAACCCCACCTTCCAGAAGACGTTGTTGGGAGTGCGGACCACCGTCGAAGGCGGCGCTACGCTGGCCAATGCCATGCGCACGTTTCCCATCGTCTTCGACGATTTGACAACCAACATGATCGAGGCCGGCGAGACCGGCGGTATTCTCGATATCATCCTGCAGCGCCTGGCGATCTATGTAGAAAAAGCGGTTAAGTTGCGCGCCGCCGTCAAGTCGGCTCTGATCTATCCCGTTGCCGTAGTTTCTCTCGCGATGTTGATTGTGGCTGCGTTGTTGAAGTGGGTCGTGCCCATCTTCGCCAACCTGTTCGTTGGCTTGGGAGTCGCCCTTCCCCTTCCCACCCGCATCGTCATCGGACTTAGCGGATTCGTCGGCCAGTTCTGGTGGTTCTTTATCGTTGGCGGTGTGGGCCTCTTCTACGGTGTGAAGCAGATTCGCAAGCACCCGCGCGGCCGATACTACTTTGACGCCATGTTGCTCAAGCTGCCTATCGTCGGGCCGTTGCTGCGTAAGATCGCAGTCGCCCGTTTCACCCGAACGCTCGGGACGCTCATCACCTCAGGCGTTCCTATCCTCGAGGGTTTGGCCATCACCGCGCGCACATCCGGCAATGCGGTGCTTGAAGAAGCGCTGATGAAGGTGCGCAAGGCCATTGAAGAAGGCCGCACCATTGTCGATCCACTGCGCGAATGCGGGGTCTTCCCCAACATGGTGACGCAGATGATCGGCGTGGGCGAAGCGACGGGCGCCATGGATTCCATGTTGCAGAAAATCGCTGACTTCTACGAAGACGAAGTCGACTCGGCTACGAAAGATATGTTGGCCATGCTCGAGCCCGTCATCATCGGCCTGCTCGGCGTCACCATTGGCGGTATCGTGATCTCGCTCTACATGCCGCTGTTCTCGATGATCGCGAAACTGGCGGGATAAGAAAAACGTTGCGAGCTTCGGGCTATGAGCAATGAGCTTTAAGCAATGAGCAATGAGCAATCGCTTTTAGTTTTGCTCGAAGCTCGTAGCCCCATAGCTTGCAGCACCGGTTACCACTACCGACGACACTCATGAACTCCATCTCAAACGAGCGGAACTGGCTCACCTGGTTGGTTAAGGTTCGCATCCTTATCCTGATGGTTCTGCTCGCGATCGAACTGGCGATCATCCAGCTCACGCCCAGCCCATTGCCCATTCTCCCTTTTCTTACGGGGATGATGCTGTGGTTTGTGCTTTCGCTGTTTTTCGTATTTCTAGTCTCGGTATGGAGCGAACATCGTTTACAAGCCATTCTTCAGGTCATCGCGGACCTGGTTATGGTCACGCTCGTCGTCCACGTCACCGGAGGCATCGATAGTTCGCTGAATTTTCTTTACCCCCTCGTAATCGTTGTCGCGTGCATGCTTCTGCCTCGCGCTTGGGGATACCTGAGCGCTGCTCTCGCTTTCATCCTGTTCGGATCGATTCTCGAACTGGACTATTACCTCGTGATCCCCTCGTATTCCACTTCGCATCCCAAATTAAAGGCGCTGCAGGTGGTGATCTTTGTCAATCTGTTTGCCTATTTTGCGATCGCCTACCTCGCGGGCTTGCTGATGGGCAAACTTAGACAGGTGGACGTGCAGCTGAAAGACGCAAGCGGTGCGCTAAAAAATTTGCAGGCTCTACACGAAAATATTGTGCAGTCCATGAGCGGCGGCGTGATTACGACCGGGCTCGACGGACGTATCACGCTGGTCAATCGGGCCGCCCAGCAATTGCTGGAGATCTCTGAAGCGGAATTACGTGGACGCAGCGTGGGTGATCTTTTTCAGGACCCCTTGCCCCACTTCGGAGGAGTCCGGACAGACGCTGAGGTTCGCTACAAAACCGGCAACGGATTCCGCAAGACTTTCCGCGTGATGGTCTCCGCTCTTAATGTGACCGCACAAGGGGACTTGGGTTTTGTTTATTCCTTCGATGATCTGACCGAAATCCGGCGACTGGAACGTGAGGTACGCATGCAGGACCGGCTGGCTGCCGTGGGCCGTCTAGCCGCAGCCATCGCACATGAGATTCGCAACCCTCTCACTTCGATCGCCGGTTCGGTCAGCATGTTATCGGATGCGCCTACTCTGAACCCGGAAGAGCGCCACCTGCTGCAGATCGTTACGCGCGAGTCCGAGCGCCTGAATAACATCATTACCGACTTCCTCGCCTATTCGCGCGGCAAGCAATATCGTTTTGAACGTACGGACCTCATTCTGTTGCTGGAAGATACTCTCACCCTGCTCGAACACCGCCTCGTTGCCGAAAATACCGGCATCAAGATTGAGCGCAACTTCGCAAAATCTGAAGCCTGGGTGCTGGCGGACGGCGACAAGTTGAAACAGGTGTTCTGGAACTTTTGTGAGAATGCGGTGCGCGCCATGAAAGTAAATGGCGGCAAGCTGACTGTCACTCTGGCCGAGCGCGGTCCGGATTGGGAGATAAGTTTTGCTGACACTGGACACGGCATCAATCCGCAGCAAACTGAGAAACTCTTCGAACCTTTCCAGTCGAATTTTGAAGGCGGTACTGGTCTAGGGCTGGCCATCGTCTACCAGATCGTTCAAGCGCATGAGGGCAAGGTATGGGCCCGTTCGCAAGTTGGAAAAGGCGCGAGCTTTGTGATGCGACTACGGCGGGTTGAACCTGTAGAACAGCACGTTCCCGGCGACCAACACCTAGCCATCGCAAATGCATCGTCATCACCAGCGCCTCCCTCTGGAGCACCCTTGGCCGCCAGCGCTCGAGGAGGAACGCGTGGGTAAGATCCTCATCTGCGATGATGAGCGCTCCATCTGCGAACTGCTTGATATTGCTCTCCGCCGCGATGGTCACAAAGTAGAAACCGTCAACGGAGGCGAAGCGGCGCGGCGCAAGATCGACAGCGCGCTCTTCGACGTGATCGTTACCGACATCAAAATGCCGGGGGTGGATGGAGTGGAAGTGCTGCGCCACGCCCATCAGATTTCGCCTGAGTCCGCTGTCATATTAATGACTGCCGTGGACGACTACGAAGCTGCGGTTGAAGCAGTGAAAGCTGGAGGAGCAACCGACTACATCCGCAAAAGCCCGGGCTTGGTCGACGAGGTCAAGCTCGCTATCGCGCGTTCGCTTACAAAAGTGTCGCTGAGCCGCCAGAACTTCGCCTTGCGCCGGGACGCCGCTGCGCATAATTCGCTCGACAATATCGTGGGCGCCAGTCCTGCGCTCGAAAAGCTGAAGCAAACTATTCGCACCGTCGCCACCACCAGCAGCACGGTGCTGATCTATGGCGAGAGCGGAACTGGCAAGGAACTCGTCGCCCGCGCCGTACATACTTGCTCTCCGCGAGCCGCTGAAGGCTTTGTATCCGTCAACTGCGGCGCTTTTCCCGAAACATTGCTCGAAAGCGAGCTCTTCGGCTACGTTAAGGGCGCGTTCACCGGAGCAAATCAAAACCGGCGCGGTCTTTTCGAAGTCGCCGACCAAGGTACGATTTTTCTCGACGAGATCGGTGAGATGACCATGCCGATGCAGGTCAAACTGCTTCGCGTGTTGCAGGAACGCACGGTTCGTCCGGTCGGGGGAACCAGCGAAATTCCAGTCGATGTCCGCGTCATCGCAGCCACGAATGGCGATCTGGATCGCCAGGTGACGGAGGGCACGTTCCGCGAAGATCTCTACTATCGCCTCAATGTGATTCCTATCCGCGTACCCGGACTGCGCGAACGCCGCGAAGATGTGCCGTTACTCGCGAATCATTTCCTGAAAAAATATGCGCCCGGCGCCGGCAAAGCAATTCATGGGCTCGAAGCCAAGTCGCTCGAGGCTCTCACCGGTTACGATTGGCCAGGCAACGTCCGGCAACTGGAGAATACTATCGAGCGCGCCGTAGCGCTGGAGACCACGAGCGAACTGCATGTCGAGTTGCCAGCGGAACGCGCCAAGGCTCGCGCTGTAGCTGCGGGCGCGGAAAGCGCTGCCCCCCTTTCCACCGCGGGGGCCGTTTTGCCGGAGGGTGTGAACATGGAAAATTATGTGGCCCAGATCGAGCGCTCACTCCTGCAATCCGCTCTTGGGCAAACCAACGGCGTGCAAGTTCGAGCCGCCGACGTTCTTGGAATCTCCTACCGTTCCTTCCGCCACCTGATGAAAAAGTACGAGCTGTAGGCCAACCTCCTTTTGCCTTCCCCTGTCATCTTGTTGTCCTCATTAATAGAGAGCACAAAGACCCGAAGAAACGAATTCAAGTGCAGCGGACAAGAGTGTCCGCTGCACACCGGCCTCCTCCCTTTAAGTGGTTGAATTTAACCAGGATGGCTGAAATCAGCCACTCGCTTTCGCGCAACTTTTCTCGGCTTTCCGCGTTCCAATTAGGTAGAGGTTGTAGTCCGGTGGCGGAGCGAGAGATTCAGCCACGAAGGCTACAGTCTTCGGAAGGTTTCAGTTGCGAGGAATCTAGACAGCACCTGGAACCAGGGGGGGTCTATATGCGTTATTTGAAATATGGTGCGTTGCTGGCAGTTTTGATGGTGCCACTTGCATACTCGCAAGCGGAAGTTCGATGGGGGGTCGGTATCGGCGTCGGCCCAGGCTACGTCGCGGGTCCCCCGGTGTGTGAGTATGGATACTACGACTACTCCCCTTACGCCTGCGCACCGTACGGCTATTACGGTCCTCAGTGGTTTAGCGGCGGGGTGTTCATCGGGGCGGGGCCATGGTATCACTCGTACTTGGGCCGTGGTGGGTACTACGGTCGAGAAGGATATTACGGGCGCAGTGGCTTTTACGGACGTGAAGGCTATGGCCGCGAAGGTTACGCCCGCGGCGGCTACGCGCGAGGTGGCTACGAACGCCAAGATTACGCTCGCAGTGGCTATAACCGGGGAGGTGGCTACGCCAGAGGCGGGAATGGATTCCACGGCGGCGGTGGTTCACACGGTGGTGGTGGACACCGGTAAGTAAGTCGGTAGGTAAGTTGATAAAAGCTGGCAGCTCCAGGCTGCCAGCTTTTTCTGTTCAGCATGTGACGTTCCCGCTCACGTTGTTTGCGTTTACAAAGCGAGTAAGCGACAGGCCCCTCAACAAGACTCCGTTGCCCGCATTTCCCGCGCTTTCACTCATTGATCCCCTTTTGAGTGTAGTCGGTTGTGGGTATCGCTGGTACAACCGGGGCGGCGACGTAGGCCGGACTCTTTGCGAGTAAATCCACGGCCGCTTGATACAGCTTTGCGCGCAATTGATACCGCTCGTTTGCCCTGGCGACGTAGCGCACTGCAATTTCCACTCCGCCAATTACGGGCTTCACATTGATTGCAGGAGCCGCCGACAAGGCGACCGCAGCTCGCGAATGCGCCGCCGTCTTCCATTCTTCCTCCGCTTGCCGTGCGCTCTCGGAAGTGGCCTCCAGCACTTTCTTCTGAATGGCATCGACAATTGGATACGGATCGAGCCCAATCGGCAGAACCACTTGCAACTCGTCCCACAGCCACTGTCCCGACGTCGAAAAATTAAAATAGTGGCCTTCGATGGCGAAACTGTTTGTGAACGTGACGCGACGTCCGGTCGGGTGTCCTGAGTCAGTCCAGTTTCCTGTCTCCAGCAGCACCGTATGAAACATTCCGAGTTCCACGACTTCCCCGGTCACACCGTTGATTTCCACCCAATCCCCCAGGCGAATCCCGTTTTTTCCCATCAGCACGAACCAACCTAGAAATCCCACGATGAAATCTTTCAGTGCGATGGTAAGGCCCGCGCCCGCCAATCCCAGAACGGTTCCGAGCTGTGTGGGTGGCCCAAAAATCACCAGGAGGATGAAAAGCACCGCGACAATTTGCACACTCACTCGCGTTACGGTCCGCAAGGTCCCCACTTGGCGCCGATCCATCGTCATTTTTCCCAAGAGGCTTTCGATCCATCCGTCAAAAAACAGGCCGATGAGCGCGATCACCAAAATGATGGCTATCCCACGCAGTGCGTGATTGAGAACGGCGCGTTGCTTCGCAGCCACAATGTCGATCCATTTCCGGTATACACCGGCGAGCTGAGTTTGGTCGTCCACTCGCTTCTCAAAAGTCGCAAGCGCCTTCTGATCTTGTGAGCGGCTCTTGGTAAGTTGCAACATCGCCGCTGATTTCTCTGCGCTGAATTCCGATGCATCCTTCCGGGCAGGAGAAGCAGTTCCTGTTCCCGTTGCAGGTAGTCGCGAAACTTCCGACGAACCCTTCTTCTGTGCGCTGATCTTAGCGGCTAGTGCATCGTGTTTGACCGAGAACATCGCGGCCGCTGATTCCGCGTCGCCCCTGGCCCGCCACAGTTGCATCTGCTTCCAGTGGAGCGCGGACCATTGCTGAACATGGTGGACCAGCCCGCGTCCCTCACTCGGCGCGGTCACGATTACATGAGTGTTGTCCGAGATTTGCGCAGCTGCTTCATGCTTTTGCATCAACTCTTGAATGCGCCCCTGCTGGTCGCCTCCCGCTCTGCCCAAATCTTCTTTGCCATCGTCTACTTCGTCCTGGTCCAGCTCCAACTGCGCCTTAGCCAAATTCAGCTCGTTATCCAGTTCGTCTTTCTTCCTGCCGCTCGCTTTTCCGACCTCAGCCGCGAGCTGGGCGACTTTCGCCTGATCGGCTGCGACGGAGGTTTCTGATTTCTCCAGCCTGGACTTAATCTCTTTTACCGCGGCGCTCAGTGTTGGCGGATGCTGCTCCGCCTCGCGCACTGCCGTTGCAAATGCCAGGTCCATCTCTTTGTCCGCAAGGTGGAGGGCGTCTTCGGCGAATTGACGTTCCTCCGACGTGATCGGCATTTGCGCAAGCCAACGTGCTGTCCACAACGAACTTTGGTCCACCACGGAACCTGGTTGCGTTCCGCCATTGATTGAATTGACGGTCGACGCTGAAGTATTGGGCTGCCCTTTCGTTCGGAACAGACCGTACACAGTCGCCACCAGCAGCGCAACCACAACAAGTGTCGCAATCTTTTGTATAGGTTTCATCGCACTAGAAAGTCGGGCGCAGCGCTCCTGGAGATCAGGGCCGCTGGTAGGCACATCACCTCTCTCGCCACCATTTTAATATGATCCTTTTGGAACGCCAGCTAACTTCGGCAATGGTCGACCAGTCAAGTGTCGCGCGGTGGTTGCTCTTCGTTGGACTTAGTCCCTTCTGCCGTGAGGGCACGAGGCCCGCATGGGGCGGGCACTCACTGGTAATTGGAAGTTTGGTCGGGGCGCGCGGATTTGAACTGTGCGGTCCCCCTGCGCCAAAGGCGGGTACGAACCCGCGAAAGCCGCGCCGGACGGGCGTTCCGGACGACAACGAATTGGTCAGAATGTGGACCGCTGTGGACGCGGATGTGAACCCTTAGCGTAATCTGCTCCCGGTGGTTGAATCAGCCAGCCAGCCAACGATAAACATTACCGCAATGTTCACCAAGGGAACGAACCCAATCAGAGGTTCTCGATCTCTAAACCACCAGACAATTCCGACCGACACTGGATAGATCCAGATGGAAGCGACGAATATATACTTTACAAGGCTCGGTCCCCCATCGAACACCATCAACGATGTTGTCGCGAAGAGTAACCACGGAGGTAGCAGAACCATCCAGAGCAAGAATAAACCTGCCTCGATCTGTTCAAGGTTTTGCCTCTTTACCATCCAATAGCTTCTCCGAGCTTTGAGTATAAGTCCCCTTGTCAATTGCGCTTCGCGGCGGTGCAATTCGCGGGGCGTTAGCCGGATTAGAAGAAGAGCGAAGGCCGCTCGACAATTCTAGCTAGGGTGCCCAATCGGAAACTAAGCCCCTGATAGCAATTTCGCACATCACCAACTCCGAGATGGAATTGCTTGCCCGATCCAGAGACAACAAGGTCTAACATGTCGGGTTGCCCAACAGCCATGAACGCTTCTGCTGCACGTTTCGAATGGCGATTAATGGCCTTGTGTGATTCATCAGTCCAGACGTTAACCGCAGCTATCCAGCGCTGGCACATCTGCTCACTGTTAATCGCGGGATCGGTTACCGAGTCCTGTAATCGTTTCCCCTTGTCGGCCAACCTTGCGACCTCGATGGCCCGCTCATCAAGTAACGATTGCCTCTGGTGATCCCTGCGGTGCCGCAGTTCGCCGACAATCACTTCGTACAGAATGAGCGATAGTGCGGCGGCCTCGATGACGAGCATCACCCAGTCTATTGATCGCGTCTCTGCAAGAGCAGCCATCGGAATTTAATTGCGCGATGCGGGCGAAGCCCGCGCCCGGTGCGCGTTCGACTAATGATTGAAAGATTGGTCGGGGCGCGCGGATTTGAACCGCGGACCCCCTGCGCCCAAGGCAGGTGCGCTACCAGGCTGCGCTACGCCCCGACTCTATTGCTCGACTGATTCTAAATCACTTCCACGAACAGCACCACGACAGGCTCTTGCGATTTGCCCTGTCTGTGGTGCAAACTGCGCCGAAACTGTGTCAAAACTGTGCCAAAACCCCATCAGTTCACCCTCACTGTGTCGTAACTGATGTCCTGATTCATGCCTTGCTCATTCGCCTGCCGATTCAGCTTGATTAAAGCTTCGCGCTTCATCTGCAGTTTCATCTGCGAATACTTCTTGAAGACTTTCGCGTCTCCCTGCCGCAACAACTGTGTGACCCACTCGTCGGCAACGCCGCCGGCACTGAGCCGCGTCGCGTAGGTGGAGCGCAAATCGTAGATGCGGAAATACGAAACCTTGGCGCGCCGCAAGGTGGCGCTCCAGACGGTCTTCAGAGTCTTCTGATGTCCGCTCGGATTTTTGTCACTCGGAAACAGATACGGACTGCAAGGAGAGAGACGAAGCTGATCGCGAAATGCCTCGACTGCAATCGGCGTGAGCGGCACCTCCGCTACTCCGTTCGGTGTCTTGGAATCGGGAATCCAAACCACCGCGTTTCGGAGATCCAGGTTTTCCTTTTTCATCGGCATCAGTTCCTTGTACACGCGCAGCCCCGTCTCGGTGATGATCCGTACGATGTTGCGCAGGTATTCCGGAGCATGGATCTCGAGTTTTCGCTGTTCCGACCACGTTAGATAGTGCGGGCGAAACAGGCCTTTGACTGCGACCGGGAACTCCACCCCAGCGCAAGGATTCGAGGGTAAAAGTTTTTTCCGCACGGCCACGTTCAACATGCGCCGCAGCACTCGCAGCTCCTGATGAACCGTTGCCGGTTTGAGTTCCCCACGCTCAATGAAGCCTGCGGTTGTCTTCACGCGCACGCGGTCCCGAAGCCGCCTGCGCAAGTACAACTCGATGCCATCGGCCGTGAGGTCGGCCAGCTTGTAGCCTTGAAAGGCAGCTTTCAGATGCTTGCTGGCTCGCATATTGGCGTTGTGAGTCTTGGCAGCGCGCAGGGGCGGCTTGGAATAGTTTTCCAGGAAAAAATCCACCCATTCTTCGAACCCCATCTGCTCGCCCTTGCGGACAATCTCGAGCACTCGATTGTCCCGGGCGTGCAGCCGTTCGCGAAGTTTCTTGTTCGCTTCCTGCCAGTCTTGCGTGAAGGTTGATTCTCGAATGCGCTTCCCGGCTCGATCCAGGTAGCTCATCCAGAGAAGGCTGGTGCCGCCTCGCTTGTAGACAACACCGTCGTGCTTTCTAGGTCTTGCCATCTCCCACCTCTTGTTTGAAGGTCGCGCGGAATGGCTCGAGATCCGCTCGCAAGAAACGGATATTTCGACCCATTACGCGGAGGTGGGGAATCTGCTTTCGCTCCACCCAAAGATACACGGTCTGTATGCTTACGCCCAGATAGGTGGCCGCTTCTCGCACGGTGAGAGGAAGTTCCTCGCGGAAGAAGGGCGCCCCGGCGTTTACTTCACTGAATGCGGCATTCGGCTGGACCTGCTTGGAACTCATGGGGCTGTTCATAAGCTGGATTGCTCCTTCTGTCAAAACGCAGGCCTGACAAGAAACGGGATCCCGCGGTGACATGCGCGCCTGCTTTCAGGGCTTGAGGGGAGTCAGACGGCGGCTTTGGCGAACTGAAGTGGTGTGCTTGTCCAATCAGCACAGCAAGTTTGGGTTTCAATCTGCTGGATGTTTGTGTCGTTGTCTCTTTGGGCTTGGCCAGTTCTCACCGATTGCGCTTTGGCTGGTTACTTTGCAAAGATCGCTGGCTGCAGTGCGCAACTCAACGAAGAGAGGCAGGCTCCCTCACTTGGTATCAATAAATCCAATATTTGAGATTGAGAGATGATCTCTGGTGGAATGCACTCGGCGTGTAGAGATGGCGCAACAATGATTGGAGGAGGAAGGAGATGCTGACACCGAGAAGCTGAAGATAATTCCTCATTCTGTGGCACCGATTTCTCTGCCGATCGTTTTCGGAATGGTGATTGAGGTGGCGTGTGATTTGCTGAGGTATGTAGTTCGGTACTTCAGTACAAGCATTTACTTTGAGGTCAAACTCGCTCTGTGGCAGCAGCTAAAAAACTTGGACCTGTGGATCGGATTCGCATTTGCCGTCGTGCTGGTAGGTCTATCGACATGGGTCTTGGGCGCATGGCAGTGGGCAGATCCTCGTCGTTGGGTTCGTACCGGCCTGCTCTTAATCTCGGTAATCTTGGCAGGAGTCCTCGATCCATTTGGCCACATCTTCCGGGAGAAACTGTTGGAAGCGTATGGAAAATCAATGCCGACCTGCTCGAATTCGTAACTGCATCTCAGGCCACGGTCGAATCAGCCGCGTGAAAGCCCTGAATTATTAGGATGCGTAAGGAGTACCCAAAGAAAGACCGGTCGCCACCCCGGAACGCTTAAACGATCAATACGGAGAACTGGCCTTTAGAAAGTGATCTCCACACTTAGCATCGTTCTGAGCGGATTACGGGCAACACGGAAATGATCCACGTGGGCGGCACCTGGAATTTTTTGCAGATTTGGTTCTTGGGGTCTGACCGAAAACCAACACAGAATAAGAATTCCTCAATCTTCTTTCGGCCTATTTTCCGCGCCTTCAACTCTTAGAATTCATTCGTTCCGCGAGCCCGTTAGCATCATTGGGCGTTGCGGGCAGCCGAACTGGCCAGACTATTAGCCTCTGTGTTGTTCTCGCGACGAACGTGGGAGATCGAGAAATCGAGCGACCGGGCCAACTTCCGACAGATCCAATTCAGGGAATAGAGCCGCGGACTGCGGCAGCTGTACTCGCCGGTCATCTGCTTGACCATTACTTCGGAATCTGAAAACACGTGAAGCGTCTTGGCCGTAAGCCCCAAGGCACATTGCAGCGCCTCAAGCAAAGCCACGTACTCGGCGACATTATTGTCCTGGTGCCCGATCCATTTGGCAATTCTGATAATGCCGCTTGCGGAGCCGCCGATTACCACTCCAATACCAGACGGGCCGGGATTGCCGAAAGAGCCGCCATCGACATAGGCCACGAGATCTGACATTGTGTTGGTGAGCTGGTACCAACCATGCCTGATGTATCCTCCGGCGTCAAGATGCTGACCTGATTCCTACGCACACTGCCTGAAATTCTTGCCGAAGCCTTCGAACACCTGTGGATGTAGCTGTGGAAAAATAGAATAGAACTTAAGTCTCTCGTTCATTAAGCAACCACGATTCAACGGCTTGCGTTTCTGGATTTTGATCCATCGCAACCGGACGATTGCACTGTAAATGGGCGTTGACAATATTCGAGCAACTCTCTAAGTTTGCTTTCGTCGACGGCTGAAAGGGTTGGCAAAATTAAACGTTTTGTCAGTCCGAAGTAGGCTGAGTGATCGGCTCGGCGGGGCAACCCGAAAGGCAGCCAGACCTGAAAAAACCGACGGCTCTGCGAGGGGCAGTTGGGGTTTGGCACCGCGAAAGCGGTGATCGCATCAAGGGCTGTGACGGTGCATGCCTCCACGCTATTGGCTTCCTCGCAGGAGCTGCTGGCTAGAGCATAACCAATGTCACAGCCTTTACCTTTTCCCAAGCGTTCTCCTCCTAACTCATCGTCGCAAAAGTGGTTCCACAGAAAATATTCTCGCCCCGAGATGTCCAAATTCCGCGCTCACCCGCCTTTCAACAAGAACTTGTGAGGAACGGTCCAACCATGACTCGACTGGGAGTCATTTGCGAGGCCTTAACCGGTTTGCTCAGGAAATGGTTGCTGGTCACTTTGTACAATAGAAGGAGACATGGCAGTGACGGTCGAGATGCAGAATACGGGTGACTCTCGAACGCGCAGGGAGATTCTTGCCGGTGTCGAACATGTGCTGAGTGAGGTGGCGGGAGAGTGGCGGGTGTCCATTGTCGGGTCTCGAGCAAATGACAACTGGGAAATGAAAGTGGAGGGACCCCAGGGATTCGAGCGTTCGTACACTCTGGTTGGCGAGGCTGGAGAGCACCGGCCTGAGGCAATACGGAACGTGCTTATTAAGCTGCTGCCCGCGAGCACGCGCTGATCTACCATACTCGTTCGCGTTGCCCTCTGGCCGGGCAGACATCGCACAATTTAGCTGGGTCAGTTCTTCGAGATGGTGGGACCAGCGATGAAGAAGATTCCGAATTCGAGTCGTTGTCTCAACGAGCAGATTTTGCGAGCGTTGAACAAGATTAGGAAACCAAGCACCGCTGGCGAAATCACCGAGTTGCTCAATCGTAACCTGGACCTTGAGGACCGCCCTTTCAAGACAAATGACGTCGCGGAGCGGTTGCGAAACAGCGAGGGCACAGCATTGACACTGTATTGGTCAAGAGCTCGTCCTCGAAAGTAAGGATCATCTCGGTAGTTCCTGGCCGCCGTACTCGATTACGCTGCGGACCCGGCCTGCACCGACTGACTCGCAGTCAGTCGAAAATCGCGGGTTTGGGCTTTCGGGCGATCTGGTGTGGCAGATGTGGAGGATTCACTCGGCCTGCGAGCGCGCTTGTTGCACCATCTCGACCAAGACCTTTCGAGCTTCTGCCGGATTGCTTACCACTCGCAAGAACGCTACGCGGGCACTACGCATGCCATCCTGGGTTTTCACACGCACATGAAACCCGAGGCGATCGACCGCTGTCATCGTTGCTTCCTGCGACTCGATGTGAGCAAATTTCCGGGCAAGCCAGACGAGCGCATCCTTGTGGTCGGCGTTCATGTGCTGAATGATCTCGGCCATTGAGTCAGCCAGAGGGTCGGGTTGGCTGCGGTCATATTCGGAGGCAGTCACCCAGCCCATCACTCCGAAGCCGCCGA
>Ga0185299_10000110_pt1 | contig 260495 bp, 226 predicted proteins | sample PaiPotPPA55metaG_FD_128002 | JGI IMG/M metagenome (GOLD analysis project Ga0185299, IMG submission 128002) | Iron sulfur acid spring bacterial and archeal communities from Banff, Canada, to study Microbial Dark Matter (Phase II) - Paint Pots PPA... ...
AACAACAGCGCGGTCGCCTCCGAATGCGAAGCGGAGCCCGTGGACGTGACCCCGGCGGGGCCGGCGATCAAGACCACGCAGAACCCCGCCTCGGGGACCGTCGGCGGCGTCTTCAAGGACCAGGCCACGATCTCCGGCCTGTTCGGCGAACACCCCGGCGGCACGATCGGCTGGAAGCTCTACGACAACGCCAAGTGCGAAGGCACGCCGGTCGCCGAAGACGGCCCCGTGAGCGTAACCGCCAACGGCACTTATGAAACGCCCAAGGGCGCCGCGCCGAGCTCCGCCGGGACCTACTACTGGGTCGCCTCCTACTCCGGCGACCACAACAACGCCGCCGCCGCCTCCGGCTGCGAAGCGGAGCCCGTGGAAGTCGGCCAGGCCGGCCCGAAGGTCGAAACGACTCAGGACCCGGCCTCGGGGACCGTCGGCGCGACGTTCAAGGACAAGGCCACGATCTCCGGCCTGTTCGGCGAACACCCCGGCGGCACGATCGGCTGGAAGCTCTACGCCAACGCCAAGTGCGAAGGTACGCCGGTCGCCGAAGACGGCCCCGTGAGCGTGACCGCCAACGGCACTTATGAGACGCCCAAGGACGCCGCGCCGAGCTCCGTCGGCACCTACTACTGGGTCGCGAGCTACTCCGGCGACGCGAACAACGTCGCTGCCCGGAGTGGTTGCTCGGCCGAGCCGGTGGAAATCAAACCGGTTGCGGCGGTGGAAGTGCTACCCGAAAAAGTGATCTCGGGCGAAGCGCAACCGCACGGCCCGGCCGCGTGCCTCGCGCCCACGGCGACGACGGTCTACGTCACCGGTCATGAGGTCGTGTCGGCGACGTTCTATCTCGACGGCCGCAAGCTGAAGAAGGTGCTCAAGCCGGACAAGCATGGCCGCTACTCGGTCAAGATCAACGCGCGCAAGCTCAAGTATGGTGCGCACCGGGTGAAGGTGATCGTCGTGTTCGAAGCGAAGAGCCAGACGCCAACGAAGACGTTCAAGATCCTCCTCTTCCGCTGCCACCCGCCGCAGCCTAAATTCACCGGCTGACCCACGTGGCGAAGGTGCGAGACTGGAGGTTGGTCGGTAGGCGGCGACCGGCGGGAGCTCGCCGCACGTACCTCGCGGTCGCCGTCGTGGTGACCACGGGGGGGTTCGCTCTCTCGTCGGGTACGGGCGTCGCGGCGGCGAGTGAAGCGACCCCGGGGCAGTCGGCGCCGGCGCCATCGCCCGTCACGTCTCCCGCGTCCGGAAACGCAACTCCCGCCAAGCCGACGACGGTCGTGCTCTCGAACGAGCGCACGTTCACGACATGGGCGCACCCCGTCGAAGAGGTGCCGATCCGCGCGCAGCCGCAGGTCAAATCGCGCACGCTCGCGCGCACCCATCTGGCGACCGAGGACGGCTATCCCGAGGTCTACCTGCTGCTCTCGAGCATCACCGATATGAAGGGGCGTGAATGGATACAGATCCGCATTCCCGGCAGGCCCAACGGCCGCACGGGTTGGGTCACGCGCGAATCGCTCGGCGAATTCCGAGTCACGCACTGGCTCGTGGAAATCATTCTCCATTCGCGCACGCTGAAGGCGTACTACAACGGCAAGCTTCGCTTCAGTGCGCCGATCGGTGTCGGCAAGCCGAGCACGCCAACGCCGACGGGGCACTTCTACATCCGCGAGATCTTCAAGCTCTCGAGCCCCAGCAACGCCTACTGGCCGTATGCGATGGGCACCTCGGACTACTCCACCCTGACGGACTGGCCGGGGGGCGGCGTCGTCGGCATCCACGGCGACCTCGGTGAACCACGGCTCATCCCCGGGGATCCCTCCCACGGTTGCGTGCGCATGCGCAACGCGGACATCGCGAAGCTCGCGCCGCGGCTGTCGCTCGGCACGCCGGTGCACATCGTCCACTAGCTCCCCGTAGAGTCGCCGGTGCCCGACGCGCAACCTGCGCGTTCGCGCCGCTCGCGAAGGTAGGTTTTCGAGCCGTGGGGGGCGCCACTCGCAAGCGGGTCCGGCGAGCTCTCGTGCTCGCGCTTATGCTCTCGCCCGCGGCGATCGCCGTGGGGTCAAGCGCGCCAGTCGCCCTCGCCGCGGCGAAGCACCTGAGCGGCAAGCCACGCCACGCGCCGGCGGTTGTGCCCGCCGAAGTCGCGCTCACGCAGCGCCTCGTCTCGACTCCGGGGGCGACCATCGCGATGCCGCCCGCGGGCCTCTCGATCGAGTACTCGGTTATGGCGTACGCGCTGGGAAGCGAAGCGTGCCCGCCGGCGGCGCTGGATGCGGAGCTCGAGAAGCTCGCATCGCCCCCGATCGAGCTCGCAGGCGTGAGCCAGGACGAGACCGCGCCGACCGGGACGCTGCCCAACCCGCCCACGTCGTGGCAGACGGCCACCGCGTTCCCACTGCCGCCGTCGTTCTGGAGCCAGCTCCACTGCTTGCTGACTGCGACGCGGGACCCGCTGACGGTGGGGCTGAACCTGCGTACGGGAAACCTCGCGTGGGCGACGCAGATGGTGAAGGAAGCGACAGAAGCTGCGACCAACGGCGTGAGCTTCTCGCTCGGCAACGAGCCGGATCTGTACGGCGTGCCGAACTACTCCTCGCTCGCGAAGCCGCTCCCCGGCGAAGAACTCGCTGCGACGAACCTGTACCTCAAACTCGCCGAATATCTGCGGCCGGCGATCGGGACCGCGCCGCTGATCGGTCCGGAAATAGCGCGACCTGTCGACTGGCAGTTCCAGCTGCAGCGCCTGCTCACGCAGCTGCACGTGCAGACCGTCGGGGTGCACGCGTATCCGCTCACCGACTGCGGAGGCCGCGGAGCGTCGCTCGAAGCGCTGCTCTCCACGAAGGTCGCCGACGAGCCTGCGCGACTCGCGTGGGTCGCCGGCGTCGCCCGCGGCCTCGGCCTGCCGGCGATCATCTCCGAGGCGAACTCGGCGTCCTGCGGAGGCATTCCCGGCCTCTCCGACAGCCCCGCCGCTGCAGTGTGGGCCGTGCGCTTCGTCCTCTCCGCCCTCAAGAGCGGTTTCGAGGAGGTGCGCTTCCACGCGGCCGGCGACCCGTACGACCCATTCCTGGTGCGCGGCGGAGCGCTCGTGACCCACCCCATCGAGAGCGCGCTCATCGCGCTCAACCAGTGGCTGCCTCTTGGCGCGACATTCCGCAGTGTCCCGCGCGTGCGCAACCTCGTCGCGACGGCGATCGGCGAGCCGGCGGCGCCGACGAGCGCTGCGACCCCCGCCAAGGTCGTGCTGATCCTCGACAACGAGGGTGCTACGGCACAACCGGTCGTCCTCCGCGGCGCGGCTGCCGTGCACGTCTCGCTCCTCAGCGCCGCCTTCCCCGGCCTCGCTACGTTCACGCGCAGCGCCACGCACGGCATCGTGCGGTTGTCGGTCGCGCAGCACAGCCTCGTCGCGCTCTCGCCGCTCGGTTGAGCGGCGCCGGCTCGGTGTCACGGATCTCGCGCGCAGGTCGTTATACAGACGTGAGCTCACACGTCTTCCTGTTCGCCGATCTGTGCGGCTTCACCGCGTACACGAGCCGCCACGGCGACGAGTGCGGGGCGGAGCTCGCCGTCGCTTTTCACGAGCGGGTGCGCGAGCTCGCGAACGCCGAGCGCTGCGAAGTGGTCAAGTCGATCGGCGACGCGGTGATGGTCCGCTCAGACGACGCTCACGATGCGCTGCGGCTCTCCGCCCGCGTGATCGCGCTCGGCGGTATCGCGGGCCACCCGCGCGTCCGCATCGGTATCGACGTCGGCCCCGCCGTCCAGCGCGCGGGCGATTGGTTCGGATCGACGGTCAACGCGGCCGCGCACGTCGCCGACACGGCGTTGCCGGGCGAGGTAATCGTGACTGAGCGCGCGGGAGCGGTCCTCGCGGCGGGGACGAACGTCCGGCTCCTCGCGCGCGGCGCGCGGCGCTTGAAGGGCCTGCCGCGTACGCGCCTGCACGCCGCCGCGGCGTAGGACGCCTGCGGGCGCGATTTCGGGCAAGATCTCGCGCGGGTGAGACTCGAGGGCATCCACCACATTACGTGCGTTACTGCCGATGCGCCCAGCAACGCCGATTTCTACGTGCGCGTACTCGGGCTGCGGATCGTCAAGAAGACGGTCAACCAGGTGGATAAGACGACCTACCACATCTTCTATGGAGACGAGCGCGCCTCGTACGGCAACAACATCAGCTTCTTCGAGTACCGCGGGCGGCCGAACGGGCGCGCGGGAGCGGGCAACGTACACACGATCGTCTGGCGCGTCGGGGGGGAGGGCGCACTCGAGTTCTGGGAGCGGAGGCTCGCGGGCGAGGGAGTCGACTCGCGTCGCGCGGAGACGACGCTCGACTTCGCCGACCACGAGGGACTCGCTCACCGGCTCGCGGTCGTGGAGACGAGCGACCTGCCGCTGATCGGCGAGTCGCCCGAAGTCCCCGCCGAGTGCGCGCTGCGGGGTTTCGACGGCGTGCACGCATACGAGCGCGACCCCGACGCGTGCGCGGCGTTCCTGACCGACGTCCTCGCGATGAGCGAGGCGGCCTCGAGGCGCTGGGAGGCGCGCGGCGCGCTGCGCGGTGGCTGGTACCAGATCGATCCCGCGCCGGAGGGAAAGCGTCGCTTCGGCGGCGGCGTCGTGCAGCACGTCGCGTGGGGCTGCATGCCAGAAGACATCGACGCGTGGAGCGAGCGCGTCACGCCGCTGTGCCCGGATGCGACCGGAGTGGTCGATAGGCACTTCTTCCGCTCGACGTACTTCACCGAGCCCGGTGGCGTTCTGTTCGAGATCGCCGAGCACGGCGGCCCGGGGTTCGGCGTGGACGAGCCAGACATCGAGCACATGGGCGACGAGCTGCAGCTCCCTCCGTGGCTCGAGGAGCGCCGCCAGCTCTACGAATGGTCGCTCACGCCCGTGCCGACGACCGCCGAGCTGCGCGCGCGAACCGCCGGGACGCGCACTCGCGCGGGCGCGGTGTCAGCGGGCTAGCGAGCCCCGTGCCGCGCTTCGAGATCGAGCGGCGCGCGTTCGGCGTCGGCTTTGCAGAACGCGCCGCATTCAAGGACACCTACGGCGGCGTCGAGGGGATGGTGTTCCTCGAGTGCTACCAGATCGTCCCGCGCGGGATACCGTCAAAGACCGCGCTCGTCTTCAGCCATCCCGTCGGCGGCGGCGGCTACCTGCCGATGATCACCGAGCTCGCGAAGTGCGGCAACCACGTCATCTGGGTGAACAGCCGCTACCGAGGCATCGACGCCGCGCTGATCATGGAGAAGGTCGTGCTCGACCTCGCCGCTGGCATCAGCCACGCGCGCGAGAAGCTCGGCTACGAGCGCACAGTGCTAGGCGGCTGGAGCGGTGGCGGCGCGCTCGCGCTCTTCTATCAGCAGCAGGCGGTCAAGCCCACGATCACCGCGACGCCCGCGGGTGATCCGCCGGACCTCACCGCCGAGAGCCTGATCGCCGCCGACGCGCTCCTGCTCCTCGCCGCCCATCCGAGCCGCCACCGGGTGCTCTGCGACTGCATCGATCCCTCGATCGTTCACGAGGGCGACCCCTCGGTGCGGGAGCGCGTGCTCGACCTCTACGACCGCGCGAACGCCAATCAGCCGCCGTATACGCGGCAGTTCCTCGCGCACTTTCACGAGCAGCAGCTCGCACGCATGCGGCGAATCACGGCCGACGTGAAGGACAGGCTTTCGGCGCTGCGCGCGCAGGGCCGCACAGCCGACGAGTACGCGTTCGTCGTCCACGGCACGCTCGCCGATCCACGCGTGCTCGATCCGAGCATCGACCCCAACGACCGCGAGCCGGGCACCTCCTTCCTCGGCGATCCGCGCGTCGCCAATAATGGCCCGGTGGGGCTGGCGCGCTTCTCTACGCTGCGCAGCTGGCTCTCGCAGTGGAGCGTCGACGACGCCAACGGCGACGGCGTACGCGCTGCGGCGGACGTTACGGTGCCCGCGCTGGTCGTCGCCAACAGCGCGGACAACGTTGTCACGCCGTCGTATACGAGCGAGCTCTTCGACGCGCTCGCGAGCGAGGACAAGACGTCGCTGACGATCGACGGCGCGAACCACTACTACATCGGCGAGGGCCAGCGCGAGCACCTTCGCCGCTCGGCTGCGCTGTGCACCAACTGGCTCGCCGAGCGCTCGCTCGCGCCCGCGTGCACGCACGTTGGATGAGTGACCAGGACGCGCTCCTCGATCGCCTTTTCGCGGCGATTGCGTCCGGCGACATCGAGACCGTCGCCGAACTCTACGCGGACGACGTCCTGGTGTGGCACAACACCTCGGGCCGCGCGCGCGATCGCGCGGGCGGCCTCGCGGTCCTGCGCGCGTTCGTCGAACGGACCGAAGCGGTTCGCTATGAGATCTGCGAACGCCGCCACTGGGAGGGCGGTGCCGCGCAGCGCCACGTCCTGCACATCCGCGTCGCCGGGAACGAGCACTCGATCGATGCTTGCATCGTCTTCGCGCTCGCCGGAGAGAGGATCACGCGCGTGTACGAGTACGTCGACGGCAAGGCGCTCGCGCCGTTGGGGTGGTGAGCTGCCAGGGCCCGCGCGCGGAATGCGCCGCGCGTCGCCGCGCCGAACCTAGCGGCAGAAGGCCGCGCGCCCAGAAGCGCGCGCGAGGGGCTACGCCCGCGAGATGCCTCGCGCTCGGGATAGCGATCGAGGCCAAATGTGCTCGCGCATGGAAGGCGAGAGCAGGAGCACGACCGACGCGAGCGAGCAGGCGAACAGCAGCGGGCCGCCGACCGTCCACTCGCCCGGATCCAGCGTCGCGGCGATCGCGACCGTGAGAAAGGTGTTGCCCGCGAGCAGCACCCGCCACGTCATGCGGCCGCGCCGCGCAAGGCGCCAGAGCACGAAAAAGACGATTGCGAGGTAGCGATAGACGTGCGCGGCACGGCCGCCGTTGAGTAGCAGCGAGTCGGGGAACGCGACCAGCAGCACGAGCGCGAAGAAGTAGTACGTCCGCGGCAGCCTGCGCAGCGACGCCGACAGGGTCGATGTTCGGGGGAGGGCGATAGACGTAAGACTACGCTCAGCGGCGAGCGCTTGTGCTGGACGCGGCCGAGGCGGCGACGATCCACGAGCGCAGCGCATCGAAGACGCGCGTCGGTTGCCCGCCACGCGTGAGCAGCGCCGTGTTCCACAGCGGCGGGTTGTGCGCCGGCGGCGCTGCGAGCTGGTACCAGACGATCTCTCTGACCTGCGGCTCGCGCGCGACGATTCCGAACCCCGCCTTGGCCATCGCGGCGCGGCGGGTTTCGCTCGCGACGTACTTCGGGCTCCAGCCGTACTCGGTGAGGTACAGGGGCGGAGGTGTCCCGCCCCGCGTGGAGAGAGCTCCGAGCCGAGCGAGCTCTTGGAGGACGTGGACGAGCCGCGGCAGCGAACCCGTGGTTGCGTCGTCGCCTTTTCCTGGGTAGGTGGGCGGCCAGCGCAGCGTGTATGGGTGAATCGCGAAGCCGTCGGCGACGAGCCGCTGGCAGTGACCCCACGGGCGCAGACTCGCGGTGCGACACGCCAATTCGCGCAGGAAGCGAAGCGGGGCGATCGCTGCGCCGCCGTAGCCGAGCGGCGCGAGCTCGCCGATCAGGACCTGCGCTTCGGGATCCGCGTGCCTGATCGCGGCGTACCCCGCGCGGTAGAGATTTCGGTAGAGCATCGGCGCGAGCGGGTTGGGTTTGAGCGAGCTCCACCAGTTTGGCTCGTTCCAGATCGAGTAGGTGCTGACCTGGCGGCGGTAGCGTCGCGCCGCCGCTCCGGCGAAGCGGGCGAACGCGCTGGCGCTCGGCCGGTAGACGCCGACGCGGTGGTTGGCCGTCGCGAACGCGGGCGCGGGCCCCGCGAGGACCAGCTGCACGGTCAGTCCCGCGTGCGTCGCCGCAGCGACGGCGGCGTCGTAGTGACTCCAATCTTCGGCGGAGCGTGGCCGGCGCCGCTCGACGGCTGACCAGTTGACGGCGATCCGAAGGACGTTTGCGCCGAGCTGTGAGAGGCGTTTGAAGCCAAGCTGCGCGGAGATCACGCCGCGCGCCTCGAGCCCTCCGTATGCCGAGGGCAGGCGCACGAAGACGGGATCGTCCTGAACTCCTACGAGCAGCTGGGCGCCCGCGCCACTCGGCGAGGCCACCCAAAAGGCCGCCGCTGCAAACAAGAGCAGGGGGACGCGCCGGCGTCGCGTGCCCGCCGGCCGCGGCTCGCCGGCTTGACGGTGATCGGCGCTCATGCGCAGCTCATCGGCGCGCGTCGGCGATAGGCCGACTGGCACGCGGCGGTTTCCATTCCCGTCGGCACTGCGAACTTAACGCGCGCCGGCGCTCCAAGTTTCTGGCGAGGGGCAGCTCGCGGCTCGCGAATCCGCGTGCGCACGGCGCATCGCCGCGTGCGAAAGTGCTCGTTCGTGGAGAGCGGGACAGGAGCGCCGACGCGTGAGCAGGCGATCGCCGCCCGCCTCGCGGATGCGCTCGAGGAACCGCTCGAAGGGCATGTCCGTCGCCTGAGCAGCGGCGCGTCGCGCGAGACGTTCGCCTTTCAAACGCGCGCGCGCGGCGAGCTCGTCGTGCAGATCGCGCGCGGCGGCGGGAGCAAAATCGTGCCGCCGCCGCCGCAGGCGCGGCTGTTGTCGGCGGCGGCAGAGGCGGGCGTGCCGGTCCCACGCGTCGTCGCGCACGGCGAGGACGACGAGGTGCTCGGCAGGAGCTGGGCGGTCGTCGAGGCGCTCGAGGGGACGACGGACCCGAAGGCGATCCTCGCCGGCGAGGGGGTGCCCGGCGCGGATGAGCTGATCGACGAGATCGCCTCCGCGCTCGCCGCCGTCCACCGCATGCCCAGGGGCTCGCGAGCGCACCGCAGATCGAAGACCCGCTCGCGCTGCTGCGCACGTGGCACGACGGCCTCGGCGAGCCCCACCCCGCGTTCGAGCTCGCTTTCCGGGCGCTCGAGTCGGACAGGCCGGATGCGCCGCGCAGCACGCTCGTGCACGGCGACTTCCGCATGGGCAACCTGATGGTCGCGGACTGCGGGCTCACGGGTGTGCTCGACTGGGAGCTGACCCACGTGGGCGACCCGGTCGAGGATCTCGGCTGGCTGTGCGTGCCCGCGTGGCGCTTTCAGCGCCTAGATCGTCCCGCTGCGGGGCTCGCGAGCCGGGAGCAGCTGCTCACGGCCTACGTACGGCATTCGGGCGAGGCCGTCGACGCGTCGGCGCTGCGCTGGTGGGAGCTGTACGGGACGGCCCGCTGGGGCGTGATCTGCGTGATGCAGGCGTTCACGCACCTCTCGGGCGCGACGAAATCGGTCGAGCACGCGGTGATCGGCCGGCGAGCGTGCGAGGTCGAGTGGGATCTGCTGGGGCTGCTCGATCCGCGGCCGGCGGGCGGGGCGCGGACCGGCGCGCTCGAGACGAGCGCCGCGCAGCGCGAGCCGCTCGCGACCGCCCCCGCGCTGCACGACCGCCCGACTGCGATCGAGCTGATCGACGCGGCGCGCGGCGCTCTTGGCGACGACGCGCTGCCCCAGCTCGAGGGGCGCGCGAGGTTTCAGATGCGCGTATCGCTGCGCGCGCTCGGGATCGTGCGCCGCGAGCTCGAGCATCGCGACGAGCACATCGCGCGGCACGCGGCAGCGCTCGCATCGGTCGGGTGCGCAGACGAGCGAGAGCTCGCGCACGGCATCCGCGAGCGAACGTTGACCGCGCGCGAGGAGGACGTGCTCGCGGCGGTGCGAGCGACGGTGCGCGCGAAGCTGGAGGTGGCGAATCCGAGGTACCTGACGATGACCGAATCACTGGCAAGGGAGGAGCGATGAAAGAAGACGCGAACGCGGACGTGCCGCCGGAGATCGTCGCGCTGCTCGAGGAGGTCGACGCGTTCATAGCGAATGAGATCGAACCGCTCGAACTCGAGGAAGACAACATGCGCTTCTTCGACCATCGCCGCGAGCACGCGCGCACGGATTTCGAGCGCGGAGGTATCCCGAGTGCGGAGTGGGAGGCGCTGCTCGAGCAGATGATGGACCTCGCGGACCGCGCGGGGCTGTGGCGCTTTGGCTTACCGCAGGAGCTCGGCGGGCGCGGCGGGTCGAACTTCGCGATGGCTGTCGTGCGCGAGCACCTCAACCGCCGAGGCATCGGCTTGCACAACGACCCGCAGAGCGAGATCTCGATGATCGGCAACTTTCCGACGGCGATCCTCGTGCACGAGTTCGGCAGCGACGAGCAGAAGGCGGCACTGCTCGAGCCGTCGCTGCGGCGCGAGGCGGCGCTCGCGTTCGGCCTTACCGAGCCCAACCACGGCTCCGACGCGACCTACCTCGAGACGACCGCTCGCCGCGACGGCGACGAATGGGTGATCGACGGCCGCAAGCGCTTCAACTCGGGGATGCACCGCGCGTCGCACGATCTCGTCTTCGCGCGCACGTCTGGCACGCCCGGTGAGCCGCGCGGGATCACGGCGTTCATCGTCCCGCGCGACGCTCCGGGTCTCGAGGTCGAGTTCTACTGGTGGACGTTCAACATGCCGACCGACCACGCGGAGGTGGCGCTGAAGGAGGTGCGCGTGGGGGACGGGGCGATCCTCGGCGAGCTCGACCTAGGGCTCGCGCTCGCGCAGCGCTTCGTACACGAGAACCGCATCCGCCAGGCGGCGTCGAGCCTCGGCGCGGCGCTCTTCTGCATCGACGAGGCGGTCAAGTGGGCGCGCGAGCGCGTCGTGTGGGGCAAGCCGCTGTGGCGCAATCAGGGCATCCAGTTCCCGCTCGCGGAGCTGTGGACCGAATGCGAGCTAGTGCGCGGGCTCGTGCGCCGCACCGCTCAGGAGCTCGATCGCCACCACCACATGGAGGTGACACACCTCGTGGCGATGGCGAACTACCGCGCCAACCGTCTCGCGTGCGAGGCGGCGGACCGTGCGATGCAGACGTGCGGCGGCATCGGCTACACCCGCCACATGCCCTTCGAGCACATCTACCGCCACCACCGCCGCTACCGCATAACGGAGGGCAGCGAGGAGGTTCAGCTGCGCAAGGTCGCGCACGAGCTCTTCAGCTGAGCTCGTCGGACACGCGATCGCGGCGCGGGCTTCCTACGCTGTGGGGCAGGATGGAGGCGGCAAGCAACGTGGCAACACACGACGCAGGCGTCGGCGAGCTCGCGCACTCGCCCGACTTCGAGCAGTCGCGCGTTCGTCGCAACGTGATCTGGCTGATCGTGGTGATCCTCGCGATCGTCGCGCTGATCACGCTCGTCCCGGGCCTTGGGAGCCTGCGGGACCGGCTCGCGCGCGTGAGCGGACTGTGGCTGACGGTGGGGATCGCGCTGAAGATCCTGTCGGGATTGTCCTACGTCGCCGTGTTTCGCAGCGTGTTCTGTGTGAAGATGCGCTGGCGCACGAGCGCGGAGATCGGGCTGTCCGAGCTCGGCGCGAACGCCGTGCTCCCGACGGGCGGCGCGGGGGGCCTCGCGCTCGGGGCGTGGGCGCTTCATCGCAGCGGGATGAGCACCGAGCGAATCGCGCGGCGGAGCGTCGCGTTCTTCCTCTTGACGAGCATCCCCAACGTGCTCGGGGTGGTCGTGCTCGGAGTCGGGTTCGCGGTGGGCGTCTTCGAAGGCCGTGCGAGCCTCGCGCTGTCGATCGTGCCGGCGGCAATCGCCGCGGGCGCGATCGTGTTCACGATCGCCGCGGGTCGCTGGGCGGCTGAAGCGGCCGATCGCCTCAACGCGCGCGCGCGCCGTACGACACGCCTGGCCGCCTCTCTACGCGCGCTCGCCGATGGGATCACCGACGCGCTGTTTCTGCTGCGCCGCCGCGATCCGTGGCTGATCGTCGGGCTGATCGGCTACCTCGCGTTTGACGTGATGATCCTGTGGGCGACCTTCCACGCATTCGGCCACGCGCCGCCGCTGGCGATCATTTGGCTCGGCTACCTCATCGGTGAGCTCGGCGGACTGATCCCGGTGCCGGGGGGGATCGGGGGCGTCGATCTCGGGCTGATCGGCACGCTTGCGCTGTACCACGTCTCCCTGACCTCAGCGACGGCGGCGGTGCTCGCCTATCGGGCGCTCGCCCTCGTCGTGCCGCTCGCCGTGGGCGTCGTCGCCGGTCTATTCCTGCGCCGCTCGCTTGCGCGCGAGGCGGTGTCGATCGCCAATTGCGAACCCGGCGGCGAGGTTGAGATCATCGGCCGCGGCGTCGTGCGCGTGGCCTCCTGAGCCGGGCGCTGCTGTCGGGGTTCACCGCGGGACTGGGCGCGCCACGCACTTCCCAACTCCTCGCAGGGCGCTTACGACCCTGTCACCCGGCGGCGCTGACGATCAGCTCCGCGGCCGCCTCGGGAGAGACCTTGTCGGTGTTGATGACGAGGTCGTAGTGCGTGGGCAGCTCCTCGGAGATGCCGTAGAAGCGCTTGATGTAGTCGCTGCGTCCCGAGTCGGAGCGCTTGAGCGTCCGCGAGGCCTCCTTCTCGTCGACGCCGAGCGCGGACGCGAGCCGCGCCTCGCGCGTGGGGGTCGATGCGGTGATGAGCACCCGCAGCACGTCGTCCCGCCCGCCGAGCGCGAGCGAGGCGGCGTGGGAGACGATCACCGCGTTGCCCGCGGAGGCGCTGTCCTCGATGGTCGAGCGGATGAGCCCGCGCAGGGCGTCGCTGCCGGGCTGGTCCTGAACGGGGACGGGCGCAGCCATCGCGTAGCCCGCCCCCATGCCCGCGGTGCCGAGGCTTTCGATGAGTCGCACGAGGGCCGACTTGCGCCGCTCGACGTCGGCTACGGTCGCCTCGTCGACGCCTGCGTCGACGGCGGCTTTCGCGATTATGTCCTCGTCGAGGAGAGGGAAGCCGAGCGAGCTCGCAACGGCGAGCGCGGCCTCGTGCGCGCCGGCGCCATCGTGCGAGGAGATGCAAACGACCTTCGCGGACACGAGCGAACAGTATCGCCACCGCGCGTGCGACGGTGCGAGACTGAGCGCGCGTGGCTGACCTCGTGTTCTCGCTGTGTGCGGGCGTTGCCTCGCTCGCGGTTTCCCTCCTCTCGGCCGCAAAGGGCGTCTACTGGGTCGCGGGTATCTGGGCGCTCATCGCGTTCGGCTTCTCGCTGCGCGCGGCGTACGACTGGCGGCGAATCCGCCGCTGACGCAAGCGCCGGTCACTGAAAGAAACGCTGTGGGCGCGCCGGGCGCTCGCAGCGCACATCGCACGCGCGCGCACACCCACGCGCGCCCACACGCATACACGCGCGGACGCACACGGGCGCGCCCACAAGCGCGCACGCACACGCGCGCACGCGCGCAGCACCCCCATCGAGTGAAACAAACCCGCCCGCGACGCCCCGCGCGGCACTGTGATCGAGATAGCAAGAACGGCCGCCTCGAGACAGGGGCGGCGAGGACGATCGCGACGAAAGACGAACGGCCCCCGCGAGAGGCCCGCGCGGGCGATAATCCCAGCATGCGAGAGGACCCGACGGGCGTTGCGCTGGTGCTCGCGGGCGGGGGCGCGCGCGGCGCATACGAGATCGGCGCCCTGTCGGTGCTGCTGCCCGCGCTGGAGCGGCGGGGGGAACGTGTGGAGGTGATCGTGGGAACGAGCGTTGGGGCGATCAACTCGGCGTTCCTCGCGGCGACGGCGGGCGAAGCGGTAGAGCGCTCGCTGGCGCAGGCGCGAGAGCTCTGGTTGGAGCTGCGGTGGGACGAGGTGCTGCGCCCGCTCCTCTCGCCGGCGGAGCTGGCGAAACTCGCGACGTTCGTGCTGCCGGGCGGACGCGTGTGGGGCTTCCTCGACCCGGCGCCGCTCAAGCAGAAGCTCGAGTCGCTGCGGTTGGGGCGGATCCCGGCGAACGTGCAGAAGGGAACGCTGCGGGCGGCGGCGGTGGTGGCGACGTCGGTCGAGCGCTCGGCGAGCGTGGTGTTCCACGATGGCGGAGGGCGGATCGCGGAGGACCCTGAACGGGCGATCGAGTATGAGCAGACACAGCTGCGCGAGAGCCATGTGCGGGCGTCGGCGGCGATTCCGAGCGTGTTCCCGGCGGTGCGGGTGCAGACGCCGCGCTCACGGGCCGGCTGGTACTACGACGGCGGGACGCGTCTGAACACACCGATCAAGCCGGCGCTCGAACTGGGTGGCAAGCGCGTGATCGTGATCGCGTTGAACGCGCTGCGCTCGGCGCATATGAGCGAGCGCCCGGAAGCGCTCGACGGCGCGACGCAGATCGTGCAGGCGCTCCTGGTGGACCCGCTGATCCACGACGTGCAGACGCTCGCGTCGATCAACGAAATTCTGCGCACGCGTGCGCCCGCCAGCGCGCCGGCGCCCGCACGTACGAGCACGCGCGCGCGCAGCACTCGCGTCGCTAACGAGACTCCGATCCCGTACATCCTGATCGCGCCGCGAGCGCCGAACGAGATCGGCGAGGCGGCGGCGAGCGTATACGGCAGGTACTACACGGGCGTGAAGCGCGCGGCGTCGAGCGTAGGCATCCTCGGGCGGGTGCTGAGCGCGGGATCGAACGCGGCGCGCGGCGAGCTGTTCAGTTACCTGTTCTTCGCTCCGGAGTTCGCGGGCGAGCTGATGGGACGCGGCGAAGCGGACGCGCGCCGCTGGCTGTCGCGCACGCACGACGACGGCCCCTGGCGGATACGTAGGCCGTGATCTGCGCAAAAGCGCGCAAACCGCTTTAGAGAGCGCGAAAGCGCGTCGATAACGCATCTGCGGGCGGCCGCTCAGAGCGAGCGCCCCGCGCCCAGATGCGACTCCCGGGACGAAAATCGCCGACTGCGCTCAGCGCGCCCGACATCCTCGACCGTCCGCGGCTGGGAATGACCCGCGCGAGGGCGGGAATGACCCGTGCGGCGGCGGCGGCGGATATCCCGGAGCACGCGCCGGTGCTGGTCGACCCGGAGGCGGCGCTGCCGGCGGAGGCGGCGGCGCTGCGCGAAGAGGCGCTGGTCGACACGGGCGCGTCGCTGACGGAAGCGCCTCCAGCGCGGCGCGAGGAGCGGGCACGTACACGCGAGCTCAGGCGCTTCTACGTGCCGCTGAAGATGCGCGTGCTGCTGACTTTTCTGGCGGGGATCGCGTGGCTGACGTTCTCGGTGTGGCTCTCGCGGCACTGGATCGCGCAGCTGGGCTCGGACGTCTCGCTGCCGCTGGCGATCGTGGTGGTCTCGGGGATCGCGCTGATCCCGGGCTACCTGAACATCCAGCTGCTGACGTCGATCGTGCTGGACAGGCCGCCGCGGCTGCGCATGGACGTGGAGTTCCCGCCGATGGCGCTGCTGATTGCGGCGTACAACGAGGAGGAGTCGATCGCGGAAACGCTCGACTACGCGCTGCGAAGCGATTATCCGGGGAGCTTCGAGGTGGTGGTGGCGGACGACGGCTCGAGCGACGCGACGCGGGAGATCGTGGCGCGGTACGCGCGCGGCGACGAGCGCGTGCGCCTGCTGGAAGCTGAGCACGGCGGCAAGGCGGAAGCTCTGAACGCGGCGCTGGGCGAGGTGCAGACGCCGCTGCTGGCGACGATCGACGCGGACACGCTGCTGATGCCGTACTCGCTGCGCAGGGCGGTGGCGCGCCTTTCCAACTCGCCGGCGGACACGGTTGCGGTGGCGGGGTCTGTGCTGGCGCGCAACTCGCGCGACAACCTCTTGACGCGCGCACAGGAGTGGGACTACTTCCTGGGGATCGCGAGTGTGAAGCGGGCGCAGTCGCTGCTGCAGGGGACGCTGGTGGCGCAGGGGGCGTTCAGCGTGTACGAGACCGCGGCGCTGCGGCTGGCGGGCGGCTGGCCGAACAGGATCGGCGAGGACATCGTGCTGACGTGGCGGATGCTGGAGAACGGCGGGCGCGTCGTGTTCGAGCCGACAGCGGTGGCGTTCACGGAGGTGCCGGCGACATGGAAGGCGTTCGTGCGCCAGCGCAGGCGCTGGGCGCGGGGGATGGTCGAGGGCCTGCGCGACCACGGCGTGGCGCTGCTGCGGCGGAGGAACTTCTACTCGCACTCGGTGGCGGCGAACTTCGTGTTCCCGCTGCTCGACGCGACGTTCACGCTGGCGTTCATCCCGGGCGTGGTGCTGGCGGCGTTCGGCGACTTCGCGATCGTGGGCCCGATGACGCTGCTGGTGCTGCCGCTGAACGCGATTCTGGGCGGCGTGATGTTCGTGCACCAGAAACGCGTGTTCGGCGCGGTGCAGCTGCGCGTGCGCAGGAACGGCCGCGGCCTGCTGTTCTACTACCTCTGCTACCAGTTCGTAATGGCGCCGATCTCGGTGGCTGGATACATGCTCGAGGCGGCGCGCGCGCGCCGTTCCTGGTAGCGGCGCACGGTACGCTTGCGGCGATGTCGGCGCCGCTTTCCTCGACTGAAGCACCCGCGACGCGCCTCAGCGGCGAGCTGCGCTACGGCCTGGAGCTGGCGCGGCTGCTGGCGGACCGCGACTTCCGCCGCCCGGCGCGCTCGGGCAACGCACGGCCGGTGCTGCTGGTGCCGGGCTTCATGGCGGGCGACGGCTCGCTGAGGGTGCTGGCGGGCTGGCTGCGCAGGCGCGGCTCGCGCACGTCGGGCGCGGGCATGCTGTTGAACGTGGACTGCGCGGAACGTGCGGTGGAGAAGTTGGAGGGGCGCCTGCGGCGCCTGAGGGGACGCGCGGGTGAGCGGGTGGTGGTCATCGGGCAGAGCCGCGGCGGCGAGTTGGGACGCGTGCTCGCGCTGCGCAACCCGGACTCGGTGAGCACGCTGGTGATGCTGGGCTCGCCCGTCCTCGGCCCGCTGAACGTCGGTCCGGCGGTGCTGGGCGCGGTGCGCTCGGTGGCGCGGCTGGGCGACGTGGGCGTGCCGGGGATGTTCTCGAGCGAATGCCGCGCCGGGGACTGCTGCGAGCGCTTTCGCATAGACCTCCTGGGCCACCTGCCGCAGAGCGTGCGCGCGGTTTCGGTGTACTCGCGCAGCGACGCGATCGTGGGGTACGAGTCGTGCCTGGACCCGGACGCGGAGCACGTGGAGGTGCGCTCGAGCCACACGGGGATGTCGGTCAATGTGGAGGTGTTCAGGGTGCTGGCGAGCGTGCTCGACGAAGAAGAGGAGACACGCCGCGCGGCAGCGTGAGCTGCGGGCGCGGGGAGGTGGATGACGATGGACTGGATGAGCCCGATGGACGCGTCGTTCCTGCACATCGAGGGACCGATGACCCCGATGCACATCGGCGGCGTAAGCATCTTCGAGGGCCCGGCGCCGCCGTTCGAGCGCCTGGAAGAGATGGTCGCGCGCAAGCTCGGCCGCGTGCCGCGCTACCGCCAGAAGGTGCGCTTCATCCCCTTCGAGCTGGGGCGTCCGGTGTGGGTCGACGACCCGCACTTCAACCTGCCGTATCACCTGCGCCACTCGGCGCTGCCACCGCCGGGATCGGACGAGCAGCTGCGGGCGACGGCGGCGCGCATCTTCGCGCAACGCCTCGACCGCGATAAGCCGCTATGGGAGATCTGGATGCTCGAGGGCCTGCGCGGCAGCCGCTGGGCGCTGCTGTCGAAGGTGCACCACTGCATGGTCGACGGCGTCTCGGCGACGGACCTGATGACGATCATGTTCGAGGACGACCTCTCGCCGGCGGACGGGGCGCCGTGGGAGCCGGATCCGGAGCCGAGCGACGTCGAGCTCGTGTTGCGGACGATGACGCGCCGCACGCTGAACCCGTCCGAGCAGCTGCGCAGCGTGCGCGCGGCGCTGCGCGCACCGCTGACGACGCTCGCGCAGGCGCGCGACCTGGCGCGCGGGCTGGCGTCGGCGTCGAGCATCCTGCGCCCGGCGGGCGGCACATCGCTCGTGGGGGCGGTGGGCCCGCATCGTGCTTGGAGCACCGCGCACGTGCGCCTGAGCGACGTCAAGCAGGTGCGCGCGCGGCTGGGAGGGACGGTCAACGACGTCGTGCTGAGCATCGTCGCGGGCGGCCTGCACGACCTGTTGGCGGCGCGCGGCGAGGACGTGGCGGAGCGCACGGTGCGCGCGCTCGTTCCGGTGTCGGTGCGCAAGCCGAGCGAGCGCGGCACGTACAACAACCGCGTATCGGCGATGTTGGCGGAGCTGCCTGTGGGGATCGCTGACCCGGCGGAGCGGCTGGGCTTCGTTCGCGCGCAGATGGACGGCCTCAAGCAGTCCAAGCAGGCGGTCGCGGGCGACGTGCTGACGTCGCTGTCGGGCTTCGCGCCGCCGATGCTGCTCGCGCTCGGCGCGCGCCTCGCGGCGCGCGCGCCGTCGCTCGGGCTGCAGACAGGCGTGACGAACGTGCCGGGCCCGCAGGCGCCGCTGCACACGCTCGGGCGGCGGCTGCTCGAATCGTTCCCGTTCGTGCCGGTGATCGGCACGGTGCGGACCTCGATCGCGATCTTCTCCTACGACGGCGGCCTGTATTTCGGCGTGACGGGTGACTACGACAGCTCGAAGGACATCGACGTGCTCACGCGCGGCGTCGAGCGCGCGATGAGCGAGCTGCTGGCCGCTGCGGGCAAGAACGCCGCCGCCGACGAAGCACCCGCGTCCGACAAGCCGCTCGCGGCAGACGAGCCGCGCGCCGCCGGCGGGCAGCCCGCAGCAGACGAGCCGCGCACGGCCGCCCGTGCCGCGGAGCGCGAGCGCGCCCGCGAGAAGGCGCAGCGCCAGCACGCCGCGCGCGAGCGGACGTCGCGCTAGCGCAGGATCGTGAAGCGAAGCGTCGCGGGCTGCGCGAGAGCTCCGGCGGCGTTGCGCGCGGTGATCGTCGCGCGGTAGGTCGCCGGCGCGAGCGTCGCGACCTGCGAGACGTGCCCGAAGAAGCGCACGTGGTTGCGGCCGGCGCGCGCGAAGAACGAGAGCGTGCTGCGCGCGACGACGCGCCTGCACGTGCGGACGATCGATCCCCCCTCGTCGCGGACGGTGCAGATGGTGCGTCCGGAGTAGGTCGGGATGAACGTGAACGTGACCCGCGCGCGCTGGTTGAGCGTGAACGAGAACGTCGTCCCGACGGGCGCCTGCGCGGAGATCACGGCAGCGCCCTTGGCCTCGCGCCAGACGCTCGCCGACTGTGTCACTTCGGTCAGCTTCGGAGTTACGGGTTCGGCGCTCGTGCTAAAGCTTGCCGACGCGGCGTCCGCGAGTAGCGCGGGCAGGCACACGGCGAGCGCCAACGCGGGCGCGTACGCGCTGAGCGCAGTCTTCCTGCAGAAACGGCTCATCCTTGTCTCCATCCGTGGTGCGTCGATCCCTGCCCGGCGGATTGTATGGTTCGCAACGAATCGGCGCGGGTACGGTCGGGGCATGGACGTCGACTTCGTCTCTACGGTCGCGGTCGTCGTCGCCGATCCGCCGCGGGCGCGCGGTCTGTTCATCGACGCCCTCGGCCTGCCGCTTGCTGGGGAAGGCGACGGCTACTACAGGAGCGAAAGCATCCGCGGCTGCAACCACCTGGGCCTGTGGCCACTCTCGCAGGCCGCTGAAGCGTGCTTCGGGATGCCGAAGTGGCCCGCCGAGCGGATCGTGTTCGAGCTCGAGAGCGCTGAGGCCGTCGCGGAGGCGGGCGCGGAGCTCGAGCGCGCGGGCTATGAGTTACTACACGGCGCGCGCACGGAGCCGTGGGGGCAGACGGTCGCGAGGCTGCTCAGCGACGACGGCCTCATCGTCGGCGTCTCCTACATCCCCGCATTTCACACCTGAGCGAGGCGCGCAGCTCCCCTCATACAACCTCATTTGCATCGCCCCGTTCGGAGTGGTACAGTCGCGTACCAATGGCCGTCGCCGTCGCTCCCCCGGACCTCGCGCCCCGCGTCCTGACCGGCGACGCGCCGTCCTCGCCCGCAGGACCGCTCGACTCGCGCGAGCCCGTCCGCCTGCCGCCCGCGCGCACGCTCCCGCGCTGGGCGCAGACGATTCGCTTCGGCATGCGGCCGATGGGCTTCAGCCTCGCCGCGCGCGCCGAGCTCGGGGACGTATGGCGCGTTCAGCTGCTCAGCCGCGTCGAGCACTTCGTCGTCACGAGCCATCCCGACCACGTCGAGTCGCTGCTCAGGGCGAAGCCCGACGACGCGCCGTCGCTCACGGGCGAGTCTCCGTTGCGTCCTGTGCTCGGCCCGAACTCGGTGCTCACGTCCGTCGGCGAGCGGCACATGCGCCAGCGCAAGCTGCTGCTGCCGCCGTTCCACGGCGACGCCGTCGAGCGCTACATGCAGATGATCACCGAGGTAGCTGAACGCGAGATCGACGGCTGGCGCGCCGGCGAGGAGCTGAAGCTCGCGCCGCGCATGCAGGCGGTGACGCTGAAGGTGATCATGGCGGGCATCTTCGGTATCGAGGGCACGCCCGCGCCGGGCACGCTCGAGCACCGCTTCTACAGCACGATCCGCCGGCTCACCGCGATCTCGCGCAACCCGCTGTGGCAGCTCGTCGAGTTGCGAAACCTCGGCCGTCTCGAGGCGCGCGGCACGCTCAAGCGAATGCTCTCGATCATCGACCGCGACCTATATGCGCTCATCCGAGACCGCCGCGCGCGCGGCCACGTCGAGGGTGCGAACGACGTCTTCTCGTTGCTGCTCGCCGCGCGCGACGAGGACGGTCAGGCGCTCAGCGACGAGGAGCTGCGCGACGAGCTGCTCACGCTCGTGCTCGCCGGCCACGAGACGACCGCGAACTCGCTCGCGTGGACGTTCGAGCGCCTCATCCGCGCGCCCGCGCCCTACGCGCGCCTGCGCGAGCTCGTGCGCGACGGCGCCGGCACGGACGCCGAGGCCGGCGAGTACGTCGAGGCGACGATCCACGAGGGCATGCGCGTGAGGCCCGTCATCCCGATGATCGTCCGCCTCGCCAAGCGCCAGTGGCGGCTCGGCGACTACGTCCTCCCCGCCGACACGCCCGTCGCCGTGAGCATCGTCGCGCTTCACCACCGCGAGGACACGTATCCGCAGCCGCACCTCTTCGAGCCCGAGCGCTTCGTGGCGCGCAAGGCCGGCACGTACACCTGGCTGCCCTTCGGCGGAGGCATCCGCCGCTGCCTCGGCGCCACGCTCGCGATGGCCGAGCAGCGCGTCGTGCTCGCCGCGATCGCACGACGCACCGACCTCGAGGCGCCGGACCCGGCGCCCGAGCCCCCGCGCCAGCGCAACGTCACGATGATCCCGCGCGACGGCGGCCGCGTGCTCGTGCGCGCGAAGCTCTGAGAGAGGGGCGTCGCCGTGCGCGCCTCGCCCGCGCCCGCTTCCGGCGCCGAGCACCGCGCGCGACTGCTCGCCGCGATGGCCGCGTCGATCGAAGAGAAGGGCTACCGCAACACCTCGATCGCCGACGTCGTGCGCGTCGCGCGCACCTCGCGGCGCACGTTCTACGAGCACTTCGACGATCGCGACGCGTGCTTCCTCGCGCTGTTCGAGGCGACGACCGGGGAGATGATCGGCGCGATCGCCGGAGCGGTGCAGTTCGACGGTCGGTGGGAGGGGCTGATCGACGCCGCCGTCGGCGCGTACCTCGACAGCGTCGCCGCGCACCCCGCGCTGTTCGCGAGCTTCACCCACGAGCTGCCCGCGCTCGGGCGCGCCGGCGTCGATCGCGCGCGCGGCGTCGGCGAGCGCTTCGTCGAGCTGCTCCTCGCGCTCGCGCACGCCGGCATGCGCGAGCGCCCCGACCTCGTCGTGCGACCGCTCGAGCGCGACACCGCCGTCATCATCGTCGGCGGTCTGCGCGAGCTCATCATCAGCGCGCTCGAGCAGCAGCGCGACGTCTCCGAGCTGCGCGCGAGCGCCGCGCGCGCCGTCAAGGCGATCGTGCGCGCCGCCGTGCTCGAGCCGCATGATCGCGCCGCCACGCACGCGCGCGCTACGCTCGCGTAGAAGATGAAGGGCGACCGCGTCGAGATCGTCGTCGCCACCGACGACGGCACGCTCACGTACGAGATCGCGGCGACCCGAGCCGGTCGCCGCGTCGAGGTCAGCAACGCGCGCGGAGTCGTCGAGGTCGTCGAGGTCACGCGCACCGGCGAACCCGTGCGCACAGCGCGATTCATGGCAAGCCGCGTGCTCGCGCTCGTCGAGCACCCCGCGAGCGAAGCCGCCTTGCGCGCCGGCAAGCGCGAGGACGCTCCCGCTCCGCCCGAGTTGTTCTGAGGGCGCCTCGCCGTGCGCGGTCCACGCGCGCCGGCCCGGGCGGGGGGGTTGTCTCTCGATGGAGGCCCGCCGGCCGGGGCGGGGGGTTGTCTCTCGATGAAGGCCCGCCGGCCGGGGCGGGGGTTTGTCTCTCGATGGTGGGCCGCCGGCCGGGGCGGTGGGTTGTCTCTCGATGGAGGGCCTGCGCGCGCGCGTGCGCGCGCGCGAGAGAGAGTGGGCTGAGCAGGCGCACGCACACGCTCAGGCCGTTCGGGTCGAAGCCGTCGACGTTGACGTGCGTGACGCGGTCGTCGTGACGGTCGTGCCACGAGCTACGCGCGCCGCCCTACTGCGCGGGAACCGCGACTCCGTGCTCGAAGAGCACGCGCGCGAGCGCGATCACAGCCGGCGTCCTCTCGCCCACGCGCGCGACGCAGCCGCGGCGCGCGTAGTCGTGCACGTATCCCTCCGCCGCGAGGATGATCGCCGCGAACGCGACCTCGTCGAGCGCCGGCACGTCCTCGCCTGCGCGGCGCGCGAGGACCGCGACGCCCTCGATCGTGCGCATCCACAGCTTGAGCGCCTTGCTGCGCTCCGCCAGGCCCGCGAGCCCCGCCTCGTGGATCTCGATGATCGTGCTGCGCGCGACCTCCGGATGTTCGGACATCCACTGGAGGTACGTCGCGATGCCCGCCTCGAGCTTCTCGTGCCACAGCTCGACGGCAGCCGCGGCCTCCAGCGCGGCGTTGATATACGCGTCCGTCGTGCGCCGGTAGACCTCGAGGAAGCACTCCTGCTTGTCCGCGAAATGGTCGTAGAAGGCGCTGCGCGACGTCTTCGCAACGCGCACGACGTCCGCGACCGTCGTGGCCTGGTAGCCGAGCTCGCTCGCGCAGCTCGCCATCGCGCGCAGCAGGCGCTCGCGCTGGCGTTCTGAGACCTCCTCCGGCGGCAGCGTATGACGGCCCGCGGGGATCAGCAGATCGTTGTCGATCTTGACGGAGTCCATTGCGTTGTGTAGGTTAGAGTACGCTGGCGTACTTCGACAAGTACGGACGAGTACTTAGAAAACGGACATTACTCGAATAGCCGGTCGCAGGCGTCGCGAGAGGGCTGGGGCGCAAGCGCCGCGAGAGGGGAGAGCGAAATGCGAATGAGGTTGCTGGCCGGCGCTGCCGTGGCGGCGGGTTCACTGGCGGTCGGTGTCGCGGCCGCGCAGGCGGGAGCACTCACGGTCCACGTTCTCTCAAACCGCGCGGACGCGATCTCCGGCGGCGACGCGCTGGTGTCGGTGTCGCTACCGAAAAGCGTCAACGCCGCCTCGGTCAAGATGACGCTCGGATCGACCGGCGTCACGAGCGAGTTCGCGCTGCGGCCCAACGGCGCCTTTGAGGGCCTGCTCACGGGGCTTCAGGTCGGCAGCAACACGCTCACCGCCGAAGCACCCGGGGCGACAAGCGGCAGCGCGACGATCATCAACCACGCGATCGGCGGACCGGCGATCTCCGGACCGCAGGTGCAGCCGTGGGTGTGCAAGAACCCGCACCCGACCGACGCGAAGTGCGACGAAGCGCCGACGTACTCCTACGAGTACAAGAACGCGGTAACGGGAACGCTCGAAACGTACAACCCTGAAAGCCCGCCGAACGCGAGCGAGATCGCGAGCGTGACAACGGACAACGGGACGACCGTGCCGTACATCGTCCGCATCGAGACGGGGTATGAGGACCGCGACCAGTACCAGATTGCGGTGCTCTTCCAGCCCGGCAAGCCGTGGGAACCGTGGGCTCCGCAACCGCAGTTCGACCACAAGCTGTTGATCACGCACGGCGCGAGCTGCGGCATTGAACACGAGAGCGGCAGCGCGCCCTCGGTTCTTGACGAAACGGCGCTGCCGAAAGGCTTCGCGGTGATGTCCACGGCGCTCGACAACGCGGGGCACAACTGCAACATCGTCACCGAGGCCGAGTCGCTGATTATGGCCAAGGAGCACCTGATCGAGGAGTACGGCACGCTGCGCTACACGATCGGCACGGGCTGCTCGGGCGGTTCGCTCGTTCAGCAGCAGGTAGCGAACGCCTACCCGGGCATCTACCAGGGCATTCTGCCTCAATGCAGCTTCCAGGACGCGTGGTCCAACGGGCAGGAGATCTCCGACTACCACCTCACGCGCGCTTACTTCGAGCACCCCGAAAAGTGGGGTACGGGTATCGCGTGGACGTATAACCAGATCGCCGCCGTCGAGGGTCACCCCAACTACGGCAACGCGATCATCTTCGACACCGTCTACTGGGAATCGCTCGCCAACCCGACGACGGGCTGCGGCGAAGGCGTTCCGAGCGAAGACGTCTACAACCCCGAAACGAACCCCGAAGGTGTGCGTTGCACGCTCGCGGACTACATGATCAACGTCTTTGGGCCGCGCCCCGAAAGCGAGTGGGGAGAAGTCGAGAAGAAGATCGGGCACGGTTTTGCGGGGCTGCCGATCGACAACGTCGGCGTTCAGTACGGCCTGCGGGGGCTGATGGAAGGCACCATCACGCCCGCCGAGTTCGTCGACATCAACTCGAAGATCGGCGGCGCGACGATCGACCTCAAGCCCCAGACGCAGCGGTTCGCCGCCAACGAACCTGCGCTGGCGCGCTCATATGCGTCGGGCGCCGTCAACGAGGCCAACAACCTCAAGAACGTCGCGATAATCGACTTGCGCGGCCCTGACCCGGGCGCCTTCCACGATGCTTACCGCACGTGGTCGATGCGCCTGCGCCTCGAACACGCCGAGGGGCATTTCCCGTACAACCACGTGATCTGGTTCGGCGAGACGCCGTTGCTGGGCTCGCCCACGTATCAGAGCGAAGCCGTCGTCACCATGGACAAGTGGCTGTCGGCGGTCGAAAAGGACACGCGCAAGGTGTCCCTGGAAGAGAAGGTCGCCCAGGACCGGCCGCCGGAAGCCCACGACCGCTGCTCGAACATCGAAGGCTTCGAAATGGTCAACGTGCCTGGCGTCGGTGAGGTGTGCGAAGCGCCGCTCGCGCAGACGCGCTTCTCGACCCCGCGCGTGATCTCGGGCGAGGAAATCTCGACCGACAAGCAGAAGTGCCAGCTCAAGCCGCTGGAAGCAGGCAACTACTATCCGATCACGTTCACGCCCGAACAGTGGGCCGCGCTCGCGAAGGCGTACCCCACCGGAGTGTGCGACTTCTCGAAGCCTGGCATGAGCCAGAAAGGCACCGTGCCGTGGCAGACCTACCAGTCGGACGCGAGCGGCGAATCGGTCATCTACGGCGGCAAGCCCATGGGGCGCGCGCCGAAGGGGTCCGGCGAAGGCTGGACGAGCACCGTGTTCGACGAATGGCTGAAGTAACGGACAGGAACGTGATGACGGCGACCCAACAGAGAAGGCCCTAGGCACGGCGAGAAGAGGCAATTCCCCGCGTAGGGGACGACCAGGGTGCGGGCAGACGATCCGTCTAAAAGCCCGGACACGACGGCGCGGAGGCGCCCGGCTTGAGCAGGCGGGCGCCTCCGGCTTTCGGCAGTACGCCGGCAACGCAGCGGGTACTGAGGATCTACTCGCGCGGTCTCCAAGCGGCCGCACGCCGCGCGTCCTGCTATCGACCCTCGCCGGGAACGTGCCGGGCCCACTGGCAAACCCAGCGCGTACGATCGCCCCGGTGATCTTTCGCTTCGGAGCGTCGTTGTGCGCGGGCTTGCTCGTCTCGCTCGCGGGCTGCGGCGCCGGCAACACCGCGAGGACGGTCAACGGCGCTTCCGCGCCCGCGGGCCCTGTGCGCGGGGCGGGCGCGCAAGCTGCCGGCGCCGGCGCCGCTGGGACGGCGGCCGCCACCGCCACCGTCGCGAACACGTCGACGACTACCGCGAGTGGGCCGCCCGCGCCGTTGCCCCCGGCCATCGAAGCGCTGCGCCCGCCGATTCACCAATGGCCCATCCCGTTCGGCGCACGCAGAAGGCGCGAGATGGCCGAATACTCGCTGCGCCACTACGGCGAAGACACCTACCTTCTGCGCGCTCCGAAAGTGATCGTCGAGCACTACACCGAGACGGCCACAGCCGGCGAGGCGTACAACACGTTCGCGCCCGACGTCCCCGACAGCGAGCTGCACGAGCTCCCGGGCACGTGCGCGCACTTCCTCGTGGAGCCCAACGGGCGCATCGACCAGCTCGTCCCGCTGTACCTGCGCTGCCGGCACACCGTAGGCCTCAACTGGACCGCGATCGGGATCGAGCACGTGGGCTACTCCGACCAGCAGATCCTCGACGACCGTGCGCAGATGCGTGCGTCGCTCGAGCTCACGCGCTGGCTGCGCTGCCGCTACGGCATCTTGCTCCGGAACGTAATCGGGCACAATGAGAGCTTGTCCTCCCCGTATCACCGCGAGCGTGTCGCCGCGTGGCGCCAGCAGACGCATTCCGACTGGAACCACGCCGACATGACGCGTTACCGCGCGCTCCTCGCGCGCTTGTCGTGCCCGCGCTGACACGAGCGCCGGACGCCTGCCGAACCAGGTAGCTTGAGCTCATCTCCACGATGAACGACGTCCCGGGATAGTGGCCGGAATCGAATTGACGCCACCGCCGGGTGCGGTTGCTGCCTAGCTTGGCTCGTTCGAGGCGCGCTGCGGCGGGTCGGTTTCTGGCGCGAGGCCGAGGTCGGCGAGCGCGCTCTCGACATCCGGATAGAGGACGAGCCTCGTAACCCGGCCCTCACGGATTTGGAACAGCACCCCTTGCTCGTGGTGTATCTGCGACAGCTCCACTCCGCTTGTCTTGCCGCGCCCGACGGTGTGAAGGAGCACAAGGACGCGCTCGGCGTCGAGCTCGCGGTACTCGCCCGGCACTGCGCGGAGGTCCTCCCAGGCGCGTATGACGTCGCGCCACGCCTCCGCCATCGGCGCCAACCCTCTCGCGCCTCCGGCGCTGACTCCGCCGGTCATCACGAACTCGATCTGAGGATGCGCCCACGTCGCCGAACTGAAGTCCCCGCGCTCCCATCGGGCGAAGATCGAGCGCACGACCTCCAGGTTGGATGCGGGCATCGATCAAGCGTGGCACACGGGGTGGTCCGCCGGATTCGCAAGAGCACATTCCGGCTCAGCGTGCTACAGCCTCTCGCTGAGATCGGAGCGACGGCGCTGAACCATCGAGAGCGGAGGCTTGCATGATGATCATCACGACAATGAATGATTTGCCCGGCTATGAGATCGAAGAGGTCTACGGCGAGGTGTTCGGCCTCACGGTGCGCTCGCGCAACCTCGGCTCCACGCTCGGAGCTGCATTCAAGTCGCTCGTCGGCGGCGAGCTCAAGGGGATGACGAAGATGCTCGCAGCGGGCCGCGAGGCCGCCACCGCCCGGCTCGTCGCGGAGGCGGAGGAGAAAGGAGCGAACGCGGTGATCGCGTTCCGCTTCGACACCTCTGAGCTCGGCTCGACGTGGACGGAGATCTGCGCGTACGGAACCGCCGTGCGCACGCGAAAGCTCTGACCTCCGCTCGCGCGCCTACGAGCGCAGGTAGCTGCTCTTCGCCCCCGCGGCGGGCTCGAGCATCTCGAGCGCGAGTGCCGACCACGCGAACTCGCGCGCGCCCATCCCCGCGGCGTCGAACGGGCCATAGAACTCGCGCAGCCCGCTGCTCAGCAGCGCGCGCTCGATCCCGCGCGCGAGCCTCGCCGCGTGCTCGTCGTAGCCGAGCCGCACGAGCCCGAGCCACAACAGCCACGCGCTGTTAACCCACGTCGGACCACGCCAGTAGCGCCGCAGCCCGAGCGCGTGCTCGCGCAGCGAGAAGCTCGGCTCGCTCGTCGCCACCGACGGCGGAGCCACGGCCGTCCAGAAGCGCTCGCTGAGCAGGTGCTCCTCGACGAGCCGCGTGCCGATCTCTCGCGGCAGGTCCGGCAGCGCGAGCGGCGATAGCGCGCTCCAGGTCACGGGGATGCGCTCGAGCACCGCCGGCGATGCGCGGGTGAGGAAGAGCCCCGCGTCCTCGTCGTAGCAGCGGGCGATGAGCGCGTCCGTGATCGACGGCCGGCCGAGCGCGAGCTCGGAGAGGCCCCAGAGCACGTTCGTGAGCACCTCGCACACCACCGGGCCGCCCGCGTCTCGCACGGCGGAGATGTCGAACGCGAGCCGGCGGTTGCGGCGCACGAGCTCGACGAAGCCCGGCAGCCCCGCCGCGCGGTGCTGCCAGATCGGGTCGAACTGCGGCGACGCGTCGAGGCCCGACTCATCGGGCTGCAGCAGCCAGAGCAGGCCGTCGCCCTCGAGATCGCGCTCGCGTCGCAGCCATTCGTGGTGGGCGAGGATGCCGGGCTCGCCCGCCGGGTCGCCGACCGCGATCAGCCACGCCCACGCGAGCGTCGGCGGCTGGATCGTCGCGGTCATGCGATCCTCGTCGCCGTACACGTTGTAGAACAGCCGGCGCACGCCGCCGAGCTGCCCCTCCCAGAAGATCGTGTGCCCGATGAACCCGTCCTCGCGCGCCGCCGCGAGGAGCGTCGCGAGCTCGCGGCGCGGGCGCTGCGGGTCAAAGCGCCGCCATGCGATCGCCGCGAAGCACGAGTCCCAGTACCACTGCCAGCGGTAGCGCTCGGGGCTCGGGCGCGTGTACGCGTAGTCGACGCCGTCGCGCTCGCCGACCGCCCAGTTGCCCGAGAGCGTCTGCTCGCACAGCGTCCGCACCCGTCCGAGCGAAGGCGCGTCAGGTGCGCCACCGCCGACCCGCGGATCCTCGCTCTTCGGCTCGCCTGCCGCGGGCGCCATCGGCCCGAGTCTTTCACGCGTGCTCGCCGGATCGCTGCCCAGCCCGAACCGCACCGCTCCCCGCGCGCGTACGATGCGCATCGATGTCTGCTGCGGCCACGACTCCCGCGGCGGCGCTCGCGAAGCTGCTCGAGCGCGTCGCCGAGCTGTCCGATCTCGAGGCGCTGCAGATGCTCGCGCACTGGGACCAGCTCGTGATGATGCCGAGCGAAGGCGCCGGGTCGCGTGCCCTGCAGCTCGGCACGATCGCGCGTCTCGCACACGAGCGCTCGACCGCCACCGACCTCGGCGCATGGCTTGACGAGCTCGAGGGCGCCGAGCTGGGCGAGCGCGAGCGCGACGTCGTGCGCCTCGCGCGGCGCGACTGGGAGCGCGCGAGCAGGGTGCCTAACGAGCTCGCGGGCGAGCTCTCGCGCGCGCACGCGGAGGGCCAGGACGTGTGGCAGCGCGCGCGTGCCGACGACGACTACCCCGCATTCGCGCCCTACCTCGAGCGCAACGTCGAACTCGCGCGCGCGTACGGCGAGTGCGTAGCCGGTCCTGGCGAGAGCGCCTACGAGGGCCTGCTCGGCGACTATGACTTCGGGCTGCGCGCCGCCGAGCTCTCGCGCATCTTCAGCGAGCTCGCGCAGGCGCTCCCGCCGCTGCTCGAGCGCGCGCGCGAGCGCACGCCGCGTGCCGTCGTCGCTGCGCCGATCGACGCGCAGCGCGCGGCCGTCGCCAACGTACTGCGCTTGCTGGGCGTCGACGACGCGGGCTGGCGCGTGGACACTTCCGCGCATCCCTTCACCGCGTGGATCGGCACGGGCGATACGCGCGTGACCACCCGCTACAGCGACCGCGACGTCGAGTCGCTTCTAAGCTCGCTGCACGAGTACGGGCACGCGCTGTACGAGCGTCAGGTCGACCCGCAGCTCGCGCGCACGAACCTCGGCGGCGGAACCTCGATGTCGATCCACGAGTCGCAGAGCAAGCTGTGGGAGAACCACGTCGCGCGCAACGCCGCCTTCGCGGAGCTGCTCGCGCGCGAGCTCACCGCCGGCGGCTTCGAGATCGACCCTGCGCGCCTGCACGCGGCGCTCGCCGGCGTCGAGGCGTCGCCGATCCGCGTCTCGGCCGACCCGCTCACGTACCCGCTGCACATCATCCTGCGCTTCGAGCTCGAGCTCGCGCTGATCGGCGGCGAGCTCGCCGTCGCCGACGTGCCCGGTGCGTGGCGCGAGGGAATGCTGCGCCTGCTCGGCGTCGAGGTGACGAGCGACGCGCAGGGAGCGCTCCAGGACGTTCACTGGGCAGCGGGCAGCTTCGGCTACTTCCCCAGCTACGCGCTCGGGTGCCTGATCGCGGCGCAGATGTGGGAGGCGCTCGAGGCGCAGCTCGGGCCGCGCGAGAAGGACCTGCGCGAGGGCGAGGTCGAGCCGATCAAGCGCTGGCTCGCGGAGAACGTCCACCGCTACGGCCGCCGCATGGACACGCTCCCGCTCGTTGAAAGCGCCACCGGCCGGCCGCTCGAGAGCGAGCCCTTCCTGCGCTACGTCTCCCCGCTCGCCGACGGGTGACGCAGCGCGTAGCGCACGGGAGCGCGAGGCCCTGCGAGATCCGCACGCCCCGTTCAGGGCCGTGCGTCGAGCGCCCGAGCTTCGAAAGCTGGCGCATCCGCCTCGGGGCATCGCCTATCCTTCTCCAGAACCGGTTCACGGCGACGGGGGGAGTGTGAAGTGAGAACGGATACTCGCGGTCTGCTCATGCTGGGAGGCGCGCTCCTGCTTGGGCTTTCGGCCGCACCGGGTGCTTCGGCAGCGACCAGCTACGACGCCACTACCGGAAGCGCGGAACTCGTCCGCGGGACTCAATTGCAGGCGCCCACCCTCGCGAGGACCGCGCTGCCTCGCGGCGCGCGCTTGCGGCACGCGGGTGCGCGCGCCGGCGGCGGCGTCGCGGCCCCGCAGGCAGCGGCGCACGCGGTGAGTGAACCGTCGGCGCTGCTCGAGAACTTCAACGGCACCTCCAGCCGCGACAGCGAGATCACGAACTTCGGCGAAGAGTTCGAACCACCGGACCAGGGCCTCTGCTCGGGCAACGGCTTCGTCGTCGAGATGGTCAACTCGGCGTACACCGTCTATCGCAGCGATGGGACGCTCGTCGCGGGCCCGTTCAACGTCAACGACGCATTCGACGAAGGAGCGTCGGAATTCACCAGCGACCCGCGCTGCCAGTACGAAGCCAAGACGCATACGTGGTACGCGGAGATACTGCAGCTCGGGCGCGGGTTCACCAGCTCGCAGCTCGACATCTCGGTGAACACGTCAGGCGACCCGACGAAGCCTTGGACGCCGTACCGCATCAACACATCGGGCGAGGGCGGAGCGAGCGGACCGCATCACTCGGGCTGCCCCTGCTTCGGCGACCAGCCGCTGCTCGGTTTCGACTCGCACAACATGTACATCTCGACGAACGAGTTCTCGATCCTCGGGCCGCAGTTCTACGGCGCGAACATCTACGCGATCTCAAAGAAGGACCTCCTCGCGAACGTCGAAACGCCCCACGTGGCGGTCTTCTACGGCCTCAAGCTCGCGGGCTCGCTCGCGGCCTCGGTGCAGCCGGCGATTTCGAACGGCGCACCGCCCGCGGAGTATTTCCTCTCCAACAACGACCCCACGGAAACCTCGGGAAACTCGATCGGCGTGTGGGCGCTCACGGAAACCGCGGCGGTCGAAAGCGGCGGCAAACCGAAGCTCTCGAGCGTGCTCATTGGCAGCGAGCCGTACGCGGTGCCGCTCGGCGCCGAACAGAAGGGAACGAGCAGCCTGCTCGTAGCCGACGACGACCGCATGCAGCAGACGGCGTACACGGGAGGCACGCTGTGGGGAGAGCTGAGCACGTCGCTCCACATCCCGGGAGAAAGCGCCGAACGCGACGGTGCGGCCTGGTTTGAGGTCAAGCCGACCCTCACCGGCGGCGTACTTACGGGCGCGAAGCTCAAAGCGCAGGGCTACCTCGCGGTGGCGGGCAACTACCTGCTCTATCCGGCGATCGCGCCGACCTCCGCGGGCGGCGCGGCGATGGTAATGACGCTCAGCGGCGCGACGCGCTTCCCGAGCGCGGCCTACGCGACGATGGCGCCCGGCGCGAGCAACTTCAGGCCGGTGACCGTCGCCGCAAAAGGAACGACGTTCTACGACCCGACGGCGGAACGCTGGGGCGACTACTCGTGGGCGGTGCTCGACCCGAACGGCGAAGACGCGTGGCTCGCGACGGAGTACGTGCCGCCGAAAGCGAGCCAGACGACCGACGGCCTGCACGACTGGGGCACGCGCGTGTTGGAGGTGAAGGAGCCGTAACGTAGAGGGCGATGCGGACTGGCGAGCTCGGCTACTGGTGGCGCTCGCTAGGCGGCCCGCCCCCACGGCGCGCGCCGTTGCGGGGGGCGCTCGAGGCGGACGTAGCGATCGTCGGCGCCGGCTTCACCGGGCTCTGGACCGCGTACTACCTCGCGCGCGCCGACCCCTCACTGCACATCGTCGTGCTCGAGCGCGAGTTCGCGGGCTTCGGTGCCTCCGGCCGCAACGGCGGCTGGGTCATGGGCTCGCTCTCGGGACCGGCGCGCGCATACGAAGCGCGCGGCGGTTGCGCGGGGTTCGCCGCGCTACAGCACGCGATCATCGCGACGGTCGATGAGGTGGGCCGCTTCGTCGCCGAGCATGACCTCGACGTCGACTACCTCAAGAGCGGCCGGCTGACCGTTGCGCTGAACGAGCCCCAGCTGACACGCGTGCGCGGGGAGGTTCGCACCGAGCGCGCGCACGGGCTCGATGAGGACGACGTCGGCGAACTCACGCGTGAAGAGCTCGAGCGGCGCGTGCGCGTCGCGGGTGCGCGCGGCGCGTCGTTCACGCCGCACGTCGCCCGCGTTCACCCCGCGAAGCTGCTCCTTGGCCTCGTCACGGTGTGCGAGCAGCTCGGAGTGGAGATCCACGAGTCGACGCCCGTGCACGAGCTGCGTCCGCGCGAGGCGATCGCCGCGTCCGGCGCGGTGCGCGCGCGCTGGGTGGTGCGCGCGACCGAGGGCTACACGCGCAGCCTGCGCGGATACGAGCGCGCGCTGGTGCCGCTGAACAGCTCGATGATCATCACCGAGCCGCTCGCGCCGGACGCGTGGCAAGCGATCGGCTGGGGGGGATGCGAGCTGATCGGCGACGGTGCGAACGCGTACGTGTACCTCCAGCGCACGGCCGACGGGCGGATCGCGATCGGCGGCCGCGGCCGGCCCTATCGCTTCCGCTCGCGCACCGACGTCGCCGGCGAGACGCCGCGCTCGACGATCTCCGCGCTGCGCGCGAAGCTCGCCGCGATGTTCCCCGCGGCCGCCGGCGCGCGGATCGAACACGCCTGGTCGGGCGTTCTCGGCGTGCCGCGCGACTGGTGCGTTTCGGTCGCCGCCGATCGCAGCAGCGGCATCGCGTGGGCGGGCGGCTACGTCGGCGAAGGCGTCGCCGCCGCGAACCTCGCCGGCAGGACGCTGTGCGATCTGCTGCTCGGCGAACGCAGACCGCTCGCGAGCCTGCCATTGGTTGGGCGAGAGCCGCGGCGCTGGGAGCCCGAGCCGCTTCGCTGGTGCGAGATCCAAGGCGTGTACGCGCTCTACCGCGCGGCCGATCGGCTCGAGAGCCGCGGCAGAGCTCCCTCGCGCCTCGCGCGCCTGGTCGACCGGGCGTCCGGCCGGCGCTGATGCTGACGCGTGCAACTTCCGAGGGCCGCGGCACGGTGCCGCGGCCGGCGTGCCGAAAGGCGAAACCATTTCTTGCGATCGGGCAGGACCGGGCTCGCGACTCTGCCGGCGATCCGGGCGCGCGCCCGTCTACGGCTCGTTGGCGAGAATCGCGCGCTCGACCGCGCGCGGGGCTTCGAGCGGCGGCCAGTGGGCGACATCCTCTAGCGCAACCAGCGGAGCGTCGGGGAGTCGCTCTGCGATCCGCCGCGCGATGTGCGCGCCCGAGATCGGGTCGAGCATCCCCCACGTGAACGCGAGCGGGACGCGCGTGCTCTCGAGCGCGCCAACCCAGCGGGCTTCGTTGGCGCGGCGGTCGCTGATATAGCGAATCAGGCGATGCATGATCCGCTCGCCGTCGCCGCGGTGCGTGGACGCCCAGATGTCGGCGCTGTCCGCCGCCGCGTCGTAGCTCTCGGCGAAAGATGGCCCCAGCGACTGCACGAACAGCTCCTCGCCGAGCAACGCGCTCAGCTGCGGCCCCTGCTCGGGGTCGAGCAGCGCAAGCTGCGCGGGTTGCGCGCGGTGGAGGTCTGGGTAGACGCCTCCGTTGAGAAAGTGGACCGCCTGCAGCTCGACGCCGAGCGCCCCCTCATGCTCGCGCGCGAGTAGCTCCTGGGCGACGGACACGCCGTAGTCGTGGGCGACGAGCGTCGTGCTCGTGATCTGCTCGCGCGCCCACAGCGCCTGCACTATGTCGGCCTGCTCGACGATCGAGTACTCGTGCTCGGAGGGCTTGTCCGACGCGCCGAAGCCGAGGAAGTCCAACAGCAGCAGCCCGTGACCCGACGCGATCCCGGGGGCTACCTTGGCCCAGTCGTGCGATGAGCTCGGGAATCCGTGCAGCAGCGTCATCGACGGCCCCTCGCCGAAGCGGCGCGTGAAGATCGAGCGCTTCGCGCCTCCCACGTCGAGCAGCACGTGCTCGCCCTCGGACCACCAACGATCGATCGCGGTCACGCGTACACTGTCGCGGTGACGCTGCTGCTGGTCAAGCTCACGCTCGCGCCACTGCTCGTCGTCGGCTCCTCGCTTGCCGGTCGCCGCTGGGGGGCGACCGTAGCGGGGCTGCTCGTGGCGCTGCCGATCGTCGCCGGTCCGGTGCTGCTGATCGTCGCGGTCGAGCAGGGGACCCACTTCGCCTCGCGCGCGGCCTCCGCGTCGCTTCTGGGCCTCGCCGCGCTGGCGGCGTTCGTCGTCGTGTTCGCGCACGTGGCGCGCGCCGACGCGTGGGCGCGCGCCCTCGCAGCGGGGTGGGCAGTGTTCGTAGCGCTCGCGCTCGCGCTCTCGACGATCAGCGTCGCACCCGCCGCCGCGTTCGTCGTCGCGCTGTTCGCGTTCGCGGTCGCGGCGAAGCTGATGCCCGATGAGCGCCGGACCGGCGAGTCTCGCCGCGGCGAGCTGCCACGCTGGGACCTGCCGGCGCGCGCGCTCGCGACGGCGCTGCTCGTCGCGGGCCTGACCGGCGCGGCCGGCGGTCTCGGCGCGCGGCTGACAGGCGTGCTGACGCCGTTCCCGGTCGCTATGAGCGTGCTCGCAGCATTCGTGCTCGCGCAGCGCGGCCCACGCGTCGCGACCGAGCTGCTGAGAGGCTTCTTGCGCGGCGCGGCCGGTTTTGCGACGTTCGCGCTGCTCGTCGCGATTCTCGTGGTCCCCGCAGGGCCGGGCCTCGCGTTCGCGCTCGCCCTGCTCGCCGCGGTCGCCGTGCAGCTGCTCGTGCGCTCGCTCGCGCGTGCGTGGCCGGTGCGAGCACGCACGGTCGCGTGATGCCGCGCAACCGCCGCGGTGAGCGCGCATGAGCGTGCGCCGGAAGATCGTGCTTGCGATCGCCCCGGTGGCGCCGGTGACCGTGGCGATCCTGTTCGCGACTGGCAGCATCTCCGGCGCCCACACGGCGGGCGCCTCGCCGAGCTGCATTCCCAGCCAGGTCGGCCGAAGCGCGCTGCTCGCGGGCACGGCGGTGACCGTCTCGCCGGCGCCGTACAGCGACAGCGCGAGCCCGGCCACCCAGATCAGCTTCCTCGGCACCGCAGTGACGAACATCTCGAACGTCGCCGTCGAAGGCGCGCGGACGGGTTACCACTACGGGCGCCTGTCCGCCTACTTCCAGGGCGACGGGGCGAGCTTCGTGCTGGAGAAGCCGTTCGCGCCGGGGGAGCTCGTGCACGTTCGCGCGTCGATAGCGGGCGGCGCGCGCCCGACGGCGGTTTCGTACAGCTTCCGGGTCGCGAGGCCGTACCCGATGCAGGGAGTGCACACGTTCCCCAACACGCCCGCGCAACAGAGCGACGTGCAGAGTTTTCAAAGCGCACCCGCGCTGCACCCGCCGGTCCTCTCCGTGACAACGCCCGACCGCGACACGAAGGCGGGGGACGTGCTGATGACCGACGGCCCGGGGCCCGGGCAGTACGGGCCGCTGGTCTACCGCAGCGACGGGCAACTCGTGTGGTACGACCCGCTCGAACCCGGCCTCGCGGCGGAGGACCTGCGCGTGCAGCGCTACGAAGGCGGGACTGCGCTCACCTGGTGGCAGGGCAAGGTGCTGGTGCTCGGCTTCGGCGAGGGCGAAGACGTGGTCGTGGACCCCAACTACCAAACCGTCGCTCGGGTGCGCGCCGGCAACGGCTACGACGCCGATCTGCACGATTTCCAGATCGTCTCGAACAACATCGCCTACGTCACCGTCTACGACCTCATCCGCTGCGATCTCTCGCCGGTCGGCGGCGCGCGCAACGGTGTGCTGGTCGACACCGCAATGCAGGCGATCGACATGAGGACCGGGCTCGTGCGCTGGGAGTGGCACAGCGTCGACAACATCGACGTGCGCGAATCGCACGTGCCGGTGCCTAAGGAAGCAATTCCGTGGGACTGGTTTCACCTCAACTCCATCGATCCCCAGGGCAACGGGAGGGTGCTCGTCTCGGCGCGCTCGACGTGGGCGGCGTACGAGCTCGACGGGCATTCAGGCGCCGTTCTTTGGCGGCTCGGAGGCGTTCACCCGAGTTTCGGCATGGGCGCGGGGACCGAAACGGCCTGGCAGCACGACGCGCGGATGCTGCCCGACGGGACGGTGACGATGTTCGACAACGGGTCCAACCCCCGAGTCCACGATCAGTCCCGCGGCTTACGCCTGGCGATCGACGCGCGCCACCGCACCGTAAAGCTCCTTCGTGCCTATCCGCACCCGCACGCGCCGCTGCTCGCGGACAGCCAGGGGAACATGCAGACGCTCGCGAACGGCGACGAGGTCGTCGGTTGGGGCTCGAACCCGGCAGTGAGCGAGTTCGCTCCCGACGGCGCGCTGTTGTTCGACGCGCACCTGCCGCCCGGCACCTCCTCCTACCGAGCGTTTCGCTTCGACTGGAGCGGGCACCCGTTGTCGCAGCCGGCGGTGAGCGCCCGCGTGCTCGCGACCGAAGATCAGACGGCCGTGTTCGCGAGCTGGAACGGGGCCACGGACGTTGCCTACTGGCGCGTGCTCGCGGGCCAAGACCCCGGTTCGCTGAGAGGCGAGTCGACGGTCCACACGGGCGGGTTCGAGACCAGCATCACCTATCCCGAGAGCTACTCCGAACACCACGCCGAATATGTCGAGGTGCAGGCGCTGGACGCGCACGGCGCGCTGCTGGGAACCTCGTCGACAGTCGCCGCCGCGCCACCGCCGCCGGCGCCGAAGCCCTGACGCCCGCGCCGCGCCGCCTCGCCTCGCGTGCGGCGCCGGGTGCGAAGAACCTTCAGAGACGCAGACTTCCGCGCGCACCGATGCGCGCGTTCAGGGGCGCGCGCGCCGCGCTCCGGAACGACCACCCGAGGAGGGGGCGCGCACGCTGCCGCGCGCGCGCGGCGGCGTCTGCGCCTCGATCGGGCCGATGTCGCGTTCGTCCCTCAGGCGCCTGTGCAGCGCCGCGCTCTCGGCGGCCGCCGTCGCCGCAGAGAAGTAGTTCGCGAAGCCACGCTCCTGCGCGCGACGCAGGCGCGCGGGCAGCGGCGCGCGCAGCTCGCGCCGCAGCGCATCGCTCAGCTGCGAGCGCATGCCCTCCTCGAGCGGGCTCCTGCCGGCGAGGTTCTCGACCTCGAGCCGGCCGAGATGGGACGAGTAGTCGTAGAGCTCGTTTTCCTCGCCCTGGGTGAGCGGCGTGAGCGCGTCGTTCTCCCAGTGCGTGTAGGAGGCGTACTTGGCTGAGGCGGTGCGCAGCGCGACCACGTGCAGGGGCGCGTCGGCGGCGAACGGTTGCACGGCGAACTCGGTCACGGTCTCGTCTGTCGCGTGCACGATGTACGGCCGTCCAGGCGCGTCCGCGTCGCCGAGGATCGGCGCGAGCGGGAGTCGCCGCGCGATGTGCGCGTAGCGGGGATCTCGGCGCCAGGCTTCCGATCCGGTCGCGATTGTGAGCAGCAGCGGCGCAACGTCGACGCTCGACGTGAGCTGTGTGCGCGGCCGTTCGGTTTCGGCGGTGAGGATCCCGCGCAGGTCCTTGACGATGAGCGGCACCCGCGTGGCCTCCTCGTAGCCGCTCGCGCCCTTGCCGCGCAGTCCGTGGGACGCCGCGTACTCGCCGTGGTCGGCGGTGAAGACGACGACGGTGTTGGAGGCCACATCGGGCCGGCGCGAGAGCGTGTGCAGGACACGGCCGACGTGCTGGTCGACCTCGCGTTGAAGCTTCGCGTAGAGGTCGAGGAACGCGAGCCAGCTGCGCTCGGATTCCGGCCCTTCGAAGGGCACCGGTCCGAATGACGCGGCTGCGGTTTCTTGCAGCGAATGCTGGAGTCTCGGCTTGCGCCGCAGCTGGAGGAGTTCAGGCGTCTCGTAGTTTGGCGGCAGGCCCGTCGCCACGCGGCGGGCGGACGCCTCACCGGCGACGCGGTCGCTCCACACGTACCACCACGCGATGTCGTGGGGGTTGACGAACGACACCGTCACGCACCACGGCTGTGCGCCCGCCTCGTCCGCGAACCATTCGTCGAACCTGCGCGCAATCAGCGGATCGATCCGCCATCCCTGGCCGGGCGCGCCGTCGGGAGAGGGAAAGACACCGCCGGCGAAGCCGTAGCGCTCGAGCGCGCGTTCGCCGCGCGCGGCGGTCCAATGATTGTCGTGATGGGTGAGGTGCCACTTGCCGAGCCAGCGCGTGTCGTAGCCGTGCTCGCGCAACATCGTTCCCCACGTCGGGAATCCCGGGTCGAGCGTGCTCCCGCCGGTGATCATGCAGCCGGTTTGGTGCGTGTACAGCCCGGTGAGCAGCGTGCTGCGCGCGGGGGTGCAGTCGTTCGAGGCGGTGTAGTGGCGCTCGAAATTGACCGCTCCTTCGCTCAGGGCTGCGACGTTCGGCGCGTACGAGAGGCCGAGGGCGGATGCGCCAAACCACTGCGGAAAGCGCAACTGGTCGACGACGATTACGAGGATGTTCGGCCGACGCGAGCGGCTGCCGCTTGACGCCGTCGCTTTGGCGGACTCGTTCTCGCCGTTTTCCGCCGCGCGCAGGCCGATGGCCGTGCCGACGAGCGCACCGCCGGCGAGGAGTCCCCCCCGCACAAAGGTCCGGCGCGTGATTTTCCTATGCTCGCGCGGGTCGATGCTCGGCATACGCGTGCTCATGGTAGGGCTGGCAACGGAGCTCTCGCTCCTCCTCGCGGCCCCCGCCCAGGCGACGCCGCAGTGCGCGCCGCGCACGCTCGACGTCTCCGCCGTGCAGGCCGGGTCGGTCACCGTCTCGCCGCTCGCGGGCAGCCGCGACGCCTCGCCGCGGACCCAGATCAGCTTCCTCGGCGTACCCGCGCGGGACCTGCGCGTGCTGAGCGTGACGGGTTCGCGCACAGGCTCGCACAGTGGCCGCATGGCCGCCTACTCGCAGGGCGACGGCGCGAGCTTCCTGCCGCGGCAGCCGTTCGCCGCCGGCGAGCGCGTCACGGTGCACGCGGCCGTGCGCGCGGGCCGCGCCCTTCACGCGCTTGTCGACCGTTTCGTGATCGCCGAACCCGATCCGATTAGCGAAACGCCGGAGCGCGTGCACTCTGGAGGTCCGAGCGAAGTGCAGGTCTTCCATTCGCGCCCCGACCTGCGCCCGCCGGCGGTCACGGTGACGGCGGCAGCGAACGGCGCGGCGGCGGGCGACATCTTCGCGGCGCCTTACGACGGGCCCGGACAGCCGGGGCCGATGGTCGTCGGCGAAGATGGCTCGCTCGTCTGGTTCAAGCCCCTCCCGGCGGGCAAGGCGGCGACAAATCTCCAGGTGCAGACGCCGAACGGCCAGCCGCTGCTGACATGGTGGCAGGGCATCGTCTCGGTGCACGGCTTCGGGCTCGGCGAAGACGTGATCGCAGACTCGACCTATACCGAAGTCGGGCGCGTGCGCGCAGGCAACGGCTACCGCGCCGACCTGCATGACTTCCGCCTCACGCCGCAGGGCACCGCGCTGATCACCGCGTACGCGCCGATGCACTGCAACCTCGCCGCGCTCGGCGGCTCGGCAGATGGCGCGGTGACCGGCGGTGTGCTGCAAGAGATCGACATCCGTACGGGCCTCGTGATGTTCGAATGGACGAGCCTCGACCATGTCGCGATCGGCGACTCCTACCAACACGTCTACCGCTCTTCGGTCGCGGGGCCGTTCGACTACTTCCACATCAACTCGATCAACACCGACCCCGACGGAAGCATCTTGATCTCGGCGCGCAACACCTGGACGGTGTACGAGCTCGAACCGCGCACCGGCCAGATCACGTGGCGGCTCGGCGGCAAGCGCTCGAGCTTTCACATGGGGCCGGGAACGACGACCGCCTGGCAGCACGACTCGCGCGAGATCGCGGGCGACGAGATCAGCATTTTCGACAACGGCGCATCGCCCGCGGTGCGCGGCCAGTCGCGCGGGATCGTCGTACGCATCGACGAAGAACACCTCACTGCGACGCTCGTCTCCCAGCTCACGCACACGCCGGGCCTGCTCGCGTCGAGCCAGGGCAACATGCAGCTGCTGGCGAACGGCGACTGGTTCCTCGGCTGGGGTGAAGAGCCGTACTTCTCGGAGGTGACCCCTAGCGGCGCGGTCGCGTTCGACGCGCATTTCCCCGTCGGGGACGAGTCCTACCGTGACTTCCGCTTCCCCTGGACGGGCACGCCCACGCACGGGCCGGCGTTCTCTCTCTCGCGACCCCTCTCGGGTTCGCGCACGGTGTATGCGAGCTGGAACGGGTCCACGCTCGTCGCCGCGTGGAGGGTGCTCCAGGGCCCGTCCGCGAGCGCACTCACGACGATCGCGCAGGCGCCCCGCAGCGGTTTTGAGACCGCCATTACGCTGTCCGAACCCGCACCCGGCTCCTACATCACGGTGCAGGCACTGGACGCGTCGGGCAACGTACTCGCCACGGCGCCCGCTGAACGCGTCGCGGCCGGCAGCTGAGCGTCGACCGCAGCAAGCGCGCGACGCGAGGCGCGCGGCAAGACGAAAGCGGAGAGGGCGGGATTCGAACCCGCGATGGAGTTTGACCCCCATACTCGCTTAGCAGGCGAGTGCCTTCAGCCTCTCGGCCACCTCTCCGGGCCATCGGTGGGCACCGAGATGCCCAGTGTAATCGCTGTCCGTCGGGGCGTCGCACGGCTCCGCCCGACCTCGCCCTCGCCGCTGCGTAGCATTGGTGGCCAGCTGGGAAGGGTGGCAGAGCGGTTGAATGCGGCGGTCTTGAAAACCGTTAGGCCGCGTGAGCGGTCTCCCGGGTTCGAATCCCGGCCCTTCCGCTGGTAGAGGCAGATGCGGCGTGTTTGCGCGAGAGCCCATCTAAGGGGACCTCGCGCTTGCGTGCAGCATCTCCTGGTGCTCTACACCGAACGTCCGGACCCGGTCATAGGGCTCAAGAGAGAATGTGGGCGTAGCCGACAACAGCCGTACAGGAGTATTGAGCCTGACGCCGCTCGTAGGTCATGACAGTCCGAACTGAGCGCGCAGCGCCACCCTTGATCCTCTGAATCGACTGCGGCATGAGACCGCCGCCAGACGGAGGATCACATGACCACAAAAGCTCACCAGTCAGCTCACCAGTTGGTCGACGCTGACCGCGTCGTCCGAGGTAAAGACGAGGAGCGGGTGGCGGCACGTGGGCAGCGATCGCCGACTCCTCAGGCGACGTGATCACCATCCCCCTCATGGTGGACTGGGTGATCGAGACGTGGAAGCCCAGCGCGGAGCGACTGGACGGCTATGAGCAAGCAGGTTAAGACGACTCCGGAGCTCGGCGGAGGCGCGGAAGGGTTCCCCCGCGGGCGGAGAAGCCACAGGCGATGGATGCTCGTCGCCTCCGCAATCCTCGCCGTCAGCCTCGCGGTCTCGATTGCCGGCGCGCTGCTCTGGCGCGCCAACGTGCGCTCTCAGAACCGGCGGGGATTTCAGGCGAATGCGACCTATGTGAGCCAGACGCTGCAGGCGCTGCTGCGCCGCGATGCCGACTTCGAGGCGACCCTCGGTGCTGTGTTGACGATGCGCCCGCACATGACAGCCACCGGCTTTGATGAATGGTTCGCCCAGCTGAATGGCAGCCAGCGGCAGGCAGGAGGGCTCGGAACGAATGTCGTGGTGCCGGTAGAAGCAACACAGCTGAGCACCTTCGAGGCACGACGAGCCGCCGACCCAGCGTTCCGCGCGTTCGTGGGAGGCAAGATCGTGCCCGTCCCACGCAGCGGGCGGGCTCGCTACTGCCTGCTGGAGGCCGGCGGGAACGGCACCCCGTACACACGGGAAGTCGGAGAGCTGGTGGAGGGAGACTGGTGCAACCCCTCCTCGCCGATCGGAGGATATCCGGCGGGCCCGACCTCACAGGCGCTGCTCATGCCGGCGATCACCGACAGCGGACAGTCCGTCGTCTACAACGCGAGGGCCCAGGGCGTGAGCACGCTGTTCATCGAAGCTGCGTTCTACCGCCGCGGCGCGCCGCTGGCGAGCGTCGCGCAGCGCCGCGCCGCGCTGGCCGGCTGGATCAGCAGCTCTTTCCAGATAGAAGCTGTCATTGGCCAGGCCATAGCCGGTCACCGCGGGATCAGCGTGGCGCTCTACCACCGCAATCCCGGCCAGCCGGAAGAATTCATCGCCCGGGTCGGCTCGGCTCGGTCGACCGGCGCCTTCACCCATGACACCACGTTGCAGATCGATGGCACGTGGAGAGTCGTCGTGCACGGCTCGACTGCCACCGGGCCCAGCGCCAACGTTCAAGGGCTCTTGGTGCTCATCGCGGGGCTGGTCGTCGGTGCCCTTCTGTCCGCGCTGATCGTAGTGCTCGCCCGCTCGCGCGAGCGGGCATTTGGAATGGTGCATGACAAGACCAAACAGCTTCGCCATCAAGCGTTCCACGACGCCCTGACGGGGCTGCCCAATCGCGTCCTCGCGCTCGACCGTGCCGAACAGATGCTTGCGCGCGCGCGGCGCCAGCCGATCCAGCTGGCCGCTCTGTACGTCGACCTCGACGGCTTCAAGCACGTCAACGACACCTTCGGGCACGCGGCCGGCGACGAGGTTCTGCGGATCGTCGCCGCGAGATTGCGGACGGTCGTCAGAGAAGGCGACACGGCGGCGCGCCTCGGCGGCGATGAGTTCATCGTCCTGCTCGAGGGGCCTACGCTGGACGCCGGTCCCGAGCTCGTCGCCGAACGCCTGCTGGCGGTGCTGAACCAGCCATACGAGTTGAGCGACACGCTCGGACGGCGGCTGTCGCTAAGCGCCAGCGTGGGCATCGCAGTTGGAGCGCGCGTGGATGCCGATGAGCTCTTCCGCGACGCAGACCTAGCCCTCTATCAGGCCAAGGCGAGTGGCCACGACCGCTACGCCCTGTTCGAGCCGAGCATGCAGACCGCCTCACACGACCGACTGCTGCTCGAGATGGACTTGGCCGAAGCGCTCGAGCGTGAACAACTCTTCCTTCTGTACCAGCCCATCGTCGAGCTGCGCACAGAAACGGTGATCGGGCTCGAGGCACTGATGCGCTGGCGGCACCCCACACGCGGCGTCATCGCGCCTCTCGACTTCATCCCGATCGCCAACGACAGCGGGCTGATCGTGCCGATCGGACGCTGGGTGCTCGGAGAGGCCTGCCGCCAGGCCTCGGGATGGCGCCGCCACGGCCACGAGATAGGCGTATCGGTGAACGTGTCGGCGCTGCAGCTCGACTCGGACGAACTGATCGAAGACGTGCGCAGCTCGCTAGAGCAGAGCGACCTCGATCCGGCCTCGCTTACGCTCGAGATCACCGAGACCGCGCTGATGCGCGACGCCGAGGCAGCAGCCAGGCGCCTAGGCTTGCTCAAGCGGCTCGGCGTTCGCATCGCGATCGACGACTTCGGTACCGGCTACAGCTCGCTAACCTACCTGCGCCGGTTCCCAGTTGACGTCCTGAAGATAGACCGCTCCTTCATCGGCGGCACCGCCTCCAAGGCGTCTGTGGCACTCATCAACACCTTCGTACAGCTTGGTAAGGCGCTCGACCTGAAGACGCTGACCGAGGGTATCGAGAACCAGGCTGATCTCGAGATACTGAAGCGCGCGGACTGCGATCACGGGCAGGGGTTCCTGTTCTCGCGTCCGCTTCCCGCCGGCGCGGTTGAGGAGTTCCTCGATGCCGAACTGCCGGCCCGGCCGCTCGCGGTCAGCTGACGGTGCCTCGGGGAGCACCGGTCGGAATCCTTGAAGGGGGTTGGCTGCTCGCTGTGACTCTGCGATCGCACGCCCCGCCGCTCGCCAGATCGAGCTGAGCGCCACGAGCGCCGTCAGCTCGGGCGGCCCGCTCGAACTACGAGCCGGCCGAGTGCATCGCTCGAGCGGACGCCCGGGTGCCGGCACAACCTGCGCCACGTCTGAATGTGAGGCGAGGCTAGGCGTTCGTTCTAGTTCCGCGCGTGCGGCTAATGCTGCCGAGTCGAACCGTCGGGTTACATAACAGGTCGAAAAAGACCGGGGCTCGATCCCCGTCACAGGCGGCATCAATAGCCGCAGTCAGGAGACGCCATGCACAACGGCGTCCGAAACACACCCGAGTCGCGCTCAAGCGACTTCCTCGCAGTAAGCCGCATTCTGTTCATTAGGACTCGCCGCAAGACGTCTCGAGCGGGGCTCCTCCTGCTCGCGCTGCTCTCTACCCTCTTCTTCGCGAGCAGCGCGCTGGCCGCCCCCGCGACGGTCGGCTTGGGTACGGCCGCAAGCTTCTCGGTGCTGGGCGGTTCGACGGTCACCAACACGGGTCCGACGACGATGTTCGGCGACCTCGGCCTCAGCCCCGGCTCATCCGTGACCGGCGCTCCTCACGTTCTGGGTCAGACTCACGTCGATGACGCGGTAGCGATCGGAGCCAAGAATGCCCTCACTACGGCATACAACGACGCCGCCTCGCGCCCGACCAACGGATCTGCCGGGACCGACCTCGCCGGTCAGGTCTTCTCGCCCGGCGTCCGCACCGCCAGCAGCTCGCTTCTGCTGTCGTCGGGAAGTGTCACGCTCGACGCCCAGGGTGACCCGAACGCGGTTTTCATCTTCCAGATCGGCTCAACGCTGATCACGGGTTCGAACACGACCGTACTGCTCGTCAACGGCGCGCAGGCTTGCAATGTCTTCTGGCAGGTCGGCTCCTCGGCGACGCTGGGGACGGGCACGCGCTTCGTGGGCACCGTGATGGCGTCGGCGAGCATTACCGCCAACACGGCCGCCACCATTCACGGCAGGCTGCTGGCGCAAACGGGTGCCGTGACCTTGGATACCAACACGATCACCACCTCCAACTGCGCCACCAGCGGCGGGACGGAAACGACCACTTCGACGGAAGCGGCGACCCAGGCAGAAGCCAAAGCGCTCGCGGAAGCAATCGCTGCCCGTGAAGTCACCGCGTCGCGTGGCAAACGGGCGACCCTCACCGCGGCCCAAAAGCGCGCAGCTCGGCGCCGTGCAGCCGCTCGTCGCGCCAGACGACACGTCGCTCCTCGGCGGGCGCTACCGCACACCCATAGCGGGTTCACGGGCTGAACTGGCCTCCGGGACTCCGGGCGACACAGACGTCGCCCGGAGGCCTACACCATGGACGCCATGACAATCTCGCGCCGGCACTGCCGGCTTCGCTCGACGGGCGCGGTCCTGAGCTGCGAGCGGCTCGCACGCCTGCTCGCTGTCGGGCTGGCTGCATCGTCCCTGCTCGGCGTGAGCGCGGTCTCAGCGGCCGCCGCGCGTCAAGTTCGCGTTCAGCGGGAGCAGCAGCTCGCGCTGCTCATGACCGCGCACCGTGCCCACCGGGCGCCGTCGGCCGGATCCCCGCAGAACGCGTTCGTACCCGCGAACAGGCCGATCACGGGTGAGCGGACCACGCTGCCGGTGATCGGGCGCGCGACCGGGCCGGGCGGCATCCACTGGCTTGACGTGATGCTTCCGGGTCGCCCCAACGGATCGACCGGCTGGATCGAGCAGCGGGGAACGCGCGCGCTGCAAACCAGCTGGCACATCGTCGTGAACCTCGCCCGGCGCCGAGTCACGGCGTACCGCGACGGCCGCCTGGTGCGAGCGTTTCAAGCGGTGGTGGGCAAGCCGGCTACGCCAACACCGAGCGGCAACTATTTCGTCGAGGAGAGCGTGCGGATGGCCCCCGGCGAGCCCGGAGGCCCGTTCGCTCTGGCTACGAGCGCCCGCTCGAACGCGCTCCAGGAATTCGAAGGTGGCCCCGGCCAGATCGCGCTGCACGGACGCGACAACCTCGGAGGAACGCCGGGGAACGCCGAATCGCACGGCTGCATTCGCCTGAACACCGCGAGCATAGACTGGCTAAGCGCCCGCATCGAACCCGGGACACCGGTGACGATCTATGCGGGTTGATGTCCGAAGCCGCGACAAGCACGCGACTCCCGGTAGGGGCCTGACCTCCGCGCGTATCGAGGCCGCAGCGACGCGGTGTCTCATCCTCCGTGCCGGGCGCAAGACGTTTGCAGTTGCACTACTCGCGTTCGGCTTGCTGACCCTGGCCCCCGGCTTAGCGGCAGGCCGGCCACTGTTTCCTCGGTCATGCAACAACGCCGCATTTACGGGGCGGGCTGGTCCTGCGCGCGCCTCTCGGTGTCGAACGCAAATACGAGGTACTCAAGGACCGCGGGGATACGCCGGTGGCCGGGGCCCCAAAGGCTTCGACGGCCTGCCTGGGCTCACTGGTCTCCAGGGCACGCAGGGTCTACTTGGACCTACCGGCCTCACGGGATCGACTGGCCTGCCAGGACTGACTGGCCTAACAGGACTGACCGGAGTGCAAGGCACAGCAGGTGCCGAAGGCACGCGAGGAGCGGAAGGTGCGCCAGGGGCCAAAGGCGGACCAGGAGCCCAAGGCACGCCAGGTGCCGAAGGCACGCCAGGGGCCGAAGGTGCGCCAGGAGCAAAAGGGGGACCAGGTGCCGAAGGCGCATCGGGCGCCGAAGGCGCTAGGGGATTCACGGGGCCGATCGGCGCCGAAGGCGTTGAAGGCGCCGAAGGGCCAAGAGGGTTCGCGGGGCTGGCCGGACCGGAAGGCGCCGGCGGGGCTGAAGGGGCCAAGGGGTCTACCGGCGAAGCGGGGCCCGAAGGCCCGAAAGGCGCCGAAGGCGCTGAAGGGCCTCGAGGGTTCGCCGGGCTGCCCGGACCGGAAGGTCCTGGCGGGGCTGAAGGGGCCAAGGGGTCTACAGGCGAAGCGGGGCCGGAAGGGCCCAAAGGCGCCGAAGGGCCAAGAGGGTTCGCGGGGCTGGCCGGACCGGAAGGCGCCGGCGGGGCTGAAGGGGCCAAAGGGTCTACCGGCGAAGCGGGGCCCGAAGGCGCCAAAGGGGCCGAAGGGCCAAAAGGGTCCACAGGCAGCACCGGACCTCAAGGCTCGGAAGGTGCTAGGGGACCAACTGGGCCCGAAGGGCCCCCTCGATTGTCAGCCTATGCCGAGTTCTACGCTCTCATGCCGCCGAACAATGCTGCGACCGTGGGAGCCGGGAAGGCGGTCGAATTCCCCCAGGATGGGCCGACCAGCGGAGCTATCAGCAGACGAAGCTCGACCGAATTTGTGTTGCCTAGCGTGAGCACCTACCGGGTGGCGTTCTCAGTCTCCGTGGACGAGCCGGGCCAGTTGGTGGTCGGTCTTGACTCCGGGAGTGGAATGGTCGAGTTGCCCTACACGGTGTACGGGCGAGCGACCGGGACGAGCCTGATCTCCGGCGAGGCTCTCGTTACCACCACCGCAGCGAACTCGGCTCTCGAGGTGCGCAACCCAACCGGCAACACGCCAGCGCTTACGATCACGCCGAAAGCAGGCGGAACTCACGCCGCCGCCGCTTCCATCGTTATTCAGCAGCTGGGCTGATCGCGGAGAGCGCGCGCGATCGTCCCCACCGTTGGAGGCGGGCGCGCATCCGCCGCCAAAACGGTCGAATCCCGGTCCTCCCGCGTGAGTTCGCGACCGTAAGGCTACGGCTTCCGGTCAGAGGTCGAATGAGGATGGTGTTCCGGCTTTGACTGCGGCGCGCGACCTCGCCCGGGCCGGTGCTCGATCTCAAACCAGATGGACGCATTCGCCCCCGCTGCGTCGATCGACCAGCGGTCGGCGAGCTCATCGAGAATGTCCGCGTCGTGGCCTCGCCTGTCGTACTCGGGTGCCGAGGACAGCAGCTTGCTCGGAGCGCGGAACTCGACTCGCACGAGGTCGGCACGAATCCACATGAGCAACTCGCCACACTCGAGAAAGGCCGTTGTCCCGCGCTCTACGATTGGCGTGACGATCTCGCTCGTCAGCAGCATGACCGCGTCACACAGCTCGTGCGAGGCATTTACCCGCAGCAGGTCGCGCACGTAGTTGCGAGCCCTCCGCGGCGCGTCACGGTTCAGCTCCAACACGACGTCGAAGTCCGGCCGAAGGAGGTTCACGGGCGCGCTGGCCCGGGGTGTCTCCCGTTTCGCGATCCGCTTTGCGAAGGATCTTCCGCGGAACGAGAATTGTCCGATCGCGCCACTCAAGTCGAACAGCTTCTGAGCCGGCGTTTGCGCGCGGGCGAGCGCGAAGTCGCATCCATAGCCCTCACACGCTCGACCGGCAGTCATGATCAGACGTAGCCCCGATGCGTCGATAGACGTGAGCTCGTGGAGGTCAAGAACGATCTCCTTTGCTCCCTCGTCGCAAAGCCGGATGATCGCGGCTTGAAGCGTCGGAGCTGTAGCCATGTCGAGCTCGCCAACGAGGCTCAGCGTGTGGCAGTCACCGTGTACGTCTTCTTGGAAGTGGAACGGCGCGGCCGGTATCACTCCGCCGGCTTCAGGGGAGTGAGACTTCACCGCGGACGTCATCGGACCGGAACGAGCGTCGGGCACGATCGGCTCGACCGCCGCCTCCGGTTTCATCTGTGCCCGCCCCGTCAGCCTTGCCATCCGTCGTCTCCTCGGCACGAACGATGAAGAGTTCGCAGCCGCTGATGGCTCGATACCCCGCAAACTCCGATCTAAACCTGGTTGGGGCGAGCGGGGCGACGAGCGGTTGGTTCCCCGTTGACCGCTAGCGTGCCTGCGAATTCGAGCTGCGAGCACGTCAGATCAAGCGCTCCGGACGCGTGCGAGCCGTCAGACGCGGCGACACCCCCGACCGTGAGGATGAGGGGAGTCGTGGCGGATGCGTCGGTCGCGAGCGTCCCGCCGACGCTGACTGGAGAAGCTAGAAGATGCGTGGGGTCGATTTTCGTCGACCCCACGCACCTAGCCTGTACTCCGAGAGGGGAGTGACAGCGGTAAGCGCCTACACCTTCGCTTTGATCTCGAGTTCTTCGCCGTCTTCGACCGAGCCTTCGGTCTTCACGCCGATCTGTTCGGAGCTTTCCGAGGGCGGCGGGCCCGGCAGTGCCGTCTTCAGCAGCAGCGTGTCTTTGACGCCGCCTTCAAAGCGTTCGGGGAGCTGGACGCCGCCCGACTGGCCGTAGCGCAGTCCGAAGCCCGAGACCATTTTGTCGATCGGCAGCGCTCGCCCGATCACCGAGCCTTCGAGCGTCAGCACTTCGCTACTCGTGCTCGTCGGCCCGCAGGTGAAGGAGAAGAACGAGCTCGCGGGCGATTTGGGCTTCAGATCCCAGCCGACCTGCGGTTTTTCGCCGCCGACGATGAAGCCGAGTTCGCCTTCGAATTCGGTCCCCGGAGCGCTTTCGAGATTCGTCCCGCTGGAGGGACCGCTCGAGCAGTTCTGGTGGTGGAAGGCTTCTTCGCAGCCCTCCAGCACCACGCTCGTGACGGTCTCGGTTTTGGCGCCCGTGTATTCGCCTTTGACGAACATCAGCGTGCAGCTGAATTTCTTTTTGCCCGCCGTTTCGAGTTTTGGCGAGGACAACGTCTCTTTGAACGTGCGGTTCGAGCCGGGCCCGGGCATCCATTCGAAGTAGCCGGTGTGCGTTTTGCTCAACCTGAGGCAGACGTTGGACGTTCCGCCATAGGCGCCCGTTTTCGTCGTCAGCTTGCGGCAGCGGCCTAGTTCGGGGAGGTTGGTCGGCGGCGGCGGCGGCGGCCCGAAGGCGTAGCTGTCAGCATCTCCGGCGCCCAGGCCCAGCATTGCGCCGTGGGTGAGCGCCGCGACTGGTTTCGTGCTGCAGCCTCCTTCTGAGCCTCCGAAGAAGCAGACTTCGGGTCCGTTGCTAGTTCCGATGCCGAGCGTCCCAAACTCGTTCCCACCCCAGGTCATCACGCTCCCGCCTTTCAAAAGAGCGAGACTGTGCTTGCCGTGCGCCGTGATCGCAGTGACGCCGCTGAGTCCACTCACTGGCGTCGGGACCTTGGCGCAGCCGGTTTTCAGTGCGCTACACGTTTCCGGTCCCATGAACGTGCCGTCGCCCAGCTCGCCTTCTTCGTTGGTGCCCCACGCCTCCACCGTCCCGTTGCTGACCAACGCGAGGCTGAAGGGCTGGCCCCCGTTTCCGCCTCTCCCGCCGGCTGAGATTGCCGTGACGCCGCTCAGCCCACTGACCGCGACGGGCACGTCGCTTGCGGTTTCGGTGCCGTCGCCGAGCTCTCCTTCGAAGTTCCTGCCCCAAGCCGCGATGGTGCCGTTGCTCAGAAGCGCAAGGCTGTGAACGGCACTGGCCGCAACAGCCGTCGCGCCTTCCAGATACGGACCGTCTTCCAGGCAGCCGCTCGACGCACCGACGGCGCAGACCGGGACCGGAACGGTGCTGCCGGTTTCGGTGCCATCGCCAAGCTTCCCGCCTCCGACGTTGCCCCAAGCCATCACCTTCCCGCCGGTCACGACGGCTAAGCTGAATTCGCCGCCGGCGGCAATCGCCGTGACGCCGCTCAGGCCGCTGACTTCTACGGGCACGCGGCTTTCGCCGCCTGTGGAGACCTCGCCCCATTCCACGACGGCGCCGCTGGCCAAGAGGGCCATGCTGTGACCACCAGCGGCCGAGATGGCTTTAACCCCTTCCAGATGGTTGACGCACGGAGCGGTTTCGCCCACCGCGCACACCGATGCCGGGAGATCGCTCGACGTTGTGGTGCCGTTACCGAGCTGCCCTCCTCCGTTTTCGCCCCAGGCAGCGACGGTGCCGTTTTCGAGCAACGCCAAGCTGTGGCCGCTCGCCGTACTGGTGCCGCCGCCTCCCGCGATTGCGGTGACGCCGGTCAGTCCACTGACCGCGACTGGGAACGTGCTGCAAGCCGTATGTTCTTCGCTGATGCTGGAGCCACGGCAGTCTTCGGGACCTACGGTCGAACCGTCGCCAAGCTGCCCCTCGTTGTTCGCCCCCCACGCGACCGCGACGTTGGGAGCGGCCTGAGCTGTCGCGGCGGCCGCCATGCTGAGCGCGGCGAGCATCGCCAAAACGATCAGCGCCAATCCGCGGCGCTGCGAGTGCGTGATCCAACTGCCTCCTAGGGGCTGCATCCCATCTCCCTCTCTCTTGTCTGGCTCATCCGCAACCGGGCGCTGCGTGACCTCGGTATACCGTCTGTGTTGGCGTCGCTCGCTACACCTTCGCTTTGATCTCGAGTTCTTCGCCGTCTTCGACCGAGCCTTCGGTCTTCACGCCGATCTGTTCGGAGCTTTCCGAGGGCGGCGGGCCCGGCAGTGCCGTCTTCAGCAGCAGCGTGTCTTTGACGCCGCCTTCAAAGCGTTCGGGGAGCTGGACGCCGCCCGACTGGCCGTAGCGCAGTCCGAAGCCCGAGACCATTTTGTCGATCGGCAGCGCTCGCCCGATCACCGAGCCTTCGAGCGTCAGCACTTCGCTACTCGTGCTCGTCGGCCCGCAGGTGAAGGAGAAGAACGAGCTCGCGGGCGATTTGGGCTTCAGATCCCAGCCGACCTGCGGTTTTTCGCCGCCGACGATGAAGCCGAGTTCGCCTTCGAATTCGGTCCCCGGAGCGCTTTCGAGATTCGTCCCGCTGGAGGGACCGCTCGAGCAGTTCTGGTGGTGGAAGGCTTCTTCGCAGCCCTCCAGCACCACGCTCGTGACGGTCTCGGTTTTGGCGCCCGTGTATTCGCCTTTGACGAACATCAGCGTGCAGCTGAATTTCTTTTTGCCCGCCGTTTCGAGTTTTGGCGAGGACAACGTCTCTTTGAACGTGCGGTTCGAGCCGGGCCCGGGCATCCATTCGAAGTAGCCGGTGTGCGTTTTGCTCAACCTGAGGCAGACGTTGGACGTTCCGCCATAGGCGCCCGTTTTCGTCGTCAGCTTGCGGCAGCGGCCTAGTTCGGGGAGGTTGGTCGGCGGCGGCGGGGGCGGGCCGAAGGCGAGGCTGTGGTACACGCCCGCCCCGATGCCGTTGGCCGTGCCCGGGTAGGCGACGGAGACCGGGTGACTGCTGCAGGCAAACGTCTGGAACCCCGTGCTGCAGTGTTCCGGCCCTTCGCTCATGCCGTCGCCGAGTTGTCCGTAGTTGTTCTCTCCCCAGGCGAAGATGTCACCGGCTTTGTTGAGCGCGAGGCTGTGGTGGCCGCGGGCGGCAATCGCCGTGACGCCGCTCAAGCCGCTCACGGCGACGGGGGTCTTGGCGCAGGCGGCTTTGAACGACCCGCACTGCTCCGGACCAGGAGGCGTGCTCATGCCGACGCCGAGCTGACCGTACTGGTTGTTGCCCCACGCCTCGACCGTGCCGTTTTCAAGCAAGGCGATCATGTGGGGGCTGCCGCCATTGATGAGCTCGCCGCCGGCGGCGATGGCCGTGACCCCACTCAGGCCGCTGACTTCCACCGGTACGTCGCTTTGGGCTTCGGTCCCGTTGCCAAGCTGCCCTTCTTGACCGGACCCCCATGCGGCCACCTTGCCACCGCTGAGCAGCGCGAGGCTGTCGCCGGAGGTGGATGAAACTGCGGTGGCGCCGGTCAGATAGGGGCCGGTCGGGCATTCGCCGACGGTGCCGACCGCGCAGACCGGAGCCGGCACCCAACTTGTGCCGCTCGTCTTGCCGTTGCCCAGGTTCCCTTCTCCACTGTCCTGGCCCCAGGCCACAACGGTGCCGCTGCTCACGGCCAGGAAGAACCGCGAACCGGTCGAGATGGCTGTCACGCCTGCGAGGTATGGCCCGCCGGGGCAGCCAGGTTCTTCCCCTTTTTCTTCCCTTTCTTCGGGCGAGGGGGTTCCGACCGCGCAGACGCGAACGGGCACGCTGCTGCTGCTCTTCTTGCCATCGCCAAGCCCACCGAAGGCGATTTGACCCCACGTGACGACCGTCCCGTCTTTGAGAACGGCGATTGCGTGGTCTGCGCCCGCCGATATGGCCACGACTTCTTTCAGCTGTTCGCTTGGTTCTGAGCACGGTGTTGTCGTCGAAGCGGCGACCGCACATACCGGGACCGGAACATCGCTGCTCCCTGTGCTCCCGTCGCCGAGCGCTCCTCCGGGGTCTGCTCCCCAAGCCATGACGGTGCCGTTTTCGAGCAGGGCGAGGCTGAAGTTAGTGCTTTCGAACTCTCCGCCGCCGGCGAGGGCGACGACCCCCGTCAGCCCGCTCACCGGCACCGGAGTGGTGCTGCACGCTCTAAGTTCTTCGCCACATTTTTCCGGCCCTTCGCTCGTGCCGTCGCCTAGCTGCCCAGAGCTGTTTAGGCCCCACGCATACGCCGCGTTCGGCGTTGCCTGTGCCGTCGTCGCGAGCGTCATGCCCAGCATTAGCGCGGTCATCGCCGCGGACACGATCAGCACCAACCCGCGGCGCTGCGAATGCACAGTCCTAGCGCCTTCTAGGGGCCTCATCACATCTCCCTCTCGTTAGCTCATCCCAGCCGACACATCATGATCCCCGGCATGCGGTCGACATCGGGATGCAATCAGAGGGAGGTCTCTCTGTCAAGTTCGTCGTTCTAGGAGGGCGCGCGCGGGTATCAGCAATCTCGTCCAAATCATTCGGAAATTGCTATGTCACCCTGGGTAGCTTGCTGCCGGCGTCCAGGGCGTCTTGAGATCGCGCCGCCATTCGACGAGAAGCTCGCGTAATCCTGTGTTTGTCAGAGCAACGTCCTCTGATATCTGATGGGATGTGCTTTGATTTGACCGCTGTGGGAACGAACCCAACGAGCAGCGAGCTCGATCGGCGTCAGACGCCCGCGCCGCGCACGCGCACAGGCCCCCAGTCGCGGCGCGTGCTAGCCGCCGCCGAGGCGCGCCGCAAGGCGATCGAGCTGACGCAGAGCCAGCGCCTGGTGCAAGCGATGATCGAGCTGAGCGCCAGGTCGGGCTACGCAGACGTGTCGATCGCCGGGCTGTGCGCGGGCGCGGGCGTTTCGACCGTGACGTTCTACGAGGAGTTCGCCGACAAGGAAGAGGTGTTGGTCAGCGCCTACCGCGTCTGTGCGGAGGGCATCTTCGGACCGATGCGCGCGGCACTGCTCGAGGGCGACACCCCGGAGGTGCCGCGGCGCGCGCTCGCCGCGATGCTCGGCGCGATCGCCGCTGACCCCGACGCCGCACGGATCGTCTTCGTGGAGGCGTTGGGCGCGGGCGAGCGGATGCCCGCCGAGCGCACGCGTGCTTTCGAGCGCTTCGAGGCGCGCATCCAGGAGTACATGCAGCGCCTGGGAAGCGGCGTCCCGGTTCTCGATGTGCCGGTGGGAGCCGTGGCCGGGGCGCTGCGCCACATCGTCGCTCGTCACCTGCGAAACCACGCCGAGGATGAGCTGCCCGCGCGTCTCGAGGATGGACTCGCATGGCTCTCCTCGTACCTGCGGCCCGCGAACGCAGAGCTCTGGAGCACGTCGGCGAACGCGCTGCTCGATCCGGTCCCCGTGACGCCCCGCCCCCCGGCGCCCTTTGTGCCCGGACCCGCGCGCCTACCGCGCGGGCGCCACAAACTGCCGGCGAGCCTCGTCGCGCGCAGCCAGCGCACACGCCTCATCTACGCGACAGCGCAGGCGACGATGAAGAAGGGCTACGCGGACACCACAGTCGAAGACATCGTCGCGGCGGCTGGGGTGGCGAAGCCCGTCTTCTATCAGTTCTTCCGCGACAAGGAGCACGCGTTTTTGGAGGCACAGCAGTTCCCTAGCCAGTACGTGCTCGACCGCTGCGTCGAGGCCTACTTCACAGTCGATGAGTGGCCCGAGCGTCTGTGGTCCTGCTTCAAGACCCTAATCGAGCTTATTGTGCAGAACCCGGCGATCTCGAATCTGCGCTTGGTGAGTTGTTACGCGGCCGGACCAGAGGCGATCCGCCGCGCCGAGGACACGACGCGCTCGTTCACGATGTTCCTGGCCGAGGGCCGCCGCTACCGCGACGCGGCCCGGACGGTGCCGCGCCTGGCGGACCAGGCGATCGCCGGGGCGTTCTTCGAGACGATGCAGCGCGAGGTCGCGGAAGGGAGGATCGAAACACTCGGGGCACACTTGCCGAAGCTCACCTACATCGCACTCGCGCCGTTCACCGGCGCCGATCGCGCGATCGAGCTCGTCGAGGAGATGAAGGCACGTGAGCTGAACAGCGGAGCGGGAGCGCTCGAGTCGGCCCTCGCCGACTCCTGACGCGTTCACGCGATCGGCGCTCCCGCGCCTGCTACGTGGCGCTCACCTGTGCGCGCACCCCGGCACCTTTGCTAACGGGTACGTGTGCGCTGGCGCTGCTTCCGTGCTCGAGCCCCCAGCGCGAAACCGTCCCCCGCAATCCGGGCACGGCGGCGATCGCGATCGGACACGGAAGCCAGATCGCGATCGCCCTGTACGCGAGCACCGAAGGAAGCGCGACCTCGGCGGGAACTCCGAGTGCGAGGAGCACGCCGGTCATCCCGCCGCTCACCGATCCCGGAACGGGCACGGTGTTCGCCACCTGCCCGACGAGGTATGCGAGCGCGACGACCGGCAGTGACGGAGCGGCGCCGAATGCGTGCAGCATCGCCCACAGCACCGCTGCGTCGAAGCCCCAGTAGCCAATCGCTCCGAACAGCCGCTTGTCCCGCTGTCCGATCAGTGACCACGCGTCGCGCACGGCGCCGCCGAGCAGCGCCGTCGTGGCGCGCACGCGCGAGCTCCCGACGGCGGCACCCGGGCGCCATGCGAGGGTGACAGCGAGCACGATCGCGAGCAGCGCCGCGAGCGCAGGCACCGCCGCGAGCTGCGTCGGGCCGCTGGCGTGCGCCACTCCCAGCGCGAGTGCCGCGCCGGAGGCGACGATCGCGGCGAGGAACACCGAGTACAGGAGGACCATGAACGCGAGCAATGTCCGCGTAGCCGTGCGCGCCGGAAGGCCCGCGCGTCGCAGCGTCCACAGCGCGAGCGCGACGCCTCCGGCGCCGGCGGTGGGAAGCAGGCGGGTGGCCGCGGCGCCAACGAGCGCGATCTGCGCGCTCTCACGCGTCCCGATCCGCGCCGTCGCGCCACCGGCGACGAGCGCGAGCAGGCCAACGTAAGCGGCCAGCGAGAAAAGCTCGAAAACGGCGCCGGCGGCCGCCCAGCCGGGGCTCACGGCGAGCCCGCGCCGAGCAGCGTCGATGAAGCCGTTGACGCGGCCGCCCGCTAGCAAGACCACGGCCGCCGCGCAGCCGATGAGCAGCGCCGCGGGTGCGGCGCGGCGCACGAGCGCGCGGGGGTCGAACTCCGGAAGCGAAAGCTCTGCGATGGCGTGATCTGCGGCGAGCACTGTCGTTCTGTACGTGATGACCTCGCGGTTGGGTCATTTCTAATCGGTGCCGCGCGCGCGCAGTGTGAGATGGGTCATACCGCCGCGTCGCCGCGACGGCCAGTAGCTCGCGGCCCGCGAGACGTTGGCGCTGCCGCGGTCGCCGTCCTACGGACGCGCGTAGAGCAGACCCGCCGTCACGGCGACGGACAGGACGATGGCACCGAGGCGCTGCCCCTCAGCCGAATTCGACTTCGCTCGTCGAGAAGACCCCGGCTTTGACGGGTTTGATCGTCTGCAGTTTGCCCTGCGGCACCCCGCACAGCGCGGCGCCTTTGAAGCTCTCGCTGACCGCTTCCGCCTTGAAGCTCGTGGCGCTCGCGAACGGTCCGCCGATCATTGTTCCCGTCATCCCCGTAAGCGGCGCTTCCGACAGGGGCAGGACGAGCGACCCTTTGGAGGTCCCCGATTCCAGCGGCAGCCATTTGACGGAGAGCGATTTCGCCTTCGTCCCTTCGAGCGACGCGCTGGACAGCGCCGAGCAGGTGACTGCTTCGGTCGTTAAGAGGTGCGCGGTGTATTTACCCGATTCGAAGTCCAGCGGCCCGTTGCAGCCCGACAGTTCGCCGCCGACCGTCATCGACTGGATCGCGGGCGTTTCCGTGAGGCCCGGCGAAAGATGGATCGTCCCGTGGTTCAGCGTGCAGGTCTCCGAAGATTTGTGTTCTTTTTCGGATTCGCCGTCCGAATTCGGGCTTTTGATTTCAATCGGCGCGCTCGCTTCGCTCGTGCCTTCGGCGTCGGTATTCGTGACCGTCACGCGATAGGTTGTATTCGGTTCGACCGGGGAGAGGTAGGCGTAGCGGAAGTAGTTGCTCGAAGTGCTCGTCGTGAGTGTCGGAGCGCTCGAGCCGACGGGGACCGCGCTGATCGTCGAGTATTTGACGAGCCGTTCAGTTTCCGGCGCCTCCGCCCAGGAGACGGTCATGCGTAGGTATTCGCACCCCTCGCCGCATTCGGCGAGCGCCACGCCCGCAGCTATGTTCGCCGGCGCGGCGGGTGGTTGCAGGGGCGGGCTCCCGGTTTCCAGGTAGGCAGCCGTGCCGACGTTGTAGACGCGATCGCCGTAGCTGTCGCTGGCTTCCGTCGCTTCCAGCGGTCCTTCGAGTGCGCCGTGGGACCGCGTTTCGCCAAACCACGTCCACACGACGCTCGCCGTGCCCGTGTAGGTCGTGCTTGTGCCGCCGCCGCCGCGACCGCTGCCGCCGCACGTCGTCGACAGGTAGACGTTGCCCTGCGGATACCCGTTCGCAGCGAAGCCGCGCGCGTAGACCTTCTCCTGGATACCTCCGCACGAGTGGCCGACGACGGCGAACGCCGAGCCCTGGTCCAGTTCCAGGCGGACCGGGTTGGCGGCCGACGCGCTCGCGGCGAACGCGCCGCAGAGTGCGCACGCGAAGATGACGCTGGTAACGGGTCTACGTGTCATTGCTGAGCTCCCCTGAGTTGTCCTTGTCGGCGGCCGCACGCCCGCGGACATGAGGCGTGCCCGCGGGGTACCGTCCCTTAGACACGCTGACTAGCGATTGATCACGCGGTCCTCCGCCGATCGAGCGGCCCGCGTTAGTCCCCGGCGCGAGCGCGACGCTAGCACGGGACGGAAACGCGCGCTACGGAGCTTTCCGCACAATCGACAAGCCTGTGAGCAGTCTCACGTGCCCCAAAACGAACAAGGAGGAACGATGCCGTCAACGACCCTCAGGACAACGGTGCTCGGCGAGACGGGTCTCGAGATCACGCGCGTCGGCTTCGGCGCGTGGGCGATCGGCGGGGGCGGGTGGGAGTTCGGCTGGGGGCCGCAAGAGGACGAGCAGTCGCTCGCGGCGATCGAGCACGCGCTCGACCTCGGCGTCAACTGGATAGACACCGCGGCGGCGTATGGCTTCGGCCACTCCGAGGAAATCGTCGGGCGCGCACTGCGAGGTCGCGGCGAGCGCCCGTTCGTGTTCACGAAGTGCTCGCTGCTGGAAGGCCCCGGGCGCCGCGTGGTGCATAGCCTCAAACGCGACTCGGTGATGCGCGAGGCGCACGCGAGCCTCGAGCGGCTCGGCGTCGACGCGATCGACCTGTACCAGATCCACTGGCCCGAACCGCCTGAGGACATCGAGGAGGGGTGGTCGGCGCTCGCGGAGCTCAAGCGGGAAGGCCTCGTGCGCCACATCGGCGTGTCGAACTTCGGCGTCGGACAGCTGCGGCAAATCGAGCAGATCGCTCCGGTGGAGACGCTGCAGCCCGAGTACTCGCTGATCGAGCGAACGGCCGAGGGGGAGCTGCTGCCCTTCTGCGAGCGCGAAGGAATCGGCGTGATCGTGTACTCGCCGATGGGCTCCGGGATGCTGACCGGGAAGATGACGCGCGAGCGCGTCGAGCGTCTCCCCGAGGACGACTGGCGAAAGCGCGACCCGCGCTTCAACGAGCCAGACCTTTCGTCCAACCTGCGCATCGTCGACGCCTTGACGTCGGTCGCGGTGGGACACCAGACGACACCGGGTGCGATCGCAGTCGCATGGACGCTTCGCAACGCCGCGGTCGATGGAGCGATCGTCGGATTCCGCACGCCCGAGCAGGTAGAGCCGATCCTCGCCGCCGCCAACCTCGAGCTCAGCGACGAGGAGGTGGGCGAGATCGAGCAGGCGTTCGTATGAATGACCCCCGAGTGATCCGGCCCACGTGCGATCATCCCGGCTCAGGAGGGAGTGGTTAGTCCAGGGGGCCTCTACGCAGCCCGCAAAAGACGTCGCAATCCTCGACCGCCTGCTCGACGGGATCGCGATCGTGCGCCACAGCGACGGTGGGCTCGTCTACGCCAATGCCGCGCTCGCGGCGCTGCTCGGTGGCGGTGCCGGCGAGCTCGAAGGGGCCGTCGGCGAACTCATCCGCAGCGGCGGCATCAACGCCGTCGAGCTCGCGCATCCCGACATCGGCATGATCCGCCTGGTCGTCGTCCCTCGCGATGCCGCGCGCTCCGCTGAGCGCGCGTGGCGGCGCGAGCTGCGTCGCGAGCTCGCGCGGGCGCGTCGTCGCGGCTGGCCGCTCACTGTCGGCGCGATCGCGCTCGACGCGGGCGGCAGCACGCAAACGTCGGCGAGCGCGTGGCTGCAAATGCTGCGCGCCGAAGACAGCCTCGCGCCGTACGAGGAGGGCGTCTACCTGGTTGTTCTTCCCGACTGTCCCGCCGAGTTCGCACCGACCGTCGCCGCGCGCCTTGCGCAGGCGACGCCCGCTCCCGGGACGGCCTCGATCGGGTTCACCGCCGCGGCCGCCGATGAGCGGGTCGACGCGGTCGTCGAGCGTGCGCTTCGCGCGCTAGCCGATGCGCGTGCGGCCGGCAGAAGCCAGGTCGTGCTTGCGCCCGCGCCGACGGCTGGATAGCGCCAGCCGATTTTATTTGCGCGTTTGCGCCGGTGCTTCCGTGCGCGGCGCGCGTTCGGCTTCCGGCTGCGGGTGCGCGGTTTCGTGCTCGAGCTTTCTTTCCGCTTCTTCGACTTCGTGCATCACGCGCGGCCCCGCCGCGCGTTCCGCTTCGTGGAGCGCGCGCTGTTGCTGCTGCCGTTCCGCCGGAGGCGTGGTCCGCGTCCCCGCCGCTCCCGCCGGCCGCGGCGCGACCGCTTCGCCGCAGCGGGTGTTTCGTGGGCACCGAGGGGCGCTTCCGATGACATCGAAGCAGCCGTAGATCGTGAACAGCGGGTTTATGACGGTCTGCCCGTGGGCATCGACCATCGTTTCGCGCCCGACGAACGATGGCGGCGACTCCGCCTTGTAGCACCCGTTCGATTTGACGCTCACGTCGTAGGTCACCGGCGTGAGTTCAAACGGGTTGTAGCCCGCGCTCGCCCGGACGACCGTCATCGTGCAGCTCCAATCGTCGCCAGGTCCCTCGCTCTTGCCCGAGCGCCGGCCGCACGTCGTTGTCAGGTTCAGCTCCGTTCCCGCGGGGACCGTGCGCCCGAGCTCTCGCTGCTGGAGGACGGTCAGGTCGTTGAACGCGCGCAAGACCGCCGACTCGAGTCGCGCCTTCGTGATCGCGCTCGGGCCGACGCTCGCGATCGCGCCCAACAGCACGATCAGCGCCATCGAGCCGAGCACCGCCTGCGCGGGCCGCGTCCAGCCCGGCCGTCCGCTGACGGGCGGCCCGGCGAAATCGCGCCGGCGAAACATCGCCCATGACGCTGCGAGGCAGCCGGCGACCCAGATCAGGGCGATGCAGCTGCCGATGATCAGCTGGCCGTAGAACTTCGGCGCCGCGAGCAGGCCGTGCCAGTCATCGAACGCCGAGGCGACGAGCAGCAGGTGCGCCCACGTGCCTCTGCCGACGAGCGCGAGCAGCTGCATCACGAGCGCGACCAGGACCGCGCCGAGCACGCCGACGATCCCACTGCGCGACGCCACCGAGAACAGCACCGAGAGGCTCACGAACGCCAGCACCGCCGGGATGCTCACGAGCCAGCTCGCGAGCACGAGCCACAGCGCTTCGCCGGAGGGGATGACGTTCCCGTCCAGACCCACGAGCGGTTGATCGCCGGTCAGCACGAGGCCCGCGACGAGGCTCGAGAGCGCGAGCAGGCCCACGAGCGCGAGCGCGAGCACGGCCGCGGCGAGGAGCTTGCCCGCGAACACGTCCGCGCGCGAGCGCGAGCGCGTGAGCACGGTCTTCCAGGTCCCGTAGCGGTCCTCGGAGGAGAACAGGTCGCCGGCGAGCACGCCCGCGAGCAGCGCGAAGCCGACGTAGCCCGCGAAATCGAGTACGACGAAGGAGACGGCGTAGCCGGAGTTGTGGACCCAGACGCCGAGCAGCGAGTCCGCCGGCACTCCGCTCTGCGCGCTCAGCACGATCGCGAACGCCACGGGGCCGAGCGCGCATACGAGCGCCAGCGCGCGCGTGGAGACCTGGGCGAACAGCTTGCGCCGCTCGGCGCGGTAGGCGCTCAGCACGCGGCCCTCGCCGGCAGTCAAGGTCGCTCTGAGCGCGAACGCGTTCAACTTTCCGCGCCGACCCCGGGCTCGAGCTCGGCGGCAGCGCCGACTCGCGTGGCTTCCGCGCCGGTGAGCGCGAAGAACGCCGACTCGAGCGGGCTCACGTCCGGCTCGAGGAGACGCACCGCCACAGCGGACTGCGCGAGCGCGAGCACGAGGCCGTCCATCGCGCTCGCCTCTGCGGTCACGCGCAGGCCGGAGCTTGAGCGCTCGACCCTGACTCCGTCTCGGGCCTGCGCAAGCGTGAGCGCGCGGCCGTCGTCGCTCGTCAGCAATCGATAGACGGACGGCGGCGCCAGCGCGCGCAGCCCCTCGGCGGTCCCACTCCACGCGACGTGCCCCCCGCGGAGCACGCTGAACGTGTCGCACACCGCCTCGAGCTCGCCGATCTGGTGGCTGCTGAGGACGATCGCGACACCCGACGCGGCGAGCGTGACGACGAGCTGCGACATGAAGCGGACCCCGGCCGGGTCGAGGCCGGACGTCGGCTCGTCGAGCAGCAGCAGGCGCGGCGCGCGTATGAGCGCCGCGGCGATGCCGAGCCGCTGGCGCATCCCCGACGAATAGCCGCTGAGGCGGTCGTGCGCGCGGTCGGCGAGCTCCACCTGCTCGAGCACCGCGCCGATGCGACCGCGCGACTGCGCGTCATCGAGCTCGGCGAGGACCTCGAGGTTCGCGCGCGCGGACAGGTAGGGGTAGAAGCTCGGGTCCTCGACGAAGCCCGCGACTCCGTCCAAGGCGGCTGAGCCGGCCTGATCGAAAGGTCGCCCGAGCAGCTCGATCGTGCCGGCGTCGTGTCGCACGAGGCCGAGCAGCATCCGCAGCAGGGTCGTCTTGCCGGCGCCGTTGGGTCCGAGCAGACCCCTGACCTCGCCCTCCTCGACAACAAGGTCGACACCCTCGACGGCGCAAGTCGTGCCAAACCGCTTGGTCAGGCCACTCGCGCTCACCGCAGCCATCTGCGGCGAGTCTATAGCCGCCCGACTGCGAAGCGGCCACTCTCAAGGGACACGGCGCTCGCGTCGGCGGGAGTACGATCGCGCAAACGAGCTCGAAGGGGAGTGATTGCCGTGAGCACGCTGCGTCCGGCCGAAGGGATGTACGAGACCATCACCTACGAGCGCCGCGATGCCGTCGCGCTGATCACGCTCAACCGCCCCGAGCGCCTGAACGCGTGGACGCCGCGGATGGCCTCCGAGCAGGCGAGCGCGATCCGCGCCGCCAATGCCGACGACGACGTCGGCGCGATCGTGATGACGGGCGCAGGCCGCGGCTTCTGCGCGGGCGCGGACATGCGCGACACGTTCGGCAAGCGGCTCGACGGGGTCGACCCCGGCGAGGACACCGAGGACTCGGGGGGCATGCCGCGCGAGGTGGACTGGGTCGCGATGGCGCGGGAGTCCAAGCCGCTGATCGCGGCCGTCAACGGCGCTGCCGTCGGGATCGGCACGACGATGATCCTCCCGTTCGACGTGATCCTCGCCTCCGAGCAGGCGAAGTTCGGGATGCTCTTCATCAAGGTTGGCCTCGTGCCCGAGCTCGCCAGCACGCGCCTGCTCGCTCAACGGGTGGGCATCGGCCGCGCGAGCGAGATGTGCCTCACGGGGCGGCTGTATCCCGCCGCCGAGGCGCGCGAGATCGGACTCGTCGACCATCTCGTGAGGCCCGAGGAGCTGATCGACGCGGCGTTCGAGCTGGCCGGGGAAATCGCCGCGAACCCGGGCCCGCAGCTGCGCATGATCAAGCGACTGCTCACCGAAAACCCGCTCGAGACGGACCTGCGCCTCGTGCAGGAGCGCGAGCACGAGCTAATCCGCGAGTGCTGGCGCAGCCCCGAGCACGAGCGCGCGGTCGCCGCGTTCCTGTCCAGGGCGAGCTGAGGCGCCGCTCCGCGCCCGGCCCCGCGTCGCGCCGCCCGCGCAGCGTCGGCTGCGCCCCGCTCGAGCGCGGGTTCTGATTCGCAGGTAGCTGAGGGGCGCTCCTAGCTCGCGCGTGCTTTGGCGGCGCGCGGTTTGCTCGCGCGCGCTTTCGTCGCTCGTGATTTCGTCGCGCGCGCTTTCGTTGCTTTCGTCGCGCGCGTCGCGCGACCGGCTTTTGCGGCGCCGCGCGTCGCTTTTGCTTTGGCTTTCGCACGGCCGGCTTTCGCTTTCCCACCGCCACGGCGAGTGCCGCCGCGCGTTCCGCCTGCGAGGTCCTTCTGCAGGCGCTCCGCCTCGCGGCGCACGGAGGTGCTCAGCTTGCCGAGGCTGCGGCTGGCGTCACGGAGAAGACGTTCGACGTCTTTGCGCAGGTCCGCGCCGCCCTCGCCGATGCCTCCGCCGACACTCGCGAGTTCTCGCTGAGCCGACTCGAGCGATTTCGTGAGCCGTCCGATCGCGCGGTCTGCCGCAGCCGCGCGCGGGCGTTTCGTCGTGCGCGCTTTGCTCTTCGACCTCGTTGTCGTTTTGCGTGCTTTCGCTTTTTTCGCGGCTGGTTTTTTGGCTGCGGGCATGTTCTCCTCCTCACTCGGTGTGCGGTGTTAGCGGACGTGCCGGGTCGAACCTACCTTGATGGGCTGTCGGCGTCCACGTCCGTGGAACGTGTCGCTGCACTCTCTGTACACGAACCGGCCCAGCTCTCCGTCAGTCGGCGGCCGAGACGGCGAAGACGATGTGACGGCGCGCGACCGTGAGATAGGGGTGCGTCTCGCTCGCGCCTCCCTGCAGCGGCGAGACGGTGACCTCGGTCAGCGTGATGAAGTCCCGCTCGGACGCGTTGAGAACGTCGGAGACGCGGCTGCGGTAGCCGTCGAGCGCGAGCGTGAGCCAGCCTTCGATGCGGTGGCGCTCGGTCTCGATCCGGACGCGTTCGCGCTTGTGGTCGATGCGACCTCCGCCCGATTGTGTGCTCGCGTCGTCCATCGCCGTCATTATCTGCGAACCGTATACGTTCGCGCGACCGTCGTCCGCCGGCCCGTGGGACCGGCGGCGACCACGACGACCTGTGCGGTGAACACTGCGCCGCGACCGAGCAGCCGGCGCATGCGGTGTAGCGCGCGCCGCCCGAGCCGCAAACGCACGTGTCCGGCGGCTCCCGGTGGGAGCGAGCGCGCGAAGGCGACCAGCCCCACGCCGCCGCGTGCGCCGCGGACGTGGAGGCTCCCCCTGGCGAGGACCTTGCACCCGCGCTGGCAGCTCACGCTTAGCGCGAGTGCGCGCCGCGCGAGCACGCCGGCGCGACGGAGCAGCTTGAGCTGCACGACCGGAGCGACGTCCAGTGGGGGCGGCCATGACGCTTCGCACCCGGGCGCCGCGGTGAGCGTGACGTCGAAGCGCTGCACGCGGTTGTTGTTCGTGTCTGCGACGTAGACGCGCCCGGCACAGTCGACGGCGATCGCCTGCGGTTGGGAGAAGTACCCCGGCGCGAAACCGCGCAGTCCCCATTTTGCGAGCAGGTGCCCGCTCCCGTCGAACAGCTCCACGCGGTTGTTGCCGCCGTCGAGGACGAGCACGTGCCCGGCCGCGTCGGTCGCGATCCCCGAGGGCGCGTTGAACTGCGCGTCGGCGCTGCCGAGCGAGCCCCACGCGGACTCGAACACGCCCGAGGAGGAGAGCTTCACGACACGGTTGTTGCCGCGATCCGCCACGTAGACCGCGCGTCCAGGAACGACCGCGACCGCCGCCGGGCTGCGGAATTCGCCCGCGCCGCTGCCCGCGCGGCCGTCGCCGCCTCCGGCGCCGATACGCGCGACGAGCCTGTCGCCTGCCCCGAACACGAGCACGCGGTTGTGAGCACTGTCGGCGAGGAACGTCAGGCCGGTCGTCGAGTCGACGGCCAGCGAGCGAACGCCCGGAAGTTCGGTGGCGCCGAACCCCTCGCCGAGTTCTGCCAAGAAGGTGCCGTCGCCCCACAGGCGCAGCACGCGCGCATTGCCCGTGTCGGCGATGTAGAGGGAGCCGCGCGGGTCGACCGCGATGCCGCTCGGCGAGGAGAAGCCGAGGCCGCCGAGGCCCGCGTCGTACCAGACCGCCGCGAGCTTTTCGCCTCCGGCGGCGAAGCGCTCGATGCGGTTGCCGACGGTGTCCGACACGAACACCCCGCCCGAGGGATCCGCCGCGACGCCGCCCGGCGCCGTCATCGCGCCGGGCGCGCGCGCGGACACCCCGAGCGTGCGTACGTAGTTGCCCGAGGGGTCGAACTCCTGCACGCGGTCGTTCGCCGTGTCCGCGACGTACGTGTCCCCGAGCGGGTCGGCGGCGAGCGCGCGCGGGAACGCGAGCTGACCGGGATTCGAGCCGAACCCGCCCCACGCGGCCAGGTACGCGAGCGCCGGTGAGAGCTTGACGATCCTGTGGTTGATGTCGTCGGCAACGTAGACGTCGCCGGCGCCGTCGAGCGCGACGCCGTAGGGGAAGCCGAATTGCCCGGCGCCGGAGCCGGGCGACCCGGCTTCGCCCTGGAACGCGCCTTCGGGCGCGAATTTCTCCAGGCGATGGTTGTCGTCGTCGGCAACGATCACCTCGCTCGCGTTCGCGGCGACACCGCGTGGATAGGAGAAGTCGCCCGGGCCGCTGCCCTTGATCCCCCATGCGAGCGGTTCGGCGCCCGCCAGCGTGAAGCGCTCGATGCGGTTGTTGCCGGAGTCGGCGACGTAGACATAGTCGCCGCCGACCGCGATACCGCCGCCGGGTGGCTGCGTGGGATTGAGCGAGGAGTAGAAGCGGAACTCGCCCGGTTCGCTTCCCGTGTGGCCCCAGGTCGTGATGAACCGCCCCGAGGAGTCGAACTTCTCGATTCGGTTGTGGCTCGAGTCGACGACGTAGACGTTGCCCGCGGCGTCCGTCGCGAGGCCGCCGATCGGGCCGAACTGCCCCACGCCGCCGCCATATGAACCCCACTCGGTCACGAACGTGCCCGCGGCGTTGAACTTCTGCACGACGAAGCTCAGCTGGTCGGCGACATAGATGTTGCCTTCACGGTCGATCGCGACCGCCTCGGGGAAGCGCAGCATCCCCTCGGCGCGCTGGCCGACAACGTGTACGGCGGTGTATGGGCACGGCGCGCTCCCCGCTCCGGGGCACGATTCCGCGAGCGCCGCGAGCGCCGTGGGAGCGGCGAGAAGTGCGCCGGCGCCGAGGAACGCCGCCGCGAGAGCGGCGGCGGGGGCGCGCGCACGTAGGTTTGCGAAGCGACGACGGGGGTTTGCAAGGCGACGCGCGGGCGAGCCCATCGAGTAAGTGCAAACACGCGCCCTCGCCAGCGGGTGCGGTCTCGCGGAGCTGGCGCGGACTGCCTTACGAGCCGACGCGCTCAGGCCTGGCGCGCTCGGGAGCGCCCGCGTGTAGACCGGCGCGCGTCACCGCCACGGGCCCGTACTCCGGAGTCGGCCGGTTGCGCTCCTCGCGCACGATGTACAGCGGTCGGTGCTTGACCTCGTCGTAGATGCGCCCGACGTACTCGCCGATGACGCCGAGCGCGATCAGCTGGATCCCGCCGAGCAGGAGGATCGCGATCGTGATCGAGCCGAAGCCGGGCAGGTAGGAGTCGAACAGTCGCAGCAGAATCACGACCGGAATGGCAACGAAGGCGACGCCCGCCGAGAGCATGCCGGCGTACGTCGCGAGCTGAAGCGGGACGTGCGAGAACGACGCGATCGCGTCGAGCGAGAAGCGCAGCATCTTGCGTACCGTGTACTTCGTCTCGCCCGCGTGGCGCGGCTCGCGCTCGTAGTGGACGGCCGTCTGCGTAAAGCCGACCCATACTGTCATCCCGCGCAAGAAGCGCGAGCGCTCGGTCATCGTCAGCAGCGCGTCGAGCGCGCGCCGGTCCAGGAGGCGGAAATCGCCCGAGTTGCGCTCGAGGTCGACGTTCGCGAGCTTGTCGAAGAGCCTGTAGAACCAGGACGCGGTCGCGAGCTTGAATGCCGTCTCGCCCTCGCGCTGCTTGCGGACCGCGTAGACGACGTCCGCGCCGCGGCTCCACTCGCCGACCATCTGCCCGATCAGCTCGGGTGGATCCTGCAGGTCGGCGTCGATCATCACCACTACGTCGCCCGCGGCGTGCTCGAGCCCGGCCGTGAGCGCGGCCTGGTGGCCGAAGTTGCGCGACAGGTGGACGACGCGCACGCGCACGTCCTGCGCGGCGATCTGGTCGAGGATCTCGGTCGTCCCGTCGGTGCTGCCGTCGTTGACGAGCACGAGCTCGAAGTCGTAGTCCGCAGCCGCTGCGCGCGTGCGCGCCACGAACGCCTCGACGAGCTCGCGCTCGTTGAACACGGGCGCGACGACGCTTAGCAGGACGGGGGCGCGGAGAGGGCTGTGCGACATGTCGGGGGCGGCGCGCTCGAGATCTGCCGTCGCCGCTTGCACAACATCTTGGTTGGGCGACCTAAGCCGGAGGTGAATCTATCGTTCATCCTGTCACGGATGCCCGTCCTCCGGGACATACGCAAGCGCGTTCCCGACAGCGTAGCGAGCGCCTCCGGTCATCGAAGCGCGCCCTTGCTGCTGCAGTTCGTCAAGTTCGGGATCGTCGGCGTTTCAAACACGCTGCTCACGTTCGCCGTCTACACGCTGTTGCTGAAGGTCTTCGGCGTTTGGTACCTGCTCGCCTCGGCGATCGGCTTCGCCGTCGGCGCCGTCAACGGCTTCCTGCTCAATCGCCGCTGGACATTTCGCGGGCACGTCGGCGATGCGCGCACGCCGCTGCGCTGGACCGTCGTGCAGAGCTGCGGGCTCGGTCTCAACGAGGCGCTGCTGTACCTGTGGGTCGACGGTGTTGGTCTCGACAAGCTGCTCGGTCAGGTGTTCGCTACGGGCGTCGTAACCATCGTCACGTTTCTTGCCAATCGCGCGTGGACCTTTCGCACTCATCCAGCGCACGCGCGCGCCGATGCGGAGGCATCCGCCGAGCACGCCTAGCGTCGCCGGCGGGCCCTCGCCTCGGCGCGCCGGAACATCGCCGAGCGAATCGGATGGCGACCTGCACTTAGCGGAACACCGTCAGGAGCGAGAGGCCCGCGGGAATGCGCCCGCCGCGTCCGATCAGCTCGGCCTCGAGCGCAAGCGGGCGCTCGAGCAGCCAGTTGAGCGGTTCGGGCGGCACCCACAAGTCGAGACTCGATTCGGTCGGGCGCGAGCTGAAGCGCTCGAGTACGCGCAGCAGGATCGCGACTGGGAGCAGGAGCGAGTTGAAGTACGTCGTTCGCACCTCCCGCCACCCCGCGCGCTCGCCGGCGAGCGCGAGCGAGCGGCGCGTGTAGCGGCGATGGTGGTGGTTGATCTCGTCGTGTCCGCTCCAGAGCCATTGGTACGCGGGCACGGTCGCGAGCAGCGCGCCGCCGGGGGCGACGACGCGGCGCAGCTCACGCAGCGCTGCGACATCGTCCTCGAGGTGCTCGATTACGTCGAGGGAAGCCGCGAGGTCGAAGCTCGAATCGGGGAAGGGCATTTCGAGCACCGAGCCCTCGACGACTTCGCCAGCGTCGCGTTCGCGCGCGAGCGCGACGCTCGCCTGTGATAGCTCGATCGCGCTGACGTCGCCGTAGCGGGACAGCTCGACCATGTTGCGCCCGCTGCCACAGCCCGCGTCGAGGATGCGCGCGTTCTGCGGCAGGCCGAGGCCCTTGATGACGCGATTGAGTACGGTGCGCCGGCCCCGGTACCACCAGTGCCGATCCTCGGCGCGGTGGGTCTGCAGCTCATACGCCCGGTCCATCCGACGGGGCATCCTTTCAGGAACGCGCGCGGATGGACCGCACGGGACGCCGAGCGGGCCAGCAGCGTGACCCGTCGAAGCGCGTGTGGCCCTACGGCGCGTGCCTTAAGAGCCGCCGCCAAGCAGCGCGCCGCGCAGGAACTCGACGGTGCGCCGCCACGCGAGCTCGGCGGCCTCGCGGTCGTATGTGCCGAGCCGGTTCGTGTCGTTGAAGAACGCGTGCCCGACCCCCTCGTAGGTGTGCGAGCGCACGTCGACGCCGGCGCCGCGCATCTCGTCCTCGAGCGTTTTGGATTCATCGAGCGAGATGAACTGGTCCTCGCCTGCGAAGTGGGCGAGGACGGGACCGCCGACGCGAGAGAAGTCCGGCTTTCCACGCGGGAGCACGTAGTAGAAGGAGACGCTCGCCGCGATCTCCGAGCACGCGGCCGCCGCCCACACCGACAGCCCGCCGCCGAGGCAGAAGCCGACGGAGCCGACGCCGCTGCCTTCGAAGCCGTCGAGCGACTGCAGGTGCTTCGCGGCGCCGCACATCTCGTGCTCGACCTGGTCCATCGACATCGCCATCATCAGCTGCTGCGCCTCGTCGGGCTGGTCGGCCGTCTCGCCGCCGTAGAGGTCGGGCGCGAGCGCGAAGAAGCCCTCGTTTGCGAAGCGGTCGCAGATCGAGCGAATGTGACTGTCGACGCCCCACCACTCCTGCAGCACGATCGTCGCGGGGCCCCTCTCGCCGGCGGGAGCCGCAAGGTACCCCGGCTTGCTTCCGGCGCTCGTCTCGAACTGGACGTCAGGCATCAGCAGGCTCCTTAGTTGTCGTGGCCTCCGGCGCTCTAGCCGCGTGGCCGTGGATCCTTGCACGAGCGCGAGCCCGTCGTGCCCCTCGCCGGTTAGGCGCGCGTCAGCTCAGCGGCCAAGGGTTCGGGACCTCGCGCGAGGGCTCGCGCCGCCAGTCCGCGTAGGCCTCGTCGGGCTCGCCGGTCGCGGTCGTGACAGACGCGCCGTATCGCCCCGCCACGTCGCTGACGGGGTAGTAGGCCTCGTCCTTGCGCCGCGAGCCGATCATCAGCACCGCGCACGGGCCATCGCCGGCGCCGACGAACACGTGGTCGGTGCCGGCGGGGCAGTGGAAGAAGTCCCACTGGCGAAGGCGGCGCTCCTCGTCGTCGACGATCGCGACGCATTCGCCGAACAGCACGAGGAAGTCCTCCTGCACGGGCTCGGAGTGGTAGAGGCAGTTCGGCTGCCCCGGCTCCATGACCTGGATGTTCACCCCCGTGTCCGGCCAGGGCGCGTCGTCGCGCTCGAAGTCGATCAGCGTCACGCGGCCGGGACGCGCGCTCGCGGGTGCGTCGGCGACGTTCATGACGAACGGCTCGTTCATGCTGAAGGCAACGATACTTCTCCGCGCCGCTCGGGCGCAGCCGCCGAGCGCGGCAAGGGCAGTGCCCGCTCGGCACCGCGTAGGCGCGTCCGGTCGCCTCCCGGCCGCCGCTCGCGAACGCGCCTACCCGCCCTCCTTCCGCGCTGCCGCGCAAGCTCCAAGAAAGACCTGGTTTACCGAAAAATACCCCGGTTTACTTATTTACAACGGAACATCGGTGTTATACGTTCCAAATCCGCGCGAGAGCACGAGCCGCGCAAAAACGAGAAACAGGGGGTCGGAGTGGAGAATCGTCGTTTCGCAAGGATGTTCGCCGGCGCGTTCGCGGCTGCGCTTGCGCTGCTGGTGGCGCCGGGCGTCGCGGCGGCTGAATCGAAGCCCTTCGGCCACGCGTGCAAACTCGAACACGGCGTACGCTTCTGCCCGACGGTTTCACTGTCAGAACGCGTGCCCACCTTCGACGGCGTTCCGCTCGACGCCGACGTGACGCTCCCGCAAACGGGCGCAGGTCCGTTCCCGGCGATCGTCATGATCCATGGCTGGGGCGGTTCGAAGGCCGACTTCGAGGCGACGTCCCCCGAAGGCGACGGAAACGAGACGTTCGACTACAACAACATCTACTTCGCCCAGCACGGCTACGCGGTGCTCAACTACACGGCGCGCGGCTGGGGCCGCTCGTGCGGATCGCAGGAATCACGCGAAGCAGATGAAGCGGGCTGCAAAGAAGGCTGGATAAGGCTCGCCGACCAGCGCTACGAGGCGCGCGACACGCAGTATCTGTTTGGGCTCCTCGCCGACGAGAAAATCGTCAAGCCGACAAGGATCGGCACGACCGGGATCTCCTACGGCGGCGGCCAGAGCATCGAGCTCGCGTACCTGAAGAACCGTATCCGCAAGCCGAACGGTGAATTCGCGCCGTGGATGAGTCCGAAAGGCAAAATGATGCAGATCACTGCGGCGTTCCCGCGCTGGCCATGGTCGGATCTGATCGACGCGCTGGAGCCGAACGGACGCTTCCTCGACACCGAAGTCGCGCCGAAAGACCAGAGCTTCGAACCATTCGGCGTCGAGATCCAGAGCTACCAGGCGGGCCTGTATGCACTCGGCCTCGCGGGCGGCTACTACGCGCCCGCGGGCATGGATCCGGAAGCGGAACTGACGAAATGGTTCGCCGCTACGAACGCCGGCGAACCCGTGACCCCCGAAGATGAAGAAATCGCAAAACAGATCTACACCTATCACCAGGGCTACGGCATGCCGCTCGAAGGCAAGCCCTCGCCGCTGCTGATCGAGAACGGCTGGACGGACGCGCTGTTCCCGGTCGAGCAGGCGCTACGGGTGTACAACCAGGTGCGCTCGATAAAAGGCTACGCCGCGCTGATGTTCGGCGACCTCGGCCACAGCGACGGGTCGAACAAGGTGAACACCGACCACGCGTTCCAGGAAGAGGGCGCGGGTTTCTTCGCGAAGAGGCTCAAGGGTGAAGGCTCCGTTCCGGCAAACGGAAGCGTCGTCGCGTACACGCAAACGTGCCCGCAGAGTGCTCCGGGCGGTGGACCGTACACGGCGACGACGTTTGCGAAGCTCGCAAAACACAGTGTGGGCTTCGGCTCCGAAGCAGCGCAGACGTTCACCTCGGCCGGCGGCAACGCGACGATCGCCGCGGAATTCGACCCGATCGCGAACTCGAACGCGTGTAAGTCGGTCAAAACAGAAACAGAGGCGGACACGGCCAACTACACGATGGTCAGCAAAGGCTTCACTCTTCTCGGCCTGCCGACGATCACCGCGAAGATCAACACGACCGGCCTTTACGGTCAGATCGACGCGCGCCTGTGGGACATCTCAGCCGGCGGTGAACAGACGTTGGTCAGCCGCGGGGTCTACCGCCTGACCGAAAACCAGACGGGGGCGATCACCTTCCAGCTGCATGGAAACGGCTACGAATTCCCCGCCGGCGACACGGTCGAGCTTCAGCTGCTCGGACGCGACTCGCCGTACTACAGGGCGAGCAACTCCCCGTTCTCTGTCGAAGTGAGCAATTTGACGGTAACGCTGCCGACGCCATAGCGCAGCTGCGGGCGGCGCGGCCGTCCGCACGCGCGCGTACGCCGCGAGAGGCCGAGTCCCGTATGAGGGTACGGGACCTCCGCACAAGCATGAGGCATCGACTGCGGCGGGGTCCATAAAGGGCCCCGCCGCGGGCACTTGAGGTACTGTCCCGCGCATGGAGATCGCCGGCCGCCACGTCGTAGTCACGGGCGGCGCGGGGGGCATCGGCAGCGCGCTCGCGCGGCGCCTGCGAGAGGAGGGGGCGCGCGCGGTCGTAGTGGCGGACCTTGCAATCGAGCCCGCGCGTGCGCTCGCGCAGGAGATCGGCGGGCTCGCCGTCGAGCTCGACGCGGGCAGCGAGCGCAGCGTCAGGTCGCTGATCGAGACCGCGAGCACGCACAACGGCGAGATCGACATCTTCATCTCCAACGCGGGGGTGGCGGGAGCGGGTGGCGGGCCGGAGGAGGCGCCGGACGAGTCGTGGGAGGAAGCGTGGCGGGTGAACGTGATGGCGCACGTGTGGGCGGCGCGCGCGCTGCTCCCGCAGATGCGCGCGCGCGGCCAGGGCTACCTGATCAACACCGCCTCCGCGGCGGGCGTGCTCACGCAGGTCTCCTCGGCGATCTACAGCGTGACCAAGCACGCCGCGGTCGCGCTCGCAGAGTGGCTCGCGATCGAGAACGGCGACGCGGGCGTGCGGGTGTCGTGCATCTGCCCGCAGGGCGTGCGCACGCCGATGCTCGAACTCGCCCTCGAGGAGCCGGCCGGCGCCGCGGCACTGCTCGCGGGCGGCGTGCTCGAGCCCGAAGACGTAGCCGCGGCGGTCGTCGCCGGCATCCGCGACGAGCGCTTCCTCATCCTCCCGCACCCCGAGGTGGCGACGCACATGGAGCGCAAGGCGTCGGACCCCGATCGCTGGATTGCGGGGATGCGCAGGCTCGTGCGCAACGCTCGCGCGCAGCCCGCATAGGCGAGCGCGGCCCGCGCGCGAATCCCGCGCAGCGCGTGGGCGCGCGCAGCCCGCGTAGGCGCCCGCAGCCCGCGTAGGCGCGCGCGGCGGGTCCGCTGCGGAGCGCTCAGACGGGAACGTGCAGCAGCGGCACGCTCGTGGGATGCAGGCTGCCGCCGACGGGCTCGTGCGTGACGAGGATCTCGCTCACGCGGCGCAGGTCGCTGGGCACGCTGACGGTGGCATTGCCCGCGCTCGTGACGCCGAAGAGGGCGTCGGTCGCCTGCGGTGCCGCGGTCGAGCCGCGTTTGAGCCACACCTCGAAGATCTGCCCGGGGGGCGCCTGGCGCATGCCGCGCAGGACCAGTTCGCCGCGGTGGCCGCGCTCGATGAGCACGACGCGCGCGCCGCTCTCGCTCGCCGCGAGCACGGCGCTGCGCACGCGCACGGGGCTGCCCGAGCCGCCGCTCAGCGCGATCACGAGCACGGCGGCGAGCGCGGCCGCGAACGCCGCGGCCCCGCCCGCGGGCAGCCACAGGCGACGCGAGAAGATTCCGCGCTGACGCACGGGCGGCTCATCGGCGCGCTCGCCCGCTGCGCGCAACAGCTCCGCCTCCGAGTGCACGCTCGCCATGATGCGCCCGCGCAGCGCGCGCGAGGCGACGGCCGGCGCGACGGTCGCGGGGAGCACGTCGGCGACCGCCTGAAGCTCGCCGACCTCGGCGCGGCACGGTGCGCAGCCCGCGAGGTGCTCGCGGTAGCGCCCGTCATCGTCGAGCGCCCCGAGGACGTATGCGGCGGCGTCCATCCTGTGCTCGCAGTCGTTCAAGCTCTCGCCTCCCTCCGGCAGTCGCTCGGGACATGGACGCTCGCGAGCGCGGCTCGCGTGTGGCGGTCGTCGATCCTCATGCGGTCACCGCCTCCCACCCGCGGAGGTGATCGCCGAGCTTCTTCAGTCCCAGGCGCATGCGTCCCTTGATCGTTCCGATCGGCTCCTCGAGCATCGACGCGATCTCGGCGTGGGTGAAGCCGCCGAAGTACGCGAGCTCGATCACTCGCCGTTGGTCGCGCGGGAGCTCCTCGAGCGCGATGCGCAGCTCGCGCGCGGCGGCGTTCTCGATCGCCTGCGTGTCCGTGCGCTCGGGCGCCTCCAGCGATTCCTCGAGGCGCTCGTCCTCCGCGCGCCGCCGCGCGTGCACGTCGTTGCGGCGCAGCGTGTCGATCGCGCGGTGGTGGACGATGCCGAGAGCCCACGTGCGCACGCTCCCGCGCGTCCGGTCGTAGCGAGTGCCGCTGCGCCAGATCGCCAGAAACGCCTCCTGCGTGACGTCCTCGGCGATCGCGTGCCGGCCGCACATGCGGTAGGCGAGCGAGAACGCCGCGTCGGCATGACGCTCGAGGATCACCTCGAAGGCCTCGGGATCGTTGCCGGCGACGAGCTGCATCAGGTCCTCGTCGGCGAGCCTGCGCAGCTCGTCGGTGCTCGCGCGTGCAGGATTGCGCTGGCGGGCCATCCAATGACAGTACGTATCGCGCGCCCGAAGGGATCACCACGCGCTGCTCTTGCACGCGCGCGCACGCGCGCGCGGCACCTCGCCCGAGCGAGCGGGGCGCCTCCCATGAGAGCGAACCGCAAGCACGCGCGCGCACGCCCGCGCGGCACCTCGCCCGAGCGAGCCGGGCGCCTGCGGCGTGAGAGCGCGCCGCAGGCGCGCGCCAACCTACCCAGGAGCTACATCTACGAGGGCGAGAACACGTGCGCCTTCGCGGGGTCGACGTGCCCGTCGAGCAGCTGCAGGTACGCCGCCTGGAGCTCGTCGCCGCCGTGGCCGTGGATCACCTCGAGCCAACCGCCGGCCCATTCGACGAACGGCCGCCAGGCGTCGGCGAGGCGCCGCTCGAGCTCCTGCGCGCCCCATTCGCCTGTGCGCTTGCTGACTTGGTCGGGCGCGAAGAAGAACGCCGGGCGCGGACCGGGGAGGTCGTCGGGGACGGCGCCCATGTGCTCGTGGTGCGTCGCGCCGACGACGGCGGAGTGCGCGAGGCGGGCGCCGAAATGGCGATGGACGAGCTCGCGCACGCGCGCGTCGCCGGCCATGTCGACGTACACGGCGTCGTGCGCGGGTAGGCGCTCGCCGTCCTCGTAGGAGAGGACCTCCGTGTAGCAGCCGAGCGAGCGCGCGAACTCGGAGCCGCGCGGCGAGGAGAGGCCGAGCACCTCGACACCCTGACGCCGGGAGAGCAGGAAAGCGAGACCGATCGACGTCTTGCTCGAGGCGCTCGAGAGCACGATCACATTGCCCTCCAGCAAACCGCGGTCGGCGAGGAAGTCGTCGATCAGCCAGGAGGTGAAGAACAGCGGGCGCAGGAGCATCTGCAGGTCCTCGCTGTCGGCGTCGTAGATCGGGTCGGCGTCGGTGCCCGCGTAAGCGTTGTAGACGGCGGGGAGCTGCGCGCGGTGGGCGGCGCCGTCGCGAAAGCCGCGCTCGCCGACGTGCGCGGGCGCGACGACGAGCTCGCCCGCGGGCGGCAGGTAGCCATACACGCGCGTGCCCTCCGCGAGCGCGCCGGAGCGGCTCTCGCTGACGCGGGCAAAGCCCCACACGGGCATGTGCCCCCAGCCGTCCTGCGCCGGGAAGAAGCGCCAGTAGGACATCGCCTCGCCGAACTTGGCGTAGGTGATGTTGTTGGCGGTGAGACCGAAGTGCTCGACGCTCAGGCGCGCCTGCCCGTCGTCGAGCTCGCCGCGCTCCAGCTCGAGGACGCGGCAGCGGTGCAGGTCATCGAGCGCGATCTGGAAATCGATCATGGCGCGGAGCCTATGCGCACCGACCTTGACGGCGCGGTCACGGGTGCGTCGACGCGTTCGAGCATGCGTGTTTCGCGCGGCAACAGGCCGAGCGCGAGCGCGACACAGGCGACGGCCGAGCCCCCGACCAGCACGGTCACCGCGCCCAGCGTGTGCGAGAGCGGGCCAACGAGCGCGTACCCGACGGGGAGCAGGCCGAGCGACACCATCCAGTCGTATGCGCTCACGCGCGAGAGCCGCTCCGGCGGGATGTGTTCGGCGAGCGCGGTCATCCACCAGATGTCGAACAGCGCGACCCCAGCGCCCCCGAGAACGCACACCGGGACGACGAGCACGAGCGTGACGCCCGACCCGAACACAACCCCGGCGAGCGGCCATGTGGCAGCCGTGATCATCGCGATGCGCATCGGGTAGCGCGGGCGCCAGCGGATGCCGAGCACCGACCCGGCGACCGTGCCGAGACCGAATGCGGCGGCGACGAGGCCGTACACGCCGATGTGTCCGTACTGCTCGCGCGCGACGACCGGGCCGAGGATGTACCACGGGGCGAGCGCGCAGAACAGCGCCGCGCAGAAGACGGCGAGGGTCCCCCACACCCACGCGCGCGCCCGCACCTCGCGCGCGCCCTCCCGCATCTGTTGCCAGATCGACTCCGCGGCCTGGCGCTCGCCCGCCGGCGCCACCGCGCGCGGGCGTGGGCGTACGCGCATGAGCAGGGCGGCGCTCACGAGGAAGGTGGCCGCGTCGAGCGCGAACGCCCAACCGGCCCCGGGGCCGAGCACGAGGCCCGTCGCGAGAGCGGGCCCGGCGAACTCGGCGATGTTTTCCGACAGCGTCCGCAGCGCGTTCGCCTCCTGGATCTCGGTCTCGGGAACCGTCTGCGGCAAGAGACCGGTCGAAGCCGGCTGGAAGAAAGCCTCCGCCGCCCCGAACAGCGCCTCGATGACGACCAGCTGCCAGATGCGGACCTCGCCGGTAAGGATGAGGGCGGCTAGCGCCGCATGGAGTGCGAAGCGAATCAAGTCGGTCGCGACCATCACGCGGTGCCGTGGAAGCCGATCCGCCCAGACGCCGCCGATGAGCAGAAACGAGACGAGCGCGAGCGCCCAGGCGGCGAACACGAGGCCGAGATCGCTGGCGTTGCCGGTGAGTTTGATCACGAGCAGCGCTACCGCGACCACGACGATCCGGTCTCCGGTCACGCTCGAGGAGTGCGCGAGCCACAGGTAGCGGTAGTCGCGGTGGCGCAGCACGCGCCCGAGCTCGCGCAGACGTTGCATGGCGATGAGGATTACGCACGCGGCCGCGCGCGCGGGCCGTGTCGCGGGTTCGAGTCGAGCTGCCGCGCGCGCACGCGTTACGACGAGACGGTTGATTCAGGACAAGCGAGACTCGGATGTGAAATCCCGAACGGAGGTGCCGCGCGCGCGTTACGACCAAGCTACGAATTGAGGACAGCGTCGCCGAAGCTCAGTTGCAGCCGGTGATGCCGCCGTCGAGCGGGATGACGGTGCCCGTGAGGTAGGACCCGGCGCGCGAGGCGAGGAAGATCACGAGGCCGGCGGCGTCGTCGCCGCGGCCGAGGCGTCCGAGCGGCACCATCGCCTCGACCGCTTCGCGCGAGGCCGGCTCCTCGAGCATGAACGCGGTCATCTTGCTCGGGAATGGCCCCGGTGCGATCGCGTTGACGGTGATGTGCTCGGCGGCGACGCGCTTTGCGAGGTGTCGCGTGAGCATGTGCACCGCGGCCTTGCTCGCGCTGTAGCTGTAGTTCTCCGTCACGGGCGTGCGCAGGCCGTCGATCGAGCCGATGTTGATCACGCGCGCGGGGTCGTCCTCGCTCGCGCCCGCGCGCAGCGCGCCGAGCAGCGCGATCGTGAGGTGGAAGACGCCCTCGACGTTGGTGTGCATCACGCGGTCCCACCCGCTCGCCGGGAACTCCTCGAGCGGCGCGCCCCACGTCGCGCCGGCGTTGTTGACGAGGATGTCGAGCTTCGGCAGGCGCTCCATCGTCGCCGCCGCGAGCGCCGACGCGCCCGCGGGCGAGGACAGGTCCGCGGCGATCGCCTCGCACTCGCCCTCCTGCGCGAGCTCCGCCGCGGCGGCGTTCAGCTGGTCCTCCTTGCGCGAGGAGATCACCACGCGCGCGCCCGCCTGCACGAGCCCGCGCGCGATCATCAGCCCGATCCCGCGTGAGCCGCCGGTGACGAGCGCCGCCTTGCCCGACACGTCGAAGAGCGCGCTCATCCTCAGTCGGCGAACTCCGCCTCGCGCTTCTCCAGAAACGCGGCGATCGCCTCGGGCACGGCCTCGCCGAACGTCGCCATGATCTGCTGGCGATCCTCGTACTCGACCGCCGCTTGCTCGGAGGGGATCTCGAGTGCGCTCCAGATGCCGCGCTTCGTCAGGCGCACGCCCCACGGTGCGAGCGCCGCGATCTGCTCCGCGGCCTCTAGCGAGCGTTCGAGCACGAGGCCGTCGTCGACGACGTCCGCGACGAGGCCGATCGTGAGCGCCTCCTGCGCTCCGACCCGGCGGCCCGTGAGCATCAGCTCGTGCGAGCGCGAGGCACCGATCAGGCGCGGCAGAAGCCAACTCGTGCCCATGTCGCAATTGGACACGCCGATGTTGACGAAGGCGGCGCGGAAGACCGCGCTCGCGGCCGCGTAGCGGATGTCGCACCCGAGTGCGAGCGCTAGCCCGAATCCCGCTGCCGGGCCGTTGACGGCTGCGATAACCGGCTGCGGCAGCGCGCGCAGCGCGAGGATCAGCGTCGACATGTGCTGCTGGTTCGCGAGCCGGTCGCGGGGAGCGTCGGTGCCCTCGTTGTCCGGCGCGGTGCCGTAGCCGTGCAGGTCGAGGCCCGCGCAGAACGCGCGTCCGGCGCCGGTGAGGACGACCACGCGGCAGGAGCGGTCGCGCTCGATCGCGCGCAGCTCGTCGTGGAGCGCCTCGCACAGCTCGGCGGTCATCGCGTTCAGCTCGCGGGGACGGTTGAGCGTGAGCACGCGCACGCCGCGCGTGGGCGCCTCCGTCAGCACCAGCGCATCCATCGGCGCATCGTATGGGACACTCGCCCGCGTGCGCTCGAACGGACCGAAGGTCGCCGTGGTGGGGCACGTCGAGTGGGTGCAGTTCGCGCGCGTCGACCGCGTCCCGCGCGCCGGGGAGATCGCCCACGCCGGGCCGCAGTTCGAGGAGCCCGCCGGCGGTGGTGCGGTCGTCGCGGTCGCGCTCGCGCGGCTCGGTGCCGAGACGACGCTGTTCACAGCGCTCGGAGACGACGAGCTCGCCGCGCGCTCGAGCGCGCGCCTGCGCGAGCTGGGCGTGAGCGTGCGTACGGTCACGCGCGCGGCGCCGACGCGGCGTGCGGTCACGCTCATCGACGCGACCGGCGAGCGGACGATCACGACGATCGGCCCGCGCCTGGAAGTCGCGGGAGACGACGCCGAGCTCGGCCTCGAGGAGCTCGAGCGAATGGACGGCGTCTACTTCACCGCCGGCGACGCCGCCGCGCTACGCGCCGCCCGGCGGTCGCGAGCGCTCGTCGCGAGCCCGCGCGCGCGCGGGGCGCTGGGCGAGGGCGTTTCGCTCGACGCGCTGATCCTCTCGAGCGAGGACGCGACCGAGAGCGGCGAGGCAGAGGGCGCGCGCGAGCAAGCCGAGCTGCTCGTCCTGACCGAAGCCGAGCGCGGCGGCTCCTGGCGCACGCGCGCGGGGGACGAGGGCAGCTGGGCTGCGATCTTGCCGCCGGGGCCGATAGCCGATGCGTACGGGTGCGGGGACGCGTTCGCGGCCGGCGTCACCTACGGCCTCGCCGCGCGGATGGACGCGGGCGGCGCGGTCGAGCTCGGGGCGCGCTGTGCCGCGGTGACGCTCGCCGGTGAGGGGCCATACGGCCGTGAGCTCACGCCCGCGATCCTCGACTACCCGCCCGAGCCGCCCGACGACGACTGAGAGGCGGCCGGCGCTAGAGCGCGGGCAGTCGTTGCACGAGCGAGCGCACCGGCGCGAACTCGTCGCCGTGCACGCGCACCCGCTCGAGCGCCGCCTGCGGATCGAAGGCGAGCGCTTTCGCGGCGCTCTTGCTCCTCGCCGCATCGCGCACCTCGTCCCAGTCGAGCGGCGTCGACACCCGTGGCTTCGGCGTCGCGCGCAGCGAGTACACCGCGACCGTCGTCTTGCGGCGGTCGTTCTGGCTCCAGTCGATCAGCACCTTGCCGGAGCGGCGCGCCTTCGACATGCTCGAGACGATCAACTCCCCTTCGGCGCGCTCGAGCATCTCGGCGACCGCCTTCGCGAACGTCTTCGTGTCCTCGAACGAGACCTTCGGCTCGTTCAGCGGAACGTACACCTGCATACCCTTCTGCCCGGAGGTCTTCGCGAAGCTGTGCAGGCCGAGGTTGTCGAACATCCCCTGCAGCAGCAGCGCGACGCGCGCGCACTCGGCGATCGTGGCGGGCGGGCCGGGATCGAGGTCGAACACGAGCACCGTCGGGCGCGCCAGCGACCTCGCCAGCGCGAGCGGCGCGTGCAGTTCGAGCGCCGCGAGGTTCGCGAGCCAGACGAGCGTCGCGCGGTCGTCGGCGACGACGTAGTCGATCGGTTTCTTCTCGTGCTCGATGCGCACCGTGCGCACCCACTCGGGACGGTGCGACGGCGCCTGCTTCTCGAAGAAGAAGTGTCCCTCGACGCCGTCCGGCCAGCGCTTGAGCGTCAGCGCGCGCCCTTCCACGTGGGCGAGGAGCGTGGGCGCGATCGCGAGGTAGTACTCGATCACGTCGAGCTTCTTGAAGCTCGCGCGCGGGTAGAGCACCTTGTCGAGGTTCGACAGTGTGAGCTCGCGGTCGTCCACCTCGATCACCGCTCCCTTGCGCGTCTCTTCACGCACCACCGCGCCCTCGCGCTCGAGGCGCTCGACGCCGCCCTTCGCGGCGCCGCCCCGCGCGCGCGTCTTGCGCGGAGGGATGAGCTCCTCGCGCAGCCCCTTGTAGGTCGGGTGGCGCAGGCGACCGCCCTCGGTCCAGCCGCCGAACTCGACTTCCGCGATCAGCTGCGGCTCGCAGAAGGACGACCCTCGCGGTGGCCCCGCGCGCCCCGGAGCGAACGGCGAGGTCTCGCGGTGCAGCGGCTCAAGCGCGTGCCGCAGGCGCTCGAGCTCGGCGGCGCTGAAGCCGCTGCCGACGCTGCCCGCGTAACGCAGCGCGCCGTTCCCCGCGTGCACGCCCACGAGGAGCGCGCCGAACGATCGGAGATCGTCCAGCGAGCCGCGGCTGCCCTTGCCGGGAGTCCAGCCGCCGATCACGAAGTCCTCACGACCGACGTTCTTGACCTTGATCCAAGCGCGCGTGCGCCGCCCGGGCGTATAGGTGGAGTCCAGGCGCTTCGCGAGTACGCCCTCGAGGCCCTGCTGCTCGCTCGCTCGCAGGAGCTGCTTGCCGCCGCCGACGAAGTTCTCGGGCGTCTGAAAGCGCGCGTCGGAGAGCGCCAGCGCGACGAGCAGCTCGCGCCGCTGGGAGTACGGGAGGTCCATCAGCTGGTGCCCGTCGAGCCACAGCAGGTCGAAGATCTGGTAGGTCACCGGGGCGTGCTTGGCGGCGGTCTTCGCGGCGCTCGGCGAAGCGAGGTGCATGCGCCGCTGCAGCGCCTGGAAGCTCGGCCGCCCGTCGGCGTCGAGCGAGACGATCTCGCCGTCGAGGATCGCGCTGTGCGACCCGAGCGCGCGGTTCAGGCGCGCGAGCTCGGGATACTGCGCCGTGATGTCGTTGCGGTTGCGGCTCTCAAGCCTCAGATTGCCCGGTCGCGAGTACGCGAGCGCGCGCACGCCGTCCCACTTGATCTCGAACGCGAACTCGGCGTCCTCGCGCGGCAGCGGGCCGCCCGTCGCGAGCATCGGCGCGAGCGACGAGGGCATCGGCTCGCTCGTCGGATCCGCGGGCGGATCCATGCGGTGGATCATCCACTCCTTCGGGCGCTCGCCCGAGGCGATCGGAAACAGCGCGTAGCGCGCGTCGACGCGCTCGCCGTGCAGCGCGACCTCGACCTTGCGCGGCTCCCACTTCAGCGGCTCATACGTGCCGTGGTCCCAGATCGTGATCCTGCCCGCGCCGTACTCGCCCCTGGGGATCTCGCCGGCGAAGTCGATGTACTCGAGCGGGTGGTCCTCGGTCGCGGCGGCGAAGCGGTTCTCGCCGGGGTCCAGCGGGATACCGTTGGGGACGGCCCAGGAGACGAGCGCGCCGTCGTGCTCGAGGCGCAGGTCCCAGTGCAGCCGGCGCGCGTGGTGCTCGTGGATGACGAAGCGCGGCTGTCGCTTGGGCGAGCGCTTGCTCCCGCCGCTGCCAGCGGCGTCGGGGCGCGCGCGCGCGGTGCCGCGCCGTTTGGCGCCGGCGGGCTCGGAGGTGCGCGAGAAGTCGCGCTTGGAGCGGTAGCTTGCGAGCTTCGCCGGCGGCTTGGCCTTGCGCGGCGCCGCCACTACCGCTTCACGGCGGCGCGCGGTTTGGCGGCTGCGCGTTTGCCCGTCCCGCCGCCCGAGGAGCGTTTGCCGGGCGAGGCTTTGCTCGCGGAAGCTTTGGCGGCGGCGCGTTTCTTCGCCGGCGCCTTGCGCGGTTTGGCGGCGGCGTCGCCGTCGCCATCATGCGCGCGCACGGCCTCGAGGCTCGCCTTGAGCGCGCTCATGAGGTCGGGCGTGGGCTCGCGCGCGGGCTCCGTGGGCGCCTGCACTGTGATCTCCTCGCCGGCCGCCTTGCGCTCGATGAGCTCGAGCACCTGCTCGCGATAGGTGTCGTGGTAGCGCTCGGGATCGAAGTCCGTGGCGAGGGAATCGACGAGCTGCTTGGCGATATCGAGCTCGCGCGCGCTCGCTTTCAGCTTCGCCGGGTCGGGCATGTCCTCGATACCGCCCGGTGAGAGGACTTCGTCGGCGAACAGCATCGTCGCCATGCCGAGCACGCCCTCGACGGGGCGGATCGCGACGAGCTGTTCCTTGGAGCGGATGACCACGCGCGCGATCGCGACTTTGCTCGTCGCGTCCATCGCCGAGAGCAGCAGGCTGTAGGGCTTGGCGCCGCCCGGTCCCGGCGCGAGGTAATACGGGTGGTCGTAGTAGATCGGGTCGATCTGGGAGAGCTCTACGAAGTCCTCGATGTCTATCGTCTTCGTCTTCTCGGGCGCCAGCGTGTCGAGCTCCTCGGAGGCGACGACGACGTAGCGGTCGGGTGCGAGCTCAAAGCCTTTCATAAGGTCCTGGTACTCGAGCTCTTCACCCGTCTCGGCGTCGACGCGCTTCTGCTGGACGCGCGAGCGCGTCTTGCTCGAGAGCTGGTGAAAGCGCACCGTCTTGCGGTTGACGGCGCTGTAGAGCTTCACCGGCACTGTGACCAGGCCAAAGCTGATCGCGCCGGTCCAGATCGCGCGCGGCATACCTATGTAGTACCAGCTGAGCGCTTTCCGGGCCATCGCTGCAAGATGTGGGACATGCTGCGACTGGTCACGATCCCCATCAGCCACTACTGCGAGAAGGCGCGCTGGGCGCTCGAGCGCGCGGGCGTCTCCTACCGAGAGGAGCGCCACGTCCAGGGCATTCACCGCATCTACGCGCGCCGCGCGGGCGGCGGCGCGACGGTCCCCGTGCTCGTCGCGCCCGGCGAGGTGATCGCCTCCTCGGGCGAGATTGTCGCGTGGGCGGACGCGCGCCTCGCGCCCGAGCAGCGCCTGTTCGCGCCCGGGGAGGACGCCTCCGCGGGTCTCTGTGCGCGGTTCGACGACGTCCTCGGGCCGGCGGGCCGGCGGCTCATGTACGTGCACATGCTCGAGCAGCGCGACGTCGCCCTGCGTTACAACAACCCGGGCGTCCCCGCCTGGGAGGGCCGCGCGATCACCACGGGTTGGCCGCTCGTGCAGCGCTTCATCTCGCGCGCGCTCGGCATCCGCCCGGGCGTCGAGCACGAGGACGAGCGCACCGTGTTTGCGGAGCTCGATAGCGTCGCGGCGCTGCTCGGCGACGGGCGCGCGTTTCTCTCGGGCGAGCGCTTCGGCGCGGCGGACCTGACGTTCGCCGCGATGGCAGCCTCGGTCGTGTTCCCGCCCTCATACGGCGTTCGCCTGCCGCAGCCCGACGAGCTCGCGCCGCGCACGGCGGCGCTCGTGGAGCGAGCGCGCGAGCACCCCGCCGGACGCCACGCGCTGCGGATGTTCTCCGAGCACCGGCACGAGCGCGTCGCGTGAGCGGTCGAGCAGTATCGTGCCGCGCGTGAGCGAGCGAGACCTCGACGTCGTCGTCTTCGGCGCGACCGGGATCACGGGCCGCAACGTCGCCGCCCATCTCGCCGAGCGCGCGCCCGAGCAGCAGCTGCGCTGGGCCGCCGCCGGTCGCGACGCGGCGAAGGTGCAGCGGGTGCTCGCCGACATCGGCGTGAGCGCGCCGGAGGTGATCAGCGCGGACGTCGAAGACACTGACTCGCTCGCGCGCATGGCGCAGAGAACGAGCGTCGTGCTCGACCTCGTTGGCCCGTACACGCTCTACGGGCGCCCGGTGATCGAGGCCTGCGTCGACGCCGGGACGCACTACGCCGACCTCACCGGCGAGATCCCGTTCGTGCGCCGGATCATCGACGAGTTCGACGCGCTCGCGCGCGAGAGCGGTGCGAAGGTCGTACAGGTATGCGGCTTCGAGTCGCTCCCCGCGGACCTCGCGGTGATGCTCGCCGCGGAGGCCGCGCGCGAGCGCTTCGACGAGGCGCTCGCGAGCGTCGATCTCACGGTCGCGGTCGATACGCCGCCGGGCCGCCCGCGCGCGTCGGACGCGATCTCCGGAGGGACGATTCAGAGCATGTTCGCGATCATGGGCGCCGAGAACGCGCACGTCGCGATCGACCCCGCGGCGCTGATCGACGACGAGGGCGCAGCGGTGTCCGTGCGCCACGTGAGCCCGATCGACGTCGCGCCGCGGCGCGGGCGCGATGGCGCGGTGATCGCGCCGATGACGCCCGCCGCGTTCATCAACCCGGCCGTCATCCAGCGCAGCGCGTTTCTCGCCGCGCTCGCCGAGGGGCACGCCCTGCAGCCGTTTCGCTACCGCGAGGGCGTCCTCATGCGCGGCGGAACGGCGACGCTGCCGCTGCGCCTCGGCGCCGCGGGCGTGCTCGCGGGCATGCAGGCGGGCATGCGCACGCTCTCGCGCACGCGTGTCGAGCGCCGCAGGCACCTCGCTGGCGCGCTCTCGCGCCTCGCTCCCGGCTCGGGCTTCGGCCCCGCGGGCGATCGCCTGAGGGGATGGCACTGGACGATGTCGGTGCAGGCACAGACGACCGGCGCGCGCAGCGTGTCGGTGCACGTCGACGCGGACGACCACCCGGGCTACCTCGCGACCGCGCGCATGCTCGGGGAGGCGGGCATGGTGCTCGCCGAGGACCCAACGCAGGACGGCGCCGGCGGCTGCCTCACGCCCGCGATCGCGCTCGGCACGGCATCCGCCCCGCGGTTTGCGAACGCCCGCGTTCGCTTCTCTGTTGAGGGCTGAGGCGAGAAACTGGCCAGTCAGCCAGTATGATCGGGCGGCAACCGTGGCGAGCAAACCCGGAGGTTCCCGATGAGCACCGTTGAACGCGACCGCGGCGCCGCGCGGCGCGAGCTCGAAGACGTCGAACTGACCTCGCAGGAGCTGTGGCTCGACGGCCCGCCGTACGACCTGTTCGCGCGCATGCGCGGCGAGTGCCCGATCCACAAAACGGAGGGGTTCGAAGAATTCCCGGAGGAGAAGGGCTTCTGGTCGGTGACGCTCGCCGACGACATCCACACGGTCAGCCGCGACTTTCGCACCTACTCCTCCGAACTCGGCGGCGTCGTCGCGGCCAACGTCGGCTTTCCGATCGAGTACGCGCGGGCGATGTTCATCGGCATGGACCCGCCCAAGCACGACCGCCTGAAGGCGCTCTTCCAGGCCGGCTTCACCCCGAAGCGCATCGCGGCGCACGAGGAAAAGATCCGGGAGATCGTCCAGGGCGTCCTCGACCGCCTCGACGGGCGCGAGGAGTGCGACCTCGTCAACGACGTCGCCCAGCCGGTCGTCTCGCGCGTGATCGGGAGCTTCATGGGCATCCCCGAGGAGGACGACGCTGCGTGGGCGACGCTGATGAACACGGCGCTCGGAGCGAGCGACGTCGACCTCAACCCCGACGGCATCGAGGCGGGCATAGAAAAAACGCTGCGCCAGATCTTCGAGCGCTGCCGTGCGCTCATCGCCGAGCGCCGCGAGCGCCCCACGGACGACCTCACGAGCGTGCTCGTGCACGCCGAAGTCGAAGGCGAGAAGCTCGAGGAGCACGAGATCGTGATGGGCTTCTTCCTGCTCGTCGCCGCGGGCAACGACTCGACCAAGGCGACCTTCTGCTCGGGCATGCGCGCGCTGATGGAAGACGACGAGCAGCGCGAGCTCTTGCTCGCGGACCCGGCGCTCGTCCCCGACGCGGTCGAGGAGTCGCTGCGCATGTTCCCCGCCTTCGCCCACTTCCGCCGCACGGCGACGTGCGACACCGAGCTGCACGGCCAGCAGATCAAGGCCGGCGAGAAGGTCGTCATGTGGTACGTGTCCTCAAACCGCGACGAGTCGCGCTATGAGGACCCCGACCGCTTCGATCTGCGCCGCAAAGCCGAGCACCAGGCGTTCGGCGCGGGCGGGCGCCACTTCTGCCTCGGCACCGCGCTCGCGCGCCTGGAGCTCAAGGTGATGTTCGAGGAAACGCTCGCGCGCTACCCGCGGATCTCGCTCACTGGCTCGCCGGCGTACGTCGAATCGATGTTCCTCAATCAGCTGAAGGTGCTGCCGGTTCGGCTCGCGCGCTAGCCGCGGAGCCCATCTGCGCCAGCGCGCGCTCGACCTCCGCCAGCTCGGCCGCGGTCGTCGCCTCGTCCCCAGCGGCTCGCGCGCACTCCGCCCGGGCGCGGTGGACCTGAGGCGCGTAGGCGAGCGCCCCGACCTCGTGCATGAGCACGCTGGCGCGATCGAGGTGCAGCGCGCAGTCGGTCCGCGCGCGCCTGCCTTCGGCCGCGGCGATGACGCGCGCGAACTCGATCCGTGCCTGGATCTCGTGAAAGCGCGCGTGGCGCGCGCTCGCGATCTCGAGCGCTTCGTGCGCAGCCCGGCGCGCGCCGTTGAGTGCGCCGGCGCCCAGCCGCGCGGAGGCGAGCCGCGCGAGGTGCCAGGCCTCGGTGTCGAGCGATGAGCGCCGCTCGCGCGCGAGCGCGATCGCGCGCTCGAGCGCCTCGACCGCGGGCCCCCACTCGCCGCGCAGGGTGAGCACGACGCCGAGGCAGGCGCGCGCCCACACCTGGCCGTAGACGCCGCCGGCGCGTTCGGCGAGCTCGCACGCGTGATGGGCGTGCGTGAGCGCGGTGCCGTCGTCGCGCATTTCGATCTCGCTGATCTGAGCGAGGTTGCACAGCGTCCACAGTTGGTTTTCCGCATCGCCGTCCGCGCGGGAGGCGGCGAGCGCGCGCTCGCTCGCGCGCCGTCCCGCATCGAGCTGCCCGCTCCACGTCAGTAGGCACGCCTGCCACATCTCCGCCCAGCCGTAGGGGCGCGTCCAGCCGAGGCCCGCGCCGAGTGAGCGGTCGCCGTCGGCGAGCTCGAGCATGCGTTCGGCTAACGCCAGCGAGCCGGGCATGTCGCCGAGCACGCACATCGGGTAGGCGACCGTCGGCGCGATCGCGAGCTCGGCCGAGTCATCGCCCGCGTCTTCGGCGAGCTCGAGCGCGCGTGTCGCGATCTCGAGGCCCTCGGGGAGGCGGCCGCTGACGACGAGCGTGCCCGAGTATCCGGCGAGCAGCAGGGCCTTCAGCGAGCGGTCGCCGGTCATGTCCGCGAGCACCTCGCCCTCGCCGCGCAGCGCGTCGATGTCTCCGTGCAGCTCGGCGACGCTTCCGAGACGCCACGCGAACCCCAGCAGCAGGCCACGCGCCGTCAGCCCGAGCGCGGCGAGCTCGCCGGCTTCGGCGCCGCGGCTGAGCTCGCGCACCCTCCGCCAGTGGCGCACCGCCTCGAGCTGGTCGGAGTAGCCGGCCCAGGCCGCGGCGCGTGCGCTCCAGCGCGCCGCCTGCAGCGAGTCGCGCGCCGCCTGCCAGTGGTGGGCGAGGAGCGCTGCGCGCTCCTCGAGGCGGTCCTCGTCGAGCTCCTCGATCGCGCGCGCGACCGCGGCGTGGATCCGCGCACGCGTATTGGCGAGCTGCGTGTGGTAGGCGACCTCCTCGGTGAGCGCGTGCTTGAACGCGTATTCGGGATTCGGGTAGAGCGCGTGCTGGAGCAGGAACTCTCCTGCGATGAGCGAGCGCAGCGCCGCGTCCAGCTCGTCCGGCCCGACGCCCGCGACGCGCGCGAGCGCTGCGTCCGAGAACTGGCGGCCGAACACCGATGCCGTCTGGAGGACGGTCTTCTCGCGCTCGGGGAGTCGATCGATGCGCGCGGCGAGCACGGACTGGACAGTCGGCGGGATCGCGAGCTCGGAGATCTCGCGTGAGAGCCGGTAGGCCCCGCGCTCTCCGACCAGCGAGCCCTCCTCTGCGAGCGCCTGCACGGCCTGCTCGATGAAGAACGGGTTGCCCCCGGAGCGTTCGCGGATGAGCTCGGCGAGCCCGTCGAGCGACGGATCGCGCCCGAGCAGCTCGCCCAGCAGCTCTCCGCTCGCCTCTGCCCCCAGCGGCGCGAGCGCGAGCCGGCGATGGCTCAGCCGGCGCATCCACTCGCCGCGGTAGTCCGGTTGGAAGGTCACGAGCAGCAGCGCGCGAGTACCTGCGATCGTCTCGCTCATGCTCTCCAGGAAAGTCTCCGAGCCCGGATCGAGCCAGTGCAGGTCCTCGACGAGGATGACCTCGGGTTCCCGTCTGCGCTGCGCGCGTTGCAGCTGCCCCAACGCGGCGAAGAGCGCGCTCTGCCGGGCCTCGGGACTCATGTCGGGCGCCGCGCGCTCAGAGCCTGCCACGCCGAGGAACTCGAAGATCAGCGGCAGCGCGTCCGAGAGCGACGCGTCGAGAGCCAGCAGCCGGCTCGCGACCTTCTCACGCGCCGCCTGCTCGTCATCGACGTCGCTGATGCCGAAGTAGCGGCGCCACAGCTCGAGCACGGCGGCGAACGGGACCGCGCTCGAGTGCGCGAGCGCGTGCGCCTCGCTGACGATGACTCCCTCGCCGCGCAGGCGCCGCACGAACTCGAGGCACAGGCGGCTCTTGCCGACGCCCGCGTCGGCGACCACCCCGACGACCTGCCCGTCCCCTGCCGCGGCGAGGCGCCACGCATCCTCGAGCTCGGCGAGCTCGTCGCTTCGTCCGACGAGGCGCGAGAGCCCGCGTGAGACGGCGACGTCCAGGCGCGTGCGCAACGCGCCCGGCCCCTGGAGGGCGTATACGCGCAGCGGCGCGCCGACGCCTTTGATGTTGAACTCGCCGAGGTCGCGCAGCTCGAAATATCCCTGCACCAGTGACGCGGTCGACGGCGCGAGGTATGCGCTTCCGGGCTCGGCGAGCGCCTCCATGCGCTGCGCGAGGCCGACCGTGTGGCCGACGGCGGTGTAGGAGAGCGAGCCCGCATAGCCGAGCGCTCCGATCACGACCTCGCCTGAGTTGAGCCCCATGCGCACGCTGAAGTTGAGGCCGCGCTCGCGCCGCAGCTCTGCCGCATAGCCGTCGAGCTCGTCGCGCAGGTGGAGCGCCGCGTAGCACGCGCGCGCGGCGTGGTCCTCGTGCGCGACGGGGGCGCCGAACAGGGCCATGATCCCGTCCCCGGTGAACCTGTCCACGGTGCCCTCGAACCGCATCACGCCGGCCGAGAGGATCTTCAGGAAGCGATCGATGATCGCGCGCCACTCCTCCGGATCGAGCGCACCGGCGAGGTCCATCGAGCCCTGTACATCTGCGAACAGGACAGTGACCTGCTTGCGTTCGCCCGCGCCGGGTGGCCACGGTGGCGCGTGCTCGGCGCGACCCGGCTCGACCTCGCCCGCGGCGACCGCTCGCGAAGCGATCGACGGCCACCGCGAGGGCAGAGCGGCGCCGCAGGCGGTGCAGAAGTCCTGGTCCGGGCCGGCCTTCCCGCCGCAGCGCGCGCACGCGCTTATGGCTCGGAGCGGGCCGCCGCATCCGCCGCAGAAGCGCGAATCGGCGGCGTTCGCACGCCGGCACAGTGGACATGCGCGCGTGTCGCCGGCTGGATCGTGAGGGGCTAGGGGCAAGGCCCCTGGAATGATGCCGCACGAGTCCGTACGCATCCGCGCCGGCCCCTGCCCGAGAGGGACGACTCACGACGGCCCGAAAAGCACGACGCGGACGTCGTCCTAAACGGTCAGGGCACGTCGTCCCGCGCCGCCGACGGGCGCGTGGGTCCTTTCGTCCATCGCGCTGGCCTGTCGCTCATCGCTCGCCGCCGCCAGGTCGAACCCAAGGACGTGTTCTGTGCCGATCAACTGCTCGCGATTCCACGCCGCAGGGGGAGCGGCGCGGCGTCCGGCTTCACGCTGGGCTCCGCGCCGCTGCGGGGGAATTGTGTGGAGCACCCGGCCGCCCGCAAGATGAGCCGGCAGGACCCCGTGGGCGATAGACGATGTCTACATCGACCCGAACAGCCGCTGAACCCTCGCATCCGTCCGTAGCGCAGCCGCACGCTGCGGAGGATCGCGAACGCGCCGCGGCCGCATCTCTTCGGCCGTCCACCGGGGATGCGGCCGGTGGCGCGCTCGAGCTCGAGCAGGCGGCGGGAGCGCCGGAGCCGGAGCAGATGGCCGGCCCTGCCATCGAGGACCTGCGCTCTAGCGATCCCGTAGAGCGTCTTCTCGAGGACTCCTGGGAGTCGCGCTCGCGTTCGCTTGACACGCGCGAGCTAAGCGTCGAGGCGGCGGCCGCGATCCTGTTCCTCTGCTGCGCGGGGCCGCTTGCAATCGCAGCCGTCGCAAAACACCCGGTCGACCCGGCGCTCGTCGCCGCGCTCGTCGGACTCTACGCAGTCTCCTCGGGCCTGATCATGTTCCCGATTGGAGCGGGCTACGTGGTGCCGTCCTATCTCGTGCTCGTGCCGATGCTGCTGCTGCTGCCGCCGGGGCTCGTTCCCGTGCTCGCCGCTTGCGGATTGGTGCTGGGAGCGCTGTTGCAGGTTGCGGCGGGCCGCGCCGAGCCGAAAAAGGCGCTCGCCGCGATCCCTGACGCGTGGCACGCCGTCGGGCCGGCCGCGGTGCTGGTGCTGTCCGGGCATGTGTCAGGCACGTCCGCTGTCCCCGTGTACATCGGCGCGTTCGCAGCGGGCTGCGCGATCGACCTGGTCTCGGCGACGATCCGCGAGTCGGCGGTTCTCGGCGTCGCGAGCCGGGTGCAGGTGCGCGTGATCGCGCAGGTGTGGCTGCTCGACGCCACGCTTGCACCGGTCGGGCTCTTGATCGCGCACGCGGCGCAGCACCGGCCGCTGGACCTTGCGCTGATGTTGCCGCTCGACGGCCTGCTGATCATCCTCTCTCGCGACCGAAATGCGCGCATCGCCGAGGCGCAGCACAGGCTCGACGTGGTCGCGCGCGAGCGCCGGCGTTTGCAGACGGCGGTCGGGCGTCTCGGCGAGGCCCTCGCGGCGAAGCTCGACCTGTCGGCGCTGACGGACATCGTGCTGCGCGGCTCGATCGAGGCGCTCGACGCACAGGGAGGGCGCCTTACGCTCAGCGGCCTCGTGTCGCCGATCGTGCTCGAGAGCGGCGACGACGCGCGTCTCGGGACCGCGTTGCGTGCGGCCGCGGACGCCGTTCAAATCGAGCAGAAGCCGACGTGCCTGCACCTCGACGGGATCCACGCCCTGGCGTTGCCGTTCGACTTCGCGACCGCCGCCGGCTCAGCCACCGGCGCGATCGCGGTGGCGCGCTGCGAGCGCGAGTTCCGCGACGACGAGCAGGACGTGATGCAGCGGCTCGTCGAGCGTGCGCGCGCGGCCGCCGCGGACATCGTCGCCCACCGCGCGCTGCGCGAACAGGCGTACACCGATCCGCTGACCAAGCTCGGCAACCGCCGCGCGCTGACGGCCGAGCTCGAGGAGCGGCTGGCGGGCGCGTCGGTGTCCGAACCGCTGCTGCTGCTGTTGTTCGATCTCGACGGCTTCAAGGCCTACAACGACACGTTCGGCCACCTCGCCGGCGACGCGCTCCTCGCGCGCCTCGGCGGCAGGCTCGCGGCGGCGGTGTGCGAGCACGGCGCCGCGTACCGGCTCGGCGGGGACGAGTTCTGCGCGCTCGTCGCCGCGCCGCCGGCGAGGCTCGACGGGATCGTCGCGCAGGCGGTCCGCGCACTCAGCGAGCGGAGCGAGAACTCGGCTGTCGGCGCGTCGTACGGGGCCGTGCTGCTGCCGCACGAGGCCGCGAGCGCGGAGTACGCGATGCAGCTCGCCGACGAGCGCATGTACGCGCGCAAGCGCGGCCGCAGCTCCTCGGTCGGCGACCAGACGCGTGACGTGCTCGTCCAGATCCTGGCTGCGCGCCGACCCGAGCTGCACGCCCACTCCAGCGAGGTCGCGCAGCTGTGCCGGCGCGTGGGCAGCGTGCTGAGGCTGCCGGCTGACGAGCTCGAAGAGCTGGTGCGCGCGGCCGAGCTCCACGACATCGGCAAGGTCGGGATCCCCGACACGCACCTCGCGCAGGAGAAGCCTCCGAGCGAGGCCGGCCACGAGTTTCTGCGCCACCACCCCGTGGTCGGCGAGCGGATCTTGAGCGCGATGCCGGCATTGCGTGGGGTGGCTGCGATCGTGCGCTCGACGGCGGAGCGCTGGGATGGTCGCGGGTACCCCGACGGGCTCGCCGGCGAGCACATCCCGCTCGCCTCGCGCACGATCGCTGTCTGCGACGCGTACGCAGCGATGCGACACGAGGGCGACGCGGCGGGTGTGCGCGGGCGCGAGGTCCTGGAGGAGATACGCCGCGAGGCGGGCCGGCGCTTCGACCCGCGGGTCGTCACGGCGCTGCTCGACGAGCTGCACCGCGAGGAGGCGCGCCGGGAAGTGTGCGAGGAATCGCGCGCACGCGCGATGTACCTCGCGCTGAGCGATCACCACGCGTCGATTCGCTGACGCTGGGACCTGCTGCGCTGCACACGCGAGCGCAGCGCCGGTAAGGCTTCGGTCCGGGCCGCGCTGACGGGCGCGGGTCAGCCGACGGTTACGGACCCGGCGAGCCGCGTTACCGACTCGGGATCGTGCGAGGGCAGGTACACGGTCGGGTTGGTCGCGCAGTGCTCGAGGATCAGGCCGAGCGTCGCGACGTGCACCTTGGGGTCGGGGGCGACGGCGTCGGCGCGGCGCGCGTGCAACTGCTCGAGAGTGTCGGTCGCGTCGCCGGCGAGCATCACGTGCTTGCCGGAGTCGTCGATGCAGATGACCGAGAGGTGACCGGGCGTGTGCCCCGGCGTCTCGACCGCGACAACCCGACCGTCGTCGCTGAGGCTGCGGCTGCGCGGAAACGCGCCGAAGGGACCGTCGTCGAACGTGAGCGGTTTCGGCGCGAAGCCCGGCGGCAGCGGCTGGCGCAGGACGCGGCGCGTGATGCGCGACAAGGGCGTGTCGATGAAGGGAAACTCAGCCGCGCCCATGCGCGCGGGCGCGCGCACGTGCGGCAGCCCGTCGACATGGTCGCCGTGATGGTGGGTGAGCACGACCTCCGAGACGTCGTCGATCGAAAGGCCCGCGGCGGAGAGCGCGGTGGGTAGTTCCTGGGCGCTCGAGACTTCGAAGCGCGCAAACGGGATGTCGCGCGCGCCGGCGCTCTCGCCAGTGTCCACCAGCAGCATGCGGCCATCATGCTCGATCGCCCAGCAGTGGATCGGGACGGGCGCCGACCACGGGCCGGGGAGGAAGAGGTCGAGCTGCCGCCGGGCGCCTTCGCGCGGCCGCAGGAACGCTTGCTTGAGCTTGACGGTCCCCGTCGTCAACGCGTGAATGCGCATCTCGCCCGGGACCCTACTATCAGCGCGCCGCGTGGCGCCGGGGGCGAGCGCGTAGCAGGCCTGCGGCGAATACGAGCGCAATCAGCGCGAGCGCGGCGAGCATGATTCGCAGCCAGTGCGTGCCCCCGCCTGTCGGCGTGGGGACGCCGGCGCTGTGCGGCCGGTAGCGGCCGGCGCCCGCGCCGACCGCGAACTCGACGTGCGCTCCCGCGCCGGCGACTCGCCACGCGGCGAGCGCGGCGTCGCTGGCGGGATCGACGGCGACGCTCGCGCCCGCGACCGCTCTCGCCGAGGCGACCATGCGAGCGGCGGAGGCGACAGGGCGGTCGCCGCGCTCGATCATCACGCGCGCGCTCCAAAGCGGCGCCTGTTGCGAGAAGTGCGCGGGGGTGGCGGAGGCGCGCCAGAGCGCTACCGCCTCACCCCCGGGGCCCGTCGCGAGGTCCTCGAGCACGGCGTCGTCCGTAGAGCTGGAGAGCAGCGCGCTCGGGCGTGTGGCTGCGAACACGGCAGGCGCCGCGCGTACGACGTAGCGGCCGGCTTCGCGCGCGGTCCACGCGAGCAGCACGTTCTCGGTCGAGAGCCGCACGAGCTCGAGCGACCCCGGAACGCGCCCGGAGCCGAGCGGGTCAGTGAACTCCGCGAGGCGCTTGGGCGGGAGAAAGCGGACGCCGTCGGCGGAGAAGGCGAGCTCGATACGCGTTCGCGCCGACGCGCCCGAACCTTCGCTGTTCGACCACGCGAGCATGCCGTGGTTGTTGTCGCTGACGAGCGCGCGCAGCTGCGGCTCGGGGCCGCTCGAGCCGACGCGCTGCGTCTGCTGCCGTACGCCGGAGGCGCGCAAAACGTGCGCGTAGATCGAGCCGTTCTGCTGCCAGGCGACGAGCACGTCGGAGCGGTAGTCGAGCGTCACCGTGAGCGAGCTGACGGCGCCGGCGCCGATCGGGATCGGGAGCGGACGTCCAAAGCCACCGCCGAACCAGCGCTGCAGTCGCACGCTGATGGCGTGGGGCTCGACGGTCGCGACCGCGACGTCGCCGAGGTACGCGCGCGCGAGCGCCAGCCCGCCGACCGCGTGCAGTCCCGTGTTCAGGCGCGCGCCCGTGCGGCCCTCGAGCAGCGCCGCGGGTTCTTCGGCGGGCGAGCCGACGGGGGCGAGTGCGACGGCGACACGGCCGAGGCTTGCCCCAACGGCAGCGAGCGCGGGGGGCGAGCGAAAGCGGAGCGGCTGCGCGCGGGAGGCGAGGACGCGCGCGCCGGCCCCGAGCTGCGAGACGACGAGCTGCGGTGACGCCGAGCGCGGCGCGCCCCGGCACGCGGCGTCATCGCGTACCCAAACGATCGCGCCGGGCCCGGTCGCGTCGAACGGCCCCTCGCTGGGAAACGCGACCTCAGGCCCGCCGGTGGCGCACCCGGGCAGCTCGGCCGGAGCCGACCAGGCGAGCGCGGCGACGCTCCCCGTGTGATGCGTCGCTGGCACGCGCGCCTTGCGGGCCGGCGGACGCGAGTGCTCGCTCGCCTGTTCGCGAGGCGTGAGGTGCGAGAGGGCGACCGTGACGGTATGCAGCCGGCCGTTTGTCCGGATGTGTGCGCGCGCGATCACGCGAGCGCTTGGCACCGGTAGGCGGTTGTCGTCGTAGACCCAGACGATGTAGTCATAGGGGTGCTCCGAGCGCTCATACCAGTGACCCGTGCGCACGAACGCGCCGTTGCCGAGCGCGCGCACGCCACGGCGCCTGAGGTCGTAGGTCATCTCCGGGCGCAGCGGCGTGATGAGCCCGTCGAGGCGCGCATTGAGGAACACGCTGTGCCCGCGCGGGACGGCGCCGAGGTGCGCGTTGATGACCTGCAGGGCGTGAAACTCGAAGGCGTGTTCGTCGGGCGTCCCGGCGGCCGCGCCTACCGCCCCCGCGGCGGCAGCGACGGCGATCGCTGCGAGCCCCACCGCCGCGCGACTTGCGCCCGCCCGGGCTCGCTGCGCCGTCGCAGCGAACGCGCGCGTGAGCCACGCCCCGGCGCCCGAGAGCTCGACGAACGTGTGCAGCGTGACGAGCCACGCGAACATGCCGATCGTGGTCGCCGACCAGAGCGTGTAGCCGAGCGTTTCGGCAAGGAAACGGGGTGTCGACGGCGTTGCCTCGGCGATTGACCACACGGCGGCGCTCAGCGCGAGAGCGAGCACCGCGCCCGCAGCCTCGGTGCGGCGCCGGCGGCGGATCGCCAGCGCGATTGCGAGCAGGAGCCACGCGAGGATCAGCGCGGCGGAAACGGTCGCCAGAGTGCCCTGGGAGTGGAGCACGTCGTGCTTGCGCTGGAACGGATAGCCGACGCGGTGCAGCCACCAGGGCACGACGCCGATCGTGCGGACGACCGCATGCGCGCCGACCGTCGCCCCGAGCGGCGAGCGTCGTTCGCTTGCGGCTTCTTCCACCTTGCTGAGGTTGCCGCTGTGCGCGACCTGGTCCACGAACGTGGGCGTCCAGCAGATGCAGAAGACGAGCAGCGCGCCGAGCACCCAGCGCCAGACGGTGCGCGGGCGATCGGGGTCTTTGCGGCGGCGGCCGTGGATCCACCACAGCGCGAATCCGCCGAGCCCGACCGCGAGCGCGGCGAGCGACGGTGGGATGAACGCGTCCTCGCATTGCAGCTCGAAGCTGCCGACGAGAACGGTCACCGGCAACAGCCGGTAGTCGCCGCACGCGAGCGACCAGCACAGGAAGATGAGCGCGAGCAGCGGGAAGAGGCCGGCGGACGGATTCCAGATGTCGTAGAAGTTGTTCGCGGCGATGGAGCGGCACATGAGCGCGATCGCTGCGGCCGCGGCGAGCATCAGCCAAACGCCGCCGCGCCGGCGCGCGAGCGCGACGGCCGCGAGCACGCAGGCGACGTTGACGGCGGCCATCGTGTAGACGAACGACTGCGGGGCGCCGATGTGCGCGGCGGGCGCGAGCAGCCAATAGAGCAACGGCCCGAGGCTGTAGGTGAGTTTGCCCGTAACGGCGCCCGCGAAGGAGTACTGGCCGACGAGCGGAGTGTGCGAGCTGAACACGTCGTACGCGCGCGTGGCGATGATGCCCCGGTCGGCGACGGGCTGGAAGCCCTCGTGCAGCGCGCGCGCGGCCGCCGCGATCACGGGCACAGCGGCGCAGACACCAATAGCGAGCGTGAGCAGGGGCCCAGTGAGCAGGCGCTCGCCGGTGCGCGGCTCGGCGGGTGCGCGGGCTGGGGCCGACGCGACTGGGAGAGCGTGCACCGCGCGAAGTTCTACCTCTTCGGACCGACGCGGCGCGTCGGGGGCGGTTGGCGCTGCGCGGCGAGGTCGGTGCCCAGCGAACGGGCGCTGGTACCCTTCGCGCCGTGCTTCAAGGGGTCATAAAACGTCGAATCCTGCCGAAACTGTTCGGGAACAAGCGCCTCTCGCGCCTCGAAGGCACGCTCGGTGTGCGTGCAGTGGGCTACCGCTCGTACATCGGCGGCAAGTGGACGGAGTACGGCCGGCTCGAGTTCGACTTCATGCTCGCGCAGGGTCTAGAGCCCGAGCACGTGCTGCTCGATATCGCGTGCGGTTCGCTGCGCGCGGGAGTCCATTTCATTCCCTACCTCGAACCGGGCCATTACCTCGGTATCGAGAAGGAGAAGGATCTGATCCGACAGGGACTCGCGAAGGAGCTGGCGAGCGATGTCCGCGAGCAGCAGCGCCCCGAGCTCGTGGTGTCGAGCGAGTTCGAGTTCGAGCGGTTCTCAAAGCAGGCGGACTATTCGCTCGCGTGGTCGCTGTTCACCCACCTGATCGCGCCCGAGGTGGAACTGTGCCTACGCAACCTGCGCGCGAACGTCGGCGAGGGACATCAGTTCTACGCAACCTTCTTACCTGGCTCGGCGGAGCAGAATGAATCGCGCTCGCATGCCCACGCCGCTTTCTACTATCCGCGCGAGGATCTTGAGGCGATGGGTGAACGCAACGGGTGGAACTGTGAATACCTGGGCGAGATCAGCAGCGAACGCGACATGAAGATGCGGATGATGAAGTTCACCCCTGCGTGACGAACGCTAATCGAGCTTGTCGTAGCCCCACAACGCGACGAGATCGCGGCCGAGGAACTCGCTGACGGCGATAACCTCGTCCTTGAAGCGACGTCGCAACTCGAGCATCAGCAGCTCGTCTTCGGGAGGAGCATCCGCGAGCACGACGCGGCGCCGGATCGTGTGCATCACGCGGTGCCTCAGCCGCTTCGGTGAAACCGCCTTGATCGCGGTCTTCGCCGATTTCGAGAGCGCCCCTTTGCCCATCGTGACCGAGAACACGAGGTCGTCCACTTGCTGCGAGCGCACGTAGCGTTTCGTCACGTTGACGGCGACCTCCTCGACGGGTCGCTCCTCGACGCCCAGGAAGCGATGGGCTGCGCGCACCGTGCCGTCGTTGTCGGCGAGGAAGTCGTCGTAGATCAGCACCAGCATCTGCTCGGCGGGGAAGCGGTCGCGGTAGCGACGCAGCTGATCGGCGTAACGCACGTGATCGGAGTACTGCAGCAACTGGGGGAGGTGCGAACGGCGCGGAATGCTCTTTCCTTCCCGTCTGCGCTCCTCGAGCGCGAGCGCCTTTGCGAAATTCGTCTGCGACTCGACGTGACCGCGCACGAACGTGAGGTGAAGCGAGCGCAGAAAGCTCGCCGGCTCTCGCAGGATCGCGATGACCTGGGCGTCGGGGCGCAGCTCTGCGATACGCTCGGCCGCGGTGTGCGACCAGAGATACGTCGCGGACGCCTCGCCGACGCGCTGGCCGGTAGAAGCATCGTCGAACAGCGCGAGGTACTCGTCCATCGTCTCCGGGTGGCGTGGCTCGCGCGCGTAGCGAAAGCGCGAGCGCATATCGCTGGCGAGGTACCGAGGCTCCTTGAGCGCGGGCAAGAATATCTGCGGATGAACGCGCAACATCTCGTACAGCGCAGTGGTGCCGCTCTTGTGGTGCCCGACGATGAAGAAGTCAGGTACCCTGCTCGACCTCGCGGCAGGAGGGGCGGGACTCTGCGACGACAGCGCCATGTTCGACATGGTAACCACGCCCGGCATGCTGAGTTGGAGGCGTCACGCTGGCCAAACCGAGCGACCGGATGAGCTACGAGCGCGTGCTTCACATAGCGACAGTTCACTACGGCTCGCCGTTGTGGGTCGAGATCCAGACAAGGCAGTTGCGCGAGCACGTCGCCGTCCCTTACCGCACGTGGACTTCGCTCGAGCTGATCGATCCCACGTACGGGGCGAATTTCGACCGCGTCATCGACCAGTCTGGCCGGCACTCGGACAAGCTCAATCACCTCGCGATCGAGATCCTCGGCGAGGCGTCGGACGACGACCTGCTGATGTTCCTCGACGGAGACGCCTTTCCGATCACCGATCCGATGCCCCTGATCAACGAGGGACTCGCGCGCGCGCCGCTGATCGCGGTGCGCAGGGCAGAGAACATAGGGGACCGCCAGCCACACCCGTGCTTCTGCGTAACGACCGTCGCGACGTGGCGCGACCTTGGCGGAGACTGGTCTGCGGGCTATCGCTGGGAGGATGAAGACGGCCGCCGGGTGACGGACGTCGGCGGGAACCTCCTGCGCGAGCTCGAGCTGACTAACACGCCTTGGGTCGAGGTGCTGCGCTCCAACCGCCGCAACCCCGACCCGATCCTTTTCGCCGTATACGGCGACACGGTCTATCACCACGGCATGGGGTTCAGGCCTGGGGCCCTGACGCGGGCGCACCACCGGCTCGCTCCGGCGCCGCCCTTCCCGCGAAGGATGCCGCTGCTCGGTCGAGGGATGCAATACGCCAACTGGCGGGCGCGGCGGGCATGGACGCGACGAACGCAGAGAGCGCAGGCCGCGCAGTCGCAACGGATCATCGAGCGCCTGCAGCGCGGCGACGATGAGTGGCTGTCTGACTTGATGTGAAGGCTGATCAGCCGAGCTCGATCGGAAACTCGCACCGGCACAAACAGCAGACCCGCTCAGCGGACTGACGATGCGACTTGGGCGCTCCTTGGACATCCTGTCGAGGATGCGGGAAACTTACGAAATGCTGGAACCTGGTCTCGTACGTCAGCGGCTGGCCAGCAGACTGAGTGCGGCGTTTGCGGAGGGCTTACTGAGCGAGCAAACGCTCAACCATCGACTGGGACTGTTGTTCGGACCGAGGTTGATCGACCCGACGCCCCTCGTGGGCGACCTCGCGCTCCGCGCTCACGCGCAACACCCCTTCACCACGAGAGTAGCGTCGGCCGTCGCTGCCGTTGGGCGAACTCTCAGAGCAATCCTTCGGCACGATGACGCCGGGTCGAGTCTGCCCGTGCTGGCGCTCGATTGGTCTGGCACCCCGCACGACCTCCTAGTCGGGCGCGGATCGGGATGCGACATTGGCCTCCCGAATCCCACCGTGTCACGCCGACACGCACGCCTGATCTTTCGTGACGGCGCGTGGATCATCCAGGACCTCGGATCGACGAACGGACTCACGGTCAACGGTGTGCTCGTAGGTCGATGCCGACTGTATCCCGGTGATCGCGTGGGGCTCGGCCTCCAGGTCGTGGACATTGACTAGCTAACGCTAGATGAAGCCAAGCGTTGGCCAAGGGCAGCGCGCTGACGCCGCCCGAGCACTAACCGGCGGCGCTACGGTCGCCGCGTAGCCTGCCCGTGAGGGATACTGACCCGGAGATGCCCGAGGGGTCGACGACCCTCGACCTGGTGACGCTTGCACGGCAAGGGGTACGAGGCCATGAGTCTCGGTGACCTCGACGGGGTGATGAGCTTGTTTGCCGCCGACGCGGTGTATGACATGTCCGCCGCCGGTTCAGAGATCTTCGAGGGCGCGGAGGCGATCGGGCGCTTCATCGAAGACTGGCATCGCAGCTGGGAGGACTACCGGTACGAGGAGGAGGTGATGCTCGATCTCGGGCACGGCATCGTGCTTAGCGTCCTTCGGGAGAGCGGTCGCTTGGTCGGCGGCGATGGTCGCGTCGAGCAACGGGTGGCGCACCTCACCACGTGGGCGAATGGCAAGATCGAGTGGTTCAAGCACTACCCTGACCCAGACGAGGCTAGCGCCGCTGCCGAACGTCTCGCGCAGGAGCGGGGATAGGCGCAGGACGTTTCGCTAGATCCTCGACGGTCCGTTGGACACCGGCCGCGGTGGCAGCGAGTGTTGGTAACCGAAGAAATGCCGACCAAGCCGGGAGGTTCGGGAATGGGCGCGGCGGGTTTCGAACCTGCGACCTCTCGCGTGTGAAGCGAGCGCTCTCCCACTGAGCTACGCGCCCTGAGACGGCTGATTCTATTGGGGTTTCGAGAGTCGGGTGCGCGAGCGTGCCGAGCTTGTCGACCCGGCCGCTGCCTACTGCTCCGCTGGGGACCGTGAACTGCCGGCCACGCAAGCCGTGGCGTTCGTCCACGGGAGGGAGTCGATCTACAGAGTTAGGGAATCAGCCCGTCGGGATGATCGTCCCGACTTACTACGCCCGCGGCGCCTGTGCCGGCAACCAACCTCGGTCGCCGCCAGACCTATTTTCGGGCGCCGAGCGCGGTGCCGTCCGAGGTGTAGCTCGGCAGCGACGGAGGACGTTGAAGTCGCGGCTATCAGCCTTGACCGTTTTCGGGAATGCCGTCGTTGGTGGTGTAGGGGATGGCCTTGATCATGCCAACTCCGAACCCGTTGAAGTTGGCATGAGCGAGGCCTCGGATTACGGAGTTGGGCTGTGTTGAGCCGGCTGAACGGACGCGCGTGGCCGGGCCGTTGACCGGGCCACGCTTGTCGCTGCGTGCGACCGTGTTAATAGGTAGCCTGGTCGGCTAGCTCGACGGCCGTCGGCGGAACCTTCACGGTGACGTTCTGCAGCACCGCCGAGCTTCGCACCTTCTCGGCGAAGGATTTGGCGTCCTCGGCCGTATCGAACTCAATCCGCACGAACATCTCGTTGGGATTGTCGACGCCACGCAGGAGCGTGTGGCCCTTCGCGACGTGCTTGCGACCTAGCGGATCTTCGTCGAACTGCCGCTTGAAGGCGTCAAAATCGCCTTCCATGACGCCCACGATGAAAGCCATGAGACTACCTCCGTTCACTGGATCTACGACGTGCCATGGATCATATTTCGCGGCACCGTTACGTGAGGACTCGTGGCGCGCCCGCAGCTCCGGAAAATTCGGCTTCGGCGGGCAGACGCTCCCGCCGATGCACGATCTGCTCGCTCGGCCTTTGCGTCCGCGATGTTCGAAGAACATATCGCTAGCGCTCTGCGTGAGCGATGGGTTTGAAGGTGTTGAAATCGCCAACCCCATGGACCGATAGCGACGCAGTCGTCTGTGCTCGAACGCAGCGCTCAGTCACGACCTTCGTGGCCACGGGGGTCGACCCGCACGCATGAGAGTGCTGGCTGCCCAGCTGAGACCCAACTGGCTACACGCGTGGTCGGTCTACCTGGTCGGGGTGGCGGTCCTCACAGCGGCGTACATGCTGGGGCATTTTGTCGGGCTGCATTGGCTCAACAGCGGCCCCGTTTACAACCTCATCGGCGGCTCGGCCGTGGTGGCGCTCATAGTCGGCGCCAGGAAGAACTCCCAGGGTCGCCGCTTGCCTTGGTACCTGTTTGCGCTGGCACAGGCGCTCTTCGTGACTGGCGATGTTCTCGCCTACAACTACACACGCTTCTTTGGAGTTGTGCTTCCGTTCCCGTCGATCGCCGACGCCTTCTACCTGGCCGTCGGCCCACTCCTGGTCGCGGGTCTGGTCTTGCTGATACGCGAGCGTAACGAGACGCGCAGCCGTGCCGGCCTGATCGACTCGCTGGTCATCACCGTCGCGGCGGGCGCGCTGTCGTGGATCTACCTGATGGCGCCCTACGCCGACGACCACACGCTGACGCTCGGGACGAAGCTCATCTCGATCGCCTACCCGCTGGCGGACATCATGGTCCTCGGCGTTGTCCTGCGCCTCGCGGTGGGAGGTCGCCACCGAGGAGCAGCGTTTGGATTCCTTCTCGCCGGGGCTGGAATGCTGCTGCTGACAGACGCGATCTATGGGTGGAAGCTGCTCCACGGCGGCTACGCCACCGGGGGCATTCTCGACGTCGGATGGGCGACGTTCTACGCGCTGCTGGGCGCGGCGGCTCTTCACCCCTCCGTGGGCAGGCTGGTCGAGCGGGCTCCCGATTCCGGCGATCGTCTCACCCGCCCGCGCCTTGCGCTGCTCACATGCGCGACCCTGACCGCTCCGATCCTGATCTTCGCCCGCGGCGGGTCGTTGCAGGGGTCGTTGGACCGCGACGTGTTGGTCGCAACATCGGTGGTCCTCTTCGCCCTGGTGCTCTTGCGCATGACGGGGCTCGTTCACCGCAACGAGGAGGCGGCCCGCAGGGAGGCCGCGCTGCGACTCGGCGGTGAGGCGCTCGTGCGCGCGATCAGTCGCGAGGAGATCTACGCGGCCTCGCTGCAGGCGGCCCGGTCGGTGGTCGACGAGGATGTGGTCGCGCGGCTCTATCTCACCAACGCCGGCGACGGTACCCTGAACGCCGTTGGCAGCAGCGAGGGAGATGCCGCGAGCCTCCCCGCCGTGCACCTCGCCGAGCTGCCTGCGACGGCGCGCGCGGACCTGCGCGAGCATCGCGTCGTCGCCGTGGAAGGTGCAGAGGCGACGTGGTCCGTCGCGCCGCTCTTCATTCGCGAGGACCTCACGGGGGTGCTGTCGGTTCTGTCCCCGACTCGGCTGAAACGCGCGGCGGAGGAAAGCCTCGCCACGCTGGCCACCGAGGTCGCACTCGCGCTGCAAAGCGCCGCGTCGACCGAAGAGGCACTGAACCAACGCTCCGAGGCGCGCCTGAGCTCGCTCGTGCAGAACGCCTCGGACGTGATCTGCATCGTGGCAGAGGATGGCGCGATCCGCTATCTGAGCCCCTCGGTCCAACGAATGTTCGGGTACCTTCCGGGCGCCCTCTCAGGGGGTCGCCTGACCGACATAGCGCACCCCGACGACCAGCAGCGAGTGCTCGCGTTCATCGCGGCGACCGCAGCACGGCCTCGAGGCGACCCCCAAAAGGCTGAGTTCCGCGTGCGCCACGCCGAGCGAGGGTGGCGTGATGTGGAGGCGCTTGCCACGAACCTGCTCGCCGATGAGGCCGTCGACGGCGTCGTGCTCAACGTCCGCGACGTCACCGAGCGCAAGGCCTTTGAGGCCGAGCTGAAGCATCAGGCGTTTCATGACACGCTCACCGGACTGCCCAACCGAGCGTTGTTTCAGGACCGCGTCGAACACGCATTGGCGGGAGCGCGTCGCGACAGCGTGCCGGTCGCGGTCCTGTTTCTCGACATCGACGCGCTGAAGGATATTAATGACACTCTTGGGCACGCCGCCGGCGACAAGTTGCTCCAAGAGGTCGGGCGTCGACTCGATGGCTGCATGCGTGGAGTCGACACCGCCGCGCGCATCGGTGGCGACGAGTTCGCGGTGTTGATCAACGCCTCAGAGAGTGAGATGCGCTCGATCGAGATCGCCCAGCGCGTGACGAACGCACTCGGTCTTGCCGTTACCCTCGACGACAAGCAGGTCACCGTCGCGACGAGCATCGGGATCGCCTTCAGCAACATGGAAGGGTCCGCGTCTCAGGACGCCGAAGGGCTGATGAGCGACGCCGATGCGGCCATGTACATGGCCAAGCAGTCGGGGACCGGCGGCTACCAGATCTTCCAGCCCGACATGCACGCCTACGCGCTCGCACGCCTCGAGCTCAAGGCCGATCTCCAGCGCGCGATGGAGGCCCGGGAGTTCACGCTGCGCTACCAGCCGATCGTGGACCTCGCGCGCGGCGACATCGCGGGCCTGGAGGCGCTCGCGCGCTGGGAGCATCCGAGCCGCGGCATCGTGCCGCCCGCAGAGTTCATTCCGCTGATGGAGGAAACAGGCCTGATCGTCTCGCTCGGGAATCACATCCTCAGGGAAGCCTGTCAGCGGGCAGTGCTGCTGCAGCGTGAGTATCCTCGCGATCCGCCGCTGTCGATCTCCGTCAACGTCTCCGCATTTCAGCTGCAGCGCCCGGAGTTCATCGACGAGGTTCGCGCTGTGCTGCAGGAGATCGAGACCGTGCCGAGCAGCCTGATCCTGGAGCTAACGGAGAGCGTGATGATGCAGGACATGGATCTGAGCATCTCGCGCATGAATGCCCTGCACGCCCTCGGCGTCAGGCTCGCGATCGACGACTTCGGGACGGGCTATTCCTCGCTGATGTACCTACGCAGGCTCCCCGTCGACATCGTGAAGATCGACCGCTCGTTCCTGGCTGATCCCAGCCCCGAGGCAACGCTTCTGATCGCCGCGGTGGTGCAGCTGGCGCGGATCTTCAATCTGCAAACGGTCGTTGAGGGCATCGAGGACGAGGCACACCTGGAGCGCCTGAGGGACACGCGCTGCGACTTCGGTCAGGGCTTCTACTTCGCCAAGCCGCTGTCCGGCGAGGAGGTCATGGCGATCGTGGGGCAGGAGTCACGGTTAGGCGCGCCGATTCTCGAGCCCGCAAGCTCTCACGTGTGAAGCGACCGCTCTTCGACTGAGCTGCGCGCCTAAGCGCCGGTGGGCCCACCTGCCGGCTCAGCACGCGGCCTACTGACGTCTTGGAGCACTGGCGTCCGAAGCCCCACATACGGTGCTCCCGTGGCTGACCCGGCCCCGCCACAGCCGCGGCAGATAACGCTCAGCGACCACGATGTGGCGCGCGCCCATAGGCTGCTGATGCTGGAGTTTGGGTCGCGCGCGGACTTCGACGACCCGGGGCTCGAGTACCGCAGGCTGTTCTCGGAGGCCCTCGGAACCTTCATGCTCGTGCTGGCCGCCGCGGGTGGCGGGCTGCTTCACGCGCAGGGGCAGATCAGCCTCGCTGCCGCCGTCGTCGCCCCGGGGCTGATGGTGCTGGCGATCATCCTCTTCATGGGTGCCGTCTCCGGCGCCCACCTGAACCCCGTGGTCTCGCTTGCATTCGCGATGCGTCGCGACTTCCCCTGGCAACGGGTCCTCGGCTACATCGCCGCGCAGCTCGCCGGCGCCACGCTCGCCTGCGTGTTCCTGCTCGCGGTGTTCGGCAACGTGCAGCACCTCGGGGCAACGCTGCCTGGCCCCGGGTATGAAAACTGGCAGGCGCTGCTGATGGAGATCGCACTCACCGGCGTGCTTGTCAGCGTGATCCTTGGGACCGCCTCGGGCGCCCAGAACGTGGGCACGATCGGGGCGCTCGGTGTCGGCGGCTACATCGCCCTGGCTGGACTCTGGGCGGCGCCGGTCAGCGGCGTCTCCATGAACCCCGCGCGCTCGTTCGGCCCGGCGCTGGTCAGCGGCTACTGGACCAGCTACTGGGTTTATGTGATCGGGCCGCTCGCGGGTGCACTCATCGCGGTCGGCTGCGCGGTCGTTCTACGTGGGCGTGGCGGGGATCCGATCTCCCGCGCCGCCGGAGCCGGCACGCTCAAGTAACCCCCTGTGGGTACCGTGGCGGCTGTTGCTCACGGGCATTCTCCACCACCAAGTTCCCGGCCGATCGCGTCTATCCGGCCGCTGAGAGAGTTCAGTTGAGCACCCAGTGCCTGCACACGCTGCACATCGCCGGCGCGCGCGGCCCCAGCGACTTCATCGATCTCTTTGATTCCTTCATCGGTCACGCTCAAGCCCTTTGCGAAGGCGGCCGCTTTGCTGTGCGGTGGAACGAGCCCTCCGAGCTTGGACCTGGCCTCATGCAGCAGGCTCCCCACCTGTTCGGCGTAGGTGACCAATTCGCTCATCCCGTTCGGCTTCGGCAGCGCTTCGACCTTGCCACTCAACGGGCACATCACCGCCTTGGCCTGGGCGATGAAGGTCGATTCACTGACCGCCGCGCCGGTGCCAGAGGACGACTTCGACGAGCTGCCCCCACAACCCGCTGCGATAATCACCGTTGACGTCGCCGTAACGAGTAGGCCGAATCGCGGACCCATGAAGCGGCGCCGCGTGTTCGCGAGCTGTTGCACGACATGTCCCGCCCGCTTGCCATGCATGCTGATCATCCGATCCCCCGAGTCGGTTGGGTGGTTACTCGGCACGATATCTCCTCGCGAGGAGCGGCGACGTCTGCCAACTGGGCGTCCGCGTGGTGGTGCGCTCCGTCCGTAGGGGGGTCCGGCCGACCCGCGGTCCGGCTGCGCGGCCGGAAGGGGCAGTCGCCGTGCCGGCGCGCGCTGTCCGCGAAGCGGCGTCAGCCCCGGGTTGCTACGCCGATCTGCAGGCGAGCGCCGCTTCTCGCAGCCAGCTCGGCAGAGTCGCTTCGCCTTTCAGAAACGCCCGTTCCCAGGCGAGGATCGCGCTTTCGGGCTCGCGCGCTTCGAGGTGAGAGACGTAGCACTGACAGGAGGCGACAGGCGCTTCGTTAACGCGACCCACTGCCTCGCAATTGCGAAGCAGGTTGGCGCGAAGCAAGTTGGAGTAACGGCTTTGCGCCGAAGTTGAGGCTGGGTTGGGAACCCCGTGAGCCGCTTCGCTCGCGATTTCCGCAACACGCGCCGGGTGGGTCGGCCGCGCCCGCAGCGACCTGGTGAGCGCGATCTGGATGTGTGCGGGGAGGTATCCGGCCGCTGTCGCCACGATCCTGATGTGGCTTCGTCCCGGCCGCAGCGACATCCACCTCGCGAAGCCGCCGTTTGAAACATGCACGCGCTTACCCGCGACGTCTACTGTGGCATTCGAGGGTTGAACCGTCCCGAATACCTTGACCCGAGTTTCATCGACGACGGCACCCTCGGTGGGTGCAGTCAGCGCAATGCTCACCGCGCGCGGCGACTGAGCGCCGCCGCACCCCGTCATCGCGGCCGGGGCGATGATCGTCGCGGCGAGCGCGATCGTCGTCCACGGGCGCGTGGACAGCTTGGCGTCCATACCCATCGCAGCGGAGATTGTCGCGTCTCGATCCCCCGCGAGAAACTGGACCTTGGTCTAGAGCGCTCGAACGGTCCCAGGAACATCCGTCAGGAGGTTTTCGGCGTCGCAGCATTCCGCCGGAAAAGCGCGGGTGAGATCGCTGTGTCGAGCGAGCGCTACCCGAGGGACACGCCGATGATGGTGAGCCTTCGTTTCAGCCCGTCGAGCGCGAAGGAGCGCAGGTCGTCCGCGGACGCGCCGAGAACAGACTCGCCCGCGCCCTCGGGAGGTTCCAGAGAATCGGCGACGGTGGGCAGCAGTTCGCTAACGGTCCGCTTCACCGCGTCGCCCATCGCCGGCTGACGCGCGACGGTTTCGCGCAGAAACCACGTCCCGTAACCGATGTGCCGCTGCTCGTCGTGGTGGATCTTCGTGTAGCCCGCGACGAACCCGGGGAGCAGGCCTTCGCGCTCGAGGAAGCGCGTGGTGAACTCGAACGTCGTCAGCCCTAGCGTCCCCTCGATGATCTGGTGGTAGAGGGTGACGAAGACGACCTTTGCCTCGAGGTCTGCAGGATCGCCGACGAGCCGGTTGTGCGCGGCCACGAGCTGGTCGTCGAAGACGCTGCGGAACGCCGGTGAGACCTGACTGCGGGCGCGTTCGACATGCTCGGATATGAGCGCCGATTCACCTATGACCTCGTCCTGAAAGCGCGCGTAGAACTGCATGTGCCGTGCCTCGTCGACCTGCTGTGTGGCGAGGAACGTCGCTTCCTCCTCGCTGTCGTATGCGCCGACGAGGCCCGAGAACTTCGTCGTGATCCGCTCCTCGGCGACCATCAGCGACCCGAGCACGAAGGACACGAGCGAGCGGTCCGCCATCGTCTGCCATTGCTCGCCGTCGCGCGAGAGGTCGATTTCCCACGGCGACCACTGGCCTTCCTCCCAGTGTCGGTACAGCGTCTGCGGGTCGAACAGGTGGACTTCGCGCGTCACGCCGCGATCGGCTTTCGCGCGCGGATGATCGCCGAGCCGGCATGCTCGTGGACACGATGGGTCTCGCGGACCTCGATGTCGACGAGGCCCGCCGCGGCGAGCAGTCCTTCGAACTGTGCGCGCGTCAGCGCGCCCGCGATGCACCCGGTCCATTTCGCCATGTCCGCGCGCGTTGCGTCGTCCATGTCCGGATCGGCGATCACATCGCTGACCGCGAAGCGGCCGCCTGGCCGCAGAACGCGTGCCGCCTCGCAGAGCACCTTCGCCTTGTCGCCGGAGAGGTTGATCACGCAGTTGGAGATGACAACGTCAACGCTCTCACCGGGCAGGGGGATGTCCTCGATGTAGCCCTTGAGGAACTCGACGTTCGCCACACCTGCCTCGCTCGCGTTGCGTCGCGCGAGGTCGAGCATCTCGTCGGTCATGTCGAGTCCGATCGCCTTGCCGGTCGGAGCAACGCGCCGCGCGCTGATGAGCACGTCGGCCCCCGCGCCCGCGCCGAGGTCGAGCACGGTTTCGCCGGCGTTCAGATCAGCAACTGCGGTCGGGACCCCGCACCCCAGCGAGCCCGCGAGCGCGTCCGCGCTCGCGCCGCCGGTATCCGTGTCGGCATAGAGCGCATCGCCGAACACCCGTGCGCCGCGCTCGTCGCTGAGCGTGATCTCGGAGCCGCAGCACGCGGCGCTGTCGGACCCGCAGCCGCTCTTCTGCTGCTCGTCGATCGCTCCAGCCGCCACCGCATAGCGCTCGCGCACGCGCTCGCGAATGTCGCTTTCGCTCACGTCAGCCATGCGGACAGCTCCTTCATCGCGTCGGGGACGACGTAGTAGTAAGCCCACAGCCCGCGGCGCTCGGAGTCGACGAGGCCCGCCTCCCGCAGCTTCTTGAGGTGATGGCTCAGAGTGGGCTGGGAGATCTCGAACAACGGCACCAGCTCGCACACGCACACCTTGCCCGCGTGCTTGCGCAGCACGTCGACGAGCTGCAGCCGGATCGGATCGCCGAGGGCCTTCGCGACCTCCGCCAGGCGCAGAGCCTCGTCGCGCTCTACCTCGGGGTACACGACCGGCTCGCAGCAGCGCTCGCCGGCGGGCCGCTTGTGCTTGGGCGCGAGCTCCAGATCGACCGCCATCGATTTACAAGTATCAATTGAAAAGACATCTGTCAATGGGTACCGTTTCGCACGCCGATGGGGTACGTGCTGTTCGTCTGCAAGCACAACGCGGGCCGCTCGCAGATGGCGCAGGCCTACTTCGAACGGCTCGCTCCGGCGGGCGCGCGCGCCGAGTCTGCGGGCACCGAACCGGGCGAGCGGATTTGGCCCGAGGTGGTCGAGGTGATGCGCGAGGCGGGAATCGACATCGCCGGTCGCGAGCCCAAGCGGCTCACCGAGGAGATGCAGCGCGGCGCCGACCTCGCGGTGACGATGGGCTGCGGCGACGCGTGTCCGTACGTGCCGACGACGGTCCTCGATTGGACGGTCCCCGACCCGGCGGGCAAGCCCCTGGACGAGGTCCGCGCGATCCGCGACATGGTCGAGGAGCAGGTGCGCACGCTCATCCGCGAGAGGATCGGAGTGCCCCGCGACGCCGCTTCGCAGCGCGGGTCCTGATGGCCATCGGATCGCCGCCGACGCTCCGCCGCCGCCTGCTCGCCGAGTTCCTCGGCGCGGCCTTCCTCGCCGCGGTCGTGATCGGCTCGGGCATCGCTGCCCGACAGCTCTCGCCCAACGACGTCGGCCTCGAGCTGTTCGAGAACGCGGCCGCTACCGGCGCCGGTCTGTTCACGATCATCCTGATGTTCGGCGCGGTGTCGGGGGGACACTTCAACCCGGTTGTCTCGCTGGTCGACGCGTGCTTCGGCGGGCTTCGCTGGCGCGATGCGTTCGCCTACCTCCCGGCCCAGATCGGCGGGTGCGTCCTTGGGGCCGTCGCGGCCAACGGCATGTTCGGTCAGGACGCTGTGAGCATCTCCACAAAGCACCGCGCGTCACCCGCGCACCTTTTCGCCGAGGTGATCGCGACGATCGGATTGCTCCTCGTGATCTTCGCGCTCGCGCGCACGCGGCGCACCGCATCCGCACCGGCCGCCGTGGGCGCGTACATCGGCGCGGCCTATTTCTTCACCAGCTCGACGAGCTTCGCCAACCCGGCGATCAGCGTCGGGCGCATGTTCTCCGACACCTTTGCCGGGATCGCTCCCGCCGCGGTACCGGGGTTCGTCTGCGCGCAGCTCGTCGGCGGGGCTGCGAGCGTCGCCTTGCTGCGGTTGCTGTATCCCGACGTGACGCCCGGGGCTGCCGCCGAGGTCGTTACCCCGCACGCCTGAGTTGGCGCTCTCGGGCAGGCGCGCGCCGGATTCGAGATCCAGACCCCGACCGCGGCCGCGACGGTGATCACACGGTGGCGGGCAGGGTCACGATCTGACGGGCCGAATGGCCGACACGTTCAATTGCATGAATGAACGCCGCGATCCGGGGTAAGCATTGCGTAGGGATGTTGAGGTATAGGCGGCCACGCATGGCAGCTCGCAGCCAAAGGACGGCGATCTGTTTCTGCGTGTCCGCGTTCGCGTGCTTCTTTGCCAGCGGCCCGGCCGCGTGGGGATCGTTGGTGCCGACGGTCGAAGTCGGGGTGACCTCGTCGGGAACCGTCGAAGCGAGCGTTGGTCCGGTCGAAGTCAAAGCTTCGCTTCCGCCGGCACCGGTGCCGGTCGTGACCCCGTCGCCGTCGCCCGTTCCGTCTCCCGCGTCGGCGCCGGAATCGGTCACGCACTCCGTATCTGCGCCAGTCAAGTCGGTCACGCTGTCGGCGCCGTCGCCGACCACGACGGGCAAAAGCACGGCGCCAACGCGTCAGGCGAGCGCGCCCACGCAGACGCAGCCCAAACAGTCCACACCGCCGAGCTCGCACGCGTCCGGGAGCGCAACACCGACGTCCGCCGCACGGGCACCCATCAGTCGCGGCCGTGCACAGCTCGCCGCCTACTCGCCGAGGCATTCCGGCGGCACCTCGACGGCCGGCGCAGGCGGACCGCCAAGCCGTGGCGGCGGGCCCCCCGGTAACCGCGCGACCGGTGCTGGTGCGCATCGCCAGCTCGCGGTTCCCGCGCCTGTGGAAACTCGTCCAATGCACTCACCCAGCCCCGCCCCCAGTCTCACGATTCGCCCCGTCAGCGGCGACAGCGTGCTCGGGGTCCCCATCCCGGCGAACGTCGAGACCGACGTGCTACTCGTGATGCTGATCGCGCTCGTCGGCGCGCTCGTGCTCGGGCTGGCGATAGCCGACGACGCCGGCATCGGACCACGCCATCGGGCGTGGCGCGCTTATTGGAGCTACCGCCTGACGCGGCGCTGAGGCGCACGGCGGGAAGCTCGAGTTCTTAGTCCGTAATCCGTCTCATCTGCGTTCCGCGCCGCGGCCGCGTGTAACCCTGTCGGTGGTGATGAGTTGGCGCGGGTAATTGGCCTCGCACGCAGGTGCGTCGCTCGGGCCGAGCGCTGGCCGCTCGCGCTGTCGGTCATTGCCCTCGTGGTGGCGACACTCGCGTCGTGGCTGATGGCTCGCGCCGCCGGCTACCCGGCGGTCGAAGCGGCGGTCGATCGCTTCAATCCCGACTGGCTCGCGCTGGTGTTCGGTGCGCGCTTCGCAGCGTTCGCCGGCTACACCCTCGCGCACGGCTCCACGCTCACGGCGCGGGAAGACATCCCCGTCAACAGGCGCATGAAGCTCGTCGCCTTCGGCGCCTCGGCAACGTCGCTCGCGGGCGGATTTGCGCTCGACCGCAAGGCGCTGCGGCGCGCGGGCGCGACGGCGGGCGAGGCGACCGTGCGCGTGCTCAGCCTCGGAGCGCTCGAGTGGGCGACGCTCGCTCCGGTCGCGTGGATCTGCGCGCTCACGCTGCTCGGGACGCCGCGCGTTCAACAGAGGGTCACGATCCCGTGGGCGATCGGGCTCCCCGTCGGCGCCCTGCTCGCCGCGCTCGCCGTGTGGCGCCTCGACCCGCGCGCGCTCGCTCGCAAAGGCGCCGCCGCGCGGGCGCTCGGCTGGAGCGTGGAAGCGCTCGCGCGCTTGCCGGTGCGGTTGCGCCGTCCGTTGCGCGGGAGCGCGGGGTTTGGCGGAATGGGGCTCTACTGGGCGGCCGAGATCGTTTCGCTGTGGGCCGCACTGCGCGCGTTCGGCGTGCACCCGGGGATCGCGGTCGTGACGCTCGCGTACGCGACGGGCCACGTCCTCACGCCGCGCAGCGCGCCGCTGTCAGGCACCGGCGTCACCGAGATCCTGCTCGCGCTCGCGTTCACCTGGGTGGGCGTGCCTCTCGGTGACGCCGTGCCCGCCGTGTTCGCCTACCGCGCGGGGCTGCTCGTGCTCTCGATCCCACCGGCGCTGCTCGCGCGGGCGGAGGTGCGCGGGCTCGTCGACGCGGGTGGCGCGCGGGCGGCGTGAGTCGCGGCGCGCGCGCTCGCGCGGCCGTGCTGGGCGGTTGGTGAAGCGTTCGGCGGCGAGCCGCACGCTGCAGATCGCGCCGGCTGAGAGACTGTGCGCGTGCCGGGGGAGACGCTCCATGATCCCGTCGAGCTGTTGCAGAGCCTGCTGCGCTTCGACACGACCAACCCGCCGGGGGACGAGCGCGAGTGCATCTCGTGGGTCGCGCACCTGCTCGAAAACCTCGGCGTCGAGCCGCGGATCGTCGCCAAGACCCCCGAGCGGCCGAACCTGATCGCGCGGCTCGCCGGCCGCGGCGCGAGCCCCCCGCTGCTCCTGCAGGGCCACGTCGACGTCGTCGCCGCACGCGGACAGTGGCAGCACGAGCCGTTCGCCGGCGACCTGCGGGACGGCTACGTGTGGGGCCGCGGCGCCCTCGACATGAAGGGCGGGGTCGCGATGCTGCTGGCCGCGTTCATGCGCGCCGCCGTCACCGAGACGCCACCGCCTGGAGACGTGATCCTGTGCCTGCTGGCCGACGAGGAGGCCGGCAGCGACCTCGGTGCTAACTACCTCGTGCGCGAGCACCCTGAGCTGTTCAGCGGCGTGCGCCACTCGATCGGCGAGTTCGGCGGCTTCACGATGGAGATCGCAGGCAGGCGCCTGTACCCGATCATGGTCGCCGAGAAGCAGGTGTGCTGGACGCTCGCGCGCACGCGCGGCGCCGCGGGCCATGGCTCGCTTCCGATTCGCGGCAGCGCGGCCGGCAAGCTCGGGCGTTTGCTCGCCGCGCTCGACCGCCGGCGGCTGCCGGTGCGCATCACGCCCGCGGCGAGCTCGATGATCGGGGCGATCGCCGCGGAGCTGCCACGGCCGCTCGCGCTGCCGCTGCACGCGCTGCTGCGCCCGCAGCTCACCGATCGCGTGCTCGACGTGCTCGGCGAGCGCGTCGCGCTGTTCGACACGCTCCTGCACAACACGGCGAGCGCGAACGTGATCGCGGCGGGGGAGAAGACGAACGTGATCCCAGGAGAAGCGACGGCGGAGCTCGACTGCAGGATGGTTCCCGGGTGCAGCCCCGAGGAACTGTTTGCGGAGCTGCGCGCGCTCGCGGGCGTCGAGCTGGAGCTCGAGGTCATCCGTCACGACCCCGTCGCCGCGGAGCCGGACATGACCCTGTTCGGCAAGCTCGCCGACACGCTGCGCGAGCTCGACCCCGCGGCGAAGCCCGTGCCGATGCTGCTGCCCGGCGCGACCGACGGCCGCTTCTTCGCGCGGCTCGGCATCCACACCTACGGCTTCTTGCCGATGCCGATGCCCGCGGAGCTCAACTTCATGCGCCTCATCCACGCGGAGAACGAGCGCGTGCCCGCCGCCGCGATCGAGTTCGGCACGAACGCCATCGCCCGCGTGCTCGAGCGGTTCTAACGGCGCCCACCTGCGAAGCGACGGCCGACCGCGGTCATCATGTCGTCGATGCCGGTCTCGTTCACGCGCGAGGTCGCCGACGTGCCGGCGGCGGTGGATGAGTTCCTCGCGCCGCGCGTCGAGCGCAACGTGCTCGCCTCGCTGCTCGTGCACGCGCGGGCGGGGCGCCTCGCGGGCAGCGGAGCGATGTTCGCGTGGGGGACCGGCGATCGCGGGGAGGTGCGCTTCTACGCGACGCGCACGCCCGGCTGGCCGCTGCTCGTGAGCGAGCTCGGACCGAGCGACGCGCAGGCGCTCGTCGAGCGATGGCTCGAGGAGGACCCGCGCGTCCCGGGCGTCACCGGCGTGCCGCGGACGGTGCACGCGGTCGCGGCCGCGTGGGCGAGCTGCACGGGCGGGTCGTGGGACACCCGCATGCGCGAGGCGCTGCATCTGCTTTCGCACGTGCGAGAGCCGCCGCGGCCGCCCGCCGGGTCGCTGCGGCGGGCGCGCGAGGAGGACCGCGAGCTGCTCGTCGAGTGGGAGCACGCGTTCGTCGCCGACGCCGGTGTCATCGCGAGCGCTGCCGCCGACGCGGAGCGGACCGTCGAGCGCCGGCTCGCCGCGGGCAGCGCGTACCTGTGGCAGGACGAGCGCCCCGTGAGCATGCTCGGGCTGGCGCCGCAGGTTGCGGGCACGGTGCGAATCGGCCCCGTGTACACGCCCCCGGAGCATCGCCGTCGCGGGTACGCGAGCGCTGCCGTCGCGGCCGTTTGCCGCGCGGCGCTCGCGCGCGGCGCGCACCAGTGCATGCTCTTCACCGATCTCGCGAACGCGACCTCGAACAAGATCTACGCCGCCGTCGGGTTTCGCCGCGTCGCCGACTGGGAGGAGCTCGAGTTCAGACGCTAGGACCGCGGCGCGGGGCCTCGCACGCTCGCGGCATCGGCCCCGGGGGGAGCGCGAGCAGCGCGCGCAGGCGCGCGCGCGGTCCGCGGCCGCTGCGCAGCGCGCGACGCAGCAGCCTGCGGTCGCGCGTCGAGGGCACGCCTGCGCTTTGCGCGCTGACGAACCGGCGTTCGCGCAGGATGCGAACGTAGGAGCCCGCGCGCGGGCCCAGGTCGCGCTCGAGCTCGGCGAGCGTGGTGCCCGGTGCGAGCGGGCGTCCGACGATTGCGAACGCGCGCAAGAGCTCGTGCGCGGCTCCCTCCGCTTCGCCCGCGAAGGCACGCCGCAGGCGAAGCGCTCCGAGCGTCCACGCTGCCGCGAGCAGCAGCGCGAGGGCGAGAGCGAGCGCGAGCATCGGCGTGAGCACGCTCGGCGCCGCCGAGCGCGCGCCCACCGCGGGAGCGGACCGTTGCGGGCCGCTCGATCCGACCTTGGCTGCTTCGAGCGTCGGGCGGTGCGATTCGGCGCCCGGTCCGGTTTCCACGGCGATCGCCGCTGCGCTGTGTTCGGCGGGGGCGGGAGGCGTCGGGTCGAACGCGACCCAGCCGATACCCGTGAAGAAGACTTCGACCCACGCGTGCGCGTCGCTCGCGCTCACGCGATAGAGCCCCGACGCGCGCTCGAGCGTGCCTGGCAAAAAGCCGGCGGCGACGCGTGCGGGGACACCGTCCATGCGCAGCAGCAGCGTCATCGCGCCCGAGAACTGCTGGCAGTAGCCGTGCCGCGAGGAGAGCAGGAAGGACGCCAGCGGGTAGCTGCTCGGCGGCGGGCTTTCGTCGTAGGTGAAGCCGCGGCGGAGAAAGGCTTCGACTTTCGCGACGATGTCGTACGTCGTCCGCGCGCCCGCCGCGAGGTCGCGCGCGAGCGTGTACACGCTCGCGTACGGCGACGCCTCGATGACGCCCCTGTCGGCCCCGGTGACCGTCAGCGCAGCGCCGTGCGTATAGGTGCCCGCGGGAAGGCCGAACTCCACATACGGCGCGTAGATCCCGGGGAACACGGGCGGTGACGCGCGCAGGACGGCGATGTCGGGCTGGGGCGCGTACGCGGTGACCGTGTAGCGATCTCCGCTCGGCGCGGGCGCGCCCTCGAGCGAGACGCTCCCGTCGGATGCGATCGGCGCGAGGTGCGAGAGCCCCGTGCCCTCGATCGAGGCGCCGACAGCTTCGCCCGGGCTGAGCAGCTGCGTGCTGCGCAGGCCGCGCAGCACGAACGTCGCGCGGGTGAGGAACAGCGGGTTGAGCTGGAGCGGGGGCACCCCGCCGCCAGCGCCGAGCGGGGCGCCGGAGTGCTCGAAGCGCACGCCGTCGAAGCGGTCCAGCGTCGTGGCGCGCCACAGGTGCGGTGACGGCGAGGCGACTTCGACCATCGTCTCGCTCGATTTCGGCCACTGGAGCGGGCGGTAGGTCTGGTTCCAGTCGAAGCTCGTCGGCGAATACACCGTGCCGAAGGGATTCCAGGCGCGGTAGTTGAGCAGTGGGTGCCCGGACGCGAACGCGCCCGCCAGCAGGATCGCGGCGATCGCGGTGGCGAGCGCGCACGCGATCGCGGGCGGGAGCTCGAGCGGTCGCGGGCGCCATGCCCAGCCCCACGCGCACAGCAGCGCGAGCAGAAGCGCTCCCTGCACCCGCCAGCCTGCGTGCGACTGGTTGACGGTCCCGGTCGTGTAGAGGACGAGCAGCAGGCCGAGCGCCGTCGCGTTCGTGCGCGCGCGCACACGCGCGGCAGGCCAGAACGAGATCACCGCCGCGGGCACGATCGTGGCGGGCAGCGCGAGCATCACCGCGACGCGCGCCTGTACGAGGCCGCCGTCGTAGGGCCAGCGCCCGTCGAGCGCGCCGAGCCCGTGGGAGACGAGCCGCTCGAGGCGCGCCCAGTGCCACGGCAGGAGCGCAACCGCGGGCGCGCCCGCAGCGAGCATCGCCGTGAAGACCGCGGCGAGCACGATCACGCCGCGCAGCGCCGCGAGCCGCCGACCTGCCGGCGTCGGTCCGCGCGTGGCGGCGAGGGCCGCGGCGCAGACGCCCGCGAGCACGACGACCGCGAGCACGCGCGCGAGCGGAGGATGCGCGAGCAGGCTCGCGAAGCGCGTTCCGGCGAGGAACGCAAGCGCGCAGAAGGCGAGCACGCGCGCGGTGACGAGCGGAGAAAGCTCCGCGGGGGCGGGGCCGGCGCGAGGCGGCGGCGAGATCCGCTCGAGCGTCGCGGCCGTCGCGCTCACGCGGCCTCCCGCAGCGCTGCGTTGTCGAGCAGCTGGCCGGCGCAGCCCGCGACGTCGAATGCGACCGCGGCGCCCGGCAGCGGATGCGGGCCCACGCGCCAGGCCGCGCCCGCCCCGGCGCCGGAACCGGCCGCGGTCACGGACACGATCGTGCGCCCGCCGCGCACCCACTCGCCGCTCGTCGTCTGCGTGCCCGCGCGTACGAGCGCGAGCCGCGCGTGCAGCGCCGGCCAGCCCTCGAGCGCCGTTCCGATCGTGCGCGGTCGCGCGTCGCCGGGGAGCAGCAGCTGACAGCCGCCGCCGCGCGCGAGGTGCACGCACAGCGACGCCGCCGCGCTGAGCGCGCGGTCGAGCGCCTCTTCGGATGCGGGCAGCCGCGCATCGACGACGACGATCACGCGCGGGTCGGACTCGGCGACGAACTCGCGCGCCATCAGTTCGCCGGTGCGCGCGACAGTCGGCCAATGGATGCGGGACGCGGGTCCGCTCGCGTCATACGCGCGCAGCGAGTCGAGGTCGAGCTGCGCGTCGCTGCGCCGACCGCGCGCGCTCGCGTGCTGCACGCGCTCGAGCGTGCCCGCGCTCACCGGATAGACGCGCGGCAGCACGAGCAGCTCGTGCTCCGCCGAGCGCAGCTCGCGCACGCAGATCCCGAGTGGGTCGGTGAGCCGCAGGCGCGCCGGCCCGATGGCCTGCCGGCCGCGGTGCTCGGCGATCGCCGAGACGCTCACGCGGGCGCTCGCACGGCCCCTGGGGAGCGCGACCGCGAGGTCGCCGAGCAGGAGCTGCGCGCCGCCCCCGACCCTCAGGATGCCGCGGCGCACGCCGATCGTGACCGCGATGCGCTCGCCTTCGTACGCGGTCGCCGCGACGGGCTCGAGCTCGACGCACGTGCGCAGCGTCGCGAGCCAGACCCACGTGGGTGCGAGTGCACCGACGAGCAGCAGCGCGAGCCCGGGAACGAGCAGCGCGGAGGCGGCGAACAGCGCTCCGACGGCGCACAGCACCGCGCCCGCGAGGGCGAGCTGGCGCGCGCGGGTCACAGCGCGGGCACCGCGCCGAGCGCGTCGGCGACGATCGCCTCGCGATGTGATTCCTGCGCCGTCGGCGCGAGCATGATCCTGTGCGCGAGCACCGAATAGGCGAGGTCCTTGACGTCATCGGGCAGCGCGTGGTCGCGCCCGGCGAGCACGGCGCTCGCCTTCGCGGCCTTCAGCAGCATGAGGCCCGCGCGCGGGCTCGCGCCGAGGGCGGTGCGGCGGTCCTCGCGCGTGCGCGCAAGCAGCGCGACGATGTAGTCGCGCAGCGGCTCGCTCGCGTGCACGGCGATCGCCCTCTGTTGCGCGAGCAAGATCTCCTGCACGCTCGTCACCGGCGCGATCTCGAGCACCCTGTCGCCGGCCGCGTGCGTGGCGAGCATCTCCGCCTCCTCGCGCGCGGGCGGATAGCCGAGCGAGACGCGCACCATGAAGCGGTCCAGCTGCGCCTCGGGGAGCGGATAGGTGCCCTCGTACTCGATCGGGTTCTGCGTCGCGAGGACCATGAACGGCGAGGCGAGCGCGTGGCTGTCGCCGTCGACGGTGACGGTGCCCTCCTGCATGCACTCGAGCAGTCCCGACTGCGTCCTCGGCGAGGCCCGGTTGATCTCGTCGACGAGCACGACGTGCGCGAAGATGGGACCGCCGCGGAACTCGAAGCGCGCTTCGAGCTGGTTGAAGACGTTCGTGCCGACGACGTCCGAGGGCAACAGGTCGGACGTGCACTGGATGCGTGCATAGTCGGCGTCGATCGAGCGCGCGAGCGCGCGCGCGAGCGCGGTCTTGCCGACGCCCGGGGCGTCCTCGATCAGCACGTGCCCCCCAGCGACCAGCGCGATCAGCACGTCGCGCAGCACGCGCTCAGGCACCTTCACCGCGGCGCCGACGCTCGCGACGACGCGCGATCCGATGGACGCGACGTCTGTAGGAGTGAGAATTTGACCGCTCACCGCCATACCCGAGTGATCTTAGGGCCGGCCGGGGTGCGCGTTGCCGGTCGCTCCTTCGATTGGCTACGAGCCGAGCTTGGTCGCGGCGCGCGGTGTCAGGCGGGCGATCGCTTCCGAGTAGAAGCCGGCGACCGCCTCGACCTGTTCGGGGATGAGCGAGGTCGTGAAGGCCGCCGGGCCGCCTAGGTCGTGGAATGCTTTGTGGACCTTCTCGCCGATCTGCGCGAGGGCGAAGTGCGCGTCGTAGATCGACTCGATGTACAGCCCGACGTTGGCCCGTGCGAAGCTCGCCGCGGCGGGCGGGCCGCGTTCGATCGCGCGAGCGTCCGCGGCGAGCAGCTGCCAGCCGCTTCGCGCGAGCAGCGCGAAGGTGCGATACGTCCCCGCGATCGCGACCGACGCCCCGGTCAGCCGGCGCGACTGTTCTTCGCCGAACGGCGCCGGGACGGGCAACGTCGATGCGCTCGCGGCCGCCGCTTCGATTTCTGTGCGCAGCGGCGCGGGCGAGGCCGGAAGCCCCTTGGCGACGGTCGGCCACACGCGCTTCGTTGCCTGCACCTCACTCGCGACCCGGACCTTCACCGAATCGAGCGCGCGCACGCTCGCGATCAGGTCTTCGCGCTCGAGCGCGAGCTCCGCGTGCACCGGCGCGTCCGACGTCCCGCAGCCGGCGAGCGCCGTCCCCAGCGCGCCGAGCGTCAGCGCGGCGGCGCTGAAGGCGACGACGAGCTTGCGCGTGGTCGCACCTACGTGCCGAGCATGTCGACGACGAACACGAGCGGCGCGTTCGGCGGTATCGAGGACCCTGACCCTTTCGGCCCGTAGGCGAGGTTGGAGGGGATCACGAGCTCACGGCGCCCGCCCACTTTCATCCCCGGGATGCCCTGGTCCCAGCCCTTGATGACCTGGCTCGCGCCGAGCGTGAAGCTGAACGGTTCTTTGCGTTTCCAAGATGCGTCGAACTCTTTGCCGCCGTGGAACAGCACGCCGACGTAATTGACCGTCACGGTCTGGCCCGCCTTCGCTTCGGCACCGGGACCGACGATCAGGTCTTTCGTTTCGAGCTTCGCCGGCGCGGCGCCCGTGGGCGGCGTGACGACCGGTTCCGTCGCGAGCGGGCCGCTCGTCGGCGTCGTCGGGGTCTTCGAGGCCGAGGCGCCGGAGCTGACGAGTGAGTTGTCGGCTTTGTTCTCGTTGCCGACGGTGATCGTGCTCGAGCCGCCCGAGCCGCACCCGGCGGCGATCGCGGCGGCGGCCACGCACGCCGCGGCCAGGCCGGCGCGCGCGCGGGTGCAAAGGAACTGTGCGCGGACTTCGTTGAGTGTGGTCACGGTCGCGCAGCATAACGGCCGCGCCCTCGGTGCGGCGGCGCTAGCGTCTGGAAGCAGCTAGCATCGGTCGCGGACCGTGCTAGGCGGGGAGGTAGCGGTGCCCTAAACCCGCAATCCGCTCTAGCGGGGCTGAACTCCCCTCATAGGGGGTCTGCTCCGGTTCGCCCCGGCCTCCGGGGCGTCGATGGCTCGAGTCCCGTGCGGTGACGGCTTGTGAACCAGGTCAGGTCCGGAAGGAAGCAGCCTTAAGCGATCCCCGCCACGCGCAGCGGGAGCGCTCGGGCCGGAGTCGCGAAGGTCGATCAGGCGGTCGGCGGCAGGTCCTCGAAGAGGGGTGCACGGTCCGCTACACGCAGCGTTCGAAGATGATCCACGAGCGGTTCGCGGCGACCTCGCCGAAGCCCGCCGGCACGCTCACGCTCACGATCGGATCCTTGCGGTCGAGCACATATTCGCTTTCCACCGCTTTCGACGCCGGGTCGACGTAGACGCCGCGTTGCTGCTGCTGCACCGCGAGGTTCGCGATCTCGCGCGGGCTCGCTTCGAGATACAGCGCGAGCAGCGGCACGGGCGCGTGGTTTGGCACGCCGACCGGCCCGCAGCGCAGCGATATCTCGTGGCCTTTGACGAGCGCGAGCAGGTCGTCCTGGATGCTTTGTTGGCGCGCCAGTTTCGTCATTTCGCGGTGCGCCGATTTGACCGACGCCGGGGTGTAGACGATGAGCGCGATTAGCAACACCGCCGCCACCGCGATCCACGCGCGCCGTCGCGGGTCCTCGCGCGCCAGCAAGCTCCAGCCGAACACGCCGGCGCCCGCGAACACGCACGCGATCGCAGCCGCGCCGAAGGCGTAGCGCGTATTGATCGGAAGCCCCACCGTCGCAAACGCAGCGAACACGATCAGCGCAAGCGCGCCCGCTGCAGCGGGCGCGAGCGCGCGCGCGCGAAGCCACCACAGTGAGAGCACGAGACCGATCACGCCGCCGGCCAGCACCGGGGGACGAAGGATTTCGCCGAGCCGCCGCGGGATGTACTCGGGTACGTTCGCGATGCCCGTCGTCCTGTCCAGCGTGTGGGCCGTGTGGCGCGTGTTTTTCAGCGACCAGAGGATGTCGCCGGTGATCGCCAGGTCGCTCAACAGCCAGATCGCCGGAGCCGATGCCGCGAGCGCGAGGAGGCCAAGTTGCTCACGACGTGGTCGACGTCGGTCGCCTTCGCCGGCGTCTGCCGACGCCGTCGAAGCAGCGACGTCGCCCTGCCAACGCGCCGCCAGCCTCCTCGCCCACGCCGGCACCAACTCGAGCACGTAGAGCAGGTACAAGGCTGAGAAGACCCACGCCTCCGGGCGTAACAGGCCGGCGAGCGCCAGCAGGGCGAGTGGCGGCCCGGCGCGGTGAGGGTTGCGCGCGATCAGGAGCAGGGCGGAGAGGACGAGCAGGAGGTAGGGGATGTCGATGTACGCGCGCACTCCGTAGGAGAGGACGGGCACGCGCGTGATGAAGATGACCGCCGCGAGGACGCCCGCGGCGCGCCCGAACCAGTGCGCCGCGAGCGCGTACACGATCCAGCCGCAGCCCGCGAGCGCGAGGAAGCCGAGCGCGACCGTGATGTTCTCGATCGCCCGCGGCGAGAACGGCGAGAGCACGAGGCCGAGGAGCTCGACGAGCGGGTGCGGCGTCGGCGCGATCGCTGGGTCGTACGCGGGCGTCGAGCCGCGCGCGAGCTGTCCGCCCCACGTGAGCGCGTAGAGCGTGTCGTAGTTCGCGAAGCCGACGCCGGTGATCACGCGCAGGAGCGCCCCTCCGGCGAGGATCGCCGCCGCGGTGAGGCCCCGCTCGAGGCCGAGCTTGTGCGTCCGCTCGAGGCCGAGCTTATGCGTGCGTGCGGGGGCGAGCTTGTGCGTCCGAGACACGAGCGCGCACGCTACCCGCTCGCTCCGCAGACGCGCCGCACAGGCGGTGGGGATGCCAGGGCACCGCCAGTAGACTCGGGCGGACATGTCAGCGATGGAGCCCTCCGAGCAGCCGCAGTCTCTTTACCGCCGCCACCGGCCGCGTTCGTTCGCCGATGTCGTCGGTCAGGACGCCGTCGTGAAAACGCTTCGCAACGCCGTCGAGCGCGGCAAGGTCCACCATGCGTACCTGTTCGTCGGCTCGCGCGGGACCGGCAAGACGTCGATGGCGAAGATCCTCGCCGCGTGTCTCAACTGCGAGCGCGGCCCCACCGTCGAACCGTGCGGCGCGTGCGACTCCTGCCGCGCGATCGCCAGCGCGAGCTCGCTCGACGTGATCGAGATGGACGCCGCGTCGAACAACTCCGTCGACGACATCCGCGAGCTGCGCGAGAGCGTCGCCTATGCGCCGGTCAGCGGGCGGCGCAAGATCTACATCCTCGACGAGGCGCACATGCTCTCGACAGCCGCATGGAACGCTTTTTTGAAGACGCTCGAGGAGCCGCCGCCGAACACCATCTTCGTGCTCGCCACGACCGAGGCGCGCAAGGTCCCGGCGACGGTCGTCGACCGTTGCCACCGCTTCGACTTTCACCGCCCGTCGATCGAGCAGATCGCCACCGTTCTGCGCCGCACCGCGCAGGCCGAGTCGATCGCGATCCCGCCGCAGGCCGTCGCGGCCGTCGCGCGCGCCGCCGCCGGCAGCTTCCGCGACGCGCTCGGCACGCTCGAGCAGCTCGTCACCTTCAGCGGCCGCGAGATCGAGCTCGACGACGTCCTCTCGGTGCTCGGCGTCGCCGACTCGGAGCTGCTCGCGCGCGCCATCGACGCCGTCGCCGGAGAGGACGCCCGCGGCGCGCTGCTCGCGCTCGGTGAGTTCCTCGAGCAGGGCCGCGACGCTGCCGCTTTCGCGCGCGACCTCGAGGCCCGCGCGCGCGAGTTGCTCGTCGTGCAGACGCTCGGCGAGGTGCCCGCCGAGCTGTCGCTCACGCCCGACGCCGACGACGCGCTCGCCCAGCAGGCGCAGCGCGTCCCCACCGCAGTCATCGTGCGCCTGCTCGAGGAGCTCGGCGGCGCGCTCGAGGCGATGCGCGCCGGAGGCGAGGAGCGCACGCGACTCGAGCTCGCTCTCGTGAAGGCCGCAAAGCCCGCCGTCGACCAGTCCACACGCGCGCTGCTCGAGCGCCTCGAGCGCCTCGAGGCCAATCGCGGGCTCGTGTCCGCGGTGACACCCGACCGCCATATCGACGTCCCGAGCGCGGTGGAGCAGCCCGCCCCCGCCCCCAGCGCCGCCGCCGAGGCGGGCGGGCAAGCCGCGCCGCAGCCTGCGGCCGCGCAGGCCGCGCCGGTGCAAGCCGCGCCGCAGCCCGCCGCCGCACAGGCCGCGCCTGTGCACGCCGAGCCGAAGGCCCCGCCGGCGGACGCCGCGCAGCCGACTGCCGCGCGCGAGGACGCGCGCGCGGACCCGCCCGCTGCGCGCGAGGACCCGCCCGCCGCGCCCGAGGCTGCGGCCACGCGGGACCTCGAATCGGTGCGCGCGCTCTGGCCCGCCGTAATCGATCTCGTGCGCAGCGCCAACGCGATGCTCGGCGCGCTAATTCAGGAGGCCGAGCCCGTCGCGCTCGACGGCGAGGAGCTCACCGTCGCCTTCCCCTCGTCTGCCTCGTTTCTCAGGAAGAAGGCCGAGTCGAACGCCAACCGCACGATCGTCGCCTCCGCTCTCGGCGACCTCGCCGGCGGGCGCTGGCGCCTGTCCTACGAGCTGCGCGAAGACCTCGACCTGCGCGAGCGCGCGCAAGGCGCGCCGCGTAGCGAGCAGGAGTGGGTCGCGCGCTTCATGGAGGAGTTCGACGCCGAGGAGCTGCCGCCCGAGGAGCAGCGCTTCGACGGGGCCGAGGTCGGCGTCAGCGAAGGGAAGGGGCGCTAGCCGTGTCCAAGCAGCAGCGTGGCGGTATGCAGCAGATGCTCGCTCAGGTCCAGAAGATGCAGCGCCAGATGCAGGACGCGCAGGAGCAGCTCACGTACGAAACCGTCGAGGCCAGCGCCGGCGGCGGCATCGTCACCGTCACCGTCAGCGGCGATCTCGAGATCCGCGACCTGCGCATCGACCCCGCCGCGGTCGATCCCGACGACGCGCAGATGCTCGCCGACATCGTGCTCGCGGCCGTCAACGAAGGGCTGCGCAAGGCGCAGGAGCTCGCCGCGCGCAAGCTCGAGCAAGCCTCCGGAGGGCTCGACCTCGGCGAGCTCGGCAATCTCGGCGGTCTCGGCCTGCCCGGGCTGTGAGCACCTCGTATGCCCCACCCGTCCAGCGGCTGATCACCGAGCTCTCAAAGCTTCCCGGTATCGGCAACCGCACCGCCCAGCGGCTCGCGTTCCACATTCTGCGCGCGTCCCAGGAGGACGGCGCCGCGCTCGCCCAGGCTGTCGTCGAGGTCAAGGAGAAGATCCGCCTGTGCGAGGTCTGCTTCAACCTCACCGACGAGCCCCGCTGCCGCATCTGCTCGGACCCGCGCCGCGACCACCGCGTCATCTGCGTCGTCGAGGAGCCCAGCGACGTCATCCCGATGGAGCGCATGCACGAGTACGACGGCGTCTACCACGTGCTCGGCGGCGCGCTCTCGCCGATCGATGGCGTCGATGCCGAGGACCTCAAGATCGCCGAGCTGCTGGCCCGCGTCGCCGCGCCAGAGCCTGCGAGCGTGCGCGAGGTCGTGCTCGCGACCAACCCCACCACCACGGGCGAGGCCACCGCGCTCTACATCGCCGAGGAGCTGCGCGAGCGCGCGCCCGGCGTCAGCGTCACGCGGCTCGCCAGCGGGCTCCCCGTCGGCTCCGACCTCGAGTACGCGGACGAGGTCACGCTCGGCAAGGCGTTTGCCGGCCGGCGCGCCGTCTGACGGCAATATCCTCAGCACGATGTCTCCTCTCGTCGTCATGAAGTTCGGCGGCACCTCCGTCGCCGACGCCGAGCGCATCAAGCGCGCCGCGCGCCGCATCGTCGACAAGCGCGAGAACGGCACGCGCGTCGTCGCCGTGCTCTCCGCGCGCGGCGACACCACCGACGAGCTCATCGCCATGGCCGAAGAGGTCTCTGAGGACCCCGACCGCCGCGAGATGGACATGCTGCTCTCCACCGGCGAGCGCATCTCCTGCGCGCTCTGCGCGATGGCGATCAACGACCTCGGCCACCGCGCTATCTCGCTCACCGGCTCGCAGGCCGGCATCGTCACCGACGAGTCGCACACCAAGGCGCGCATCCTCGACGTCCGTGCCGAGCGCATCCGCAGCGCGCTCGACGAGGACAACATCGTGCTCGTCGCCGGCTTTCAGGGCATCTCGAGCACCGCCCGCAACGTCACCACGCTCGGCCGCGGCGGCTCGGACACGACCGCCGTCGCCGTCGCCGCAGCGCTCGGCGCCGACGTGTGCGAAATCTACACAGACGTCGCCGGCGTTTATACCGCCGACCCGCGCATCGTCCCCGACGCGCGCAAGCTCTCCACGATCTCCTTCGAGGAGATGCTCGAGATGGCCTCCTCCGGAGCCGGCGTGCTGCAGCTGCGCTCCGTCGAGTACGCCCGCAACCACGGCGTGCGCATCCACTGCCGCTCCTCTTTCGAGGACTCGCCCGGTACCGTTGTGCTCTCGGAGACCGAAACCGTGGAGCAGCCGCTGATAACAGCCGTCACCCACTCGACCGGCGAGGCGCGCGTCACGCTGCTCGGCATCCCCGACGAGCCCGGCGCCGCCGCGCGCATCTTCACCGCGCTCGCCGACGCCAACGTCAACGTCGACATGATCGTCCAGACCGAGCCCGTGTCCTCGGGAGGTCGTGCCGAGATCTCCTTCACCGTGCTGCGCGACGACCTGCGCACCGCGCGCTCCGCGCTCGAGTCGCTCGCCGGCGACGCCTTCACCGAGCTCGTCGCGCACGAGCACATGGGCAAGGTCTCGATCGTCGGCGCCGGCATGCGCTCGCACCCCGGCGTTGCCGCCAAGGTCTTCTCCGTGCTCGCCGGCGAGGGAGTCAACATCGACATGATCTCCACCTCGCCGATCAAGATCTCGTGCGTCATCGAGCGCGATCGGGTCGAGCGCGCCGTGCAGGTGCTGCACAGCGCCTTCGAACTCTCCGGCGCCGGCACCGTCGCCGAGGAGACCCCGTTCTCCAGCGCCTGAGCGCCCGCTCTAAAAGCACGCGACACATTCAAGGCGCGTAAGCGCCTCCTTCCATCTCCCTGAAGCGCCGCGCCTTTAAGATGGGCGTCTTTTTAGTGCGCGACGCAAAAGTGTGCAAAGCTGCAGATATTGTTCGCAATTTGGGAAGGATTCTTTTGCGGACCGTCCAGAGACCACGCAGATTCCTAGGCGCGCGCCGGCTCTTCATGCTCGCGCCGTTCTTCCGCTACAGCTACGGTCGCGACGCCTACGTGCTGCGCGTCGTCGGCGACCGCGTCGGCCCTGTCCTGCGCCGTGAGCGCCGCGCGCACCGCCGCAGGAGACGCGCCGCGGGCAGCCCCAAGACCGCCTAGCCGCGCGCCGCGAGCGCGCCGATCTCCGCCACGCAGCGCTCCGCCGCGCGCCCGTCGCCGTACAGCTGCGGCCTCGACGCCGGCGGCTCGCGCTCGATCGCCGCGCGCGCGAGCGCCGCGTCGAGGTCGACCAGCGTGTTCCACCCCGCCGCCACCGTCTCCACCCACTCCGTCGTTGCGCGCAGCGTCACGCACCGCACCCCCGCCAGGTACGCCTCCTTCTGCACCCCGCCCGAGTCCGTCGCCACCGCGCGCGCGTGGTGCAGCAGCGAGCTGAACTCGACGTAGCCGAGCGGCTCCGTCGCCACCAGCTGCGGGATCGCCTCCAGCCGCTCGCGCAGGCCGCTCTGTGCGAGCCGCTCCCGCGTGCGCGGGTGCAGCGGGAAGACCACCGGCGCCGGCAGCGCGGCGATCAGCTCCACCAGCGCGCGCAGCCTCGCCGGGTCGTCCACGTTGCCCGCCCGGTGCGCCGTCAGGAGCACGTATTCCCCCTCGCGCAGGCCGCGTGCGCGCAGCGGCTGCACGTTCGCAAGCGCCGCCTGTGCGCCGCGCAGCGCCACGTCCACCATCACGTCGCCCACGACGCTCACACGTCCAGCGACCGACTCGCGGCGCAGGTTCTCCGCCGCCGTCTGTGACGCACACAGAAGCAGCGCGCTCGCGTGGTCCGTCAGGACGCGGTTTCGCTCCTCCGGCATCCCCCGGTCGAACGACCGCATGCCCGCCTCCACGTGAATGAGCGGGATCTCGCTCAGCGCCGCCGCGAGCGCGCCGGCGAGCGTCGAGTTCGTATCGCCGTACACCAGCACCGCGTCCGGCGCGAGCTCCTCCGCCAGCGGCGCCAGCGCCGACAGCATGCGCGCGGTCTGCTGAACGTTCGAGCCCCCCGCGATGCCCAGTTCGCGGTCCGGCCGCGCGAGCCCCAGCTCGGTGAAGAATATTCGCGAGAGCTCCTCGTCGTGGTGCTGGCCCGTGTGCACGAGCACCTCCTCGTGGCCCTCGCGCAGGAGTCCCGACACCGCCGCAGCCTTGATGAACTGCGGGCGGTTGCCCACGACCGTCAGGACCTTCACCGTTGCGACCTGCTGCGCGCGCGCGCGTGCGCGCGCGGAGGCTCTACCCGGGTAGGCCCTATGCCGCCGCTCCCACCACCGCCGTCGACCAGTCGATCACCGACGTCGGGCGCACGATGTGCCGCGAGAAGCCCAGTTCCTTCGGCTCGACGCCCAGCGCCAGCCCGACGAGCTGCGGCAGGTGCAGCACCGGCATCGCCAGGCGGCGGCCCGCCTCGCGCTCCGCCAGCGGCTGCTGCAAATCGAGGTTCAGATGGCACAGCGGGCACGGCGTCACCAGGCAGTCCGCTTCCGCGTCCGCCGCGTCGCCCAGGTGGCGCGCCGCCTGTTTCAGCGACGCCGACTTGTTCATCGTGATGATCGGAAAGCCGCAGCACTTGCGCATCCCCGCGTACTCGATCACCGTGCCTCCCAGCGCCTCGATCACCATGTGCAGGTACTCGTCGCGTCGATGCTCGGAATCGATCCCCAGGCGCCGCCGCGGGCGCACGATGTAGCAGCCGTAGAACGGACCGACACGAAGGTTCGTCAGCGGGCGCTTCACCCGTGCGCGCAGCTCATCCAGCCCAATCTCCTCCACCAGCAGCCAGAGGAAGTTCTTGTTCGTCAATCCCCGCTCGTAGGACAGCCCCTCGCCCGCGAGCGTCTCGTTGATCTGCGTCCTGTACTCCGCGCTCGCGTCCAGCCGTTCCTGGCACTCGCTCTGCGCGCCCTGGCACGTCGAGCAGATGTTCATCATCAGCTCCGCCCCTTCCACCTGCTGCGCGAGTGCGAACGTGCGCGCGTTCAGCGTGTCCGCGAGCTCCTGGTTGTGCTCTGCGATCACCCCCGCGCCCGTGCAGCACGCCCGGTCCAGTTCCACCAGGTCGATGTCCAGGAGTGGCGCCACCTTCGCCATCGAACCGTGCAGCTCCGGCGTGAACCCGCGGCTCACGCACCCCGGCCAGTACGCAACCTTCATCCGCTCGTCTCCTCCTCGCCCGCCGGCGCGCGCGCTTCCTCGTCCGCGAGCGCGCCGTCGCCCGCCTCGACGCCGCTGTCTTGATGCGCGCTCGCATCGGGGTCAGCATCCGCGACGCTCGCCGCGCTCGCCGCCTGTGCGGGCTCGACCCCGCTTGCGTCTGCTGCGCGCGCGTCTGCGCGCGCGGCGCCGTTCGCGTGCGACGGCGTCTGGTCTTCGTCGCTGCCCGTCACGTACAGGTTCAGCTCGAGGCGCTCGGGGCGGCCCTCGACCTTGTCGTAGATCGCGCGCACCCCGTCGAGGTCGCGCTTGGAGATCTTGTGACCGAGCAGCGCGAGTTTCGGGTTGAACTTGCCCGTCAGCAGCCCGCGGACGATCACCGGCACCGAGGACAGCAGCTCCTTCGCCGCCGCCGGCTTGAATTTGCCGAACCACGAGTTGCCGCCGTACGAGCGCGAGAGCAGCTCCGCCTCGAAGTTCAAGCCGTAGTCGCGCACCAGCGTCGTGAACGCCGCCTCGTGGCGCTCGCCGTTGTTGCGGTCGACGATGTGGTGGTCCGCCGTCGCGATCCGCCGCAGGCGCATGATCTGGCCCATCGGGTTCACGTCCTTCGGGCACGCCTCCACGCACTTGAAGCAGTGAGTGCAGTCGAAGATCCCGTCCGGGTCCTGCGCGAGGTCGTTCAGCCGATCGAACTGCGCCGCATCGCGCGGGTCGCCCACGAAGCGGTACGCCTTAGCGAGCGCCGCCGGGCCGATGAAGCCGGGGTCGACCTCCATCGACAGGCAGTCGGAGACGCACGCGCCGCACTGGATGCACGCCATCGTCTGCGTCACGTCGACCATCGCGTCGTGCGACACCAGGTACTCGCGCTCGGGCACCGGCTCCTTCGCGATCAGCCACGGTGTCACGCGCTCGATCTTCTTCCAGTGCACGGCGTCCATGTCGACGATCAGGTCCTTGATGACCGGCATGTTGCCCATCGGTTCGACCACGATCACGCCGTCGCTCGAGCTCGTCTTCGCCGCGTCGAGGTGCGTGTGGCACGCGAGCGCCGGTTCACCGTTCACGCGCACGCCACATGACCCGCAGATCGCCTGCCGGCACGAGCAGCGGATCCCGATCGACCCGTCGAAGCGGTCGCGCGCCTGCAGGATCGCCTCGAGCACCGAGCGATGCGGCTCCAGCTCCACTGTGTGTTCGTCCCAGTACGGCGCCGAGCCCGACTCGGGGTTGTAGCGCCGCACGCGCAACGTGAACTCCTCGGGCGGCCTGTCCGTGCTCGTCGCCATCAGTACCTGCGCTCCTCAGGCGGCCACTGCGTGATCGTCACCGGCGAGTAACTCACCTGCGGGCCTGTCCCGTTCATCGACACGTCGATGTGCTTCAGCCACTCCTCGTCGTTGCGCTCCGGAAAGTCCGTGCGGTACTGCGCGCCCCGCGACTCCTTGCGCTCGATCGCGCTGACCACCGTCGTCTCCGCGCAGTCGATCATGTAACCGAGCTCGACCGCGCCGAGCACGTCCTGGTTGAAGACCGTGCCGCGGTCGTCGATCCACGCCGCCCGCGCCTCCGTCCTCAGCCGTTCGATAGTCTCGCGCGCGGCCTGCAGTCCCGCTTCGTCGCGGAACACCGCCACATTGCTGTTCATCAGCTCGCCGAGCTCGTTCTTGATCTCCGACACGCGCCTGCCCTCGCGCGGGCGAGAGATGATCTCTTCGAGCTCGCGCTCGTCCCTGTGCCGCGCCGCCGCGACGTCCGCCTGCGGCATCGGCATCACCGCCGCGCGCGCCGCCGCGTGCTCGCCCGAGCGCCGTCCGAAGATCAGCGTGTCGAGCAGCGAGTTAGCCCCCAGCCGGTTGCCGCCGTGCACCGACACGCACGCTACCTCGCCCGCCGCGTACAGGCCCTCGATCGGCGTGCGCCCGTCGATGTCGGTCTTCACGCCACCCATGATGTAGTGCTGCCCCGGACGGATCGTGATCGGTTCGCGCGTGATGTCCACGCCCGCGAAGTCCTTGCCGAGGTTCACGATCTCGCGCAGCGCCTCCAGCGTGCGCCTGCGCGGGACCACCGTCACGTCGAGCAGGATGCCCTGCCCGTCGGGGCCCACGCCGCGCCCCTCGTCGATCTCGATCTGCTCCGCGCGCGAGACCACGTCGCGCGAGGCGAGCTCCATCTTGTTCGGCGCCGATTTCTCCATGAAGCGCTCGCCCTCCGCGTTCAGCAGGTGCGCACCCTCGCCTCGCGCACCCTCCGTGATCAGGATCCCGCTGCCGAGCAGCGTCGTCGGGTGGTACTGCACCATCTCCATGTCCATCAACGGAGCGCCCGCACGGTAGGCCATCGCGATCCCGTCGCCCGTCACGATCAGCCCGTTCGTCGTCGGCTTGTACGCCTGGCCCGCGCCGCCGCACGCGAGGATCACGTTCTTCGCCGTGAACGCCTCCATCCGGCCGCTGCGCACCTCGCGTGCGACCACGCCGCAGCAGTCGCCGTTCTCCGCCCGGATCAGCGACGTAGTGAACCACTCCTCGTAGCGCTCCACCGATTCGTGGTGCTTCATCAGCTGCTCGTACAGCACGTGCAGCAGCGCCTGTCCCGTGATGTCCGCGACGTACGCCGTCCGCTTCATCGATGCGCCGCCGAAAGCCCGCAGGTCGAGTTCGCCCTTCTCGTTGCGGTGGAAGGTCACGCCCATGTGCTCCAGGTGCATCACCTCGCCCGGTGCCTCCGAGCACATCACTTCGATCGCGTCCTGGTCGCCGAGGAAATCCGACCCCTTCACCGTGTCGTACGCGTGAGAGTGCCAGTCGTCGTCCACGCTGATCGCCGCGTTGATCCCGCCCGCCGCCGCCACCGAGTGCGAGCGCACCGGATGGACCTTGCTCATGATCGCCACGCTCGCCCCCGCCTGCGCCGCCGCAAGCGCCGCACGCTGGCCCGCGAGCCCGGCTCCGATGATTAGGACGTCGTGTGCTGGCATGGACGAGGGTGGTTGCGCGGTGCGCGCTAGCCGCGCAGCGCCGGAACTCTACAAAAACGGCCTCTGCTCTCACCGTAGCGTGCGCGTCTCGCCGCCCTCTCGAGGCGCGAGGAGGGGACCGGGCGGCACCCGTTCGCTCGATCGGGGTGCTGTGCGCGCGGACGCGAGGGCCGGCGCCGGGCGGCACCCGTTCGCTCGATCGGGGTGCTGCGCGCGCGGGCGCGCGCGGGTCACGCGGTGCGCAGCGCCTGCTGCACCTGCGCGAGCGTCACCACTCCGCGTAGTACTCCCTCGGCGTCCACCGCAACCATCGCGCCGAGACGCCCGAGACCCTCCGAGCCGAGCAGCACCTCGAGCGGCTCTTGCTCGGAGATACGCACCTGCAGGTTCGGCTCGAGCGCGTCGACCACCGCCAGAGCGGGGCGGCCGGCCGAGATCTCCGCGTCCACCGTCGATGCGCGCACGACGCCCAGAAAGTGGCGCGCTGGGTCCACGACCGCGAACCACGGCCAGCCGTAGCGCATGAAGAACTGTTCGTGCACTTCCAGCAGCGTCAGCTCCGCCGGAACCGTCACCGGGTCGCGATCCATGATGTCCGCGACGGTCACTTTCGCGATGCGCTTGCTGATCAGGCTCTGCGCCACAGCCGCGCTTGCCGCCTGGTAGAGGATGAACGAGATCACCACCGTCAGCAGCCCGAAGCCTTCGCCGCGCGCGATTCCCCAGAAGCCCAGCGCGCCGAACGCCAGCGCGAAGGCCTGACCGATGCGGCCAGTCACGAGCGTCGCGCGGTTGCGGTCGCGCGTCAGCTTCCAGATGACGGCGCGCGCCATGCGCCCGCCGTCGAGCGGGAACGCAGGGACCAGGTTCAGGATCAGCACCAACACGTTGATCGTCGCGAGCCAGCTCAACCACACGAGCGCCGGCGTCGCGTGCTGCACGTTCCCTTTCGCCACCGCCACTTCGAAGAAGTCGCCGTTGTTCGCGATCACGCGCCCCACCAATACGCAGACGACGACGACCAGGAACGTCACCGCCGGGCCCGCTGCCGCGACGCGGAACTCGACCCCCGGGCTTGGCGACTCGGTCGTTCGAGTGATCCCGCCGAGCGCCCATAGCTCGATGCCCGCGACCGTCAGGCCGTTGCGCCGCGCGACGAACGCGTGGCCGAGCTCGTGCATGATGATCGACACGAAGAACGACAGCACCGACGCCACCGCGACCGCGTACGCGGTCGTGCGCGACCCGCCGAGCAGTTCATGAAACGGGCCCGTGACCGCGAAGATGAACAGGAACAGCACGAAGAACCAACTGATCCCCACGCTCACGCGGATGCCCTTTATTCGTGCCAGCTGGAAGGTGCGGCGCGACGGCATAACGCGAATGGTAGGCGCGACGCCGCGCGCGTTCAGGCCGCTGCGGGCAAGCTACGCGCGATTATGCGCTCGAAATCGCAGCCGGCGGGCAGGGTGCCGTACTCGAGGCCGTACTCGGACGCGACGCGCGAGGCGCAGTACGCGTCTGCGACCGCCGCGTCGCCGTCGCGCACGAGCAGCGAGGCCTGCAGGCAGATCGCCATGCCTTCGACGACGCGCCGCGCGCGCGTCTCGAGCGTCTGCGCGTCTGCGAATTCACCCTTCAGCTGGTCGATGCGAGCGTCGAGGCGCGCGTCGCCGCCGCGCGCCGCGTCGAGCTCCTCGAAGTACACCTCGAGCGAGCGCGGCGAGCGCGTGAGCGCGCGGAGAACGTCGAGGCTCATGACGTTGCCGGAGCCCTCCCAGATCGACGCGAGCGGCGCCTCGCGATACAGGCGCGGCATCCCCGACTCCTCGACGTAGCCGTTGCCGCCGAGGCACTCGAGCGCCTCGCACGCGTGGTTCGGAGCACGCTTGCACGTCCAATACTTCCCCACCGCCGTCGCCAGGCGCTTGAAGAGCTGCGCGTCGGTGTCGCTCTCGCCGGCGTCGGCGTCCGCGTGCGCCTCGTCGTACGCGCGCGCGAGGCGCATCGCGAGCGCCGTCGCAGCCTCCGACTCGACGCAAAGGTCCGCGAGCACATTGCGCATCAGCGGCTGGTCGATCAGGAGCTTCCCGAACGCGTGGCGGTAGGCAGCGTGGTGCGTTGCGCCGACGACGCCCGCGCGCATGCCCGCGGCGGTCCCGATCACGCAGTCGAGCCGGGTGTGGCCGACCATCTCGATGATCGTCGGCACGCCGCGTCCCGGGTCGCCGACCATCTGCGCCCACGCGCCGCGCAGCTCGATCTCCGAGGAGGCGTTCGAGTGGTTGCCGAGCTTGTCCTTCAGGCGCTGGATGTGAAACGCGTTGCGGGTGCCGTCAGGGAGGATGCGGGGGAGGAGGAAGCACGACAGGCCCTCGTCGGTCTGCGCGAGCACGAGGAAGAAGTCCGACATCGGCGCCGAGCAGAACCACTTGTGGCCAATGAGTTCGTATTCCGCGCCCGCGCCGCCGCCGTTCAGCGCGCGCGCGCGTGTCGTGTTCGCGCGCACGTCAGAGCCGCCCTGCTTCTCCGTCATCGCCATGCCCGCGATCGCGCTGCCCTTCTCGCTCGCCGGGATCAGGCGCGGGTCGTAAGTCGTCGCGGTCACGAGCGGCTCCCACGCAGCCGCCAACTCCGGCTGCGCGCGCAGCGCGGGCACGACCGCGAAGGTCATCGTGATCGGACACGCGAAGCCCGCCTCGGCCTGCATCGCGGTCATGTACAGCGCCGCGCGCGCGACGTGCGCGGCCGGCTCCTGGGTCGTCCACGGCAGCGAGTGCAGCTCGTTCTCGACCCCCAGCTTCATCAGCTGGTGCCACGCGGGGTGGAACTCGACCTCGTCGATCCTGTTGCCGTAGCGGTCGTACGTGCGCAGGACCGGCTTGTTTTCGTTCGCCTGTCGCCCCCACAGCATCTGTGGCTCGCCGCCGATCACGCGCCCGAGCTCCGCCGCGCGCTCGCGCGCCCAACCGCCGCCCTCGCGCTCGAGCGCCTCGGTCAGCGGGAGGTTGCTCGAGAACACGTCGATGCCTTCGAGCGGGGGGACCTGGTTGAAGACCTCGTGCGTCTGCCACTCCGCCGATTGCGTCGGTAGTCCGTGAGCGCTGGGCGCGGCTTGCGTTGCCCCCTCCATGACTTCACGAAGTCAAGCAGATGTCGACGCGCGCCACCTGGGCACGCCGGGGTAGATAGCATCGCTGCCCGCCGCCGCGCGGACGCGCGCAGCAGTTTCGATTCCTCTCAAAGAGCGCGCGCCAGGAGCGACACCCGAGCCGATGCCGAAGATCAAGGTCCAGAACCCCATCGTCGAGCTCGACGGCGACGAGATGACACGCGTGATCTGGGCGTACATCAAGGAGCAGCTGATCCTGCCCTACCTCGATGTCGACCTTCGCTACTTCGACCTCGGTATCCAGAGTCGCGACGCCACACGCGACCAGATCACGGTCGACGCCGCAAACGCGATCAAGCAGTACGGCGTTGGTGTGAAGTGCGCGACGATCACTCCCGACGAGGCGCGCGTCGAGGAGTTCGGCCTCAAGGAAATGTACAAATCGCCCAACGGCACGATTCGCAACATTCTCGGCGGCGTCATCTTCCGCGAGCCGATCGTCATAAGCAACGTGCCGCGGCTCGTCGAGGGTTGGAAGGCGCCGATCATCATCGGCCGCCACGCGTTCGGCGACCAATACGCGGCGACCGACGTCGTGATTCCCGGCAAGGGCACGCTCACGCTCAGCTACGCGCCCGAGAACGGCGGCGAGCCGATCGAGCTGCACGTATACGACTATCCCGGCGCCGGCGTCGCGCTGGCGATGTACAACCTCGACGCCTCGATCGCCGACTTCGCGCGCGCATGCCTGCGCTACGGCCTCCAGCGCGGGATGCCCGTGTACCTGTCGACGAAGAACACGATCCTCAAGCGCTACGACGGCCGCTTCAAGGACATCTTCGCCGAGATCTTCGAGAACGAGTTCAAGACGGAGTTCGACGCGGCCGCGATCACCTATGAACATCGCCTCATCGACGACATGGTCGCCGCCGCGCTGAAGTGGTCCGGCGGCTACGTGTGGGCGTGCAAGAACTACGACGGCGACGTCCAATCGGACACCGTCGCGCAGGGGTTCGGATCGCTCGGCCTGATGACGAGCGTGCTCATGACCGCCGACGGCAGAACGGTCGAGGCGGAGGCGGCTCACGGCACCGTCACGCGCCACTTCCGCCAGTACCAGCGCGGCGAACCCACCTCCACGAACCCCATCGCTTCGATATTCGCGTGGACGCGCGCGCTCTCCGCGCGAGGGCGCATGGATGACACGCCCGCCGTCGGCGAGTTCGCCGAGACGCTCGAGCGCGTGTGCGTCGAGACCGTCGAAGACGGCTCGATGACGAAGGACCTCGCGCTTCTGATCGGCGATCAGCAACCCTGGGAGACGACGCAAGAGTTCCTCGCGAGCATCGATGAGAACCTCCGCCGCGCCATGGCGTGAGCGCGCGATCTTAAAGCTAACCGCAATACCGCACCCTGAAGGAGTCAGATAGTGACCAATCCCGTACGTGTGACCGTGACAGGAGCAGCCGGCCAGATCGGCTACAGCATCGTCTTCCGTATCGCGAGCGGGCAGCTGCTCGGGCCCGAGCAGCCGCTCGCGCTGAGGCTGCTCGAGATCCCCCAGGCGATGGGCGCTCTCGAGGGCGTCGCGATGGAGCTCGTCGACTGCGCGTTTCCGCTGCTGAGCGCGATCGATCTGCACGATGATCCCGGCGACGCGTTCGACGGCGTCAACGTCGCGCTGCTCGTCGGCTCGAGGCCGCGGACAAAGGGAATGGAGCGCGCGGAGCTGCTCAGCGAGAACGGCAAGATCTTTACCGTGCAGGGCAACGCGCTCGCCGAGCGCGCCGCGTCGGACGTGAGGGTGCTCGTCGTAGGAAACCCCGCGAATACGAACTGCCTGATCGCGATGAACAATGCTGCCGACATTCCGCGTGAGCGCTTCACGTCGATGATGCGCCTCGACCACAACCGCGCGATCGCGCAGCTCGCGAGCAAGCTCGCGGTACCTGTAACAGATGTCACGCACATGGGTGTGTGGGGGAACCACTCGCCGACGATGTATCCGGACCTCGTTCACGCACAGGTCGGCGCGCGAAAGGCGTCCGCGGTCGTCGACGACCAGGAATGGATCGAGCAGGAGTTCCTCCCCGCCGTCGGCCAGCGCGGCGCGGCGATCATCGAGGCGCGCGGCGCTTCGAGCGCAGCCTCCGCCGCGAATGCGGCGATCGACCACATGCGCGACTGGATCTCGGGCACGGGCGGTGAATGGGTGTCGATGGGTGTTCCCGCCGACGGCTCCTACGGCATCCCCGAGGGCCTCATCTGCGGCTTTCCCTGCACGTGTTCGAACGGCGATTGGTCGATCGTGCAGGGCCTCGAGCTCGACGATTTCTCTCGCTCGCGCATCGACCGCTCGGTCGCTGAGTTGACAGAGGAGCGCGACACCGTCGCCGAGCAGGGACTAGTAACCGTCTAGTCGGGCGCTAAACGGTTCGCAATCGAGCGTGCGATGCACGCCGGCGGCGCAGGGGTGTACAAGCGTGCGCCGCCTACCACTGGCGCGCCGGCCGCTACGCGGGAAGCGAAGCAGGGTGCCGCGCGCGCGGGCCCGTTTTCCGCTTCCCTGATTACCTCTCCAGAGGCGCGAAAGGGCGCCGAGACAAGAAGGGCGCGGCCCTCGCAGAGCCGCGCCCGTCAAGATCGGTGTAAGCGCGAAGCGGAGCCCTCAGAGCCCGCCGTCGTGCCTACGCTTTCGCTTTGCGTGGGTGCCAGCCGCGCCCGCTCTTTGAGACCTTGCCTTCGGATTCGAGGCCCGGGAGCACGCGATAGAGGTAGTTCTGCTTGATCCCCATTTTCGCCGCCAGCTCGGGGATCGTGATGCCGGGTTGGCCCTGCACGAGTTTGAGCGCTTCAGCGGCGCGCGTGCCGCTCCCTTTGCGCCGCCCCGCGCGACGGCGAGCAGGTTTGCGTTTGACGGCCGCTTTCGCCGTCGTTGCCGAGGTTGCTCGTTTTTTCGCCGCCGAGCCGCGTGGCCGCCCGGGTCCGCGGCGGCGAGCTTTTTTGACCGCCGATGAGGCGCTCGCACGGGCGGACCCGCCAACGCCCGCGAGCGCCGCTGCGGCTGCCTCCAGGCGGCGGAACTCGTCGACCGACGGCTGCAGCTTTTTCAGCCGGTCCGAAATCTCTCGGCGCTTCTCGTCAAGGAAGTCGTTCACTGTTTGCCCTTTTCAGTCGTGTTGATGTGCACACATCACTTGCGTACCACCTTACACTAACGGCCTGTGAGCGCCGTCCACTCGTCGCTCGCGCAGAGCGCCTGCAGGGTACGTTGCGCCTCACGCTCGGGTATTCCCCCAACGAGCGCGCGGCTCACCAACGCGCCGACGCCGCCGAGCGGAGCGCGGAATTCGTTGCGGTAGTCAAAACGGGTGCCGTCGTTCTCTTGCGTCAACGTATATTCGGTATGCGCGCGCGAGCGCGCCCGCGCGCGACCCTCCCATACCGCCAGCTTCGGCGGCTCGCACTCGACGAGCTGCCAGTGAACTTCGATGTTGACCCCGCGCAGATGCAGAAGCTGGTCCATGCGGAAGCCGACGCGCGGGGCGCCGGTATCGGCGCGCACGAGCTTGCGGTGAATCGTCACCCACTCGTGCAGACGCGTGGGGTCCATCACCATCTCCCACACCGCGCTCGGCGGTGCGGGAATGTGGATCGATGCCCTTACGAGGCTCATGCGCAGCATCCAATCATCGCGCGGCGAGCGGCTCGCTCCGCTCCCATTCGCCAAGCGCGTGCTCGACCGCCGCGTCGAACGAGTGCAGCTTTACCCCGAACAGGTCCGCGGCGTGGTCGTCCGCGGGCAGCAGATCGGACCCGAGGCTTTCCATCAGGCGCAGAACGAGTTGCGGGTCCTCGTGCGTGATCGCCGCCGCGACGCGCGCTGTGATCGGCGTCAGGGTCGCCCCCAGCGCCACCGTGGGCCGCGCTATGAGCATCGAATCGGCGATCCGCTTCACCATCTCGCCGTAGCTCAGCACCTCCGGGCCGCCCACGTCGAGCGCGCGCCCGCGCACGTCTGTAATAGCCGCGCCCGCGAGCATCTCGATCATGTCCCGCGCATCGATCGGCTGGGTGCGGTGCTCGCGCCACGCCGGCAGCGGCAGCGCCGGCATGCGCTCGATAAGCCGCACGAGGAGCCTGAAGGAGCGCGAGCGCGCGCCGATCACGATCGATGCCCGCAGCGCGATCGAGTCCGCGACCGCGTCGAGCAGTGTGCGTTCAACGAGTGCGCGGCTGGCGAGGTGGCGCGAGATCCGCGTGTGCTCGCCCTCGGCGTGTGCACCGCTCCCCGCGCCCGCGGGCAGGAGACCGCCGAGGTAGACGATCCGCCGCACGCCCGCGGTCTGCGCCGCGTGCGCGAAGCGCTCCGCGGCCATGCGCTCGCGCTCCTCGAAGCGCGCTGACGAGACGGGCTGCGCGAAGCCGTTTTCGGCGCGCTCGGGCGCGCGCTCCATCGAATGGATGAGGTAATACGCGACCTCGATCTCGTCGAGCGCCCGCGCGAGCCCTTCGCCCGTGTCGGCATCCGCGCGCACGACCTCCGCGCGCAGCTGCACCCGCGCGGGTTCGCGCGCGAGCGCGCGAACCTCGTGGCCTTGCTCCTGGAGTCGTGGGACCAGCAGCGACCCAACGAAGCCGCTCGCGCCGGTGACGAGGATCCGCATCCATCCGACATGATGACGGCGGGCGCGAGCGCGGGCTCGTGGCGCTCGCCACGGCCGCCGGAGAGAGCCCGAATCCCGTTCGCCCGCTGTTTGCGTCTGCGTCTCATCGCTTTTGTCTGCGAATTGCGAGCAGCGCCGCGCGACCCCCTTGCACGGTGCTGGTGCCGGTGCTTTGATGGCCGCGTCCTTGTGTTCCACTCGATGGCCGGGGGGCTTTGGAGAACAGTGCCGGGAAAGCCGAGCAGACGCGCGTTGCCAAAAGTGAGTTGTGACGAGTGTTATTTCCGTCGCAACCTACTTTGCGCACTCGACCTCAGTGAGCCGTGCGCGACATTTCGCCCGCACGAGGCGCAGCTGAAGCCGCCGCCGCAAATGCGCCTCGTGTTCCGAGCCGAGCGCGCGCGCGCGGCGTGGTCGTTTCCCTCGGCGCAGGAGCAGGCCGCGCTCTACAACTAACGCTCCACCGGACGCCGATCTACAACTGACGGACAGACGACGCACGCGCGCTCGAGCGCGCGCCCGCGTTTGCCGCCCGCTCGGAGCGCGCCGCGATCCAGTTCGCGCCCGCTGTGTCGGATATTCCGTGCACGATGATCGAGCAGAAGACGACGAGCGCCGTGATGTCAAAAATGCGCGTGCCATTGGGTATCTGGCGGTCCAGCACGATCAGTGCGAACGTCATCGAAGCGACTCCGCGCGGCCCGAACCAGCCCATGAAGAGACGCGTCGGCGCGTCGGTGTCGGTGCCGGCGAGCGCCGCCCACACCGCCACCGGGCGCGCGAGCAGGAAAGTGCCCGCCACGAGGCCCACCGCCGCCCATCCCTCGCGCGTGAGCGCGTCCACCGTCAGCAGCGAACCGAACACGACGAACACCGACAGCTTCACGACCTCGACGAGCGCCTCCGCCGGCGCCGCGAAGCTCGCGCGCACATCCGGCCGGCGGACGCTGAGGACGATCGCCGCGACGAACGTCGCGATGAAGCCGTTGCCTTTCGGCGTCTGAACCGTCACACCGTAGGTCGCGAACGCGACCCCGAGCGCGAACAGCGACTTCTGGTGCGAGGGGATCGAGCTGGTGATGCTGCGCGCGCCCGCCCGCGGCATCAGCATCGAGGCCAGCCAGCCGCACGCGAGACCGAGCGCGAGCCCGAGGCCGACGTTCTGCCCGACGAAGTGCCACCACACGAAGTGACGTTCGCCGGGGCTGAGCGCGGCGAGGAAAGCGAGCACGGCGGGGAGCGCGAGGCCGTCGTTGAGCCCCGACTCGAGGTTCAGCGAGTGGCGTATCAGGCGGGGGACGCGCGCGTTCGTGACGATGCTCGAGGTGAGGACCGGGTCGGTCGGTGATAGGAGGGCGCCAACCAGGAACGACTCCGTCCACGTCAACCCGAGCAACCAGCGCGCGAGCAACGCGACGATCGTGAGCGTGATCGGCATCGCGAGCACGAGCTTGCGTAGCGGAATGTGCCACGCCGACTGCAGCATCTCGCGCTCGACCTCGAGCCCGTCCCTGAACAGGATCACGATCAGCGCGACGAACGACAGGTCCTGCACGAAGGCCGAGCGAGCGCCGAAGTCGAGCCACCCCGCGCCACCGGTGCCAACGGCGAAGCCGGCGATCACGAACAGCGCGGTGAGTGACAGCAGCGAGCGCCGCGCGAGCCCCGAAACGAGCGCGCCGACCATCACGAGCAGACCGAGGATCAGGACGGTCGCATCGAACGAGGGCATTGCGCTGGCAACTCTCGCACCGATAACGGCCCCGCGAGCGGACGGCCGCGCGCAAAGGGTTCCCTTCCCCGATCGCGCGCGCCGCTTCGAAGGCGGCGGCGCGGTGCGCTGACCGCCGCTCTCCACTGGGGGTATATTGGGGTGCAACCGTCAAAAGCCCGGCAGAGACGAGGTTTCTCAGATGGCAGCGAAGGACAGGATCGGCAAGGTCGGGGCAGCTGCGCGCGCGGCACAGCGCAGCCGCTACGTGCAACGTCTGTTGGAGGATGAGGCGCTCCGCGGGAGCCTGATTACCGCGTATGGCGCCGCCCGCAGCGCCTACGGCCGCATGAGCAATGGCAAGCCCGCGACGCAGGCTCTGTTCGAGGATCGCAAGCTTCAGCGCGAGCTCAAGGAGGCGGCGAACGCGATTCGCGACGCATCGAACGCGCTCCGCCAGCCCCCGCGCCGCCGGCGCAGCGGCGCTCGTCGCGGCTTCATGGTCCTGATCGTCGCCGGCGCGCTCGCGATCGCCGTGACACCGTCGCTGCGGGCGAAGGTCCTCGACATGCTCTTCGGCTCGGAGGAGCAATTCGACTACAACTCCTCGACCCCGAGCGCGCAGACGACGCCCGCGGGCGCAGCGGCCTGATCTGCCGTTCACACCTTGGGCATGGGTGCGACAGCGCAAGCCAGCGTCGCGACGTCCGACGCAAAGCGGCGCGGCGAGGTGAACGCGCGGGTGGCGACCGCGGAGCGCACCCGGCCTGCGGGACGGTCGCTCTCCTCCGAGAAGGCGCGGCGCATCGTCGAGGCGATGCGCCGCAGCGTCGCACGAAGGGGCACCGCCGGCTCGACATTCGACCAAGTCTCGCGCGAGGCGGGAGTCTCGCGCGGGCTGCTGCACTACTACTTCGGCACCAAGGAGCAGCTCCTCGTTGAGGCCGTGAGGTTGGAGTGCGAGCTGCGTCTGCAGCAGCTCGAGCAGCAGCTCGCGAGCGCGCAGACGGCTCACGACTACGTCGACCTGATGGCGCAGAACCTGCGCCAGACGGTTGGCGAGGATCCCGACTTCGTCACGCTCGTGTTCGAGCTGTTCACTCTTTCGCGTCGCAACGAGGACATCGCGGCGGAGTTCGCCGGTCTCATGAGCCGCACGCGCGAGCACCTCTCACAGATGCTCGCGATGGCACAGGACGAGGGCGTGCTTCACCTTCACGCGGAGCCGGACGCCGTCGCCGACACCCTGTTCTCACTCGCCGACGGGCTCGCGATACGCATGCTCGCGGAGCCCGAGCGCGACTTCGCCCCGACGATCGCCGCGGCGATCGCTGCAGCGCGGGCACTCCTTACCGACTAGCGACGCGCCTCGTGCCGATCTACGAGTACAGGCGCCCTGACGGGACGACCTTCGAGGTGGTGCAGGCGTTCAGCGACGACCCGCTGACGGTCGATCCCGAGACGGGCGTCCCGGTCGAGCGCGTGCTTCACCCTCCCGCCGTGCACTTCAAGGGCGCCGGCTTCTACAACACCGACTACGGCACGCGGCGGCGAAACCGCGAGACGCTCGCGGCCGCCGAGGGATCATCCGGGGAGAAGGACTCCGCGGGCGACGGGAAGACGAGCGCGGACGAGGGCAAGTCCAAGCCCTCGAGCGCCGCCAAGGATGGGTCGGACTCGAGCAAGGGCGCGAAGGCGTCGAAAAAGGACTCCGCGGCCACGGGCTCCAAAGCCCGCTGAGCGCATCACCCGCTCTCAAAGCGCTGCGCGGCTTGGCGCCACGACGCTTCCGTCACCAAAAGCCCGGACTCGCCGTCGGGCAGCGTGACCGCGCCCGAGGGCTCGAGGATGCGCGTGGGCGGCGTGCCCGACGTTGCGAGCGCGCCGAATAGCGCGATCAGGCTCTCGCCGCTCATGTCGGAGATGATCGCCGGCGGCGCATTCCAGGCGATCCACGGCAGGCGCAGGAAGCTTCCGAATGACAGCAGCTTGCTGCGCATCGCCGCAAACAGCGCCTGCTGGCGTTCGGCGCGCTGCAGGTCGGTCTCGTTGGGGTGGCAGAGGTTCTCGCGCGTGCGTGCGAGCGCGAGCGCGGCCTTGCCGTCGAGGTGATTCGCCCCCTTGTGCAGGCGCAGCGTGTAGCCGCCGTTTCGGAAGCCGCCGTCGATGCGTGAGATGACGCACTCGCCGTTGTAGTCGACCCCTCCCATCGCGTCGATCAGCTGGGGGAAGTTTTCGAAGTTGACTTCGACGATGTGGTTGATCGGCACGCCGAGGTAGTGCTTGATCACGCTGATCGAGAGCGCCGGGCCGCCGAACGCGTACGCGGCATTGATCTTCTGCATTCCGTGGCCCGGTATTTCGACGACCGTGTCGCGCGGGATCGACAGGCGCGCCGCGTGTCCGCCACCGGTGCGGATCAGCATGATCGAGTCCGAACGGCTGGGCCCGCTCGTGTTGGCTCCGGGTTCCTTGCTCGTCTTCTGGCGCCGATCGGACCCGAGCACGAGGATGTTGTTCGCCGAGGTCAGCGGGAAGCCCCCGGGATCGAGCACGCGCGCGACGTCCGCGGGAGGCGCGGCGCGCTCGAAGTGCGAGCTGATCAGGAACAGCAGCAGCGACAGCGCGACCCACCCGAGCAGCAGCCCGAGCACGAGCGCCGCGATGCGCCGCTTGCTGTGCGGCCACAGATGCAGGCGCGAGAGCGCGCTCTGAAGGCCGCCGGCACGCCCCCCGGCGAGATCCGCGCGCGCGTCATCACGCAGCCGCGGCGACGCCTCCTGGGGCCGCTCGGCGCGGGGCGCGGGCAACCGCGGCCGCGTGCGGTAGCGGGTATAGCGGGGGCGCGGGTCGTTCTCGTGACTCACGGTGCGCTCATATATTTGCCCGATGAGCCCCCCGCAAGGCGCGGCTGGGCGCCTCGTCGTGTGTCCGACGCCGATCGGCAACCTCGAGGATGTCACCCTGCGCGTGCTGCGTGCGCTGCGCGAAGCGGACCTCGTCGCCTGCGAGGACACGCGACGTACGCGCACGCTGCTGGACCGGCACGCGATCCGCGCGCGCCTCGTGAGCTTTCACGAGCACAACGAAGACGCGCGCGCGGCCGAGCTCGTCGAGCGCATGCGCGGCGGGTCCGTCGTAGCGCTCGTCGCCGACGCGGGGACGCCGCTCGTCGCCGACCCGGGGTTCGCGCTGCTCGCCGCGGCGCTGCGCGCCGCTATCGCCGTGGAAGTGCTTCCGGGACCGAGTGCGGTCCTCACGGCGCTCGTCGCGTCGGGGCTGCCGGCCGATCGCTGGCGCTTCGTCGGCTTTCTCCCGCGCGCCCGCGCGGCGCTGCTCGCGATCGTCCTCGGCGCCCGCGAGACGCTCGTCGCGTTCGAGTCGCCGCGGCGGCTCGCCGCGACGCTCGAGCTGCTCGCCGAGCACGATCCCGCGCGCGCGCTCGCCGTCTGCAGGGAGCTCACGAAGCTACACGAGGACGTCCGCCGGGGCAGCGCGGAGGAGCTCGCGCGCCACTTCGCCGCCCAGCCCGCGCGCGGCGAGATCGTGCTCGTGATCGGCGCCGCCGAGCCGGCGCCCGCCGACGAGCTGGCACGCGCGCAGGCCGTGCGCGCGCTAGAGGCGGTGATCGCCGCCGGCGCACGGCCGCGCGCGGCGGCGACGGCGCTCGCGAAGCTCACGGGCTTCGGCGCCAACGAGCTCTACAGGGGCCTCACGCGAAAGGGCGGATAGCCTGCAAAGAGCGATGTCGTTCTACGTGACAACGCCGATCTACTACGTCAACGCGGCGCCCCATCTGGGGCACGCGTACACGACGATCGCGGCCGACGTGATGGCGCGCCACCACCGTCAGCGCGGCGAGGACGTGTTCTTTCTCACCGGTACCGACGAGCACGGGGAGCCGGTGGCGGATGCCGCGCACGCCAAAGGCATGACCCCGCAGGCGCTCGCGGACGAGAACTCGCTGCGCTTCAAGGCGCTGCTGCCGCTGCTCGGCGCGAGCAACGACTTCTTCATCCGCACCACCGACGCCGAGCACGTGGCGAAGGTTCAGGAGGTCCTCTCGCGCGTGCGCGACGCGGGCTACGTGCACGAGGGCACGTACGAAGGCTGGTACTGCCCGCGCTGTGCGGACTTCAAGGCGGAGTCGGAGATCGACGAGGGGAACCGCTGCCCGATCCACCACATCGAGCTCACGCGCGAACAGGAGGATTCCTACTTCTTCGCGCTGTCGGCGTTCCAGGAGCGCCTGGAGACGCTGTACGCCGAGCGCCCCGACTTCGTCGCGCCGGTCACCCGCCACAACGAGGCGCTGTCGTTCATCCGCTCGGGGCTGCACGACGTCCCGCTCACGCGTCATCGCCTGCACTGGGGCGTGCGCGTGCCGTGGGACCCGGAGCACGTCTTCTACGTGTGGTTCGACGCGCTGCTCAACTACTACACGGCTCTCTCCTACGCGCCCGCGCCGGCGTCGCTGGACGGCGCCGATCTGACGAGCGTGTTCTGGCCCGCGAGCTACCACCTGATCGGCAAGGACATCCTGCGTTTCCACGCGATCTACTGGCCCGCGCTGCTGATGGCGGCGGAGATCGAGCTGCCGAAGCGGCTGTTCGTGCACGGCTACCTGCTGATGGGTGGAGAGAAGATGAGCAAGTCGCTCGGCAACGTGCTCGACCCGATCGAAGCGATCGAGCGCTTCGGCGCCGATGCGCTGCGCTTCTACCTGCTGCGTGAGGCGCCCTTCGGCCAGGATGGCTCTGTGTCCAGCGCGGGGTTCGAGCAGCGCTATGAGAGCGAGCTCGCAAACGAGTTCGGCAACCTCGCGAGCCGCGTCACCTCGATGGTCGGGCGCTACCTCGACCGCCGCGTGCCCGAGGGCGAGCTCGACCCGGCACTCGTGGCCGAGTTCGCGGGGCTGCGCGGGGCGGTGAGCGCTCACGTCGACCGCGCCGAGCTGACGCCGGCCCTCGATGAGATCTGGCAGCGCGTGCGCCGGCTGAACCGCTACGTCGAGGAGCGCGCGCCGTGGCAGCTCGCGAAGGACGGCGAGCGTGCGGATGAGCTGGCGCGCGTGCTGCGCACGCTTGTCGAGGCGCTGCGCAGCGTGACCGTGCTGCTGTGGGCGTTCATCCCCGCGAGCGCCGAGCGTGTGCTCGCGGCGCTCGGCGCGCCGTCGGTCGCGCTCGACGGCGCCGAGCTGCGTGCGGGCGCCGTCACCGAAGTCGCGGGCATGGAGCCGCTGTTCCCCAAGGACGCCGCGCCGCGCGGCGCATGATCGACTCGCACACGCACCTCGACCTGTGCGACGGCCCCGAGGCGGCGCTCGTCGAGGCGGCGGTCGCGGCCGGCGTGACGCGCATCCTCACGGTCGGGATCGACGGCGCGTCCTGCCGCGCGGCGCTCGCGGCGGCCGAGGCGTTCCCGCAGGTCTACGCGGCGATCGGCCGCCACCCGAACGCCTCGCGCGGCTTCGACGACGCGGACCTCGCGGAGCTGCGCGCGCTCGCCGCGCATCCGCGCTGCGTCGCGATCGGCGAGACCGGGCTCGACTTCTACCGCGACGGCTCCCCCCGAGCCGACCAGGAGCGCGCGTTCGCGGCGCAGATCGCGCTCGCGCGCGAGACCTCCAAGCCGCTCGTCATCCACTCGCGCGCCGCCGAGGTTCAGACGCTCGCGCAGCTCGCGGGCGAAGCCGACGGCGTGCGCGTCGTGTTGCACTGCTTCTCGATGCCCGCGCAGCTCGACGTGTGCCTCGAGCGCGGGTACGTGCTCTCGTTCGCCGGCAACGTCACGTACCCGAGCGCGAGCGAGCTCGGCGAGGCCGCGCGCAGGGCGCCGCTCGAGGCGCTGCTCGCGGAGACCGACGCGCCGTACCTCACGCCGCAGGCGGTTCGCGGGCAGCGCAACCAGCCGGCGTTCGTCGCGCACACGCTCGCGTTCCTCGCGCAGCTGCGCGGCGCCGCGGAGGCCGAGCTGGGCGACGCGATCGCGGACAACGCCGCGCACACGTTCGGCTGGTGAGCGCGGTGCCGCTGCAGCCGAGCATCAGACGGCTGCGCAGCTTCGGCGTGCGCCCCGACCGCGACCTCGGGCAGAACTTCCTCGTCGACTCGAACATCCTCGGCGTGATCGCGCGCGCCGCGGAGCTCTCCGCGGAGGACGTCGTGCTCGAGATCGGCGGCGGCCTGGGCGTGCTCTCGGAGTACCTCGCCGACCGCGTCGCGCACGTCCATGTGGTCGAGATCGACGAGCGCCTGCGCGACGCTCTCGGCGACGCGCTGCGCGAGCGCGAGAACGTGAGCGTGCACTGGGGCGATGCGATGCGGATGGCGCTGTCGAGCCTCGAGCCCCCGCCGGGGGTGCTCGTCGCGAATCTCCCCTACGGGATCGCCGCGAGCGTGCTGCTGCGTACGATCGACGAGCTGCCGGGCGTGGAGCGCTGGGTGGCGATGGTCCAGCGCGAGGTTGGCGAGCGGCTCGCCGCGGCTCCGGGCGGCGCGGCGTACGGGACGCCGTCGGTGCTCGCGCAGCTGCAGTGCACGGTGCGCGTCGTGCGGGGGATCCCGCGCACGGTCTTCCATCCGGTGCCGAACGTCGACTCTGTGCTCGTTTCGATGCGGCGCGTGCGCGCCGGCGCGGTCGAGCCGTCGCTGCGCGAGCTCGTCGCGGGCGCATTCGCGCACCGCCGCAAGACACTCGCGCGCTCGCTCGTGCTCAGCGGCGTGCCCCTCGGGAGCTCGCGCGAGCGCGTGCGCGCGGCGCTCGTGTCGATCGGCCAGCCCGCGGACGCGCGCGCTGAGCGCCTCGCGCCACAGGACTTCCGCGACCTCGCCGCTGCGCTCGAGGGGCCGGCGCTAGAGGCACGCGCTTGAACACCCTGCGCGCGCTCGCGCCCGCGAAGGTCAACCTCGGGCTCTTCGTCGGCGGCGTCCGCGCGGCCGACGCTCGCCACGAGCTCGTGACGGTGATGCAGTCGATCTCGCTCGCCGATGAGCTCTCGCTCGGCCCCGCGGCGGCGGGCTCGAGCGAGGACGAGGTGCTGGCTCCGGCGCTCGCGTCGCCCGCCGAGGAGAACCTCGCCGCGCGCGCGCTGCACGCGTTCCGCGCGGCGAGCGGCTGGGAGCACCCGCCGGTGCGACTCGTTTTGCGTAAGCGCATACCTATCGCCGCGGGCCTCGGCGGGGGCTCGGCAGACGCGGCGTGCACGCTGCGGCTGTGCGCAGCGGCGGCCGGCCTCGCCGACCGCGGGCTGCTGCACGAGATCGCGGCCGCGCTTGGCGCGGACGTGCCGGCGCAGCTCTCGCCCGGTCGCTGGCTCGCGAGCGGCGCGGGGGAGGTCCTGCACGCGCTTCCCGATCCCGACCCGCCGCTGCACCTGCTCGTGCTGCCCTCCGACCACGAGCTCTCGACGGCGGCCGTCTACGCGCGCGCCGACGAGCTCGGCTCGCATCGCTCGGCTGCGGAGCTCGCGGCGGTCCACGAGGCGCTCGCGCACGCGCTCGCAGGCGCGCAGCAGCTACCCGCCGATGCCGCGCTGCTCGTAAACGACCTGCAGCGGGCGGCGGTCGAGCTGTGCCCGGCGATCGCGCCCGAGCTCGAGCGCGCGCGCGCGGCCGGCGCCAAGCACGCGTTCGTGAGCGGCTCGGGGCCGACGGTGATCGCGCTCGATGCGCTCGATGCGCCGGATGCGCTCGATGCGCCGGATCGCGCGATCGCCGCGGAGTCCGTCGGCGCGGCGTTCGGCGATGTGCAACGGGCGGACGACGGCAGCGTGCGTCACAATGCCTCGCGGATTTCGCAATGAGCAGAACGACGATCGACTACCTGGTGGGCGTCGGCGCAGCATCGATCGGCGTCGTGCTGTTCGCGGCGCTGATCCTGGTGCCTGCGTGGAGCGCGTACACGCGCCTGTGGGAGCGACTCGCTGCGGCGATCCTCTCGCTGTACGTGCTGGCGGTCCTCGTCGGTATTGGCGTCGCCGCCGCGCTCGCCGCTGTCTACACCTGGGATTAGCCGCTTTGTCCGACCTCGCGGCGCTGGACGCGGTCACCGAGGCGATCGAGTCCGGCGCAGGCCTCCCCGAGGTGGTCCGCGCCGCGGCGAAGGCGCTCGGCGCGAGCCTCGCGGTGACGGACGCGTGGGGCGCGACGCTGGCGGTCGCGGCGGGCTCGCCGGCGGAGGAGCGCTCGCTGCTGTCGAGCGGCAAGGGCGTTTTCAGCATGCCCCTGCGGGTCGCCGACGCGCCGGTGGGGACGCTGCACGTGCGCGCGAAGGAGAAACCGAGCGCGTCGATGCAGCGGCTGCTCGCGACGATCATCGCTTCCGAGGTCGAGCGCATCAGGGCGCCCGAGCGGGTATCGGAATCGGCTGCCGCGGACTTTCTGCGCGCGGTGCTGAGCCGCGAGCTGACCGCGCGCGACGAGCTCCTCTCGCGCGCGTCGGATCTCTCGCTCCAGCTCGAGGAGGGCGCTTGCATGATCGTCGCGCACGCGCTTCCGCAGGCGCCGACCGACGAGGGTTGGCGCGGCCGCGTGCGCGCGATCGCCGAGCGCGGCGCGAAGGCGACGGTGAGCCGCTCGATAGCGTCGCTGTCGGAGCGCGACGGCGTACCCGGTGTGGAGGTGCTGGTGCTGGTGCCGGGCGGCGAGGAGGCGACGGCGGCGCGCGCCGCGGACGCGGTGCTGCGCGAGATGCAGGCGTCGCTCGCCGGATTCACCTTCGCGCTCGGCCGCAGCCGCATAGCGGCGGACCCCGCGGACCTGCCGCGCGCGGCGAGCGAAGCGCTGCTCGCTGCGAACGTCGCCCACGCGCACGCTGACGGCGTGGCGCTCGCCTTCGAGGAGACGGGCGCGTACCGGCTGCTGCTGTCCGCGATGAGCGAGAATCCGCAGGAGCTGCAGCGCTTTTACGCCGAGACGGTCGAGCCGCTCGTCGCCTACGACGAGCAGTACGAGACCGAGCTCGTGCGGACGCTCGAGGCGTTCCTCGAGGCTGACGGCAACGTCGCCGGCACGGCGCAGCGCCTGTTCACGCACAGGCACACGATCTACTACCGCCTCGAGCGGGTGCGCGAGCTCTCCGGGCACGACGTCGCCTCGAGCGACGGGCGCGAGAAGCTGAGCCTTGGCCTGAAGTCGATGCGCGTGCTCGGGATCTCGACCGCGAGCGGCCCTGCCTCCGAGGCGGGTGCGGGAGGCGGGCGCGTGCCGCGCGGCTCGAGCCGCGGCGCTCGCTAGCGCGCGCGCCGCCGCGCTCGTGAAGTCTCGCCGGCGCTAGCCGGCGCCGGTGACGTCGAGTGCGTACGTCGCCCCGCTCGTCCCGACTTCGAGCATCGCGGGCAGGGAGGGGGTGACGCCGACGCCGATTTCGGTGTACGCGCGCGTCAGGATGACCCGCCGGTGAGGTGGCGATTTCATCCACGCTTCGACGATGCCCGCGGCGGTCGCGCCTACGCCGGTGCCCCAGCCGATGTTCTGCCCGATCGCGGCCACGCGGGCGGGCAGGAGCGCGGGGATGATGCGTTCCAGCGGCGAGAGTCCTCGGAGGCTGTGGTCGGCGAAGTAGTTGCCGCGCACCATGTCCGCGGACTGGCCCTGCGCGATGCGCGCGAGCGCGGCGTTTCTGCGCAGCCGACGGAGGTGATGGCGCGCGCGCTGTTCGTTGACGAGGCACGTGGTCGCGCGCTCGACCGCCGCGACGTCGCTCGTGGCGGGGGCGAGCGACGCGTTACGGCAGCGCTTTTGCGCCGCGGCGGCGAGCGCAGCGGTGAGCGCCAGGACGAGCGTCCCGACGAGCAGCGCAGCCGAAAAAGCCGCGCAAAGATATGTCTTTGCCCGAAGCCTCACCCCGTGCAGGTCGCGCATGATTGCACAGCGGACCGCTGGATCTATGCTTGCGCGAGCCCCTTGGGGGGTCGTCCAATGGCAGGACATCAGGTTTTGGTCCTGAGAATCGGGGTTCGAATCCCTGCCCCCCAGTTCAACGCGCAGAGTAGCTCCGCGATCGGCGTCTGAACCACGTTCGCGGCGCGCTCGATGCGGGGGGCGCGGACTCCCGGCGGATGCGCGCGGAGCGAATACGATCAATGCGTGGCCGCTCCGACCGTCGTGATTCTCGCCGCGGGTGAGGGCACGCGCATGCGCTCGAGCACCCCGAAGGTGCTGCACGAGATCTGCGGGCGGCCGATGATCCTGTGGCCCGTCGCGGCGGCGCACGAGGCTGGGGCCGCGCGGGTCGTGGTCGTGGACTCGCCCGCGCGCGGCCTCGAGGGCGTGCTGCCCGACTACGCGGAGCTCGCCGTGCAGCCTGCGCCCGACGGGACCGGCGGCGCGGTGGCGGCGGCGCTCGCGCACATCGATTCCGCCGGCGGTGCCGGTGGCGCGGCGGGCGAGGCGGGCGAGGAGGTGGTCGTGCTGAGCGGCGACGTGCCGCTCGTGGGCGCGGAGCTGATCCGAGGCCTGATCGCGACGCACGAGCGCGCGGGCGCGGCGGGCACGATCGTGACGGCGCGCCTGGCCGACCCGAGCGGCTACGGGCGGGTGGTCCGCCGCGCGGACGGCGCCGTCGAGCGCGTCGTCGAGACCAAGCGCGCGGGCGACGCCTCGGCGCAGGAGCTCGAGATCGACGAGGTCAACGCGGGCATCTACGCGTTCGCGGCGGGCGCGCTGCGCGCGGCGCTGCCGCAGCTGTCGGCGAACAACGCGCAGGGCGAGCGCTATCTGCCCGAGGTCCTCGGGTCGCTGATCGCGGCCGGCGAAACGGTCGCCGCGCACACGCTCGCGGACCCGCGCGAAATGCTCGGGGTCAACGACCGCGTGGGGCTGGCGCGCGTTCGCAAGCTCGCGCAGCGCGCGATCAGCGAGGAGCACATGCGCGCGGGCGTCGAGATCGTCGACCCCGACGCGACGGTGATCGAGCTCGGCGTGACGATCGGGGCGGACACGCTGGTCGAGCCGTTCACGACGATCAAGGGCGCGACGAAGATCGGGTCGGGGTGCGTGATCAGGTGCTCGTACATCGTCGACAGCGTGCTCGAGGACGGTGCGAGCGTGGGCCCGTTCGCGTATCTGCGCCCCGGCACGCTGCTGCGCGCGGGCGCGAAGGTCGGGACGTTCGTCGAGGTGAAGAACTCGGACATCGGCGAGGGGGCGAAAGTCCCGCACCTCTCCTACATCGGCGATGCGGACGTCGGCGAGCGGACGAACCTCGGCGCGGGAACGATCACCGCGAACTACGACGGCCACGCAAAGCACCGCACGACGATCGGCAAGGGCGTGCGCGGGGGCGTTCACACTTCGCTGATCGCGCCGCTGACGGTCGGCGATGACGCGTACACGGCGGCGGGCTCGGTACTGACGAAAGACGTTCCGCCGGGCGCGCTCGGGGTAGCACGTTCCGAGCAGGAGAACGTGGAGGGATTCTCAAAGCGCCGTGAGCGACGTTTAGACTCCGAGGGCAAATGAGCACCGTGATGGAACCGACGACGCGGCCCTCGCGGGCGAGCCTGCCAATCGATTACAACAAGCGGCTGATGCTCTTCAGCGGGCGGGCGAACCCCCAGCTCGCGATAGACATCGCCGACAAGCTCGGCGTCGAGCTCGGGCCGGTGACGCTGAAGACGTTCTCCAACGGAGAGGTGTACTGCCGCTATGACGAGTCGATCCGCGGTGCGGACGTCTTCATCGTGCAGTCGACGTGTGGCAACCCGCAGACGGGCATCACCGCGAACGACTCGCTGATGGAGCTGCTGTTCATGATCGACGCCGCCGTCGGCGCGTCGGCGCACCGCGTGATCGCGGTGACGCCGTGGTTCGGATACTCGCGCCAGGACAAGAAGTCGGCCCCCCGCGAGCCGATCTCGGCGCGACTGGTCGCGCGCATGCTCGAGGCGGCGGGCGCCGACCGGGTCCTCACCATGGATCTGCACGCCGGCCAGATCCAGGGGTTCTTCCAGAAACCCGTCGATCACATGACCGCGCTGTTCATGCTCACGCAGTACTTCGCGGACCTCGGGCTCGAAGACCTCGTCGTCGTCGCGCCCGACGCCGGGCGGGTGAAGCTGAACAAGAACTTCGCTTCGAAGATCGGCGCCGAGCTCGCGATCCTCGACAAGGAGCGCCCCGAGCAGCAGGTCGCGGAGATCGGCTACGTGATCGGCGACGTGAAGGGGCGCACGGCGGTGATCGTCGACGACATGATCGATACCGCGGGGACGCTCAAGGCGGCCGCGCAAACCGTCCGCGAGGAAGGCGCCGCGCGCATCTACGCCGCGGCCACGCACGCGATCTTCTCCGGAGACGCGTTCGCGAACCTGCGCGAGGCGGGTTTCGAGGAGATCGTCGTCACGGACACGATCCCGATCGCGGCGAACCGCCCCGAAAACGTGCGCGTGCTTCCGTGCGCGGAGCTCTTGACCGACTCGATCCGCCGGATCTTCGTCGACGACTCCGTGAGTGAGGTCTTCGGCGGCGAGAACCAGCTTTTCTAGGCGGACCCCCGAGAACACGTCGATTTCGAGTCAGCGGCTCGAGGTCGCGTGCGACGTTTACCGGCGCTCGCGCGGATGCGACGCGAACGAAACAAGATGATCGATCTGGGACACTCCGGCTCTCGGGGGTGTGATGAGTAGATCGCGGAGGCCGGGATGGACGCTGTTCGCGGGAGCGATCACCCCGGCGGCGCTGAGTGTCTGGCTTGCCGTGACGATCACGTCCGCAGCCGCGAACACCAACCCGAGCGACGTCCACGCAACCAGGGCGTACCTTCAGGCGGAGATTCGCGTCTACCACGCACTCGTGGTCGATGCCCACCGGGACGTCACCGCCGGCGAAGCCCTTGCAGTGCGCCTCGCGGGCGAATGCCCGAGAGTTGCCGTCGGCGCGCCGCGCGGTGCTCAGGCGGCCAAGCTCGAGCTCGAGGCGTTCTACGCTGCCTCACTTGCGTTCTTCAGCCCGGACCTGAGGACGATCCGTCACGCGGTCGAAACGCTCTCACACCTCCGGTGGAGCAACCAAAAGGTGACGAAGCTGGTCGATCTTGTAGCCAGGGAAGACGCGCTAACTCTCATCCCGTCTCCCGACGTCTGCGGCGACTGGAAGTCCTGGGTCGCTAGCGGCTACAAGATCCTCCCGCCCGGGACGGCGCGGTTCATCGCGCAGCTCGGACCCGGGTTGGGCGGAGGCGAAACGGCCGCGGAACGCGTCGGCCGGCTGCTCAACCCGTACGAAGGAACGCGCGAGAGGTCGCTGCATCACCGCCTCGACCACCTCCGAAGGGTTCTGGTCCAACGCTCTAGCGGAGGCCTGCTCGCGGTGCTGCGCAAGGTCGAGACGGCACTGGGCCTGCCGCTACCGGCGCCAATTTTGGCCGAACCTGGCGCGGAAGCGATCCAGATCCAGCCACCTCCCGCCGTCGTTCAATCCGACGGAAAGCGGTTGTCGGAGTTCTACCTGGGTCGACGGGTCACGGCGGAGTCCGGATGTCTGGCCTGCCACCGCATAGGCGAAGACGGAAACACCGGTCCAGGCCCCGATCTCACGCGCGTTGGCTCGAGGCTAACGGGAACGCAGATCGCGCGAGCGCTGAAGTATGCGAGGGCGCCGATGCCCTCCTTCAGCCGCCTCCCCACGGCGAAGTTCAATGCCGTAGTCGAGTTTCTGTCGCTCCTGCGATAGTCGCGCGGCCGAACCGGCTTTTAGAGGTGATTTGCCGGCCGATCCGCGATCGGCCGGCGACGCCGTCGCATGCGACGGCGTCTGGGAGCCTCACATGTGAGGCTCCCCGGGTGGGCACATGTGCCCACCCGTCATCATCGATTCTCGGATGTCTGCACCCCGCCCGACCCCGTCGCTCGGCGCGCCCGGCCCACGTGCCTGGTGGCGCGGGCTTTCCGCGCGTACGCGCAAGCTGCTCAAGCGAGGGCTCGCCGCCGCGGGCGTGCTCGTCGTGCTCGGGAGCGTCGTGCTCGCCCGTTTCCTGTCGGTCGAGAACACCGAACGCGATGCCGACCTCGCGCTGGTCCAGGCCGAGGCGCGCGGCGACGTCGCCGCGATGCTCGAGCAGATCAGCGGCTGCCGCGCGAGCCGCACGTGCGTCGCGCGCGTGACGGCGAACGCGGCCAACCCGCGCCTGCGCCGGCGCGGCTCCGTCAAGATCCTCGCACTCACCTCGCCGACCGCGTATTCGCTCGGCGGCGCCACCGGCAGGACGCGGCTCGCGTGGACCGTCATCGGCTCGCTGCCCGTCGTGCAATGCGTCGACGTTCGCCGCAGCGGCAACTTCCTGACCGGCATCCACGTGCACCTGATCGGGCTCAGCGCGCCGATCGCGAACAACGGCAAATGCACGAAACGGACGCAGCTGGAAGCCGAAGAAGAAGAAGGCGCGCCGCTGCTCGGGCAGTAAAACGGCGATTGGTAGAGTCTTCAGCTTCTCTCATGGCCTCCGAATCCACACACCTCGACGTGAAGGCCCGCACCGCGCGCGGGTCGCGCGCCGCGCGGCGCCTGCGCCGTGAAAACCGCGTGCCCGGCGTCCTCTACGGTGGAAATGACGGCCCGCTCGGCTTCGACGCCGACGCCCGCGAGCTGCGTATCGCGCTCGCGTCCTCGGGCGCGGTGCTCGACCTCAGCGTCGACGGCGCCAAAGCGACACCAGTCGTGCTCAAGGAAGCGCAGCGCGACCCCGTGCGCGGAGCGACCGTGCACGTCGACCTGCTCCGCGTGCGGCTCGACCAGGCGATCCACGCCGTCGTCCCGCTCGAACTGCTCGGCATCGATGACGCACCCGGCGTCAAGGAAGGCGGCGTGCTCGAGCAGGTCGTCCGCGAGCTCAACGTCGAAGCGCTGCCGACCGCGATCCCCGAGTCCGTCGCGCACGAGATCGGCGAGATGCAGATCGGGGAAACGATCGCGCTCGCCTCGATCGTGATGCCCGAGGGCGTGACGCTGCTCGATGAAACCGAGGACGTGATCGTCGCGACGCTGTCGCCGCCGCGCCTGCAGCTGGAAGCCGAAGAAGAACTCGAGGCCGAGACCGAGCTCGTCGGCGAGGAGGCCGAGGGCGAGGACGCGGAGGGCGGCGAGGAGCCCGCGGCCGAGGGCGACTCCTCCGAGGAGTAGCGGCCGTCGTTCGAAACCCCTTCCGGTCGGCGGGCGGGGGCGTCGATTGGCTGATCGTCGGGCTCGGGAATCCCGGTCGCGAGCACGCCGCCACGCGTCACAACGTCGGCTTCCGCGTCGCCGAGGCGCTGACCGACCGCTGGGACCTGCCGCGCGCGCGCGAGCGCTTCCGCGGGGCGATCAGCGAGGGTCGCGTGGACGGCGTTCGCGTCGCCGTGCTGCGCCCGCAGACGTTCATGAACGACGCCGGGCGCTCCGTCGGGCCGGCGCGCGGCGCGCTGAAGGTCCCGCTCGAGCGCGTGCTCGTCGTGCACGACGAGATCGACCTCCCCTTCGGCCAGATCCAGACGCGCCTCGGCGGCGGCCTCGCCGGTCACAACGGGCTGAAGTCGCTGCGTCGCGAGCTCGGCGGGGCCGACTTCATGCGCGTCCGCCTCGGCGTCGGGCGGCCTGAGAGCACCGACCCCGAGATCGTCTCCGCGTACGTGCTCGGACGCTTCAGCGAGGACAGGGCCGAGGTGGACGACCTCATCGCGCGCGGCGCCGACGCCGTCGAGGAGCTCGTCCTCGCGCGGGACGCGCAAGCTGACGAGCGTGGGGCTCCTACCTGATTACTCCCAGCAGGCGAGGCACTACGACGACACGCGCGCCGCGAGCGCGACGGTGCTCAGCTGGACGAAGCCCGCGAGCTGAGGAGACCTATTGTGTGCAGCGCACCGCACGCATGGCGCTTCGATCCCTTCTCGGCCGCACCCACGACGACCCCGCTGTCGCGTCGCTCGCTCGCGGCGGCGGGCGCGCGTTCGTCTCCGCAGCGCTGCGGCCATACCTGATCGCCGCGCTCGCCGAGGCGGACGAGGAGCGCCGCTCGCACGCGCAGCTCGTCGTCGTCGGCGACGATCGCGCCGCCCGCGAGCTCGCCGGCGACCTGCGCGCGTGGCTCGCGCCACGGACCGTGCGCTACTACCCCTCGCGAGGCGTCACCTACGAGTCGCACCTGCGGCCGCCGCCGCACCTCGTCGGCCTGCGCATGGCCGCGCTCGACGCGCTGCTCGCCGCGCCCTCGAGCGAGCAGACCGCGCCGGTCGACGGCGCGGGCGCGCCGGTCGTCGTCGTGAGCGCGGTCGCGCTCGCGGAGAAGGTCCCCGACCCGGCGCTGCGCCCGCACTCGTTCACACTGCGCACCGGCGAGCTGATCGACCTCGACGATTGCGCGAAGGAGCTCGTCGCGGCGGGTTACGAACGCGTCGACCAGGTCGAGGAGCGAGGTCAGTTCGCGATGCGCGGCGGGCTGCTCGACGTCTACCCCTCGACCGAGGAGCGCGCCGTGCGGGTCGACACGTTCGATGTGGAGATCGAGTCACTGCGCTGGTTCTCGACGTTCACGCAGCGCTCCATCGGCGAGGTCGACGAGGTCGAGCTCGCTCCCGCTGCCGAGCTCGCCGAGCAGTACCGCGTGCCCGACGGCGTCGAGGCTCTGGAAGCGGACGACGGCGAAGCGCGCCCCGACATCGCCGACCTCCTGCCCGTCGAGCGCTTCGGCGCGCTGCTCGATCTGATCGGCGGCGACGCCGAGCTGCTGATCGCGGCCGAGGAGGAGGTCGCTCCGGCGCTGTCGGACAACTGGGCGGACGTCTGCGCGGCGTTCGCCGACGAGGACGCACACCACCTGTACGTGGCCCCGCAGCTCGTCGAGGACGCGCTCTCGAGCCGCGCGCGAGTATGGCTGTCGGCGATCTCGAGCGGACAGGAGATCGAGATCCGCGCGCAGGCCGCGAACGCGCCCGCGCGATCGCTCGGCGAGGCCGAGCCGGAGCTCGACAAGCTGCTGCGCTCGGGTTACGAGACCGTCGTCGCGTTTGCGCGCCGTGGCGAAGGCGAGCGCGCGGCGTACAACCTCGGGCACCTGAAGGCGTCCTGGCTCGAGGACCGCGCCGACGCGCCCGCGCAGGCGCCCGCGCGGACGCTCACGTTCGCCACCGCGTCGCTGCGCGAAGGCTTCATCGCGCCGTCGCTGAAACTCGCCGTCATCCCCGAGCATCGCCTCTACGGCCGGCGGCGGACCGCGCCCGGCCTCGTGGAGGGGCGCGCCGCTGGGCGCCGCCGCGGCGCTCTGCGGTCCTTCGCCGAACTCCGCACGGGCGACTTCGTCGTGCACGAGGACCACGGCGTCGCCCGCTTCGCGGGCTTTCAGACGCGCACCGTCGCGGGGGTCGTGCGCGACTACCTGTACCTCGAATACGACGGCGACGACCGCGTCTTCGTTCCCACCGACCAGCTCGCGAAGATCTCGCGCTACGTCGGCGCGGGCGCGGGCGAACCCGCGCTCTCGCGCCTGGGAGGCACGCGCTGGGAGACGATGAAGGCGCGCGCCCGCCGCGCCGCGCAGGAGCTCTCGGGCGAGCTGCTCACGCTGTACGCGCAGCGCCGGCGCAGCAGGGGGCACGCGTTCGCCGAGGATTCCGACTGGCAGCGCGAGTTCGAGGCCCGCTTCCCGTACACCGAGACGCCGGACCAGCGCGAAGCGATCGAGCTCGTGAAGGCGGACATGGAGTCCGAGCGCCCGATGGATCGCCTGATCTGCGGCGACGTCGGCTACGGCAAGACCGAGGTCGCGCTGCGCGCGGCGTTCAAGGCGGCCGCCGACGACAAGCAGGTCTTGATGCTCGCGCCGACGACGATCCTCGCGCTGCAGCACCAGGGGACCTTCGCCGAGCGCCTCGCCGACTATCCGATCACGCTCGAGCACGTCTCGCGCTTTCGCTCCGCCGCCGAACAGCGCGATGCGCTGAAGCGCTTTGCCGAAGGACGCGTGGACATCCTCATCGGCACCCACCGCCTGCTCTCGCGCGACGTGCGCGCGAAGGACCTCGGCCTGCTGATAGTCGACGAGGAGCAGCGCTTCGGCGTCAAGCAGAAGGAGCTCCTGCGCTCGCTGAAGCTGCGCGTCGACGTGATCTCGATGTCCGCCACGCCGATTCCGCGCACGCTGCAGATGTCGCTCGCCGGACTGCGCGACATCTCCGTCATCGAGACGCCCCCCGAGGGGCGGCGGCCGGTCAAGACGTACGTCGGCGAGTACGAGGAGGAGCTCGTCAAGCACGCGATCGAGCGCGAGCACGAGCGCGGAGGGCAGGCCTTCTTCGTGCACAACCGCGTCGCGTCGATCGACGAGACGGCCGAGCGCCTGCGCGCACTGTGCCCCGGCGTGCGCTTCGTGGTCGCGCACGGCCAGATGGGCGAGGGCGAGCTCGAGGGGGCGATGCTGGACTACCTGCGCGGCGGCGCCGACGTGCTCGTGTGCACCTCGATCATCGAGTCGGGCATAGACATCCCCGACGCGAACACCTTGATCGTCGAGCAGGCCGACACGTTCGGGCTAGCGCAGCTGTACCAGATTCGCGGTCGCGTCGGCCGCAGCCGCGAGCGCGCGTACGCGTACCTGCTGTACGACTCCGCGCGCGCGCTCACGCAGGAGGCCGCGCAGCGGCTGTCGGCGCTGTCCGACCACACGGAGCTGGGCGCCGGCTTTCAGATCGCGATGCGCGACCTCGAGATCCGCGGCGCGGGCAACCTGCTCGGCGACGAGCAGTCCGGGCACGTCGCCGCGCTCGGGTTCGAGCTGTACATGCAGATGCTCGACGAAGCCGTGCGCGAGGCCGAGGACCGCGACGCGCGCGCCGCCTCCGCCGACGGCGAGCGCGTGGAGCCCGAGCTGCGCGAGCCGGTGCGCCTGGACGTGAACGTCGACGCGTACGTCCCCAGCGACTACATCCACTACGAGCAGGCGAAGATAGACGTGCACCGGCGGATCGCGGGCGCGCTCGAGCTAGAGGAGCTCGAGGTGCTGCGCGCGGAGCTCGAGGACCGCTTCGGGCCCGTGCCGGAGCCGCTCGAGAACCTGCTCGCGCTGCAGCGCGCGCGGATCAAGTTCGGCGAGGCGGGGGCGCGAACCGTGAGCTTCCGCGGCGACCGCCTGGCCGTCGTCCCGATCGAGCTCGACTCGGTGCGTGCAAAGCGGCTTCGCGAGGAGCTGCCCGGCGTGATCTACGAGTCCGGCCGCTCGCAGGTCTCGCTGCGCGTCCCCGACGACGGAAAGGAGCGCTTCCCCGCCGTTGTCAAAGCTGCCGACGCGCTGCTGGGCGTGATGCGCGAGGCGGCCTAGCGCGCGCCGAGGGCGGTGAGCGCGGATTGCGCCCCGCGCATGGCATTTCCGCTAGAGTGCCCGCGTCGTGCCCAGAGCCACACGCGTGATACCGGCGCTTAGCGCCGTTTTATTTGCCGTCATCGCCCTCTCATCGTGCGGCGGTATTCCCGGCAATGCCGTCGTCAGCATCGATGGGAAACCGATCACTAAAACGACGTTCGGCCACTGGATGAGCGTCGCGGCCGTGTCCTCCGCGGCGGGTCTGGGCGGTTCGTCCGTGGTTCCCGAACCCCCCGCTTACACGGCCTGCATCGCGCACCTTCGCGCGACGGCGCCGAAACCCGCGAAAGGGAGCTCCGCTCCGACGGACGCGCAGCTGAAGACGCAGTGCGAACAGGAGTACAAAACTTTGCAACAGGAGGTTCTCGGGTTCCTCATCTCTTCGGAGTGGGTTCTCGGCGAAGCCGCGTCGCTCGGTGTGAACGCGAGCGACAAGGAAGTCAAGAAACGCTTCGAATCGATCCGCAACCAGCAGTTCCCGAAAGCGGCCGAATTCGAACACTTCCTCGCGAATTCCGGGCAGAGCGTCTCCGACCTGCTGTTGCGCGTGAAGCTTAATCTGCTGTCCTCGAAAATCCAGCAGAAGGTGGTGCGCTCGAAAGGAGTCGTCACCAAAAAAGAGATCGAAAAGTATTACAAGGAAAACCCCTCGCGCTTCGGCGTGCCGGAACGGCGCGACCTGGAAATCATCCTCGTCAAAACGGAAGCCGAGGCGACCGCCGCCAAGCACGAAGTCGAATCCGGCAAGAGCTTTGCGAGCGTCGCGAAAAAGGTGTCGATCGACCCCACCAGCAAGGCAAACGGCGGCCTGCTCCCCGGTGTGGTGAAAGGCCAGGAGGAGAAAGCGCTCGACGAAGCGGCCTTCAAGGCGAAAGCCGGCGTGCTCGAAGGCCCGGTGAAGACGTCGTTCGGCGTGTACGTCTTCAGGGTCAAGCGCATCTCGCCGGGCAGCACGCAATCGCTCGCCCAGTCCGAAGCGACGATCAAAGCTCAGCTGACCGCCACGCAGCAGCAGTCCGCGCTGACGAACTTCGTCAAATCGTTCAAAAAGAAGTGGACTGCGAAAACCGACTGCCGGAGCGGCTTCGTGGTCATGAACTGCAAGCAGTACAAAGCGCCGAAAGGCTCGTCGACGACCCCGGCGGCGTAGCGCGGGCGGCCAGCTGCCCGCATGAGCGAGATCGAGCGCGTTCACGCGCGGCAGATTCTCGACAGCCGCGGCAACCCGACGGTCGAGGTGGAAATCGCGCTTCGCTCCGCCGCGCGCGGGCGCGCCGCGGTTCCCTCGGGGGCATCGACGGGCGAGTTCGAGGCGACCGAGCTGCGCGACGGCGGCGAGCGCTGGATGGGCAAGGGCGTGACGCGAGCGGTGGCCGCCGTCAACGGCGAGATCGCGCAGGCGGTCAGGGGTCTCGACGCGCGCGAGCAGGGGTTGCTGGACGGGGCGCTGATCGCGCTCGACGGCACCGCGAACAAGTCGCGTCTCGGCGCGAACGCGATTCTCGGGACCTCGCTCGCGGCCGCCCACGCGCAGGCGGCCGATGACGGCGTGCCCCTGTGGCGGTACCTCGGCGGCGAGGACGCGAGCGTGCTGCCGGTGCCGATGATGAACGTGCTCAACGGCGGCAAGCACGCCGACAACAGCGTCGACTTCCAGGAGTTCATGATCGTGCCGCTCGGCGCGCCCAGCTTCTCCGAAGGCCTGCGCATGGGGGTCGAGGTATTCCACTCGCTCGCCGGCACGCTCCACGCGCGCGGGCTCTCGACCGCCGTCGGCGACGAGGGCGGGTTCGCGCCCGACCTCGCCTCCAACGAGGAAGCGCTCACGATGCTCATAGCCGCTATCGAGGCCGCCGGCTACCAGGCGGGCGAGGACGTCGCGATCGCCCTCGACCCCGCGTCCAGCGAGCTCTACCGCGACGGCGCGTACGTGCTCGAGCACGAGGGCCGCGAGCTCGACGAGGACGGGATGGCCGACTATTGGGCCGACGTCGCGGCGCGCTACCCGATCGTCTCGATCGAGGACGGGATGGCCGAGGAGGATTGGGGCGGCTGGAAGGCCCTCACCGAGCGCCTCGGCGAGCGGCTCCAGCTGGTCGGCGACGACCTGTTCGTGACGAATACCGAGCGGCTCGCGCGCGGGATCGAGCTCGGCGTCGCGAACTCGATCCTCGTCAAGGTCAACCAGATCGGCACCCTCACGGAGACGCTCGCCGCGATGTCGATGGCCCGCGGCGCCTCCTACACGTGCGTCATGAGCCACCGCTCGGGCGAGACCGAGGACGTGACGATCGCCGATCTCGCCGTCGCGACCGGCTGCGGGCAGATCAAGACCGGCGCGCCGTCGCGCTCGGACCGCGTTGCGAAGTACAACCAGCTGCTGCGGATCGAGGAGCAGCTGGGCGCCGCCGCCGAGTACCCCGGTCGCGCCGCGTTCGCGCGCTAGCCGCTGCGCGCGCGCATACGCGCGCGCCGCGAACCTGCTCGGTGCACCACCCCGGCGCGGATTCCGGCGCTGGGGCAGGCAGGAGCTTTGGCGCGCGCGGCGAATGCGAGCGATCAGGTGTCGGCGAGTCTCGCCCCCCAAGCCCGTTCACGCGCCGCCGGCGCGCGCAGCAGCGCGCCCCGGCGCGCGCGCCCGCAGTCGCTCCCGATCCTCGTCCTCGAGCGGATCCGCTGGGACCGGGTGGGGCGGATCGCGCTGCTACTCGTGCTGTTCGCGCTCGTGTACCTGTACCTGAGCGCGGGTGTGCGCATCTTCTCGACCTACCGCCAGCAGCACGCGGACAGCGCCGCGGTGGCTGCGCTCGCGCGCGAATACGCGGCGCTCGAGCAGCGCCACCGCCAGCTCGGCGAACAGTCCACGGTGGAAGCGGAGGCGCGCCGGCTGGGCTTGGCGCGCCGCGGCGAGCAGCAGTACGTCATCACCGGCCTGCCCGCGAACTGAAAAAAGACCCGGACGGCGCGGCCTCGAGCCGAGCGCGAGGAGGCCGCCGCGGGGCTTTGGCGAGGGCGCTCTGCGGCTCGTGCGCGCTGCTAGCCTCGCGCGATCTCCTACGAGAACGCGATCTATCAGTGGCGCGCGGGCGAGCAGCGCGTCGCCACGCAGCCGCCCGAGCGCGCGCCGCGCATCGAGCGGGTGGTGGAGGCGCTGGTGGCGGAGCTGCGGCGGCGCCTCGGCGGTCGCTTCTCGACGGACGAGCTCGTCGAGCTATACACGACCGACACGCGCTGGTGCCTCGCGCTCGCGATGCGGGTCGCGCCGGAGGATGCCTGGGCGTGGGAGGCGCCGGTCGTCGTCGATGCGGCCTTCGGGCGCTACGTGCGCGAGGCGGCTGATTTCGCGGGCGGCCGCCGCGACGAGCGCTAATCGCCCTCGCCGCTGCGGCGGATGACGATCTGGTCTTCCTCGACCGTCACCTCGACCGGGCGGTGGCCGGCCCAGTGCTCGGCGTAGATCGGGTTGTCGACGATCGCGGGGTCGAGCCACAGCCCGTAGCCCTCCTCGCCGTGGTCGAACGTTCCCTCGAGCGGGCCCGTGTTGCGCGCACGCCCGCGTCCTGAGAGCGAGCGACGCCCACGTGCGCCGCGCCGCCGGCGCAGGCGGCCGCTGCGCTCCCCCTCCTCCTCGTCGGCGGGCTCCTCCTCGTCCACGCCCGCCGCGCGCGCCTCCGCGCGCTCGCGCGACTCGCGCTCCTGCGTCTCGCGTTCTTCGGCTTCCAACCGTTCTTTCTCGCGTTCGGCCTCGATTTCCGCCGCTTCGAGCTCGGCGGCTATGAGCGCGTCGTCCTCCGCGCGAAGGTCGATCTCCTCGTCGTAGAGCCCCGTCTGCGTCCCCTCCTGCGCCTCCTCGTCGCTGACGAGGTCGTTCTGGCGCTTGAACTGCTCGATATCGCGCACGCTCACATCGAGCTGGTGGGCGACCCACGCATCGGTCCGGCCCTGGCGCACCCAGGCGCGGATCTGGTTGAGGTTCGGGCGCAGCGATCGGCGGGCCATCGGCGGCCGGAGACTAGCGCAAAGTGTCGCGAACGCGCCCCGGTGTCGCCTCCGCGGAGCGAGGTCGAGGAGTTCCCCGCTCTTTGCGGGTTAGCGCGCGCCGCGCGCCGCAAGCGTCGTCCCGCCCCTTCGCTTTCGACCGTCCTGGTGACTATGCTTCTGCGACCGGTGGTCGGGGAGTGCGCCGCAGGCCGGACAACAGGAAGGTGCATGGAATGCTGGTGCTGACGCGCAAGTCCAACCAGAGCATCATGATCGGGGACGATGTCGAGGTCTCGGTGCTGTCGGTCATGGGCGAGAAGGTCCGGATCGGCATCCAGGCTCCGCAGGAGATCCCCGTCTTCCGCAAGGAGATCTATCTCGAGATCCACCGCGACGACGCGCTCGGCCCCGAGGAGCCGGCGAGCTCCGGCGAGGGCGCCCGCGCCGAGGTCGCCGACGCGAGCGAGGCCGAGTAGCGCAGCCCGCTACGCCGCGCCCAGCGCGGCCTAGCCGAGCAGCCAGTAGAGCGTGCGAAACATCACGACCGTGACCAGTGCCGCGGTCGTGATCAGCGTGAGCACGAGCAGCGCGAAGCGCATCGAGCCCCGCTTGTGCCGCCGCTCCGCGCGGCGTTTGATCGTGCGCTGCTCGGCCGTCTGAAGCAGCTCGTCGCGGCGGCGGCGGTCGATCGAGATCTCCTTCACGAACGCGCGCTCCCACTCGGCGAGGCTCTGGCGCATCTTCATCGCGATCGCCTCACCCGAGCGGCGCCCCTGTGCGGCCGCGCGCGCGAGCGCGCGTGCGCAAACAGCGTTCGCGCGTCGCCCGCCCGTTCGCGCGCGTCGCCCAGACCCCCCGCCCCGCGTTCCCGCGGGTCGCCGGCGTTCTTCTCGCCACGGTCAAGGGGTCGCCGCGGCGGCGCGCTCTGCGCGCTCGTACACCCCGACGAAGCGCAAGTAGTTCTCGGCGATCGTGCGCGCGCCGGCGGAGCGCTCGATCTTGCCGTCGACGTACGCCTTCAGCGGATCCCACCAGATCGACCTGCCGATCGCGAAGCCAACGAAGCCGTCGACGGGCGCGGCCTGCGTGAGCCAGTGATCGACCTTCGCGTCATCGGCGCCGCGCCCGAGGACGACGCAGACGACGCCGTCGCGACCGCCGGCGCGGGCCTGGGAGACGAGCATCTCGCAGTCCGAGCGAGCTTCGACGCCCTCGATCTTCCACACGTCGACCTCGATGCCCGCGTCCTGGATTTCGGCGATCGCCCGGCGCATCAGCTCGGGCCGCAGCTCGGACTCGTAACGCTCGGTGTCGCCGCCCACGGCGAGCAGCTGCGACTGCAGCGCGGGCACGAGCAACTCGAACAGGAACCTGCGCTCGTGCTGCCCCAGCCAGTCGCTGAGCGTGCGCAGCTTGACGAGTTGCTCCTCGTTCTCGGAGGCGTCGCCGTCGGGGTTGTAGCGCACGAGGACCTTCGTGAAGTCCGGGTCGAAGCGTTCGATGTGCGCGCCGAACTCGTCGCCGTACTGAAAGTCGAACAGGTTCTGGCCGGAGCGCTCGGCGGGCATCGCAAGGCGCAGCCCGGCGGCGCGCGCCTGCTGCGGGACATCGGAGCCGAACTGCTCATCCACGAGCACTCCGGTGACAGACGGCTCGGCGCCCGCGGCGACTGCCTGAAGCATCCCCTCGAAGATCAGGTGCTTGGCGTCCGCGATGATCGCCGTCTGCTCTGGGTCGGGGTCTCCCTCGATGCCGAAGAACTTCTTCTGGAAGGAGCCGCGGTGGTCGAAGGCGAGAATGAAGAGCTTGTGCTCGTAGCCGGGTTCCATGGCGGTGAGTATTCCAGAGGCGTGGCGAGCGAGGGCTGGTCGGTCCTTAGAATGAGTCGGCGATGAGCCCGCGCGCCGACCTCTTCGTCGTCTGCAAACACTGCGGTTCCGAGGTCAGCCCGTACATCACCGAGTGCCCCTACTGCGGCAAGCGGCTGCGCCGCCGTGCGCCGAAGATCCCACGCGAGCGAACCTCCTCGCGCGCCTCGAAGGGGCTGCTGTCGCGGCTCGTGCGCGGCGGGCGCGCGCGCCCGGGCGGGCGCTCGCGTGCGACGACGCGGCTGCGCTCGCGACGGGCGCCGTTTGCAGCCGTCTCGCGGCCGTACGTGACGATCGCCGCCGTGGCCGCGAGCGCCGGTCTGTGGGTCGTGACGCGTGCGGGCTTCGTGGACCGCGGCAAACTCGTCGTGGCCGGTCCGCTGCACGGGGACTGGTGGAAGCTCTTCACGAGCGAGTTCACGTACGCCAATGGCCTGTACGCGTTCGTCGCGCTGCTCGCGATCGGCCTCTTCGGCTGGTTGATCGAGCAGCGCCATGGGCCTGCGGTGACGCTGGCGCTGATCCTCGGTGCCGGCGTCGGCGGCGCGCTCGCCGAGGCCGCCGCTTACCCGCTCCCGGTCGTGACCGGCGGGAATGCGCCCGCGCTGGCGTTGCTGGCCGCGTGGGCGGCTCCCGACCTGGCGAGAGCGCGCGGGGGCGCGTACTACGAAGGAGACCTTCTCGGGGCCGCAGCCCTGGCCGCGGTGCTGCTCGCCACCCCCTTCCTGCTTCCCGAAGTTGCCGTCTTGAGCGGCGGCAGGATCGCGCTCGCGCCGCAGGCGAGCTGGCTCGCGGGCGTGGCCGGCATGGCGCTCGGCGCGGTCGTGGGCCTCGGCCTGCAGCAGGCGCTGGGTGAGGAGTAGCGCGCGGGCGCTCCTCGCGTCGCGGGGCGCGCTGGCGACTCGAGCGCGCGCGTCCTTATGATGCGCCGATGACGATGACCAACGCGATCGTCCTGATCGAAGCGGAGCGCGACGCGCTGTCGACGCTCGGAGGACAGCTTGCGGACATCGAAGGCGTCGCGGAGGCGTACTCGGTGACCGGCGCGTGGGACTTCGTCGCGATCGTGCGCGTCCCGGACCACGAGCAGCTCGCGGACGTCGTCACGGCGCAGATCGGCGGTCTCGCGGGGGTCGCGCGGACGCAGACGATGGTCGCGTTCGCGGCCTTCTCGCGCCACGATCTCGAAGCGCTGTTCTCGATCGGCGAGTGACGAGCGTCGATGGCGGCGATCCCGATCCGCGCGCAGTACGGGCCGACGCTCGGCCGCGTTCTCGAGCCGCGATGGCGCGCCGCCGGTCCGCCCGCGCGAGCGCTGGTGCGGGCAGCTGCGGTCGCGGCCGTCGCGCTCGCGATCGCGATCGCGCTCGCGCTGCTCAACGCGCACTTCTCGGCCGGGGGGCGCGTGCCGTTCAGCTTCAGCTACCGCAGCCTGTACCGGTCGGCTCCGGAAGCCGGCGGGATCGTGAAGATCCGCCGGCTTGACTCGCGCGGCAGGCTCGAGGATTCGTTCGCCGTCGCGCCGCTCGAGCTGCCGCCGTATGCGGGCAAATCGCAGGGCGAGCTGCCGGTGTTCGCCACGGGCTACATCCGCGAACTGCAGCGCCGCGACACGGACTTCGTGCTCTACGGCGAGGGCTACCAGCGCATAAACACGGTCCCGGCGTACGACGTCTTCTACACGGCGAGGGTTCGAGGCAGGCTGATGCTCGGCCGCGACGTGCTGCTCGTCGCGCAGCGCCGCGGGCAGCGCGCGGGCGTGCGGATCACGATGCTCACGACCCCGACGGCCAACCGCGACGTCACGTCGCCGCTCGAAGTGGCGACGACGGGCGTGCTGTTGCGTCCCTACAAGACCTTCACGCTGCACTAAAGCGCGGGCGCGGCCGCCGCGCGCGCCGGGCGTCCTCGGGACCGCGCCGCTGTCGGGACCGCGCCGCTGGCCTAGGCGCTGCCGCGACTCGTGCGGCGGCGAGGCTTCGAGTGCGTCGCCGCGCGCCGGTCGACCCTGCGCGCCGGACGCTCGGCGCGGGCGCGGCGGCTGCGGTGAGCCGGCCGCACGCTCGTCGCCGCGGAGTGCGTCGGACTCGAGACCGGCACCGCCACGGGACTCGTCGTCACGGAGGCGCCGGCCCCGGCGCTCGCGGGCTGCGTGCTCGTGGCGGCCGCCGGCTGCGTGCTCGTGGCGGCCGCCGGCTGCGCCGGGGCGGGCGCTTCGGCGGCCGGCACGATCGCGGGCGTCGCCGGAGAGGCTTCGCTCGTCTGCGGCGTGATCGTCACGACGGGGGCTTCGGCCGCGGGCGCGGTCGGAGAACCTTCGCCTGCCTGCGGCGGGGTGGTCGCGGCGGGCGCTTCGGTCGTGCCCGCGGTGGTCGTGCCCGCAGGGCTCGTGGTTTCCGGCGGACTTGTCGCCTGCGGCGGGAGCTGTGTCGTATCGGAGGTGACCTGCGTGACCTGGGTTTCCGCGACTCCCGGCTGCGCGGCCGGGGTCGTCGCTGCCTGCGGGGCCGTGGCGGGCAGCGTCGCGCCGACGCTCGCCGCCGGCGCGACCGGCGCCACGGCGGGCTTGACCAGATGGCGGGCATGCCGGGCTGCCTTGGACCGACCGCCCGCGCGGAGCGCGTGGGAACGCGTGAGGGTCGCTGGCTGCGAGCGGACGCCCACGACGACGGTCCCGCTCGCCGGTTCGCTGCGCTCGGCGACGTAAGGGTGCGCGGCGTGGGTCCTGGCGGGGTGGGTCACCGTGAGGTGGTTGGCCGCGACGGCGCCCGCGCCGACGAGCGCCGCGGCCGCGAGGCCCGCGACAGCCTTCGAGGCGATCGCGCCCGCGCCGACCGTCAACGCGCTGCCTGCGCCCGCCGCGCCGGTGGCGCCGCCGGCGGTCGCGATCGCGCCGGCACCGGCGCCCGCGCCGACGGTGGCGCCCGCGCCGCCCGCGACCTGTGCACTGCCGGCCGATGCCGTCGCGCCGAGCTTTGCAAGGACGAGCTTCTTGAGCAGCAGCAGCGGCGCGACCGGGAAGACCGCGGCGAGCACCTGGTTGTTCTCGCGCAGCGTGCGCTTGAAGAAGCGGCAGCGCTCGCAGTCGCGCACGTGGCGGCGCACGGGCGGCGTCAGCTTCTGCAGTCCCTCCGCTACGTGGCCGAGCTCGAGGCGTACCTCGTCGCAGCTCAGCTTGCGCGCCTCGGCGGCCTCTGCAAGCGAGATGCGAGCGCGAACGAGCAGCGACTTGACCGACGGAACCGTCGTTTCCATCGCGTCCGCGATCTGCTCGTAGGAGAGTGCGTCGATCTCGCGCAGCAGCAGCGCGGTGCGCTGCGTCTCCGGCAGCTGCCCGACGTCGTGCAGCAGCTCGCGGAAGCTCTCGCGCCCCAGCGCGCGGTCGCTCGTCGACATGCCGTGATCGGCGAAGTGGACGTCCATCGAGTCGACCCCGATCGCCGACGCGCGGCGCAGGTGGTTCAGCGAGCGGTTGCGCGCGATGCGGTACAGCCACGGCCGCGCGTTGATCGGGCGCGAGTCCGCGAGCACGGCGTTGAATGCCGCGGCGAAGACCTCCTGCAGCACGTCCTCCGCGTCCTCGCGCGAGCCGAGCATGTGGCGGCAGAACGCGTGCAGGCGCGATTCGTAGCGCGAGCACAGAGTCTCGAAGGCAGCGTGCTGCCCACGGCGCGTCAGCTCGATGAGCTTGTCATCGGACTGAAGCCGCAGCAGCGGCGTGGGCCCCCTCAAGCCCGACAGGGCGCCCGAAGGTGTTAGTGCGGAAGCCTCCAAAAAAGCGCTCCTAGCGCGTCGGTTCCCCAAAGACACCGTAGCAAGTGCCGAGTTTCGGTCCACAGCGTCCCAATCGGCCGTCCAGAGGGCCGAGCGGGCGCGTTTTTCGTCTCGCGCGCCTCGTCTCGCGCACCTAGTCTCGTGCACTTAGTTACATAGGGCCGGCACCCGGCGCCGGTCATTCGGTCCACGCCGCGGTGCGACGCGCGGGAGCCGCCGATGCCGCTGTCCATAGACTCCACCGCAGGGCCCGGGTGGCGGAATGGGCATACGCAGCGGATTTAAAATCCGCAGCCCGCGAGGGCATGTGGGTTCGAGTCCCACCCCGGGCATGCGCTGCGAGCGCCGTGTCGCGATCGGCGACCCGGTAGAGTCGCCGCGGATGTCGGCGACCGACGAGGCTCAGCAGGCGAGCGCGACGTTCCACGGAGGCCGGCTCATCGCGCGGCGCCTGAAGGCGCACGGCGTGAGCAAGCTCTTCACGCTCTCGGGCGGGCATCTGTTCTCGATCTACGACGGAGTGCGCGCGGAGGGGATCGAGATCATCGACGTGCGCCACGAGTCGACCGCCGCATTCGCGGCCGAGGGCTGGGCGAAGGTGACGCGCGAGCCCGGCGTGTGCGCGCTCACGGCGGGCCCCGGCGTGACCAACGGGATGAGCGCGATGGCCTCCGCGCAGGCGAACCACTCGCCGATGGTCGTGCTCGGCGGCCGCGCGCCGGCGATGCGCTGGGGACAGGGCTCGCTGCAGGAGATCGACCACATCCCGTTCGTGCGCCCGCTGACGAAGTTCGCGGCGACGGCGGGCGCGACGGAGGAGATCTCAGGGCTCGTCGACATGGCCTTCGACGCCGCGCGCGCGGCGCACGGCGGCCCGACGTTCGTCGACTTCCCGCTCGACTACGTGTTCATGGAGGCGCCCGAGCAGCCGCCGGCGGAGACGGAGGACTCCGACGCCGCGCGGGCGCGCGCAAGGCGCGCGGATGCGGCGGCGCTGGAGCGAGCGGGTGAGCTGCTCGCAGCGGCCGAGCGCCCGGTGATCATGGCGGGAACCGACCTCTATTGGGGCGGCGGTGAGGACGCGCTGCGCGAGCTCGTTGACACGCTCCGCATCCCCGTGTTCCTCAACGGCCTCGCGCGGGGTTGCCTGCCCGCCGACCACGAGCTGTTCTTCTCGCGCGCGCGCTCGGCGGCGCTCAAAGGCGCCGACGTCGCGCTCGTGATCGGCGTGCCGATGGACTTCCGCCTCGGCTTCGGCGGCGCGTTCGGAGAGGACACCGAGCTGGTAGCGATAGACGCCGCCGAGCCCGAGCGGCCGCACCCGCGGCCTGTCGCGGCGGAGTGCTACGGGTCGATCCCCGCCTCGCTCGGCGACCTGCGCGAGGCCGCCGGCGCGAAGGCGCTCGCGAGCGAGGCGTGGCTCGCGGAGCTGCGCTCGGTCGAGGACGAGCGCCGCGCGTCGGAACGCGCGGAGCGCGAGGATGAGCGCGAGCCGCTTCACCCGATGCGCGTGTACACGGAGCTCGCGACGGTGCTCGACCGCGACGCGATCGTGATCGGCGACGGCGGCGACTTCGTCTCCTACGCGGGCCGCGTCGTCGACAGCTACCAGCCGGGGTGCTGGCTCGACCCGGGCCCGTTCGGCTGTCTGGGCACCGGGCCCGGGTACGCGCTCGCGGCGAAGCTCGCGCGACCCGAGCGCCAGGTCGTGCTGCTGCTCGGAGACGGCGCGTTCGGATTTGCGGGCCTCGAGTACGACACGCTCGTCCGCCACGGGGTCGACGTCGTCGGCGTGATGGGCAACAACGGCATCTGGGGGCTCGAGAAGCACCCGATGGAGTTCGTGTACGGCTACTCGGTCGCGGCGGAGCTCCGCGAGGGGACGCGTTACGACGAGCTCGTGCGGACGCTCGGCGGCCACGGGGAGCTCGTGCAGCACGTCTCCGAGCTGCGCCCCGCGCTCGAGCGAGCGCTGTCCGCCGGCAAGCCCGCGCTCGTCAACGTGCTCACCGACCCCGCGGTCGCCTACCCGCGCAAAGCGAACCTCGCCTGAGGCGAAGTCCGCTCTAGCCGGCGCTCGCGAGGCGCAATGCCTTAGCCGGCGCCCGCGAGGCGCATGCTCTAGCCGGCGCCCGCGAGGCGCAGCGCGCCCCCGTAGAGGATGTCGTGCTCGGAGACTTCGACGCGCTCGAGCGCGAACGCGCGCATCGCCTCGCCGAGGACGATCATGCCGGCGACGATCGTCGGTGCGCGGTCAGGGTTGAGGCCGACGACCTCGCGCCGCTGCGCTTCGCCGAGCGCCGCCAAGCGCTCGCGCAGCGCGTCGACGGCGTCGAGCGTGAGGGCGTAGCCGTGGACGCGTTCGGGGTCGTAGGGGTCGAGCCGTTGCTCGATCGACGCGGCGGAGGTGGCGGTGCCGGCGACGGCGATCGCGAGCGAGACGCGTTCGCGCTCCTCGGCGGGGAGGCCGCGCGCGAGCACGCCGCGAACATCGCCGGCGAGCGCCTCGAGCTCGGCCGCGCGCGGCGGATCGGCGTGGATGTGGCGCTCGGTCATGCGCACCACGCCGACGGGAAGCGAGGTGTGAAAGCCGGCGCTGCGGCGTAGGCCGACGATGAACTCGGTCGAACCGCCGCCGATGTCGATCACGACAGTCGGGTCGTCCGCGGGCGCGCGCCCGGACATCGTGCCGAGGAACGTCAGCTGCGCCTCCTCGTCGCCGCTGAGCACGCGCGCGTCGAGGTCGTAGCGCTCGCGAACGGAGTCTGCGAACTCGCGCCCGTTGGCCGCGTCGCGGACGGCTGAGGTCAGCACGGCGAGGTTGGCCTCGCAGTGGTAGGAGGCGATCGTGCCCGCGTATTCGTCAAGGCGCGCGTAGACCCGCTCGCGGGCGTCGCGCGCGAGCGTGCCGTCGGCGTCGACGCCGGCGCCCAAGCGGGTGACCTCCGAGCGCCGCGCGAGCTCCGCGACCGAACCCTCGCGCGCATCCACGTCGGCGATCAGCAGGCGCGTCGAGTTCGTGCCGATGTCGACGACCGCGACGCGCATGTGCGCGTAGAGTATGCGCGTGGGCGACCTGCCAAGGGTGTGCGTGATCGGCGCGGGGGTGAGCGGGCTTACGGCGTGCAAGGCGCTGTCCGACTTCGGCGTGCCGCATACGTGCTACGAGAAGTCGGATGACGTGGGCGGCAACTGGTACTTCCAGAATCCCAACGGCGTCTCCTCCGCGTACCGGTCGCTGCACATCGACATCTCCAAGCCGTCGATCTCGTTCCGCGACTTCCCGATGCCGGACCGCTATCCGGACTACCCGCACCACACGCACATCTTCGAGTGGCTGCGCGATTACGCCGACGCGTTCGCTCTGCGCGAGAACATCCGCTTCAAGACGCCCGTCGCACGCGCGCGCCGCGGCGCGGGCGGCGGCTGGCAGATCACACTCGGGGACGGCTCGTTGGAGACCTTCGACGCGCTGCTCGTTTGCAACGGCCATCACTGGAGCTCGCGCTTTCCGGATTTCCCGGGGACGTTCGACGGTCCGCAGATCCACTCTCACGACTACATCGACCCGAGCAACCCGCTCGACCTGTACGGCAAGCGCGTGCTCGTCATCGGCATTGGCAACAGCGCCGTCGACATCGTCTCCGAGCTGGGGCGCAAGACTGTCGCGGACGTCGCCTTCATATCCACGCGCTCGGGCGCGTACGTGGTACCGAAGTACCTGTTCGGCAAGCCCGCCGATCAGATCGTGAAGACCAACCCGAGGATTCCGCTCGGCCCGCAGCGGCGGATGGCGCGGATCCTGCCGCGCATCTTCTCGGGGCGGATGGAGGACTTCGGGCTGCCGACGCCCAACCACAACTTCCTCGACGCCCACCCGACGGTATCGAGCGAGCTGCTCGGCCGCCTGGGCTCGGGAGATGCGGTCGCAAAGGTGAACGTCGCCGCCCTCGAGGGTGACCGCGTGCGCTTCGAGGACGGGAGCATCGAGCGCGTCGACGTGATCATCTACGCGACGGGCTACAACATCGCCTTCCCGTTCTTCGGCGAGGACTTGATCTCGGCGCCCGAAAACGTGCTGCCGCTGTACAAGCGGATGCTCAAGCCGGACATCGACGACCTCGCGTTCATCGGGCTGGGGCAGCCGATCCCGACGATCTTTCCCTTCTCGGAGATCCAGTCAAAGGTCGCCGCGCGCTGGCTCAGCGGCGACTGGGCGCCGCCGCCGCCCGAGGAGATGGACGCCGAGATCAGGGCCGACGAGGCGCGCCACATGGCGCACTTCATCAACAAGCCGCGCCACACGATGCAGCTCGAGTGGTACACGTTCGAGCACGAGCTGCTGACGCGCACGATCCCGGCCGGACAGGCGCGCGCCCGCGCCGGCGCGGCCACCGGTCGCGACACGGCGGGTCGCGCCGAGCGCGCGCAGACCGAGGTCGAGCTCGCGGCGTGAGCGAGGTCGCATTCGACAGCGGCGGGACGCGCTGCGTGGGGGTGCACCTCGCCGGCATGGGTGACGCGTTTTTGGGAGAGCACGGCCTTCGGCCGTGTGTTGTGATCGCGCATGGATTCGGCGGAACGGTCGACTCCGGCCTCTTGCCCTACGCCGAGCGCTTTGCCGCGGCGGGATTGGATGCGCTCGCGTTCGACTACCGGCACTTCGGCGCGAGCGACGGCGAGCCGCGTCAGCTGGTCTCGATTCGCGAGCAGCTCGAGGACTACGCGGCGGCGATCGCATGCGCGCGCTCGCTGCCGGGGGTCGATCCCGCGCGCATCGCGGTGTGGGGCTCCTCGTATTCGGGCGGCCACGTCGTCCCCGTTGCCGTCGCGGACGGGCGCGTCGCGGCGGCGATCGCGCAGACGCCCGCGATGGACGGGCTCGCCGCGGTCGCGAACGTCGCACGCTACGCGGGGCCTGCTCTCGTTGCACGCCTGATCGCGGCGGGCGTACGCGATCAGATCGCGGCCCTGCGCGGCGAAGCGCCGGTGATGATCGCCGTCGTCGGGCCGCCGGGGAGCGTCGCGGTGATGACCGCGCCGGACGCGCAGCCGGGCTATGAAAACATCGCCGGGCCGCTGTGGCGCAACGAGGTCCCCGCGCGGATCATGCTGCGCGCGGGCAGCTACCGCCCGGGCAGGCAGGCCGAGCGGCTCCCGTGCCCGATCCTCGTGCAGGTCGCCGACCGCGACTCGGTCGCGCCGGTGAAACCTGCGCAGGACGTCGTCTGGCGCGCGACGGGGAGGGGCGAGATGCGCACGTACCCGATCGGCCACTTCGACGTGTACGTCGGCGAGCCCTTCGAGAGGGCCGTCGCCGACCAGCTGCACTTCCTGCGCCGGCACCTCGCGCCTCGAGCCGCCGAGCAGGCGGCGCCGCCGGCGGACGGCGCGGTGAGCGCTCGCGCCGCGGGCGCGTCCGGGACCGAATGAGCACGAACGGAAATGCGCGGGTCGCGCTCGTGACGGGCGCGAACCGCGGGATCGGCAGGGAGGTCGCGCTGCAGCTCGGCGTGCGCGGACACGACGTGCTCGTGAGCGCGCGCGACGGCGAGCAGGCGGCGGCGGTCGCGCGGGAGCTCGCGGCGGAGTCAGGCGGGGAGGGAAACTACGCGCCGGTGACGCTCGACGTCGCGGACCCGCGCAGCATCGCCGCGGCGTCCGAGCAGATTCACGCGAACCCCGGAAGGCTGGACGTGCTCGTCAACAACGCGGGCATCGGGAGCGACTTCGGGGTCTCGGGCACCGACCCGGACTTCGACGCCATCCAGCGGGCTCTGGACACGAACTTCTACGGCGCCTACCGGGTGACGGTGGCGCTGCTGGATCTGCTGCGCGCGAGCGCGCACCCGCGGATCGTGAACGTCTCGAGCGGCATGGGCGGAGTCGCGGAGATGGGCGGCTGGTCGCCCGGCTACCGCGTTTCGAAGGCCTCGATGAACGCAATGACGCGGATCCTCGCGACCGAGCTGAAGGACGCGGGCTTCCTCGTCAACTCCGCGTGTCCGGGCTTCGTGAACACGGACATGGGCGCGCCGATGGGCGCAACGAAGAGCGTGCAGGACGGCGCCGCGGGCATCGCCTGGCTCGCGACGCTCCCCGACGACGGGCCCACGGGCGGCTTCTTCCGCGACGGCAAACCCGTCGCGTTCTAAGGGCGGCCGCGAGAAAGCCGCAAAGGGCGGCCTCGAGAACCCCGCAAAATCGGTCGACAAGCCGTCGAGAGATTTGCCCGTCCGATACCGTTTTTTGCTACAACGAAGGTTGCGACGCGGGGTGGAGCAGTCTGGTAGCTCGTCGGGCTCATAACCCGAAGGTCGCGGGTTCGAATCCCGCCCCCGCTATCGCGGCCGACCTGAAGGCCGGGCTCCCCGGAGGGGCCCGACGGGAAGGCCGACCGAGACCTCGAGGGCCGTCCGTCCGGGCGGCCTTCGTCGTTGCGCTGGTTTTCGTGGGCCGGCATCGCTAAGCAGTCGGCCTTTGCGCGGTCACCGGCCGAGTTGGTCGGCATCGTCCTCGACCGCCGTCGACTCGACGTCAGCCGTACGCGTACCGCGGTAGCCGGATGCGAAGCGACCTGCCGTTGCGACGAAGCTCATCGTGCGGCCTGAGTAGCGGCGTGAAAGCCAGCGACGCATCAGCGTTCGGGTTGGTGGAACTATGAGCAACGCCCCGAGAACATCGGTGACAAATCCAGGAACCACGAGCAGCGCGGCTCCGAGGAAGCCGAGCGCGCCATCGATAGCGGCACCGGCTGGTGCGCGACGCTCGGACACCGCCCGTGAGACCCGCTCGATGGCCGATCGTCCCTGGACGCCCAGGAGCCCTAGGCCGAGTGCCGAGGTGCCCAGCAGCAGGACGACCGCAAGAAGCCAACCGATCGCGTGTCCGACCTCGATGAAGGCGAACACCTCGACGACAGGCATCACGATCAGGGCGAGGAGGAACATGTAAGGAGCCAGGCTACGACGACGCGCGCGTCCGCCGCGCACCGCCGGCGCTGGAGCACGCGGTCGGCGTGGCCTCCGCGGAAACGCCCGGCGCGGCGAGCCGCTTTTGATCAGCTCCAGTGCAGACGCATCGTGCCTGGCTGACCCTCAGCCGTCGTGGCTCAGGTTTGCGAGCGCGGCAGAGGCCACTTCGTGACCGGCGAGGCCCATCAGCCACAGGTAGAGGATGTCGTTCTCGAACTCCGGGAGCGAGCTGACGCGACCCTGGCGGACGTAGTCAGTGATGAGCTCGAGCGTGGCGACGACGATCGCGCGCGGAACTACGTCTGGGATGGTCGGCAGCTCGGGCTGCTCGATGTGAGCCTGCGCGGCGATCGCACGGTACAGCCGCGCGAAGCTCCGGAGCGTGCGCTCGCTGTGGGCCCGCGCCTCGCCGCCCACCGCCATGATCTCGAGCGTGCATACGCGCGCCGCGTCGGGACGCTCGCTCCAGAAGCTCAGGTAGGCACGGACGCCCTTGCGCATGTTCTCGACATAGCTCGGCTCACTCGTTCCGACGGCCACCATTTGCGCGAGCAGTTCGCGCACGACCCCGTCGTAGGCCGCGAGAAAGCACTCCTCCTTGTTGCCGAACTGCTGGTAGAAGGTGTCGCGCGAGACGCGCGCGCGGTGCGTGATGTCGCGGATCGTCGTTGAGCCGTAGCCCTTTGTTCCCGCCGCGGCGATCATTGCGGCGAGGATGCGCTCGCGCTGATGGTTCTCGACCTCTTCGCGGGAGAGCCGGTGCGGCCCCCGCGGGAGCCGATCGCCGTTGACTTGCAAAGTGGTGGACACAGTGGTACATTACTCTAGCAAATAAAGGACGGGATGGTCCACCATTATTGCCTCGGTGCTGCGCGACGGAGCGTTTGCACCCGCGGGATGAGCTACAGGGGAGAGGATCTCGATGCAGGAGCGGCACCCGACGGGAGAGCGCAGGGCGCTTCACGGTCAACTGTTGGCGACGCTTGGACTGCTGCTCGGCATTGCGCTGATCGTGCTGCCGGCGGTCGCCCAGGCGGCCGAACCGATGCCGTTCGGGCACGGGTGCAAAGCGGAAAACGGTGTGCGCTTCTGCCCAACCGTAAAACTCTCCGAACGGGTGCCTACGTGGGACGGCGTCCCGATCGACGTCGACGTGACATTGCCGGCGACGGGCGAAGGGCCGTGGCCGACGATTGCGGCACTGCACGGTTGGGGCACGAAAAAGACCGAATTCGAGCCGCTCGCCCACTACTTGGCCGAACATGGCTACGCGGTGATGACCGACTCGCATCGCGGCTGGGCCCGCTCCTGCGGCAGCGAAGAATCGCGCGAAAAGGAATTGCCGCCCGGTTCGAGCTGCTCAGAAGGCTGGGTGCACCTGGCCGACACACGCTATGAGAACCACGACACGGAGTACCTCCTCGGCCTGCTCGCCGACGAGGGGATTGCGGAGCCCAAGAACATCGGGGTCATGGGCGCGTCCTACGGCGCCGGGCAGAGCATCGAGCTCGCCTACCTGAAGAATCGCGTACGGATGCCCGACGGATCATTCATCCCGTGGAAGAGCCCGAAAGGCAAAGCGATGGAAATCAAAGCGGCGTGGCCGATCGCGCCGTGGTCAGACCTCGTCGATGCGCTCGAGCCGAACGGGCGCTTCCTCGACACCGAAATCGCGCCGCGCGGGCAGAGCTACGAACCAATCGGCGTACTTAAACAGAGCATCGACGCCGCCCTATATGCGGAGGGACCCTTGCTCGAAGCGTATTACGCGCCGGAAGGCAAGGATCCGGAAGCCGATATCACCAGGTGGTACGCCCTTGCCAACGCGGGCGAACCGTGGACCCCGGAAGACGAAGCAATCGCCCACCAGGTGTATAGCTACCACCAGGCCTACGGCATGCCGCTCGAAGGCGGTAAGCCGGCGGCGCTGCTGCTTGAGTGTGGCTTCACGGACGACATCTTCCCGCCCGAGCAGTGCCTGCGCGTCTACAACCAGGTGCGCGCGCTGAAAGGCTACGCGGCGCTGATGTTCGGCGACGTCGGGCACCAGCGCGCCTCGAACAAGCAAAACACCACGGAATCCTTCGGCGCCGAGGCCCTGCAGTTCCTAGCGGCGAAGCTCAAGCGCGAAGGGACGGCGCCAAAAAACGGGAGCGTGAACGTGTGGACGCAGACGTGCCCCAAGAGCGCGCCCGCGGGAGGCCCGTACCTCGCCCCGAACTGGGCAAAGCTCGCCCCGCACGGGCTGACACTCGGCTCGAGCGCGGCGCAGACGTTCACCTCGGCTGGCGCGAGCCCCACGATCGCCGCCGAATTCGACACGGTCGGCGAGATCGAGCACGGCGGTGCCAACGTCTGCAAGGAAACGAAATCCGAACTGGAACCGGACACTGCGACGTACACGATGGCGAGCCCCGGCTTTTTGATGCTCGGCTTGCCGACGATCACGGCGCATGTTGCCACGACCGGACCGTACGGCCAGATCGACGCGCGCCTGTGGGATGTGCTGCCAAGCGGCCAGGAGATCTTGATCACCGAGGGCGTCTACGCCCTGACCGCAAACCAGACCGGCACGATCAAGTTCCAGCTCAACGGCAACGCCTACGAATTCGCCAAAGGCGACACGGTCAAGCTCGAACTGATGGGACGTGACGCGCCCCAATGGCGTGCCAGCAACGCTCCGTTCAGCGTCGAAGTCAGCAACCTCTCGGCGAGGCTGCCGACGAAATAGATGAGGGGACTCGCCTGGGGAGCGCCGCCGGCGCTCTCCAGCGCGAAACGCGCGGCGGAATAAGCGGCACCGCTCCGCAGCTCTATCGCGCGGGGTGCAAATCGGGGTGCAATCTGAGCGAAACTCAGCGACACCGAGCTGCATGAGAATGGCTTCAGAACGCCGGGTCCATGTCGCATCAACCCGGTTTGCCCTGCTCATAACCCGAAGTCGCGGGTTCTGGCCTGCGCCCTCGGGCCCACGTACGTCGTGACGCCGGCGACCGTCGTGTGTGTGTAAGCGGCCCGCGGACCCCGCGCCGCCGAGGTCGGTGAAGTCGACGTCTCGGGCCGCGCGAGCTCCGAGAATCCCGCTGATGAGCGTCCGCTCTGCCCGCCGCCAGGCCCAACAAGCGCCATCCGGTTCACAGTCAGCGCGAGGATTTAGAGAGAGTAGGCTTTGGTGAGATGTCCGCTCCCAAGGACAACCCTCGGACAGACACGGCTACAGAGACAGACGATGAGCTGATCTCGCGCGCCGCCAAGCGCGCGGACTGGGCCAGCACCGCGCTTGAGAGTGCCGCCGACGATCTGGACGACGCGCACGGCGACCAGGGTAAGTCGCTGGCGGGCCTCGTCGAGGTGGTCCAGGATGAGGCGGGGCGGGTGTCTCATCTCGCCGAAGACATCGAGAGCCACAGGCCCGTCACGGAGGCATGACGAACCTGGAGACCGGGCCGTAGAGCTCGGTCGAAACAGACAAGGCGCTGTCCCCGAGCGCGGAGCGCGCGTACGAGCGGACGCGCTCGCGGCTGACACACGGTTAGAGGGTGGGCTTACCTCCGACGCGCCGAGGAGTCGCGCTTCGCGCGGGCCGGTCGGGTATCGCGCGCTCTCGTTCGGCGGAGCTTGACGCCTCGCGGCTGAAGCGAGGCCGCGCGGGCGAGCTCGCTCACACTCAGCCGTCGACAAGCAGACCGTCAAGTGGTCCGAGGAGCGCCATCGAGCGGCGCGAGACGCCGGGGAGCTCCAGCAGCCGATGGGTGAGGGGTTCGCCGCGTTCTCGGCGCTCGAGCTGCTCGCCGGCGATCGGACGCCACATCTCGTCGACGACCCGGACCGGCTCGCCGGAGACCTCCTCGGCCGAGCGCTCGAGATGCTCGGACCAGAGCCGCAGCCGGGTCTCGCGCGCGACGGCGCGATCGCACGTCACGACGTTCACCTCGGTGTCGTTGAAGAACGAGTGCTCGTTGAGGTTCGCCGAGCCAATCGTCAGCCAGGCGTCGTCGACGATCCCGATCTTGGCGTGAACGTAGAGCGGGCCGGTGAGCCCCCCGCTGCGGGCCACGATGGTCGTAGCCAGAAACCGACCGGCACCATTGTCCGCGTCCGCCAGAACTCCCAGCTGGCCCCGCGTCGTGTCCGCGCCGTTGTTCGGCTTCGCCGGCAGCAGCACGACGACGCGAAAGTCATCGCTCGGCGGTTCGCGGAGCTTGTTGACAAGGATCTCGACGACTTGTGCCGACCAAAGAAACTGGCTCTCGAGATAGACGAGCTCGCGAGCCGAGCGCAGCGCGCGTGTGTACGCCTCCAAGATGCGAAAGTCGCCCCGGGGCAAGAAGTCGTAGATCCCATCGGGGACGGTCCGCACCACCTGGAGCTCCACGTCGCCGGCGGGCGCTGGTGCCGGGGCCTCCTCGAGCTGCTCGCCGGTCACTTCGCGCCAGCGGGCGGCGAAGTGTGCCTCTACATCGGCAACCGCCGGGCCGCGCACCCGGCTCGAGGCATCGTGCCATCCCAGGCGGCCATGCATCAGATGATCGCTGGTGTCAAAACGGTCACCGCCGAGCGACGTCAGGTCGATACCGCCAACGAACGCGACTTCGCCGTCCACGACGATGAGCTTCTCGTGGTGGCAGTGCATCGGACGCTCATGGAAGTCGAGCGCGCAGCGCACGCGCGTGCCGCGGATGAGCTCCTCGCGCACGCGCCGCACGGCCGCGCGCGCCGGCGTGAACACCCGCAGCGGCGCTCCGGACCAGAGCAGCACCCTGACGTCGACCCGCTCGGCCAGATCACCGAGGAGATCGCGCAACCGAGACGCGCGATCGTCGCGCGTCAGCCCGAAATCGGGTGTGATGTGCCAGCCGGCGATATGCACGTGCGAGCGGGCGCCGCTGAGCGCCTCGGCGATGCGCGGCAGCGCCTCCCCACCGTCGACCAACACGTCAAGCGCGCCCCCCGGGCGCGGCCGCGGATCGCCGGCAGCCCACAGCGATGGGTCGCGTGGAGGATCGAGCTGATCGATCCGGCCGACACGCTGCAGCCGGCGACGATGATGCCGATCGATCGCGATCTCGATGCCCTTACCTGTCCACCCATCTACACGCCCAGCAAAGCGTCTCGCCACCGACAGAGCCTACCCGCAGGCCACAGGGCGAAAGGTCGTTCGCAGCCGTGCGACGCGCTCCCGCCCCGTCGGTGAATCGCGCTCCCGCGCAGGCCCGTTCACGCGGTTGACCATGGGCCGCGCCAGGGGCCGTAGCCGGCGGTGACGCGGTCGGCGGCCTTTGGGCCCCAAGAGCCCTGCGGATAGGCGTGTGCCTCGGGCGGCCGCTCGATGAGGGGCTGGAGGATGCGCCAGGTCTCTTCGATGCTGTCCTGTCGCGTGAACTGCGTGCTGTCGCCCTGCATCGCAGCGTGGAGAAGCACCTCGTACGGGGTGGCGCCCTCTCCCCCCTCGGTGGCGAACTCCATGTCGAGGTCGATCTCCTGGGGGGCGGGCGAGTCCGCGCGCCGCGCGTCCAGGACAATCCGGATACCCGTCGCCGGGTCGATCTTCACGACCAGCTGGCTGGGAGCAGGCCGGCGGTGGCCCTCAGGCAGGAAGCCCAGCCGCGGAGGGTCTCGGAACACCACCCGCAGCTCAGTCTGGGTCACAGGGAGGCGCTTGCCGGTGCGTATGAAGAACGGCACGCCCGCCCAGCGCCAGTTGTCGATCTCTAGGCGCAGGGCGCTGTAGGTCTCGGTCGTGGAGTCCTCGGCCACTCCGTCGACGTTGCGGTAGCCGTCATATTGCCCACGCACATACACGGCGGGGTCGGCGTCCGGCATCGCGCGAAACAGTGCGAACTTCGCATCCTTGATGGTTGCCGGGTCGCGGCCAGCCGGTGCCTCCATCGCGGCGACGGCGAGGAGTTGCATGAGGTGGTTGACAACAACGTCTCGAAGGGCCCCGACGGGATCATAGAAATGACCACGATCCTGAACGCCGAAGCGCTCGGCCAGGGTGAACTGTACGCATGCGACGTGATGGCGATTCCAGACGGGCTCGATCATGACGTTCGCGAAGCGTAGGTACAGGATCTCCTCCGTACCCATCTTGCCCAGGAAGTGATCGATGCGGTAAAGCCGCGACTCGTCGACGAAGCGGTGAAGGTTCGCTGCCAGGGCGCGTGCTGACTTGAGGTCGTGGCCAAACGGCTTCTCGACCACAACGCGCGCCTGGGCGGGCAGCAGCCCCCCGTCGGCGAGGCCTCGGGTCACCTGCGCGAACAGGCTTGGCGGAATCTCGAGGTAGTACACAGGAGTGTGCGCGGCGCCGAGCAGCTCCTTCACCCGTTGAAAAGTCGAGGCCTTGGAGAAGTCGCCGCTCACATACGACAGTCGTGCTGCCAGCCGCTCGAACACCCGACGATCGACGACCTCGCCGCTAGCCTGGATCGCCCGTCGCGCATGGTCGCGCAGACGCTCAACGCTCCAGTCCTCGCGTGCCACACCAACGATCGGACAGCCGAGAAGCCCGCGACGCTCAAGCCGATACAGCGACCGGAACGTCATCTTCCTCGCCAGGTCTCCGGTGATGCCGAAGATCACCAGCGCGTCGGCGCTCGAAGCAGCCGCGGCACGCCGTTCCTCATGCCGGTCGCGCATCGCGATCACGGACGTTCGAAACCGGAATCAACGCCCCGCAGTATCGCAAGCACACACAGGGCGTGAATGCGCGTCGCGATCATTGCCGTCGCGAGCAGCGACAGCGTTCCCCGACGACTGCGCAAGCGGCGTCGCGAGTCGGGCGTTTGGACTTGTCTCGGTGCGCTTCGGTCACGGCTATGCCGCAAGGCGGCGCGGACGATGTTCGCCCGCATCACCGCGCGCCGCAGCAGGGTAGCGAAGCGACCACTCGGGGAGCGTGTTCGCCGCGCCTGCTTGACGCGAATTCTCATATTCACGGTGGAGCCGCGTTATGAGCCGCGAAGTTGTCGTAAACGTGGTCGCGGCGGTGGTACTCGAGGCGTGATCGACCTCCTCGCAGGAGTGGTACCATGACGAGAGCACGCCGAGAACAGGTTGCGAAGCAGGTTACGCGTGCTTCTGTCGTACCAGATGGAATGCTCCGCCGGCGCAGGAACGCCGTCGCGAATAGGACCTCTGTAAGTCGCTCGACCCGCCGGGCTTTGCTCGGGGGGACCGAAGACCACGAGGAGGTTCGTCATGTTCGCAGCCAGGCCAGCAGCAGCCGCTTCCGGAGTTGATCCGGACGTTCAACCAGTCAGAGAATCTCGCCAAGAAGGTAGGCGTGGCAGAAGTGCCGTCCGAGCGCCCGAGCGGGCCGCCGGCTTGCTGGCGCGGATCGTTCAGTTCGTTGTCGCGATCGTCGTGTTGATCATCGTCGCCGGAATCCTGCTGGTGGTCCTCGACGCGAATGCGAGCAACAGCATCGTCTCGGAAGTCCACGACTGGGCACGCTGGCTCGCCGGCCCGTTCGACGGCATGTTCAGCTTCCACAACGCCGACGACGCGATCGCTGTCAACTGGGGCATAGCCGCGGGCGTCTACCTGGCCATCGGCGTTCTAATCGCTCGGCTCGTCGGCCGCTCCTACCGCTGAGGCCCACTCGGGCGCTCGTCAACTGCACCAGATCGCGAGGACGTCATGACCTACCGACACATTGAAAGTGCGAGGAACGGCGTCAACGACGCAGTCGGGCTGCGGACCGGATGCGGACGCCCGGAGCCCGCCGACCGAAGGAATGGCTCGGCGAGCATTCGCGCAAGAGCGCGCGTGTTCGCGGTCCTTGTGCTGACTTCGGGCGCTGTTGGCATCCCGCTCTCCGGGGCGGCTGCCGCGCCTGCGGGCGCTGTACGGACCGGAGGAGCCTCGAATGTGACGTTCTCCTCGGCGGTCCTCTCGGGCTCTGTCAACCCGCGCGGTGTAAGCACCAACTTCGCCTTCCAGTACGGCCCAACCAGGCACTACGGCGCGCAAACGCCACTTGCCGTCGCGGGCAGTGGGACCCAAATAGTCAAAGTCAGCCAGGCCGTCACCGCCCTCCTGCCCAATACCCTTTACCACTACCGGCTGGTCGCGTTCGCGGCTACGACGACGGTAGGGCAGGATCGCACGCTCATGACGCCGGAGGTCCCGCTTTCGCTCGCGATCGCCGGGGTCCCCAACCCCGTCCTGTTCGGAAGCCCGTTCTCGGTTGTGGGCAGCCTCTCAGGCAGCGACGGCGGTCGGCGCCAAGTTGAGTTGAACATCAAGCCGTTCCCCTATCTGGGAAGTTTCAGACAGCTCGGCAACACCCAGATCACCTCCGCGACCGGAGGCTTCTCCTTTCCTGTCGTAGGCCTGTTCGAAAACGCCCAGATGGTCGTGGTCACGGTTAACAAGCCGCCCGTTTCCAGCGCAGTCCTGCTCGAGACCGTCGCGGTGCGTGTCACATTCCATGTCCGCCATGCCAGCCGCTCTGGGTTCTTCCACCTGTACGGCACGGTCGCACCGGCCGAGGTCGGCGCGGAAGTCGGCTTTCAGCTCCTGAAGACCGGCCACCGTTCCGTGAATGAGGGCGGCACAAGGGTCACCGCTGCATCCGCGACCGGCGCGCGCTTCAGCAGGGTCATGCGCATTCCCCACCACGGCCTCTACCGCGCGCTCGTCAAGATCAAGGACGGCGCGCATGTCTCGAACTACAGCGCACCCGTTCTCATTCGCTAACCCCGGAAGACTTCAAACTCACTCAACAGAGACCGGGAGATGATCGCGTCTGTCAGCGCGATCGAGACTCTCGAAGCGGACGACGTGCGTCAGCGTTCACCCGGCGCGGCCGCCGCGAGTCGGCGCCCGGATTCTGATTCGTCGCGCGCAACAGCGCCGCGCTGCGGCCGAGCGAGCAGGATGGCGCCGACGATCACCGTCCCGAACGCCAGAACTCGCAGCACTCCCAGACCCCCCTTGGGCAGCGTCTCGTCCAGCAGCACCGGGCCGGCGGCGATCGGCAGCGCATTGGTCAGAAGCGTGGCGATTCCGGCAATTGTCAGCGCTGCGCCGCGCTGGTATCCGATCTGCAGCAACGAGGTGCCCAGCAGATACCCGAAGATCGCCGCCAGCGCGAATGCCAGTCGGGCGCCTCCCTGCGTTGCCAGCTTCGTGGAGATGTCGCCGCACGAGAACAGCAGACCACCTGCGATCCCGTCGGCCGCTGCCGCCCCAACGAACGTTCGGCCAATCGTCAGGACGAGCACGGCGGCGGCGCAGGTGCCCCCGAGCCACAGCCCGATCTCGACGATTGAGCCCCGCGCGCCCTGATCGCCGCCCCCGATGAGCGAAAGGGACAGGAACAACAATCCGGCGACCGACACGCCGGCGCCCCAGCGCTCGCGCTTGGTCAACCGGCGGTGGCCCAGCCGCGCCGTAGCGACCGCGAGGATCCCGATCCCGCCCGCTGCCACGCTTTGCACGAGCGCCAGCGGCGCCAGCGCGAGGGCAACGACGTACTGGGCGAATCCGCCCGACTCCATGGCGAAGCCCGCCAGCCAAGCACGACTCGCGAGCAGCAGGCGCAGCGACTGCAATGGACGCCGCAACGACAGCGGTGAAAGTTGCGCGACTGCGGCGTGCTCGCGCAGGTACGCCAGGCTGATCAGGGTCGTCGAGCCCAGCGCCAGCGCGAGGGCAATGGCCGTCTCGACGTGAGTAGAAGACACGAGAGCTAAGGACCGCATGTGACAGCCGACATTTTGGATGAAGCGCTTCTCCGCAGCGGCGTTCGGATGGCGCATCGATCGACAACGCGCCTGCCTTGCTCCAGCTCGGGCGTTGAGACAACCACTGCCCGAAGCGGACCGTCACGATGACGGGGTGCGCTTCATGGGACTGCAGCTGTCGACGTTGGCCGTTGTGGCCGTCCTGCACCCTCACGCCCGGCGCTCAGGGGTTGACCTCGTCGGGGTCTTCCTGGCGTCAGGAGCGAGCTGGGCGCTGCTTCCAGGTCCCGGCGAGGCCGCCCTCATCGCCGCGGGCATCTCGGCCGCACATCACCACCTCGACTTGACGTCGGTGCTGCTAGTCGCCTGGGCCGGCGCCAGCATCGGCGGGACCGCGGGGTGGATCGTCGGCGTGAAGGGTGGTCGGGAACTGCTCACCGCACCAGGACCGCTGCATCGCCTGCGCCTTTCGCTGATCGCGAGCGGCGATCGCTTCTATGGGCGTTATGGCCTGGTCGCGGTGCTGTTCACGCCGTCGTGGATCGCCGGGATCCACGATATGCGCTGGTCGCGCTTCCTGCCCGCCAACGCAATCTCGGCGCTGACCTGGGCGCTTTCAGTCGGTCTGGGCGCCTATCTGCTCGGGCCGTCGATCACCGATATCGCGGGCGACGCAGGCTTGGCCGGCGGGGCTCTCGTCGGCGCGTTATTTGTGCTTGCCGTCGTGCTGGTCGTGCGGCGTAGGTACCACAAGTCGAGGTAGCGGGCGACCACCGCGGCGCGAGCTGGCCGTTCCTCGAGGTCAGTCCGCGAGGCTTGCCGGCCGGGTGTCAACACCTTCAGGCGATGTGAGCATCGCTATCAGCTCCCCCGCTCGGCGGACTCCGCGCGAAGGTCGCTAAACCGGCGCGCGGGCGCCGTCGATAGGGACCTCAAGCGCCCAGCGCCCCCTCTAAGGATCCGATCCCGCGACGATGAATCGTCTCAGCACAACCCTTGCGATCGCGCTCACAGCGTCGTGCGCGACGCTCGCGGCGGGGTGCGGGTCGAGCTCGCCGCAGACGAGCTCCGCTTCGGTCTCGCCAATCAGCGGGATGAGTCCGCGCGCGCAGTACGCGGCGTTCGCCCAGGTCGTCAACCTGCGCTCCGCCGATCTCCCCGGCTTCGAAGAGGAAGCGAAGCGCCGCGAACGATTCCACGTCGAAAATCGCGCGCTCGAAGGTGGTGCCGTGTACCGCCGCTGCTTCAGCCGAGTCAACAAAAGCAAGCCCGTGTTCAAGGCCCGCTCGCACACCTTCAAGTCCGGGCGAGGGCTGACCTCTGTGAATGTCAGCTCCATTGTCGAAGTCATGCGCTCCGCGCGCGCCGCCGACCAGGAAATGACGGCCGTCCAGAGCCTTCTGGAAAGCGCGAGCGCGCGGAACTGCCTGTCGCGGCTGTTCGATCAGCTCGGCAGCGCCGCGCAGACGAAACGCGTCGGCCGGGGAGCACTCCGCATCACGGTCGGCAAGCTCGCGATCGCGCCGGTCCACTTGAGCAAGCTGCCGAGCGGATCCACGGCGGCAGCGGGTTTCACGATGACGATGAACGTCGCCTACCACGTGTCCGTCGCCGAACGTCACCTCACGATCCCGGAGACTCTGCGCCTCGACATTCTGGGGCTGGCCTTCGGCCGGGCGGAGGTTTCGCTCGCGACGACCGTCCTCGGAGCTCCTTTCCCCGTGGGCACCGAGGCGAGGCTCGTCGGGCTGCTCGCGTCGCGGGCGTCGACCGCGCGTCGCCTCTACGCGGGCGTCAACGGCTGAGCTGGGTTATAACGGGGCGCAGCATGCGCGACGCACCAGGCGACAGCCGCCGCGCCGTCCATCGAATCCCGACCGCCCGGCTGGCGGACAGCGCCTAGCGAGATGTCGAGCGGCGGGGATTGGCGATTGCGAGCGGCGCTCGAGGTGGCGCGCGAGAAGGGACGCACGCTCGATACGCTCATCCGCCGCCTGCGCTCACCCGAGGCGGTCACTGACGCCCCTCCCGCGGTCGCGGACGACGTCGTGCTCACGCACGACGGCAACCTGCTCTTCGCCTACGCGCCGACGCGGCCCGCGCTCGATGTCGCCCGTGCCGCGATCGAGGCGACCTTGAGGGCAGACGGAATCGCCGCGTGCGTGTACGTGAGCCACTGGGACGACCGCGTCGATGAATGGGTCCAGGTGGAGCCCGCGCTCGCGGGTGAGGCCCGGCGAGCTGCGCAAGCGCGCGAGCGCGACGCCGAGAAGCTCGAATCGCGCACCCTCGTGGCGGTCGTCGGCAAGCTCATCAGAGCCGAACTCGAGCAGACGATGCGCGATGGCGCCGAGAAACTCGGGCTGGAGTGCGAGATCCACGAGCACCCGCATCTGCTCAGCTCGCAGGTCGCCTTCACCGTCAGCGGACCGAGGCGCAAGCTCGACGAGTTCGCGGAGGATCTGCGCCGGGAGGAGATCCTCACGATGCGCGCGCAGCGCCAGCTCATGCTGAGCCCTCTTTAGCGACGCCGTTGCATCGCCCTGTTCGGGCGCCCGCGGCGGCGGCGGTCTGGTATCAGTCGCCCCCGCAATGCGCTTTCTCGTCATTCAGCACGCTGCATGCGAGCCGCCCGGCGCGTACGAGGACGAGCTCCGCGCGCGCGAGATCGCATTCGATCGCGTCGAGATCGACGAGGTGCGCGCGCTTCCCGAGTGGCACGGCTTCCACGCCGTCGTCGCGATGGGAGGTCCGATGGGCGCGAACGACGACGACGAGTTGCCGTGGCTCGCCGGCGAGCGGCGCCTGATCGGCGATGCGGTTCGCGCCGGCGTCCCCTACTGGGGCGTGTGCCTCGGCGCGCAGCTCCTCGCCGCGAGCCTGGGCGCGCGCGTGTACACCGGCGAGCGGCCCGAGATCGGCGTTCGCAGCGACGTCGAGCTGACCGACGCCGCCCTCCGCGACCCGGTGTTTGCCGGAGCGCCCGCGAGGATCACCACGCTGCAGTGGCACGGCGACACGTTCGAGCTACCCGATGGCGCGACGCTGCTCGCGACATCGAGCGAGTACGCAAACCAGGCCTTCGCCTGGGGGCGCGCGTACGGCCTTCAGTTTCACCTCGAGGCCTCGCCCGAGCTCGCACGCTCGTGGCTCGACGTGCCCGAGTACGCGGCGGAGCTGGACGAGGTGCACGGAGCCGGGGCGGTGCAGGCTCTGGCTGGAGAACTGCAGGAGCTGCACGGCGCGACCGCGCTCGCGCGCGAGCTATTCGGTCGCTGGATCGACCGCGTCGTCAGAGCATCGTCGTCTCGGTCGGCTGACCCAGCAGCAGGCGCCCCGTGAGCTCGAAGGTCGCCGCGTTGACCTGGAAGTGCGCCGTCGCCGTGTGCGCGTCGCGCAGCCGGCGCTGCAGGGGCGAGGACACGTAGATCGCCGCGCCGCCGGCGAGATCGTGCATCTCGGTCACGACCGCCGCCGCGGTGCGCACCGCGTGCGTCGCCGCGAGCCGCAGTCCTGTGCGTATCTCCACCGTCACTTCGGCGGCCGCCTCTGCGGCCGCCCATCCCTCTTCGATCGCCTCGTAGTAGAAGGCGCGCGCGGCGCGCAGTGCCGCCTCCGCCTGCGCGACCGTCGCCCACGTTGCGGGGCGCTGCGCGAGCGTTCGGCTCGACCCGAGCGCGACCTTGCCGGCGGCGAGCTCGACCAGGTCCTCGATCGCGCCGCGCGCGTTGCCGAGCGCCGCCGCCGAGATCGAGAGCGCGAAGAACGCGAAGATCGGGAACCGGTACAGAGCCGCGTCGGAGGCCGGCGCGTCGAGCAGCCACAGGCTGTGCTCGTGGGGCACGAAGACGTCCTCCGCCACCGCGTCCTCGCTCCCCGTCCCGCGTAGGCCGAGCGTGTGCCAGGTGTCGAGGATCTCGAGCTCGCTCGTCGGAATGCCGAACACCCGCGGCGAGTCGCCCTCGCCGTCCGACTGAACGACGCAGCCGCCGAACAGGTGGTCCGAGTGGTGGATCCCGCTGCAGTACGCCCACCGCCCCGAGACGCGATAGCCGCCGTCGACCTCACGAGCGATTCCGCGCGGCGCCCACACCCCCGCGGCGATCGCGCCCGAGTCGCCGAAGATCTCCGCCGCGCCGCCGGGCGGCAGCCATCCCGCCAGCAGGCTGCTCGTCGCGGCGATCGAAACGCACCAGCCCGCCGACGCGTCGCCGCGCGCAACCTCCTCCGCGCAGCGCAGCACCACCTCGGGGGCTGCCTGCGGGGCGCCCAGCGACGCGGGCGCGCCCGCGCGCATGAGCCCCGACGCGCGCAGGCCCTCGAGCAGCCGCTCGGGCAGTCGCCCATCCGCCTCGATCTGCGGTGCCAGCTCGCGCGCGAGCGCCGATAGCTCGCTCGCCGCGCGGTCGAGCTCGGTCGGTGCGGTGCTCGCGATCGAGGACGTCGCGCGACCCTACTGGAAGGTGAAGGTGTCGGTCGCCGATTTCGGACTCGCCACCGCGTTGACCGTCGCTTTCACGTCGACCGTGCCGGCGGCGTGCGCCGGTGAGATCACCGTGCACGACGTCGACGACGTGCAGCTCGCGCTCGCCGCCTTCGTGCCGCCGAAGCGGAAGACCGTCGCGCCGCTCGCGGTCGCGAACCCGGTGCCCGTCACCGCCACGCTCGTCCCGCCCGCGACGGGGCCCGAGCTCGGGCTCACGCCCGTGACGGTCGGCGTGTAGCTGAACTGGTCGGCGCTGCCCGGCGCGCTCGTGCCGCCAGCCGTCGTGACGGTGATGTCGACCGTACCGGGCGCTTGCGCGGGAGAGGTCGCCGTGAGCGACGTCGAGGAGACGAATGTCACGCTCGTCGCGGCGAGCGAGCCGAACGTCACCGTGCTCGCGCTCGTGAAGCCCGTGCCCGTGATTTTCACTTTCGTCCCGCCTTCCGCGACGCCGCTTGCGGGTAGGACTTTCGTCACCGTCGGCCGCACGATGTACGTGAAGCGGTCCGCTGTCACGGCTTCGCTCGTCCCGCCGGCAGTGGTGACCGTCACGTCGGCCGTCCCCGCCCCAGCCGGCGCGACGGCGGTCACCGACATGCTCGAGTTGACGGTGACGCTCGTCGCGCTTGCCGTGCCGAACTTGACGGCACTCGCTCCGCTCAGGTTCGTGCCAGCGATCGTCACGCTCGTCCCGCCCGCTTCGGGGCCTATGTTCGGCGATATCGACGTGACCGTCGGCGGGTTCGGCAGGGTCGTGAACGTCGTGTCCGTTCCGCTGCTCGTCCCGCCCGCGTTCGTCGCGACGATGCGAAAGTGGTAGGTCGTGTTCGCGCTGAGCCCTTCGATTGCGGTGCTGACTTCGACCGGGCTCGTCCCGGATCCGGGCAGCGCGGCGCACGGCTGCGTCGCTTCGTAGAAGACCGACGTCCCGTATTCGAAGCGGCACTCGCTCACGTTGCCGCCGTTGGGGTTGACGCTCGCGCCCAGCGTCGCGGTCGTCTGCCTCACCGCGCTCGCGGTGCCGCTGAGCACCGTCGGCGCGTTGGGCGGCGTCGTCAAGGTCGCGTCGGCCCCGGTGCCGCTGCCCCCCGCGTTCGTCGCGACGATGCGGAAGTGGTAGGTGGTGTTGGCGCTCAGGCCTTCGAGCTCGGCGCTGACTTCGACGGGGCTCGTGCCCGAGCCCGGGAGCGAGGCGCAGGAGGCGCTGGAACCGTACGCCGTCGTGGTCCCGTATTCGAACGCGCATTCGCCGATCGTTCCCCCGTTGGGGTTGACGGTCGCGCCCAGCGTCGCCGTCGTCTGAGTGACGCTGGTTGCCGAGCCCGTGACGACGACCGGCGGGTTGGGCAGCGTCTTGAATGTCTGATCTTCACCTTCGCTCGTTCCGCCCGCGTTCGTCGCCACTATGCGGAAGTGGTAGGTGGTGTTGGCTTTCAGGGCTTCGATCGCCGCGCTGACCGCGACCGCTGCAGTGCCCGACCCCGGTGACGGGCTGCACGGAGCAGTCGAGCCGTACGCCGTCGTCGTGCCGTATTCGAACTTGCATTCCGTGACGCTGCCGCCGTTGGGGTTGACGCTCGCGTTCAGCGTCGCGGTCGTCTGCGTGACGCTGGCCGCCGAGCTCGTAGCGACGACCGGCGGGTTGGGCAGCGTCGTGAAGGTCGCGTCGGCGCCCGTGCTGGTGCCGCCCGCGTTCGTCGCGACGATGCGGAAGTGGTAGGTCGTGTTCGCGGTGAGGCCTTCGACCCCCGCGCTGACCCCGACCGCTGTCGTACCCGACCCGGGGGCCGGGTTGCACGGTGCGCTCGCCCCATACGCGGCCGAGGTCCCGTATTCGAAGCGGCATTCGCTCACGTCTCCACCGTTGGGGTTGACCGTCGCACCCAGCGTCGCGGTCGTCTGGGTGACCGCGCTCGCCGTGCCGCCGGCGACCGTCGGCGCGTTGGGCAGCGTCTTGAATGTCTGATCTTCACCTTCGCTCGTCCCGCCAGCGTTCGTCGCGACTATGCGGAAGTGGTAGGTGGCGTTGGCTTTCAGGGCTTCGATCGCCGCGCTGACCGCCATCGCTGTCGTGCCCGACCCGGGTGACGGGTTGCACGGAGCAGTCGAGCCGTACGCCGTCGTGGTGCCGTATTCGAACTTGCATTCCGCGACGCCGCCGCCGTTGGGGTTGACGCTCGCGTTCAGCGTCGCGGTCGTCTGGGTGACCGCGCTCGCGGTGCCGCCGGCGACCGTCGGCGCGTTGGGCAGCGTCTTGAATGTCTGATCTTCACCTTCGCTCGTCCCGCCAGCGTTCGTCGCGACTATGCGGAAGTGGTAGGTGGCGTTGGCTTTCAGGCCGCTGAGCTGAGCGGACACTTCGACGGCGCTCGCGCCGGAGCCCGGTGAGGGGTTACAAGCGACGCTCGTCCCATACGCGGCCGAGGTCCCGTATTCGAAGCGGCATTCGCTCACGTCGCCGCCGTTGGGGTTGACGCTCGCACTCAGCGTCGCGGTCGTCTGGGTGACCGCGCTCGCGCTGCCGCCGGCGACCGTCGGCGCGTTGGGCAGCGTCTTCAATGTCTGATCTTCGCCTTCGCTCGTTCCGCCCGCGTTCGTCGCGACGATGCGGAAGTGGTAGGTGGTGTTGGCTTTCAGGGCTTCGATCGCGGCGCTGACCGCCACCGCTGTCGCGCCGGAGCCCGGTGAGGGGCTGCATGCGGCGCTCGCCCCATACCCGGCGGAGGTCCCGTATTCGAGGCGGCATTCGCTTACGGCGCCGCCGTTGGGGTTGACGCTCGCGTTCAGCGTTGCGGTCGTTTGCCTCACCGCGCTCGCGTTGCCCGTGACGACCGTCGGCGGGTTGGGGAGCGTCTTGAATGTCTGATCTTCACCTTCGCTCGTCCCGCCCGCGTTCGTCGCGACGATGCGGAAGTGGTACGGGGTGTTCGCCGAGAGGCCTTCGATCGCCGCGCCTACCGCGACCGCAGTCGTGCCCGACGCGGCAGACGGATTGCACGGCGCGCTCGACCCATAGGCGGTCGTGGTCCCGTATTCGAACGCGCATTCGCCGATCGTCCCGCCATTGGGGTTGACGGTCGCGGCGAGGGTGGCGGTCGTCTGCCTCACCGCGCTCGCGGTGCCGCCGGCGACCGTCGGCGCGTTGGGCAGCGTCTTGAATGTCTGATCTTCGCCTTCGCTCGTCCCGCCAGCGTTCGTCGCGACGATGCGGAAGTGGTAGGTGGTGTTGGCTTTCAGGCCGCTGAGGTGGGCGGACACTTCGACGGGGCTCGCGCCAGACCCGGGCAGCGAGGCGCACGTCTGTGTCGCTTCGTAGAAGACGGAGGTCCCGTATTCGAACTTGCATTCCGTCACGGCGCCGCCGTTGGGGTTGACGGTCGCGGCGAGCGCCGCGGTCGTCTGCCTCGCCGCGCTCGTGGTGCCGGTGACGACCGTCGGCGCGTTGGGCAGCGTCTTGAATGTCTGATCTTCGCCTTCGCTCGTCCCGCCCGCGTTCGTCGCGACGATGCGGAAGTGGTAAGTGGTGTTCGCCGAGAGGCCTTCGAGCGCGGCGCTGACTTGGACTGGGCTCGTGCCCGAGCCCGGGAGCGAGGCGCAGGGGGCGCTAGAGCCGTACGAGGTCGTGGTCCCGTATTCGAAGCGGCATTCGTTGACGCTCGTCGCGTTAGGGTTGACGGTCGCGTTGAGCGTGGCGGTCGTCCTGCCGACAACCGTCGCTACGAGCGTCTGCACTTCAGGCGACGTTGACCCGGCCGTGAAGACGAGGTCCGGGCCGGCGCTCGTCCCGCCCGAGCTGGTGGCCACGAGGCGAAAGTGGTACGTCGCGCCCGCAGCCAGGCCGCCGACATTCGCGGCCTCGGCGACCGGACTGGTCCCCGAGCCCGGCGGCACGGGACAGGCGGCACTTGAGCCGTACGACGTCGTTCGACCGTACTCGAAGGCGCATTCGGTGACGCTCTGTCCGTCGGGGTCGACGGTGCCGTTGAGCTCCACGCTCGCGCCTGCCACGGCCGCGGCGCCCGTTTCGATCGCGGGGGGCTGAGCGCTGCCGGGAGGCGACGACGCCGGGCCAGCTGCTGGGCGGGGTCCGAGCAGGACAGGCGGCCGCGGCGTCTGACTGAAGTTGAAGTCGTTCGCCAGATTGCCGAGCTGGCGGGATTCTTCGCGCGCGTCCGGGCGCCGGTCCGGGCGCCCGTCCGTTTTCGGGTTCAGGCGCGCGCCGGAGAGGAAGTCGTCCTCGATGAACTTCAGGTAGGCGTCGCTCGAAAGCTGCTGGTGATCGATGTAGCCGGCGCGCGCGTACGGGCTGATGACGAGCCCGGGCACGCGCAGGCCGAAGCCGAGTTCGTCGACGACCGGCGGTACGACGTGGTCGTAGAAACCGCCCCAGTCATCCCAGGTGACGAAGATCGCGGTGCTCGGCCAGCACGCGCTGCGCATGATCTCGTTGATGAGGCTCGTGACATAGGTTTGTCCCGCGGGTATCTTCGCCGGCGGATGTTCCGACGCCGCACCATCCGGTGCGATCCAGGCCACATTTGGGAGACCGCAGGCGCCGCTTGCTTCGTGGGTCGCGTTGTAGAAGCCGGTGAGCGACTGGATGTCTTCGAGCTGCCCGTCGCTCTTGACGTCGGCGAAGCCGGGCAATGGGTTCCAGATGCCCGGCGTTTTGCCCGTCTGGCGCAGCAGTTCGCAGGAGAGCAGTTCGTCGTCGATGCAGTCCGGCTGTGTTCCTTCGAAGATGTAGTAGCGCCAGCTGACGTGCGCTTTCGCGAGCAGGTAGGTGACGTCCGTCCACGCGTGCGTGTGGTTTGTCGCAGATGGGTTGAGCGTGCTCGTGCACGACATCGCTTCGGTGGTCCCTTCGGGGCATTCCGCCGACCAGCCCGAGACGAGGTAAAGGTGCTCCGGCAGGCTCCATGAGAGCGCCGCCTCGAACATGTTGTCCTGGAGCACGAAGTTCTTTGCGTACGCCCAGTAGTTGGGAATCTCGCGCGCGTCGTGGTACCCCATCACGTCGTTGCATTTTTCCTGGGTTTCGCCGGGCGCACACGGACTGCAGAGCGGGTTCGTGGTCGAGCATTTTTCGCCGCTCGCGCGCGATACGAGGAAGCCGTCCATCTTGCCCCCGTCGATGTCGTTGCGCGCAGCGACCACGCCGTGCGGTCCGCCGTAGTTCTTGACGAACGGGTCGTGGTAGGGGGCTACGCAATCGTGTTCCACGGGATTCGGAACGCAGACTCCGGCGGGAATCCCGTTCGCCCCCGGGTAGGTCCCGAAATACTGGTCGAACGATCGGTTCTCCTGCGTGATCACGACGACGTGCTTGATCGCGTGGATGCCTTCGTCCGAGCTCGCGAGCGCAGGGGCTGCGATCACGACAGCGGCCAGCGCGGAGGCGAGCGCGGGCAGGGCCAAGCGCGCGGCCGCGGCGGCTGCGCTTCGGCGTCGTGAACCCTCCATGCGTGAACGCCCCAGCAAGTCAGGCCCCCTGTGGTCCTGAGAGTCGGTACCAGCGCACCCCCTGTGCGCCCCCCGCAGCGATCGAAGAACGCAGATTACATCGCCGTGAGAAGGCGGGTGGCCGACAACCCCTTGCTCGCGGTTGTGCGCTGGCGCCCGGGGAGCCTGCGGCGGCCCCAGCCGGGAAGACTCGGTAGCGCCAGCTCGTGTCGGCGTTCGCAAGCACGCCTCCTCAACCGCGGGGGCCGCGCGCGCGTGCGACGTCGCTTGTGCGTAGACATGCGAAGGTTCGGAGCGCTGTGAACTACCCGCACGCGCTCGTCTGCTCATCCACCTGGTGGGCGCGGACCGTCGAGCGCGAGCTGCTTCCTTGGGGCCTCGCTGGCGTGGAGCTGGGCGAGGAGGTGCTCGAGGTGGGGCCGGGCTTCGGCGCGACTACGAGGGTGCTGGCGCCGAAAGCGCGGTCGCTGACGGTGCTCGAGCGCGATCCGCGCTACTGCGAGCGACTACGGCGGGAGCTGCCGCCGAGCGTCGGCATCGTCGAGGGCGACGCGACGCGGATGCCGTTCGACGACGGCCGCTTCTCGGCCGTGGTCTGCTTCACGATGCTCCACCACGTGCCCTCGGCGGAGCTTCAGGATCGCCTGCTCGACGAAGCGGCGCGCGTGCTCGCGCCCGGGGGCTGCTTCGCGGGTACCGACAGCATTGGGGACAGCCGCTCGTTCAGGCTGCTGCACGTGCGCGACACGCTGGTGCCGGTCGCACCCGGCGGCCTCGCCGGTCGGATCGAACGCGCGGGGCTCGTGGAGCCGAAGGTCGACGCTGCACGCCGCTCCTTTCGCTTCCGCGGGTACAAGCCTGCGCCGTAGGCCCGGCCGGCCGCGGGGCGCCTACAGCAGGCCCACCTGGCGCAGGATCGAGAGGGAGTCCGAGTACACGTCCTTGCGCTTGACCTTGCCGTTCTCGAACGGGATCACGTCCATGCCGTTCCACTCGATGCGCTTGCCTGAGGGATCGGCGACGATCTCTCCGCGCTGCAGGGGCCTTACGTGCGTGGCGCTGGCGGTCCACTCCTGCACGACGAGGTCCTCGCGCACGTACAGGCGGCGCGTGCGGAACTCGATGTCGGGCCACGCCTCGAAGATGCGCCCGATGTGCTCGAGCGCCTGCTCGCCCTCGGCGCGCTCGCCGGCGGTGTGGTTCTCGAAGACCATGTCCGGAGCGTGCATCGAGCCGATGCGCTCGACGTCGTGGGCGTTCCAGGCGTCGTTGTACGCGTCGATCGTCTCGCGCAGCGAATCCGGGGTCGTGTGCGCGCCGCCGGCGGTCACGCCCACGACATCGGCTCGAAGCCGCTCGACACGGGAGCTGAGACGATGAGCACGCTCGCCGCTTCCTCGCCGTCGTTGCGCACGGTGCGCGCGTGCTCGGGGTCGAGACGCGCGAACGTGCCGGCGCGCGCCGGGTGGTCCTCGCCGTCGATCACGAGCGTCGGGCTGCCGGACAGGACGAGAAAGACCTCCTCCTGAGCGCGTTCGGTCTCCGTGTGTTCGGGGATCGCCTCGCCGGAGGGGATCTCGACCACGTTGAGCCCGAACGACTTCAGCCCGAGCGAACGGCGCACGAGCTCCCAGTTGCCGTTCCTCTCGACGTCATCGCGGTGGGCGAGCTTGAAGCCCATTGCCGTCCCCTCACATCGGTCCTGGCCGCCACGGGCGGGCGCGCGGCGCCCATGCTACCCCGTCGCGGGGGTACCGGTTTTCTCGCAACTCTTGAGTGCGAGTCATCACAAGTGGACGTTAGTCCGAACCTCGCTCGCAGCCTCAAGACCCTCTGCGGCAGCGCCGACATTGACGGAGAACGCGAGTGGCGCCGCAGCGGCGGCGCTCAGACCCCCCGCGGAAGGGCCCCTAGATGCTCAAGCGAGTTGGAAACACCAACGATTCACGGTCTGACGAGACCTTCGAAATCGTCGGCAGCGACATAGATCAGACGACAAGCGTCGTCGCCGTGAAGGGCGAGCTCGACCTGACGACCGCCCCGCGGCTGAAGTGGATGCTGCACGACCTGCTCGAGGCGGGTCGGGAGAACCACGTGGTCGACCTGACGGAGACCACGTTCATGGACTCGACCGCGCTCGGCGTGCTCGTCGGCGTCAACCGAAGCCTCGGCGAGGGCATGCGGCTCGTGCTCGTGTGCTCGCGCCCGAACGTGCTGAAGATCTTCGAGCTCTCCGGGATGGACGGCGTATTCACGATCGTCCCGACGCTCGACGAGGCCCTCCAGCGCGCGCGAGGGCAGGCGGCGAAGGCGAGCTGAGCGGCGAGCGCGCGATGCGAAGCGCGAGCAAGCCGACCCGCTCCCGCATCCAGCGCGCGCTCGTGGCGGTCGCGCTCGCGCCGGCGTGCGCGGCGCTCGCGCCGGCCTCGATCTCCACGGCGGCAGCCGCACCGTCGGCCGGCGCATCACGCGTGGCGAGGTCTCACGCGGCACAGCCTGCGCACCACGGCGGCGGGCGCGGAGCACCCACCACTGCGGGCGCCGTCACGACCTCCCAACCTGCGACGGCTTCAACCGGCACGGCCGTCGAAAGCGGCGCATCCTCGAGCACGCTCGCGCGTCCGCGCAACGCGGAACGGCACGGCACTCGCGGGCGCTCGCGCTCGACGACGCGATCGGGACGCGCTTCCTCGGGGGGCGCCGCCTCGGGCAGCGGCTCTTCGGGCAGCGCGAGCACCGTCGCGTCCGGCACACGGCGGACCGCGTCGCGCGGGCGCGAAGGCGGACGCCACCGTGAAGGCAAGCGCCTGAGCTCCGTGCGCAGCCAGGGCCGTCGTCAGCGCAAAGCGTCCGTCGCATCGAGCACGCCCGCCGCGTCGCCCGTACCTGCGCTGGTCGCGACGCATACTACCGCTGTGAGCACGCCGGCGACGATCGCCTCGGCGACGCCGGTCGCGGGCTCTCCCGCACCGGTCTCGCGCGCTCACGCAAAGCACCGCGTGCGCGCGGCAGGCGCCGCACGCCCGCGCGCGTCCACTGGCGGCGCGCCGGCGGCGACGGTCCCGGCCTCGGCGCCTGCGCCCGCGCCCGCGCGAACCGAACCGGCTGCGACGCGGCGCGCAGCGCCGGCACGCAAGCGGGCCGCGTCCAGCTCCTTCAGCTCGTCGCCGATCGTGCGCACCTTCACGCGCATCGTCAACGTCGTGCCGGTCCCGATCCGGTTTGTGATGGGGATCCTGTTGCTGCTCGTGCTGGCCGCGGCTGCGCGCTCGCGCGTCACGGCGCTGCGCGCGCGCCGGCTCGAAGCGCAGCGCCAGGAGCTGCTCGACGACGTCGGCCTTCTGCAGGCCGCGCTCCTGCCCCTGCCGCCGGCTCGCCTGGGCCCGGTGGGCACCTCGGCGGCGTATCGACCGGCCGATGGGCCCGGAGCGGGAGGAGATTTCTACGACGTGTTCGCTCTCCCCGACGGGCAGCTGGCGGTGATCGTTGGGGATGTCGCAGGCCACGGCCGCGACGCGCTTCCGCACACAGCGCTCGTGCGCTTCACGCTGCACGCGTACCTCGAGGCGGGCCTCTCGCCGCGCGACGCCGTACAGACCGCCGGCGCGGTGCTCGCGCGCCAGCTGGGCGGGTTGCTGGCGACCGTCATCGCGGCCAAGTACGACCCGCGCGAGCGCCTGCTGGTCTACGCGAGTGCGGGCCACCCGCCGCCGATCGTGATCGGCGAGAGCACGATCGCTCCGATCACCGTCGCCTCCTCGCCGCCGCTCGGCGCGGGCCTGCGGACGGGGTCGCGGCAGACGGTCGTCTCGGTGCCCGGGCCGTCGCGAATCTGCTTCTACACCGACGGCGTGACCGAGTCGCGCGTCGGCGCCGATCTCTACGGCAGCGCGCGGCTCACGGGTGCGCTCGCCGACCTCGAGCCCGGCGAGACCGCGCGCGATCTGCTCGACCGCGTGGCGACGGCGACCGACTCGCGCCCCGACGACATGGCGGCGTGCGTTCTGAGCATCGAAGACGGCGAGGGGGAGCCGAGCGTGCTCGTCGAGGAGCTCGAGCTGGACCGCGAGGAAGCAGCCCACGAGCGCGTGGAGCGGTTCCTGATCGAGTGCGGCGTCGAGCCGCAGGGCGCGGCGTCGCTGCTCCGCTCGGCGCGCACGGCCGCCGGTCCGGTCGGTACGGTGCTTCTCGAGGTGCGTCCGACCGACGGTTCTCCCGAAGTGGCGCTTCGCAGCGACAACGTCGCGCTGCTGCACACGCGGCAGGCGCGACGCCACGCGGGCATCGGCGGTCGGCGATGAGCTCGCGCCCGCCTGTCGCCCCCGACGCTGCAATGGTTCTGGGCATCGCCTCGACGGCAATGCCGTTCGCGCGCACCGCCGACGAGGAGGCCGAGCGCTGGCTGCGCGTGCTGCGCCTGCACGGCGAGGTCGGCGCAGCGCTTCAGGCGCTCGGCGTGAGCGAGGACTCGCTGCTCGCCTCGCAGCCGCCTCCGCAGGCGCCCGCGGAGGGTCTACACAGCGAGGCGGTGACGAACATCGCCGAGGAGGCCGTGAAGCTGGCGTCGCAGCGCCACTCGCCCGGCGTCGCGACCACCGACGTGCTCGTGGCCGTCATGCGCGTCTACGGCGCACACTTCGATCGTGTGCTGCGCGCGCACGGCACCGATCGAGATGAGGTCCTCGCGCGGCTCGGCATCACGATGCCGTCGGCAGACGCGAGCGACGCTTAGGCGACCGCGCGCGCCGGCTCGCGCGCCTTTAGTGGTCGGTCCACCAGTCGGGCAGCGGGACTCCGTCGCCCTCCTCCGGGCGATCGGAGCCGGCGACGATCAGCTCGAGCCCCTCCGGTCCGCCCTCGATCGCGCGGACGACCTGCGGGGCAACCCGCACGACGTCCCACTGGCGAAGCTCGATGATCTCATCGTCGAGCTTCATTCGTCCCGAGCCCGAGACGACGACGTATGCCTCCTCCTGCTCGCGATGGGAGTGTCCGACGCTCGAGCGAAAGCCCGGCCCATAACGGAAGTAGCTCACGCCAAGGTGCTCGGAGTCGAGGTGCTTGCGGGCGAAGCGCGCCTCGACGTCGCCGCCGCGCGCGGCGGCCGAGTCATCGATCTGCTTGAGGTTCTTGACGGTGAATTCGCCGATGCCGGCCAGTTTACGCAAGCCGTCTCGCCCGCCGCGGCTCAGATCCCGAGCGTGCGCGCGCGCCGCAGGAGCAACGAGAAAAGGCGCTGCTGCGCGATCGCGGGGAACGGCTCGAGCGCGCCCGAGCTGATCAGCGTCACGCGGGCGGGGCCGTACACGAACCCGAGCAGGTCGAGGTAGACGGGAACTTTGAGACGGTCGAGGCCGAAGGTCGCGCGCACGCGCCAGCCGAAAGACCCCGAGGCGCCGGGCGCGGGCGGATTGCCCGATTCGATCGTCACGGGGCCGACGCTCGTGCCGCGCCGCGTGCCCGAGACGAGCACCGAATCGAGGTATTGCTGAAAGCAGCCGCGCACGCGGGACGAGTGCAGCGCGGCGAGTTCGGCGAGGGCGAGGGCCGCCGAGCGCGAGACGCCCACTTCGGAGCTCACACCGAGATCGACGATGCCGTGCCTGAACTCGAAGCTCGGCGAGTTCGCGCTGGCGAGGTCGTTGGCGTGACGGCCGGCGCTCGAGCGCTGAGCGCCCGCGCAGCTGAAGAGTTCCCCTTCCGCGCGCTTCTGCGGCGGCGCGCCGCTATGTCCGCCAGCGGCGGAGAAGCCGGGGACGTCCGTCGCGGTGAGGTTGACCGCATGCGCGAACGCGAGCGCCGACGCCGGCGTTACCGCGCCCGGCGCGGCCCCTGCATGTTGGGCGTGATCGTCGCGCGCGTACGCTCCGTGGCCGCCGCACGCGGCCAGCGCGAGGGCTGCGAGGAGGAGGGCGAGCAGGACCGGCGCGCGCGGCATCTGAGCGGATTCTCCAAGACCGCCGCGCCGCGCGCGGAGGCGCGCTCGTGGTGTACGCTCGCGCTCAGTGGGCGAGCGAACGCAATACGCGCCGGGAACCTTCTGCTGGAGCGAACTCTCGACGAGCGATCTCGAGGGCGCGAAGTCGTTCTACGCCGGCCTCTTCGGGTGGCAGGCGATCGACAATCCCGTCCCGGGCGGCGGGGTGTACTCGATGCAGAACCTCGCCGGCAAGCCGGTCGCGGCGATCGCGCCGCAGCCCGAGCAGCAGCGCGCGGCCCGGGTGCCGGCGCTGTGGAACTCCTACGTCTCGGTCGAGAGCGCGGACGCGGCGGCCGACAAGGCGAAGGCGCTCGGCGCGGCCGTGCACGCTCCGCCGTTCGACGTGATGGACGTCGGTCGCATGGCCGTGATCCAGGATCCGCAGGGCGCGTTCTTCATGCTTTGGCAGCCGCGCTCGAACATCGGCGCCGGGCTCGTCAACGCGCCCGGAGCGATGGTGTGGAACGAACTGCGCTCGCCCGACCTGGACGGGTCGGCTGCTTTCTACAGCGGCCTCTTCGGCTGGACGATCGACCGCCGCGAGGGCACTGCGATGGGCGTCTACCTCGGGATCAAAAACGGCGAGGCGAACAACGGCGGGATCGCCGCGCTGACACCCCCGGGCACGCCGCCGCACTGGCTCGTGTACTTCGGCGTCGAGGAGGTCGAGGACGCGCTCGCGAAAGTCGCCGCGCTCGGCGGCTCGACGCTGCTCGGCGCGACCGACATCGAGATCGCGAAGATCGCAGTGGTCGCCGACCCGGCGGGAGCGGCGTTCGCGATCTATGCCGGGCAGATGGAGCCCTGACGGCGGCGGTCCGTCTCAGCTGCGGGCGCGTTCGGCGAGGTCGGCGCCCGTCGTCGTCGTCATGACCTGCGCGGCCCCGCCGCCGAGGACGCGGCGCACGAGGCCGGGCGCGAGCACTCGCAGCGCGGCCGCGGCGCCGTACGCGCGCGGGACGTAGCGCTCGGGCCTGCGGCCGAGCCCGGCCTGCACGATCGCCTCGGCGGCGCGCTCGGGCGTGGACACGGCCCAGCGCGTCTGCGCGCGCGCGGTGAGCTCGCGTTGCGGGAACCCCTCGGTTGAGATGAACCCGGGGAGGACGAGGCCCACGTGGACGCCGTGGGGGCGCTCCTCGGCCCACAGCGCATCCGACCACCCGGCGAGGGCGAACTTCGAGGCGCTGTATGCGCCGGTGCCCGCGCGGGCGACGCGGCCGGCGGTCGAGGCGACGTTCACGATTGCGCTCGGCGCGGAAGCTCGCAGGATGTCGAGCAGGGCCTCCGTGAGGCGCACCTGGGCGTCGAAGTTGATCTCCATTGTGCGGCGCACGTTCTCGTAGCCGCCGTCGGCGAAGCGCGCTCGCCACGCCGAGCCGGCGTTGTTGACGAGCAGGTCGAGCCGTCCATGACGCTCGAGGACGTGCTCGCGAATCTGCGCCGGGGCGTCCTCGGCCACGAGGTCGACGGCCACGTAGCTCGTGGGCAGCGGATGCAGCTCCTGGGCGAGCTCACGCAGGCGCTCCTCGCGGCGGGCGACGAGCACGAGCGACGTCGGTTGCCGGGTGTTCGATGGGCCGCGTGCGAGCAGGCGCGCGGTCGCCTGTCCAATCCCGCTCGACGCGCCGGTGATGAGCATCACTCGCGGGTGGCCGTTGCTCGGTTCTGTGCTCATCGCTCGTCCCCTTTGGTTTCAGATCAGTCGCCGCGCCGACGGCGGCGGCGCGGTTAGCCTTTCAGATAGCCGAGCCGATGGAACCCGATCTCACACCTGCCATGGACGCCGCCGCGGGCGCGGCGCCGTCGCCACGCAAGGTCGCGGCGCTCGACCTCTTCAGCGGGCTGCCCGGGCGCTATGACTCCCTGTCGGCGGCGTTCAGCTTCGGTCAGGACCCCCGCTGGCGCCGCGAGCTCGCGCGTCTGCTCGCGCCCGAGCGCGGAGCGCGTGTGCTCGACGTCGCGACGGGCACGGGCATGGTGGCCGCCGAGCTGCTCGCTCGCTACGACGTCTCGATCGTCGCCGTCGATCAGAGCGCGGAGATGCTCGCGGCGGCGCGCCGCCGGTTCGCGGCGCGCGCGGCGCAGGTCGAGCTGGTGCAGGCGCAAGCCGAGGCGCTGCCGTTCCAGAGCGCGAGCTTCGACGCGGTCAGCTTCACGTATCTGCTTCGCTACGTCGACGATCCCGCCGCGACGATGCGCGAGCTCGCGCGCGTGCTGCGGCCGGGCGGACGTATCGCCTCGCTCGAGTTCGGCGTCCCGCCGTGGCCGCCGGCGCGGGCGGCCTGGCGCCTGTACACCGCGGTCGGCCTGCCGCTGCTCGGGCGCGCGTTCTCGCGCGAGTGGTTCGAGGTCGGGCGCTTTCTCGGCCCGAGCATCCGCGAGTTCTACGCTCGCTATCCACTTGAGGAGATCGTCGGCTTCTGGCGCGACGCGGGCCTCAGCGACGTGATCGTGCGCCGGATGAGCCTCGGCGGCGGCGTCGTCATGGCGGCGACACGCGAGGGCGCGCCGGGAGCACGCGGTTGAACGTGCGGGCGCCCAGGACGCGGGCGCGGTCCGCGTCGACGGGCGTTGAGCGTGCGCGGTCTGAGCGCCCCGCGTTCTACGCGGTCGGCGGCGGCCGGATTGGCGATGCGGTGGCGCTGCTGCACCCGCCGTATACGGCATGGCACCTGAGCTACTTCGCGCTCGGCGCCGCGGCGGCGCCGCACGTGTACGCGGGACGCGTGGCGTGGGGGCTCGCGGCGTTCGCGCTCGCGGTGGGCGTCGGGGCCCACGCGCTCGACGAGCTGCACGATCGGCCGCTGAGCACGCGCTTCTCGGATGCGACCCTGGTTTGCCTCGCGGCGGTGAGCCTCGCGGGGGCGCTCGCGATCGGCATCGGCGGGATCGTCACGGTAAGCGTGTGGCTCACGCCCTTCGTGGCGGCGGGCGTCCTGTTCCTGCCCGCGTACAACCTCGAGCTCTTCGGCGGGCGCTTTCACTCGGACGCATGGTTCGCCGCAGGGTGGGGCGCGTTCCCTGCGCTCACCGGCTATTTCGTGAACGCGCGCAGCATCTCGGTCGCGGCGGTGCTCGTCGCGGGGGGCTGCTACGCGATGAGCGTGGCGCAGCGGCGGCTGTCGACTCCGGCACGCGAGCTCCGCCGGCGCACAGTGTCCGTGAGCGGCGAGCGCGAGGGGCGCGACGGCCGACGCGAGCGGATAACGCTGCAATCGCTGCTCGCGCCGCTGGATGGGGCGCTCGCGTCGATGAGCATCGCTATCGTCGTACTCGCCGCAGCGTTGCTCGCGGCGCGAATGTAAGCGCGCGAGGCGCGTTGCGCTGAAGGGTGATCGCGATTCGCCGCCGAACAGTGGAAGTCCGATGAGCAGTCCCGAGCACCGACTGAGCGTCTCCTCGCGCGCAGGCGTGCGCGCGATCATGCGCTCGCGCGGGCTTGTGTGGGCAACGGGGCTGGGTGCCCTGATCCTCGTGGTCGCGCTCGCGGCATACCTCTACGACCACTCGCGCCGCGACGTGATCGCGAACGGGGTGCGGATCGACGGGATAAGCGTCGGCGGCCTGCACGAAGCCGCCGCGCGGGCAAAGCTCGAGCGCGCGCTCACGGCGGAACTCGGGCGGCCGATCGTCGTCCGCTCGGGCTCGCGCAGGTGGACGCTCGACACGCGCGCGCTCGACCTTCGCGTCGACATTCCCACGATGGTCGCGCAGGCGGTGAGCGCGAGCCGCGAAGGCTCGATCTTCTCGCGCACGATCCGCGGCCTCTTCGGCGGCCACGTCGATCGCAACCTGCCGCTCGTCGCGAGCTACTCGCTTCCGGCCGTGCGCCGGCTCACGGCGAGCATCCGCGCGGCCGTGAACCGCTCGGCGGTCAACGCCGCGGTCGTCCCCGACGCGGCGGGTCTGCGCGAGACGCACTCGCACACGGGAGTCGCCGTGAACAGCCCGCGGCTCGGCAGCGAGGTCGAGCACGCAGTCGTCGCGACGGGCGCCGCGCGCGCATTGGCGGTGCCGACGAAGGTGACGAAGCCGACGATCACGACCGCGATGCTCGCTGCTCGCTACCCGGCCTACATCATCATCGACCGCTCCGCCTTCCAGCTGCGCTTCTACCAGCACCTCAAGCTCGCGGACACGTACGAAATCGCCGTCGGCATGGAAGGGCTCGAAACGCCCGCCGGGATGCATAAGATCGAATGGAAGCAGGTAAACCCGCCGTGGTACGTGCCCAAAAAAGCGTGGGCGGGCGCTCTCGCCGGCACGGTCGTGCCGCCCGGCCCGCTCGACCCGCTGAAGGCGCGCTTCATGTCCTTCGACGGCGGCGCGGGCATCCACGGCATCGACCCGAGCGAGTACTCGACGATCGGGCACGACGCGTCGCACGGCTGCGTGCGCATGCGGATCCCGGACGTCATCGCGCTGTACTCGCAGACGCCCGTCGGTACCCCCGTCTACATCACCTAGCGAGCGCTCGCGCGGGCGCCGCTGCGATTGGCCGCGCGCACGCGCGCACGCACACCCCCGCGCGGAGCCGCGGCCGTGGCGATCCGTGCGCCACGTGCGCGGGCGCTTCGGCGGCGCCGTACTCAGCGCTCGAGCAGCCGTTCGCGGTATTCGCGGTTCGCGCGCCGCTCGCCGCGCACCTGGATCGCGATCATGATGAAGATCACGTTGACGATCACGCCGATGCCGCCGAACGTGGCGATAAGTCCGACGTCGATGCTCACCGCTTTGCTGAACGCGAGAACCATCGGCGCGAAGCGTACCAGCGGCCGGTCGGGCTCAGCGCAAGCCCCCCGGCGGCCGTCCGACCGGGTGCCATAGTGTTCCCGCGCGGCCGCGGAGCCCTGGAGAGGTGCCGGAGCGGTTGAACGGGCGCGACTGGAAATCGCGTAACGGGGGTTGACCTCGTTCGAGGGTTCGAATCCCTCCCTCTCCGTAAACAGCGTGAGCAGGCGCACGATGAAGGGATGAGTGTCGCCAGTGGAGTGAAACCGATGCTGACTGAAGTGGCCGACGGCGTCTGGGTCCGGCAGAGTGAGTGGGTCTGGACGAATTCCATCGTCGTGCGCGGGGAGGATGGGTTGATCCTGGTCGATCCGGGCATCGATGGTTCCGAGCTGAACCAGCTCGCCGATGACCTGGGGCGACTCGGCATTCCGGTAGTCGCCGGGTTCTCCACCCATCCCCACTGGGACCACCTGCTCTGGCATGCCCGGTTCGGCGACGTCCCGCGCTACGCCACCGCTGCCGCCGCGAACGCTGCCGGTGAAGCCCGAGAGCGGGCGCAAGCGATGGCGGCGGAAAGCGCATCGGACATCCCTCTCGAGCTGATCGCGCTCGTCACCCCGCTGCCCGCGGACGGCGGACCCGTGCCGGGCGAGATCATCGAGCATCAGGCGCACTCCGTCGGCCACGCCGCCGTCCTCCTTGCGGACCGTCGCGTCCTCCTCGCCGGCGACATGCTCTCCGATGTCCTGATCCCGCTCCTCGACCCTTGCCGCCCCGATCAGGTGGGCGCGTACGAGACGGCGCTCGACCGAATTGGAGAGGCCGCCAGGCACGTCGATGTCCTTATCCCCGGCCACGGCGCCGTTGCCGAGGGCCCCGAGGTGGCGGCCCGCCTCGCCGCCGACCATGCCTACATCGACGCGCTGCGGCGAGGAGAGGAACCGGTCGACCCGCGTCTGGGTCCGGACGCGGCCTGGCTTTCCGGCCCCCACCAGTCGAACCTGGATCAGGCGCGAGGAGGTACGACAGCAAACTAGCTGCTGTTGAAACGCTCGGCGTGCAGGCTGCTAACGCGATCTAGAGTCGGGTCGGGGTTCGAGCACTTGCCCTCGAAGCCCGTCGTGTGATGTGTCCGCGATGTCCTGACACATCACGGTGTGTGGTGGCACACACCTCCCCCTCCGTCGTTTCGCCGCCGCCGTCGAACGGCGCCGGTCGCGTCGGTCAGTCGCCGCCGAGCCCGAGGGTGCGCGCCGTCGGAGACTTGGGGACGGTGCGCTGGTCGGGATTGGTGCCGAGCAGGCGGTCGCCGAGGTTCGAGCTCACGCCCATCCAGTAGCCCTCGTTCTTGAAGTGGTGCAGTCGGTGGTTGCGCCAGATCGCGCGGTACCAGCGCGTCCTGGGGACGTAGGGGGTGTGGATGAGGAAGTGCGACCACTCGTAGCGGAACAGACCCAGATACGCGAACGCGATCCCCGTCAGCGTCAGCGGCAGGACGTGGGCGCCGAGCGGCTGCGCGGCCGCGAGGGTGAGCAGCCAGATCACGAGCGCGATCTGCACGAGGAAGCTCACGATCTCGATACCGCTGAGCAGCACGCGGTCGAGATCGGCGGGCGTGCGGTGGTGGTTGCGGTGCTGGATCGAGCCGTACAGCTCGATGCGCCGCCCGAACAGATCGAACGCGGGCAGGTGCAGGAGGTATTTGTGGATCACCCACTCCACGAACGGCTGCGCGGCAAGGAGCACGAGCGGCGGAACGAGGTCGCGCCAGGACCAACCCCCGACATAGATACGGGCGGCGAGCGCGAGTGCGATCGCGGCTACCGCGGCGCGCGGAGAGAAGTGTCCGAAGAACTCGCGCAAACACGCGGCGAGCGTCGTGAGATCGGAGCGCCTGGAGGTGAGCGCGCGGTGATACCCGGCCGGAATCCGCTCGGCGCTCATCGCTCTTGCCTCCGCGCCCGCAGCGCGCGCTCGAGTCCCTTCGGGGGCGTGAGCGCCTCGCGCGTCGCGCTCGCCGCGAGCTCGACTTCACGCCCCGCGATCGCTGAGGCGATCGGACGACGGAAGTCACCGCGAGCGAGCTCGGCCTCGAGCCAGGGAAGGCTGAAGGCGAGGTGCGCGTGGACCGTGCGGATGAGGCTGTTGAAGGCGAGCTGGTAGGCGAGGTTGCCCGCGCCGTCGAGGACGCGCTGCCAGAAGCGCTGGTCGAGTTCGAGGAGCTCGGGCCCCCCGCCGGCGCGCGCCAGCTCCTCCGCGAGCTGCACGAGGTTCGCGCGCACGGCGCGGCCGGCGCGCTGTGCGCACAGACGAGCTAGGTCCGCGCCGATGCTCGCGCGCATCTCCAGCGCGTCGGTGAGCAGCGGCAGGAGCGCCTCGGTCGCGTCGGAGCGCTCGGCGAGCACGGCCAAGAGATCGAGGCCCGCCGTCCGCCGGAAGTCCAGCACCTTCGTGCGCCCGCCGTGCATTCCCCTGACGAGACCGATCTGCTCAAGACGCTTGACCGCCTCGCGGATCACGTGACGGTTGACCCCGAGGATCTCGCTCAGTTCTCGCTCCGAGGGGATCGGGTCGCCGGGTGCGTACGCTCCGCTGACGATCTCCGCCGTGAGCTGCTCGAAGACGTCGTCGGGGAGTGAGCGCTTCTCGATCGCCTGCAACGGCATTAGCGGAAGCTTAGCAGCTGGTCCAACCAGTTGCAACCCGCGCTCGCGGACGCCGCGCCGCAGCCGCGACCCCGGGGTTACTTGATCACCGCCGGAGCGCGCCGGCGCGTGGCCCGCAGGCTCCTGAGGCTCCCGCGCGCGCGGCCCTGCAATCTCCTAGGGCTCGCGCAACAGCGTGCGAACGGTGTCCTGAAAGACGTCCGCCGTGAAGCACTGGGGCTCGGCGAACTCCTCCATCGCGAGCGTGTTCTCCCACGTGCCGTCGGCGGCCGCGCGCAGCAGCGGCTTGGTCATCGTGAGCGCATGTTCGGGGAGGGCGGTAATGCGATCGCACCACCCCTGCGCCGCGCCGAGGAGCTGGTCGTGCGGCACGACTTCGTGTACGAGCCCGAGCGCGAGCGCGCGCTGCGCGTCGAGGTGCTCGCCGCTTGCGTAGTACGCGAACGCGCCCTGGTAACCGAGGCAGCGCGTGATCATCCACGACGTGCCGACCTCGGGAAGCAGGCCGAGGCGCCCGAAAGCGGGGACGATGCGTGCGCGCTCCGAGGCGATCGCGAGGTCGCATGTCAGCGCCCACGCCAGCCCGACGCCCGCGGCCGGGCCGTTGATCGCGGCGATGAACGCGGTGTCGCTGCGCGCGATCAGCCGGACGATCCCGCCGAACTCGTAGCGGATCCAGCGCCAGATGTCCGTCGCTCCCGGCGGGCTCGCGAGCGCCTCCGGCGCTTCCTCCATCATCCTCAGGTCGCCGCCGGCGGAGAATCCGGGGTCGGCTCCAGTGAGGACGATCGAGCGGATCGACCGCTCGCTGACCAGCTCGGAGAGCGCGGCCTTGAGCTGCTGCACGAGCGGAGCTGTGAGGACGTTGAGCTTGTCGGGATCTTCGAGCGTGACGACCGCGCGGTCTGCGCCGCGCTCGACGCTCACATAGCGCTCGGTCTCCTCAAGGCCCCGGCGCACGGTGTCCTCGTAGAAGGTCATCGCGCGAGCCAACCCTACACCCGCCGCTAAAGACGCCGCGCGCCGCAAAGGAGCCCGCGCGCATCGCTCGCGGTGGTCGCGCGCCGCTGCCCGCGAATCCCGCCGATCGCCCGCGCGCCGGCTGCGCCTCGCGTGACCCCGCGCGCGCATACCGGCGCGTGACTGCAACTACACTCAGCGGCTCAGCGCCCGTAGCTCAGCTGGATAGAGCGTCGGTCTACGGAACCGAAGGTCGGGAGTTCGAATCTCTCCGGGCGCGTGTGCGTTTTCGGCTCGTTTCGCGGCTCGCGGGTGACGGGCGGCGCCGCGTCTGGCCCGTGAAACGCGGGACAGGTCTCGCGTTTCACTGGGTCCGCCGCTCCGCGCGGTGCACGCGCCGACCGCGCGGCTATTCGCGGACGAGCCCGTCTGTGGGCACGACCCTGTGGACGCAACCGGTGGGTTGCGCGAGATGAGCCGGCGGTGGCGACGGGACGTAGCGTTCCGCGCGCGCGAGGTCGAAGATGCGCAGCGAGGCTGCGCTTGGGCTGCGGTATTCACCGCTGGTGCAGGTGACTTCGTCTTGCGAGAGCGGGATGCTCGTGGTTTCCACGACCACGACCGCGGGCCAGCGAAACGCGACCGCCGTCAGCGTCCGCGCGGGTTCGTCGAAGCCGATCAACCGGCGAGTGCGCCCGTCGCGAAGATCGCGAACGGCGAGAGCCGAGCCGCCGCCTTCGAGTGGTTCGTATTTGAGAATGCGCATGTGGGAAACGGACTGTCCCGCTGCTGGTATGCGCCCGAGCGCAGCGAGCGCGCGCCCGTGCAGGGAGTACAGCTCGCCCTCGTAGGCAAGGCACCGAACTCGAGTGGGCGCCTTGCCCGATTCCGTGGCCGCTGCTGCACGCCCACAGGAGACGCTCGCCAAGAGCACCAAGCGGCGAGGCGAGGCGAAGGCGAGTTGACCCTCGCGCGCGCGGAAGCGTCCGAGGATTCGATGCGTCGCGAGGTCCAGGACCGTGACCCGCATCTCTCCGAGTTGCAGCCGGTTCCCGATCGCGAGGAGGTTGCCTTCGGCGGCGAGAATCGGAGGTTCGTGGCCTTCGAGCCATCGCAGCACACGCCATTCTCCGCCGGGCAGGTGCCGCACGAACAGCGGCTGCGATTCCTCTTCGCCGGTTCCTTCCATCCCGCCGCACGAGCCCGACGTGATGAGTGCATCGCCGGCGAGGGCGAACTCGCCTCCACTCGCGGGCAACCAGCCGGCCGGACATTCCGCATGCAGGACTGGTTCTTCGAGCTGTGCGATCGTGAAAAGGTGACCGGGAGGTATCGACGCCTGGAACTCCCCGCTCGCTGACAGCGCGACCGCGGTCGCCGAGGATGCGATCCCGGGGCTCCTGTCACGTACGCCGCCCAGGGTCGCGTCGCCCGACCAGAACCCACGGAACAGCACCGGTCCTTTATCGACCCACACGACCCCGCGATCCGTTACCGCGACTTCCTGAGCGGCGAACGGCAAGGCGGAGCCCGGCGCCGCGTGAACGAGCGTCGTGGCGACTGCCATTAGCCCAACGAGAGCCAAGCGGAGGCGCATGGCGAGGTGGCGCGGCATCAGTGGACCGGAGCGCGGACCGTTTTCCAGCTCCTCCAGGTGATGCGGAGGATGATCGCGGTGATGCCGAGGCCGATAATCGGGTCGGCGACGGTCGCGCCGAGGGCAACGCCGGCGGCGGAGGCGACGACCGCGAGGCTCACGTAGGCGTCGGCACGAGCGTGGTCGCCGTCGGCGACGAGCGCGGGACTCGCTAGACGTTCGCCGGCACGCGTGCGGATGCGGGCGGCAAGGAAGTTGCCGGCCCAGCCGATCAGACCCGCGACTGCGAGCACCGCGAGGTGTCCGGGCCGGGAGGGGCTGACGAGCCTCTGAACCGCCGCCGCGGCGGCGACACATGCGCTGACGAAGATGGCGGCGACGACCGCGAGGCCGGCGCGCCGCTCGGCGACGCGCGAGCGCAGCGCGAATGCGATCCCGAGCGGGACAGCCGTGAGCGCGTCGCCGAAGTTGTGGATCAGATCCGCGAGCAGCGCGACGCTGCCGCTGGCGATGTAGACGGCCGTCTGGGCGAGCGCCGCTGCTCCGAGCACACCGAGCGAGAGCGACACCGCGCGCACGCCCTCGCGCGAGCGCTTGATGCTCTCGTCGAACAGGCCGTGCGAGTGTCCGTGGTCATCGCGGTCATCGTGGTCGTCGGGTTCGTGCCCGTGGTCCCGGTGCGAGTGCGGGCGCGCCCGCGCCGGATCGTGGGTGTGCGGCCCACGATGGGGGTGGGAGTGCTCGAAACCCGCGTGGCTGTGGCGGTCTCCACCGAGCGGTGCGTAGGCGGGCGCGACGAGCTCCGACACGACTCACCAAGGCTAACCGGCGGGCGCGCGGCCAACGGGGACACTTGACTCATGGACGGCCGAGGCTGTCGCCCGCCGCGGGCGATGCGCCAACGGCGGTGCCCGCCGGCGCGCGCCCGCGCGCACCGGCGCCGCGGCCTACAGCGCGCGACCGGCGACGCGACCCGCGCTATGGGCCTGCTCGGGGAGCGGACCGACCTGCCAGAGGCCTTCCTCGTGGTCCGCGGCGAGCCACGCGGCGGCGTCGTCCCTGCCCAGGTCGATCAGCTTGGCGAGCAGCTCGGGGGCGAAGAAGAGCGCGCTGAGCAGCTCGCCGTTGAGCGGCGTATCGCCGCCCGCGACGATCCGCCCGAGCAGCGCGAGGTCGCGATCTCGCAGCAGGCCGCGCAGGCCGGCGTAGCGCTCGCGGTAGACCTCGGTTGCGATCTCGCCGATCGACTCGCGCCCGCGCGGGCCGATGAAGACGTAGGGCACACGCCGCTCCTCGTGGCCGGGAAGATTCTGCTCGGCCAGCTCGCGCACGTCCTCGACGAGACGGTCGGCGAGCAACGCCTGCACGACCTGCGCGGCGCCTTCGAACAGGTTCGGACGTAGCTCGTTGGCGAGGCGGTCCTCCGGCGCCGGGGCGATCGAGTTGAGCCCGATCACCGCGACGCGGTCCGCGCCGAGGGCAAGGGCCGGCTTGATGGGGGTGTTCAGTCGCGTCCCGCCGTCGAAGTACCAACCGCGCGCGGCCTCGGGCCGCTGCACGTGCACGGGAGGGAAGATCATGGGGATCGCACCCGAGGCGCGCACATGCTCCGCGCTCAGCTCGGCCGGGACGTAGACGATCTGTCTCACGGCGTCGGTTTCGGGCGACTCTCCTCCCGCGTGGAAGACCGCCGTCCGTCCGCTGTAGGCCGAGGTCGCGGTGACGGCGACGGTCACGCGGCCAGCCGCGACGTTCTCGCGTAGGTCGGTGAACGACACCATCTCCGCGAGCGTCCGCGGCAGCGGCGCGGGGTCGAGGAGCGAGTCGATACGCGGACCGCCGAGCCCGAGGAGCTGGCGCAGATAGGAGCCGGTGCGCCGCAGCGAAGCGGCCGAGATGATCGGCGCGAGCACGTCGCGATGGCGCAGCGACCGCCACAGCGGTAGAGCCTCGTCGACGAGCCGCGCGGCCGGCACGTGTGCGCGCGCGGCGAGGTACGTACAGTTGAAGGCGCCAACGCTCGTGCCGACGAGCAGCGTTGGACGCTCTCCTCGACGCTCGAGCTCGGGAAGCAGGACGGACAGCGCGCCCATCTCGTAGGCGCCGCGCGCGCCTCCGCCGGAGAGCACGAGGGCGACCGTCATAACCGGAGCGGCACCCCTCCTCGCTGTCGTTCCGCCATCACCGCCGGCAGCGTAGCTGGCAACGGGCACATCCGCGCCGGCGCGCTCGGCTGGGCCAGTCGCCGCGACACCGGGGCCCTCTTATTTTCCGCTCGGTCCGCTCGAAGTTAAAGCTCAGCCGACGTATGATTCCTCGCTCGAGAACGACCACCGCCACGGACGGGAGGTTGCCCATGCCACAGGGCCGGATGTGGTGAATGGGCGCTGGAGAAGATGAAGGCGAATGTGTCGAGGAGGCTCGCGAGCGGGTGCATTCTGACGCTCGCGGTGCTTGCTGCGGCGCCGGTTGCGACAACGTCCGCCGCGCCGATTCTCACGATTGAAAGCCCGGTGTCCGGCAGCTACACGCAGGAACCGCGGCCGACGATTCGTGGCTCGACCAGCGAACCCGCATCTCCGGTGAAAGTCAAGCTGGAATCGGGCGGTCAGCTCGTCGCTGACCCGATCACCGTGAGCCAACCGGAGTCGGGAAGGTGGGAAGCGACTCTGTCCGCGTCGCTGGCTCCGGGCATCTACACGGCGATCGCCGCACAGGGGGAATCGTTGGCAGCGTCGACGTTCACGCTCGTGGGACCTCCGGTGGTGACGATCGAACCCGTCCCGTCGCCATCGCCCGACGAAACACCTGCGCTCAGTGGTCGCGCGGGCGACCAGCCGTGGGATGCGGCGCAGGTCACCCTGAAGATCTATGCGGGCGCCGTGCCCAGCGGCATACTCGTCGACGGGCCGCTGCACGTGCCCACGAGCGGCGGCGCCTGGTCGGCCGGGCCCGTGCCGCTGCTTCCCGAAGGCGAGTACACGGCGATCGCGGCACAGGACTACCACGGCGAACGTCCGGCATTGAGCGAACCGGTCACGTTCGTCGTCGAGCGCCAGCAGCACCCGCCGGCGTCGACGCCGCCGGCGGCGTCGCTCACCTGGATCCCGGTGCATCCGCTGGTCGGCGAAACGGTCTCGCTCGTCTCGACGTCGCTCGGCGGGTCGAGTCCGATCGTCTCCTACGCCTGGGATCCGGAGGGCACCGGGCCGTTCGTAGGTGCGGGAGCGGTGTTCACGACGAAGTTCGCGAGGCCCGGCCCACATCAGGTGCGCCTGCTCGTCACGGACTCGAGCGGCGCCAGCGCGCTCGCGCAGGCGACGATCGCCGTCGGCGCCCAGCACGGGACGCTGATGCAGCCGTTTCCGATCGTGAGGATCGCGGGTGCCGTTACGGCGAGCGGCGCGAGGCTGCGGCTGCTGTCGGTGCAGGCGCCGCCGGGCGCGCGCGTGACGATTCGCTGTCGCGGCCGTCACTGCGCGACGAACGCGATCGTGCGCGTCGTGCGCGCGACCGCGACGAGCGCGCGGACGGGGATGTCGCTGGTGACGTTCCCTCGCTTCGAGGTCTCGCTGCGGGCGGGCACGGTGCTGCAGATAGTCGTCACGCGCGGAACGGACATCGGCAAGTACACGAGCTTTGCCATCCGGAGCGGCCAACTGCCTGTCCGCAACGACGCGTGCATCGACCCGAGCGGCAAACGACCCAGGCCGTGCCCGACGTCGTGAGCAGCGTGCGCGGATACCGTCCCCTGGCGGCTCGCGCACGCGACCCGGTGATCGCCGAGCGCGCGTTGCGCGCGTGCCTCGCGCTCGCGTTGTTCGCGGGATTCTTCGCGCTCGGGCGAAGCACCGCGCCGACAGGCGGTGGTGAAGCGGCGCCCTCGGTCGCCGTTTCTCCCGTGCGCTCGGTGGCGCCGATACCGCTGCGGCTATCGGAAGGCCCGCCACTCGAACACGCGCTGACGGAACGCGCGACGCTCGAACACGCCGAACTTGCGCGTGCGCTGGCCGCTGCCGCTCGTGCGCGCAAAGCGCATCGAGCTTCGTCCGGCACGCGCGGCGCGTTCGCTGCCACGCGGGAAAATACCGTCGTGCCCACGGAACCGCCCGTCACCGCTCCCGCGGCGCAGCCCGCACCCGTGACGGCGCCGGCGACGCAGCGTCCTCCGGCGGCGCCGAAACGCCCGAGTTCGAGCGGTTCCGCGGGTCCGGGCAGCTCGTTCGACACCTCGGGGTGAACTGGTCGGGCTTCATCGGCAGCGCTCTCACGCGCGCGGCGCTCCTCACGCTCGCGGCCGTCGCGATCGGCGCCTATCTGATCGGCCACGACGCCTCGCGCGGGGGAGCCCGCCGAGCCTCGCCAATGCGCTCGATGATCGTCGCGAAGGTCCTCCTCGAGTACCCGAGCGAATGGGAGCGGTCGGCGGGCGCGCCGGTGGGCAACCTGCAGCTCGGCGAAGCCGCGGTGTTCTCGCCGCGGGGGCGAGCATCGCAATCAGGTCTGCTGGTGGGCGAGCTGCCCGCAGGTGAAGCGACACCACTGCCGCGCAGTTACTTGCGGGCGCTGTCGGCTGCGCCGCAAGTGGCCGTGGTGAGCCTCTCCGAAGCGCAGGCGTACCGTTACAGCGGGATGAGCAACCCGTCGTTCGACGGCTCGATGATCGTCTACTCGATTCCGAAGCCCGACGGGAGCGCGACGGTCGCCGCCTGCTACGCACGCACCGGCAGCGAGGGCTTTCTGGGCCGCTGCGCGAGCGTGGTCGCGGGAATGACGCAGCTCGATCAGGCCCAGAGCTATGACCTCGTGCCCGTGCGCGCCTACGCGAGCCGCCTCGCGGCGCTGCTCGACGAACTCGACCGCGGGCGTCGCGACGTGGCGGCGACGCTGCGCGGGGGTACGACATGGGCAGCGCTCGCACGGCTCGGCGGCGAGCTTTCGGCGAGCTTCGCGCATGGCGCAGCGCAGCTCGCGGCGCTCGAAGCCGCCGCGCCTGCGAGCGCGGCGCAGGCCGCTCTTGATCATGCGCTCGGTTCCGCGGCCTCGTCATACGCGGCGCTCGCGACTGCGGCACGCGCAGGCTCCGCGGCGGCGGTGCTGCGCGAGCGCACGCGTGTGCGGGCGGCGGAAACGCTCGTGAACGAAGCGCTCGAAGGCTTCGCGCTGCTCGGATACGGCTCGCCCGCCGGCGCCGGAAGCAGCAGCGCGGCGTGAGACTGCGCATTCAGCCGGCTAGCAGGCGATAGGGACGCCGGCGGCGCATGACAGCGCGAGCGGCGGCGCATGAGAGTGCGCCTTGTCGTCGCAAAAACCCGGGTATTAGCGCGGCAATCTACGCTCGTGCGGCGAGCGGCGAACGTCCAGATTTGGAGCCGAAAGGCCGATGTTCTCGCCCCTGCGATCTGGTAGTGTTTGCGCCGCTTCCTCCTCAAGGTTGGGGGGAGGGCTGAAGGGTGCCCGCGATCCGGTGTAGGGAGCCGGGTCTGAGGACGACAAGGCTGGGCCTAGGCAACCACGGGAAGCTGTTCAAGTAGGAGGACGGTAAGGCATGAAGATCCTTTATACGACGATGGGGTTCGTTGCGACGGCGTGCGCGTGTGCGGCCTTCGCGGCGCCGGCGATGGCGGCCGAAGAATTCGTAGCGAGTCGCGCACCGACGGAATGCTCCGAAGCAACGCCCTGCAAGACCCACGGCAAAGCGCCGGAAGGTGAATTCTCCCAGATCCTCAAATTTGGCGCGTTCGAAATCAGGTGCAACGCGGGAACGCACGCGCTGACGGTGGGAGAAGGCGCGATCACCTGGGAAAGCAACAGCACGTTCGCGACCGAGGTCAAATTCACCAGGTGCAAGACGGCCGCGAAATTCGGCAGCTTCATTGGCGGTCTGGCCACGACCTTCAACGAAAAAAAACCGATGAAGATCCTCTACCACATCAATGGGTTTGCGGAATTCGGAACCGGCGAAACGACGACCGAAGTCGAAATCGGCGGCGCCGAAGCGTCGTTCAAAATCTCGGGCCACATCTGCAAGATCAACTGGCCCGCGCAGACGGTGCCCGCTCGGGCGGAAAAACACCCCGAAGAAGAATTCTCGGCGGCGACCTACTCGAACAAGGAAGTCCCTGTGCTGGTGAGCAAAAAATTCCCGACCGGGATTCAGCAGAAGCTGCTCATCGCAAATGAACTCAAGGGGATGAAGTACTCCTACGAAGAAGGTCAGTGCGTCGGCGAAGGCGGCTTCGAAGAAGGCGCGAAAATCACCGAAGGCAAAACCGGGAAATGGACCGGGCTGCTAGAAGAGGAAGTGGTCGGCGGGAACCTGGGCGTCGTCTGACGGCGCGTAGGTAGCCTTCCCAGCCTTCGAAGGGCGGGAAGCGGGCGGCACGAGGCCCCCCGCTCCCGCCCTTCTCTTTGCCCTGCGTGGCGCACGCGCCGATGACCGAGCGCATGCTCAGGTGTGATCCGAACAGCCTCAGGCGGACCGCTGCTGGCGCGCGAGCGCGGCCATCTGCTCGAAGGCCTCGAGCGGGCTGGGGGGCTCGAGCTCCTCGTCGAGCTCGGAGTAGATGTTCGCGAGGTTGACGACGAGCCGCTCGCGCTCGCCCCAGTCTGCCCAGTCCTCGAGTGAGATCGCGCGTGCGGCCTGCAGCGGCGTCATGCCCTCGGCGTGGCTCGCGCGGGCGTGGTCGTAGAGATACTCGAAGTACGCCTTCAGCTCGCGCACGTCGCCGGTGTCCGCGAGCGGTCCGTGCCCGGGGACGATCACGGCGGGATCGAGGGTGAGGATGCGCTCGCACGCGGCGATCCAGTGCGAGACGGGCCCCGCCCAGGCGATCGGGTGCGCGCGCGCGAAGAGGATGTCGCCGGAGAAGAGCACGCGCGCGCGCGGAGCGTGCACGAGCGTGTCGCCGCGCGTGTGCGCGGGCCCGACCTCGATCAACTCGAGGCGCACGTCGCCGACGGCGAGCTCGCGCTCGCCGCGGAACGTCTCGCTCGGGAGCAGGGGCTCGATGCCCTCGAAGTCGAATGACGCGAAGCAGCGCAGGAAGAACTCGCCGAGCTCGCCCATCTGCGGCGCCTGCGCGACGAGCGCGGCCATCGCGGCGGGCGGGAGCTCGGACATCTCGGCGGCCGTCTGCGCCGAGGCGAGGATACGCGCACCGGCGAGCAGCTGATTGCCGTAGCAGTGGTCGCCGTTGGCGTGCGTGTTGACGAGCGTGTCGATGCTCGCCGCGGCGGGCACTGCGCGGCGCATGTCCGCGAGCATTCGCTCGGTGAGGCGCAGGTCGAAAAGGGTGTCAACGAGCAGCGACTGCCCGCTGTCGGCGACGAGACCCGCGTTGCTCAAGCCCCAGCCGCCGTCGGGCTGAAGGTACGCATAGAAGCCGTCCCCGACCTCGACGAGGCCGCGCTCGTAGGGGCGCGGATCAGTCATCGTCGAACGGCGCGATCGGAACCCCGTGGTCGCGCTCGCGCATGCCGAGCTCGTACGCGCCGCCGTGAGCGCTGTGCAGCGTGCGCGCGGGCTCGCCCGCGCGCACGGCGACCGAGACGGAGATCTGCGCGATCGAGCAATTGACGACGTCGTGCCCGTCGCCGCCGCGCGGATCGGCGTAGCGCCAGCCGGCGGCGGTGCCGGCGGGAACGGCGACGCTCACCTCGAGCTCGCTCCCGCCGCGACCCTCGATGCGCAGCTCGCATCCGGCGGGCGTCTCGCGCACGTGGCGCACGCGCGCGCGCAGCCCGCCGACGCGCGCGCGCTGCCCGCCGACGGAGATCGCGCCGTTGGCCACCCACGGCGTCAGCCGGCCCGCGACGAGGACGCGCCCGAGCGCGACGTCGAGCCACGCGCCGCGCTGCTCCTCGAAGTCGATCCCGTGCAGCCAGATCCAGCGCTCGGCGTGCTCGGAGCCCCAGTTGTGGCCGACCATGCCGCTCCACTCGCGCAGCTCGATCGGCTCGCGACCGGGCACGGCGAGCGTTCCGCTGAAGCGCGCGGCGGGGAGCGGGCTGGTGAGCTTCGTGCGCGGCACCGGCGCGCGGTACAGCCAGCTCGCGGGCAGGTGGCGCAGTTCGGGCTCCTCGCCCGCGACCTCCAGCGTCCACGCGGCCCCGCCGCACGAGCCGCGCGCGCCCGCGGGCGCGATGCTCGCGCCCTCGCCGCCGCGCGCGCCGCCGACGGCGATCCAGCCGTCGCGCGGCACGCTGACGTCGTCGCTCGTGAGCTTTTGCAAGAAGGGAGCGCCCCGCGAGCGATCGAACACGGTGCACCACACCGAGCCGCGCGGTGGGCGCCCCGGAGGCTTATTCACCGTGTGGCGGATCCACGCGCCGAGCGGGCGGTCGGGCGCGACGGCGCGCAGGTAGAAGGACTCGTACATCCCCGCGCGCACCGGCGCGCTCGCGAACATCGCTCTGCTCGCCATGGCGAGGATCCTAATCCCGGGTCGTCCTTGAGAGGATGCCGTGCGTGAACCGCTCGCCGCTCGTCACGCTGCCCGCAGAGCTCGGGCCGCGGGCACCCGTGGGCGACGGCCGCTACGTGATGGGCATCGACGGCGGCGCGACGAAGACGCTCGCGGCGGTGCTCGACCTCGAGCTCTTGGAGGTGCACGTCGCGCACGGGGGTCCGAGCAACGAGGACGCGGTCGGCGCGCAGGCGGCGGTCGGCGCGCTGCTCGCCGTGGCGGACGCCGCGGCGCAGCGCGCGGGCGTCGCGCCGGGGCAGATCTCGCGCTCGGTGCTGGCGGTCGCGGGGACGGACACGGAGTCGATCGAGCGCCACGTGCACCGCATGCGGGAGGGCTGGATCGTGGTCAACGACGTCGTCGCCGCGTGGGCTGCGGCGACCGACGGCAGGGCGGGCATCGGCGTCATCTCGGGCACCGGATCGAACGTCTTCGGCGTCGGCCGCGACGGGCGCTCGTGGCGCGCGGGCGGGTGGGGGCACCTGCTCGGCGACGAGGGCAGCGGCTACTGGATCGGCGCGGAGGCGATCAAGCTGGCGCTGCACGACCGCGACGGCACCGGCCCGCCGAGCGCGGTGAGCGAGGCGGCGATCGACTTCTTCGCCATGCCGAGCGTGGAGTCGCTCGCGGCGCAGGTGTACTCGAGGCCGTTCACGAAGGCGGATATCGCGTCGTTCGCAAAAGTCGCCGGCACGCTCGCGGCGCGCGGCGAGCGCGATCTGCACGAGCTGTACGCGCGCGCGGCGAAGGAGCTGGGAGCGCAGGTCGCGGCGGTGATCCGCGAGACGGGGCTGGGGGCGGAGAAGGAGAGCTTTCCGGTCGGTCTGATCGGCAGCGCGTTCCACGCCGGAGAGGTTTTCGTCGGACCGCTGCGGGAGTGTGTTGGGAAGGCGACGGCTAACGCCGTCGTTGACATCGTCGACACGCCGCCTGTGGCTGGGAGCCTGATGCTCGCGGCGCACGGCTGCGCGAGCGGGGCGAGCGTCAGCGCGTCGGCGCTCGCGCCCGCGCTTGAGCGCGCGGTAGGCATCGAGGGCTAGCGCGACGGGCGTCCGGCACGCAGGCGAACGCGCTCCAAGCGCGAGCCGATCGCACGGTCGTCGCCGATCGCGCCGGCGCCCTCGCCGGCGATTCGCACCGCCGCCGCGGCGTGCGCGAGCTCGACGGCCGCGCGCGGGTCCTCGCCGCGCGCGAGCGCGGTGAAGAGCGCCGCGGCGAACACGTCGCCGGCACCGACGTCGTCGCGCACCTCCCCGGTCTGCGGGACCCGCACCTCGAACGGCTGCGCACGCGCGGACGCGACGAGCGTCGGACCGGCCGCGCGCGTGATCGCGACGAGCGCGTCGCCCTCGCGCTCGAGCGCCGCCGCGCTCTCGCGCTCGGCCTCGGAGATGACGACCGCGTCGCAGCGGTGCGGGACCTCGTCCGGCGCTAGCGCGCGCTGCTCGAGCCGCGCGCCCTCGCGCGCCCACGTCCGCACCAGCCCCTGCGCGGTGAGCCCAACGAACGCCACGCGCCCGTGCCACTGCGGCGCCGTCTCGCGCGCGACCGGGGCAAGGTGCAGGATCGCGGTATCGAGCTCGCGCGGGACGCCGATCGGGCCCGCCCACGCGAGCAGCCGCTGAGGACCCCCGTCGCCGGAGCTCTGGAGCGTCGTCGTGACCGGCGCCGCGAGCATCCGCAGCTCGAGCTCGCCCACGTAGGGGCGCAGCAGCGCTTCGACCTCGGCGGGGACGCCGCGGGTGATGACGAGCGTGCGCTGACCGAGGCGCGCGGCCTGGAGCGCGCTGTAAAATGCGCCGCCGCCGGGGCGGCGCGATCCATCAGCGAGGACGTCGACGGTCACGTGCCCGACCGCGGTGTAGTCGTAGCGCGGGCGGCGCGGCGAGCTGGTGCGAGTGAGGCTCACGCGGCGGGCGCGCGCCACCGGAAGGCTGATGCGTGCGCCCGCGCGCGTACCAAATCGAATCGACCGCATAGCTGTTTCTCCAGCTGACTGTAAATGAGCGTTACCGTGCTCATCCGCGCGCTCGCCGATCGCCGATTCCTCGCGGCGCTCGCCGCGACGCTGCTCCTCGTCGCGGCGCTCCCCGCGCGCGCTCCCGCCGCGAAGCGCAGGGCGCGATCGAGCTATCCAGCCGAAAACTCGCGTCCGCGGAGCGCGCACGCGAGGGCGCGTGCGGCGAGCGCGCGCGGCGTCGCGAGGCGCCGCCGGCGTCAGAAAAAGCCGCGCGGGCCGGTCCTGCACGGAGACGCGCTGCGCGCGTATCTCGCGTTCGAGGCGATGCAGCGCTACTACTACATCCCGGGCTCGGGCCTGTACGCGGGCGAACCGTTCTCCTACCTGTGGCCCTTCTCGACCGCGCTGGCCGCAACGGTGAGCCTCGCGCACGTGCCCGCGCTCGCGCACACGTTCGGCAAAGAACTGAACACGCGCCTCGTGGGGCTGCAGGCGTACCTCGATACGGACAACGCCGGCGCCCCCGAAGGCATGTACACGAGCACGCTGCCCGCGTTCGACAGCACGACGGCTCCGCCGACGGGGCCTGGCGGGACGAAGTACTACGACGACAACGACTGGGTCGGCATCGAGATGGTGCGCGTGTACGAGCTCACGCACCAGCCCGGACCGCTGGGCTATGCCGAGGGGATCATGGCCTTTGAGATGGCGGGCTGGCAGTCGAACCCCGCGCTCCCCTGCCCGGGCGGGATCCCGTTCTCCAACGAAGCCGAAAACACCGACCGCAACACGGTCACGACGGCTCCCGCGGCGGAGCTTGCCCTGCTCCTCTACCGCGCCACTCACAACCCCCAGTACCTGCAGTTCGCGCTGCAGGCGTACGAGTGGGTGCGCACGTGCCTGCTGCAGCCGAGCTCGCTGTACGGGGACCACATCCGCCACGGCGTCGTCGACCCGACGGTGTGGAGCTACAACCAGGGCACGATGATCGGCGCGGGGACGCTGCTCTACCAGGAGACGGGCAACTCCGAATACCTCTTCCAGGCGCGCCAGACCGCGCGCGCGGCGCTCGAATACCTCACGCCCGCGCGCCTGTACCTCGAGCCGCCGTTCTTTCCCGCGGTCTACTTCCGCAACCTCATGTACCTCGACTCGGTCACGCACGACCCGCCACGTTCGCGGCCGGCGCAGGAATACGTCAACTACGCCTGGCAGTACGACCGCGAGGCGAACGACCTGTTCGTCGCCGGCTCGCCGCCGACCGCGCAGCTGCTCACGCAGGCGTCGATCGCGCAGATCTACGCGCTGCTCGCGACGCCAGTGAGCACGTACTTCTGAGCGGACGGCGCAACGCGCTACGGTGTCGGCAGTGGCGCAGGCGACGAACCTCATCACCCCGGAGGGCCTGCGCGAACTCGAGGACGAGCTCGCCGCGCTCGAGGGCGAGGGCCGGCGCGCGATTGCCGAGCGCATCTCTACGGCGCGCGAGTGGGGCGATCTCAAGGAGAACGCCGAGTACCACGATGCGAAGAACGAGCAGGCGCACCTCGAGACCAAGATCGCGCGCCTGCGCGAGCGCATCGCCGCGGCGGTGATCGTCGACGAGAGCTCCGACGCCGGGGTCGTGGCGTTCGGCGCGAAGGTGCGCGTGCGCGACGAGGCGGGTGCCGAGCACACCTGGCAGATCGTCTCCTCGCACGAGGCCGAGCCGGGGCAGGGCCGCCTGTCCGCCGAATCGCCCGTGGCGGTCGCGCTGCTCGGTCGAACGGTCGGCGACCGCGTGACCGTGGCGCTCCCGAAACGCGAGCGCTCGCTGACGGTCCTCGCGGTCGAGTAGCGGCGACGAGTCAGCGCGAACGCGCGAACGAGCGGCGCATGCGCGTGAGGTATCGCGTCGGGCGCTCGCCGTAGAGACGTTCGCCCATGTCCAGCGCGTCGCGGCGCATGCGCCGGCGGCGCTTCGCGATCAGCTTGAGCAACGCGCGGCGTGTGCCCCTGCCGACCGGCGCGTGCTGGGCCGCGTGCTCGCCTTCCCCGCGCAGGCGTTCGGCGAGCACGCCGAGGTCGTGCTCCTCGCCGAGCAGTTCGCCGAGCTCGTCCGCCGTCTTGGCGACGCGACGGATGTAGTCCGCCCCGCGCCCCGCGCCCGAGCGTTTTCGCCGCCGGCGGCGCGGCGGAGCGACCGGCGAGGCTGCGGGAGCGCGCGAGCGGTCGAGAATTTCGGCCTCGTAGCGCAGGTCCTTGACGCGTTTGCGCCACTCGTGGAAGGCGCGTGAGCGCCTGCGCTCACCGCGCACGCTGTGCGGGATCGCGCGCCGGCCGCGGCGGTAGCGGCGGCGCAGCGCGGGCTCCACAGCCTCGACGCCGTCGCCGCGCAGGCTCCACGCTCCGATGCGCGCGTGCATCTGGCGCAGCATGAGCAAGAGCTGCGCGCGTGTCTGCGCCGGCAGCGCGTTCTCCGCGGCAGCGTCGCGCTCGGCGGCGACCGCAGCCCGCAGGCGGAGCACGCCGCGACGGCGGCCGAGCTTGCGCGGAGCGTGCTCGATGACCCCCTCCAACGTCGTGAGGCGCACCTCGGCGTCGCGTACCCCGGCGATCCGCCGCCCGGCGTCGCGCAGCATCGTGCGCTCGCGTTTGACCTCCTCCGCGTCGACGAGGTCCTCGACGAGCACGAGCAGCGCGCGCAGCCTCTTGAACGCCTTGCGCGTCTCGTGCACGGCGAGGGCAAGCGGGATCTCGCTGCCGGCGCCCTCGAGCTGCTCCATCGCGAGCTCGAGCTGGCCGAGCGCCATCCGCTTGAGCCCGGCGTCGAGCTGCTCGCGCTCGAGCAGTCCGAAGTGGCGATCGCGTTCGCGGCGCGCGCGAGCGACGCGGCGATCGAGCTCCGCCCGCGCGAGCGCGACCCCGACGGCGATCGCCATCGCCGCGGCGAGCGTTCGCGTGAGCGGCGCGACAATGGAGTCGTGGCGCGTCTTGAAAGGGCGAATTGGTGGACGGTGCGTCGAGCTGCGAACCGCAAGCCGGCGACCTATCGCTGTCCGTTGTGTGGTCATCATCTGCCCGCGCTGCGCGAGCATATGCTGATCGCGCCCGAAGGTGACACGCGCCGCCGCCGCCACGCGCACACCGACTGCGTGCTCGCGGCGCGCGCGCGGGGGGAACTGCCGCTGCGCGAGGAGTGGTTGCGCACGCAGCCGCGACGGCCGCCCATATGGCGCCGCCTGCTGCGGCGGGGAGCTACCGGCGGCTGACGCCTCGTGCGGGGAGCTGTCGCCGGCCGACGCCCCGTGCGGGGAGCTCGCCGGCCGACGCCCCGTGCGGGGAGCTATCGGCGGCTGACGCCGGTGCTCGATCGCGTCGGCGGGATCGGGTCGAGCGCGACGAGTTTGCCGTTGTTCAGCTGAAAGTGGACGCGTGCCTGGCCGCCGCTGGGGCAGCACGCGGAGTCGCGGGAGCTGTAGAGCGGATAGGCGAGGGTGACTTCGGTGTCGCCCTGGGAGACGATCGACAGCGTGCCGCTCGCCTGGCTCGCGTCGGTGCCGATGTAGCGGCCGTCGATGAAGAAGAACGCGCTGTGGGAGTAGTCGCCGCTCGAGCCGCCGCGGGTGCCGATGAGCACGCGCAGGGTCTGCGAGGGGCGATAGTCGGACGGATTCACGGGCGCGAACCCATGCGCGCGCACCGTCGCTTCGGCCGCGGCCTGGGCTTGTCCGACGGCGGGCTGGTTGGTGAACGCAGGCTCGGTCGCCGTTCGCGTTCCCGACGCTTCACTGCCGCCGCTCGGTGACGCGCTGCTAGGCGACGTTCGCGTCGCGGTGCTCGTCGTCTGCGCAGCCGTCTGCGCCGGCGCGCTCGCCGCGGGCGCGCTCGGAGCGCTCGACGTGGCGGCCTTCGACCCGCACGCCGAGAGGGCGGCCGCCGATGCGGCGAGCGCAAGCCACAGGCTGCGTTGCATCGGGGGATCGTACGGTGCCGCGCGGCGCGCTCGCGGCGGTCGCCGTGCCCGCGCCAGGATCCGCCTGCGTTGCCGCGCGAGCGCGACGGGGTAGGATCGGCGGAGGATGCATTCACCCGAGCAAGAGCGCCCCGCGCAGGCGCCCGCGGCGCGCACGCGGCGCGAACGCGCGCGCAGCGCGAGCCTCATCGGGCTCGTGATCGTGATCACGGTGTTCGCGGTCCTCAACGTCGACGAAGTCAAGGTCCACTGGATCGTCGGCTCGGGCCACGCGCCGCTGATCATCGTGATCGTCGTCTCGGTGCTGATCGGCGCGGTGATCAGCTATTACGCGGACCGGCGCGCCGGCAAGCGCCGCTAGCGTTTTACCTACGGTTAAGAGCGTGCGATCACGGCGTTTATCGGCCCTTGCCAAGATCACCGGCGTGAACAGCCGCGTGAAGATGATCGCCGCGGTCGCAGCGGTCGCGCTGCTGCTGGCGGGTGGTGCGATCGCCGCGGTCACCGCGACCGGGCGCAGCACCGCACGCCACCCGCGAGCCGGTCTGCGCCTGGGCAGGCACGCCCGCGGCCGCGACGTGCGAACGGCGAGCTCGTACCTCGGCATCCCCCCGGCGCAGCTCGAGAGCGAACTGCGCTCCGGCAAGTCGCTCGCGCAGATCGCCCAGGCGACCCCCGGCCACTCGGTCACGGGCCTCGTCGACGCGCTCGTCGCGGCAAAGCGCGCGCGCCTGGCGAAGGCCGCCGCCTCGCTTCCGCAGCGGGTTCAGACCGAGGTCGCCCGCACCGGCGGCCCGGGGGGCGGCTCGCTCGCGCGCAGCGCGCTGGCGCGCGGGCCGGCGAGTGGTCTCTTCGCGGCGCCGGCCTACGTCGGCGCCAGCGCGGCCTCCTACATCGGCATCTCGGCGCAGCTGCTGCGCTCCGAACTCGCAGCAGGCAAGACCCTCGCGCAGATCGCGCGTGCGCACAAGCGCCCCGAAGCGGGCCTCGTCGGCGTGCTCGTGGAGGCGAAGAAGCGGGCGTTCGAATCCGCGCTGCTCGCCGGCGCCATCAGCCAGCAGCGCGAGACGGCGCTGCTCGCGAAGCTCGAAACGCGCGTTCGCAAACTCGTCAAGCGCTCGTTTGCCGCCTCGCAGTCAGGCTGAAGCAGCCGACGCGCTGTTTCATCGCGGGCGGCTCGGCTTCGCTGGCGCGCCCGCTGCTCAGCCTTCGCAAGAGGGCGACGGCAGCGACGTGATCGACGACGCCCAGGAGATCTCGGCCCCGTTCACCGAGGCCGATCCAGCCGGGCGGCTGGCCCGACCCGATCGGCTGGGAATCCGCGTCTGCGGAAAACCGATCAGAATCGTCGCAGATGCCCATGCGTGACGCCGTAATTTGCGAACCGCTGCGAACCGCCGTCGGCGGCTTCGGCGGGATGTTCAAAGACGTGCCGCCCGCGGCGCTCGCCGCGAGCGTGATCGGCGCGCTGCGCGAGCGCACGGCGCTGCCGGCGGAGGAGATCGACGAAGTGATCCTCGGCCAGTGCTACCCGAACGGCGAGGCGCCGGCGATCGGGCGCGTTGCGGCGCTCGACGCGGGTCTACCGGTCGACGTTCCCGGCCTCCAGCTCGACCGGCGCTGCGGCTCGGGGCTGCAGGCGATCGCCGTGGCGTGCATGCTCATCCAGACAGGTGCCGCCGAGCTCGTGCTCGCGGGCGGCGTCGAGAGCATGAGCCAGGCGGAGTTCTACGCGCTGGGCATGCGCTGGGGCGTGAAGGGCGGGGGGGTGCGGCTCGAAGACCGCCTCGCGCGCTCGCGCGTCACCGCGGGCGGGCGCGACCATCCCGTGCCCGGCGGCATGATCGAGACCGCCGAGAACCTGCGGCGCGAGTACCGCATCTCGCGCTCCGAACAGGATGAGCTCTCGCTGCGCTCGCACGAACGGGCGGTGGCCGCGCAGGAGAGCGGTACGTTCGCACAGGAGATCGTGCCAGTGAGCGTGTCCACGCGCGGGGGCGATCTCGTGATCGAGCGCGACGAGCACCCGCGCGCGGACGCGACGCTCGAGGCCCTCGCGCGGCTGCGCCCGATCATGGGCGGCAGCGACCCCGAGTCGACCGTCACGGCGGGGAACTCGAGCGGACAGAACGACGCCGCCGCAGCATGCATCGTCACCCACCCCGACAAGGCGAGCGAGCTCGGGCTGCGGCCGCTCGGACGCCTCGTCTCATGGGCGGTGGCGGGCGTCGCGCCGGAGACCATGGGCATCGGCCCGGTCCCCGCGACGAAGCTCGCGCTCGAGCGCGCGGGCCTCGCGCTCGCCGACATCGACCTGATCGAGCTCAACGAGGCCTTCGCCGCGCAGGTGCTCGCGGTGCTGCGCGAGTGGGACCTGCCAGACGGGTTCGAGCGCGTGAACGTCAACGGCTCGGGTATCTCACTCGGCCATCCGGTCGGTGCGACCGGGGGGCGGATCCTCGCGACGCTGCTGCGCGAGCTCGAGCGCCGCGAGGCGCGCTACGGCCTCGAGACGATGTGCATCGGCGGCGGCCAGGGGATGGCCGCGGTCTTCGAGCGCGTCGCCGCCTGACGCGCGCTCAGCGCCTTCTCGCCCGCGGATCCGCCTCGCGCTCTGCGCCCGCCGCCCTACGGCGCTTTCGCGATGTAGGTGTGGCCGGCCTTGACTCGGGTTTTCTTGTGCGTGACGAGGTTCGTGACGAGCACGCTGTCGGTGACCACGCGGATGCCCGTGCCGTTGCAGCGGTCGATCGTCTCCCAGACCGTCCCCAGCACCGCGCCGGTCGCGTAGTTGCCGCGCGTCGAGTACGTGCCGTGTCCGTTCGCCCACAGCTTGCGCACGACGTGGTTGCGGGAGCTGTGGTGCGCGCTCGCAAATGCAGCCACGTGTCCGCGCTCGCGCTTCGTCGGGCAGACGCCGTAGCTTCCGCCGTACAGCGTCGCCGTCGCAACTCCGTTCGAGATCTGCGTGAGCGCGAACTCGCCTTCGTAGAAGTTGACCGACTGCAACCCCTTCTTGCCCTGCGTTGTCACCTTTACAGTCCCTTCGCGCGCGTCCACGATGGTCCCGAACGGGATGCTGAGCAGGCCCGTGAGCAGCACGAACTTGTTCGTGCCGGGGAGGCGCACGTAGACCTTTCCGGTGACCGGCGAGACGTTTCCGCTCACCGCGAGCACTGGCGGCGCGATGAACACGGTCGTCGTTCCCAGGACCTGCTGGGTGGGCGGCGAGACGATCAGCGCCGTGAGCGGTTTCGGCGGGGGTTCGTAGGTGAACGTCGGCCCGCCCGACGAGGTGCCGCCGGCGTCGCTGACGACGACTTCGTCCGCTCCGGCGGTGGTCGCAGCCGTCGTCGCGGTGAGCTTCGATGAGGAGATCACGTGCACCGACGTCGCTTGGCTGCCGATGGTGACCGTCGCGCCTTCCAAAAAGCCGCTGCCTTCGACCGTAACGGAGGTGCCGCCGGCTTCGGGCCCGGACGCCGGGCGGACGCTCTTGACGCTGGGCGGCGGCAGGTACGTGAACAGCGGTCCGCCGCTCGACGTCCCCGATTCGTCGCTGACAGTCACTTCGTCGCTGCCCGCGGGCTGGGCGGACGTTCGCGCGATGAGCTCCGATTCGGAGACGAATTCGACGGGCGCCGCTTCGCCGCCGATCGTCACCGTTGCGCCCGGGAGGAAGCCGCGTCCTTCGATCGTTACCTGGGTGCCCCCGGCGCTCGGCCCGGACGCGGGCGTGACGCGCGTGACCGTTGGCGCGGGCGCCGCGAAAGCCGCAAGCGAGACCGCAGCGCCGGTGTTGCCGTTGCTCTGCGGCGCCCCGAGCAGCCCCTCGCCGCCCGTCTGTGACAGCGCGACGGACGCTCCGAGCCGTTCCAGCGGCGGGCTCTGGCTGTCCGTGATCATCCTCCCCTGCTGCACATAACTCGTGCTGGAGCGCTTGAAGAGCCAGGCTGCGCCGGGCGCGTTGACAGGCGCGCCGATCAGCGCCTCTTCGCCGCTCGCGGACAGCGCGACCGAGTAACCAAAGGCGCGCTTTTCGATCGTTTCCGCCCCCGGGGTCAGCTTTGGCCCGTGCTGTATCCACGTGCCACCGGCGTTTTCAAACGCCCATGCCGCGCCTCGGCGTTCATCGTCCGTGCGCGCGCCGACGAGCGCCGTCGTGCCTTCGGCCGACAGCGCGACGCTGAAGCCGAACCGTCCCGGCCCGATCTCTTCCGAGCTTTCGTCACCGCCGAGCAGCGGTGCGCTCGCCGCGCCCCATTCAACGCCCGTGCGGTTGAACACCCACGCCGCGCCGGTCGAGCTGTTTCTGCCCGGGCCGCCGACGATCGCGACGTTGCCGTTGCGCGAGAGCGCCACGCTGGCGCCGAAAAAGGCTTCGCCCGATCCCGGGGGCGCGGTGATCTTCTTCTGCTGCGTGAATTCATCGCCCGAGCTCGCGAAGACCCATGCCGCGCCGTGACCGCTCGCGTCGCTTGCGCCTCCGACGATCGCCGTCGTGCCATCGCCCGACAGCGCGACGCTGCGACCGAAGTGGGCGCTGCCGAGCTCACCGCTGCCGGTGAGCCGCTGGTCGCGAGTCCACGTTGAGCCGGCGCGCGTGAACACCCACGCGGCGCCCAGGTGTTCCTTGTTGCGCGGGCTGCCGACGAGCGCGACGTTGCCGTCCGCGGACAGCGACACGCTGCGTCCGAAGCCGCAAACTTCCCCTTCGAGCCCTTTTTCTTCGCCGCAGGGCAAACCCGTACCGCCGGGTTCTTCACCGGTCAGGACAGCCTGCTGCTGCCATTCGTCGCCCACGCGCGTAAACACCCACGCCGCCCCCACACCGCTGCCGCCATTGTTCGGCGCTCCGACAATCGCCGTTTTTCCGTCCGCGGACAGCGCGACGCTGAAGCCGAGCATCGCTTCGCTGGACATGCCTTCGGCAGGCAGCCGCGTCAGTTCCCCGGCGAGCGACGTCTGTGCCAGGGCGGAGCCGGTGCGCTTCGCCTGGGCGTGCGCAGCGTCGAGAATCGTCCATGCGAGCGCCGCGAGCGCGAGCGCGAGCGCTGCCAGCGTGAGCCGCCGTATTCGGCTACGGCTCAGCCGCGACAAGGTCTGCTTCTCGATGTGCCGTCCATTTGCCCTCCCTGGGGGCCCTCCCGGCCCGTCTCCAGGCTTAGAGACTTTACCTGCAAGCGCCCGTTTGCGCTGCGCCCGGCGAGCAAGCTTGCGCGCTTGACCTAAACTCGCCTCCCTTGGGGACCCCGACGTCTGGACAGCTGCGCGGAAGCCGCGTTCGCAGCGGCGGGGAGGGGTGAGCGATGCGCGGCGAGCGGCGCAAGCGAATCCTGCTGCTCGCGACGGCGCTCGTTGCCGTCGGCGTCGGGGCCGCGACCTACGCGACTCACCTGCTCCGTCGTACCGAGCTTCAGACGATCGACGCGCGCTACTCCATCCGCGGCCGCCACCAGGTGCCGAAGAACATCGTGCTCGTGACGATCGACAACCTCAGCCTCAACTCCGTGCCGAGGCTCGGCGAGCACTACGTGTACCCGTTTCCTCGTCGCGACGACGCGCAGGTAATCGACCACCTGCGCGAAGCCGGCGCGCGCGTGATCGCGATGGACATCGAATTCGCGCACGAAACCGACATCACCGACGACAACGCGTTGATCGAAGCGATCGGCCGCGCGCACGGCAAGGTCGTGCTCGCGGCGACCGAAGTGGAACGCGGCGGCCAGACGCAACTGCTCGGCGGGGGCACGCTGTTGCACGAACTCGGCGCGCGGCCCGGCGAGGCGATCCTGCTGCTCGACTCCGACGGCGTCGTGAGGCGCTTCGCCTACTCCTACAACGGCCTCCAGAGCTTCTCCGTCGTAGCCACGGAAATCGCCACCGGCCGCCGCGTTCGGCGATCGCGCTTCAACAACGGCACGCTGCCGATCGACTTCGCCGGCCCGCCCGAAACCGTCCGCTCGGTGTCCTATTACAACGTTCTCAAGGGCCGGTTCCCGCGCGGCATGTTCGCGGGCAAGATCGTCATCGTCGGCGCCTCCGCGCCGATCCTGCATGACTACAAGTCGACGGCGACGAGCGGCTCGAGCGTGATGCCCGGGCCGGAGATCCAAGCGAACGAGATCGACACGCTGCTGCGCGGCGTTCCGCTCCGCGACGCGCCCGGCTGGCTGAACGTGATCGCGATCGTGCTGCTCGGGAGCGCGGTCCCGCTCGGCGGCCTGCGCGTCCGCCGCTGGCGCTCGATCGCCGAGGCGCTGATCATCGCTGCCGCGTTCGCCGTGATCGTGCAGCTCGCGTTCAACAGTGGGCTGATCCTCTCGTTCACCTACCCACTGCTCGCGCTAGTCGTCGCGACGCTCGGCACGCTCGCCGTGCTCTACATCACCGAGACGATCGAACGCGAGCGCGTGCGCGACGTCTTTTCGCGCTTCGTCCCAGGCGGCGTCGTCGAGGAGGTGCTCGCGATCACCGGCGGGAACCTCCGCCTGCGCGGCGTCGAGCGCGAGTGCACCGTGCTGTTCTCCGACCTGCGCGGGTTCACGAGCTTCTCTGAGACGCAGCCCGCGGCGCGCGTGATCGAGGTCGTCAACTACTACCTCAACGAGATGACCGAGGCGATCCTCGACGCCGGCGGCACGCTCATCTCATATATGGGCGACGGGATCATGGCGGTCTTCGGCGCGCCGCTCGTGCAGGAGGACCACGCCGACCGCGCGGTCGCCGCCGCGCGCGAGATGGTCGGTCCGCGCCTCGAGCACTTCAACGCGTGGCTCGCGCACGAGGGCTTCGATCGCAGCTTCGCGATGGGCGTCGGCCTCAACAGCGGACCGGTGATGGCCGGCGGTGTCGGCTCGTCGCAGCGCATCGAATACACCGCGATCGGCGACACGACCAACACCGCCTCGCGTCTCGAGGGCCTGACGAAGGGCAGCGGCTTCATGGTCTTCATCTCGGAGACCACGCGCGAGCGTCTGCGCTCGACGGCCGACGTCGTGCACGTGGGCGAGTTCGAGATCCGCGGGCGCACGGGAAAGATGTCCGTGTGGTCGCTCGCGCCGAACGCCGGCGACGCGTCCGAGCAAGCCGCGAATACGCGCGCGCTGGCGAGCACCGCCGCGCGCGAGCCGGTCCCGCCCGCGGGCCCCGAAGGCGCTGCGCCCGAGCCCGTCCCGCCGGCCGGCGCCGTCTAGGTCTAGGCCGCTGCCGATCGCAGATCGGCCTGCGCGGGAGCGCGGCCGGGCACGCGCGAAAAGCGCATCGCCTCGTCTGCCAGCGGCGCGCGGCGCATGCTCACGATGTCGAGCGCGTAGTTCTGGTACAGGCGCCACGGCGCGCGCGAGCCCTGCTTGGGGAATTTCGAGATTGCGCGCTGGACGTAGCCGGAGGTGAAGTCGAGGAACGGCTCGGTCCCGAGTGTCGGGTCGTCGTTCTCCGCGACGCAGATCTGAAATCCGTTTGCCTCCATGTGGTTCATCAGCCTGCACACGTACGCACAAGTGAGGTCGCATTTGAGCGTCCACGACGCGTTCGTGTACCCGAACGTCAGCGCGAGGTTCGGCACGCCGCTCAGCATCATGCCCTTGTAGCCGAGCGTCTGCGAGACGTCGATATCGCGCCCGTCGACGCTCAGCAGCATGCCGCCGAGCACCATCAGGTTGAGCCCCGTCGCCGTCACGATCAGGTCCGCCTCGAGCTCCTCGCCGGATGCGAGTCTGATCCCCGTCTCCGTGAACGACTCGACGCGGTCGGTGACGACCGACGCGGTCCCCTGCGCGATCGCCTCGAACAGGTCGCCGTCCGGCACGAGGCACAGGCGCTGCTGCCACGGGTTGTACGTAGGTTTGAAGTGCGTGTCGATGTCGTATCCCGCCGGCAGGTTTCGTTCGAGCCCTTTGCGCAGGATCGCCTTCGCCGTCTCCGGGCGCCGGCGGCTGAGCTGGAAGCTCAACAGCGTGAGCAGCACGTTCTTCCAGCGCACGAGCGGATACACGACCTTCAGCGGCAGCACTTTCTTGAGTTTGTTGGCGATCGGGTCCTCGGCGGGCAGCGAGATCACGTAGCTGGGCGAGCGCTGGAGCATCGTCACGTGCTGCGCCGTGCGCGCCATCGCCGGCACGAGCGTCACCGCCGTCGCGCCGCTGCCGATCACGACCACGCGCTTGCCCGCGTAGTCGATGTCCTCGGTCCATTTCTGGGGGTGCACGATCCGACCCGCGAAGCGCTCACTGCCCGGGAACTCCGGCGAGTAGCCTTCGTCGTAGCGGTAGTAGCCGCTGCACATCAGCACGAAGCCCGCCCGCATCTGCACCTCCTCGCCCGTGTCCTCGCGGCGCGCGTGCACCGTCCACAGCGCGCTCGCGCTGTCGAACTCCGCGCGCAGCGCACGATGGCGGAAGCGGATCTTCTCCTCGACGCCGTTCTCCGCCGCTGTCTCGCGCACGTAGGAGAGGATCGACGGCCCGTCCGCGATCGACTTCGCCTCCTCCCACGGCCGGAAGGAGTAGCCGAGCGTGTACATGTCCGAGTCCGAGCGGATGCCCGGGTAGCGGAACAGGTCCCACGTCCCTCCGATGCACTCGCGCGCCTCGAGGATCGCGATCGACCTGCCCGGGCACTTTGCTTTCACGTGGCACGCCGCGCCGACGCCCGAGAGCCCCGCGCCGATGATCAGCACGTCGACTTGCTCGATCTCCCCAGCGGCGTCCGTCTCCGGCCGCGCGCCGTTCTGCGTCGCACTGGCCATGCGGCCAAGCCTACTAGCACCGGGACGCCGCGCGCCGTCATGCCCAGCACCTGCGCTCCGCACACCCGCGTGCACTCCATCCGCAGCGCTCCCTAGCGTGCGAACGCATGTTCGCCGAGGAACGAGCCGACGAGGTGCTCGCCGAGCTGAACCCCGAGCAGCGCGACGCCGCCACTCACGACGGCGAGCGGCTCCTCGTCCTCGCCGGCGCCGGCACCGGCAAGACGACCACTCTGTGCGCGCGCGTCGCGTGGCTGCTCGCGCAGGGCGTCAGGGCCGAGCGGATCCTCCTGCTCACGTTCACACGCCGCGCCGCCCGCGAAATGGTCGCCCGCGCGCGCGTGCTCGCGCAGCGCGCCGCTCCCGACGCGGGGCCCGTGCTCGGCGGCACGTTCCACTCGATCGCCCACCTCGTCGTGCGCCTGCACGCCTCCTCGCTCGGCCTGCCGCCCGGCTTCGGTGTGCTCGACGCCGGCGACGCCGCCGACCTGCTCGACCTCGTCCGCGAGGAGCAGGGGCAGGCCGCCCGCACACGCCGCTTCCCGCGCGCCGCGACGATGCTCGACATCTACTCGCGCACCGTCAACGCGCAACAGCCCCTCGATGCCGTGCTCGAGCGCGCGTTCCCGTGGTGCTCGGAGCACCGCGACGCGCTCGGCGACGCGTTTCGCGTCTATTGCGCGCGCAAGCGCGCCCTCCATCTACTCGACCTCGATGATCTCCTGCTCCACTGGCGCGCGCTCGCGGCCGACGAGCACATCGGCGCCGGCATCGCCGGCGCGTTCGACCACGTGCTCGTCGACGAGTACCAGGATGTGAACACGATCCAGGTCGACATCGTGCGCAGCCTCGCGGACCGCGCGCGGGTCACCGCCGTCGGCGACGACTTCCAGGCGATCTACTCGTTCCGCGCTGCAAGCGCGCGTCACATTCTCGAGTTCCCCGTGCGCTTTTCCGGTGCGCACACGATCAAGCTCGAGCGCAACTACCGCTCGAGCGCGCCCATCCTCGACGTCGCCAACGCCGTCTCCGCGCAGGATCGCGACGGGTACCAAAAGGTGCTCTGGACCGAGCGCGAGGGCGGACGCGCGCCCGAGCTCTGCTTCCCGTGCGACGACGGCGAGCAGGCGCGCGCCGTCTGCGAGCGCGTGCTCTCCGCGCGCGAGGAGGGGATGGAACTGCGCGCGCAGGCCGTGCTCTTCCGCACCGGCCACGACTCCGACGTGCTCGAGCTCGAGCTCCGCCGGCGCTCCATCCCGTTCGTCAAGTACGGCGGCCTGCGCTTCCTCGACGCCGCCCACGTCAAGGACTTCGTCGCGCTCCTGCGCCTGCTCGACAACCCCGCCGACGAGGTCAGCTGGTTTCGCCTGCTCCAGCTGCTCGACGGCGTTGGGCCCGCACGCGCACGGCGTGCTTTGGACGCGCTCCGCACCGGGGACGCGAGCGCGCCCGCGCTCGAGCGCTGGGAGCACGCCGCCGCGCACGTACCCGAGGGCGCGCGCGAGCTCGCCGGCGCGCTCATGCGCGAGCTCGCCGGCGCCGCTTGCGCGGGCGCGCCCGCCGGGACCGTCGTCGAGCGCCTGTGCGCCGCGATCGCGCCGCTCATCCGGCTGCGCTACGAGGACGGCGAGGTGCGCGTGTCCGACCTCGAGGCGCTCGCCATCGCCGCCCGCGAGGCCGACTCGGTGCGGCACTTCGTCTCCGAGCTCGTGCTCGACCCGCCCAGCTCAAGCGCCGGCCTCGCCGGTCCCCCGCACCTCGACGAGGACTACCTCGTGCTCAGCACCGTCCACTCGGCCAAGGGACTCGAGTGGGACGCCGTGCATCTGATCAGCGCCTACGACGGCAACTTTCCCTCCGACATGGCCACGCGCGACGACGACGGCATCGCCGAGGAGCGCAGGCTCTTCTACGTCGCGCTCACGCGCGCCCGCCGCCGGCTGCACGTGTACGTACCCGCGCGCTACTACCACCGCCCGAGCGCCCGCGACGACGCGCACGGCTACGGCCAAGCCTCACGCTTTCTCAGCGAGGCCGTGCAGCGCCTGTTCGAGCACACGCGTCCCGACGACGCCACCGCGCCGCTGCTCGGCCGAGGCGCACCGCCCGCCGGGCACCGCGTCGAGGTGAGCGTCGAGCATCTCTTCGCCTGAGCTCCCAACCGCCGGCGTGCGCTCGTCGTCTGCCGCTCGGCTGCCACGCGCGTGAAGCGCTCGGCGATTGTGTTTTGCTTCCGGCCTTTCACGATACGCGCGCGCGCGCGTATCGTTCGCGCGCGATGGTCGAACGCCAGATACAGGTCGGCAACGGGATCGAGCTGCACGCAGTCGAGGAGGGGAGCGGCCCGCTCGTCGTCCTCTGTCACGGTTTTCCCGAGCTCGCATTTTCGTGGCGCCACCAGATCCCCGCGCTCGCGCGCGCGGGCTACCGCGTGGTCGCTCCCGACATGCGCGGCTTCGGCCAGAGCTCCGCGCCCGCGGAGCCCGAGGCCTATGACGTCGTCTCGCTTTCTCGCGACATGACCGGGCTGCTCGACGCGCTCGGCGAGCAAGCGGCCATCTTCGTCGGCCACGACTGGGGCGGGAGCCTCGTGTGGTCGCTCGCCGTGCTCGAGCCCGAGCGCGTGCGCGCCGTCGCCGGCTTGAGCGTCCCGTTCGTCCCGCGCGCACCCGCCGCGCCGATCCCGATCATGCGCCGCCACCTCGGCGAGGACTTCTACATCGTCTGGTTTCAGCAGCCCGGCGTCGCCGACGAGGCGCTTGCGCGCGACGTCCGCCGCACGCTCACCACCTCGCGCCAGTGGACCGCCGACTGGGCCGCCGAGGATGACAGCGAGCCGAAAATCGCCCCCTGGATGAGCGAGGACGAGCTCGCCGTCTATGTGCGCACGTTCGAGCGCACGGGCTTCACCGGAGGGCTCAACTGGTACCGCAACATCGATCGCAACTGGGAGCTCAGCGAGGGCGTCGCCGATCGCCACGTCGTCCAGCCCGCCCTCTTCCTCACCGGCGAGCTCGACCCCGTGCGTCGTTTCATGCCCGCCGCCGCGATGCAGGGATGGGTCGACGATCTGCGCGCCGACGTCGTCGTCCCCGGCGCCGGCCACTGGGTCCAGCAGCAGGCGCCCCACGCCGTCAACGCGGCGTTGCTCGACTTCCTTGCGGGGCTGTAGCGCTCGCCCGGCCGCGAGCCCGTTCATCGAGGCGCTGCGGCGCGCGTGTGGCGAGGCGGGCGCCGGCCGCACGTTACGCGACGAGCGAGCTGCGCGCGCGTGCGCGCGAGGAGCGCGCCGGCCGTCGCCTTCGCAGAGTGTGTGTGCGCGCGCGAGCGCGCGCGGGGCGGGCCGTCCGTCACAGCATCATCTGCGTGCACAAGAAGTTCGCCACGAGCCGCTGCTCGCGGAACACCTTCACCTGCCATACCTGCGTGCGCGAGCCCACGTGCAGCGGCTCGCCGACCGCTTCGAGCACGTCGCCATCGCTTGCTGACGCGAGCACGTTGATCTTCAGCTCGATCGTTGTGAAGCCCGTGCCGGGGGACAGATGGCGAAGCGTGCCCCACGCGGCGACCGTGTCGGCGAACCCGACCCACGCGCCCGCGTGCACGAAACCCTGCGGGTGAAGATGGCGATGGTCCACGAGCAGCCGGCCCCGGACGTGGCCCTCGCCGATCTCCGTGAGCTCGACACCGAGGTCGCCCGGAAACGTGCCCTCGAGGCGCTCCGCGCTCAGCTCGGGTGTGATCTCGGGGTTGCTCGGCACTGGCGCAGATCTTCTCATCAGCTTCGTTGTACACGTCGTCCCGTCTCGCGCTGTGAGCAGCGCCACAGCCCGCGGAGGCTCAGCTGGGGCGCATCGCCTGCTCATACGCCGCCGCAGCGCGCATGCCTTTCGCGAACCCCGCTCGTCGAGGTCGCGTGCGAACAGCTCGACGCGCGCGAGCTGCTCGCACAGCTTGCGAGCCCGCCGCGCCGGCACGGGCGAGGTGAATGTGCGTGAGCGCGCGAGCGCGCTGCGTCCTTCCTTTGAAGTGCGCCGAGCATTGTCTGCTCGGGCGTCGCGTCAGGCATTTGGCGCGTTTCTGGGTGGCTGGTACCCTCCGGTGCGACGCCGCGGCCGCTTCGCCGGTCGTGGTCGAGCAGGGAGGACGGAGCGGCGGCGCGGGGTTATGTCGTCGAAATGGACGGTCGGGAGGCGCATCGTAGTGACGCAGTGGAACGGCGTGTTCTCTGGGGGGATCGTTCGATCGCCGCATCCGCTGCGCGCGCGCATGCGTCCCCTGCTGGCCCTCGCGCTGGTGCTCGCGTGCGCGATCAGCGGTACCGCCTACGCGCGCGCGCTCGGCGGCGCGAGAAACTCGCGCGCCGCGTTGCCGGCGCCCGCCGAAACGCTGACTCCGCCGAAAATCACCAAACAGCCCGTAGCGAAAAAAGTCGTCGAAGGCGAAAACGCGACCTTCGAATCGACTGGCACCGGCAATCCCGCGCCGACTGAGCAGTGGGAAGTCTCCAGCAGCGGCGCGGGCGGCCCGTACACGCCAATCGAAGGCGCGACCTCGAGCGTGCTCACGATCACAGCCGCGAAAGCCGCGCAGAACGGCAACTTCTACCGCGCGACCTTCAAAAACAGCCAGGGCACCGTTTCGAGCAAAGAAGTGCTGCTCACGGTCGAATACGCCCCGGTCGTCACCAGGCAGCCCGTGCCCGCGGCCGTCGTCGAAGGCGAAAACGCGGTCTTCGAAGCAGCTGCCGCGGGCCAGCCCGCGCCGACGGTCAAATGGGAAGTCTCGAGCAACGGGCCGAGCGGTCCATATACGGCGGTCTCGGGCGCGACATCGGACACGCTCACGATCACCGCCGCTTCGGGCGTGCAAAACGGCAATTACTACCGGGCGACGTTCAAAAACATCCGCGGCACGGCTTCGAGCAGCGGAGCGCTGCTCACCGTGGAATTCGCCCCCGCGGTGGCAAAACAGCCGAAATCCCTGACCGTGACCGAAGGCGAAAACGCGACGTTCGAATCGACCGCCACAGGCAATCCGGCACCAAGCGAGCAGTGGGAAGTCTCCACCAGCGGCGCGAGCGGCCCGTATACGCCGATCGAAGGTGCGACCTCGAGTGCGCTCACGATCTCCAGCGCCAACGCGACGGAGAACGGCAACTACTATCGGGCGACTTTTCAAAACAGCCGCGGCACGACGTCGAGCAACGGAGCGCTGCTGACCGTCGACTACGCACCCATCGTCACCAGTCCTCCGAAACCCGCGACCGTCCAAGAAGGCGAAAACGCGGTCTTCGAAGCATCAGCCGTCGCGAACCCTGCAGCGACCGTGAAATGGGAGGTTTCGAAGAACGGCGGCGTCACATGGACGGCCATCTCCGGCGCGACGACCAACAAACTCACGATCACGGCCGCGACGACGAGCGAGAGCGGTTTTGAGTACCGCGCGGTGTTCAAAAACTCGGTCGGCACGACCGAAAGCGCTCCCGCGACGCTGACCGTTCAGAGGGCGCCCGCGATCACCAAAAACCCGTCGAACACGACTGTCGTCGAAGGCGACAACGCGACATTCGAAGCTTCCGCGTCAGGCTTTCCCGCGCCCACGGTGCAGTGGGAAGTGTCGACCGACGGAGGCGTCGAATGGGCGCCGATTCCCGGCGCGACGTCCAACCCGTTGGTCGTCGAAGCGGTTACGCACGAAGAGAGCGGCAACGAATACCGGGCGACCTTTAGCAACGGCGACCTCGTCAAACCCTCCGTCACGAGCGCCGCCGCGAAACTCACGGTGCTCTCCGCGCCGAAAATAACGCTGGAGCCGCGGAGCACGATCATCCTCGCGGGCGAAAGCGCGACATTCGAATCCGCGGCGACCGGCTTCCCGACACCGACGGTGCAATGGGAAGTCTCGACCAACGGCGGTACCTCCTTCACGCCGATCGAAGGCGCGACGAGCCCGACGCTCACGATCACGAACGCGCAAACATCGCAGAACAACGACGAGTACCGCGCGATGTGGACCAATGAAGCCGGGAAAACGCCCTCGAACGCGGCGATCCTCACCGTCGCGACCACCAACTACAACGCCGTCGCCTGGGGTCAGAATCTCTACCGCCAGCTCGGCAACGGCTCGAACAACGCAGAATTCGACGTGCCCGTGCAGGTAACTGGCCTGAAATTCGTCGTCTCGGTCGCCGCCGGCGGGCGCCACAGTCTGGCCCTGATCGCCAACGGCAAGGTCGACGCGTGGGGATCGAACGAAAACGGACAGCTCGGCAATGGCGGAACCGCAACCGCCAGCACGCCCGTCGAAGTTCCAGGGCTGAGCGGTGTGAAGGCGATCGCCGCCGGTGCCGCGGACAGCTTCGCGATGACGAACGCCGGGACCGTCCAGGCGTGGGGCAACAACGAAAGTGGCCAACTTGGGACGGGCACCGTCGAAGAAAGCCGTGTACCGGTGCCCGTCAAAGGCCTCAGCGGTGTCACCGCGATCGCGGCCGGCGCCGAACATACGCTCGCCCTGCTCTCCAACGGCACCGTGAAAGCATGGGGCGCGAACGAAAACGGACAGCTCGGCGACGGCAACTTGAAATCGAGCAGTACGCCGGTCGCGGTCAAAGGCCTGAGTAAAGCGATCGCGATCGCCGCCGGCGAAAGCTTCAGCCTCGCGCTGCTGTCAAACGGGACGGTGATGGCGTGGGGGAACAACACCAACGGCCAGGTCGGCAACCCCGAAGTGGCAGAAAGCACCGATGTCCCGGTCGAAGTCAGCTCGCTCAGCGGCGTCACCTCGATCTCCGCGGGAGCAACGCACGCGCTGGCACTCCTTTCGGGCGGCACCGTCATGGCGTGGGGTGAAGACAAGTTCGGCGAGGTCGGCAACGGGACGACGAAAACCGAAGTCGAATTGCCCGTCCCCGTCACCGGCCTTTCTGGCGTGAGCGCGATCTCCGCTGGGGGCCGCTTCAGCGTCGCACTCGTCGGCGGCTCGATCAGGACGTGGGGAATCGATACGTTCGGTCAGCTCGGCGACGGGAAAGTCGGCGAATCGAGCGACGTGCCCGTCGAAGTTCCCGGCGTCGCCAAGGCGGCGAGCATCTCCGCCGGTGCAGGTCATGCGCTCGCCTTCGGAGAACCGCGACCCGCCGTCACCGAAGTGAGTCCTGGCATCGGGCCGACCGCCGGAGGGACGAGCGTGACGATCAATGGCGCGAACCTCGGCGGAGCCACCGCTGTGGTGTTCGGCACCACTGCCGCGGCGAGCTTCACAGTCAACTCCCCGACGTCGATCACCGCCACAACTCCTGCTGAGAGCGTCGGCACGGTCGACGTGCTCGTGACCACCCCAGCAGGCACGAGCGTCAAGAGGTCGACCGACCGCTACACGTTCCAGGCGCCGCCGACCGTGACAAGGCTCGGCGTAAAATCGGGACCCGTCGAAGGCGGCACGACCGTCGTGCTGACCGGAACAGAATTTACGGGAGCGACGGCCGTGACCTTCGGCTCGACGCCTGCCACGGCGTTCACGGTCAACTCGAACACCCAGATCACGGCCACCTCACCGGCGGCCTCTGCCGCAAGCAAGGTGGCCGTCACGGTCACCAACGTCGCCGGCACGAGCACGCCGACGCTCGCTGACTTCTTCAAATACACGCCAACCGTCACGGGTGTCTCTCCCAACGGCGGGCCGGTTGAAGGTGGGACGAGCGTCGCGGTCACGGGAAGCGGCTTCATCGTCGGGAGCGGGATCACGCGATTCTCGTTCGGCAAAGCGAAAGCGGTGTCCGTCGTGTGTGCGAGCACGACCGAATGCACGATGAAGTCTCCCGCTGGAACCGCCGGCACGGTCAACGTGATCGCCGAAAGCAACAAACAGAAAAGCCCCGCAAACCCGCCCGCCGACTCCTTCACGTACAGCTAAGTTCGAGCCGTGCTGCTAAAGCGAGCCCGCGCGCGCGCCGATGCGTAACCGCGACATGGTGCTCCGCATTCCCAGGGCCCTCATCGGTGCCCTCCTCGCGCTCGCGCTCGTGCTCGCGCTTGGGGCCTGCGGCTCGTCCAGTGGCTCTTCGAGCGCCTCCGTCTCCGGCCCGCTCGCCGATGCCGCGAAGGTCACCTCACAGACGCGCGGCGCGCACCTGGCGCTGTCCGCGCGCATCGACGGCGCCTCCGCGCAATCCCCCGTGACGGTGACCGGAAGCGGTTTCTTCAACTACGCCGGTCACGAAGGGATGCTCACGATCAACCTCGCGGGTCTGCCCGCGGGCGCCGCCTCCGGCTCCTCGCCGAGCATCGAAGAGATCTACAAGGGCACCGACGCCTACATAGGCTCCTCGCTGCTCGCCGGCAAGCTCCCCGGCGGCGCGCGCTGGATGAAGCTGGACCTCGCGCGCGTCGGAGACGCTGCCGGGATCAACCCGGCGCAGCTTCTCGGCGGTCAGTCCAATCCGGCTTCGCTGCTCGAATACCTCAAAGCAAGCGGCGGCTCCGTGCAGTCCGTCGGACACGAATCGGTGCGCGGGGTGCCAACGACTCATTACCGCGGCGCGATCGACCTGCGAAGGCTCGCGAAGACGCTCCCCGGTTCGCACAGCGCGGCCGCACGCGAAGCATTTGAAAAGTCACTCACGCAGCTCGGCCTTACGACCCTTCCCGTCGACGTCTGGGCCGACTCCCAACACCTCGTGCGGCGTCTCGAGCTCGCAGTGAGCGCCCCTGCCGGCGGCCAGCAGACCGGCGTCCACGTGACGATCGAACTGTTCGGTTTCGGCGCGACACCCGCCGTCAGCGTCCCGGCGGCGAGCGAAACGTTCGACGCCACCTCGACCGCGCTCAGCGGTCTCAGCGCGCTCGGCGGCTGAGACGCTCGGAGCGCGCCGCGTCGTCGACGGCGCGATGGCGCCAGCGTGCGGCGATCGTCCGCACTCCGTGCGCCGCATGTTGGCGATTCGTCCGCGGCGCGCGTGCGCGCTTGACCGCGCAGATACGGTGGGTCTGGCGCACGAGAGCGCCGTCGGCGTGAAGGGAATCAGCTACAGGACACTCGCGCGTCTCGCCGCGCTGACCACGCTGCTGTGCGGCGTGCCTGCTCTCTCTGCACTCTCCGCCACGGTCGCCACAGCGAGCGTGCGCGTGAGCACGCGGTACGCGACGCTGCGCACGCTGTGCCCCGCGCCGCGCCCGCACGCCGCGAGCTGTCTCGCGCTTGCCCTGCGCCCCGCGCGCGCGGGCGCCGCCGGGGCGCGAGCCTATGCTCCCGCAGGCGGTGCGTTCGCGACCGGACCCGCCGGCGGACTCACCCCGGGGGATCTCTCGAGCGCCTACAAGTACTCGCCGGCGGGCGGCGGCAGCGGGCAGACGCTCGCGATTGTCGACGCGTTCGACGATCCGAACGTCGAAGCCGACCTGTCGGCCTTCGACAAGAACTATTCGCTGCCCGCGTGCACGAGCGTCAACGGATGCTTTGAGAAGGTGGGCGAGACCGGAAGCACGACGTCGCTACCCGCTGCCGACACCGTCGGCTGGTCCGCCGAGATCGCTCTCGACGTAGAGACCGCCCACAGCGCGTGCGAGAACTGCAAGATCGTCCTCGTCGAGGCCAACTCAGAAACGCTGGCCGACCTCGCTGCGTCCGTCGAAGAGGCGGTCGCGCTCGGCGCGACCGAGGTCTCGAACTCCTACGGCGCGCTCGAGACGGAAATGGGGGCGAGCGAACAGGCCGCGTACAACCACCCGGGCATCGTCATCGCCGCCGCCGCGGGCGACTCGGGGTATCTCAACTGGGACTACGTCGCGAGCGGCAGGGTAGCGCCGGGCGTGCCAGACGCACCGGCATCGCTGCCGACGGTCGTCTCCGTCGGCGGCACGTCGCTGAAACTCACGAGCGCGGGAGCGCGCTCGAGTGAGGCCGTGTGGAACGACAGCGGCCCGCCGTCGGGGTCGAAATTCAAACAGTTCGCCGCCAGCGGCGGGGGATGCAGCACGCTCTTCACGGCGCCCCCTTGGCAGCAGAGCGTCGTCGGCTGGTCGAGCGCTGCGTGCGGGAGCATGCGCCTCGACAACGATGTGGCTGCGGTCGCCGACCCGTACACCGGCTTCGACGTCTATGACAGCTATCAGTACTCCAAAGAATTCAAACCGGGCTGGCTGACGGTCGGCGGTACCTCACTGACCTCGCCGCTGATCACCGCGATGTTCGCGCTCGCGGGCGGCGCGCACGAAGCGAGCTACCCCGCCGCGACGCTGTACGCGCATCTCGGGCGGACAGGCGTTCTGTACGACGTTGCGAAAGGCGGCAACGGCTACTGCGACGGCGAGGCGCCCGCTACGTGCGGCGAGCCTGAAGCGAACGAACTCCTCGGCAACGTGGACTGCCAGGGCACGAGCGCTTGTGATGCGATCGCCGGCTTCGACGGCCCCGGCGGCGTCGGCAGCCCGACGGGCCTGGTCGCGCTCGGTGGGCCTGCGGCCGCGAAGCCGACGGTCGCGACGCTTCCCGCGAGCTCGGTCAACTCGAGCGGCGCGACTCTCGACGCGACCGTCAATCCCAACAACGCGACGGTCACCACGTGCACGTTCGAATACGGTCCGACGACCGCGCTCGGGAGCAGCGCGCCGTGCTCGCCGGCTCCCGGCTCGGGCTCGAGCCCCGTCGCGGTGTCCGCGATGGTCGGCGGGCTTAGCGCGAGCACGACGTATTACTTCCGCGTGGTCGCCGCCAACATCTTCGGCACGAGCAAAGGCGCCCGCAAGAGCTTCAAAACCTCCTAGGCCGTGCGCGGGGGTGGGTCGGCGCCCGGGGCGCCCGCTCGCGCAGGGGCCGGGACCCGGCGCTAAGCGGTTGACTTGGCTGGCGATGCGAGTAGCGTTCCGCTCGCAGTGGTGCGGCGGGCGCGCTCGGGGCGGAGGGCCGCGAGCGCGGGCGCGGGACTTGGCCTCGACATACGCGGAGGTGCGGGATGCGCTTGATTGGGTGCTCGAGCGGCATGGGCGTGACGGCGGGTGGCGCCGGCGCGCAAGCTGTCAGTGTCGCGCGCGGCCCGCGCCCGGTTCCGCGGCTCTTGATTGGCGCGGCACTCGTGGCACTCACGACGCTGCTCGCGCTGTCGGCGGCGTCGTGGCTGGAAGGCTCCGCGGCGTCTCACGGCCGACGCACCGCCGGCGTGTTCGGGCATCCGCTGCCCGCGGCCCTGATCGCCGCGGCGTCATCGCGCATCGGCTCCGCTGAACCTGCGTTTTGGCCGGTCCGCAGTGCAGATGCGCTCGTCACCCGCGGTGGCGGACTCGTTTCGACGTTCACCGCATCGGGCGCGCAGCTGCGCGCCCCAGCGGGCGCCGTGAGACTGGCGCTCACGGCGGTCGGCCGCGGCGAACGCGCAACGCCCGTCGTTCCTGCCAGCCCGACGATCGGCCGCAGCGAGGTCATATATCGGCGCGGCTCGGTGAGCGAGCGCTACCAAGCCGGACCGTTCGGGCTCGAGCAGAGCTTCGTCGTCTCGCAGGCACCGCGCGGAGGCTCCGGTGCATTGACACTGCGCATCAGCACGAGCAGGCAGCTCCGGGCCGGCGCGACGGGGTCGGCGGTCGCGTTCTCGACGCGCAGCGGCGCGCCCGCGCTCAACTACGGCGAGCTCGCCGCGCGCGACGCCAGCGGGCGCGACCTGCCGGCGCAGTTGCGGCTGCGCGGCGGCGTGCTGCTGCTCGCGATCGACGATCGCGACGCCCGCTATCCGATCCGCATCGACCCGTTCGCCCAGCAGGGCACGAAGCTCACGGGCGGAGCGGAAGAGAGCGGCGCGGGAGAATTCGGCGCGAGCACCGCCCTTTCAGCCGATGGGAGCACGGCGCTCGTCGGAGCGCCAGGCGACAACTCGAACGCGGGCGCGGCGTGGGTCTTCACGCGCTCGGGCAGCAGCTGGGAACAGCAGGGCCCGAAGCTGACGGGCACCGGCGAGGAAGGCAAAGCGCGCTTCGGCTTTCACGTCGCGCTCTCGGGCGGCGGCAACACCGCGCTCGTCGGCGCCCCGTTCGACAATGCGAAAGCGGGTGCGGCTTGGGTGTTCACGCGCAACTCTGAAGGCAAATGGGAACAGCAGGGCTCCAAGCTGACGGGCAAAGCGGACGAGAGCGGCGCCGCTGAATTCGGGCTGGGCGTCGCTCTGTCCGGGGGTGAAGGGAACACCGCGCTCGTCGGTGGCGGGTCCGACAACGGCGGTGCCGGCGCCGTGTGGGCGTTCACGCGCAGCTCGGAAGGAACGTGGACGCAGCAGGGTCCGAAGCTGACCGGCGGCGGCGAGACGGGAGCAGCTCGCCTCGGCTTCAGCGTCGCGCTGTCGGAAGACGGGAACACGGCGCTCGCGGGCGGCGGCTCGGACAACAACAGCGCGGGCGCCGCGTGGGTGTTCACGCGCAACTCGGAAGAAAAATGGGAACAGCAGGGCTCGAAGCTCACAGGGACCGGCGAGGTCGGCGCTGGCCACGTCGGGTTCGCCGTCGCGCTCTCCGGCGACGGGAAAACCGCGATGCTCGGCGGCCTCGCGGACAACGGCGAAGTGGGCGCCGCGTGGCCCTTCGTGCTGAATGGCGAAGGCAAATGGGAACAGCAGGGCACGAAGCTCACGGGCAGCGGCGAGACGGGCAAGGGCCTCTTCGGAGACAGCATCGCGCTCAGCTCGAACGGCAACCTCGCCGTGATCGGAGGCGACGCCGACGCCGCAAACATTGGCGCAGTCTGGATCTTCAGGCGTCCGGCGAGCACATGGGAACAGCTCGGCGCAAAGCTCACGGGTGGAGGCGAGAGCGGCAAAGGGCGCTTCGGCGTCGGCGTAAGCCTTTCGGCAGGTGGCACCGAGGCGCTCTTCGGCGGCGAGTCCGACAGCAGCGAAACTGGCGCCGCATGGCCGTTCGCGAATACGCCCGCCGCACCGACGGTGGTCACCGGCAGCGCGACCGCGGTCGCGCAGACGACCGCGACCCTCAACGCGACAGTCAATCCGAACGGTGAAGCGGTCACCGATTGCCACTTCAACTACGGCACCACGCCGGCGTACGGCTCGAGCGTCCCTTGCTCGACATCGCCCGGATCGGGAGCCAGCCCGGTGCCGGTCTCGGCAAGCGTCAGCGAACTGAAAGCGAACACCGTCTACCACTTCCAGATCGTTGCGATGAATGCAACGGGAACGAGCGAAGGGGCCGATCAGACTTTCGCGACGCGCAATCCGCCCGAATTCGGGCGCTGCGTGAAACTCGCGACAGGCGTCAAAGGGAAGTTCTCGACTGCCGCCTGCACCTTGCCGGCAACGGCTGAAAAATTCGCCTACGAATGGGAACCGGGCGCGGGTGCGAAACCGAAATGGACGACGGCTTCGAGCGTCGCCGTCACGCTCGAAACCGTGGGCCGGAAAGTCATCAGCTGCAAAGGCGAGTCCGGCAGTGGCGAATACACGAGCGCCAAATCCGTCGGACACGTCACGATGACGTTCACCGGCTGCGAATTCAGCGCGAGCAAATGCGCGAGCACCGGCGCTGGCGAAGGTGAAATCGTCACGTCGACGCTCGAAGGACAGCTCGGCGTCGAAAAAAAGACGTCTACGAGCACCAAAATTGCGCTCGATCTGCTGCCCGCCGGCGGGACGGGGCCGGTGGCCGAATTTACTTGCGGTACGACACCCGTGACGATCCGCGGCTCGGTCCTCAACCCGGTGACGGCAAACAAAATGGCCGCCTCGGTAACAGTCAAATATGCACAGACGGCCGGCAAACAGAAACCCGAAAAATTCGAAGGTATGCCAATCGACGTGCTCGAAACGGCGACCGGCGAAGGAGCGTTCGAAAAGACGGGACTCGCGCTGACGATGACGCAGACGAACGGCGAAAAGATCGAGGTCAACTCGGTCGTCTGAGGGGCGCTCGGCCGAGCCGCCGGCGTGCGACAGCGCTGCGGGGCTGGTGCGCGGCGCGTCGTCAGGAGCGCCGGCGTTGCGGGGGACTACGCTCGCGCTCAGAGGAGACGGCACTTAGGCGTTTCGCACTACCTGGGAGGGCGACACCTGGAGCCGGTCCAGCGGGGGGACTGGACCGGCCCCGCTCGCGTGGAGGAGCGACATGGCCTGGTCCCTCGGTCGGCTGGGGAGAGTACAGGTCGTCACCCGGTCTGTGGCCGACGCATCCCGCATTTTGCGGGATGGGTTTCGCCCAAAACAGACGCGGGAGCGCACGGCGCGCAGGCTCTCACACGCGCCCCATCCGCCAGCGGGGTGTGTCGGCCAGCTTCAGCAGCTGCGCGACGCCGCTGAGTTGAAGCGCAATTGCGTCGAGTGAGGCCATGAGCTCCGCGTACGGCGCGGTGGCGGTCCGCGAGAGCAACCCGATCATCGCGATCGTGTCGCCGCCGTCGTTGATTGGCACCAGCAGCGCCGAGCCCATGCCCTCCGCCGCGGCGGCCGTCAGCAGGGGGTCCTCCGCGGACTGCAACTCGAGAATGCAGGTCGTCGCCATGCGGCTGCGAGCGCGGCCGAACTCAGCGGTCGACGCATCTACGCGGTGCTGCCAGGTCCGCGTCTCGAAGCTAGTCAGGCCTGTGGGATCACGCATCCAGATCGCGCCGCACCGCATCGACCCCCGAGGCTCGCCGGGGGACCAGGCGATCGCCGCGTCCCATCCTCCCTCCGAGCCGAGCGTCTCGACGGCGTGCTTGAGCACCGATCGCCACTCCGTAAGGCCCACCAGCGCGGCCGACAGCGCGCGCTGCGAGCCCGTGTCCCACTTCAGACCACTGCTCTCCGGCGTGGACGCGGCGGCCTCGAGCGCCTCCTCTTGCTGAGCGTGCTCCTCGAGCTCGGCTCGCACACTCGTCAGCTCGGCTTCCAGCTCACCCACGCGCGTCTCGGTACGAGCGAGCGCCTGCTCGAGCTCGCCGGATCGCGCCTGCTCGGCGGCGACGGCGCCGTCGAGCTCGTCGGCGCGCTGGGCCGCGCGCTCGGACTCGGCGCGGAGGCTTCCCCACCGCTCGCGCTCCTCGGTCAGCTCCACCTCCAGTCGCGCGGCCGTCGCCAGCGCCTCGTCTCGCTCAACTAGGGCCGCCGCGACGCGGTCGTCACGGTCGAGGGGCGGACCGGAGCTCCCGTCGGCGAGCGTGAGGCCCCACTCGTCGAGCAGCTCCTGGCGGATCGCGAACGCGTCGAGCCGCCTCCAGCGATCGATCCTCATTAGGCGCTCGCACTCCGAACGGGCCAGCGACGCTTCTGCCAGGGGTGCGGCCACGCTGCAAGTCGCCGTCGGCTGTCCGTCGCCGTCGCGCAGCGCAAAGCGCAGAGCGGCAAACGCGGGGCGCTCTTCAAACGCGCCGATCCGGTACTCGAGCTCGAGCGGCTCACGCCCGACGATGTCCTTGTCCTCCAGTCGCAGTCCCTCGATAGACCCCGCGGCGGTCAGCTCGGCGTCGGTCCGGCCGCAAACCTGCTCCGCGTCGGTGCCGAGCTGTTCGACGTAGCGGCGGTTCACGCGCAGATAGCGGCCATCCAGATCCTTGAGCCACACGATCGCCGGGCTCTCGTCCAGCGGCTCCTCGAGCACCGAGCTCGCCGTCGCGATGTCAGCACCGTCGCGGTCTGTCGGGATCGATAGCACCGCCGTGCGCCGCCCGTCTTTGTCGACGGCCGCGACGAGCTCGGCCTCGAGACCGTCGAGCGTCGCCGTGAGGCGGTCAGCCTGGCCCGTCGTGATCAGCTCGACCTCGTGTTGACAGGAGGGCAACGAACCGCTCTCGAACCGGTCCACGAAGGCTTGCGTCGCACGCTCGACCTTCGCGCTCTCGCTCAGCACCGCGACCGCTGCACGAACCCCCTCGCAGACTGCGATATCGCCCTGGGTTTCGGTGCGGCTGGGGACACCCACTCCGGACAGCTTGGCGCGTGATATGCGGAGTGTCCGGCCCCCAAACCCCGAAATGGACGAACGTTCAATCCGGGAGCTTCGAGTGCTTCGCTCGCGCGGGACATGCCTGGCTCAAAGGGACAACCCGCGAAGTCAAGCCCGGCGCGGGACTCGACGCGGCGACCTCTCCAGCGTGGCTTCCGCGGCATCTCCGTGAGGGCACACCGGGTCGGTACTGTGACGGAGCACCGGCCCAGAGAAAAAGGGAGAGTCCTTATGAAGCGCTTTGTAGGAGTCATGTTGGTAGTCGGATGCCTGGGTGGAGCGACCGACGCCTCCGCCGAACCGCCTCCGCCGCTGACGGTGAGTGTCCAGGGCGTGGCCTCCGTCGGGATCTCCAAAACCGCCAGCGCGGCGGAAGCGAACGCCGCCTACCGCCAGGGCCTCGCAGCCGCGGTTGCCGACGGTCTCGAAAAGGCGGAATTCCTCGCCACCAAGACCGGTGCGAAAGTCGGCGCGATCGACCAGATCTCAGAGGACGGCGGATCGATCAGCTGCGCGCTGCGTCCCGAAGTGGGACCGTTGTACGAATACGAGCCGTACGAAGGCGCGCGGCCCGACTTCGGCTCGGCCGCCGGTGGAACGCGCGTCTACGAAGCTACTCCCGCTCGTGCTGCTGCACCGGCACATGTCGTCTCGAGGAAGCGGAAGAAGAAGAGAAAAACGAGCGCGAAAAAGGCGGGCGTGAACGTCTGCACGCTCTCGACGCAGGTCTTGCTCTCGTATCAGATCACATAGGGAAGCGAGACAAAACAGGTCAGCTGGTCGACGGGCCCTAGCGCAACGGCGAGCCGTTTGGCGAGCGCAAGTCGGCGACGATCTGCTCGATCCGTGTCGCGCGATCGAGCGCCGCGCGGATCCGATCCAGCAATTGCTCGTCTGATTCGACCGTGCCGTCCGCTGGGACGAACCCTTGGCAGCTGCACTCGAGGCAATTCCCGCTGATCTCCAGGCGCAATCCGCGGTGATCGCGGCGCGGATGCCCGCACGCGCACAACAGTTTCAGCGCGATCGCGGGCGGCGGTAGATCCTTGCCGGCGAGCCACACGCACGCCGGTGGATTAGCGTGCATATCGGTCGGGCTCGACGTCGATTGGAGATCGGGTTGCGCGTCCGTACGCAGCGTGGGCTTCCACCGAGGGTGGACTCGGATGCGCATGGGTTTCGGGAGCCGAGTGTAGCCCTCGGAGCAGCGTCGTTGACCTGAGCACCTTCTTGTCCCGAACCCGGCTGCCGTTCCTAACGATCATCGCGCGAGTGCGCGCGAGTGCGGGGTTGTTGCGGGTTTGTGTACGTGGGGTCAGGCTTTCTGGCCTGGTTGTGCGGGTCGCTGCGGGCCCGATCCGGCCGGGTGAGCCATGCATGAAGCTCCCACACGGACGCTCGCTCCTCGTCCAGACCTAAGGCGTCATGCCAGGTACGCGGTCTCGAAGTCCGCGCGTTGACTTCTGTCCACGCCTCGGCTAGCTTGAGGCGTCGCGAACCAGCGCGAGTAGGTCGGAGAGAGGGTTGAAGTGCGAGGCAGACTGCTTTCAGGTGCGGTTGTCGTTACGGCGCTCGTCGCTGTTGGTGGATCGAGCGCGCAGGCCGAATACGCGCCGATCAACCACGCGGGGCCGGCGCTCCAAGTCCCGCGCACGTTGCTGCGCGCGGCCCTGCGCTGCACGCCGAGCGTGCGCACCAACCCTCGCGAGCCGATCCTGCTGGTCCCCGGCACGACGCTCACACCCGAAGAGAACTTCTCATGGAACTACGAGCGCGCGCTGAACGCGCTCGGACTTCCGTTCTGCACCATCGAACTCCCGAACAAAGCCATGTCGGACATACAGGTGGCGGGCGAATACGTCGTCTACGCGCTGCGGAAGATGAGCAGCTTCGAAGGACACAGCAAGGCGCGCAAGGTGCAGATCATCGGCTACAGCCAAGGCGGCATGGTCCCGCGCTGGGCGCTCCGCTTCTGGCCCGACACGCGCAAGCTCGTCGACGACGACGTCGGGCTCGACGCGTCGAACCACGGCACGATCACGGCTGAATCGTCATGCCTGAAAGAAGGGTGCGCGCCGGCAATCTGGCAGCAGCGCAACACCTCGGCTTTCATCGCTGCGCTCAACTCCTACCAGGAAACGTTCCCCGGGATCTCGTATACCGAGATCTACACCCAGGAAGACGAGATCGTCGTGCCGAACACGAACGAAGAAGGCAGCTCGTCCGTGCACACCGGCGGCGGGCAGATCGCGAACATTGCCGTGCAGGAAGTCTGCCCGGGGCACAAAGCCGAACACCTCGCGATGGGGAGCTACGACCCCGTCGGGTACGCGCTCGCGCTCGACGCGGTCACGCACGCCGGACCCGCGGAAAAGGCGAGAATCGCCCTCAGCGTGTGCGCGGAAGCGTTCCAGCCGGGCGTCGATCCGGAAACGTTCGCCACGGAAGACGCGAAGTACGACCAGGAGATCGCCGAAACCTTCGGCAACAGCCCACACGTCGCGAGCGAACCGCCGCTGAAGTGCTACGTGACGGCGAGTTGCCCGCGGAAATAAAGCTCATTCGCTGAACGCCGTGCGGGCGGCCTTGACGCTGCGCGCAGCATGAGCTGGCGAAGCGTAGTGTTTGTTACGCGATCGGTGAAGCCCGCGTACATGAACGCTGCGGTGCCCTCGCATACGGTTGCCCGTTTCTGGCCGTTGCGCGGGGGTAATTGCTGGTGGGAGGTGACCTGCTTGAGAGCAAGGCGCGTCAGGACCGCGATGATCGTGCTCGGCGCCTCGTCAGCAGTGTCCGCGGGGGTGGTCATCGAGCGACCGCTTCTTGCGGAGGCCGCTCCGGACTACCGCCTTACGGCTGCTCCGACGGCGTCGTTCGATTGGTTCCCATCCTTCCCCCGCGTGGGCGCACAGTTCACGCTGGTCTCGACGTCGTCGGATCTGGTCAGCCCGATCGTGACTTTCGCGTGGGATACCTCCGACAACGGGTCGTTCGGTGAATTCCAGCCTGGCGGTGCCTCGACGAGCGCTGCCTTCACGACGCCGGGCAGCCACGTTGTGCGGCTCCGGGTGACATCAGCCGACCATCTGTCATCAACTGCCAGCGAGACAATCCAAATGCATCCGCCCGCCACCGGCGTCCTGCGGCCGTTCCCAACGGTTCTCATTTTGGGACGGCCGTTTGCCTCGGGCGTGAAGGTCAGGCTCCTGGCGGTGAAGGCGCCGGCAGCGGCAGCGATCAAGATCACCTGCCGCGGACGCGGCTGCCCGGTGCACGCGACGGCGCGCCTGGGCGTCTCGCGCGGTGGCCACGCCGTGCCCGTACCGTTTCGGCGTTTCGATCGCTTTTTGCCGGCCGGCGTGACGCTTGAAATCCGGGTATCGAAGGGCGCGAGCATAGGCGCCTATACGCGCTTTCTCGTCCGCCGCCGGCGGCTGCCGTTGCGGGTCGACTCATGCCTGGCCCCGTCCGGACTGCGGCCGATCGCTTGCCCCTCCGAATAGCGCCGCCACCGCCCTCGATGAAGCGGCGAAAATCTCGCTCTACGCGTCTTACACTCGCCGGGTGATGAGGCGCACGCGAATGCTCGGACTGACTGCAGCGACAGCTGCGCTGACGGCGGCCATGCTCGTTGCGGCCTCTGCTGCGGAGGCCCAACCCAGCGCCTCATTCCTGTGGTTCCCGGCGTCACCGCAGGTCGGCGAACCCGTGTCGCTCGCTTCGACATCGACTGATTTCACCAGTCCGATCATCGGCCTTGCCTGGGATCTCGCCGACAGCGGGGCCTTCCAGCAAGGAGGACCGGTTGTCACGACCACGTTTGCCACTGCTGGGAACCACGTCGTGCGTCTCCGCGTCACGGCTGCCGACGGCTCCTCGGTCGTTGCCACCCAGACCGTCGATGTGAGCGCTCTCGCGCTACCGGAAATCCTGCCCTTCCCGGTCGTGCGCATCGCCGGGCTGCGCTTCGCTACGGGTGTGAAGGTGCGATTGCTGTCGGTAGAGGCGCCGCCGGGCGCCCGCATCGAAATCGAATGCCGCGGGCGCGGGTGTCCCGACAAGCTTCAGTCGCTGCTGGTCACCTCGACGCGGGTCGAAGCCGTGACCGTCGCCTTCCCGCGGTTCGAGCGATTCCTGCGAGCCGGCATCGCGCTCGAGATACGTGTCTCCAAAACCGGGCAAATCGGCAAGTACACCCGCTTCCTGATCCGTCACGGCCGGCCGCCGGAGCGCGAAGACAGCTGTTTGGAACCCGCCGGCACGCGGGCGATGGCGTGTCCGGCAGCGGCTGGCTGAGCCAAGCCCAGCATCGGACTCGAACCGATGACCCCTTCCTTACCATGGAAGTGCTCTACCAACTGAGCTAGCTGGGCGGGCAGGTCGGACTCTAGCTGTAAGACCGCGGCGCCCGGGCGCACCACTTCGCTACCCGTCGCCGGGGGTCACCGTCGTGACGGGCAGGCCCATCCCCGAGACCTTGCTCGGCAGGTCGAGCTTGAGCCAGCGCGAGAGGCGCGCGGGGAGCGTCGAGATGATCACCTCATCGAAGCCGCGGAGGTTGATCGCATCATGGATCGCCGCGATCGGATCGGCGTCGCCGACGACGCCCTCGACCTCGCTGCCCGCGGCCGCCGTGAGGGCGGGGAGCGCCTCGTCGAGGACGTTCTGCGCCTCGCTCGCCTGCTGGTCCTCGGGGTCGACCATCTTGTGAAGCCCGTGCGCGGGATTGGGTACGAGCAGCGTGAACACGCTGGGCCCCCGCCGGGCGCGATCGCCGACGGCATCCAGCAGCGGCTTCGTGGCCGCGGTCTTGTACGCCACGACGAGCACCCTCGCGGGCGCGGAGGAGGACTCCATCAGGGGCTCCTTTCTTGCGAGTTGCCGCGATCATCGCACCACTGAGCGACCGTAGGTAGCCTCGTCTCAGGGGGCACGTGACTGAGCGCGGTTCACCGCGCGGTAGCTGCTCCGTTCGCCGCCCTCGCGTAGGTCAGGCGCTTGACGCCGGCTGCATGACAGTGAACGACGCACCCTGCGGGTCGATGAGACCAGCAAAGCGACCGATCGGCATGTCGGTGGGCTCCATCACAATCGTCGCACCGAGCTCGCGCGCCTTTGCGACGATCGCGTCCGCATTTGCGACCGCGAAGCAAACGCTCCAGTGGGAGGGAACGTTCGGCGGAAAGTTCTCCTCGCTCATCTGCATCATGCCTCCCACCGGCTTCCCCGAGAGCTGCCACACGGTGTACGTCTCAGGCGCGCCCTCGAATTCCGGCCGGCTCGGATCCCAGCCGAACACCTCTTCATAGAACGACCTGTCCCGATTGGCGTCCTTGGTCAGCACTTCGTTCCAGCACAAAGAGTTCGGCTCGTTCACCAGATCGGCGCCCGTGAACGTCTTCGGCTGCCACACGCCGAAGACCGCGCTGGTGGGATCCATGAAGACCGCCATACGTCCGATGTCCATCACGTCCATCGGCTCGACGATCGCCGTCCCCCCGCTGGCCTTGACCTTCGCTGCCGTCGCATCCGCGTCCGCGACGCTTACGTAGGTCATCCAAGCCGTCGGCTGTCCTTCCTGCATGTGGCCCATGAGGCCGGCGACGCTGTTGCCGTCCTGCTCGAACATCCGATAGCCACCCGTCTCCTCGGCAGGGCCAGGCTCGGTGGCGCGCCAGCCCATCAGCTGTCCATAGAACGCGGCCGACGCGTCGGGATCCTTGGAGGAAAGTTCAACCCACGACGGGGTTCCTGGCGGGTAGTCGGGCATGGTGCTCCTTTCGGGTTGGATGTTCATCGATCGCACGACGCCTGCACTGATGAGTTCTTCCCCGGTTCGCGGTAATTCAACAACCCGGCGCTGCGGCGTGCAGTGGCGCAGTCCGTCGGCACCGCGCAGGCGCGGTCTTGCATGGCGAGGAATGGCGGGGAGCCCATCGCGCGCCGCGCCACGTTCTCGGCGACCGGCGCCCGCGCTCTGAGCGCTAGGATTCGGCGCCCTGCGCGGCACGGCGAACGTGACGCATGCGGTGCCGCTATCGCCAACGAAAAAGGGGCGAAGATGCGAGCAGTCTTTTGCCGGATATCGCGACTCGCACTTGGCGTTGCCGTCGCAGCGATCGCGGCGCTGATCGGGTCCTCCTCGAGTGCCTTCGCGGCAACGCAAGGCGAATGCACCGTTCACTCGCTCCCGTCGTTCATCGCCGAGGGCGTGCTTGCCAATGCGGCATCCGTCGCCGATGTCGTCGAAGTGGCGTGCGACCAAGAGGCTGGGCAGCCAGTAGTGATCGAAGACCCAGAACTGTATGCCCGGTGCGCGAACACGCTCAATTGGGCGCAGCCGTTTCCGTACGCAACAGGATCCGGACCGAGCTTCAACGTCACGCTCGACTCGTTCGGCAACGCGACGACCGTCATATGGTCACACGGTGCCGTGCGAGCAAAACCGTGATCTCGGCGACCCTCGGCGTCGCCCCGCACACCACGACGAGCACGACGTTCACTGTCTTGCCTGGGGAAGCCGCCCCGGAGGACTTCGAAACAGTCCCGTCTGCTCAGACCTCGATCGCGGGGGGCGGTGTAGCCACGATCATCCGAGCAGAGGTCCCGAGGGCGTCCCTGGCGAGGTTCGAAATCAGCGCGTCGAACCTCCTGCACCGGTGTCGCGTCAACGGCAAGCCGTACTTGCACTGGATCTTTTCAAACAAAGAACGTACCGGCGGCAAAGCGGTCAGAGTCACCCTGGATAACAACGGCAACGGCTTCGCTGTAGTGCTCGGTGGCGGATGCCAGGTCGGAGAAAGCCTCGTCACGGGCGAACTCATCTACTCGCCGTACACCTCGTTCGTGACGGAGTTTAAGGTTCTTCCGGCGCAAGAAATCCTCTAGACGCGCCGGCATATGAAGGTTACTCATGCCGGGGCGCCCATCTTGCGTGCACGAGCGGGCTCGGCGCATTTTCGCTCGCGGCGTAGCCTGAGCGATGCCCTTACGGAATCGCCGGCGCGTCCAGCTGGATCGAGCGCCTACGCGCCTCCGCTCGCGGCGTTCGGACGCTCTAAGCCTGAATCCACCGCGCAACCGGGCGACGGAGCGTGATCGACGTGTCTGGCGGGTCGTCGACGCCTGGTCGCGCGTGCGCGAGGGTGGCGGGCGTCGGAGGCGTCTTGAAGGGCGCGTGGGGAATG